>QFCJ01000109.1_pt1 | contig 207403 bp, 175 predicted proteins | sample 5346051 | NCBI WGS metagenome assembly QFCJ01 (sample SAMN09062257, study PRJNA434731) | Human gut metagenome, whole genome shotgun sequencing project. | isolation source: stool timepoint C gemcode assembly | host: Homo sapiens | collected 2016 | reverse complement strand
CGCCGTCCGTTGCGCGGGGGCCCGAGCCCGGTGGTCGCGCTGAAGACGCTGCACGCCTGATCGATACGCTGATCGCCCGACTGGGTGCCGAGAACGTCCGTCACCCGCAGCCGTGTGCCGATCATCGCCCCGAGCGCGCCAACCGCTGGGTGGAGGTGAATGCCGTAACCACCGCGCAGAGCCGTGCCGCCGCGCGTCAAGCCTTGGCGCAGTGGCATGCGCAGCAGCCGGAGCGGCCGCTGTGGCTGTTGGAAAAGCCGATTCCGCTGCTGACACGTCAGAACTATCCGTATTACCGCGGGCGGTTGCGGCTGGTGTCGATGCCCGAGCGCATCGAATCCGGCTGGTGGGATGACGACCTCATCAAGCGCGATTACTTCATCGCCGAAGGAGAAAAAGGCGAGCGTTACTGGGTATATCGCGAGCGCGTTTCCGCAAGCAAGGTCAATGCGGGAGATGAGGACGCTCGTTGGTATCTGCACGGCTTGTTCGGTTAAGCACGTCATGACTTCGGCCACGCCAGCACCCGTTCTGCCCGACTATGCAGAGTTGCATTGCATCAGCAACTTCACGTTCCTGACTGGCGCGTCGCACCCGAGCGAGCTGGTGGAGCGCGCCAAACTTTACGATTATCAAGCGCTGGCGCTGACTGACGAATGCTCTGTAGCAGGCACCGCGCGGGCGCTTGTGGCTTCGAAGGAGCACGAACTGAAGCTCATCATCGGCAGCCGCTTCACGGTGCGCAATGCCGATGGCGAACCCTGGCTGCGGCTGGTGCTGCTGGCGCAGAACATCGAGGGTTACGGCAACCTGAGCGAAATCATCACGCACGCGCGGTTGGCCGCACCCAAGGGCGAATACCGCTTGCTGGCTGACGATTTGGCCTCGCCCCAAGGCGAACTCGCGCACCTGCGCGGCGCGCCCGATTGCTTGGCGATTCTGCTGCCTGATTACGATCCTGACCCGCAGCAACTGTTGGCTCAGGCGTGGTGGTGCCAACGCGTGTTCGGGGATCGGCTATCGATTGCGCTGGAGTTGCCGCTGCGGCACGCGGATGACCGCCATCGCGGTACGGTCTTGGCGGTGTCGGAACAGATCGATGTGCCCTTGGTCGCGACCGGCGGTGTTCAGATGCACACGCGCCAACGCAAACCGCTGCACGACGTGCTGACCGCCATCCGTCTATCCAAGCCGCTTTCCGAGTGCGGTTTGGAACTTGCGCCCAGCGCTGAACAAGCAATGCGCACGCGCATGCAGCTCGCGTTCCTCTATCAAGGCGAGGGGGGCGAGAAGATCCTGCGTCGCACGGTGGAGCTGGCCGCGTTGTGCAATTTTTCTCTCGACGAAATCGAATACGAATATCCGAGCGAAGTCGTGCCGGAAGGCATGACGCCGGCGAAATACCTGCGCGCCGAAACGTTCGCTGGCGCCGCGCGACGCTATCCGAATGGTGTATCGGACAAGGTGCATGCGCAGATTGAGGAGGAACTCGGGCTGATTGCCGAGCTGGGTTACGAGCCGTTTTTCCTGACCGTCTATGACGTGGTGAAGTTCGCGCGCAACGAAGGGATTCTCTGCCAGGGGCGAGGTTCGGCGGCCAACTCGGCGGTGTGCTATTGCCTGGGGATTACCGAGGTGAACCCGGACAGCGGCAACACGCTGTTCGCACGCTTTCTTTCGCGTGCGCGCAATGAGCCGCCTGACATCGACGTCGATTTCGAGCATCAGCGTCGCGAAGAGGTCATCCAGTACATCTACAAAAAATACGGTGTGACACGTACAGCGCTGGCAGCAGCGCTCATCACTTACCGCACGCGTAGCGCACTGCGTGACGTCGGTCGCGCGTTGGGTATCGACCTGGGCATCGTCGAGCAGGTGGCCAAGGGACAGGCGTGGTGGGATAGCCGTAAGGAATTTGCGCAGCGCGCAGGCCAGCAAGGTCTGGATCCGGAATCGCCGTTGGTGCTGCGCTGGGCGCAACTGGTGGATCAGTTGCGTGGTTTTCCGCGCCATCTGTCGCAGCACGTGGGCGGGTTCGTGATTGCGCAGGGCAAGCTTTCGCGCCTGGTGCCGATCGAGAACGCCGCGATGGAAAACCGCCGCGTCATCCAGTGGGACAAAGACGATCTCGAATCGCTGCGCCTGCTGAAGGTGGACGTACTGGCGCTGGGCATGCTGACGGCCATTCGCCGCACGCTGGACATGGTCGATGCGTTGCCCGGGCGGCGCGAGCACTACGGCGCGACGGCCAAGCTCGCCATGCAGCACCTGCCCGATGACGATACCGAAACCTACGACATGATCTGCCGAGCCGAGACCATCGGCGTGTTCCAGATCGAATCGCGCGCGCAGCAATCGATGCTGCCGCGTCTGCGTCCGCGCGAGTATTACGACTTGGTGATCCAGGTGGCTATCGTACGGCCGGGGCCGATCCAGGGCGGCATGGTCCACCCGTATCTGCAGCGGCGCGAGGCAAAGCGCAATGGCAACACCGATTGCGTGACCTACCCCGGCCCCGAGGTGAAAGCCGTGCTCGAACGCACGCTGGGTGTGCCGATCTTCCAAGAGCAGGTGATGGAGATCGCCATGAAGGCCGGCGATTTCACTGCGGATGATGCTGACCGCCTGCGCCGCGACATGGCCGCCTGGAAGCGCAAGGGGAATCTCACGCAGCATCAGGAGCGCCTGGTGCATGCGATGGTCGAGAAGAGGCGCTACGACCCTGCTTTTGTCGAAGCGCTGTGCAAACAGATGGAAGGTTTTGCCGAATACGGCTTCCCCGAAAGTCACGCGGCAGGCTTTGCCAAGCTGGCTTACGTCAGCAGCTTCCTGAAATGTCACGAGCCGGCGGCGTTTTTTGCGGCGTTGCTCAACAGTCAGCCGATGGGGTTCTATTCACCGTCGCAACTGGTGCAGGAGGCGCGGCGCAGCCATGTGCGCGTGCTGCCGGCGGACGTGACGGCCAGCGTCTGGGACAGCACGCTGCATCCCCGCGCCGATGGCGAGACCGGTCAAGATGGCCTAAGGCAACCCGATATCCGGCTCGGGTTGAATCGCATTCGGGGCATGCGTAAGCCGGCTGCCGAGCGCATCGAAGCGGCTCGCGCCCAAGCGCCATTTACCAGCGTGGAGGATCTCGCCCATCGCGCTGCGCTCGACCGCCACGACCTGAACGTGCTGGCCGCAGCCAATGCGCTCAAGTCGCTGGCCGGCCACCGTCGTCAGGCACTATGGCAAACGCTCGCACTGCAGGAGCCGGGCCGCGATCACGCGCTGCTGCGCCAGGCTCGTCCGGTGGAGGCACCGCTCGAGCTGCCAGCGCCGCCCATAGGTGAAGAGGTGATGGCGGATTACGGCAGCCTGGGGTTGTCGCTGCAGAGTCATCCGGTAGGGCTGCTGCGCGCACGGCTCGAGCGTATGCGTTTTGCCACCGCCGCCACGCTGGCCGGCTATCGCAACGGACAACTGGCGCGCGCTTGCGGCATTGTTACGGTGCGGCAGCGGCCGGGCACGGCCAACGGCACGATCTTCGTTTCCATTGAAGACGAGACGGGCGCCATCAACGTCATCCTGTGGCCGCACTTGATCGAGCGTCAGCGACGCGAAGTGCTGGGCGCTCAGTTGCTGGGCGTCTACGGCAAATGGCAATGTGAGCGCGAAACCCGGCACCTTGTGGCCCAACATCTCGTGGATCTGACCCCACTTTTGGGGCGGCTTGCCACTTCCAGTCGTGATTTCCATTAACCAACCGTCCACCCACAACTGCACGCCGCGTCACCTTCGGCACGGCAATTGCGTGATGAGAGGCACGCGCAGTCGCCCGTTCGGTAAGGCAGGAGGCCCAGGCGGTTCTCTCCCGCAGGGCCCCCTCCAATTGGCGGATAGGGCAAGCGCGGATCGACGAAACGTGGTGCGGATGCAAGGATTTGCGCTTGAAAGATCACAAAAATGATCGACCAAGCGAAGAAAGCGGCATCCCAGAGGGAACTGTCCCTTAAGCCGTCTTGTCACCATAAACACGGTCCGATGAGATGCGCTTTCATCACGCGTCGATATTGGGTGCAGTCGAAATTACGTCTACTCTGTAGAAAACACGTTACGGAGGCTGCCCCCAAAAACGTGTGCAACGGTGTGCATAGATCACAACCACCACCGTTGCCGTGTTGTGTATGACCGTGGACGAAGGTGCAGCCACCCGATCCGCATATTTTCAGCCCATCGTTCGGGTCCAGACCCGGCGGTGTTTCCCATCTCAGGTGCAGGAGCGAACAGATGGAACAGCCTTTCAAGCAGTTACACAGTCTGCGCAAGTCGCGCAAGCTCAAACAGGAAGATGTCGCCAAGATGGCTGGTATCTCTCGCGAAGCGTATCTGCGCGCGGAATCCGGTCGTGCCGATCCCCGCCTGTCGACGCTGATGGCCGTGGCCGGCGCGCTGGGGCTGGAGGTCGTTCTGGCGCCGCGAGAAGCCGTAGCCGAGATCGAGCGCGTGATCGCCAATCACCCGGCTCAGCCAACCCAAGGTGGCGGTGGGGCGGATGCCGGCCACGAGCGGTCGGAGCATGGCTCGGGCACGGGCGGAGGTCATGGCCTGGCTGGCCAGTATCGCGGGCCGGAGCGCCATCCGCAGTCGGCCTATCATCCGGGTGCCTCGCATAGCCAGGCAGGCCAGCAAGGCGCACCGCATGCCGGCGGCGGCGCAGAAGATCGCTCGCGCATGACGTCGGACCGGCCAGGTGCAGGCGGTTCGTCGGGCGGCTCGGATCGCCCCGGCGGCTCGGGGTCAGGTTCTCGGGAGTCCTAAGCGGATTCTCCTGGGTCAGGCCGGGCACGCACGCGCCCGGCTTGTGATTGAGCGCAGGAAGCGGTCGCACTACAATCGGCCGGGAACCCGCGCTCAGTTGGGTTATGCGTTTTCGCGCTAACGTTTCCCTTCCTTTCGTATGAACGGCGATCCGCCACCTACCCTGATGGCGAAAGCCGTGTCGCAGCACCCGCCCTTCTGGCACAACCTCAAACAAGACGTTTTTTTCTGGTCGCTGCTGGCCATTTGCGGCGCGCTGACGCTCGTAGCGCCCAAGCGCATTGCTGAATATCCGACACTGATTGACTGGCATACCATTGCAGCTTTGGCCGGTTTGCTCATTTTGACCAAGGCGGTTGAAGCCAGCGGCATGCTGCAGTTGCTGGGCCGACGCCTCGTCGAAGTGGTCAGCAGCGAGCGTGTGCTGGCGCTCAGCCTGGTCGCAGCTTCGGCGTCGCTGTCGACCGTATTGACCAACGATGTGGCGTTGTTCGTGATCGTGCCGCTTACCGTCGGTTTGCGGCAGGTCGCCAGTTTGCCAGTGGCGCGGCTGGTGATATTCGAGGCGCTGGCAGTCAACGCCGGTTCAGCGCTCACGCCGATCGGCAATCCGCAGAACCTCTTCCTGTGGCATCAATCCGGGCTCTCGTTTGGCGCATTTGTCTGGCAGATGGCGCCAATGGTCATGTTGCTGATGGTCATGCTTCTGCTGGTGACGTGGCTGGCGTTTGCGTCGCACGACATCCACCTGCATGCAGAAACCGGCGACGCAGAATTGCACAAGCGCCTACTCGTTCCTGCGCTCTTACTGTACGTGCCGTTTCTGGTGTTGACCGATTTGGGCCACCCGCTGGTGGCGGCTGCCGGGTTGATCGTGCTGTACCTCATCGGCGCGCGCTATGTGCTGGCGCGCGTGGATTGGGGCCTGCTGCTCGTGTTCATGCTGATGTTCATCGACCTGCGGCTGGTGGCGCAGCTTGGCATCGTGCGACAGGCGCTGGATGCGCTGGCGTTGAGCAATCCAATGCATTTGTACTGGGCGGGCATTGGCGTGTCGCAGGTCATCAGCAACGTGCCGGCCGCGATCCTGCTGGCCGAGTATTCGCATGACTGGCCAATGATCGCCTTTGCGGTCAGCGTGGGCGGTTTCGGCACGCTGATCGGGTCGCTGGCGAACCTGATTGCGTTGCGCATGCTGGGCGATCGCCGTGCCTGGTGGGTGTTTCACGCGTACTCGATGCCGTTTCTACTGGCTGCGGCGGGCATCGTGTACGCGTGGCTGATGTGGCTGCGTTAGGCGGGCACCGCATCCCAATCGGGCGCAAAGGCCGGTTGTACTTAGCGCAACGTCTTCGGCAACGCGGCAATGGCGGCACGGTCCGCGTCATACAGGCGCAGACGCAATGCATCGAGGCCGGACGAGCGTTTTGCGTTGTACGCGCTGTATCCGTCGCGTCGTTACCTGCCGGTGAAGGTGCATGCGTTTATCGATTTTCGGCGTAGAAAACCTGCCTGCGGGCTAACGCACACAGCACTGCGGCCGCACTCGGCGGCCGCAGCGGATCAGGCAAAAAACGTCAGACCTTCTTGGCTGCCATCACGGCTTCCGACACGTTGCGCGGTGCTTCTGCGTAGTGCTTGAACTCCATCGTGTACGTCGCACGGCCCTGGCTGAGCGAACGCAGGTTGGTGGAGTAGCCGAACATCTCGGCCAGCGGCACCTCGGCATGCACGACCTTGCCGCCACCGCCCGGAATGTCTTCCGTGCCTTGCACCATGCCGCGCCGCGATGACAGATCGCCGATCACGTTGCCCATGTAGTCTTCGGGCGTTTCCACTTCCACGGCCATCATCGGTTCGAGCAGGATGGGGCCGGCCTTGCGCATGGCGTCCTTGAAGGCCATCGAGCCGGCCATGCGGAACGCGTTTTCGTTCGAATCCACGTCGTGGTACGAGCCGAACGTCAGGCGCACCTTCACGTCTACCACCGGATATCCCGCCAGCACGCCCGTGTTGAGCGTGTCACGGATGCCCTTGTCCACCGCCGGGATGAACTCGCGCGGGATCACGCCGCCCTTGATCTCGTCGACGAACTCGTAGCCCTTGCCCTCGTTGGGCTCCAGCGTGATGACCGCGTGGCCGTACTGGCCGCGTCCGCCGGATTGCTTGACGAACTTGCCTTCGACGTCTTCAGCGGCCTTCTTGATGGTTTCGCGGTAAGCCACCTGCGGTTTGCCGACGGTCGCTTCCACGCCAAACTCGCGCTTCATCCGGTCGACCAGGATTTCCAGGTGCAGCTCGCCCATGCCCGAAATGATGGTCTGGCCGGATTCTTCGTCCGTCTTCACGCGGAACGACGGATCTTCCTGCGCCAGCCGGTTCAGCGCGATGCCCATCTTTTCCTGGTCGGCCTTTGTTTTGGGCTCGACAGCCTGGCTGATCACGGGCTCAGGAAATTCCATGCGCTCCAGCACGATCACGTGTTCCGGATCGCACAGCGTTTCGCCGGTTGTCACATCTTTCAGGCCCACGGCCGCTGCGATGTCACCGGCCAGCACTTCCTTGATCTCTTCGCGCTGGTTGGCGTGCATCTGCAGAATCCGGCCAAGGCGCTCGCGCTTACCCTTGACCGAGTTGTAGACCGTGTCTCCCGAATTGATCTTGCCCGAATACACGCGGAAGAACGCGAGCTGGCCGACGAACGGGTCGGTCATGATCTTGAAGGCGAGGGCGGCGAAGGGCTCGCTGTCGCTGGCATGGCGCTCAAGGGGTTCGTCTTTCTCACCATGGCCCTGAATGGATGGAATGTCCACCGGTGACGGCAGGTAATCGACCACCGCATCGAGCATCGCCTGCACGCCCTTGTTTTTGAACGCGGAGCCGCACAGCATCGGCTGGATTTCGCCGGCGATGGTGCGTTTGCGCAGGGCGCGCTTGATCTCTTCCTCGGTCAGCTCTTCTCCGCCGAGGTATTTGTTGAGCAGTTCTTCATCCGCCTCTGCGGCGGCTTCGACCATCTTTTCGCGCCATTCCTGCGCGATGGGCAGCAGCGCCGGGTCGATGTCGGTGTACTCAAACTTCACGCCCTGCGAGGCATCGTCCCACAGGATCTCTTTCATCTTGACGAGGTCGACTACGCCGCGAAAGCCGTCTTCGGCGCCAACGGGAATCTGAATCGGCACGGGGTTGCCCTTCAGTCGCTCGCGCATCTGGCGCTCAACGCGGAAGAAATCCGCGCCGATGCGGTCCATCTTGTTGACGAACGCGATGCGCGGCACCTTGTATTTGTTGGCCTGGCGCCAGACGGTTTCCGACTGCGGCTGCACGCCGCCCACGGAGTCGTAGACCATGCACGCGCCGTCGAGCACGCGCATGGAGCGCTCCACTTCGATGGTGAAATCGACGTGGCCTGGGGTGTCGATGATGTTGATGCGGTGCTCGGGGTAGTTGCCGGCCATGCCGCGCCACATGCAGTGCGTGGCCGCCGACGTGATGGTGATGCCGCGCTCCTGCTCCTGCTCCATCCAGTCCATCGTGGCCGCGCCGTCATGCACCTCGCCTATCTTGTGATTGACCCCGGTGTAGAACAGGATGCGCTCGGTCGTGGTGGTTTTGCCGGCGTCGATGTGCGCCGAGATGCCGATGTTGCGATAGCGCTCGATGGGGGTCTGGCGGGGCATGATGTTTCTCTTCCGTTGAAGGACACTCGCATCGCCAACTCCGCACCATGCGAAGGGCGAATGTGCGAGTGGGAACACATTATAGGATCGGTCCTATCCCATCGCATGTAGGGGTATTGGCTGAAATTTCACTCCCTTCCCAACTCATACCCGAGCTGGTGGAGGCGCGAAAAATCCAGCACTTCGATTTCTCCGTAAGCCAGCTTGAGGATGCCGCGTGCCTCGAAATCCTTCAAAACCTGGTTCACGGTTTGACGCGACAGTGACAACAACTGCGCAAGCTGCTCCTGTGGCACATGCAGCACACGCCGCGTGCCCAGACGCAGATCGCCATAGCCGTCCGCCATCAGTAGCAGGCGCCGCGCCACACGTACGGGGGCGGGCAGGAGAGCGGTTTCTTCCAGCAAGATGAATGTCAGGCGCAGCTTGTGAGTCAGCAGCAGGGCAAATGCATGCAGCAGCGCGGGCGAGCCGTCCAGCAGGGCGATCAGCGCTGCTTGCGGCATATGCAGCAACGTCGTATGGCCGTCGGCGCGGGCGTCATGCGTGCGGGGCTGGCGGTCGAACACACCGATTTCGCCAAACCAGTTGACCGGTTCCAGCACGGCCAGCAGGGCTTCGCGCCCGTCTGCGCTGGTGGCGCCGATCCGGATCGTGCCTTCCACCACGCAGTACAGGCCGTCGGGCGCGTCGCCACGCTGGAAGAGAAGTTCCCCGGCCCCCAGGCGCCGGACGGCGGCAATGTCGATCAAGGCGTCCTGCAGGGCCGCGTCCAGCGTGCCGAACCAGTTGCTGGCGTGCAGGCGTTCGCGGAAAGAGCGGGCGTCCAGCGTGCCGGAGCTGGCGGCGGGGTGGTCCATGGGTGCGGCTGAAGAGCGCTTCGGAAACGTTCGAATGTGTCGGCTACGCGACAGAGCGGCATGCCGTGCACTGACTAGGATGAAATGATCATAACGAGCGTGCGGCAGGAGCGTCCATGCTGCAAACGCACAAAATCTGGAGGCACTCATGCGGACCCTGTCTGACCATCTTTCCAACTACGCCGCCTACCACCAGGACGGCCGCAATATTGCCACCCACTTTGTCGGCATCCCGGCGATTGTGCTGGCCGTCGCAGTGTTGCTGTCGCGGCCTGTGCTCGCAGAGCTATCAGGCGTGGCGGTGACCCCCGCGCTCATCGTGCTGACGGTGACGACGCTGTTCTACCTGCGCTTGGATGCGCTCTTCGGCGTGGTGATGTTCGCGTTGATCGCCGCGTGCGTGTGGGTGGGCAACCATGTCGCCGGGCATTCGACGGCGGCCTGGTTGTCAGTGGGCGTTGGCCTGTTCGTGATCGGCTGGATCATCCAGTTTGTCGGCCACTATTACGAAGGGCGCAAGCCGGCGTTTGTTGATGACCTGGCGGGCCTGGTGATCGGCCCATTGTTCCTTGTTGCCGAGACCGCGTTTGCCCTGGGTTTGCGCCACAAGCTGCGTGACGAGGTGGTCAGCCGCTCGCACGCCATGCGAGCCGCGATGGGCGTCAAGCACGCCACCGCCTGAGCTGCCAGCGCCAGGCTATTTCCAAATATCTATTCAGACTTCGAGGCCGGCTGAAAAACCGGCGCGCGATTTTGCATGCCGGCGAGCACCGCCTCGCGCTGATTGGCCGTGCCGATCAGCCGATCCTGCTCGACCGACTCGGCCAGCAGAATGGCAGAGGCGTCGCCATCTTCCGCTGCACGCATCAAGCGCTTGCCGGCGCGAATGGCGTCGGGGCTCTTCCGCGCAATGTCACGTGCTGCCGCCAGCGCAGCAGCGCGCGGGTCGTCCACAACGTGCGTCGCCAGCCCAAGTGCGCAGGCTTCTTCCCCGTTGACGATGCGGCCGGTGTAGATCAGTTCACGCAGGTGATCCGGGCGGACCAGACCGCGCGTGAGCGCCATGCCGCCCATGTCGGGCACCAGGCCCCATTTGATCTCCATGACCGACAGGCGCGTGTCGGCGGTCACGTAGCGCACGTCGGCGCCCAGCGCGATCTGCAAACCGCCGCCGTACGCGACACCATGCACCGCAGCCAACACCGGCACCGGCAGGTCGCGCCATACCGTGCAGGCGTACTGAGGCAGATTGGCCGCCCCATGCGTGCGCTTGGCAAGACGGCCGGCGCTGATGCCAGAACCGGCGTCGTTGCTGGCCAGGCCTGCCATGCTCGCCATGTCGAGGCCCGCGCAGAAGGCGCGACCCTCTCCGGACAACACGACGGCGCGAAGATCGGCCTCGTTCATCAGGCGTTCGCCAATGTTGACCAGCACTTCGAACATGGCCGGGTCGATGGCATTCATCTTCTCAGGGCGGTTGAGCCGGACTTCGGCCACGCCGGCGTCGATGCTGAGCAGGATGCGGTCAGTCATGGAGAGGTGGTCTATGCGAGGTCAGCGTCGAATCAATCGGGAGCGATGACCAATGCATCGCGCTTGTCTTTCACCTGTGCCCAGTGCGCATGATCTTGCAGAGGCGCTTGCACCTTCGTCAGGCGGGGCCAGTCGGCGCGGCGCGAGAGCTGTGCATTCAGTGCAATGAAGTCCTGCTGATCGGCCGGCACCTCTGCCGCCGGATAGATCGCGCCGACCGGGCACTCCGGCACGCAGATCGAGCAATCGATGCATTCATCCGGATCGATCACCAGGAAATTGGGGCCGGCATGGAAGCAGTCCATAGGACAGACGGCGACGCAGTCGGTGTATTTGCATTGGATGCAGGATTCGGTCACTACATATGGCATAACTACGCGGGGTGTTCAAAACCTGTTCAAAATTCGTCCAAAATTATGCAGCATCAATCTGCACTCTGTCAGGGCTCAGGCGCCGCGAGTTTGCATGGAGGGCAGGCATTTCGTCAGAGGTGTGACCTAGCAGCGTGTTCGTATCGACAAGCCCCTGCTCAAGATATGTTCGCTTGCACAGCGATCGGATCTGGTGGAATGAGGGGGCAGCTGGGCCTCGTTACGTGCAAACCGGCGGGCCGATGCAGGCTGGCAAAGAAACCGCGGCTTTTGGCCGGGAGCGGACCTGCAAGGGAGTCTCGTTGCTCTGATAGATTCCGTACGATGTCAGTACTCGAGCTACTGGAAATCTCACATCCTCAATATCGACATCATGGACTCCAGGCTACGTGAATTGGGCATCGAACTTCCACCCGTTCTGCCGTCACCCGGGAATTTTCTTCCTTACATGATCCGTGGCAACTACCTCTACCTGTCTGGGAAAGGCGGACCGCGCAGGCAGTTGCAACCGGGGCAGTCAGTGCCGAAAGTGGGAAGGGAAGTCAGCACCGAAGAAGCAACAGCCCACGCCAGGGAAATCGGCATCTATCTCCTCGCGTTGATGAAGGAGGCATTGGGCAGCCTGGATCGCGTGGAGCAGGTCGTCAAAGTGCTGGGGATGGTCAATGCGGTGGACGACTTTACCGAGCACACCGAAGTGATCAACGGCTGTTCCGATCTGCTAGTGGAAGTGTTCGGCGCGCGAGGCCAACACACCCGGTCTGCAGTGGGGGTCAAGTCCTTGCCAAAAGGCTTTGCCGTCGAAATTGAAGCGATGGTGGAGATCCGCGATTCTCAGTAGACGTTGGCCGATGCACCTTGTCCCAATGGCGCGGGGCAGCCCCGAGCTAGCCGTTCTAACTTATCGCCACATTTGGCGGGTGTGGTCGGATCAACGACAAAGCGCATCGCACGCTTTCGCCCACAGGTGCACGAGGCGCGCCCGATATCGGCCCGGATCCGCAATTGGTCGACGTGCATTGAGTCGGCACTCAACTTGGAATCATGGCGGGCGTTAAGCACACGCCTTGCAGGGAGCATGCAGAGCCCGGGCCTATTGGCCTGCGGGTCGATTTGCAATCTCGTCGAAGCAAGTGACTGGTTGACTGCACGCCCCGAGTGGTTAGAAGCCGCTGGTCAATAGAGCGTCGACCGGGCTACTACCGGGCAGAAGCAGCGTGTTAGTGAGGGGCTTGAGGGGCCGCTCAAGCGCGGAATTGGTGGTGCCTAAACTAGCGCTTGCCCCAACTCTCTCACAACCTCACGGGCAACGCCCCTCAGCATCGCCAGCATCATAGTGACAGGGCTTCAAAGTGCTCGAGAGGGTCGCTGAGCGCCGAAATCGGGGAGGCAGGCAGTGTCGTGCTGACCAACCCGTCATCGCGAAAGGTCCAGTACCGGTGCGCCAGGAAAGCGAGCGTAGCCGACAGAGCGGAAGCACATATCTGGGCAACCAAGTAGTACAGGCCCAACCGCAGGGCGACTGCCATGATTGCGGCATTGCATCCGACGGCCATGACCGCCACCACGGCAAAGCGAATCATGGCGTTGACGTGGCCGCGGCTGGATTGAAAAACCGCGCGCCGGCTGATCACGTAGTAAAGCCCTGCGCCGATCGCGTTACTGATGACCGAAGCGCGCCAGGCTGGCACATCGGCATGCACCAGCGCAAACAGGCTGGCGTAGTGCACCAGTGTCGCACCGCTGCCGAATCCGACGTAGCGGACAAACTGCTCCACCATGGCAAGAAGATGCGGCCGAAGGATGTTCATGCAAGCGCCCCTGTTCCCGGATTCGGTGGTCGCTACTTGCAATTCCTATACCAGTGAAGGCACACGGCCTGAGACGGCGCCGGGCGTACAACGACACGGACCAACGGCGGTAGGACGGTGCGCGCAAGCAATGCACCATGCACGTTGGTGATGCATCGCATTGCCTAGAGTGCTCGGTTACAGTGCACAGACCGCGATGCCTCATGCAGCCTCGCGTCGGCACATAGTTCGCATGTCCCCCTTACAACAAGCGCCTCCAACTCCTGCACCGCCCGTGCAGTACGCGTTCTTCACAGTGCGCGGCTAGAGCGCAAAATCGACGTCGCTACTCTTGACGACCCCGCCCGCCCGGCCGGGCGCCTTCTGCTTTGCCCAGTAAAAGTTGGTGTGTCGTATTACAGCATCCGGTGGCGGCGCGCCGTTGCTAGTCTGGTCCTCTGTGGTATGCGCATCGCTGACCAGCGTCGCGTCATAGCCGCGGACCAAGGCACCATGCAGCGTGGACCGTATGCACATGTCCGTCTGGGCACCAGTCACAATGAGTTTGCCAACGCCGAGGTTGGATAACACCTGCTCCAGGTCGGTCTCCTCGAAGGCGTCGCGATAGGATTTTTCGACAATGACTTCTTCGGGAGCCGGTGCCAGTTCGGCAACGATCTGCCACGCATCGCTGCCGGCCTTCAGCGATTCATCGGAGTGGCGAACCCACACAACGGGCACACGGGCACTGCGCGCCCGCATGATCAGCTTGCTGACGGCAGCGAGTATTTCATCTCGTTGATACGCACCAGCTACGACATCGTTCTGTAGATCGATAACCAGAAGCGCAGTGTTGGGACGGTCGGCCAACGTAGTCATGTGCAGGATTCTCTCGAGAAAAGCGGCATGTTATAGCGTGGTGCCACTGTCTGCCTGTGCGGGAGACTGAAAAACGCTACTCCAAGCTCTGGTGAGCTCGAGAGGAAAAAAGACGACCAACCGGCCGCCCATCCTATCCATGCGCCATCAGCTCCATGGCCGCGCGAGCCAGAAGCCCGCTGCGTGTTTCATGCCGCTTCTCGGCAAACCGATCCAGCTTTCTGAGCACGAAGCGGGGGAGTGACACGTTGATGCGCTCCGGGGTGCGGTCGAGCTCCTCGTCGTCGATTTCAACGAACGCCCAGATGGCGCCCGCGTACTCGTCTTGCTTGGTCAGGTCTTCAATGGTCGAGCAGGTTACGTCTACGTCTTCGCCGAGCGCTGCCAGTGTCTGCAGATGACCCGCGATGGCCTCTCGCGTGTTGCGGATGGCTTCATCGACGGTATCGCCCCACGAGTGCACGCCGGGAATATCCGGCACCGTGACGCCATAGACGCTCCCCTCGTATTTGTGAATCGCGATGGGGAATTGCATGGCTTTCCTTTCTAAGTTGTTACGCGACCGGTTTCGCACCTCTGCGAAAAACCGCCGGCCTCATTGCCCGTCTCCATGCACGGCTCGCCGGGCGCCGCGACGGAATACGCGATGTGGTCACCGCTCTGGAAGCCGAACGGTGTCACCGGCATGCGGTTCTGCGAAGTCTTGGTAGTGCCGAAGACGCGATCGAAGCGGACGGTTTCCAGAGGCATGCTTATTGACGTTCGGTTGGAACCTGCAGAGCGACGGGTTGGATTTTGACAAGGTTGACGCCAAGCGTGCGGACCTTCTCGGTAACGCTGATCACGCGGCGCTCCGGCAAGGCGTCGAGCTTCCAGATCGATGAGCTGGTCTGGATGGGGCCGGCACCGCCCGGATCGACAAGCTGCAACGCCCGGTGGCAGCTTTCCACCCCTCGGACCTTAGTGGATTCCGTTTGGGCCGTGATCAGGCGGTATGCGGTGAAGCAGAGGGCGCTGAGCTCGACCGGAAATAGGCGGCATCGGATCCCAAGAAAACGATGTGTCCGTTCAACTCTTATATAAGATATAAGACATTTGACCGTGTGGGGCTATTGCGTTTAAAATCGCGCCCAAGCGGCGCCCGGAACACCTTCGGGATGCCCGAAAAGATTCCCCTGTAACGTCATCTCAGCAGGTCTTCCATGCTTGAAAACTATCGCGCTCACGTGGCCGCTCGCGCCGCGCTCGGTATTCCCCCGTTGCCGCTGACGGCTCAACAGACCGCCGAACTGGTCGAACTGCTGACCAATCCGCCCGCTGGCGAAGAACAGACCCTGGTCGACCTGATCACGCATCGAGTGCCCGCAGGCGTGGACGAAGCCGCCCGCGTAAAGGCCGGCTTCCTGGCCGCCGTGGCCAAGGGCGAGACCGCCTGCGCGCTGATTTCGCGTGCCCACGCCACCGAGCTGCTCGGCACGATGCTGGGCGGCTACAACATCCAGCCGCTGATCGAGCTGCTGTCCGACGCCGAAGTGGGCACGGCGGCCGCAGAAGCACTGAAAAAGACGTTGCTGATGTTCGACCAGTTCCACGATGTGAAGGAACTCGCCGACAAGGGCAACGCGAACGCGCGTGCCGTGCTGCAGAGCTGGGCTGATGCCGAGTGGTTCACGAGCCGTCCGGAAGTGCCGCAAAGCCTGACCATCACCGTGTTCAAGGTCACGGGCGAAACCAATACCGACGATCTGTCGCCGGCACCGGACGCCACCACCCGCCCGGACATCCCGCTGCACGCCCTGGCAATGCTGAAGAACGCACGCCCCGGCATCACGCCGGAAGAAGACGGCAAGCGCGGCCCGGTCAAGTTCATCGAATCGCTGAAGGAGAAGGGTCACCTAGTCGCCTACGTGGGCGACGTGGTCGGCACCGGCTCCTCGCGCAAGTCGGCCACCAACTCGGTGCTGTGGTTCACGGGCGAGGACATTCCGTACGTTCCGAACAAGCGCTTCGGCGGTGTGTGCCTGGGCGGCAAGATCGCCCCGATCTTCTACAACACGATGGAAGATGCCGGCGCGCTGCCGATCGAACTCGACGTGTCGCAAATGAACATGGGCGACGTGGTCGAACTGCGCCCATACGAAGGCAAGGCACTGAAGGACGGCAAGGTCATCGCTGAATTCCAGGTCAAGTCCGACGTGCTGTTCGACGAAGTGCGCGCCGGCGGCCGCATTCCGCTGATCATCGGCCGCGGTCTGACCGCCAAGGCGCGTGAAGCGCTGGGCCTCGCACCGTCGACGCTGTTCCGCCTGCCGCACCAGCCGGCCGACAGCGGCAAGGGCTTCTCGCTGGCGCAGAAGATGGTCGGTCGCGCGTGCGGCCTGCCGGAAGGCCAAGGCATCCGCCCGGGCACGTACTGCGAACCGAAGATGACGTCGGTGGGCTCGCAAGACACCACGGGCCCGATGACCCGCGATGAACTGAAGGACCTCGCGTGCCTCGGCTTCTCGGCCGACCTGGTGATGCAGTCGTTCTGCCACACCGCCGCGTATCCGAAGCCGGTGGACGTGAAGACGCACCAGACGCTGCCGAACTTCATCAGCACGCGCGGCGGTATCGCGCTGCGCCCCGGCGACGGCGTGATCCACTCGTGGCTGAACCGCATGCTGCTGCCCGACACCGTCGGCACCGGCGGCGACTCGCACACGCGCTTCCCGATCGGCATCAGCTTCCCGGCGGGTTCGGGCCTGGTCGCCTTCGCGGCAGCCACCGGCACGATGCCGCTGGACATGCCGGAATCGGTGCTCGTCCGCTTCAAGGGCAAGATGCAGCCGGGCGTTACGCTGCGTGATCTGGTCAACGCGATTCCGCTGTACGCGATCAAGCAAGGCATGCTGACGGTCGCCAAGCAAGGCAAGAAGAACATTTTCTCGGGCCGCATCCTCGAAATCGAAGGCCTGCCTGACCTGAAGGTCGAGCAAGCGTTCGAACTGTCGGATGCATCGGCTGAGCGTTCGGCCGCAGGTTGCACGGTGCACCTGAACAAGGAGCCGATCATCGAATACCTGAACAGCAACATCACGCTGCTCAAGTGGATGATCGCGCAGGGGTATCAGGATGCCCGCAGCCTCCAACGCCGCATCAAGGCGATGGAAGCATGGCTGGCTGATCCGCAACTGCTGCAACCGGATGCCGACGCCGAATACGCTGCCGTCATCGAGATCGACCTGGCCGACATCCACGAGCCGATCGTCGCATGCCCGAACGACCCGGACGACGTGAAGACGCTGTCCGACGTGGCCGGCGCGAAGATCGATGAAGTGTTCATCGGCTCGTGCATGACCAACATCGGTCACTTCCGTGCCGCGTCGAAGCTGCTGGAAGGCAAGCGCGACATTCCGGTCAAGCTGTGGGTGGCGCCGCCGACCAAGATGGACCAGAAGCAGCTGACCGAAGAAGGTCACTACGGCGTGTTCGGCACGGCCGGTGCGCGTACCGAAATGCCGGGCTGCTCGCTGTGCATGGGTAACCAAGCACAGGTGCGCGAAGGTGCGACGGTCATGTCGACGTCCACGCGTAACTTCCCGAACCGTTTGGGCAAGAACACGAACGTGTATCTGGGCTCGGCGGAACTGGCAGCGATCTGCTCGCGTCTGGGCAAGATCCCCTCCAAGGAAGAGTACATGGCCGACATGGGCGTGCTCACCGCGAACGGCGACAAGATCTACCAGTACATGAACTTCGACCAGATCGAAGACTTCAAGGAAGTGGCCGACACCGTGCAGATGTAAATGCGTTGTCGCAGCCGTGTCGGGCAGTTCCTGACGCGGTGACGTGAAAAAGGCGCCGGGGGTGGAATGCCCCCGGCGCCTTTTGTTTTGTTGCTTGGCTGGATTCTGCGGCTGGCGGGAACCCTAAAGGGCCCGGCTGCCTGAGCCGTGTGGTGTCAGTGGATGATGATCGACACCGTGGAATACGCCGGCACCGTGATCGTCTCGCTGTACGTGCCGACCTTCGTGCCGCGCGCCACCGGAAACTGGCCGAAGCCTTGCAGCGTGGCCGGCACGGACGTCGGCATGGTGCGCTGGCTGCTGTAGCTCGGACCATTCAGCGCGGGGATCGAGAACCCGCTGTCCGTGCGAGCCGGATACGCGAAGCCCGACGGACTGCCCGGCACCGGAAGCAGCGCGACCGCCGTGCCCCAGCGGCCCGTAGCATCGCCCAGGCCTGCACCGCCGCCGGCCTGGATGGCGTTGTTCAGTACCGCAGTCGAGTCCGTCGACGAGAAGTTCTGCAGCAGATTCGTGTAGTACGCAATGCCGTACTGGCGCAGCAGGAAGCCGCCCAGGCTGCCCGAAATCGGGTACCCGGGGCACGACGACGACAGCGACGGATCGAACGCCGTCAGCGAGCAGTCATATGCGCTCTGCAGCCAAGCCGGGAAGCGGCTGTCGCGCACGTTGTTGAAGCCCGGATCGATCTGGCTGGAGAGCACGTCTTCCATCGTCATTGCCGTCATTTCTTCCAGCCACGTGCCGTACATGTACTGCGAGCCGTGCAGCACGCCGCGCTGATAGAAGTTGGCCATGTGCGTGAATTCATGGCCGAGCGTCGAGATGACGGTGTTCAGACCGTTGGTGCCGCCCAGGTAGATGGTTTCCGAATCCACATAGAGTGACAGCGACTGGTTCGACAGCGGCTGCGAGCTGGTGGTGAAGTTGTTGCGCGCCCAGAAGTAGCCAACGCGGCCATAGGCCTGACCGTCGGGCTGGATGTTCAACACCACGATGTCGAGCGCCTGGTTCGGGTCGATCAGGCTCGCCGAGCTGGAGTAGCTGCCCCACGGCTGGCCGACCAGCGATGTGGCCAGCGTATAGACCGACTGCGTGCCCGAAGCGAACTTGGTGATAAGCGTGTTGATGATGCCGTCGCTGATCTTGCTGGAGCCGTATTCGGCGTTTTCCACCCACAGGTTGACGATGCGGCCGTCCGTGGCTGTGGCTTGCTGGCGCAGCGTGGCCGTGCGCACCGTTGCGGTGCCGTCCGGCTGCTGGTGGTTCCACGTACGTTGCGTGCCGACGCTGGCGACCGACTGCGGACGCAGCACCGTATCGTTGGAGGCGCCTTGCGTCTTGAGCGGGCCGGCGCCAGTGGCGTAGCCGTCCAGCGCATGGATGTTGAAGTCGGACAGCTGACGGTCGAACGCGGCGTTGGCGTCATTGCCGGCTACGTCGGCTGCAGGCTTGGCAACCGGCGTTCCGGTCGTGTTCAGCAGCCCCAGGCCCGAAAGCGAGACGGACGGCATCGGCTGCGCCGCCGCACTCTGGTTGGTGTAGACGAGCGTCACGCTCTGGCCCGTGAGCCCCGCGATCGACACCGGAACCGTGCCGGCCGATCCGCCCGTGTTTGTCGCTTGCCACACGCCCACACCCGAGCCGGCGTAGGTATTGCCCAGTGCCCCGCAGTTTGACCCGCTGCATGCCGATGCCACGGTGATATTGGCGGACGAGCTTTGCGTGGCCGCCGGGGTGGCCCCCGAACTGCCGCCACCGCCGCCTCCGCCACAAGCGGCCAGGGCGCCCACTGCTGCCACCATCATCGCGATGGTCCATTGCTTTGTGCCGCGCACGTTGTTGCTGCTGCGTTCCATCCACTTCTCTCCAAATCCGCAAATGCCGAATGCCCGAATGCCTGCGCGAGCGCGGCTCGTGACCGCCCAGACGCAACACGCGGACGGATTCTCAAGGTGAAGTGGCGGATTCGATCCGCGGAAATAACGGCTCCAGAGCCCTCAATTCCCCCCGATGTGGGGGTGCGCAAAGTTTGCGTTGGCGAAAAGGTTGAGAAAGTCGTAGCTGCGGGATGTAGAAGCAGAAAACGGAGGAGGGCACTCGAAGCCACTCTGGCAACCGGGCCCGTCCGCTAGAATGGGCCGCCCGCTTATTCACCGCGCCGCCCAAGCGCTCAACACGTCACCCGCTGATGCTTGTCGCGCAGCTCAAATCGTTCTTCATGGTCGCCCGCCTGGGCAGCATCACGCTGGCCGCCAAGCAGCTTGGACTGTCGCAGCCGACCGTGACTTCGCAGATCCGCGCCCTGGAAGAAGCCTACGGCGTCGAGCTGTTCTACCGCGGCGGCCGCCGTCTGGCCCTGTCGGACGCCGGTGTGCGGCTGATGCCGCTGGTGGACCAGCTTGTGCGCCAGGAAACCGAGATCGATTTCTTCCTGCGCAACTCCGGCGACATGGGCTCCGGGCACCTGCGCATCGGCGCGACGGCGCCGTATTACGTGCTCGATATCGTGGATCGCTTCTGCAAGAGCCATCCCGGCATCGACGTCAGCATCGAAGCCGGCAATTCGGTGCAGATGCTCGAAGCGCTCCAGGAGTACCGCGTCGATGTGGCGTCGTCGTCGCAGCGCGTGGACGATGCGCGCTTTCTGCGTATTGAGCTGGCGCGCGATCCGCTCGTGCTCGTAGTGCATCGCAGCCACGCGCTGGCCGACCGGACGAGCGTGCCAGTCAGCGCACTGTCGCAATGCAGGCTGCTGGTGCGCGAAGTTGGGTCGACCACCCGCGCCATGACCGAAACGATGATGGCCCAGGCAGGCGTCACGCCGGCTTCCACGGTAGAGATCGGCAGCCGGGAGTCGATCCGCGAGGCCATCATGCGCAACCTGGGCGTGAGCGTCATCGCCCGCCAGGAAGTACCGAGCCACGCCGATCTGCGTGTGCTGCCATTCGAAGGCGGCGCGCCGGAGTTGAGCGAATACCTGTATTGCCTGCAGGATCGGCGCGATGCGCGCTTGATTGCCGCCTTCCTGAGCGAAGTCCGGCCCGTGTCGTCATAAGCCGAACCAAAATCCGGAAATGCGCGCATTGGCGTTTTTGGGGTAACTGCCACAAGGGGTACATGTCGGCTGGCTACAGTGGCGACCGTTTTTGCCACTGTCCGCGCCCCCGTGCCCCTACCTCAGCCTGTCACCAGCCCGACCTCGGGTTCCGCCGCGCCGTTCCTCTCCGTGCGACACGTCTCGCGCCGCTTTGGCGCGTTCACGGCACTCGACGGTGTGTCGCTGGATGTTGCGCAGGGCGAATTCGTCTGCCTGCTGGGCCCGTCGGGCTGCGGCAAGACGACCCTGCTGCGCATCATTGCCGGGCTGGAGGCGCACGACGGCGGCCAGATCGTCGCCGGTGGCCGCGATATTTCCAACCTGCCGCCGCGCGAGCGTGACTACGGCATCGTCTTCCAGTCGTACGCGTTGTTTCCCAACCTGACGGTCGCGCAGAACGTCGGTTACGGGTTGGACACCAGCAACGGCAACCGTGCGCGCATGCAGGCGCGTGTCTCCGAGATGCTGGCCCTGGTCGGCCTGGCCGGCAGCGAGGCGAAATACCCGTCGCAGCTGTCGGGCGGTCAGCAGCAGCGCGTGGCACTGGCCCGCGCGCTGGCGCCCGCACCGTCCTTGTTGCTGCTTGATGAGCCGATGTCGGCGCTGGACGCCCAGGTGCGCGAACACCTTCGCATCGAGCTGCGCCGCCTGCAGCGCAAGCTGAACGTGACCACGCTGATGGTCACGCATGACCAGGACGAGGCCATGGCGATGGCCGATCGCATCGCCGTCATGTCGAACGGCCGCATTGAGCAGACCGGCTCGCCGACGGAGATTTATTCGCGCCCGGCCACCGCGTTTGTCGCAGGCTTTGTCGGCCAGGCCAACTGGCTGCCGCTGGAGCGCGCGGAAGACGGCTCGCCCACGCTGGCCGGCCAGCCGTTGCTGCTGGATCCGACTTTCGCAGACAGCACATCGGCGCCGGGCCGCCTGTTCTGCCGCCCCGAAGCGGTCACGCTGCACCCCGACGACGACGCCCCCAACCGCCATCTCGCCCGCGTGGTCGACCAGATCTACCTTGGCAGCCGCACGCGCGTAACGCTGTCGATCGATGGCCTGGCCGATGCACCGCTGGTGGCCGAAGTGGCATCGAGCGCGCTGCAAGCCGGCCGCAACGGCCTGGGCGACAGCAAGCTCTGGATCGCCCTGGAGCGCGACGGCCTGCGCGTGTATGCCTGAGGCCACGATGTCGATGCTGCCCCCCGAGACCAACGTGGTTGCGGCCACGCAATCCGAACCGGTTCGCGCTGCGGGCCGGCCGTTCTGGCGTACCGATGCGCCGGTGCTGACGGGCATGAAGCTCGGCTGGCTGCTGTTGCTGACCATCGGCTTGTTGCTGCCCACGGCGATGATGCTATTGCAGGCCACGGGCCTTGTCGCCAGCGCCCGCAGCACAGACGAGCATGGCCTCGCGTTGGTTGCCCACGTGGTGCAGGGGCCGAATTTCCTGGCCATGGTGGGGCGTACGCTGGCCGTATCCAGCGCCGTGGCCGCAATTGTGGTCCCGCTGGCGTTTGCCCTGGCGTATGCGGTGCAGCGCACGCGCATGCCGTTGCGCGGCACGCTGCGCACGCTGGCGATGCTGCCGCTGTTTGCGCCGTCGCTGCTGCCAGGCATTGCGCTGGTCTACCTCTTCGGCAACCAGGGTCTGTTCAAGGCATGGATGAACGGCAGCAACATTTACGGCTTCTGGGGCATCGTGCTCGGCGAGGTGTTCTATACCTTTCCGTATGCGTTGATGCTGCTGCTGGCGACGCTCACGCTGGCGGACGGCCGGCTGTATGACGCCGCCCGTGCCATGGGCGCGAGCCCGTGGCGCACGTTCCGAACGGTCACGCTGCCCGGCGCGCGCTACGGCTTGTTCGGTGCCTTTGCGCTGGTCTTCACGCTGGTGGCGACCGACTTTGGTGTGCCGACCGTGGTGGGGGGCAGCTACCAGGTGCTGGCTGTGGAAGCCTACAAGGCCGTGGTGGGGCAGCAGCAGTTTGCGCGCGGTGCCGTGATCGGCCTGATGCTGCTGCTGCCGGCGCTGCTGACCTTTGCGGTGGAGCGCCTCGTGCAGCGTCGCCAGCACGCCGCGCTGGCCAGCCGCGCGCAGCCATATCATCCGCAGCCCGATCGCCTGCGTGATGGACTTTTCCTCTTGCTGAGCGTCCTGGTGGTCGGCGGCATTCTGCTGATGCTTGCCACCGCCGTCGGGGCATCGCTGGTGAAGCTCTGGCCGTACAACCTCGAACTGTCGCTGCGCAACTACGACTTCGACAATATGGACGGCGGCGGCTGGCTCGCATATCGCAACAGCCTGAAGCTGGCCGCGCTGACGACCTTGTTCGGTACCGCACTGATCTTCACCGGCGCATGGCTGGTCGAAAAGACGCGCGCCGCAGGATGGCTGCAATCGGGGCTGCATTCGGCCATCCGCTTTGCCGTGCTGCTGCCGATGGCGGTGCCCGGCCTCGTGCTCGGTCTGGGCTACGTGTTTTTCTTCAACCATCCGGCCAATCCGCTCAACGGCCTGTATGGCGGCATGGCGCTGATGGTGCTCTGCACGATCATGCACTGCGCCACGGCGGCGCACCTCACGTCGGTGGCGTCGCTGGGGCAACTCGATCCGGTATTCGAGGCGGTGTCGGCCTCGCTCAAGGTGTCGGCGCTGCGCACGTACTGGCGAGTGACGCTGCCGATGTGCCTGCCGGCCGTGCTGTCGTGCGCGCGCTATCTGTTCGTGTCGGCCATGACCACTGTGTCGGCGGTGATCTTCCTCTACAGCCCGGACACCGTCCTTGCCTCCGTGGCCGTGCTGAACATGGACGACGCCGGCGACATCGGCCCTGCGGCGGCCATGTCCACCCTCATTCTCGTCACGTCGATCGTCGTATCGCTGCTGCTGGAACTGGCCATGCGCGGCGTCGTGCGCCGCACGCAGGCTTGGCGCACAGCGACGCGCTGAATCCGTCGTCCGTCATTCGTAGTCCGCAATAGCAACAAGCAACAAGCAGCAACTGCTGAAAGGAAGCAAGAACATGGGTGATTCCTCCCCAATCACGACGCGCCAGGCAGGCGCAGACCGCCTCAACCCCGCCGGCACGCCGTTGCGCCTGGAAGCCGCCGTGCTCGACTGGGCCGGCACCGTGGTCGACTTTGGCTCGTTTGCGCCCACGCAGATCTTCGTCGAAGCGTTTGCCGAGTTTGGCGTCGCCATCACGCTGGACGAAGCCCGCGGCCCGATGGGCCTGGGCAAGTGGGACCACATCCGCACGCTGTGCAACGACGGCGCCATCGCCGCGCGTTTCTCGCTCGCGCATGGCCGCATGCCCACCGATGACGATGTCACGGCCATCTACAACCGCTTCATGCCGTTGCAGATCGAAAAGGTGGGAGCGCATTCCGCCATGATTCCGGGCGCACTGGACACCGTCGCTGCACTGCGCGAAGCGGGTTTGAAGATCGGCACGTGCTCCGGTTACCCGCGCGTGGTGATGGACCGCGTGATCGATCTGGCTGCCAAGGCCGGCTATACGCCCGACTGCGTGGTCGCTTGCGACGAAGTGCCCCGCGCCCGCCCGTGGCCCGCGCAGGCACTGCGCTGCGTGGTCGACCTTGCGATCGGCGATGTGGCTGCCTGCGTGAAGGTCGACGACACCGTGCCCGGCATCGAAGAAGGCCGCCGCGCCGGCATGTGGACCGTTGCGCTGCTGATGTCGGGCAACGCGCTTGGTTTGCCGTACGAGCAGTACACCGCGCTGTCTGCCGACGAGCGTGCGCGTCATCGCGTTGCCATCTCCGCAGGCTTTGCCGCCTGCCGCCCGCATTACGAGATCGACACGATTGCCGATCTGCCCGAAGTCGTGGCCGACATCAACCGCCGCCTCGCGCGCGGTGAACGCCCGCAGTGCATTTGAGTTTGTTGTCCTGTTTGTTGTCTTGTCCCCTGCATCACACCATATCGAGGAAACCATGACCGCACGTCTTTCCCTGCTGGCCGCCGCAATCACGTCGGCAATGATGGCGTTTGCCACGTCGGCGTTCGCCAAGACCACGCTGACCGTGTACACGGCGCTGGAAGCCGACCAAGTGAAGGCGTACCAGGACGCCTTCGAGAAGGCCAATCCGGACATCGAAATCAAGTGGGTGCGCGACTCCACCGGCGTCGTCACCGCCAAGCTGCTGGCCGAGAAGAACAACCCGCGCGCCGACGTGGTGTGGGGCCTGGCCGCATCGAGCCTGGCCATCCTGGACAAGGAAGGCATGCTGACGCCTTACGCACCGGCCGATCTGGCAAAGATCGGTGCGACTTACCGCGACAAGGCCAACCCGCCGGCATGGGTAGGCATGGATGCCTGGGGTGCCGCCATCTGCTTCAACACCGTCGAAGCACAGAAGCAGAATCTGCCGAAGCCGACGTCGTGGGCCGACCTGACCAAGCCCGTCTATGCCGGCAAGATCGTCATGCCGAACCCCGCTTCGTCCGGCACCGGTTACCTGGACGTCAGCGCCTGGCTGCAGATGATGGGCGAGCAGAAAGGCTGGGCCTACATGGACGCGCTGCACCAGAACATCGGCCAGTACACGCACTCGGGCTCCAAGCCTTGCAAGATGGCAGCCTCGGGCGAGTTCCCGATCGGTATCGCGTTTGAATACCGCGCAGTGAAATCGAAGAAGGAAGGCGCCCCGATCGATATCGTGTTGCCGTCGGAAGGCCTGGGCTGGGACGTGGAAGCGACCGGCATCATGAAGGGCACCAAGAACCTGGAAGCGGCCAAGAAGCTGGCTGACTTCTCGGCAAGCCCGGCTGCCATGGCGCTGTACGAGAAGAACTTTGCCGTGGTCGCCACGCCGGGCTTCTCCAAGCCGGATCCGCTGCTGCCGGCCGACTACGAGAAGCATCTGATCAAGAACGACTTTGCATGGGCCAGCGCCAACCGCGATCGCATCCTGGCCGAGTGGACGAAGCGCTACGACGGCAAGTCGGAGAAGAAGTAAGTGATTGAAGCTCCCGCAACTCTTGGGGGCCTGGATGCCAGCACCGACGTCGCGATTGTCGGGGCTGGCATTCTGGGCTTGGCGCATGCGGCCGCTGCCGTCAAACGCGGCCTGCGCGTGACGGTGTTCGAGCGCAGCGATATTGCCGTTGGCGCATCCATCCGGAATTTCGGTCAGATGCTGGTGACTGGCCAGCCGCCCGGCATCATGCTGGACCTTGCGCGCGAAAGCCGCGCGCTGTATCTCGCCTGGGCCGACAAGGCCGGCATCTTTGCGCGTGCGAACGGTGCCTTGCTGTTTGCGCGCAACGCCGCAGAAGAAGCGGTGCTGGACGAGTTCATGGCAACGCGTGCACCGGCCTTCGGCTACAACGTGAAGCTGCTGCGCAGCGCAGACCTGGCAAATCTCTACGATGGCCGCTTCCTGCGCCACCGTGCGGCGCTTCAGGGCTTTGATGATCTGCAGCTCTATTCACGCGAGGCCATTCCGGCGCTGGCGTCGTGGCTTGCCACGCAAGGCGTGCGTTTCCATTTCGGGACGCTGGTGCGCCATGTGGAAGGCGGCCGACTGGAGACGACCGCTGGCGTGTGCAACGCCCAGCGTGTGGTTGTCTGCAGCGGTCATGATTACCAGACGCTGTGTGCTGACCAGCTTCGCGCGCTGCAACCGCAGGTTTGCCGCCTGCAGATGCTGCGCGTCACGCCCGAAGACGGCTTCCGCCTGGAACACGCCGTGCTGACGGGGTTGTCATGCACGCACTACGGTGCCTTTGCAGACTTGCCGTCCGCCCAGGCGCTGGCCATGCAGATCGAGCATCAGCGCCCGGAGCTGGCGCGTCATGGCATTCACCTGTTGGTGAGCCCGACGCCCTATGGCGACTGGATCGTTGGCGATTCGCACGACTACGGCCAGGACGCGCGCCCGTTCAACGCCGAGTCGGTCGACAACATCTTGCTGGATCTCGCACGTGACACCTTTGGAGCCAAGCTGCGCGTGGTCGAGCGTTGGCAGGGCGTATACGGCGCGAAGTGCCGTGTGCCGGGCAGCGGCGCATTCTCCATTACCCGCGTGGATGACCGCACCACAGTCGCGCTCATGCACAGCGGCATTGGCATGAGCGTGGGCCCGGCGCTGGCGCATCGGCATTTGGATGCGCTGGTCGACGGCACCGAGCTGCCGCAGTGGACACCGCCGGCAAGCGTGCCCGCAGACGTGGCCGCCTGACATCGCTACTGTTCAGCACAGACGCCCGCAGGGTTCACGCCGCGCGGGCGTTCTTGCTTTCAGGCGGCAAAGAGTTCGACGATGGGCCAGCCGCGTGATTCCGCCACGGCACGCAAGGTGGTGTCCGGACTTACGGCTACCGGGTGCGAAACGGCCTCGAGCAGCGGCAGGTCGTTGCGTGAATCGCTGTAGAACACGGTGCGCGAGAAGTCCGTCATGCGCTGGCCTCGCTGTGCGAGCCACTCCGTCACGCGCACGATCTTGCCGGCGCCAAACGTGGCCGTGCCGAGCGGGTTACCCGTGAAGGCGCCATCGCTTTGGCCGTTGAGGGTCTCGCCTTCCACCGCCAGCAGATGTGGCACGTTGAACGCGGCCGCAATCGGCTCGGTCAGGTAGCGGTGCGTGGCGGTGACGATGCAGCAGAGGTCCCCGGCGCGCAAGTGTGTGTCGACCAGTTGCCGTGCGCTCGGCAGCATGGCGGGCGTGATGACCTCGCGCACGAACGTCGCACGCCAGGCGTCGAGCCGCGTGCGCGGGTGCTGGGCCAGCAGGCCGAGCGAGAAGCGCGCGTGTCGCGCAAAGTCCAGCGTGCCGTCGCGGTATTCCCGCATCCACCGTTCGTTGGCTTGCTCGAACTCGTTTCGATCCACGGCGCCCTGGGCGACCAGGAAGCGGCCCCATTCGTATTCGCTGTCTATGGGCAGCAGGGTGTGGTCCAGATCGAACAGGGCAAGCGATTGCATACAGCGGGCGGGCAGGGGCGGTTGAAAAACCGCGAGGTTACGGCCCTAGCGCGTCGCGGCTGTGTCCATCGCCATAACTTTGGCGATGAACGCATCGGCCTTTTTCGTCGGTGCCGGGGCACGCTGCGGGTCCAGGCAGTCGAGGAACGCTCGCACCAGCCGTGCGTCCTTGCGCTCCTTCAGGAAGTACAGGTATTCGTGGATGACCGGCGCGTTGCCGGAAAACGGCAGCACGCGCACATCGGGCCGGCGCGGTGCCTCACGCGCGGGCACGATGCTGCACCCCAGCCCCAGGCTGATTGCTTCGTAGATGGCTTCCCGGCTGCCGATGATGCTCGTGCTGGCGGGCTCGATGCCGGCTGCGGTGAACGCGTCTTCGGTAACGCGGCGGGTGACGGAGCCCGGCTCGCGCATCAGCAATTGGCAGCCGGCAACGTCGTCCAGCGTGATGCCCGGGCGGCGTGCAAGTGGATGATCCAACGGCACCACCAGCACCATCGTGTCTTCGGCCAGCGTGATGCGATGCAGGCGTTCGTCGTCCACGGCGTGAGAAGAAACGGCCAGGTCGATACGTACTTCGGAGAGTGCCTCGAGCATCTGCTGCGAGTTGCCAAACTCGATCGTGATTTCGATCGTTGGATGGCGCGTTCGGAACGCCGCCACGCTGGGCAGGATGTAGTAAGGGCCCGTTGCGCCCACGCGCAGGTTGCCGGTGCGCAGATCGCCGGCATTGCGCAGGAGAAAATCGACGTCGCCTTCCTGCTGGGCGAGGCGCTCGACGATGGGCATGAGGCTCACGCCCAGATCGGACAGGTCCAGCCGGCTGCCGCGGCGATGGAACAGCTCCACGCCGTACATCTCTTCCAGTTGGCGGATGCGCCCCGTCACGGTGGGCTGCGACAGCCGCAGGCGCTTGGCAGCAGACGTGACACTGCCCTGGCGCGCCACTTCGAAGAACGACATCAATAGATCGGCCAGCATGCTTGTGTTTCCCTGATATGTCTTTTCTTGATCGTCGGGCGCCCAGTCTAGGCAGCGTTTGTGACGTTACATGCGGTAAAAGCTTACGGTCGGCCATGGAAAGATGCGCGGGCGCGCGGTATCCGCCCCGCGGCAGCAGCGGGGCAGCGCCTCCGAGGACGGCGCGGGCGCACATCGTGCTACCGTGTCAGCCTATGCGCGTAACAGAGGAGAGACCATGCCGGTGCTGAAGGTCGATGTCGTCACGGCAGAAGAACGGCTGTACGAAGGCAACGCCAAGTTTGTGGTGATCCCCGGCACCGAGGGTGAACTGGGCATCCTGCCCGGCCATGAACGACTGCTTACGCGCCTGCGCCCCGGCACCGTGCGCCTCACGCTGGAAAACGAGGAAGAGGTGATCCTCTTTGTGGCCGGCGGCTTTGTCGACGTGCAGCCCGAACAGGTGATCGTGCTGGCCGACACCGCTGTGCGCGCACACGACCTGGACGAAGCCAAGGCCGAGCAGGCCCGCAAGGCGGCAGAAGAGCACATGCAAAACAGCAGCAGCAAGTTCGACTACGCGCGCGCGCAAGCCGAACTGGCCGAAGCCGTCGCGCAACTGGCCGCCATCGAACGGTTGCGCAAGCGCCGCCGCTAAATTTGCCATCACATCCGCGCCGGGGAGTCGCCCCGTCCTCGGAGGGGTAAAGAACCGCGCCGCGCCTCCGTTTTAAAGCAGAACTATCGAATTCCCGCTGAACGTCCTCCAGAGACGTGATCGGTTCTGCCGGTTCTGCTGATGCCGCCCCTTGTTGTGATTGCCCGTGCGCTTGCGCCGGGCTGCTGGAGACACCCGAGTGCCGAGCACTCATGCGCCTTGCGTTGGCACTTGCCGCACGCGCTGAATGAGCCGAGGCGAATCGCGCAAATGTTTGCGGTGGCGGGTACGTTGCTTTCCACGGGCGCACTCGCACAGACGGACGTGACCGACCTCACTGCGTTGCCCATCGAGCAGCTCATGCAGGTGCAGGTCGTCACGAGCGCATCGAAGTACGCACAGGCGGCCAATGAGGCGCCCGCCAACGTTTCGGTCGTCACCGCGGCGGACATCAAAGCCTATGGCTGGCGCACGCTGGCCGACATCCTGGGTAGCCTGCCGGGGCTTTACACCAACTACGATCGCAGCTACCACACACTTGGCGCGCGCGGCATTTTGCGTGCGGGCGACTACGACACCCGCTTCCTGCTGCTCATCGACGGCCATCGCACCAACGACCCGATTTTCGACCAGGCGGCCGTCGGCACCGAAGCCATCCTCAACGTCGACCTGATTGAGCGGGTCGAGTACGTGCCCGGCGCGGGCTCGGCGGTGTACGGATCGAACGCGTTGTTTGGTGTGATCAACATCATCACCAAGCGCGGCCGTGACATCGACGGCGTGCAGGTCAGCGGATCGACGGGCAGTGCCAATGCGCGCGATGCCCGCGTGACCTGGGGCAAGCGGGCCGAGAACGGCGCCGAATGGCTGCTGTCGGCCAGCGTGAACGACGCCCCCGGCCGGGACCTTTACTTTCCGGAGTTCAACCAGCCGGGCGTGAGCGACGGTGTGGCCCGCGGCATGGATTTCGACCGCGCCAAGCGTCTGTTCGCCAAGGGTAGTTTCGGCGAGTTCGGGCTGACCTTCGGCTACGTCGACCGTACGAAGGGCGTGCCGACGGCCCCCTACGACCAGAGCTTCAACGACCCACGTTCGCGGGCCGTCGATACACGGCACATGTTCAACGGCACCTGGCAGCACGCCCTGGACGACACCACCGACGTGTCGGCGCGGCTGTTCTGGGGGCGGTATGCGTCGCTGGGCGATTACACGTACAACCCGCCCCCGGCCGGCATCAATCGCGATGTGTTCGATACCGCGTGGTACGGCACGGAACTGAAGCTTGTGACGCGCCGCATCGAGCGCCACACGCTGGTCATGGGCACCGAGCTGCAGCGCGACTACCGTGATGTCATGCGCAACTTCGATACGGTGCCGTATGCCAGTTACCTGGACGACCATCGGAGCAACAACCGCGTGGGCGTGTACGTGCAGGACCAATTCATGCTGCATCCGGATTGGCTGCTGGATACGGGCCTGCGCTACGACCACACGAGCTTCACGCCGGGCATCTTCAGCCCGCGCGTCGGCCTGATCTGGCATGCCGCTCCCAGGACCACCGTCAAGGCGATCTACGGCATGGCCTATCGCGCGCCGAACGATTACGAATTGAACTATCAGAGCAGTGCGCCCGGCGGCGAGCAGGCGACTCATGGGCTGTCAGCTGAACGCATCCGTACGTATGAAGCGATTGTCGAACAGCAAGTGGCCGCGGGCGGCAAGGCCACGTTGTCGGTGTTTCAGAACAACGTTTCCAACCTGATCAGCCAAAGCGATGACCCGGCCACCGGGCTGCTCTTGTTCAGCAACGTGGCGCGCGCGCGCACGCGGGGCGCAGAACTCGGCTACGAGCAGAGCTGGCCGGGCGGCACGCGCTTACGCACGAGCTACAGCATCCAGCATTCCGAAGACATGGACACGGGCCAGACGCTGGCCAACTCGCCGCGTCACATGCTCAAGATCAACGCTACCGCCCCCGTGTGGCGCGACGACTGGCGGGTCGGGATCGAGGCGCGCTACATCAGCAATCGGCTGACGTCAGCTGGCCAGGTGGGTGGTTACTGGATTGCCAACCTGACCTTGCTGGCGGCACGGCTGGCGCCCAATCTGGAGATGTCGGCCAGCGTCTACAACCTGTTCGATCGGCGCTACGCCGATCCGGCCGGGCCTGAGCAACCGCAGTCGTCGATCCAGCAGGATGGGCGTGCCTTCCGCGTGAAATTGACTTACACCTTCCGATGAACACCCCGCACGGCAGCGTCCGACGCGCACGAAGACCCAGCCCGCGCAGGTTCTGCGCGGTGCTCGGTGCCGTGCTGGCGGGCGTGGCATGCATGGGCGCCACGCAGGCGCAGATGCAGGCCAGCGAGGTGCAGGTCAAGGCGGCATTCATCTATAACTTTGCGCTGTTCACCAACTGGCCGGCCGACGTCATGCAGGCCGATGCCCCCATGGTGGTATGCGTAACCGCCCAGCACCCGTTGCAGGCGGCCTTGGAAAAACTGACAGGAAAACCCGTGCGCGGACACCGCCTGGAAATCCGAAAGATCAACGACGGCACCGTTGCCGGCTGCCATGTCCTGGTGTTCGATACGCGCGCCTCGAACGGTGTGCGCGTCGATCCGGCCACGCCCGTGCTGACGGTGTCCGACAGCCCAAAGAGCGCGCGTGCACCCGGCACCCCCGAACCGATGATCGCCCTGACGCTGCATGACGACCGCGTGGTCTTCGACATCGATGCAGTGGCGGCACGGCAGGCCCGTCTTCAGATCAGCTCGCAACTGCTGCGCCTGGCGAGGAGCGTGCAATGAACGAGTCCATCACAACCTCTCCGCCGCGGCTGGGCCACTCGGTGGTGCGGGCCAACATGGCCGGTGCCGGTGCGGCGCTGACCATTGCCGGCTTTCTGCTCATCGTGTTCCAGTTCATTGCGCTGCATGCGGCGCTGGTGCGCGACGTGCACGTGCAGGCGCGCATCGTCGGTGCCAACAGCGTGGCCGCGCTGCTCTTCAACGACCGTCATGCGGCAGAAGAAACCCTGGCTGCGCTGGAGGCATCGCCGCCACTGCGCGCAGCTGGCATCTTCAGCGCACTGCGCAAGCCGTTGGCGTTGTACCAGCATGGCGACGCTGCGCCGGTGCGCGCCCCCGATGCCGCCATGCTGCGCGAGTCCGATGTGTCGACGCTCACCACGCTCGAAGTGGTCGAGCCGGTGGAGTCGGAACGCCGCGTGATCGGCTATGTGGTGGTGCGTTCCAGCCTGAGCGAGCTATACATGCAACTGCTCGGCTATGCCGTGTTGACCGTATCGGTCGGCATCGGTGCAATGGGCCTTGCGTATCTGGTGATCGCCCGTATGCGCCGCGCCGTGCTGCAGGCAGAGGCGCATCTGGATTACCTCGCCCACATCGATTCAGTGACCGAACTGCCGAACCGGCACGCCTTCAACGAGCGCCTGCAGGTATCGCTCAAGCGCGCGGGCCAGGCCGGCGCGGTGGGACTGCTGCTGCTGGATCTGGACAACTTCAAGGTCGTCAACGACACGCTGGGCCACAACAACGGCGACCGCCTGCTGCGCCAGGTCGCACGGCGGCTGAATGACGTGATCGAGCAGGCCAACCTGCGCGCCGTGCTGTGCCGCATCGGCGGAGACGAGTTCGCGGTGATCGCAGAACTGTCGGGGCGCGCGCAGATTGCCGCGACGGAAGCCGCAACGCTGGCCGACGGGTTGGCCAAGCGCATTCTGGCCGCGCTGGCGGCGCCGTTTGCACTCGACCTGCACCAGATCTACGTGACGGCCAGCGTGGGCGTGAGCCTGTATCCGCATGACGCGCGCGACGTGCAGGCCCTGACGCGCAACGCCGACACGGCGATGTATCACGCCAAGAACCACGGCAAGAATGCGTCGGCGAGCTTCACATCGGAGATGGACCAACAGGCGCGCCGCCGCCTGCGTGTAGAGGCCGACCTGCGACGCGCGCTCGACCGCGACGAACTGCTGCTGGCCTACCAGCCGCAGGTGCGACTGCGCACGGAAGGCGCACATGATGCGGTGATCTCCAAGGCAAACGTCTACGGTGTCGAGGCGCTGGTGCGCTGGCGCCATCCTGAGATCGGCCTGATCGGCCCCGGCGAGTTCATCGCAGTGGCAGAAGAGACCGGCCTGATCGTGCCGCTGGGCCTGTGGGTGCTGCGTACAGCGTGCCAACAAGCCGTGCGCTGGATGCGTGAAGAAGGCATCACGCTGCGAGTGGCCGTCAACCTGTCGGCGCGGCAGACACGCGACCCTGCGCTCGTGGAAAACGTCATGGACGTGCTGCGCGAAACCGGCCTGCCGCCGCATCAGCTCGAACTCGAAATTACCGAGAGCGTACTGATGGAAGACATCGAGGCCAACATTGCGCTGCTCGAATCCCTGCACGCGGCCGGCATCAGTCTGTCGATCGACGATTTCGGCACCGGGTATTCGTCGCTGGCGTATCTGCAGCGTTTCCCGATCCAGAAGCTCAAGATCGACCGCAGCTTCGTGCAGCGCATGCCCGGCGACGGCGAGGCCATTGCCGGCGCGGTGATCGCCATGGCGCACAGCCTGCGCATGCAGGTGGTTGCCGAGGGCGTGGAAGACCCCGAGCAGCTCGCTTTGCTGCGCGACGCTGGCTGCGACCTGGGCCAGGGCTACCTGTTCTCGCGCCCGCAGCAAGCCGACGCGTTGCTGGCGTGGCTCAACCGGCTGGACAGCGCCGAGGACGAAGGCAGCGCAGCGTTTGCTGACTGTGAGGCGGCGCCGAGCGCGTCGTTGCCGTCGTCGTTGGCAGGGTAACTTCTCTCGCGGAAGACGGTTTTCGGAATTAACCTATTTGGTACAATAACCAACTAGGTTAAGTTGGCGTGCATGGAAAAACGTACGCCGCACGCCAAGCTGTCGCTCATTCGTGAACTGATTCGATCGGGCAGCGTGCGCGCGACACGCAGCGCATACGAGGGGGCACTCGAACTCGGCATTACGGATCTGGCGGGCATGTGCGCAGTCGTCATGACGCTGACGCCCCACAGCTTTTACAAGAGCATGACGACCCATGCCGACCACCGCGTGTGGCAAGACGTCTATCACACAAAGGCGCGTGGGCAAGACGTCTACCTGAAGCTGACCGTGGTTGATGGCGTGCTGATCGTTTCCTTCAAGGAGCTTTGACCATGAAATGCCCGAGCTGCGGTGCCGCCGAGCTGGTCCATGACACACGCGATGTGCCGTACGCCTACAAAGGCGAGACGACTGTCATCCCCTCCGTGACTGGAAAGTTCTGCCCTGCATGCGACGAGATCGTGCTCGAACGCGAGCAGGGCGACCGGTATGGCGAACTGGTGTCGGCCTTTCAGCGCCAGGTGAATGCCACCTATGTTGATCCGGCCTACATTGCGGCGGTGCGGCGCAAACTGAATCTGGACCAGCGCGAGGCCGCCGAGATTTTTGGTGGCGGCGTCAATGCGTTCTCGCGCTATGAGACCGGGAAGACGAGACCGTCTCTGGCGCTGGTGAAACTCTTGAAGCTTCTCGATCACCACCCCGATTTGCTGGCTGAAATCAAGACAGCTTGATCGCGCTCCAAAGAAAAAGCCCGCCAATGTGCGGGCTCTTTTTCGGCCACCATCGGGCACGTTCAACCAGCAGCCCGCCGCGCCGCGCGCGTTGCGCCGGCTGTCAGCACCACCACGGCCGCGAGGATGATGCCCGTTGCGCCCAGCGTCTGCGGTGCGACGACTTCATCGGCCAGCCATGCGCCCATCAGCAGGGCGATGGGCGGGTTCACATACACATAGCTTGTCGCCATGACGGTGGACACGCGTTCCACCAGCGCCATGTAGGCCGTGAACGCGATGGCCGAGCCGAACACCACAAGGTAGCCCCACGCAAGCGCGGCATGCGTGCCGATGTGGCTGGGCCACGTTTCGCCTGTGAGGAGGCTGAGCACGACGAGTGCCACGCCTCCAAAGGCCATCTCCAATACGAAAGCCGTCATGCCCTTGGGCATGTCGATGCGCTTGGAGAGCTGCGAGCCGAACGACCATGACGCAATGGCAGTGGTCAGCGCGAGCACGCCGACCGTGCTGGCCTGAAATTCCGCTCCGCGAAACAGCACCGCAATCCCGATGCTGCCCAGCGCGATCGCGCCAATCTCATACGCCCGCAGGCGGCCGCCGGCCAGCAGTGTCCACAGCGTGGAGAACAGCGGCATGGACGCGATCATCACCGTGGTCGCACCCGACGAGATGGTCTGCTCGGCCACCGCCGTCATGCCCATGCCGCCCACCAGCATGAACGCGCCGATCAACGCGCAGTTGCGGACCTGGCGCAAGGTCGGCCGTTCTTCGGGCCGCTTGCGCTGTCGCAGGATGACCAGCGGGGCGAGCAGCACCGCCGCAGCCAAAAAGCGCGAGCCCATCATCAGAAAGGGCGGCAGATCGGTCAACGCAAAACGGATGGCGAGATACGTTGTGCCCCACACCACGTAGGTGATGAGCAGGCACAGAGCGATGAAGGGGGACATGACGGAACCTCTGGGAGGAAGTCCCGATGCTACGCAAGGCGGCCTTATGCGCAAAACGAGTTTTGTTATCGCTCGTTGTGAGTGGCGTTAGCAAGCAAGTGAAGTGCGCTGAGGCGTATGTGGGGTTTGAGACCCCAATCACGGGGTTCCAGTCCTCACGTTCGCGGTTACGAACCCGGCATGCGGGGTTTGGAACCCCATGCCCGGCGTTCAGAACCTCAATGTTGGCGTTCGCACTACGAGTTATCGAGGTTCTGAACGCCACCCGTCACGTTCCGAACGCCAACGGTGGAGTTCGGAACCTCGAGCGTGGCGTCCGGAACCTCAAGCGTGGAGTGTTGGAACTTCAAGTGTCGAGTTCAGAACGCCAAGCGTGACGTTCCGAACCTTGGCGGCCAGTCAGATGACCCGGAAACCGTGCGTTCCGTCGCGCCGCAGCTGCTCGACCAGCCCGAACTCCCAGTCGAGATAGGCCTGCATCGCGGTACGCGGCGCGCTCGTGCCCTCGTACGGGCGGCGATAGCGGTCGATGCGGTCTGAGGCCAGGCGGGTCTCGCCGGCTTCAACGGGCAGGCCGGCCGCCACCCAGGCTGCGGTGCCGCCGTCGAGCACCCACACCTCGGCATGCGTCAGCTTGGCGAGGTCGGCGGCGGCAAAGCGGGCGAGCTGGCTGGAACCGCACGTCAGCACATAGCGGCGTGCGGCCGGGATGCGTTCCAGCGCGGCGGGCAGGTCTGAACGTACGGCAAACCACGCGCCCGGAATATGCCGCGCAACGTAGTTGGCGCTGCGTGTGACGTCGATGACGGCGGTGTCGCCCGCTTCGAGCCAGCCTGCCAGCGCGCGGGCGTCAACGGTGCGCACGGCGGGGGGCGGCGGGGCAGGTGTCTGCCACGTCCCGGTGACGCTGCGCTCGCTCGCGTCGACCGGATCGACGACATAAACCTCCCAGCCCATCTGTGCGAGCCACGAGGCGGACATGTCGGCGCGCACGCCGTCGTCATCGGCCAGGACGATACGGGCGCCGCGCACGGCGGCAGTGTGGTCGGTTTCCTGCACGAGCTGGCCGCCGGGCGCGCTGGCAAAGCCGGGCAGGTGGCCGGCGGCGTATTCCTCGGGCGTGCGCACGTCGAGCTTGTAGACCGTGCGGTCCGGGGTCTCCAGTTTGGCAACGTCCGCCAGCGCAATACGCGGCACGTTGGCGCGTTCGGCCACGGCGCGCGCATCGGCCTGTGCCTGCGCGCGTGTTTCGGCAGACACCTCCTGCGGGTGACGGCGGCTGGCGCCATGGTCGAGCACCTGATCGGCCAGCAGCCAGCCGATGGTGCCGTTGCGCAGTGCCGCAACCGGGTTGGGAATGCCGGCATTCACGAGCGATTGCGTGCCGATGATGCTGCGCGTGCGTCCCGCGCAATTGACGATGACCTGCGTGGTCGGGTCCGGTGCCAGCTCGCGGATGCGCAACACCAGCTCGGCACCCGGCACGCTCGTCGCCGTGGGGATGCTCATGGTCTGAAACTCTTCATAGCGGCGCGAATCGACGATCACCACGTCGCGCTTGGAATCAAGCAGCGCCTTGACCTCCTGCGCGCTGAGCGACGGCGTGTGGCGGTGTGCCTCCACGTATTCGCCAAAGGATTTGCTCGGCACGTTCACGTCCTGGAACACTTCGCCGCCGGCTGCGCGCCAGCCATCGAGTCCACCTTCGAGCAGGTACACGCGCGTATAGCCGAGTTCAGCCAGCTTGGCCGCCGCGCGCGGGGCGAGGTCCACGCCATCGTGCACGCCGTACAACACGATCAACGTGTCGCGGCGCGGAATGCGCGACCACGCTTCCAGTTCCAGCCGGGAGAGCGGCAGGTTGGCTGCCCACAGCGGATGCGCCTGGGCATACGGGTCTTCCTCGCGGACGTCGACCAGCGCGATCTCCTTGCGGGCCAGCAGGGCGGCGCGCACGTCGGCATACGCCAGCGTCGGGACGTGGGTTTCGGCCAGCGGTGCAGCGACCGGCGATTCGATGGCGTCGATAGCGTCGATGGTGGTGCTCATGATGCGGGCGTGTCCTTGGAACGGTCCCAGAGATTGGGCAGATGGGTATTCGAATAGCCGGAGACGAACGGCTTGCGCTTGCCGTCTTCCGTGTAGACGGAACGGTGGATGCCGCCGATGTTGCCGCCGTAGACGTGGATGCTGATCGACGTGCGATCGTCAAAGGCGTTGTGCACGCGGTGGATGTCACCCACGCGCGGCGAGACGTGCTCCACCGCACCGGGCTCCAGGCGGATCGCCGGGCCGTCGGGTTGGGGTTTGCCTTGGGCATCGAGCTTGAACGGCTGCGAGTATTCGGCGCCGCGCAGCATGCCGATCAGGCCCCACGTGGTGTGGTCGTGAATGGGTGTGCGCTGGCCCGGGCCCCAGACAAAGCTGACGATGGAAAAGCGCTCGCCGGAATCGGCATGCAGGAGGAACTGCTGGAAGTGCTCGGGGTGCGGCTGGGCGTATTCAGCGGGCAACCAGTCGTCGCGGGCGACAAGCGCACTGAGCAGGGCGCCGGCGCGCGAGAGGATTTCGGCTTCGGTCGGTTGCTGATCCAGCAGGCGCGACAGCGCCGTCACGAACTCACGCAGCGGCGCGATGGACTGTGTTTGTGCGGGTGCCGCAGGCGAAGCAGCAGCGGAAACAGTGGCGAGTACGGGCGTGCTCATCGACAGGTTCCTGATGTGGGATTTTTGGGCATCTTGCTGGACTTGGTTGGCGGCGTCCAGCTAAACCCCGAGCGCAGTACGGCCGGCTGCCAGCAGTATGGAGTCGTTCTGCGGCGTGTGAATGCGGCTGCACAGCACATCGCGATAGTGGCGCTCGAGCGGGTTGTGGCGCGACAGCCCGTGATTACCGGACACCTGCAGCGCCAACTCCACGGCGCGGATCGCGTTGGTGGTGACGGTGTACTTGAGCAACCCGCTGTCAGTGATGGAAAGCGGCGCGCCCGCATCGGCGGCTTCGGCTGCATGATCGAGCAGCACGCGGTTGGTTTGCAGCGCGGCGGCAATCTCGCCTGCGGCTTCCTGCATGCGCGGCAGCGTGGCAAGCGGCCCGCCCAGGTTGGCCGGTGCCCGCGTGTTCAGAAACTGGATGAGCCAGTCGCGCGCGGCCTGCGCCACGGCGTCGTACAGGCTGCCGAGCAGCACGTTCATCCAGGCTTGCTGGTCGAGTTGCGCGCCCGTGTCGGCTTGCGCGGCACTGTGCGCTGCCCATTCCGAAGCGGGGCGGATATCGACGGCGTGGTCGAGCGGAATCTCCACATCTTCCAGGATGACGTCGTGGCTGCCCGAGGCACGCAGGCCGAGGTGGTTCCAGGTTTCTTCGATGCGGATACCTGGTGTTTCCGGCAACGGACGCGGCACGAGAAAGATACCCACGCGCGGCTCGGCCTCATCGGTGCGGCCCCACACGGACAGCCAGCGCAGGGCAGGGCTGCCGGTGCTGTAGAGCTTGCGGCCCCGGATGCGCCAGTTGTTGCCCACGCGCGTTGCCACTGTGGCGGGCAAACCGCCGCGTGCGGGCGTGCCGAGGTCGGGCTCCACGCGCAGCGCGTTGATGAGCGCGCCTTCATTCAGCGCAGTCGCAAACACCTGTTGCCGAACATGCGCGGGCCAGCGCGTATCGGCACGTGCAATGGCGCGGTGCTGTAGGTACGTCATGGTCAGCACCAGCGCGGTGGCTGCATCGGCATGCGCGATGGACGCAATGATCTGGCGTGCCGTTTTCAGGCCCGCGCCGCCACCGCCATGCGTTTGCGGAATGACCTGCGCGATCAACCCCGAAGCATGCAGCAACGCAAAGTTTTCGTGCGGGAAGCTGCCGTACTGATCGTGCTCTGCGGCGGACGCGGCCAGCTGCGGAGCAATGGTGGCCAGCACTTCGGCAAGCCGGTCGGGCGGCGTTGGCAGACGATGCAAGGGAGCAGGCGACATGGCGATGCAATGTGCGAAGCATGTGACATTGGCGCACAGCGTATCCGGGTTGCCAGCCGTCACGAACGACCTATGCCGTATATGCAGCGTTGAAATTATTCGTTAGTGCAATGCAGGTGGTGACGTAACTTCATTCGCATTCATGGCGGGGCGCAATGCCTCGCAAGTCTTCTAACGATATGCGGAACGGAGCCAGCATGAGCGTCGATTTCATCGGCATGATCCAGAGCCAGAAGCAGTCGGAAATTCACCCGCCCGATCCGAACGGGCCCGTGATCGACCGCGATTACGTGCGTGCCTTTGCCCAAGCGCATGAGCAGGCCGGCTTTGACCGCATCCTGGTGCCGCATCACTCGACGGGCCCGTCGGCCACGCTCACGATTTCGTATGCAGCGGCGTTGACGGAGCGCATTCACTTCATGCTCGCGCACCGGCCCGGGTTTACCAATCCGACGCTGGCCGCGCGCCAGATCGCCACGCTGGACCAGTTCACCGGTGGCCGCCTGGGCGTGCACTTCATCTCGGGCGGGTCCGACAGCGAGCAACGTCGCGATGGCGACTACCTCGACCACGACCAGCGCTATGCGCGCACGGACGAATATCTCGGCATCCTGCGGCGCATCTGGACAGAATCGAAGCCGTTCGACCACGAGGGCGCTTTCTATCGCTTCGAGCAAGGCTTCTCCGAGGTGAAGCCCGCGCAGAAGCCGCATGTGCCGATCTACTTCGGAGGCGCATCCGATGTGGCCGTCGAAGTGGCCGGCAAGCATGCCGACGTGTACGCGCTGTGGGGTGAATCGCTCGACCAGGTGCGCGATCTGACGACGCGTGTGCGGGCCGAAGCCGCCAAGCACGGGCGCAGCATCCGGTTCTCGGTGTCGTTCCGCCCGATCCTGGCGGAAACCGAAGACGCCGCTTGGGCACGGGCAGAGAGCATCCTGGAGCGGACCCGCGCGCTGCGTGTTCAGCAGGGCTACAGCCGAGGCGGCCCGCAACAAAGCGAGGGCGCACGCCGCCTGCTCGCGGCGGCCGAACAAGGCGAGCGCGTCGACAAACGTTTGTGGACGGCCATCGCCAAGGAAACCGGTGGTCGTTCCAATTCCACCGCGCTGGTCGGCACGCCCGAGCAGGTGGCCGATGCGCTGCTCGACTACTACGACCTGGGCGTCACCACCTTCCTGATCCGCGGTTTTGATCCGCTGGAAGACGTGGTGGATTACGGGCGCACGCTCATCCCGCGTGTGCGCGAGCTGGTCGCGCAGCGTGATGCGCAGCGCAAGGCCGCGTGAGGCACGGGCATGAGCGCAGTCTTCTCCATCGAGCGCCCGGCATCGTCCACGCTCAAGCTGAACAGCACGCCGCAGCAGAAGTTCTGGTTTGATCCGCCCGCCACGCGGCCGACGCTCGAGGCCGAGCGGCGCCATCGGCAGGAGCGCCTTGCGGGCGCGTTCCGCCTGTTTGCGCGGCACGGCTTCGACCTTGGGCTGGCGGGGCATATCACCGCACGCGATCCGGAGTTGACGGACCATTTCTGGGTCAACCCGCTGGGGGTGCATTTCTCGCGCATCAAGGTGTCGGACCTGCTGCTTGTGAACGCCCGTGGCGAGACCGTCATCGGCAACCGGCCGCTCAACAAGGCGGCGTTTGCGATTCATGCGGCGATTCACGAAGCGCATCCGCACATCGTGGCTGCGGCGCACACCCATTCGACCTACGGCAAGGCGTGGTCGACGCTGGGCCGGCCGCTGGATCCGCTCACGCAGGACGCATGCTCGTTCTACGAAGATCACGCGCTGTTTGACGACTTCACCGGCATGGTGGTCGATTCCAGCGAGGGCGAGCGCATTTCGCATGCGCTCACCAAGCCCGACGGCGGCACGCACAAGGGCGTGATCCTGAAGAATCACGGCATTCTCACGGCCGGCCCGACCGTGGAAGCGGCGGCGTGGTGGTACATCGCGCTGGACAACGCTGCCCACACGCAATTGCTGGCCGAAGCCGCGGGCACGCCGCAGCCGATCGATGCCGCCACGGCGCGCCACACGCACAGCCAGGTGGGCGGGCAGGAGGGTGCGCTGCACGCGTTCGAAAGCCTTTACGCCGGCCTGGTTTCGGCCGAGCCGGACGTGCTCGATTAAGCCGTCGCCTGACAGAACAGATCGAACACATCATCACGGGGAGCTTTCAATGAGCGAAGAGACCGCGGGCATCTCGCGCCGCAAGATATTGCACGCAGCGGCCGCCACGGCGCTGGCCGCACCGGCATTGATCCTGGGCCGCAAGGCCTACTCGCAACAGCGCAAGCTGACGTTTGCGTGGAACCAAAACTCGTTCTGCCTGACGCCCATCGTGGTGGCGCAGGAGCGCGGCTTCTTCGAAAAGAACGGACTGCACGTCGATCTGATCAACTACAGCGGCTCGACCGATCAACTGCTCGAATCCATCGCCACAGGCAAGGCGGACGCGGCAGTCGGCATGATCCACCGCTGGCTCAAGCCGCTGGAGGCGGGCTTTGACGTGAAGATCATCGGCAGTTCGCATGGCGGTTGTGTGCGGCTCGTGGGTTCCAAGGCGGCAGGCGTCACGAACCTGGCGGCGCTCAAGGGAAAGACCGTGGGCGTGAGCGATCTTGCCGCGCCGGGCAAGCACTTCTTCACCATCCTGCTGGCCAAGAACGGGATTGACCCGGACAAGGACATCACCTGGCGCCAGTACCCGGCCGACCTGCTGGGCGTGGCGGTGGACAAAGGCGAGATCCAGGCGATTGCCGACGGCGATCCGAACCTCTACCTCCTGGAGAAACGCACGAACGGCGCGTATGTGGAGCTGGCCACGAACCTCTCCGGTGAATACGCACGCAAGGTCTGCTGCGTCATCGGCGCACGGGGCGAACTGGTGCGCAATGACCGTCCGGCAGCATCAGCACTGGCGCGTTCGATTGTGCAGGCCACGGACTTCGTCAACGAAAACCCGAATGAGGCGGCCAAGGTGTTTGCCAAGTATTCGCCCAAGGTGGCGCTGGATGACTTGCGCAAGCTCTACGCCACGCTCACGTACACGCATCACCCGACCGGCGTCGACCTGCGCGACGAGATCGCCTTCTACGCGGAAGACTTCCGCCGCATCGGCGTCATCAAGAAGACCACCGATCCGCAGCGCCTTGCGCAGCACGTGTACGTGAATGTGCTGGCCTGACGCACGGTGCGTGAGCACATGAGCAGATGAGGAACACATCGACATGAGCACCATCCCGCAAACACTGGAGGCGCACGCCGCGCTGTCCAACCCATTTGCCGATGCCGTCGAGCGCGGAGGTGCATGGCGCACCGGCGCCGTGGCCGCATTGGCCTGGGCCGCCTTCGGCCTGCTGACGTGGCGCTGGCCCAACCACGTGGTCGGCTTCAGCGATTGGGCGTTCACGGCGGAGCTGGGCGTGGCCGCGTTGATCGTCGGCATTGCGCTGTTCGTGGTGGCGTTGGCGGCGGGCCATGTGTCCCCGTTGCGGCCCGTGCAGGAAGCGCTGCAGCCGGCCGGGCCGTGGTTGATCGCCGTGCCTGTGGTGCTGGCATTGTGGGAGGTGCTGACCGCCAAGTCCGGTGCATTGCCCACACCGTTCTTTGCGCCGCCGCAGGCATTGATCGAGGTGTATTCGGAAGACTGGCCGCGTCTGGGCGACAGCGTGCTGAATACGCTCAAGTTGCTCGGCATCGGCTATGTGCTCGGCGCGTTGACGGGCTTTCTGGTGGGCGTGTCGATCGGCTGGTCGCGCGCGGTGGGCTACTGGGTGCATCCGGTGCTGCGCATTCTCGGGCCGTTGCCGGCGACGGCGCTGTTGCCGATCACGTTCTACTTCTTCCCGTCGAGCTATTCGGCGGCGGCTTTCCTGATCGCCCTGGCTGCCGGCTTTCCCGTGGCGGTGCTCACGTGGTCCGGCGTGGCGGGCGTGAGCAAAAGCTACTACGACGTAGCGCGAACGCTGGGCGCATCCAACGCGTTCCTCGTACTGCGTGTGGCGATTCCGGCAGCCCTGCCGCAGGTGTTTGTGGGGCTGTTCATGGGGCTGGGCGCGTCGTTCACGGTGCTGGTGACGGCGGAGATGATGGGCGTGAAGTCGGGCCTCGGCTGGTACCTGACCTGGGCGCAAGGCTGGGCATCGTACGTCAACATGTATGCCGCGCTGATCGTCATGGCGCTGCTGTTCTCGAGCATCATCACGCTGCTCTTCAAGGTGCGTGACCGCGCGCTGGTCTGGCAGAAGGGGACGCTGAAATGGTAGCCGTGCTCGAACGCGAGGCGCCGCCGCCTGCGGCCGCAGTCGGCGCACGCATCGACGTGCAGGGCGTCAGCCACTGGTTCGGCAGCCGCGCCAATCCGCTGCAGGTGCTCGACGGCGTGAGCCTGACCATCCAGCCGGGTGAGTTCGTTGCGCTGCTGGGGCCAAGCGGTTGCGGCAAGTCCACCCTGCTGCGCCTGATCGCGGGGCTGGAACCGCCCACGCATGGCCGCATCCTGCAGGACGACAAGCCCATCAGCGAGCCGGACCCATCACGTGTGGTGGTCTTCCAGGACCCGACGCTCTATCCGTGGCGCCGCGTGTGGGACAACGTCGCGCTGGGCCTGCAAGCCCGCGGCGTGCTCAATGCAGAGCGTGACCGCGTGGACGACGCGCTGGAACGCGTGGGCCTGGGCGGCTTTCATCGGGCGTTTCCGCATGAGCTGTCGGGCGGCATGGCGCAACGTGTGGCGCTGGCGCGTGCGCTGGTCAACGATCCGCAGTTGCTGGTGCTGGACGAGCCGCTGGGCAAGCTGGATTCACTCACGCGGCTGGCCATGCAGAGCGAGCTGGTGACGCTCTGGCAACGCGCCCGCTTCTCGACCGTGCTGGTGACGCACGATGTGGAGGAGGCGCTGTTTCTGGCGCAGCGTGTGGTCATCTTCAGCCCGCGTCCGGCGCGCATCACGGCGGAACTGACGGTGGATCTGCCTTACCCGCGCCATCGCGGCGACCCGCGCTTGAGCGCGTTGCGGCACGAGGCGCTCGGTCATCTCGGCTTGGGTGAGACCTGGTAGATGGCGGCACCATCATGAGCGGACCGGAAGCGACGGTCTGGCTCAACGCATTGCTTGGCTTTCTGCAATGGGCGCAGCACGGCGTGCTGGTGCTGCTGCACACGCTTGGGCTGACAGGCGAGGCGCACGGGCAGCCCGCGTGGCCATGGGATGTGCGCATCGCCGGTGAAACCCTGCTGATCGATCTTGGGCAAGCGCGGCAACTTGGCCTGACGCTGATTGCCTCGATGCTCGCGTTGGTGGCCGTCGTGATCGCCGTGCTCGTGCGGCGGTGGCGGCCGGTGTCATCCGGCGTCGCGGCGGGCCTGCTTGTGGTGACGCCGTGGCCGTCGGCGGTTGTGGTGGCGCCCGCCGTGCCGACAAGTTTCCATGTCAGCCCGACGGCGTTTTCGGTGGCATCCATCACGCAGGGCACGCGCATCTACAACGCGGCCTGTGCAAGCTGCCACGGCGCAGATGGCCGAGGCGAAGGCCCCTTGGCGGCCACGCTCACGCGCTGGCCGCCAACGGTGGTCGGCCCATTGCTTGGCCGTCATGCCGATGGCGAACTGTTCTGGCACATCGCTCACGGCATGGTCGATACACAAGGCGCGTCCACCATGCCTGCATTTGCCGATCGATTGAGCGACGCCGATATCTGGGCGGTGCTCGACGCGATGAAGGTGCTGGCAGCGAGTGGTGGCGTGCGTGCCGGCGGCTGGCCACTACCTGTGGCGCTGCCGGCGCTGTCCGTGCGTTGCGGCGATGCGCCGACTCAATCCTTGGCGACGTGGCGCAACGGCCAACGCGTGAGGGTGGTGGCGGTGGATGCGGCATCGAGAGCCGGCATCCCGCTGGAAGACCCGCGTTTCCAGACGTTGCTGATCACGCCGGATGGCACGTTGCCACCGCCAACGCGCACGTTCGAGGCGCGCTGCGTGGCTGAAGGTGCCGACGCCTGGGGCGTCTTCGCCGCCATTGCCGGGGCTGCGCCGCAAGCGTTCTCCGGCACGCAGTTGCTGGCCGACCGCAACGGGTGGTTGCGCGCACGCGGTGCACCGGGCACCACATGGTCCGATGCTGACTTCCTGTGCACTTCGGCCGCCCGCGGAACCGCCCGCACCACAAGCGGCCTCGACGCCTTGATCGCCCGCATGGACGCCGAACCGGTGCGCTATGTGAAAGGCGGCTTCATTCATTGACCCTCGACCGCATCGCTCCATCACCATGCCGCAACATCGACGACGTTTTCTGCAATCCACGCTGGCACTCGCTGCCGCCCCTGCCCTGTCCATCGCGCAACCCCGCCTCGTGCTCAAGGCTGGTGACCAGAAGGGCGGACTGCGCGCGCTGCTCGAAGCCGCCGACGCGCTCAAAGGCGTGTCGTACGACATCCAATGGACCGAATTTCCGGCGGCCGCACCGCTGGCCGAAGCGCTCAATGCAGGCGCCGTCGACTTGGGCCCCATTGGGGATGCGCCAGCCATCTTTGCCTTGGCGGCGGGCACACGGATCAAACTGATCGGCGCCAACCGATCCGACCCATACGGCACGGCGGTGCTGGTGCGGCCGGATTCTCCGCTGAAGACCGCCGCGGATCTGAAAGGCAAGTCGATCGGCACGAACCGCGGGTCGATCGGGCATTTCGTGGCGCTCAAGGCGTTGGAATCTGCAGGGCTGGGCCCGGACGACGCCAACTTCCGTTTTCTGCCGCCTGCGGATGCCAAGCTTGCGCTGGTCAACGGGTCGATCGATGCGTGGTCAACGTGGGAGCCCTACACCGCGATGGCCGAAACGGCCAAGCACGCGCGCGTGCTGGTCAACGGACGCGGGTTGTGGTCGGGACTCAGCTACTTGGCGGCGACCGACGCGGCCCTGGCCGCCAAGCGCGACGCGCTGCGCGATTTCCTGCAGCGCGTGGTGCGCGCGCAAGTGTGGTCGTATCAGCATGTCGATAGCTTTTCAGCCACGCTGGCCCGCATCATCGGCATTGCGCCGGAGGCCGCGCGGCTGCAGTTTGCGCGGCGGCAGACCGTGTGGCGCGCCATCGATCCGCAGCTCATTGCCGAGCAGCAGCGCACGGCCGATTTCTACGTGAAGGTGGGTCTGCTCAAACAGCGGCTGGAAGTGGCCACCACGTTTGACACGGGGTTTCCGCTGGTTGCCTAGCGGGCGTTGCCCGAATGGGATTCCGCACTGGGGCGCGAGCCGCCATGCGGGCCCGCCGTACCCGGCGCTTCTGCGACATTCTTGGGCAGGTTGGCGACCGGCGTGACGGCGTCTGGCGCGTTGTTGCCGCCCTTGCCAAAGCGCGCCGCCAGACGGTCCTGCACTGCGGTCAGCTGGGCCTGCTCCTGTGCTTTCTGGGCGCGCTCGGTCTCGGCCTGCTGGGCAGCGGCGGCTTGCTCAGCCGGCGTGGGCGGTGGCAGTTTGCCGTGAGCCTGGTGCGGTAGTGTCACCGCGCTCAAGCCGATGGCCACAGCGGCGGGCCACATGGCGGAGCGTCGATAGTTTTGGCGTGTTTGCGGCATGGAGGCCTCCTTGTCGAGGGATCGCCCCATGGCCTCAGCAAATGCGGTGCCGGGTGAATTCAGCGCCCCTCGGCAAGCGCGTTGTGCAGCACCGTCTTGAGCAGGTTGAAGACGGGGTTGTCGTTGTCCTTGCGATAGGCCATCCAGAGTTCGACCGGCTTGGCCGGCGTGGTGCGTACCGGGCGATAGACGACGCCCTCGAAGTGCAGCATGGCCGCCGCTGCGGGAATGAGCGCTACGCCGATGCCGGCACGCACCAGCGCCAGCATCGAGTGGATCTGACTGACGTATTCAACGATGTCGGGCAGCACCTCCGCGCGCTCCAGCAGGCTGCTGACCATCTGGTGGAAATAGCGCGCCTCGTATGGGGAATACATCAACAGCGGCTGGCCCTCGCAATCGCGCAGGCTGGGGCGTTGCGGCCACCTGTCGGCCACGGCTTCCGGAAGGGCGATCACCAGCGCTTCCTGCGAGCACGGCACGGCAATCAGCTCGCCGTGCTCCACCGGCGGGCGCAGCAGGCCCACGTCGATCTCGCGCGCATCCAGCGCCGAGAGCTGCGCGCCGCTCACCATCTCCTTGAGCGTCAGCCGCACGCCCGGTGAAGCCGCCCGCACGGCGCTCACCAGCGAAGGCAACTTCCCATACCCGACCGACGCGGTAAAGCCGATCGCCAATTGCCCGGCAGCCCCCGTCGCCACGCGCCGGGCCGTGGCCGCAGCTTCGTCCGCCAAGCGCAGGATGCGAGACGCATCGGGCAGAAAACTGCGCCCAGCCGCCGTCAGCTTGACCGAGCGGCTGTTGCGTTCCAGCAGTGCCGTACCGACCTGATGTTCGAGCAGCCGCACCTGGCGTGACAGCGGCGGCTGCGTCATGTGCAGGCGTTCTGCCGCGCGCCCAAAGTGCAGTTCTTCGGCCACGGCAACAAAGCAGCGGAGTTGGCTGAGTTCAAACATCGATTCAAAAACTGTATGGATAGAGTCAGTACCTATCTTGAATCGGAAAGATCGCCGATGCAAGAATCAGCTCCGTCTTAGCGCATCGGCGCGGGAAATAGCGGACTTTCACTTTGGGCATGCGCTTTTTACGTGGAGGCTGAGGGCGCCGTGTGACGCGGCGATGAGCCGGCGCAGCCAGCCGCCACGTGCAGCCGCAGCATCGCATCGTCGACTCAGGGAAGACCCTGTATCAATACAAGTTCTGTATCAATCGAGTCAGCAGTTGGCTTGGACTTGAATCGATCCCAATGCAAGAATTCGCTCACCAACAACACGCATTCATCACGAGCGAGACATGTCCCGATACAGCCCTAAAGAATTTGCCCAACAGATTGGCTCCGGTCTGCTGTCCTTTCCGATCACGCACTTCAAGGCGCCGGATCTGTCGTTCGACGAGGCCGCGTATCGCGCCAACCTGAACTGGCTGTTCAGCCACGAGGCCGCCGGCCTTTTTGCGGCGGGCGGCACGGGCGAATTCTTCTCGCTCACCGCAGCCGAGACGGACCGCGTGGTGCGTGCTGCCGTGGCTGAAACCGCCGGCAAGATTCCGGTGATCGCCCCGGCCGGCCGCGGCACGGCCGAATCGATCGAATACTGCAAAGCCGCAGAAGCTGCCGGCGCCGACGGCATCCTGCTGCTGCCGCCGTATCTGACCGAAGCCTCTGCCGACGGCGTGGCCGCGCACGTGGAGCAGGTCTGCAAATCGACCAAGCTCGGCGTGATCGTCTACAACCGCGCCAACCAGGTCCTCGACGAGAACCACCTTGAGCGCCTGGCAGACCGCTGCCCGAACCTCGTCGGCTTCAAGGATGGCGTGGGCGATCTGGAACTGATGACGCGCATTTACGCCCGCCTGGGCGACCGCTTCACCTATGTCGGCGGCCTGCCGACGGCCGAAACCTTTGCGCTGCCGTACCTGACGATGGGCGTGACGACGTATTCGTCGGCCATCTTCAACTTCGTGCCGAAGTTCGCGCTAGAGTTCTACGCCGCCGTGCGCGCGTTTGACAATGCCAAGGTCTACAAGATGCTCAACGAGTTCGTGCTGCCGTACATCCAGCTGCGCAACCGCAAGCGCGGCTATGCGGTGTCGATCGTCAAGGCCGGTATGAAGGTCATCGGCCGTGATGCAGGTCCGGTCCGTGCTCCGTTGACCGACCTGACCGACGCCGAGATTGCAGAATTGTCGGCGTTGGTGTCGCGCATTGCCGAAGTGGAAAAGCTGGCGGCCTGAGCGCAACCGAAAACACAAGGAATCCTTATGCAATTGAGCGGCGAACTGTTGTTGGGTGCTGCCCGCGTGGCGGGTGGTGCCGGCAAGGTTCGCGCCATGAACCCCGCCACCGGGGAATGGCTCGAACCTGAATTCACCCTGGCCTCCAAGGCCGAGGCCGCGCGTGCCGCTGAACTGGCCGCCGCGGCTTTTGACGTTTACCGCGAAACCGCGCTGGAAACCCGTGCAGCCTTCCTGGAAGCCATCGCCAGCCAGATCGAAGCGCTGGGCGATGCCTTGATCGAACGCGCGATGGCCGAGTCGGCATTGCCGCGTCCGCGCCTGGAAGGCGAGCGCGGCCGCACGTGCAATCAGCTGCGCTTGTTTGCAAGCGTGGTGCGTGCCGGTGATGCCGTGGGCGCACGCCTGGATTCGGCTCTGCCCGAACGCAAGCCGTTGCCGCGCTCGGACCTGCGCATGCGCCGCATTGCGCTGGGGCCCGTCGCCGTGTTCGGCGCGAGCAACTTCCCGCTGGCATTCTCGGTAGCGGGTGGCGATACCGCGTCAGCGTTGGCTGCGGGTTGTCCGGTGGTCGTCAAGGCGCATCCGGCGCATCCTGGTACGTCTGAACTCGTGGGTCGTGCCATTCAAGCGGCGGTGGCGCAATGCGGGCTGCCGGAAGGCGTGTTCTCGCTCATCCTGGCGGACAACGATGTGGCGGGCGCACTGGTGGCCGATCCGCATATTCAGGCAGTGGGCTTTACAGGCTCGCGTGCAGGCGGTCAGGCGCTGCTGCGCATTGCGCAGGCCCGTCCGAAGCCGATTCCGGTATATGGCGAGTTGAGCGCCATCAACCCCGTATTCCTGCTGCCCGATGCACTGGCCAAGCGTGCTGCTGCGCTGGGTCAGCAGTACGTGGCGTCGCTGACGATGGGTGCGGGCCAGTTCTGTACGAACCCGGGCCTGCTGCTCGCGATCGACGGGCCGGAACTGGATGCCTTTGAGGCGGCCGCCGCTGCGGCCATGGGCGGCGTGGCTGCGCAGCCGATGCTCACCGCAGGAATCCACAGCGCCTACACACGTGGCGTCGACAAGCTGGCCTCCGAGGCCAACGTGCGCTGCGTCGCGCGCGGGCAAGACAGCGACCAACCCAACCGCGGGCAAGCCGGCTTCTACATCACCGATGCGAAGAGCTTCCAGGCGCAACCGGCGTTGCACGACGAGATCTTCGGCGCCACCGGCCTCGTCGTGCGCTGCCGCGATGCGGACGAGTTGCGGGCGCTTGCCGAATCGCTTGAAGGCCAGCTGACGGCCACGCTGCATCTGGATGCGGGCGACACGGCGATCGCGCGTTCGCTGCTGCCGATTCTGGAACGCAAGGCGGGGCGCATTCTGGCCAATGGCTGGCCAACCGGTGTTGAGGTGTGCCACGCCATGGTGCACGGCGGGCCGTGGCCGGCAACGACGGATGCACGCACGACTTCGGTCGGCACGGCGGCCATCGAGCGCTTCCTGCGCCCGGTGTGCTACCAGGATCTGCCGGCTGAACTGCTGCCCGAAGCGTTGCAAGACGGCAACCCGCTGAAGCTCCGCCGTCTGGTGGATGGAAGCTGGGCGTGAAGCCGTAGCAGTCGATTAGAAAAAAACAACACGCCGGGCCGCACAGGACCCGGCGACTTGATCCTGCCGGCACGGCTGGTGCCGGCGCAAGGAGGAGACGATGGACATCAAGGCCCCCGCAGTGGGAGCGCAGGCCGTGCCGCGCACTGAGCGCATGAGCCGCGTGCGTTTCGTGATCCTCGCGATGCTGTTTATCGTGACGACCATCAATTACGCCGATCGGGCGACCATCTCCATTGCCGGCTCGGCCATGCAGAAGGAACTCGGCATCGATGCCGTGTCGCTTGGCTACATTTTTTCGGCGTTCGGCTGGGCTTATGTGATCGCGCAGATTCCGGGCGGCTGGCTGCTCGACCGCTTCGGTTCGAAGCGCGTTTACACGTTCAGCATTCTGCTGTGGTCGGTCTTCACGCTGGCGCAGGGAGCGATCGGCTTCTTTACCGGCGCCGCCGCCATCGCCATGGTGTTCTGCCTGCGCTTTCTGGTGGGCGCAGCCGAGGCGCCGTCCTTCCCAGCGAACAGCCGCATCGTGGCTGCGTGGTTTCCAGCCAACGAGCGGGGCACCGCAGCGGCCATCTTCAACTCTGCGCAGTACGCCGCCACGGTGGTGTTTGCCCCGCTGATGGCCTGGCTGGTGCACGCGTTCGGCTGGCACCACGTGTTTATCGTGATGGGCGTGATCGGTATCGTCATGGCGATCGTGTGGAGAACCTTCGTGCACGAACCGAAGGACCACCCAGGCGTCAACCGTGCCGAAATCGAATACATCGAAGCCGGCGGCGGCTTGGTGAACATGGACCGCGCGGGTGTGGCCAAGACCGAGGGCCCGAAGCTCGGCTACGTCAAGCAGCTCCTGCAGAACCGCATGCTGATGGGTGTGTACATCGCGCAGTACTGCATCAATGCGCTCACGTACTTTTTCATCACGTGGTTCCCGGTGTATCTGGTGCAGGCGCGGGGCATGTCGATCCTGAAGGCGGGCTTCGTCGCGTCGATCCCGGCGGTGTGCGGCTTCCTGGGCGGCATTCTGGGCGGGATCATCTCAGACGCGCTGCTTCGGCGTGGTGCCTCGCTTTCGGTGGCGCGCAAGGTGCCCATCGTGCTGGGCATGCTGCTCTCCATGACCATGGTGATCTGCAACTACGTCGACGCGCAGGCCATCGTGGTGGCGGTGATGGCGCTGTCGTTCTTCGGCAAGGGCCTCGGTGCGCTGGGCTGGGCGGTGAACTCCGATACCGCGCCCAAGCAGATCGCCGGCTTGTCGGGCGCGCTGATGAACACGTTCGGCAACCTGTCGAGCATCACCACGCCCATCGCCATCGGTTACATCGTCAACACCACGGGTTCGTTCAACGGTGCGCTGGTGTACGTGGGGATCCACGCGCTGGTCGCCATCGTCTGCTACCTGTTCATGGTGGGCGAGATCAAGCGTGTGGAACTGAAGCCGCTGTAAGCCACGGGAGCCTCGTAAGTGACGTTGCAATCGATCGAGTCCGGCGCACGCACGCACACACCTCGGGTGACGGAGATGCAGGTGATTCCCGTCGCGGGCCGCGACAGCATGCTGCTGAACCTGTGCGGCGCGCATGCACCGTTCTTTACGCGCAACCTCGTGATCCTGAAGGACAACGCCGGGCGTACCGGCGTGGGCGAGGTGCCGGGCGGGGAGGGCATCCGCCAAGCGCTGGAGCGTGCGATTCCGCTGGTGGTCGGTCAATTGATCGGTCGTACCAACGGCGTGCTGAACAACGTTCGCCGCGCGCTGGCCGGCGGCGGCAATGCCGCGCATCAGGCGACAGTGCACCAGGTGACCTCCGCTTCGGAAGCGGCCGTGCTGCGCCAGCCGCACGAGATCAACCTGCGCATGGACAACGTCATCACGGCGGTGGAAGCGGCGCTGCTCGATCTGCTTGGCCAGTTTCTGGAGGTGCCGGTGGCAGAGCTGCTCGGTGCCGGGCAGCAGCGCGATAGCGCCCCGATGCTCGCCTATCTGTTCTACGTGGGCGACCGTCGCAAGACCGATCTGCCGTATCTGGATGGCGCGAACGCCACCGACGACTGGCTGCGCCTGCGCCACGAAGCCGCGATGACGCCCGACGCCATCGCGCGCCTGGCCGAAGCCGCCACCGCGCGTTACGGTTTTGCCGATTTCAAGCTCAAGGGCGGCGTGATGCACGGTGCCGACGAGATGGAAGCGATTGCCGCCATCAAGGCGCGCTTTCCGCACGCCCGCGTCACGCTGGACCCGAATGGCGCATGGTCGCTGGATGAGGCAATTGCGCTGTGCAAGGGCCAAGGGCATCTGCTGGCCTATGCCGAAGACCCGTGCGGCCCCGAAGCCGGCTATTCGGGCCGCGAGGTGATGGCCGAGTTCAAGCGCGCCACCGGCATCCCGACGGCCACCAACATGATCGCGACCGACTGGCGGCAGATGGGCCACGCCGTGCAGCTGCACGCGGTCGATATTCCGCTGGCCGATCCGCATTTCTGGACCATGCAAGGCTCCGTGCGCGTCGCGCAGTTGTGCGACGCGTGGGGCCTGACGTGGGGCTCGCATTCCAACAACCACTTCGATGTGTCGCTGGCCATGTTCACGCATGTGGCCGCCGCCGCACCGGGCAACATCACGGCCATCGATACGCATTGGATCTGGCAGGAGGACGAGGAGCGCCTGACGCACGAGCCGCTGCGCATCCAGGGCGGCCACGTGGCCGTGCCGGAGCGCCCGGGCCTCGGCATCGAAATCGACATGGAGCGCGTCATGGCGGCCCATGCGCTGTACAAGACCCTGGGCCATGGCGCGCGTGACGACGCCATGGCCATGCAATACCTCGTGCCGGGATGGACGTATGACCCGAAACGTCCGAGCCTGGGGCGTTGAAGCCAAACCCGTTTGAATCAATCACGGAGTCTGTGATGTCTGAACCGACGCTGGCCCCTGAGGCCGGCAACGCAACTGAAAAGGCGCTGACGATTCGCGTGCACGACGGTGACAACGTCGCCATCGTCGTCAACGCACGCGGCCTGCCCGCCGGCACGGCACTGGCTGATGGCACGGTGCTCGTCGAAGGCGTGCCGCAAGGCCACAAGGTGGCGCTGGTCGACTTGGCCGAAGGCGACGCGATCATCCGCTACAACGAGGTGATCGGCTATGCCGTGAAGCCGCTGCCGCGCGGTAGCTGGGTCAATGAGCACGCCGTGAAGCTGCCGTCCGCCCCCGCGCTGGACGAGCTGCCGCTGGCCACGCGCCCGGACCCGAAGCTGGCAAAGCTGGAGGGCTATACCTTCGATGGCTATCGCAATGCAGACGGCACGGTGGGCACGAAGAACGTGCTCGGCATCATGACCAGCGTGCAGTGCGTGGCGGGCGTGACGGATTACGTCGTGGGCCGCATCAAGCGCGAGCTGTTGCCGCGTTTCCCGAACGTTGATGATGTGGTGGCGCTCAACCACGTGTACGGCTGCGGCGTCGCCATCAACGCGCCCGCCGCCATCGTGCCGATTCGCACGCTGCAGAACCTGGCGCTCAATCCGAACTTTGGCGGCGAGATCATGGTGATCGGCCTGGGCTGCGAAAAGCTTGTGCCCGAACGCCTTGTGCCGGAAAAGCTCGCGCCGGGTGGCCGCATTCCGATCGAAGTTGCCGGCACGGCGGATTCGCCGGTGCTGCGTCTGCAGGACGAAGCCTTTGACGGCTTCATCGGCATGACCGATGCCATCATGGAGATGGCCGAGCGCCGCCTGGAACACCTGAACAAGCGCCAGCGCGAAACCTGTCCGGCATCCGATCTCGTGGTCGGGGTGCAGTGCGGCGGCAGCGATGCGTTTTCGGGCGTGACAGCCAACCCGGCGGTGGGCTTTGCGGCCGACCTGATCGTGCGCGCGGGCGGCACGGTGATGTTTTCGGAAGTGACCGAGGTGCGTGACGCCATTCATCTGCTCACGCCGCGCGCCATTAATGAAGACGTCGGCCGCGCGCTGCTGCGCGAGATGGCCTGGTACGACGATTACTTGAGCGGCGGCCAGACTGACCGCAGCGCCAACCCGTCGCCGGGCAACAAGAAGGGCGGCCTGTCGAACGTGGTGGAAAAGGCGCTTGGATCGATCGTGAAGTCGGGCAGCACGCCCATCGTCGACGTGCTTGGCCCGGGCGAAAAGGTGCGTCGCAAGGGCCTGATTTTTGCTGCAACCCCAGCGAGCGATTTCGTGTGTGGCACGTTGCAGCTGGCCTCCGGCATGAACCTGCAGGTCTTCACCACCGGCCGCGGCACGCCGTACGGCCTCGCCATGGCGCCCGTCATCAAGGTGTCCACGCGCAAGGCGCTGTCGGAGCGCTGGCATGACCTGATCGACCTCGACGCCGGCCGCATCGCCACAGGCGAAGCGAGCATTGCCGACATCGGCTGGGAGCTGTTCCACCTGATTCTTGACGTGGCGAGCGGCCGCAAGCAAGTTTGCGCCGACAAGCTGGGTCTGCATAATGCGCTGGCCCTGTTCAACCCCGCCCCGGTAACCTGATATGACCACTGAAGTCCACGTTCAAACCGACCCGCTCGCGGGTGTGACCACGCGTTGCCACCGCCTGCTGCTGACGGGCGCCGGCGGCAACCTCGGCAAGGTGCTGCGCGAGCGTCTGCCCCAATACGCCGATTCTTTGCGGTTGTCTGATATATCAAATCTCGGCGAAGCACGTGCCAATGAAGAGATCGTGCCGTGCGACCTTGCCGACGCGAAAGCCGTCGATGCGCTTGTCGCCGGCACGGATGCGATCGTGCACCTGGGCGGCGTATCGGTCGAGCGGCCGTTCGAAGAAATCCTGCCGGCCAATATCGCCGGCACCTACAACCTGTACGAGGCGGCGCGTCGTCATGGCGTGCGGCGCATCGTGTTTGCCAGCTCGAACCACACGATCGGCTTCTACAAGCAGGGCGAGGTGATCGACAGCGCCGTGCCCACCAAGCCCGATGGCTACTACGGGCTGAGCAAGGTGTTTGGCGAACAGCTCGCCAGCTTCTATTTCGATCGCTATGGCATCGAGACGGTCGCCATCCGTATCGGCTCTTCGTTTGCCGAACCGAAGGACCGCCGTATGCTCGTCACTTGGCTCGGTTACGACGACCTCGAACAGCTCATCCGACGCGCGCTGTTCGTGCCGAACGTGGGCTTTACCGTGGTCTACGGCATGTCGAACAACCGCGACCGCTGGTGGGACAACCGTCGCGCCGCGCACCTCGGCTACACACCGACGGAGACGAGCGAGATCTTCCGCGCCCAGGTCGAAGCACAGCCGCCGCTGCCTGCCGATGATCCGGCTGCGCAGTATCAGGGCGGTGCATTCGTCAAAGCCGGCCCGTTCGGAGACTGACGCAATGCACGTGAATGTAGAGCCGACTGTCGAGCGGATTGGCAGCATGCAATGCGGTGTGGGCGAAAGCCCCATCTGGCATGCCGGTGAACAGGCGCTGTACTGGACGGACATTCCGGGCCGCACGCTGTGGTGCTGGAACTTCTTTTCCGGCCAGACCGACAGTTGGCCACTGCCCGAGATGGCCGGTTGTATTGCCATGGCGCCCAACGGTTGGGCGATGGCGATGGAAACGGGCATCTTTCTCGCACCGCCGCCCAGCGCCGGCATCGAGCTTGGGCCCTTGCAGCGCCTCGCCACGGTGGCGCACCCGCGCCCCGACATGCGTTTCAACGACGGTCGCTGCGATCGCCAAGGCCGGTTTTGGGCTGGCACGATGGTGCTGGACACTGCGCTCGGCCTGCCGCTCGGCAAGCTGTACCGCCTGGATGCGGCGGCCGCTCGCACTGGGCGCGTCGATGCCGTCATCGACGACCTGATCGTCCCGAACGGCCTGGCCTTCAGCCCCGACGGCAAGACGATGTATCTGTCGGATTCGCACGCAAGCCGCCAGACGGTCTGGGCCTTCGATTACGACATCGACACCGGCACGCCGCACAACCGCCGCGTTTTCATCGACATGAACGCACACCCGGGGCGTCCGGATGGCGCTGCCGTGGACGCCGATGGTTGCTACTGGATCTGCGGCAACGATGCTGGCTTCGTGCATCGCTTCACTCCGGATGGCCGCCTTGATCGCAGCATCGCCATTCCCACGTCCAAACCGGCCATGTGCGCGTTCGGCGGGCCTGGGCTGGACACCCTGTTCGTGACGTCGATCCTGATCGGCGACGACCCGCTCTCGGGCGCCACCTTTGCAGTGCGCCCGGGCGTGACCGGATTGCCGGAACCCGTCTTGCACCTCTGAAACCGCAGTACGCCCCTCACACAAGAAGAACCGGGGCTTTAGGAGACAACACATGAAACCCATCAAAGGCTTGCGCTGGTGGATCATCGGCCTCGTGCTGAGTGGCCTGATCATGAACTACCTGGCCCGCAATGCGCTGGCCGTGGCGGCGCCTGAAGTCAACAAGGTGCTGAACATCAGCACGCAGCAGTACGGCTACATCGTCGCGGCATTCCAGGCCGCCTACATGGTGATGCAACCTGTGGCGGGCTATGTGCTCGATGTGCTGGGCACGAAGCTGGGTTTTGCACTGTTTGCGGGGGCGTGGTCGGTGGTCTGCCTGCTGCATAGCACGGCAGGCGGTTGGCTGTCGCTGGCCGCGTTCCGCGCGATGCTCGGGATGACGGAGGCAGCGGGTTTTCCGTCTGCGCTACGGGCGACATCGGAGTGGTTCCCTGCAAAAGAGCGGTCGATTGCAACCGGCTGGTTCAACATCGGGTCGTCCGTGGGCGCGGTGGTGGCGCCGCCGTTGGTGGTCTGGTGCATTCTGCATGGCAACTGGCGCTTTGCTTTTGCCGTGATCGGCGGGATGGGGCTCGTGTGGAGCGTGCTGTGGTTCCTGCTGTACCGCGTGCCGGCCAAGCACCACCGCTTATCCGACGAAGAGCGCGAATACATCCGTGCAGGCCAGGAAACGCCGGATGACTACGCGGATGCGCCCAAGCCGTCGTGGGGCAGCATCGTCAGTGGCCGGCGCTTCTGGGGCATCGCCATCCCGCGCTTTCTGTCGGAGCCGGCGTGGCAGACGTTCAATTACTGGATTCCGCTCTACATGGCCACCGAGCGCCATATGAACCTGAAGGAGATCGCGCTGTTTGCGTGGCTGCCGTTCCTGGCGGCGGACGTTGGCTGTGTGCTGGGCGGCTATCTGGCGCCGTGGTTCCAGAAGCGGTTCTCGGTATCGCTTGTCACGTCTCGCAAGCTGGTAATGGTGACGGGTTGCCTCTGCATGATCGGCCCGGCCTGCATCGGGTTGGCGACGAGTCCCTACACGGCGATTGCGCTGTTCTGCGTGGGCGGCTTTGCGCACCAGACACTTTCTGGCGCGCTGTACACGCTCACGTCCGACATGTTCGGCAAGCACGAAGTCGGCACGGCCGTCGGGCTGGCGGGCATGTCGGGCTACATGGGCGGGATGCTTTTCTCGCTCGCGGTGGGCACGCTGGCAACCACCATCGGCTACAACCCGCTGTTCGTTGCGCTGGCTGTGTTCGACATCGTTGCGGCCATCCTCGTGTGGACGATGCTCAACGACAAGCAGGCACGCGCCGTTCCCTTGCAGCCCGGCGGAACGGCGGCCAGCACCGCGGCCTGATCGTCGCTATCGCCAACGTCGAGTCGATTACGCGGCCCGTTGAGCGATCTTCGGGTTGAGCTTGGCAGGGCTGAGCGGGTCGAAATCGACCCACTCGCCGTTACGCCAGCGGCCCGCGGCTTCTTCGACGTCCATGCCGCCTGCACCGGCCAGGATGCGCGCGGCTTCGGCCTCCCGGTCGGGCGTCACGCGCACGGCCAGCAGCACGCCGGAATGGCGCGTACGCAAGGTGGCATCGGGCGGTTGCGCGGGGTTGGGTTCGTCACGTGTGGCGAGCATGGCCCCGGCGAGCGAACCAATATAGGCGCCCACCCCTGCCGCCACCACCGAGAACAGCACGGCCACGTGCAGTGCAATCAGCACGACCACCCCGGCGACGGCGCCAATGGCGGCGCCGATCGCCATTCCCTTGCCGGCGCCCGCATGCGCGTGTGCCGCGCCCGGATCGGCATTGCGGTCGCCACCGATCGGAAACGCCGCGTGCTGGCCGGACGGGTTGACGAAGAAGACGTTCACATCGTCCTCGGGAAAGCGCTGGGCAAACAGCGCACGCGCGGCGTCTTCGGCGCGTTCAAACGTGTCGAAACGGGCTGCAACGATGAGCGACATGGGGCCTCCTGAGAAACGCATTTCCCGTAGCACAAGCAAGCGGGGGGCCCGCGCCCAAAGTGGACCTCAAGTTACCTAGATCAGGTGATTGGCTGGGCAATCACCCATCGCCATACTTGCCCCCCAGGCCCGGTCGAGGCCAATTTCCAGCCACACGATAACGAAAACGCGGTTGCCCAGACATCGGGGGCAGCCGGCCGATACCGCCCGGCAATCCGGCGGTCTTTTGGTATTCCAACGGGAGGGTGTGTCATGTTCAACAGCTTTTCTGCGGTGCCGGGCGCAGTTGTGCCCTATGCATACGACTGGTTCCTGGTGGGGCTGTCGTATCTCATCTCGGTCGCGGGCGCGTATGTGGGCTTGCGATGGTCAAGACGCGTGCGCAACAAGAACGGCACCCTCGACATGGACCGGCTGATCTGCGCCAGCGTTGCGCTCGGGGGCGGGGCGGTGTGGTCGATGCACTTCATCGGCATGGCGGCCTACCGCACACCCGTCCGGATCGAGTTCGACCTCTTCATGACCATGGCGTCGCTGCTCGTGGTGATGGTGTTTGCCGCCGGCGGCCTCGTCATTGCATCGCGCGCCACGGGCAACCGCCTGCGCAACATTGCCGAGGGTGGCGTGCTCACCGGCCTCGGCGTGGCGGTGATGCACTACACCGGCATGGCTGCCGTGCACACCAACAGCAACTTCGACTGGGACGTCTCCATCATCGGCGTCTCGGCGTTGATCGCGGTGGTGGTGTCGATGGTTGCGCTGTGGCTGGCGACGACCGTCAAGACACGCGGCCAGCAGTTCGGCGCAGCGCTCATCATGGGCGTGGCTGTCTGCGGCATGCACTACACGGGCATGACGGCCGGCACGATGATCTGTACGGGGCAGAGCTATTCGCCATCGCTGTTCGCCATTGAAGGCGGCAACATCGGCTATGCCGTGTTCGCGCTGGCCGCCACCATCCTGATGATCATCCTGCTGATCGAGGCGTCGCGCAGCGCCAGCAGCGCACGCACCACCGCATCGGGCACGCTGCGCTGAAACGCGTTGCCTGAACGCCCGGCCGTGTATTTTTCGGTCGGGCGATTCTCATGGCAGTGGCGCGCCCCGCTACAATCGCGGCCTGGCATTTGTAGATGGCGTTTGAAATGGTGCTTGGCTGGTTTGGCATTTCCACCGTATGGCTGCTGCCGCTGGTGTGGCGGTATGTGACGCGCGCGCTGGCGGGGGAGCGGGACTTCCTCAAAGGCCGGGGTACCGTGCGGCTCTGGCTGGTGACGCTCGTCGCGCTGAGCGCCAGCGCCGCGCTAGAAGCCCTGACTTCTGGCGCCGACCCGCAGGACAAGGCCGGCGGTGCTGCCGGCCGCGCATTGTCTTCGCTGTTTTCTCACATGCTGGGCTGGACTGGCGCGTTCCTCCTGATGCTCGGGGTGCTCATCTGGGTCGCCCCAATGGTGTTCGGGCGATCATGGAGCCAGGTGTTCAACCGCCGCCGAAGTGTGCACACCGAGACGTCTGCCGAGCCAGAAACCCGCCACGACCAACCCGTTGACGATGGCTTGAAGCCGACCGCGCTCGGCCTTGGCGGAGCAGGGGAGGCGCGTTGGGGTGGTAACACTGGGGCCGCGCAGCCAGCCGTGCGACACCGTGGCATCGAAGCCGTTTCTGCACGCCGCCAGCCCGCATGGCAGCCGCCCCCGCGTACGCGCCCCTCACCGCCGCAACCGGGCGAGATCTGGCCGCTGCTCGACGCAAAGAAGGGCGCGCCGACAGACGCACCCCCAACCGTGAAGACGCCGCCCTTGGCGCCGCCCACTCCGCCGCAGGCGCCCCCGCCGCGCCCAAAACCGCGCGCCACCATCGTCAGCAGCCCGTTCCATCAACCGCAACTGGGTTTGCAGACGCAGGCTCCCGCGCCAGCCCCGGCGGCCCCTGCGCCGCAGGCCATGCCCGCTGCGGAGCCGGTTGTCCTGACCGAGCCGACGGTGTCTGAGTTGCCGGAGGCGAAAGCCGCCCCCGCAGAGACTCCAACCGTCGACCTCGATGCCGTGCGCCAGGAAGCCGAGGCGCTCCTGGCCGAACTGCGCGGCCTGATGTCGCCCGCCGTAACGACGCTTGCCCCGGAGGTTGACGAGCCGATCGCTCAAGCAGAAGCCGAAGCCGAAGCCGCACCGATTGTCGAAGCAATGCCCGAGGTGGAAGCGCTACCCGCAGCACCGGCCATCGAGCCGGCCGGGCAGCCGGAAATCGCGCCTGCCGTGCCTACGCCCAAGCCGCGCATCGTCTTGCCGGCCGTGGTGGGGGAGGTGGTGTCGCACGCCGCAGCACCGGCCGTCGCCGCAGCGCCTGCACCTGCGCCCGCTCCGGCGACCGCACCTGCAGTACCACGCATCGTGGACTACCGCCTGCCGGGTGCCGCATTGCTGACCGCCGCATCTCCGAGTGCGGAAGCCGTCTCCGCCGAGCACCTGGAAGAGACCAGCAACCTGATCGCGCAGCGTCTGGCGGAGTTCAAGGTGCCGGTGACGGTCGTTGGCGCGTCGGCCGGGCCGGTCATCACGCGGTTCGAGGTTGACCCGGCGATTGGCGTGCGCGGCGCACAGGTGGTCGGGCTGATGAAAGACCTGGCGCGTGCGCTGGGCGTGACGTCCATCCGGGTCGTCGAGACCATCCCCGGCAAGACATGCATGGGGCTGGAGCTGCCCAACGCTCGCCGCGAAATGATCCGCCTGTCGGAAGTCGTGAACGCGGCGGATTTCCAGTCGCACGGGTCGCACCTCGTGCTGGCCATGGGCAAGGACATCACCGGCAACCCCGTGGTGACGGATCTCGCACGGCGTCACGCACTTGCTGGTGGCCGGCACGACGGGCTCCGGCAAGTCGGTGGCCGTCAACGCGATGATCCTGTCGATGCTGTACAAGGCCACGCCCGACGACGTGCGCATGATCATGATCGACCCGAAGATGCTGGAACTCTCCGTCTACGAGGGCATTCCGCATCTGCTGGCGCCGGTCGTGACCGACATGAAGCAGGCCGCGCACGCGCTCAACTGGTGCGTGGGCGAGATGGAAAAGCGCTATCGGCTGATGTCGGCGCTGGGCGTGCGCAACCTGGCCGGCTACAACCAGAAGATCCGCGCAGCGGAGCAGGCCGGCCGCAAGGTGCCGAATCCGTTCTCGCTCACGCCCGATGCGCCCGAGCCGCTGTCAACGCTGCCTCTGATCGTGGTCGTCATCGACGAACTGGCCGACCTGATGATGGTGGCCGGCAAGAAAATCGAAGAGCTGATCGCGCGCCTTGCGCAAAAGGCCCGTGCCGCTGGCATCCATCTGATTCTGGCGACGCAGCGCCCGTCGGTGGACGTCATCACCGGTCTGATCAAGGCGAACATTCCGACGCGCGTGGCGTTCCAGGTGTCCTCCAAGATCGACTCGCGCACGATTCTTGACCAGATGGGCGCCGAATCGCTGCTCGGCCAGGGCGACATGCTGTTCCTGCCGCCGGGCACCGGGTATCCGCAGCGCGTGCACGGCGCGTTCGTCGCCGATGAGGAAGTGCATCGCGTGGTCGAACACTGGAAGCAGTTTGGCGAGCCCGAATACGACGAAGCCATCCTCGCCGGTGATCCGGGTGAGGCTGCCGCGAGCGGCGATTTGTTCGGTGGCGAAAGCGGCGATGCAGAAGCCGATCCGCTCTACGACGAGGCCGCGGCGTTTGTGCTCAACACGCGCCGCGCGTCGATTTCCTCCGTGCAGCGGCAACTGCGCATCGGCTACAACCGTGCCGCGCGGCTCATCGAACAGATGGAAGCGGCGGGGCTGGTGTCGCCGATGGGGCGGAATGGGCAGCGTGAGGTGTTGGCGCCAGGTGGTGGGGAGTAGTTGATTGCCGCTTGAACGGCTGACGGCTATGGCGCGACGTACTCAATGTATAAGACCCACTCGCCGGCATTCAGGGGGACTGCGATCGCGCGTTTGGCGGCCTGGCGCGTCAACGCTCTGATGTTGTACGCCGTACCGTCTGGCGCGGCTGCTCGCTGCAATGCGTCTTTCTCTCCCTCGGAAAGCCAGGCACGCAGGAACGCTTCCGGAACTGCGGCCGCTTCACCAATGCGGGGCTGATTTGCGATGATCGCGTTGTCGGGGCCCTGTGGCCGGATCGCAGCGATCAGGGCAACGTAGTCCGTCGGCCCTGGTACGCCTTCGTCGTTGCGCTCTGGAAGGGTGGCTATCTCGAAGCGGGCAGCCGCGGGAGGCATGCTGAGGTGGATGTGCTGCGAAAGTGCTGTCACGTTGGTGTTAGGGCGTGGATCGTCTCGCGTGCAGCCTGCAATGGCGACTGCGATGCAGAAGAGCCCCAGTAATCGCGAAAGGCCTCTCTTACTCATATCGCTTTGCACGCCGGTGTCGCAGCAGGGCACGGTCAAGTGCCCGCCGTGACAGCCAATGATTGCCGCCACTGCTCAAGTTGTGCCTCGCCTTCCTCGTCCAATTTCCCCACCAGAGTTCCATACCAATCGACGATCTTGTCGTTCGGCATGCTTGCTTTGAGAACGGGCAGGGTGTTTTCCAGAAAGCTCGGGAAAAACGGAATGCCGCGCACGTACAGGAAGTGCGAATCGGTGATGCGAACGTGCGCGTAGACATCGCGCAGCCAATCCAGATACGGCAATGCCTCGGCCATGTGCCCGCTCTGCGTGAGCGACGAGATGAACTGCGTGCGAGCCGTGACGATGGACATCTCGTGCGTCTGCTCGTTGATCTCGTCGAACTTCATCAACCACGCCTCGCCGCGTTTCAGTTCGCCGCACATGACGGACGTCGTCGCCAGCTGCAGCGCGTTGTGTGCGCTGGGTTCCTGTTCGAACAACGCAAGCCAGTAAGGAAAGGCCTCGGGATAGCGGCGCATGTCCGAATAGGCAAGCGCGCATAGGCGGTTGGCGTCGGCGTGGCGGTCGGCGTACGGCGCAGCAGCGGTGATGGCAGCTTCGTGCTGGCCTTGCTGGTAGGCCTCCACCGCGGGGGCGAGTTCTGGGGCGATGTCGGGCGAGGTGTCGTCGTCTTCCGGCGGTGGTGGCGGCTTGGCGAACTGGTCTTTGGTGTTTCGGCCGAATAGTTTTTTCAGTAAGCCCATGGTGTTTTGTTGCTGGTGCTGGTGCTGGGGCGGGCGCCCGAATTGCGGGGGGCTGCAACCCACATTTCCCCAGCGTTTACAGCTTCGGATCAGATTGATCGCTATCCCACTGCCAGATCGTCGAACCGTAGTCCGATACAACCTCTGGCATCAGGGTTCCTTGCGAGAAGAACCGGCGAGAGCCTGATTTGGCTGGCGTTATCCAGTAGCCGCTCTTTGGGCAGGCTTGCCCTGCTTCACAGCGCATATGCAGAGTAGTTGTGGGTATGGCCTGGGCAACGGGTTGCGATACGAAGTACCAGGTTGTATCGACCGCTTTTGTCTCGGTCAGCGTGATCGATCGCTCCTCCACATCGTCATCGTCGGGCATCGGGAAATCCGCCCAAACGTCGACCGGCTTACCCCAATAGATCTGATATGCAGGTTGCATGGGATATCCCTGGACGCAGAATGCGAGGCTGAAGTCGTTAGCGCCGTCTATCCACTGCTTGGGTACCCACACGCCCGTGCGGGGGCAGGGAGCGCCGGGGCTCACACGCTCGCTGGCGTCAATGGGGTGCTTGGGATATGGAGTTGGAGGCGACATGATCCCGTATCCTTGGGCAAATTTAATCGCGTCAGCAGAGTCGCCTGTGTGGCTGTCATCCCGATCGAGATAGATTTGACTGCTTCCAACTGAGCCGCGGTTTAGCCAAAGCCTCCCACCTGCCTCGTTATTGCGTAACGTTTCGCTTCCCGTACCGCAGGCATAACTCAAGCGGCGGAAGGCTAGGTCCCATTGCTTACGCTGGTCCTCATCCATCCATCCCAGAGGTTGTTCGACGAGCCCGCGGTAGTCTGCTGAGGGAGCCCTCAGAAAATCAATCATCGGCATGTAGTCGCCGCCGTTCTTGATAAACCCGATACCACGTCGGATATTCTCGGCATGCGTCAGGTAGCGAGATACCCAGTAGTCGAGGCGAGCGGCACCATGAATCCCATGTCCGGTAATGAGGTTGTTGTACAGCTCGGCGAATTCTTCGCAGAGGCGGGCGCACAGTTCGTAGTACGCGATCGACGTGGTTTGATAGAGAAACCACGCATCCTGGTCAAGGTTGCGTGGTACGTCGTATGGCCTCAAGTTTGCTGCACTCATTGGATATCGTCAGGTAAGGAAACAATGATTGCTTTTGCTTCTTGTTGATTCCAGTCTGCGAAGCCCCAGCCCGTTTCAAAGGGGCCTTTTACGTGAGGGTCTGTAGGCTTGTCGCGCAGAGTGGTCGCCACTTTTCTTCCGGTTACGTCTTCCCACTCCACCCGATCGTCCGGTTTGCCCTTGCGTCCAGGCAATTGTTGGCCGCTTGCAGGATCGATGCGTGGTCGGGTAGCTGCCAGCTTATCTTCGGACGGGAAAAAGACGATTTGGTCAGTGCCGCCGGTCAGATGATACGGAGTACCTTCAAGTTTTTGGGAGGCGGCAGGGCCTTTCCATGCGGCTAATGTTTCTCCGGCCGGAATCTCATAAACGACATACTGCCCGTTCTGATTCCATTCTGGTTTAACTGCCAGCTTTTCCCGCCATTCCGCGCGGCTTTTGAGGCTGTGAAAAGTCTTCTCATCAACCCAGAAGATGCCGCCCGCGGCGTTCGTGGGATCGACAATGCGATAGAGCTTGGCAGGGCCCTTGATTTGGAGTGGCGCAAGCTTGCCATGCTCGAAAGTTTGAATGACGCCCGCGCTGAGAGAGGGAGGGGCAGGTTGCCCCGCGTTGCGCAACTGCTCGATCCGTTTGTTAATTTCCGCTTCGGCAGTCTCCGCCTGTTTCTGTGTCGGCGCGGGGTGGGGTAGCTTGTCTCCCAACCGCACCCAGCTAGGCGGATGCTTATTCATAAGTTGAGCCGCCCCCTGCTCACTCATCGGCGCGATCCACCCCTTGTTGTGCGTGCGGGTATACGCAATCCACGCATGGTCATCCAGCCGCTTGGCGGTCACATTCAGGATGGTGCGAATGGGCGCGGTGAACTGCTCCAACTGCGACGCCATGCTTTGCTTGTTCTTACGCAGGAAATCTAGAAAATCATTCAGCTTTTCGCGCGTCGATGCCGGCACGATCAGCTTCAAGCGGCCAAGAAGCGTCTCGATCTTGTCGGCCGCTTCCAGAAACTGCTTACGGAGCCTCGATCCGTTGACCTTCTCCGCCAGCTCCGTGATTTTCTTTGAGCAAAACTTGAAGATATCGGGCACACCTTCCTTGGTCGCCCACTTGACGACCTTCGAGTTGCTGAGAAACTCTGCGATCTTCGGCAATGCGGCGTCGAGGGCGAGGTTGGTCGCGCGCCCGAGCTTGGTTGCGTCGAGCAAGTCTTCCGCGCGTCGGAGGTATTTCCGGATGTAGACGAAGGCGATTTTGACCACGCCCTTGACCACAGAACCGATCTCGGGGAAGAAACCGATGATGGTCAGCGCGATGAAGAACAGGATGAGCTTGTTGCTCGGGTCCTTTCGGTAGGCACGGATGTTGGCGCAAAGGTCACGGATATCGCAGATCGTGTCGACGATGGGGATCAACGAGATCACCATGTCCGCGGCAATTTGCCCGGCGGAGCGGTCTTCGTTGAAGTCGCCTTGAATGGCCTCCCAGAGCCATAATCCGACGCCTTTGTCTTCGGGCTTCGCTTGGCCGTGAACGATGCCCCAGGCTTCTTCGGTCTGCTGCTGCGTGCTCATACGGTGGTATTCGTTTGGTCTTGTTGCAGCTTCGCTTCCTCTTCCTTGATCAGAGGTTCGGTTGCGGCAAGCAGGTCATCAAGAGTCGGACGAGGAACGTCTTTCGCGGCCGGGTTGTTCTTGTACGTCAGGGTCGCCTCTCCCCAAGGGACCGCTTCTTCTCGTTGCTGTGCCGCGCCGTTCAGCTTGCCGCTGCGTTTGGTGCCATCGGTGAATGCCAACTCATAGTCGATGTTCTTCATCGGTAGACCTTCATAACCGAGCAGGCTCATCTCGATCCAGTTCGGCGCGTTAGCGGAGACGGGCAACGCCGGCAACGCCGCCGCCTGCCCCCCAGGCCCCTCAAACGGATGCCCAGCCCCCTTCACCGACAGGAGCCCCGACGTCTCAAACGTCACCGCATTCCCTTCCAGCCGGATCAATGAATCCCCACCATGCAGCACGATGTTCTGCTGCGCAAGGATCTCGACCGAATCGGCCGACGAGGTAACGGTAACGGCCTTGTCTGCCAGTACGGCCAACGCATCGGTATGCGCCTGGATCGACACCGGCCCGCCTTCGGCAATCGCGCGGATGCCGTTGCGCTGGGCGAACAGGCTCACGCCTTTTGCAGCCGCGGCGGCGATGACATTGCCAGCGGCGAGGTGCCAGTCGGCCTGCGCGGTGCCGTGCAGATGCCGGCCCGCGTAGACGGTGGTGGTGGCCTGCGAGGCGAGCGCGATGCTGGAGGGCGATTCGGTCACCAGCAGCGGCTGGCCGAATTTATCGACGGGCTGCTGTGCATCCTGGCCATTGACGTTGCTGGGGTACTTGCCGTCCTGCGCAGGGTCGAGCGCCTTGTCGATCGGCTCGAAGGCTTCGTTGGCGGCCAGCGGTAGCGCTTGTTGGCTGGAGGCCGCGTCGGACAAGCGCTGTGCAGTCTTCTGCGCGGCGGTGAGCTGCCCGCGCGCTTCGTGGGCGTCGAGCAGCGTGCCGACGGCTTGCGCGCGTGCGGTGGTCGAGAGCAGCAGGCCTGCGCCGGCACGGACCACCGCCCAGGCATCGGTGCGCAGTTCGGCGCCGGTGCCGCGCCACGTGCCGCGGTCTCCGCCCGTGGCGCCGTGCGAGGTGACATAGCCGAGGTTGAGCTGGCTGTTGGCGGTCGAACTGGCCAGGCGCGTGCGCAACTGGCCGGGATGATCGTCGACGACCCACTGGTTGTAGCCATCGCCGCCGAGGCCCTGCGAGTGCCAGCCGGACAGGGCTTGCCCAAGCGGCGCATCGGCAGGCGCCCAGGGCAGGGCGTCCTGCGTGTTGTGCAACTGCATGGCGATCATCGGGCGGTCGATGTCGCCGTCGATGAACGTCAGCAGGACCTGCGTGCCGGCGCGCGGCAGGTGATTGCCGCCCCAGTTCGGGCCCGCGCTGGCGCTGGCCACGCGCACCCAGGCGGTGACTTGCGAGCGGTCGCTGTTGGACGGATCGGAAAACGCATTGACCTCCGGTGCGCGCAGCCACGGGAAGCGCACGCGCACGCGGTGGTCGCGGTCGGTGGTGAGCGGTGCGCCGTCATCCGCAATGACGACAGCGGCCTGGCCCTCAGGCGCCGTTGGGCGGCGTCGATAGGGCGGCACGATGGGCGCCTCGGCCGGTACGGCGACGAAACGATTGCGGTAGCTGCCCGATTCGATCTCCGTGGTGGAGAGCAACCGTGCGATGTCGGCGCCGAGGTTGTTGGCGGCTTCGTGTTCCACCTGCAGCGTGACGAACTCGCTGTGCTTGCTGTCGAAATGCTGCGTGAGCGTGAAGCGCTGGCCGGCGCCCAATTGGCGCACGCTGCCGTGGCCTTCGTAGCGCAGGTACGCGCCTTCGTGTGCCTGTATGCGCAGTTGTGCTGCGCGGCTGGCTTCTTGCGCATTCGAATATTGATACGAGCCCGAGGCTTCAAAACGTTCCAGCGTAGGCAGTTCGCCGCCGGGGTCGCTGGCGCTGGCTTGGGCGCTGGTCGCAGCCAGTGCCTTGTAGTCCCACGAAGCGAGCGTCACTGCATTGGTGCCCACGCTGTGCGCGTGCGAGAAACGCTCGATCGCGTCTTCGCTTTCGGTGGCGTCAACGCGATGGAAGCGGATCTGCGGCTGCGGGCAAGCCGGACGTTGCGCATCGTTGTCGAAAATGACGACGGTGTGACGCGACTGCGTGCTGCCTTGCTGTTGCTTGTCGTCGCTTTGCTCGTGCTCGATGCGGAACGACAGGCCTTCCTCGGCCAGCAGGCGCATCACGAACGCGTAGTCGGTTTCGCGGTATTGGCAGCAGATCGATCGTTTGGCGCACGGCTGCGTTGTCGCAATCTTGTAATGCGCGCTGGGGTATTCGCTGAAGACGTCTTCGATGATCTCGAGCGCGGTCTTGTCCTGGTAGACGAAGCAGTCGCTGCGTGTGCGCAGGCGGTCAAGCCAAGGCACGACGCGCAGTCGGTAGCGTGCGAGGCCGCCGTCACCGCCAAGCGATGCGCAATCGGCCACGTAACCGTGCCACGCGCGTCGCTTGCCGTCGCCTTGCATCAGGCGCAGCGTGACTTCCTGCGAGGCCAGCTTGGCCGTGTCCAGATGCGCCGACGGGCTCAGGCAATCGATATGCAGGACGAAAGAGGCCGACACCGCCTCGGTGGCGGTAAAGCGCTCCACGACAAGGTTGTCGGAAGCAAGCGCCGTCTCCAGCGTGATCTGGCGGGTCTGCTGCCCGAGCAGCGCGCCCAGGACGGCTTGTGGCACGGCGGCCGGCAGGTTGGACAAAGGCTTCATCGGAACAGCGTCGCGCTGGGTTCGTGTTGCGGTTCAGCAGAAGGATGGGCGCGCGGCCCATCGCGGTCATCACGGCAGCGAAATCGTCAGGTGCGAAAAGCGCGGCCCGAGCTTGATGACCTGCGAATAGCCTTCCAGCGTTTCGTTGGTCTTGGCGTTCAGCGTGTGGGACAGCCCGAGGAAGCCCAGCAGCCCGATCAGCGCAAACACGGCGCCGAAAATCCACAGCGGCGTTTCGCGCTTGAGCATGTGCGCGACCTTGTCGGGCAGCGGCCAGTGCGGTGCAAACGCGGCACGCTTGCCCTTGATGGCAGAAATCTCGTCGCCCAGGCGTGCGGTCAGGTAGGCCAGCTTCTCCGGCCCTTCGAGGATGTACTTGCCGCGAAAGCCCAGCAGCAGGCACATGTGGAAGACCTCCAGCGCCTGCAGGCGCGGTGCACCGTGCGCACGCAGTTCTTCGAGCTTGACGAAGAAGGTCTCGCCGGCGAGCTGTTCGCCAAACAGAACGAGCTGCAGCGGGCGGCGCTCCCAGGCCGGGCGGATCGCAAAGTTGGACGACAGAATGGTTTCGTCGACCGCGGCGCAGAACGCGTACTTGGCGTCGAACACGTCTTCGGCCGACACGTTCAGGCGCTTGGCGCCGCGGTCGAAATCGTCGAGAAAGGCGCGCACGCGCGAGAGGAAATCTTCTGCGCTGGTCGGCTGCTGGCCATTGCGCAACTGGAACAGCATGAAGAAACCGTCGTACAGCAAGTCGAGCAGCGTGCGGGCGTGCGTGTTGGATTCACGTGCATCCGCCGCAGCGGTTGCCGGTGCCGAACCGCCAAACAGCGAAGGGGTGGAGGTAGCGCTCATGAAGTCACCGCGATCAGTTCAAGTTTGAGTTCCCGGATGCCGGCCGGGGCATAGATGGTGAGGGTCTGGGCCTGCAGCATGCGTTCGTACAGCATGCCGCGCGCTTCCACCGCGAAGTAGCACGCGCCCGGGCGCACCGGAATGGCGGGCGGCACTTGCGGCGTATAGGTGAGCGGCACGCCAGGCATGGACGACAGCACGAGCTTTTCCACGTCGTCGGGGGCGCCGACCTTGAAGCGCGCCGGAATCGCTTCCACCAGTTCGGCGGCGGGCATGTCTGCCGACACCGACAGGTAGAAACTGGTCTGGTCGTCGATCTTGCCGGAGTCGATGCGGCCGAGGTGGAACGACGGGCGCGTCTCTTCCAGCGCAATCGCAAAGTAGCGCGTGGAGATGACGGTATCGAGCAGCTCGCGCACGATCGTGTCGAGCTTGGCAAACACCGGGCCCGGGTTGTCGTGATCGTAGGCGGGCAGGTCGGCCAGCGTGTAGCTCTTGGTGAACGTCATCAAGGCGCCCGCCAGGCGCAGCATTTCCTGGAACAGGCGCTCAGGGTGCAGGTCCGGGTGGTGATACAGGTGCGACAACGCCGCAAACGCTGCATTGGCCGTATGCAGCAGCCAGAACGACGCAATGTCGCCGGAGCGGAATTCGATGATGTTCTTGGTCGGCTCGCGGTGGAAACCGTACAGCGCATTGACCTTGGCCTGCAGTGCATCGAGCAGCCGGCGCAGGCGCTGATACAGCACGGCCGAGGCGTTGATCGCCATGCTCGGCGCCACAAAGTTCTCGTCCAGCTCAAAACCACCGGTGCCGGTGCGCCGCACGCGCACCACGGGCAGCGAGATGAACTGCTCGCGCGGTTCCGTCTCGGCAATCAGCTTGACCGACTTTTTCAGATACGTGATGGCGGCGGGCTCGGCCTCCGTATACAGGTCGGCCGTTTCCTCTTCCGTGCCGACAAAGCGCGATACCGATGCGCCTTCGATCTGCTCGCGATAGTTGCCGCCGTTGTCTTGCAGCGGATACAGCGCGATATGGAACGTCAGCTCCGACACGCCGGCAGGAACCGCGTCGAGCACCAGCGGCGGCGGAAGCGCATCGGCCTGCGGCGCGAAGTACAGCTCGCCGTCCGGAAAGAACAGCGACAGCTCGACCACGCGCAGCACGCCGCTGGCCAGCGCATCGGTATCGAAGCGTGCATGGCGGATACCCCATGCATACGGCTGGATGACTTGCGCAGTCGCATGCAGGCGCGACTCGTGATACGCATCCTGACGCTGGAAATGCTGCGGGCGCAGGAACAGCCCTTCGCCCCAGAGAATCTTTGCGGAGTAACTCACGTTGGCCCTTGTTGTTCAGCTACCGCAAACCGCGGGGGAGAGCAGGTTGAGATCGGTCAGCGGTGTGGCGCCAGCCGGGGTGGTCAGCGTGCCGGATGTCACCGTCATGGCGCAGGCGTGCAGCCCGATCACGATGCCCGACTTCTCGTTCTTCTCGGTGTTGAAGGCAAACTTCCAGCGCTGCGACGCGGGGCTGCGGAACAGCGCCACGACGCCCAGCGTGGTGGCTTCGCGCGAAACTTTCTCGGTGAAGTCGTAACGCTGGCCCGGGATCAGCGTCATCTCACGCACGTTGACGAGGTCGGCGCCCAGCGTTTGTTTCTCGCGCGCCGGGTCGATGAAGGTGTCATACGGCGCCTGCAGGAAGCTGGTCGGGTCCTTCAACGAATACAGACGCACCACCACCGCAACCGGGCGGCGGTCGTTGGCAGCGTTCAGGTTGTTTCCCGCCGTCATCTTGAGCGGCACTTCACGCGGCGGCTTCTGCGCATCGGGCACGTTCGACGATTTGAGCCCCATCGCTTCCAGCGCGCCGTTGGCCGCACCCGCCAGCACGCTTGCGCCGGTGGAGCAGGCGGCCAGCGCGACCACGCTCGCGCTCACCAGCATCAGCTTGAGCGCCGCCGCAAGATGGTGCTTCAGAGACCGCTTGAGAAGGCCGCCGCAGCCCGGCTGCCTCGCCGCTTGCTCCCAAGCGGCATCGGATTTCATCATCTTCATGCCTGATTTCTGAATTATTTAATTCTCTTTGTTTGACGGCCGCGAGGCCCGTTCGGCTAAAGGAGGCTGTTGAATTGTTTCGGTTTCTTAATAAAGGAAAACAGAAGAATGTTTCGGTTTCTTAATAATCGAAGATCGTTGCCGGGTGCCGCTCTAAGGTACTGAATACAAAGGATGTTTCGGTTTCTTAATAATCCGTTTTTGGTTGTCAACGGCAACGAGCGGAGTGTACTATTTCGCGCCAGTCGAGACCAACATTTAACTCGCCAATTCCGGCGAATTTGACTGGGTATCGACACACCGCTTTGAAACTTTGAAGAGTCTCGCCGTGGCCAAATCCTCGTCTATTTCCGTTCTCCGTTCCTTCATCGTGCTGTCTGCTGCCGCCGCTCTGTTTGCTGGCTGCTCGACCACCAACCCCGGACCCCAAACCGACGAGGCCTTCGGCCAGAGCATGTCGGAGGCGGAAGCTGCGGCCAAGGGCGGCCAGCAGGACAAGGCGATTGATCTGTACCAGCAGATCGCCAAGCAGAACCCGACCCGTGACGAGCCGTGGGTGCGCATTGCGCAGATCCAGTTCGGCGCCGAGAAATATCCGCAGGCCATCCTGGCTGCGGAAGAAGCCCTGCAGCGTGACAACGCAGATCGCCAGGCGAAGAGCATCCTGGCGGTGAGCGGCCTGCGCGTGGCGCGCCGTTCGCTGCAGGAGCTGCGTGCCGACAGCGCGCTGGCCGGCGACGTCAAGACCGACGCGCAGGTGCTTGCCAAGATGCTGCGCGACACGCTGGGCGAACAGGTTCTGTTCCCGGGCGAGCAGACGGCCAAGCAGCCGGTGCGCCGCCCCGCGCGTGTTGTCCGCCGTGCAGCGCCGGCCGCCGAGCACGGCACCACGGCTGCACCTGCAGCCGCCACCGGTGCTGCCAGCGGCAGCGCAGACCCGTTCGGCGCACTGCGTTAAGCACAGCGCTGGTTCCGCATTCCTGGAGGAACGTGATGGCCAAGAAAGAAAGCGTACAGAAGCGTCTGCAGAAGGTGCGTCCGCCGCGCGTGCAGTTGACGTATGACGTCGAGATCGGCGACGCAATCGAGACGAAGGAACTGCCATTCGTGGTGGGCGTGGTGGCAGACCTGTCGGGCCAATCCGAAGTGCAGCAGCCCAAGCTGCGCGACCGCAAGTTCGTCAACATCGACCGCGACAACTTTGACGAAGTGATGAAGGGCGTGGAGCCGCGCGCGGCGTTCCAGGTGCCGAACACGCTGACGGAAGACGGTGGCCGCTTTGGCGTCGACCTGAAGTTCCGTTCGCTTGAGGACTTCAGCCCCGAAGCCGTTGTCGAGCAGGTCGAGCCGCTGCGCAAGCTGCTCGAAGCGCGCTCCAAGCTGGCTGACCTGCGCAACAAGATGGCTGGTAACGACAAGCTCGAAGACCTGCTGTCGGAAGTGCTGAAGAACACCGAAAACGCGAAGAAGCTGGGCGCCAAGCAAAACGGGGGCGAGGATGCTTGAGAACCAATCCGCTGCGCAAGGCGCCTCGGTTGCGGAAGAGGTGAGCCTGCTCGACAGCATCGTCGAGCAAAGCCGCGTCGCCAAGTCCGACTCCGAGCGCGCGCGCGCAAAAGACATCATCGGCGAGCTGGCAAGCCAGGTGCTGAGCGGCACCGTGGTGGTGTCCGACAACCTGTCGGCCACGCTCGATGCACGTGTGGCCGAGCTGGACCGCCTGATCTCGCAGCAGCTGAGCGCGATCATGCACGCGCCGGAATTCCAGAAGCTGGAATCCACCTGGCGCGGGCTGCACTACCTCGTCAAGGAAACGAGCACCGGCCAGACGATCAAGATCAAGGCGCTCAACGCGACCAAGCGCGATCTGACGAAGGACTTCAAGACCGCCATCGAGTTTGACCAGAGCGCGCTGTTCAAGAAGGTCTACGAAGAAGAATTCGGCACCTTCGGCGGGGCCCCGTTCGGCGCGCTGATCGGCGACTACGAAATCACGCGTCAGCCCGAAGACATGTACTTCATCGAGCAGATGGCGCACGTGGCTGCGGCTTCGCACGCACCGTTCATCGCCTCGTCGTCGCCGGAGCTGCTGGGACTGGAATCGTTTGCCGACCTGGGCAAGCCGCGCGACTTGGCGAAGGTGTTCGACACGGTCGAATACGCCAAGTGGAAGTCGTTCCGTGACTCGGAAGATTCGCGCTACGTCGGTCTGACGTTGCCGCGCTTCCTGGGCCGTCTGCCGTACAACCCGAAGGACGGCACCGTGGTCGAGAGCTTCAACTTTGTTGAAGACGTGGATGGCACCGATCACAGCAAGTACCTGTGGTGCAACGCCGCCTGGGCGTTCGGCGCGCGCCTGACCGCGGCGTTTGACGACTTCGGCTGGTGCGCTGCCATCCGCGGTGTGGAGGGCGGCGGCCTGGTCGAAGACCTGCCGACGCACACCTTCAAGACCGACGACGGCGAAATCGCACTCAAGTGCCCGACTGAAATCGCCATCACCGACCGCCGCGAGAAGGAACTGAGCGACCTCGGCTTCATCCCGCTCGTGCATTGCAAGAACACGGATTACGCCGCGTTCTTCGCTGCACAGTCGGCGCAGAAGGCGAAGAAGTACGACTCCGACAGCGCCAACGCCAATGCGGTGCTGTCTGCGCAGCTGCAGTACATCTTCTCGGTATCGCGCGTGGCGCATTACCTGAAGGCGATGATGCGCGACAAGATCGGCAGCTTTGCCTCGGCCAAGAACGTTGAGACGTTCCTGAACCGCTGGATCTCGCAGTACGTGCTGCTGGACGACAACGCCACGCAAGAACAGAAGGCGCAATTCCCGCTGCGCGAGGCGTCGATCCAGGTGGCGGAGGTGCCGGGCAAGCCGGGCACGTATCGCTCGGTGGCGTTCCTGCGGCCGCACTTCCAGCTCGATGAACTGTCGATCTCGCTGCGCCTCGTGGCGGATCTGCCCAAGTCGGCCAACTCGTAATTCCTGACCGGACTCTCCCCGGGGGGGAATGTTCGGGCATAACCACCCGTTACGCTCGTTACCCGTTGCAGTACCAACAACCAATCTATTGAAGAGGGTCTCTGTATGAAGGATATCTACGTCAAGTTCGACAGCCCGGCAATCAAGGGGGAGTCGCAAGACAAGGATCACAAGGACTGGATCGAAATCAACAGCTGGTCGCAGGCCATCAGCCAACCGCGTTCGGCCACGGCTTCGACCGCCGGCGGCCACACGGCTGAGCGTTGCGAGCACCGCGACATGGTCTTCACGAAGGATCTGGACGTCGTCAGCCCGCTGCTGTACCAGCACGCTTCGGGCGGCACGACCTTCGGTGAAGTGACCATCGAATTCTTCCGCGCAGACGGCGAAGGCAACCGCGTGAAGTACCTCGAAGTGAAGCTGAAGAACGCCATCCTGAGCGAAGTCGATTCGCAAGTGGTGGCCCAGGGCATCCCGACCGACACGTTCAGCCTGCGCTACGCCGCTGTGCAATGGAAGTACACGCAGCAGAAGAGCGCCGGCGGCCAAGGCGGCAATTCGCAAGGCGCCTGGAGCCTCACCAAGAACGACAAGACCTACTCGGTTTAACGTTTGGTGTTCTCCTGATGACAAGAGCCGCAGCCGCCGTGCTGCGGCATCTTGTTTTCTAGCAGCATATGAAAGGCTTCGAACCCAGCCTGCTCGACAAGCTCTTCGACGACGAGCCGCATGCGCCCATGCCCACGGCATTGCGCCAGCTCTCGCTTGAAGAACTCAAGAGCACCGTGGCACGCGACATTGAATCCTTGCTCAACACGCGCATCGTGTTGGAAGAAGAGGATTTGCACGGCTTGCCCGAATGCAAGCGGTCGCTGCTTACGTATGGCCTGAACGATTTTTCCGGCCTGAGCCTGGCCAGTTTCTACGACCGCAACTACATCTGCCAGTCGCTCACCAAGGCGATCGAGCGGCACGAGCCGCGTTTGCAGCATGTGAATGTGTCGCTGGAAATCAATGAACGCGCGACCAATGCTTTGTGCTTTGGGATCAGCGCAGTGCTGCTGGTGGGGCCCGCACGCGAGCCCGTGAGTTTTGACGCCATGCTGCAACCGTCGACGCTGCGGTATTCCGTGTCACGCGGACGCGGCTGAGACTGCTCGGACCTGCACAACGCACCACTCGCAACACGCTGAAGTACCCGCAGGACCGCCACCGGACCGCCACGAAGAATGGAAGAGCTGCTGCCTTATTACGAACGAGAACTGGCCTTCCTGCGCCGGTACTCGCGCGACTTCGCCGAGCGGTATCCGAAGATCGCCGGCCGCCTCGCCATGTCGGGCGACGGCTGCGACGATCCGCATGTCGAGCGGATGATCGAATCGTTTGCCTTCCTGACCGCACGGGTCAGCAAGAAGCTCGACGACGACTACCCCGAATTTACCGAGGCGCTGCTGGAAGTGCTGTATCCGCACTACCTGCGGCCCTTTCCATCGTGTTCCGTGGCGCATTTCGATGTGCGCGGCGTCGCGGCGCAACTGAGCGCGCCGGTCACGATTGCGCGCGGCACGTTCCTCACCACACGCATGGTGCGCAAGGTCGAATGCCGCTTCCGCACCGCATACGACGTCACGTTTGCGCCGGTGCGCGTGGCCGCGGCGACGTTCGAGCGCGCGGTGTCTGCGCCGGCCGCTGCGCAACTGCCCAAGGGCGCGACCGGCTCGATCGCCATCACGCTGGAATACGTGGGCGAACGCGGCGGTTTTGAATCGCTGCCGCTGGACAAGCTGCGTGTCTACATGGACGGCGAGCCGTCCTTCGTGGCGGCGCTGGGCGATGCGCTGTTCCTGCACACGGCGGCCGGATATGTGGAAGCCGAACGCGCCGGCGTGTGGAAGCGTCTGATTTCCGTGCCGTTGCACGAAGTCGGTTTTACAGAAGACGAATCCCTGATCGATTGCCCGGCACGCTCGCACCCGGCCTATCGGCTGTTGACCGAGCACTTCAGCTTTGCCGAGAAATTCAACTTTTTCGACATCGACCTGGCTGCATTGCGACGCGGCCTGACGCCGGGCGTGCCGGTGCGCCGTCTGACGTTGCATCTGGTGCTGAAAGACGTGCGCAGCGATTCGCACGCCGCACGCCTGCTCGAAAACCTGCAGCCCGAGCACTTGCGCCTGCATTGCACGCCCGTGGTCAATCTGTTCCAGCAAAAGGCCGATCCGATCCGCATCGAACATACGGCCAGCGCTTATCCGGTCGTGGCAGACAGCCGGCGCGCGCACGGCTTTGATATCTACTCCATCGACAACGTGCAACTGGTGCGTGAAACCACGGCGCACGAGAAGGTGACGGAGTTCCGGCCGTTCTATTCGCTGCATCACGGCGAGGAGCCCGGCCGCGCGGGGCATTACTGGCTGGCACGCCGCAACGAACTGATCGCACAGCGCAGCCCGGGTTTCGAAACGGAAATCTCCATCGTCGATACGCAGTTCGACCCCGCCAGCCCGCAGACCGACACGCTCAGCCTGACCGTCACCTGCACGAACCGTGATTTGCCCTCGACGCTGGCGTTTGGCCAGCCCGATGGCGATCTGTCGATGGAAGGCAGTTCCATCGCCCGCAACATCACCTTCCTGCGCAAGCCGACGCCGTCGATGCGGTTTGGCGGCGGGCGCGCGGCGCAGTGGCGGTTGATCTCGTTGCTGGCGCTCAACCATCTGTCGCTCGTGCAGAACGGTCTGCCGACGCTGAAAGAGATGCTGCGCCTGCACGACCTGCCGCGCAATGCGATCTCGGCGCGGCAGATCGAGGGCATCGTCGGTCTCGACTACCAACCGGCGACGCAGTGGCTGGCCGGCAAGCCGTTCGCCACCTTCGTGCGCGGCCTGGAGGTGCGCCTCACGCTGGATGAAGACGCCTTTGTGGGCACCGGCATGCACCGGTTCATCCGTGTGCTGGACCACTTCTTCGGCCTGTACGTCCACATGAACAGCTTTGTGCAGTTGATTGCGGTCTCGCGCCGCACCGGCAAGGAATTGGTCAAATGCGCACCCCGCAGCGGCGAATCGATCCTGGTGTGATCCGGCGGCTGCTCCAGCAGCCGCACCGGTACCAGTTCTTCCAGGCCGTGCGCCTGCTGGAGCAGCTGTTCGCGCGCGAAGGCGGCATGGCGCCCGAGCAGGCGCTGGCCACGCGCCTGAGCTTTCGGAACACGCTGTCGCTGTCGTTTCCGCCCAGCGAGCTGCAGCACATCGAGGCCGAGGGCATTACCGCCGAGATGCTCGAAACCGACGCCGCGTTCATTGCCGCGCTGGAAGAGGGCGCGCTCGATTCGCTGGCGATCACGCCCACGTTCTTCGGCATGCTGGGCGGCCAAGGTGCCTTGCCGCTGCGCTACACCGAAATCGTGGCCGAGCGCGAAAGCCTCTGGCGCGACCGCGCTGCACGTGCGTTCTTCGACATCTTCTCGAACCGGGCAACGGCGCTGTTCTACCTGGCGTGGAAGAAATACCGCCTGCCGTTCCAGTACGAAGTCGACAGCACCAAGCATTACCTGCCGCTGCTGCTGTCGCTGGCGGGGGCCGCTGACAAGACGCTGCGCCGCGATCTGTCCACCACGCCGGGGCCCATCCTGGACGAAGCGCTGGCCGGTTATGCCACGGCGATCCGGCATCGGCCGGTGTCTGCGGCATACCTGCAGCGCGTGCTGTCGGATTACTTCCAGGCGCCGATGCGGGTGGAGCAGTTTGTCGGCGGGTGGTATCGCGTGCCGGCGTCGCAGTACACGCGGCTGGGCAGCACCAATAACGTGCTGGGCGCCACGGCGTTGGCGGGCGGGCGGGTGTGGCAGCGCGACCTGCGCGTGCGCCTGTGGGTCGGGCCGCTCAAGCGTGCGCAATACCGCAATTTCCTGCCGGGTGCATCGGGTGCGCTGGCGCTGCGCAAGATGTTGACCATCCTGTGCGGCACCACGCTCGAGTTCGAAATCAAGCTGATCCTGCGCCAGCAGGACGTGACCGGCAGCACGCTGGACAACAGCAACGACGGGCGCCTCGGCTGGGACACCTTCCTGTGCTCCCGCCCCGCGCAGCAGGACCGCAGCGATGCGCAATACACGCTCGCGCCGCTGCATTGATACCGACACATTCATCGATTCTTCCGGAGCGCTGCCGCCATGGCCATCCCACTCAAAACCCTGATCGCCAAGCTGAATGCGACGAGCCGGCAAGCCGCCGAGCGCGCCGCTTCGCTGTGCATGGCGCGCGGCAATTACGAGGTCGATCTCGAACACCTGTTCCTGGCGCTGCTGGAAAACCGCCGCAGCGACTTTGCCGTGGCCGCCCGCGCCAGCGGCATCGACCTGGTCGCGCTGCAACGTGACCTGGAAGCCGAGATCGGCCGCTTCCAGACCGGCAATACGCGCACGCCGGCCTTCTCGCCGTATCTACCGAAACTGTTCGAGCATGGCTGGCTGATCGCCTCGCTCGATTCGCAAATCACGCGCATCCGCTCGGGCCATCTGCTGCTGGCGCTGCTGACCGAGCCCAGCCTGTCGGCGCTCGCGCAACGGGGCTCGCGCCTGTTCGGGCAGATTGAAGCCGACCGCTTGAAGCACGACTTCGATCGGCTGACCGCCGGTTCGGACGAACAAGAGCAGGCGGTCGACATTGCCGACGACGGCGCAGACGCTACGCAAGGCGAAGGCGGCAAGCCCGCCGCGGCGCTGACGTCCACTCCCGCGCTGGACCAGTTCACCGTGGATCTGACGCAATCCGCACGCGATGGCCGCATCGACCCCGTGATCGGCCGCGATGCCGAGATCCGCCAGGTGATCGACATCCTGATGCGTCGTCGCCAGAACAACCCCATCCTCACCGGCGAAGCCGGCGTGGGCAAGACCGCAGTGGTCGAAGGCCTGGCCCTGCGCGTCGCCGCCAACGATGTGCCGCCGCCGCTGCAAGGCGTGACGCTGCGCACGCTCGACATGGGGCTCTTGCAGGCAGGCGCCAGCGTCAAGGGCGAATTCGAGAACCGCCTGAAGAACGTGATCGACGAGGTGAAGAAGAGCCCGAAGCCGATCATCCTGTTCATCGACGAGGCGCACACCATCATTGGCGCAGGCGGGCAGGCCGGGCAGAACGATGCGGCCAACCTGCTCAAGCCTGCGCTGGCACGCGGCGAGCTGCGCACGATCGCGGCCACCACGTGGAGCGAATACAAGAAGTACTTTGAAAAAGACGCCGCACTGGCGCGCCGCTTCCAGGTCGTGAAGGTGGAAGAGCCCAGCGAGCCTCTGGCGGCTGCCATGCTCCGCGGCATGGCCGGGCTGATGGAGCGCCACTTTGGTGTGCGCGTGCTGGACGAGGCGATTACCGAGGCCGTGCGCTTGTCGCATCGCTATATCAGCGGCCGCCAACTGCCGGACAAGGCCGTCAGCGTGCTGGACACGGCGTGCGCCAAGGTGGCGCTGGGCCAGAGCGCCACGCCCGGCGCCATTGAAGACGACCAGAAAGCGCTCGAACGTCTGCAGGGCGAAATCAATGCGCTGGAGCGCGAGCAAAGCGCCGGTGCCGAGCACGACACGCGCCTGAAGGCGCTGAACGAGCAGCGCACGGAGCTGGAACAGCGCGTCGCGCAGAACACCGAACGTCTGGCGCAGGAGCGCGCGCTGGTCGCTCGCATTCAGGCGCTGCGCGAGGCGCGCGAAAGCGGTACCGCCCAAGCCGGCGAGGAAGACGCATTGCCCGTGGCCGCCAACAGCGACGTCGTCTCGATCCCCAAGCGCAAGCGCGCTGCCGACAAAACGGGCGAGCAGGACGAACTGGCCAAGCTGCTCGCCGAGCTGCGCGCGCTGCAGGGCGAATCGCCCATGGTGCCGCTGCAGGTGGATGGCCATGTCGTGTCGGAAATCGTGTCGGCCTGGACGGGCATTCCGCTGGGCCGCATGGTCAAGGACGAACTGCGCACGGTGCTGAACCTCAAGCCGCTGCTGGCCGCCCGCGTGATCGGGCAGGACCACGCGCTGGATGCCATCGCGCAGCGCGTGCGTACCGCCACCGCCAACCTGGAAGACCCGAACAAGCCGCGCGGCGTGTTCCTGTTTGCTGGCCCCTCGGGCGTTGGTAAGACGGAAACGGCGTTGGCACTGGCCGACATTCTCTACGGCGGTGAACGCAAGCTCATCACCATCAACATGAGCGAGTACCAGGAAGCGCACAGCGTGTCGGGCCTCAAGGGCTCGCCGCCCGGTTATGTCGGTTATGGCGAAGGCGGCGTGCTGACCGAAGCCGTGCGTCGCAACCCGTACAGCGTCGTGCTGCTGGATGAAGTCGAGAAGGCTCACCCGGACGTGCTGGAGATGTTCTTCCAGGTCTTCGACAAGGGCGAGATGGACGACGCCGAAGGCCGCCCGATCGACTTCCGCAACACCATCATCATCCTCACGTCGAACGTCGGCTCGCAGGTCATCATGCAGGCCTGCCTGAACAAGCCTGCTGACGAACTGCCCGACACCGATGCGCTGGCAGAGCTGCTGCGCCCGACGCTCTATAAGGCGTTCAAGCCCGCATTCCTGGGGCGCATGAAGGTGGTGCCGTATTACCCGATTTCCGATGATGTGCTGGCCGAGATCATCACGCTCAAGCTGGGCCGCATCCGCGATCGCGTGGCCATCAACCACAAGGCGGCGTTCCAGTGGGACAACGCGCTGGTTGAATCGGTGCTCGCACGCTGCACGGAGGTGGATGCCGGCGCCCGCGCGGTGGACCACATCCTGAACGGCACGTTGCTGCCGCAGATTGCCGAATCGGTGCTGACGCGCATGGCCGAAGGCGGCAGCGTCGAGAAGATCAAGGTCGGCGTCGGCAAGAACGGCGAATTCAAGTACCGCATCAACTAAGTCGCTTCGCTGGAGCACATCATGGTCTCTCCGACCGAGTTGGCAAACCTGCTACGTGCGTCGTTCTCCCAGGCCGACCGGCTGCTGCGTCTGGAAACGCCGCTGGGGCCGAACGCGCTTCTGCCTGAAAAGGTGGACGTTGCTGAGCACATCGACGCAGGCGGCTTCCGAGTGGAACTGACGGCGCTGTCCGACAACGCGGACATCGATTCGGCCAAGCTGCTCGGCCAGCCCGTGCGGCTTGACTTGCTGACCCAGCAGAGCCGGAGCGCACTGCGGCCGTTCCATGGCCACGTCACGCGCTTCGAGCAGGTGGGGGCCAACGGTGGGCTGGTGCGCTATCGGCTGGTGATCGAACCCTGGCTCGCCTTCCTGCGCCATCGGCAAGACAGCTTCCTGTTCCAGGACATGTCGGTCATCGAGGTGATCGACAGCCTGTTTGGCGACTACCAGGGCCAAGGCCGCCTCGTGCCCGCCTGGCGCTGGGCGTTGCGCGACAGCGCGGTCTACACGCGCCGCAGCGTCATCACGCAATACGACGAAAGCGATTTCGATTTCGTCACGCGGCTGCTGGCCGAAGAAGGGCTGTTCTATTTCTTCGAGCACGAAGCCAAAGACGGCGATGCACTGGGCGTGCACCGCATGGTCATTGCAGATTCGAATGACGTGTTTTCCGACAACGCACAGGCGAGCATCCGCTTTGGCCGCGCAGATGCCACCGCCACCGAAGACGTGATCGACCGCTGGCAAGGCGCCCGCCGTTGGCAGACCAATGCCGTATCGATTGCCAGTTGGGACTACCGCGCCAACGCTAAGCGCACTGCTCAGCTCGGTGCGCAGCAGCAAAGCAACGACGGCCCGCAGCTGACGTTGCAAGACACCGATTACCCCGGTCAGTACTGGTTTGAAGACAACAACCAGGCACAGCGCGTCGCGCGGCTAATGATGGAAGCGCTGGAGCTGCGCGACAAGCAGTTCGACGGCGAAGGTACGGCCCGGACATTGGCGACCGGCACGCGATTCCAGTTGCTCGATCACTTCGATCATGACGATGGCGAGCAGCGCTTTGCTGTGCTGGCCGTAACCCACCAGGCGCGCAACAACTTTAACGACCGCTTCGGCCAGGTGCTGACCGAGACACTGGGCGCGCTGCGCGGCGGCGATGTGCTGGCCGCAGGCAGCAACCGCGGCACGGGCGACGACGCGCCGTTCTATCGCAACCACTTCACCGTCGTGCGGGACAACGTGCCGGTGCGCCCCCAGCAGAGCGACGAGCAAGGCCGCGCGCTGCATCCACGCCCGACCGTCAACGGCAGCCAGACCGCGTTGGTGGTGGGTGCGGAAGGGCCCGTGCACACCGATCGGGACCATCGGATCAAAGTGCAGTTTCATTGGCAACGCGGCGCTCGGTCGGCCAGCCGCCAATCGCATCCGGCTGGCGACGATAACGCGCGTGCCAGCGCAGGCCTTGGCGCATGGGTGCGCGTGACCGCGCCCGTGGCCGGCCCGAACTGGGGCGGCGTGGCACTGCCGCGCGTCGGCCAGGAGGTGCTGGTCGAATTCCTGCAAGGCGATATCGATCGGCCCGTCGTGGTGGGCGCCGCCTACAACGGCAGCGGCCAGACTGACGCGCAATACAACCAGAACCAGGCCGGCGCAGCCGGCGCCACCGGCAACGCGCCGGCGTGGTTTGCCGGCGACAGCAAGAGCCAGGGCGCCTACGCCCACAACGCAGTGCTGTCCGGCATCAAGACGCAGGCGCTGGCCGGCAGCCAGTCGGGCTCGTCGGGTTACAACCAACTCGTCTTCGATGATTCCGAAGGGCAGGGCCGCACGCAGCTCAGCACCACGCAGGCGGCAAGCGGCCTCGTGCTCGGCCATCACAAGGAACAGATCGACAGCGCGCGGCAGGCCGATCTAGGCCACGGAGCAGCGCTCGCGACTGACGACAGCGGCGCCGTGCGCGCCGGTGCCGGCCTGCTGCTCACCGCGCACAGCGCGAGCACCAGCGCCTCGCTGCAGGACAGCGAAGCTGCCGCCAGCCAGATCGAAGCCTTGAGCGACCTCGCCGAATCCCTCGCCGACGCAGCGCAGAAGCAGAAAGCCGGCCTGGCCGACGAACCCGCCGCCAAGGAACTCCCCGCGCTCAAGCAACTGCGCCACACCACCGAAGTGCTGCGCCACGCCGAAAGCGCCGGTGAAGGCGCGCAGGCGGTTGCCTACAGCGAGCCGCATCTGCAAGTCTCGGCGCCCAAAGGCATCGTCAGCACGACGCCGGCCGATGCGGTGCTGGTTGCGGGCACCCAGGCCACGTTGATCGCCAAGCAAGACACCAACGTCGCCGCGGGCGGCAATCTCTCAGTGGCGGTGGCGGAGGGGCTGAGCCTCTATGCGCACGGCAAGTCGCTCGGGCAAGCCGGGGATGCGACACCGGGCATCGCCATGCATGCCGCAAGCGGCAAGGTTGGGCTTTCGAGCCTCAAGGGCGAGAGCCATCTGGTGGCCGAGAAGGCCGTGACGGTCGCCTCCACGCAGGGCAATGTCACTGCTGAGGCGAAGCAGCACGTGCTCGTCAATGCGGCCGGCGCGCAGATCAAGGTGACGAATGGAACGATTGAGCTGCATGCGCCTGGGATGGTGACGTTTAAGGGGGCGGGGCATCGGTTTGTGGGGCCGGGTGGCGGGACGGTGAGTAATGTCACTGCTCCCGGCAAGCTCGCTGAATGTGAGTGGAAATCATGACTACACCTGAGTCGACTCCAGTAGGCCATGAGGCAGAACTGCGAGAACACCTGCGCACCGAGTTTTTCCAGGTGCGCGAACAATATCCAGATCACTTCATTCATGTCGTCCTGGATCCAAACCATCCGGTTGCTCCCTTTGATTTTCTGCATCCGGATCACTTAGTGGCACGTAAGCCGAAGCCACTATGGAAACGCATTGAGCGCCCGGACCTGAAACACGATCCGGACATCTGTCCCCTGCTAGTCACCATATTTTCCCCTGGGGATCGCGGCTATCCGGACGAGGCACTGTTGAATGAGACGATCCGTTGTGCCATCGCCCGTTGCGCGAGCATCAATGGAGCTTACGTATGCGGATGGGTCGCAACGACGAGCGATGCGAGCCAGATGGCGTCGCGAATTGCGGATCGATGCGTTATCGCCAACCCGCTTAGTGGTCGAAAAATTCTTCCATGGTTCGAGCCGCATCGTCTTGCGCTGATCGCCAGCAATCATTCAAACATGATTGATTGGATGCTTGCAGGTACCACTCGCTGGTGGTTTGTGGATGCTGCAGCGACCTTGCGCTGCGTCGCTGCGCATGAAACCGGTATGGCAGCACACGTACCTGTTCAGAGCATGCACGCCTTATGGGCACAGCAAGAGCGCATTGCCGATGCACGTAGAGTCCTGATGGCGCTCAGGAAGTCTGAACGGGCTATTCCCGCGCATCCAGAGACGCGTCTTGATGCACTCGTCAAGCTCGCAAACGACCAGGGGCTGCGTGGTCAGCAGGACGTGATTTTATTCGCCCTGAATTGCCTCACTCTCAGTCCAACTTGGTACGAGCATCCAAGCATTCAGCAGATGCTGCGGGACATAACCAGTGGTGCTGAAATGTCCTTGGCCGATGCCATTTCCGCCCAGCCGGACGTGGTGCTGGATGAAATTGCATTCTATGGTGCGGAGAGAGCGCTTGCCTCCGCGGCGGCACTGCAATAAGAGCCCGATATGGCAACAACACCTGCATCTGGCGCGCAAGCGCTGAAGAAGAACGTCCAGACTGCCCAGAAATGTGCGCCCAGCAATAAAACTGGGAAGTGCGGTTTTTGCGACCGCGACGGATATCCGATTCTGCCGGTCCGCTACGCCGTCCTGCCGAGCTTTCTGACAGCGGCCGGCACCAAGCCACTCAGTGTCGTATCAACATTAGAGACATTCGCGAAGCAACAGTTGCAGGTGAACAAGTACACCTTACGGACGTTGCGCAAAGGCTTCGTGCACGTGTATCTCGGTACGCCTGGTATGTGGCAAACCTATGTGGTGACCGATGACGGCTATCTTCGATTGCTGGCTGACCCGGACGATCCGGACTGGAAAACAGACCGGCCGTTGACGGAAGCATGCAAGCGCGCCGGCGACAACATCCCGGCCAGTTTCATTACTATCCCGCACGGTCACAACAAGGTTTGGATCGCGTTTGCCGAAGACGTCTGGAGCCCAGCCGTGCGCGCGGAATACCAGCGAAATCCAGGCAAGCGCATGCAGCCGTGCGATGTCGCTGCGTTGGCATCCCACCCGGACACCACTAAGCACAGTTTCGAAATCGGACCGGATAACACGCGCCTACACGACATGGTTTTCGAATACGTCGGGCAGGAGCAGGAATACCTATCGCGCAGAGGCTATAGCGGCGGCAACTGGAATCAAAGCGGTATTCAGGCGGCCAAGAAGAAAAACGTGTGGCAGAGCCTGCACGGCAACTTTGCTCGCGCCGGGCAATCCGTTGCACTGACGAGCTATGTGAAGAGCATCGCGGACAAGCGCAAAGCGATGGGCAAGCCTAGCAAGGTTTCTGCGTTTGCGTTGTACGACGCTGTGGGTATCGTCAAGGAATTGAATGGCCATACGCATGATCGGATCGAGTGGCGGCAGGCCTACAACGCGGCGGTTGCCCGTCCGCTCCTTGTATCTCAAGCCATCGTCGGGCTTAAAAAGCAGATCGAGGCCGCTACCCAGGCAGCCATTACAAAGGATGAAGGGGAGCGCAAGATCCCGGATAAGGTCAGCGAGACCTATTACTTTGGGGACGGCATAACTGCCCCTGGATCCACACAAACAGTCACAACGACACGTGCCGAGCGTATTGCGGACCAGCAGGAGACGACTTGGGCAAAACTGAAGAAGTCGTACAACGAGGCGGAGCGCAGCGAGTTCGAGCAGCGATATACCAAGCGGATGAGCGATTTCGCCTCTGAGATTTCGAACTGCGATCATGATTGGGCGGCTTGGGCGCGCACCGACGACTGGAAGGCGTGGCTTGGTGACTACGACACCGAGAAGCTTCACGAAAACGTCAAGCTGATGACAATGTGCGCGCCGTGCCTGGCGGGTGGCCCGCAAGGTCAGGCGGGCATCAAGCTGTGGGAGGATTGGCTGAGCAATCACAAGGATGCGGCCAATCCCACCGGTTTCACGATCCCCTACGCCGCCATCATGGGGGGGCGCAAGGATTTGCTGACCGCCCTGCTTCCGAAGATTTCCGATAAGAAGTCTTTGTCAGAGAAGGTGCAGGACTCCGACTTGAATAAAGGGGACAAGCTACACGACACCCTTAAGGCCATTCTGGCATCCAACGAGATCGATGCACCGGAGAAGTTCAAGCATCTGATGGATGCCAAGGTTCAGGTCGCCGCGTCGCATCTGGTGGTTGCTATCGAAGGCGCCGTTTCCCAATTGCAGACCAAGGCAGTGGATGCCGTAGACGCCAAGATCAAGCGGGCGGTCCAAGCTGCGCTCAGGCTTTACGCCAACGTCAGTCCGGTATGCATACTGGTCAAAATGACGATTGGTCAGTATGTGGATCTGCTGAATCAGTTTTCGCGCAAAAGTGTGGATGCCGGCAAGAAGTTTGCCGATGTCGCTGGCCGCAAGGTCCGCAGTGCGCTGCTTGGCGGGATGATTTCAATCCCGAATGCCAAGGTCCGGAATACAGTGATCGAGGTGACGATATGGACCATAGAGCAAGCGGACGAGCTGAAGAAAGACATTCAGAACGCGGTCAGTAAAGCCAAGCGTGAGGCAATTGACCTGACCGAGCAAACGGCAAGTGCACTGAAGATTGGTGCTATCACGTTGAGCCGAGAGGCGGTTCAAATACTGCGTCCGCTTGAGCGAACTGCGTCTTTGCTGCCGGGCGTTGCCAAGAGCTTGGGGCGGTCGCTGCTGACGAAGAGCCTTCGCCTCGCCGGTGCTGGTGGCGAACCGTTGCTGGCAGCAGGCTCTTGGATCTTTCAAGCCTGGGCTCTTCGTGACGCAAACAAAACGATGGACTCGACCATCGGACCGCAGGGCGGCATGGAAGCGAAGCTGCCGGTGGTGTCGGCTACGCTGGGTTTCATGGGGGCTTCAGCGGAGGTGCTTGGGATTGGCCTGAGAGCACTTGGTCCTGTCGCGATAGGGAAATTCTTTGTCAAGGCCGGTGCAGCTTTAGGTGCTGTATCACTACTGGTTGATGGTATCCAGGCAGCGTTTTCTGCTCGCAGAACATTTCAGCAAGGTGACAAAGGGGCTGGGTGGGCATATACAGCTGGTGCCGCCGCTTTTATTGGTGGTGCGGTGATTGCCTTTGGATCTGGTTTCTCTACTGCACTGACCGGCGCCTTCTTGCTTGGCCCGCTTGGTTGGGTGCTACTGCTGACGGCAATAGGGATCGCCGCAATCTGGTGTGCGGGCAACTTGGAAAGTACACCTGTAGAAATCTGGCTGGATCGGTGCTATTGGGGCTACGGGAAAAAGCGCAAGGAGGGCAAGTGGACCGACGCGCAGATGGCTGAAGAAATCGCCGATTTGAATGCCCTAGTGCTCGGACTTAGCGTGGAGATGGGTTTCAACGACGATTGGTCGGAAGTCGCCACGGGTTTCGATACCCTCAAGGTCAAGCTGACGCTTGCCAGCTATGATGCCAGGCGATCCGTCTATGAATGGAAGGTCAGGGCAATCAATACACGTGGTGCTTCCGAGCTAATCATGGCGGGCGGTCAGGACCCGGACGTTCTGCCTGAACTCCGGCCGATGCCTGACCGAATCATCGATACGTCGTCGCGCTATCGGAACCGCCAGGGGACTACGCGGCGAGACCATGGGTCTTATGTGATCGAAGAAAGCATCGAAGTCAACACAAAGATTTATAAGCAAGCCCAGATTGAAGTTAAATACTGGCCGGACAAGAGCGATCCGGAGGGGTGGGCTGAGAAACTGATGAAGGTGACAGATTGAGATGAAAGAAAATAGATCCAAACTGCAGCCCCAGAGCCCGTATTGGTACGAGGATTTGCCAGCGCGCACGACGCCGCTGAAAGTGGGCGATGCGAATGACAAGCCGGACTTGGACCTGGATCTCAACTACGTGGATGAAAACGTCTTTGAGTTGTCGCGCGCAACATCAATTCAGCGTGGCCCCGGTCTATTGCTAGGGGGAGGTGTCGCGGTTGGATTCGTTGCAATGTTACCGTTTCTCGTTGGAATATATACGGATGACGACGTAAAAGATTACGCCTTCATGGCGTTGATAGTGTTTTTATTGTTGATGGGGCTCGTTGTACTTGTATTGTATGTTTTAAAAAAATGTATAAGAACACCATTGGATCTTCCGGTTTTGTTTGATCGTAGGAATCAAAAAATATTCGCGCTGGAATATTTGACAAAGCCGAATCCGTTCTCGAAGTGGAAGACTGTGGTAAAGGAGTTTGACTGGTCTTGCGTCGAGGCGGAACTTGGGAAGATCGCCGGATATAACGGTAAGACATATTCGGTACGCTACGGACTGATTCTCGCGCAGTGCGAAGCCGGCACGACCAAAGTTGAGGAGCGGATTATCTTGAAATCTGATGTGTTTCATCCGCAAACGGTCCATCAGATGTGGGCATACATCCGTTGCTACATGAACGAAGGGCCTGAACGACTTCAAGAGGTTAAGCCATTCCCACGCGACGTCAACTTCAGGCGCTGCCTGTTCGGATTCTTTCCGTTCCTTGATCCAACGGAGGATGGGCGACGGATTCGCGCAGGCATGGGGCGCAGCGAAATGATCTTCTCGGTGGCCATTGCAAGTGTCCTTGCGTTGGCGCTGTTTTGGCTGTTCGTGCCGATAGGCATTTGCGAATACATTGCGCAGCGGTTGGCGCCTAAACCGAAATGGCCCACTGAAGTTGTCCAGCAAACGGCGCTGCATGCGAACGTAACGGCGAGAGCTTAGAACCTCGGTCCGACAACGTCAAATGCAGCTGCAGCGTCAACCACTTACGGCGCCGGAAGATATTCAAGACGGATGCAAAGCTTCCTGTTGATATTGCGTATGTGAAGTGGATTGATGCCAACGGCGTTCAGCTTCTGACGAGCGCGTTGCGGGGCTTGAAAGAGGATGGCGACACAGTGCCAATTCCAGGTGCAATCCTCGATACGCTGCTTCCTTCCTGAGCCGAATCATCTGCGGGAGTAGAGCAACAGCATGGCGGCGGACTCCGCAGTGACGATGGCTGAGGCACGCCATCAACGCTTGGCCGCGCAGATTCTGGTGGATCGCCTGATCCGCGGACACAAGCGGCAATTCATTTGGCGCATGCCTGCGCTACTGGCCGGTATTCCCCGTGCGGTGGCACAGCGACGTTGGCCAGATCAGGCGGGAGCAAGGCATCGGACCGGAGCAGCCACTGAAATGGCCGGCCAAGCTGCCGTAGTAGGCAAGAGCCATAGGTTTTCGCAAAGGCTTCTACGGCCAGCTGCGGAGAGTGGGGCCTGATGAAGATTTAGAAACACGTCCCGCCCCAAGCCTGCGTAGCATCACCACCGTGCGCCCCTTTTCGCGCGAATGGCGAAACGCGCTGCCGCCATTGCTGCGTTTCTCCCAGCGCTGGCAGTGCTTTAGTTACTCGCATCAGTGGGCACTTGCGAATACGTAGCGCAGCGACTGGCGCCGAAGCCGTCATGGCTGCTCGCGCCATCCACTTCAAGGAAATTAGATTTGTCTAACGAAAGCAACCCGCATCAATTAACGGGCGATACCCCAAGAAAGCAAGCCCGTCGCCCGTTCGTCATCGTGTTGAATGGGATGGCGGCGTTTCTCTGTGCAGCGGCAGCCATCCTGTCACTCATCGGAGAAGGTGGAGCGTCTATTGAAGTCGGTTCACTTCGAATCATCAATCCATCGCTGCTTGTCGGCGTGGCTGCATTTGCGTGTCTCCTAGTGTCGTTTATCGCGCAAACGGGTAAATGGAGGCCAAGCGGTACATCAGGCGTCAAAGCAGGGGCACTGGTCTCGCTTTTCTTTCTGTTCTGTCTGATTTTTGTATTTCGCGACCCAGCTTTGCTGGTGGTGAAGTGGACTCGCGCGTCCCAGGCCGATGAAACCGTGCGCTATCAATACGAGGTCCGGTCCGACTCCGGCAGCCGCCATACATTGAGCGGCGATCAGGCCAGGAACGTGGCGTTCTTCGGTTCGAGCCGTAGTTTCCGCGTCGTCACGGAAGGCGACGGATATGCCTCCTGTCAATCATCTGGTGGAGGGTGTCAGTTGACGGAATGCGCTATGGGGCAGATTTGGTGGGTGGGCGGACTGCAGTGGGGGTTCGAGGTCGATCGCGATGCAGGTGCGAGTGATGCGACCATGGCACTGGCCTGTATCCCTGTCGAAAGCAAAGCAATCACGCTCGAAAGTTACGACGAGCAGGGATATCGCTATGAGTGACCTTGTTCCCCGGATGGAAAAAGGTCTGTCGTACTTGTGCTGTGCAGACAGCTATTCCATCAAATCAATCGACTGGGCGGCTTGCCTGAGGCCTGCCGACGAGCGCCGCCTTCTATCAAGCCAAATCTATGTCGGATTCTCCTGAAGACCGCCTGCCGCCACATACGGCCACGACGGCCGAGGCATTGCCGTCCATCGACCATCACGTTTGCTCTGAGGAGCAAGCCGCTGCGACGCGCGCTACGCCAAAGCTTTCCGTTACTACGCTTCTGATCGGCATCACGGCGTTTGTCTTTCTTCTGTCGATTGTGTTTGGCGAGGGCTTTGTCACGTTCTCGCCGTCAGCGCTGTACCGCTTGGGCGGCAATTTGGCGGCGCTCTCGCTTACGGGTGACGCATGGCGCCTTTTGACGAACGTGTTCTTGCATGCGGGGATTGTCCACCTGCTGCTCAACATGTACATGCTGTTCCTAGTGGGCAGGCTGGCGGAGCGCTGGTTTGGTCAGGCGGGCACGCTGGCGATCTATCTGCTAGGCGGGCTGTGGGCGAGTTACGCCAGCGCTTGCTGGCTAGCATGGCAGTTCGTATCTCAAGCCGATGCCAGCATGACCGTGAGCGTCGGGGCATCGGGCGCCATCATGGCGCTGTGCGGCGCGCTGATCGTCATGGCGTGGCTGCACGATGACACGCCACCGTTGCTGGCAAAAGAAGGGGCCACGCTATCGGGAACGGGAAAGGTGTTGATACAGACGGTGGCCATCAACATCGTGATGGGTTTCGCTATCAACGGCGTAGATCAGGCCGCGCATCTGGGCGGGTTGCTTGCGGGCGCCATCTTCGGTTTAGCTGTGGGAGCTGCCACCGACGTGGCCCGTATGGGCTGGTCACCGCATCGCCGCATCGTATTGACAGCAGTCACGGCCGTGGGAGTTCTCTATGGCTGTCTGTCGTTGGCAACGTGGCCGGCATTACGCGAATGGCGGATATCGTGGAATCAGGAGGCTGCGGAACAAGATGCCGTCGAGCAGCGTGCAGAAGAAGAACGGCGCGCCGAGCGCGACGCTCGGCGCGCCGAGGCTGCCGCAGCTAAAGTACGTGCGAAAGCCGCTGCAGCGTTGCGGGCTGCGCTGCCGCCTCCTGTGACCCAGCAAGAATCCGCCGGGCAGGCGGTCAAGTGGGATGATGCCGCAGCGGTTGCTCGCCTTGACGCTGAATTTCCGCCGCCGCCGGCCCCGAAAAACCCTCCCGAGAATGTCGGACAAATTCTGCCGCGCCAGGGGCCTGCGGATGGACTGTTGGTCACGTGGCTGTCTGCGGACAGTCTGCAGTTGATACGTCCCGGCGCAGCGAATACGCCCTCCGAAGTTGTGGCCGCATGGACGCTGTGCGATGCCGAATACATGGGGCAAATCACTGAGCCGGGCGCTGCCTGGCACGACGGCGCAGGCAGGGAACTGGTGGCATCGCTCGGCCATCAGCCCGTGGTGCGGGTAACGGATCTGGCTACCGGCGTGGAAGTCGGCATGTACTTCATGCCGGGGCTTCCAAAAAGCGCCCGGTTCAGCCCAGACGGCAAGCGCATGGTGGTGGAGTCTCGCGACAGCGACGGCCACGACTATATGAATATCGTGGACATTGCTCGCCGCATGAGCGAAGCCGATGCGCGCAACTACATTCCCCAAGAGCTCGTCTGCGGTTGGTCGGGCGGTGGCAAGGCGCAGTGAAAGGGCTTGGGGGCCCGCCCCCACATGAAGATTTAGAAACAATCCCCCCAACCGCCCCAAGCCTGCGTAGCATCTCCACCGTCCGCCCCGCGCGCGCGGACGTCTCCTTCACGCACGCTGATATGAACGCACTGTCCCGCCTCGCCGCCGCTTCTGCTGTGGTCGCGTTGCTCGTCACGCCCGCCTTCGCTCAGGACGACACCCCGTTGCAGGTTTCGTACCGCCAGGTGCTGACCGAATATTTCAAGGACGCGCCGACCGCATCAAAGAAATACGACGGTCGCCGCCTGGTTTTCAAGGGCCAGGTCTATCCGTTGTCCGACGACAGCCTGAACACGCTGGCCGTGACGGAAGATCTGAAGGTGGGCGCGCCGTTCCAGGACGATCAGCGTGACGCGCTCAAGGCGCTGTTTCCCGATCACAAGCTTGCGGCGTACAAGCCCAGCAAGGACATCCCGCTGGACTGCTTGAACCGGCAGTTCGTTGGCCTGACGCTGGCGCTGGCGGATTGCCGCGTCGGCAAGCCCTGATTTTCGTATTGCATTCCGGTTTCGTTTTCGATCATGGCCACTCTTCCGTTTGACCAATTGCTCGCTCCGCTGCCCGGGGCACAACCGTGCGGCGAAGACATGCTCTTCTCTGCAGAATTCGACAGCATCCAGGATGCGCGCCGGTTTGATGACCCGTCACTCGATCAAGGTGAGTGGGTCACGGAGATCAAGGAAGCGGATTGGCGCGCCGTCATCGCCGAGAGCACGTCGCTGCTGCAGAACCGCACGAAGGATCTGCGCCTGGCCGCATGGTTGGCCGAGGCGTTGTCGAAGGAGCGTGGCTTTGCCGGCCTGCGCGAGGGCTACGAATTGATCGCCGGATTGTGCGAGCAGTTCTGGGAGCACCTCTATCCGCTGCCGGAAGCGGATGATCCTGAGGCCCGCACCGGCAGCATGGCATGGCTTGCGACGCGTTCGAGCCAGCTCATTCGCGAGGTGCCGCTGGTGGAGGCGGGCAAGGGCGGCTACAGCCTGATCGATTGGGAAGTCGCGACCAGCCTGGTCGAAGCCATCCGCCGCGATCCGGAACAGGCCGACGAGCTGTCGCGCGGAAAAATCACGCAGGAGCAGTTTGAATCCGCACGACGGGCCACGCCGCCTGCGTTCTACAAGACGCTGCACGACGATGTGGTCGGCTGCGGCGCCGCGCTGCTGCGGTTGGAGTCTGTGCTCGACGCTCGGGCGGGTGATCACGCGCCGAGTTTCCGCCCTGCGCGCGAAGCCTTGCAGGCGGTGCGCGCGTTGGTGGAGCGCTTCGGTGGCAAGCCGGAGCCCAAGCCAACCGCCGTGGAAGCAAAGGGCGCTTCGCAACCGGCGACGCAGTCTGCCGCCGGCACCGTCATCGAAACGATGGTTTCCGGCCCCATCCGCACGCGCGCCCAGGCGCTGAACCAGCTGCGCGATGTGGCCGAGTTCTTCCGCCAGACCGAGCCGCACAGCCCCGTTGCCTACCTCGCCGCACGTGCCGCGAAGTGGGGCGACATGCCGCTGCACGCCTGGCTGCGCACGGTGGTCAAGGACGATGCGACGCTGTCGCAGATCGAGGAGCTGCTGGGCCTGGGCGATCCGCCATCGGAAAGCGCCAGCTGAGCGGGCTAACTGCTCGAACAACCGCCGCAGCCGCTGGATCCGCAGCTACTCGAGCTGCAGCTGCTGGAGCCATTGCTGCTTGAGCTGCAGTTGCTCGACGTGTCGGCTCCGGAGCCGCCAGAACTGGCGCCGGCGGGTGGTCCCAAGATCGATCGGTATCCGGCCCATGCTGTGTTGGCCAGCACGCTGGTGCCGCCAAACGCAGTCAGCCACAGTAGATCGTGCGTTGACAAACCTGAACGTGGCCCCTGCTGGCCGCGCTGCCGATAAACATCGAGCGCAGCGTTGGCGCCCGCGGTGGGACCGGCACGGCCCACGCCGATCAGTCGCGCCGTCACCCACCAGTAGACGATTCCGAACAGCGCCATCTCCATCAGCAGCCAAATAACCGGGCGCCCTCGCGACAAGCCCACAAAGGCCTTCATCACACCGAGCCACAGCGTCGCCAGCACAATGGCCCACGCTGCGAGCGTCGTTCCGCGCATCGCGCCGCGGGTCCACATCCATCCCTCGCTGCGTAGCCGGTCTGTCATCTCGGGTGCATCGTCGACGAGCCGATCCTGGAAGTTCGGCCATGGCGAGCGCTGCTGCGTTTGCCGGGCGAGCCATGTCCATGCGCTGACGTCGCGCTCTGGGGGGCGGTCCTGGTTCGCGACCACGTAGGTGTTGCGGTCTCGTTTTTTCTTTGCTGGAGGGACGATGCGGATCGCTCCTGCATCCAGCAACGTCAAGGCCGCAACCTGCGCCATTCGCGTCGCATCGCCGGCGATCAGCGCGGCTTCGGCAGGTGTCAGCTGACGCGGTACGCTGCCACCCGCGGCCCCCCAGGGGTTCCGGCTGTAGGCAGCGCGATGCAGGCCCCGGATCAGCAGACACGCCATCACGCACACACCCAGATAGAACGCGAGAAAGCGTGGCCCTGAATAGCTCAGCACATGAACGTCCGAGGCGACATCCGTGGTGATCGCGATGAGGCTGACGCCGATCACAAGCCATACGGATGGCATGAAGGAGCGCGCTGTGGATGCGGGCGGCGGCATGACCGGATCCGGCGCATGCCGTGTGGGGACGATGGTTTCCGACGCCTGGGCTGCCTCGGGCTGCTCCGGCCGCGGCCAGACATCGGCCGGCGGCTCCTCGCCGAACGTGCGCCGGTAGCTTTCCAGTGTTTGCGCGTAATGCTGCGCGTAGGCGTCGTCTTCGTCCGGCGCGCCAATCCCGGGCGCATGATGCAGCGGCGCGCGCAGTACTTCGCCGCAGAACACCGTCCAATACTCTTTCGAATATTGCAGATGGAGATGCCAGGCGGCATCGATGGATTCGGAAGGTGTGACGGGGTGCCCAGCAAAGACCGCCAGATACGCGAAGCGCTTGTATTCCTCGATGACGGTCAGCGTATATAAACGCGACCACCCTTCAGTCTCCGCCAGACGTTGGCTGAACGGCACAGGAGCATCGGGCGCGTCCGGTGAATACTCGCTCAGCCGGCGCAGGCAGGCTTCCCGATCGGCTTCGGTCGGGGCGGAATCGGGCAGGGTCGATGGGGCGGACGGTGTCATGTGCGTTGCTGTCAACCGTTAATGCCTACTTGCAGGGAAGACACTGCGCGCTTGCATGCACCTAGCCGCGAACGACTAACTCTCTTCATGTCGCTCCAACGCTTCAAATACCGCACGCTCACAGCGGCCGAAGTCAAAGCTGCGCAGGCGGAGATGGCGGTTGCCGTATTCACCAGCCGCCATCATTTCTGGGATGGGCCGCAGGGGCCCCGCCATCAGGCGGATCAGGGCATAGACAATCAGAAACAGCACAGGCACTGACAGAAAGACTCCTGTTATCAGGGCCATAAGGATGCCTGCCTCTTCCAAATCGAATTCACCCCCGAGCAATCCCACAATCGTGACAAGCACAAGCGTGCCAACCGCCACGCCGACTATGCTCATCAATTGACTGAAACCTTCTGTGCGACGCGTCAATAGCGTATCCAAAGGCTCGGGAAAATTTCGGGCGCGCTGCGCGACGTAGACTGTCTGCGCCGCCTCGTATCCTTCAAGGCGCACCCCCCAAGCTGAGAAGACTTCTCCATCCCGCCACCCAGCGGCACGCATATGCATCCCGTTAAGCCCCGCGAAATAGGAGGCGTTGGATGGCACAGGCCGGTCCGTCATCTGATACTCACAAAAGTGAATGACTTGCCCGCCGATCAGCGTAATCACGACGGGCGTCACGCGGTAATAGCTGTCCTCGCGATCATCGTGACCGTGGTAGTCGGGCGTGGCCCGCGCCTCAGCCGCGAGGAACAGCCCCATTCGCTGGTACGCATCGAACGCAGCATCGCCCACGAGGACGCCGTCAATGACGCCGTCAATAACCACGACAGGCGGCCCTTGCCGCAGACTGGCGAGCCAATACACAAGCTGCTGCCATGCCCACACAAGATGGCACCACAACCACCAGAAAGGCTCGAGAAGCGGCGAGAATTCGGCAACAGGGAAGACGGATATCCGAGTGGGTTCAGAATACGCGGTCTGAATCCGATGTTGGCGGTGCCGCCCGTCATTTTCCCGCGGAGGTGCAGCAGGCGACGGTTCACGCAACCGTGCCCGCCGACGAGCGTCCTCCCGCGTCACTTGCTCGCCCGAAACTCGATCCGCCGATTCCGCGAGCGGCCTTCATCGGTGTTGTTGGCCGCCACGGGTTGATCCGGCCCCACGCCCATCGCGGTCAGCGTGCCTTGCTCGGCGCCCTTGGCGATGAGGTAGTTCTTGACCGTCTCGGCGCGGGCTTGGCTCAGGTTGAGGTTCAACGCTCGGCTGCCGGAGTTGTCGGTGTGGCCGACGATTTCGATCTTGCGGCCGTTCAGGCGCGGCAGTACGGCGGCCATTTCATCCAGAATCGCGCGGCCCTTGGGGGTGAGCGTGGCGCTGCCGGTTTCAAACTCGATGATGCGGTTGGCCAGCGTCTGGTCCAGCAGCCCCTGCTCGGACACCGCCGCCACGCGCAGCCCGTTCTTGATCGTATAGCTCTGGCCCAGCGCTGTCGCCATGTCGCTGGTCAACTGCTGGCGCTGCGCCTCATTGCCGACGTCGCCATGTAGCGACACCTGCGTGCCGTCGATGTTGAGCTGTCCGCGGTTCACCTGCTTGATGGCCGGCGACAGGATCTTCTGCACATTGGCCGACCAGTTGGGCGGTGACACCACGTTGCCCACTTCGATCTGGTCGACTACGTTGGCGCTGCCGTACAGCTCGCGCAGCTTGGCCAGCACGGTTGCCTTGGTGGCTTCGTCCGGCACCATGCCGCCGGCCACGACCTGGCCCGGCACGGGCGCGGCATCGCCCGCTGCGGCATGGGCTGGCAGGGCACTTGCCAGGCAGACCAGCATGGCGGCGTTCGCCACCAGTGTTGCAGGCCGGAAGCCGCGCTTGATTGCATCCAGACCCATGTTCATTCTCCGATGAAGACTTCGCGGAAGGTATCGACCGCCACTCGCAGCGACAGCTGCGGTTGATCCAGGTAACTCACGAACTTGGCCAAGCCGTAATCTCCGCTGACGTGCTGGTCGACCCATTCCGGATCGTCGATGTTGATGTTCTGTTCGGCATACGCCAGTGGGGACATCACACTGTGCAACGTGCGTGACGAGGCGCCGTTGAAGCCGATGACCAACCGCTCGGCGCCGTTGATATCGCCCAAGAACAGCGACAGCTCGAAGTCCGCCCGCTGCAGGAAGCGCGACACCAGCTCGAGCCAGAAACTCGCAACCAGGCTGCGATAGAGCGGGTCTGCCGGCAGCGGTAGCGTGAGCCCTTTCTCAAGCCGCGACGAGCCATTGGCCATCACAGGTTGGAGCAGCGTGCCGAGCGCGAGCAGGGTGCGGCGCAGACGGATGTTGTGGCCCTCAGCGCGCAGCATCTGCTCAAGGCCGGCAACGGTCTGGAAGTCGATGAAATCCGAAAAGCTCGCGTCGTGCGACTGCGTGCTGGTGCCGCCCGTGCCGGTCTCCACGCCGTGCTGCCCTTCGGCCAGCAGGCGCAGGCCTTCAGTGGCGTCGGTGGCGGTGCCGAGCGAGAGCATCTGCTGGCCGGCGCGTGTCCAAAGCCGGGCGAGTGCAATCGGGCTGCGGGCGATGAAGTTGATCGGGCGCTCGACCTCCATGGCCGCCGCCGTCAGGAACGGAAAGCGGCGGGAAGACAGATCGCTGCTGGCCATGAGCGTGCCCGCAATGGCGAGCTTGCTCTGCGAGCCGAGAAACGCAAACTGCACAGGCTTCCAACTGTCATAGGTCGACTTCCAGTCCGGGGCTTCGGCCAGCAATTCCATGCCTTGCGCCAGCCAGCGGTCCAGCGTGTCGAGCAGCTGGACGTTGTTGGCGCTCTTGACGAAGTCACCGCGAGACGGAAGCTTGCCGAAGTACGAAAGCTGCAACTGGGTCTGGCTCATTGCGCCGTCCCTCCTTGCTCTTCCGTGATGTTGTGGCGTGCGGCCTGTGTAGACACGGCCGCTTGCGCGGCAGGCGCCGTGCCTGCGGGCGCTGCCGGAGCAGGCGGCGTCAGGGTGTTCTGCGGTGCCGATGCATCGGCAATCGACGTCGGCAGGCGCAAGCCGCGCAGGCCTTGGCCTTGCGGCGAATCCGATGCCGTCGTGCCGCCGGCCTGCGGGCTGCTGATGATGCGCAGGCTGATAGATACCGTCAGGTTGTCCTTCGTCCAGGACAGGTCGAATGCGCCGTCCGGACGACGCTTGCGTTGCGCTGTCGCAATCAGGCGCTCCAGGCCGAAGCGGCCGGGCTCGTTGAGCAGCTCCACCGTGCGGCCGTCAAACGTGGTGGCCGTCACGCGCGCACCCGGGGTGCCTTGCGGATTGGGCCACACGAAGTTGGCCCACTGCGGTGGCGTGTTGCGATAGCGCAGTTGTTGTCCGTCGATCTCGATCGTGTATTCGGTGGCGCCTTGCGAGGGCACCGGCAGGATCTGGAACACGGTCTGCGGCGCTGCGGCTGCGGCACCGCCTGCACCACCGGCCGCACCACCCGTGAGCGGCGCGATCCAGCGGGTGAAGCCCGTGGTGAACTCGGGCACAAACGCGATGCCCAGGTCGCCCCACGTGCGGGAGGCGATCATGTCGCCACGGCGCACCGACAGCGGACCGATCGTCGTGCTGGCGAACTTGGCAATCGCGCCATCCGGACCGAACACCTGGCCGATCTCAGCCGCGCTGGCCTCGATCTTGGCGTTGGGCGCAAACGGGTACTTGTCTGCCAGCGTGGTGGCGAACGGCTGATACACCTGGGCGTTCCAGACCTTGTTGACTTCCGTCGTGGCCGGGCGGATCGCCACCGCGTACGACTGCAGCAGCGGACGCACCAGCAGCGGACGCAGGGTCGCGCGCTCGCTGTCGGTCATGCCGGTCAGCATCTGCTCATCCACATACTTGAGTGTGTCGGCCAGTTCCGAGCCGTTGCCGTCCAGTGTCTGCTGCATCAGCTGGCGCGCGCCCGGCCCCGGGTCGCCCTGGTTCTTGATCTGGTTGAAGCGCGTGCGCACCTTGGAGAGCGAATCCATATAGCCGCGCAGCAGCGACTTGTCGTCGCGCATGACCACCACGCGTGCCAGCCCTGAGAACTCCTTGCCCACCGGGCCCATCGGAATGGCGCCGGCATCGGCATTGCCGCCCACCTCCAGGTTGACGTTCACCTGCGACGGCGTCTGGCGCGCAAACAGCTGCTTGAACCAGCCGAGCACACCAGTCTTGGCCTGCTTCAGGCCCGCGTTGAACATCGACGGGTTGTCCCACGACGTCTGCTCATACGCGGTGTCGAGCACCTTGCGGATCGGCGAGTTGGTCGGGTCCCCCAGCAGGTTCATGCCAGTGACGGCCTGATCAAAGCTGGAGAAATCCTGGATCGCCACGCCTTGCATGAAGCGTTGCCATTCGCGCGCGTATTCGGTCTTGTACATCGTGACCAGCGCCTTCTGGATCTGCTCAGGGCTGCCTTCCAGCGTGAGGTCGTCGCGCGCGGCGACGTTCAGCACCCAGTCCTTGGTCTGCAGTTCCTTGTTGGCCGCTTCCTTGATGGCGGGCTGCACGTAGCCCAGCCACGCTTCCTTGGTGAACGTGCCGGGCACGGCGTAGCTGCCCGCAACCAGGCCGGCACCGGTATCGCCGACGATGCGTGCGACCGTCATCGGGGCGTAGCGCGTGGAGGCGCGGGCCTTGATTTCTGCGTAGGCACGTTCGCGTGCGGGCATGCCGCGCACCACGCGGCGCAGGTTCTCACGCGTCTGGTCGACCAGCGAGAGATTGCCTTCCAGCAGCGGCCAGTTGTCGTCGTTTACGCGGGCCAGGAAGAACGACAGGTTGCGCTCCGCCGAGCGGATCATCTGCTCGCGCGGCATGTTGCCCCGGTTGTCTTCCAGCCAGCCGCGCCAGAATCGCGTGATCTGATCCGTCAGGTGTGCGACCTCCACGTGGCGCTTGTCCGACAGCATCAAGTAGGTTTTGAGCGCGTTGTAGCCGTCTTCCACGTTGGTGGGAGAGGCGTCGGTGTAGCGCTTGGCACCGGTCGACGCCGTGGCCTGGTTTGGCGCGGCAGCCGCGTTGGCCGCTGCACCCGAGGCACCGCCCACGGTGGCGGTAGCCGTCGTCACGGACGTGGTCATCACCGCGCCGGTTTCCGGCGGACGCACCATCGGGGCGAGCTGATCGGGATGCGCGTTGACTTCTGCCAGGAATGTTTCGATCGCGCCCCCCACGGGCTTGAGCATGACCTGGCGCAGGCCGTTGTAGTACTCGTCGAGCAGCTTGTGCTGCAGCGTGTCGCCCTGGTACAGGCCGAGCGACAGCGCCAGCGGGTGGTCGTTGCGATACCGGTCGAGCTGTTCGATCCGGTCTTGGAGGATGTCGAGTGCCTCCAGGCGAGCCTGGAGGTCTACCCGGTTTTGCTGCATCTTCACGATCTTGTCGAGGTCGGCCTGAACGTTGGCCGTCAGCGTGCGGTTGCCCATGTACGACCACGTCCAACCGCCGAGCATCACACCCAGGGCGAGCACCAGCGCAAAGAACGTGGCGATGCGCAGGCGCGTTTTGGCGGGGCTGGCAAATTGCCGCACCGTCTGCTTGTCGGCAAAGATCACCTTCGAGAACAGGTCGCGAAGGAAGAAGCCGTTCTTGGAGAACACCTCGCGCGGACGTGCGGCACCGTCGGTCGACAGGCCAAAGCGGCGCGCAATGCGCTCGGCCGATACGCTATTGGTGGCACCTTCCTGCAGCGCGCTGGTGAAGTAGAAGCCGCGGAACACCGGCTTGTACTGGAACGGGTTCTCATCGAACAGCGTCATCAGGAACGCGCGCAGCGTCGGCTTGATCGACGCAAACTCCAGCGGGAAGCTCAGCAGCCCCGGCGACAGCTTGTTGTTCCTGTGCAGCGCAATCTGCGCAACGCTGATCTCCTTCAGCCCGTCGCACAGCTCGTCAAAGCGCTGGTCGAACACGGCCGCCACGTCGGGCTTTGAATCCGGCTCGAAGGGCAGGGTGGCGCCCCAAACGCGGTCACGCTCGTGCTTCTCGCTGTCTCCAAAGAATTCGGTAAAGCCGGTGATCAGGTCGGCCTTCGTGAACATCACGTACACCGGCGCAAACACTTCCAGGCGTTCGGTCAGTTCCTGAACGCGCTGGCGCAGGTTCTTGGCCAGGTTGATGGCGAATTCGGGGCGGTTTTGCGTGAGTTCCGACACGCTCACCGTCACGACGATGCCGTTGATGGGGGCCTTGGGGCGATAGCGCTTGAGCAGGTCCAGAAAGCCCAGCCACTCGCGGCGGTCTTCTTCGTGCACCGAATAACGGCCGGCCGTGTCGAGCAGGATGCCTTCGGTGGTGAAGAACCAGTCGCAGTTACGCGTGCCGCCGATGCCCTGGATGACCGCGCCGCCCTTGTCGGCAAACGGAAACTGCAGGCCGGAATTGAGCACGGCCGTGCTTTTGCCCGCCGCCGGGTTGCCGATCACGATGTACCAGGGCAGCTCGTACAGCGCCGCGCTGCCCGACATCTGCCCGAGCTTGGAGCGTTTGATGGTCTTGACGGCTTCTGCCAGGCGCACGCGCAGGGCTTCCACTTCTTCGCGCTTGTCTGGTGTGGCGGTCTTGTCGGCGGTGGCCTGTTCCAGCACGCCTTCGAGCTTGTTGCTGGCCTGACGCGCACGCCAGCGCTTCCACAGATACGTCAGCAGCCACAAGGCGAGCAGCACACCCAGCGCGATGCCGACCCAGACCAGGCCAACCTCGAAGGTCTGCGCCATCAGCAGCAGGAAGATGGTCAGCACGATCACGCCAAGAATGGATAGCGTGCGTGAGTTGGTCAGGAAGTTCAGGAAGCGTTGCATGTTGCCTTCGGCTCGGGAACAGACGGAATCGGAATCAAACTCGAAATCTGGAACAAGGTCAGGTCAGGCTGGGCACCACCGCAATGGCGCCGCGCTGCTGGATGTCGTTGGCGGTAATCGCCAGCACCGGCTTGCCGGTCTGCTGGCTCAACTGGTGCGCCACCACCACCGAGAGCAGCGGCCCCGCAGCGCCCACATAGCCGCAGGGCGTGCCGACGGGCAGCAGATCCGCAGCCAGGTCCAGCGCGGGGAAACGTTCGGAAAACACGCGAGCCACCTCGACGGTGCGTACGGGATGCATGCCGGTGTCTGAAACGACGCCGGCAACGGTGATGGGTTCGGCAGGCGAATCGCCCTCCGCGGTTTCGGCCTTCTCGGCGGGTGCCGCGTCCTGCTTGGCCTTGACCGGTGCGGCGGCCAAAGTGTCGAGCACGTGGCCCACGGCGTCGCCCAGCGCCTGCAATTGCGGCTGGCCGCGATCGGGCGTTGGCGATTCCAGCCGCGCCACGCCGGCGCGCGTGATCGTGAACGCCTCCGTTGCCGCGGCGTCGCCGTCCAGCGCGGGTGGCAGCAGGCTCTGCGCCATCGCCGGCGCGCACAGCAGCACGCCCGCAGCGGCTTCGCCCGGCACGCGGCCATGCTGCCGATTGGCTTCGAACAACTGCTCGTGCTGCATCAGTTGTTCGACCGCGCTGGGGCCCACCAGCGAATCCGCCACCACCACCATGCGCAGCACGCGCTCGTCGCTGGCGCGGTTGACGCTTTGCGTGGCGCGATCGAGCAACAGCAGCGCATCGGCATCGCCCTTCGCGGTGATGGGCTCCAGCGTCAAACGGTCTGCCGGCCAGATCAACGCGATGCGCCGGCGCAGCCAGCCATCAGCGGCGGCTTGATGCTGCGGCGTCCACTCGCGGGGGAGCAGTGCGGTGATGATCAGGCGCGTGGTTTCCGGCTCGGTCGTTTCCGGGGCGTGCGCAACGGCGTGTGCCGCGAGTTCTTCGGCCACCTGGCCGGCCAGCGAAAGGGCGCGCAGGCGTTCATCCAGCCAGTCGACATCGGGATGTTGCTCTGCCAGTTCGGCACGCAGGTCTTCGATGTCGATGCCTTCCACTTGCGCAGCAAAGATCGGCTGGCCGAAGCCTTGCACATCGGTCAACCCGGGTTGCGTATTGGCTTGTACGGCTTCGACCACTGAAGCGGCATCGCCGCCGGCCGGCGCACGCAGGGCGCTGGCGAGCAGCACGGCGCGCCATTGGCGCGTGGCGTCTTGGGGGGCGGCGGTTTTGGCATCGGTGCCTGTTGCGGCCGGGGTGGCCGCCGCCAGCTCGCGGCCCGCCACGACATTCGAACGAATGCCGTCCAGCGCGCGCTTGATGACCCAATAGCCGACGATCATGCCGACCGGGAGCAACAGCAGGTAGGTCAGGATGTCGGCGGTGGTGGGCATGCGGTTGGCGGACTGCCACCACACGATGACGGCAATCCACACCACCACGAAGACAGCGAGCAGCGTCAGCCCGGACCGGAAGAGTCTTGCAACCATGTCGTGCCCGTTCAGATGCTGCCGGTGTTGCCCTGGCTGGACAGGAGCGTGGCGCCGCAGGCGGTTTTGTCGCCATGACGCGCCGCCTGCTTGCCGTCGATGATGACGTTCGGGTCGCCCGTCACGATCACGGTCGTGCCGCCGTGGCCGCTCTTCGGGCACGTCACCTTGTCGCCCACGCAGGCGATGCCCTTGCCGCCGGTGCTGGTGTTGCCCGACGCGGTGATTACCACGCCGCCGTGGTCCGTCTTGTCACCCAGCAGGATGAAGGGCCGTGTCATTGCATGCTCCCCATGTGTCCTATCGTCATTGCCTTGGTGCGGGCTGTTTGCCGAGCACGCCTTTGCGGCGCAGCTCGACGTGGCCCAGGTCCATCATCTTCCAGCGGCCGCCCCACACGAGGCCGACCGACTCAGCCGTCTGCCCGTAAAGTTCGTAGCCGCGCATCGCCCACGGGTCTTTCTCGCTGATGACCAGCTTGCCCTCGCGGAAGAACGCGTTATCCGCCGCCAAGCCGTACTGGTGATAGCTCTGGAACGCCGTGGCCTGCGTGACATTGCTGCCCATCGCCGCCAGCTTCACTTGCCGCTCGGGGCTTCGGTAGCCTTCGAGCAGCGCCATCTCGTAACCGTGTTCGTCTCGCATGATCTTGTAGACGAGCAGCAGACGCTGACGGAAATCCGCATCGAGCAGGTTCCAGTCGCGGCTCGCATCGCGGATGGCAGGGCGAATCTGCTCGACTTCACGCGTGGTGAACACCTCGGGCGGCAGGGGCGGCGGCGGGATCAGCCGTTCGCCATTGAGCAGCGCCGAGATGTGCGGATCGGGCTCGCGCACCTGGTCATCATCGAACTCGAACGACTGCTGCTCGCGCAGCGCCAGCGCCAGCATGGGTGGCACCGACAGCACACCCAGCGCACCGAGCAACAGCATCCGCCGCCGTACCACGAACTGCTTGAACGCCGACACCCCGGACGTTGCGCTGCCTACCGACTCGCGCAACGACCCTGCGGAGCGCGCGCCCACCACCGCAGCCCCCGTGCTCACGCGCTGCCACTGAGCACGCAGCAACGCAGCGCAGCGCTGCCGTACCGACGGCAGCAGCAGCACGGCAGCCACCAGCACCATGGCAACGAAGTAGAGAACCAGAGCGACAAAAACCATACCGACCTGCGGAGCGTGGGCGCCTACGTCAATTCATCCAGATTTATATCTGTATTTAGACCGGCAAATTATTAATAAACGGTAATAATCAAGCGCCCGCCACATAGAAATATTAAGAAACGATAAAGAAAATACTGCAATCTGCGCCAATCATTTGTCTTTCAGCAAGGCCAGACTTAGAATCAGCAGCCACCACCGGAATCGGCGCTTGTTTGTAATGCATACGTTCGCCGCGCATTCTATTTCAATTCTGGACCCGTGATGAGTAATAACGGCGATTTGAAACAAGAAGGGCCTCCAACGCTCTTCAATTCTGAATCCGAGACCGATGAGGCCGGGCATACGCGCATTCTTGCGAGCCTGGAGGGCCGCGTTGCGGCCAACGGCAAGGCACCGAAAAAGTCGGGGCAGCGCTATGGCGTTGCGGCGGCGGTTGTCGTGCTGGCCGCCGGTATCGGGGCCTGGATCATGCTGAGTCCGAGTGGCGAATCCGCGCCTGCGCAGGTGGCTGAACAGCCCGCACCTGCAGCTACGCAACCCGCCGCAGCAGCGCCCGCGGCCGCCAAGGAAACCGCTCAGACGGCGGCTGTGGCACCCGCCGCCGCTGCAAGCGAGCCCGTGGCGGAAGCGCAAGCGCAAGCGGCCACCATCGTCAACGTCGCGCCGGGCGAGGATCATGCCGGCGAGAGGGGCGATAAGAGCGAGAAGACGCCGGTCGCCAGTGTGCCCGCCAAAGATGCGCATGACGCAACGCCGACCGCGCATGCCGTGGCGGCAAAGTCCGGAAGCACCTCGGTCGACACCGAGGAAGGCAAGACGGCAACAGCCAAGCTGGTCGCCAAATCGACCAATACACCATTTAAGGCGTTGCAGCAGCCAGCAAAACCCAAGACGCAATCCACTGCCAAAACTGGCAAGAACCGAAAAGGCACATTGGCGCCCGATGATCCTGATGCCGATCTGCTGGCCGCATTGCTCGCACCGCAGAATGCTGCCAATAAGGCCGCCAATTCACCCAATTACAAAGGGCAATAGCCGCCTGACCGCCGGATTGGTGTTTTTACAACCCGGTAATTGAGCGGAGGCGGGTGCGATGCTCGACATTGCGCTGCCTCGAAAATGCCCGCGCTGGTCTCACGAAAATCGTCCGTGATACGCCACGCGTTGCAGCACCGGACAGCGAATGGACGCCACGACCCTTCTTCAGAACCTCTTCGCACCCACGCGCCGCCTCTATACGCTCGAAGGCGAAGGGCCGCTTGCGGACCTTGCGGTGGAAGCCTGGCTCGGTCGCGAGGCGCTGTCCGAACTGTTCGAATGGCGCGTGGCGGCCGTCAGCGCCAATGCGCGCATCGCACTGAAATCATTGCTGGGCCAGCGGGTCACGCTGGTCACGACGCTGGCCGACGGCACGCAGGCCAAGCGCACGGGCTTGATCCGCCTGGCCGAGAAGCTCGGCGCGGATGGCAGCCTCACCCGCTATCGCCTGACCGTGGTGCCCTGGTTCTGGCTGACCACGCAGCAGCGCCACAGCCAGGTGTTCCAGAACCGGCCGCTGCCGGACATCATTGAACAGATGCTGTCGCCGTACGAGCCATATGCCTCGTGGCGCTATGCGGCGGGTGCCGAAGCGCGCATGGCCGACTTCGGTACACGCACGCACATCGCCCAGTTTCGCGAGACCGACTACCACTTCGTCACGCGCCTGCTGGCCGAAGCAGGGCTCGGCTTCACCACGGTGGAAGACGACCAGGCGCACGGCGGCCACACGCTGGTGATCTTTGCCGACAGCACGCAGCTGCCGGAAGATGCGGAGTCCGCATCGGCAGGCGGTATCCGTTTCCACCGCGCGCACAGCCTGGAAGAGCGCGACGCCATCCAGCAACTCGCCTGCCATAGCCGCACAACGGTGGGCGGCGTGGCGGTGGCCGCGTGGGACCCGGAAGGCAAGCAGAACGCTCGCGCCCACGCCCCTGCACGTTTTGCCACCAGCGCGGGCAGCCCGGATGCGTATCTGTCGATCAGCCCATCGCTCGCACCGGATTCCGCCAATGCCCAGCGCATTGCCGAGCAGGTCACGGAAAGCCTGGAAGCGCGCGCGCTGTTGTTTTCAGGGCGCGGTACCGTGCGCACACTGCGCAGCGGGACGCGCCTGCAGGTGGTGGATTGCCCGCACCTGCCGCAAGACGTGGAAGGCGCCTATCCGTTGTTGATGGATCTGGTCGAGCACTGCGGCATCAACAACCTGACCGTCGATACGCACCATGCGCTCAGCCAGCGTTTGGGCGGGCTCGACGCCGCGCTGGAATTCGATACGCCGCCCAGCGCGCCGGAATCCGGCCCTGGCATCTTTGGTTTCCAAGCAGCAGAAGGCCCCGTCGAGCGCAACACGCCGACCGGCGATCTGCTCAAAGCAGCGCGCGCGCACGGCTACGCTGGCCTGTTCCGCGCGAGCGACGCACGCCGGCCCTGGCGCCCGGCCGTGACAGAACCGGACTGCGGCCGGCTGTACGCCGCCCCTACCGCGCAGGGCGTACACAGCGCCATCGTGGTCGGCCCGGACGGCCAGACCCAGGCCGGTGGAGACGGCGAGCACCATGCCAGCCCCGCAGGTGAAATCCGCGTGCGCTTCCCCTGGCAACAAGGCGAGCGTGCGGATGACCGCAGCAGTCGTTGGGTACGCGTCGCGCAGCGGCAGGCCGGTTCCGGCATGGGCTGGCAATGGCTGCCGCGCATCGGGCAGGAAGTGCTCGTCAAGTTCAGCGAAGATGACATCGACCAGCCCGTCGTGATCGGCTCGTTGTACAACGGTCAGGGTGAGGCCGGCATTGCACCCACGCCGGGCGGGCAGGGCGCATCCGACCAAAGCGACAGCACAGCCCTCTACAAGCAAGGCAGCGACAGCGCCGCAAGCGCGCAAGGCAACGTGGCCGGCGGCCACAGCCCCGCCTGGCACGGCATGGGCACCGAAGCCGAAGGCCACCGCAACGCCGCCGCCCACACCGGCTTCAAGAGCGCAGAACACGGCGGCAGCGGCTACAACCAACTCGTCTTCGACGACAGCGATGGACAGCTGCGCACGCAGCTCGCCACCACGCAGCAATTCAGCCAGCTCAACCTCGGCCATCTCGTCCATCAACAAGACAACCGGCGTGGCAGCTTCCGCGGCCAGGGCTTCGAGCTGCGCACCGATGGCCACGCCGCCGTGCGCGGCCAGGCCGGCCTGCTGCTGACCACCTACCGTGACGCCAGCAGCGGCAAAGCCGTGCCCACCGGCGACAACGCTGCCGGCATTGCGCTGATCAAGCAAGCCAAAGAATTGACGTCATCGCTCGGGCAAGGGGCGGTCACGCATCAGACCGCCGCGCTGGACACCGCCAAGAACGACGATGCGCCGTTGGCCAAGCAAGCCAAGGCGGTGGCCGGCATGGTCGACGGCAAGGCGCTCGACGCTGCCAAGCAGGACGCCAGCGCCGGCAACACCGCCACGCAAGGCAAGGTGCCGCATCAGGGCGAGGCCATTGCCCACCTGGCGGGCCGCGCGGGCCTCGTCATGGTTGCCGGGCAAGACCTGCAGCTCGCCAATGGCGAAAGCATCGCGCTGGGCAGCGGCCAAGACACCAACCTCGCCATCGGCAAACAGGCACGCGTGCAAGCCGGTCAGGCGATCGGCGTGGCTGCCGGTTTGTCGAAGGCGGGTGACAACAACATCGGCCTGCAACTGACGGCGGGGCAAGACAACATCGACGTGCAAGCCCAGCACGACGTGCTCAAGCTGATGGCCAAGCAGGACCTGAAGCTGGTGTCGGCCAATATGAACGTGGATTTTGCGGCCGCCAAGCGCATCCGCATCGCCACGGCCGGCGGGGCGTCGATCACGCTCGAAGGTGGGAATATCACCGTGGAGTGTGCGGGGCCGATTACGTATAAGGCGGCGCAGCGGCGGTTTGAGGGGCCGGTGAACAGCAACTATCCGTTGCCGTCCTTTCCGCAGAGTATCTGCGTCGAGTGCATGCTGCGAGCAATGGCCGGTGGCCATCCGCTTGGCAGCATGAACGGCTGACGTGGCCGTTGACCTAAACAGCATTAGCGGTATGGCGACTCGTTACCAGGCTCAGCGCTTGCGCTCAGCTAATCCAGCATGGATTGATGACTTTCCTGACGCGGCTCTGGAGCAATTGCTCTCTACTTTGCCGGAAGCGAACGTCTACGCCTTGATTGACAACGCATTCGATACCGGTCTCGCAAAGCGGCTTTACTCAAGGTTTCCGACGCTACAACCTCAATCGCTCTACGCCGGCCGGTACGAAGGGCCCGGTTTGGCTGAAATCGCACCTTCCATCATCCGCATTCCAGACCGTGCGGTCGAGCGGCGTGCCTTTCTTGATATCGCTTTGCGCGAGACATCAGGGAATCCGATGTTGAGCTTCCTGCGATCGAGCGTATCAACATGCGACCCATACGCACATCTCGTCGACCAAATGAAAGCGGTTGACCCTGATGGAGAGATGTTTCTCATTCGCTTTGCGGATACGCGCGCGCTCGATATGTTGTTGCGGGTGTTTGATGACGCGCAGCGCACACGCTTTCTCGGCAGTTTGCAATGGTGGTATTTTTCGCGCGACGGCGCTCTGCAGCACGCCGGCACCACTGATGCAAGGACACTCGAACCGACCGATGCCCCCTACGTTTTTACCCGGCATCAAATGGCGCGGTTTGCCGCACTGGCTCGCCCAGATGGCGTCCTGCGGCTCATCCAGACAAATGCGCATTGGTTCGGCACACTTGTTGGCACGCCATCCCAAGCGCACGCGTGCATTCGATCCGTGTTTGAATCGTTCGACGCGACCGAAGTGCAGCACGATGCGACATCTTTTCGGCTTGTCGCTCGTGCATTGACTGACGCAGGATTGCTCGAGTCGCAACAACAACCGGTGCCGTCCGCAGTCGCGACGGAATCGTCATGAAGGCGCGAACATTGGCGGCGCTTTTGTTGGCGCTGCTTGCCCTCGGTTGCAAGCCCTCACAGCAAGCTCAAGCGGCGTCGCAGGAAGAAGGCATTGGCCTGCAGGTCCAAATACTCAACTACATGAATGAACCGCTTGGAGACGTGTATGTAAATGGAATATGGGTGGGGGGTATGCCTAGTCATGCAGGAGGCACAAGTGTCGCTGGATCAGTTGGCCTGCCTGCAAAGTGGTACCCCGGCCTAACAGTTGAAGTGGAATGGCAGGACGACACTCTGTATAGAAAAGACCGTGATGCTCTACACAAGACGCACGTGTCAGTGGAGCCCTACGAAACGGGGGAGCCCGCCACGTTGTGGTTAGCGTTTATGTCTAGTCAGAAGATAAGAGCGATTGCGTCGCGCTATACGCCTCTTAACCCTAAGTTTCCGGACGGGCTGAAGTTTCCATATGACGTTTGCATGGCGGCCCCAGCATGTGCAGCCAAGTTTTATCCGCAGCGCGTACCGACCAGAAGCGGTAACCCATAAACAATGGTTATCAAAATACGACCATGGATGGCACTCGCGTTGGTGCTGCTGGCCACCGGCTGCAAGCCCTCGCAGCAAGCACAAGCGGCGCCACAGGATGAGGATCTTGGGCTACAGGTCCGAATTCTGAACTACAGGGATGAACCGCTTGGAGACGTGTATGTAAACGGCATATGGGTAGGTGGGATGCCGAGCCATGCAGGTGGGACAAGTGTCGCTGGATCAGTTGGTCTGCCTGCCGAGTGGCATGCAGGCTTGACAGTCGAAGTCGAATGGCAGGACGACACCTTGTATCGCAAGGATCATGATGCGCTGTATGGGGAGCAAGTGCGGATCGAACCGTATGATTTGAAAAATGACCGTCCGTCGGACTTGTGGCTCGCATTCCTGCCGGACAACAAGATCAAAGCTATCGCATCTAGCTATGGGCCAGGCCATTCCAAGTTTCCTGCGGACTGGAAGTTCCCATTCGATGTTTGTGTGGCCGACACAGCGTGCGCTGTGAAGTTTTATCCGCGGCGCGACCCACCCCCCCAACAGCGGTAACCCATAAAGAATGCTTATGAAAATACGAACATGGATGGTACTCGTGTTGGTGCTGCTCGCGACCGGTTGCAAGCCTTCACAGCAAGCACAAGCGGCGCCACAGGATGAAGATCTTGGATTACAGGTCCAAATACTCAACTACACGGACGAAGGGCTTGGAGTGGTCTACGTGAACGGCGTATGGGCTGGGAGTATGCGAAACCATGCGGGCGGCACAAGTGTCGCGGGATCGGTTGGCCTGCCCGCAAAGTGGCACCCTGGCCTAACAATAGAAGTTGAATGGCAGGACGACACTCTGTATAAAAAGGACCATGACGCTCTACACAAGACGCAGGTGTCAGTGGAGCCTTACGAAACGGGGGAGCCCGCCACGTTGTGGCTGGCGTTCATGCCCGATAGCAAGATAAGAGCGATTGCATCCCGCTATACACCTCGCAATCCTAAGTTCCCAGGTGGGCTCAAATTTCCATATGACGTCTGTATGGAGGAGCCCACATGCGCTGCGAAGTTCTATCACCAGAACACTACGCGGTAGCCAGGAGCGACGAGATGACCGAATTAGAACGGCTGGAACCGAATCCATTTGCGCTGACTGTGGATGAAAAGGGACGTTGTACTGCTGGAAACGTGGGTGTTTTTTCTGGACAGTGCACGCGAGAATTTCGCATTGCTTTTTTTTTCGATGGTACTAACAACAATAAAGACCGGGACACTCCCAAGCAGGCCCATAGCAACGTAGCTCGGTTGTACGACATTTTTGAGGTGAACCCAGATCAAGTGCGTTTCTATGTGCCTGGCATCGGGACTCAATTTCAGAAGGAAATAGGCGACACAGGGCGCGGCTATGATGCGCGTGCCGGACTCGGCTCGGGCTGGGGTGGTGAAGCGCGTATTAATTGGGCTTTGTTGAAGCTCACCGACGCGCTCTACGTGCGCTACCTTGATGACGATCTCAGCAAAGCGATGGGTACTGACGATTTAAAGCTCATTAAAAAAATATCTACCGACGTAAATCTCCCAGTACACCTTCGCGCTTCGGCTGGCAGCGACGAAGTGGATGAACTCAACAACGCTGGCACGTTTGGTACGCTGGCCGGAACCTTAGACACTGCCACGCTTGCCCCCAACCATGAGGCCCGCCGGCAAGAGCTCACGCGTCGCCGAGAGTTTGTTGAGCAGAAGCTCAAGCCTCTGATCGAGGGTCGCAAGCCGAGGCTGACGAAGATTCGACTTTACGTGTTCGGATTCTCCCGGGGCGCAGCCGAGGCACGTGTTTTTTGCAGCTGGCTGGAGGATGCTCTAGGCAAGGACATGACGCTGGCTGGCATCAAGGTCAGCGTGGATTTTCTCGGCATATTCGACACCGTAGCGTCGGTGGGCTTTGCTCAAAGCTTCATGATCGCCAGCGGCCATGGCGGCTGGGGTAATGAAGAGTTCCTGCGCATCCCGGGTTACGTCGAACGAACAGTGCATCTGATTTCGTCACACGAGATACGCGGTTCGTTCCCGCTCGACAAGGCAGAGTCTAAGAATTGCCTGGAGTTGGCCTACCCCGGCGTCCATACCGATGTGGGCGGCGCTTATCAGCCAGGCGATCAAGGTCGCGGCTGCCGCACGGATGGGACACCCGATGACAGCACGAAGATGTCCCAAGTTACGTTGGCAAAGATGTACCGCGAAGCGGTTGCGGCTGGCGTGCCGTTGAAGCCTTCAACGGACCTTCCGCCAAGAGTGTTAGACGCCCTGAAAATATCGCCGCAACTTATCAAGGACTACAACGACTACGTCGATGCTGTAAATCCACTGATTCGCAAGCATGGCGGAGGAACCACCGGTGCAGCACGTGTGCAATACGGGTTGTACCTGCGGTGGCGCCGCCTACGCTTGAACGCGGGCGCGCAGGCCTTCGAGAATCAGCTCTTCTTCAAGCGAGCGCAAAAGTTCAGTGCCCAGTGTGCACAAGATTTGGCCGGTGCTAACGAAGAGTTGCGCGAAGAAGCCAAGATCATGGCGGAGATGGAGAGCTCCCCCGTCTACTCGGATGGCTGGATGGGCAAGGTTTTTCGGAACGTTCCGGGCCCGGGCGGGGTGGTTGCCGAGATCCAGCAGTTCGTCTGGGGTGAGAAAGTCAAGCAATGGAGGGAGGTCAAGTCATACTGGAATGACACATCGCCGCTAGATGCGCGCATCGTCAAATTTTTCGATGACTACGTCCACGACTCACGTGCCTGGTTCAAACCAACCGGCGCCACCAACGAAGAGGTCTGGAAGCGCCGGCAAAGAGAACGCCTGGAAGATCTCAAGCGCAAGGACGCCGAGTGGAAAGCCCAGTGGGCCGAGATCAATGCGGCATCCGCGCGAGACCCGGTAGGGGTGCGCAAGCGCTTTGCGCCGGTCGACGAGGGTGGGGAGGGCGACGTATATCCGCCGCTGCTGGTCGGTCAGGACCGCACCGACTTGGACCGGTATTTGAAGGACGGCTCTCTACCACTAGAAAAAACAGGCCGCGAATTCAGTTCTGTGTGGGGTTATCTGCGCTGGCGAACCCACTTTGCTCCCACACTGACTGTGCGCGAGCGCGCGCAGGCGGCGTGGAATAAGGCCTCCAAGATTCCGGGAAAAGTCGCCGACAAGATCACAGATAAAGCCAAGGACGTTGCGCATAGCGCTGAGGAAAAGGCGGCGGAGGCCGCAGGCAAAATCTTGGAAGCCGGTAAAGAGAGCCTTATTCATGGCGCGAAAGACACGTTAGATCGCTTTACCGGTGGCAGTATTCCAAGGCTGTGACCGCGGAAATCTTTTTGAAAGTCGCGCCATGAGTAGTGCCGACGCCACAGGAAAAGGCCTGCGGCATTTATCCCTGAAACCTTACCGGCTTGGCATTACCCTTAGCGCAGCACTCTCGATCCTGCTGAGCACGCTGAGCCTGATTGCGCTCCTCACGCCGAATCTCGATTACGGCGTGGTGATGCTCATCCTAGTGGCCATCGTGGTTGGTGTTCCGCTGAGCTTAGCTTTGCTGCTTACGTGGTTCACGTATTGGCGTCGCGCATCCACGCCGTTGCCGGCGAAGTTGCATGCAGCCATGTTCTTGCCGACTCTTGCAGCGTTGGGCGTTCTTCCGATTGGAGTGGGAGTGCAGGACACAGCGCGAAGGTGGTTCAGTGAAGCGCACCCGGACATCCGCGAACTGCATGTCAACTTCAGCGGAAGACCGTTGTGGCTTGCAGTAGGCAGCGCTCAGACAGGCGCAGGTTCATGGCCGCGTATGCCGTTGCTGTCGGGGCCAGAGGCAAGGTTTGTCGGCTTCATTCGTCATCCTCAGGAAGACGACGTCAACCAGGGGCGCTTTCCATATACGGGAAGCCGCCTGCGTGAGAGCGAGCATTCATACGCCTACGCCGATACGGACGAGGCAGGACAACCTGTAGCGGTACGCCCGCGCCCACTGCTGCTACGCCCATACCCAGATCTCGGCACACTTCGGTCGGACCTTCGCGAGAGCGACTTGCTGGTGTATCAGTACTTTCATTACTACGATCATGTAGACGTCGTGCCAGGGCTTGGTAGATTGGACGCATCGAAATTGGACGAACTACAGGGCCTAGTGGGCAATGTCGTGTCCTTCTATCTGTCCGATCAATACCCGCGAGGTTTGGCGAGACTTGAGATCGATGGTCAGACTCTGGTGATTGGAACTGACAATGAGCGCGTTTTTGAAGGGCCGTGCGATCGACGTTCGAGTTTTGTCGGCAGTGCGCTGCTGGATATCCAAGCGCCGTTTGCAGTGCGCTGGCAGACGCTGGACGATCCGGCCCGTTGGCACGAGGCAAGCGTAAGCGTTCCCGCCTTTCAAGGGACGACGTCACGGGCTATGCAAGCATCTGTCCGTAACGTTCGATTGTATTTTTTGGACAGTGGCGTCGTTGCTGCGGAGCAGTTTCAGACACAGAACCTTCTCGGCGGAGACCAGAGAACGGTCTCCACGGGTGTCCCCGTAGGCGTACGGGCTGAACGGATTTGTGACAACACCAACCAGAAAAACATTGACGCGTTTTCCGGATGACCGGGCGACGTCGTTGTGGATTCAACCCTAAAACAACCTGACTCTCTCAAATGAACCTGCAATACAAACTTGCCGTAGTCCTCTTGACCACCGCCTGGATGACCGCAGGCATCTGCGCCCAGCACACCTCCACCGAGCCGGCATCAGGCAATGCCCCGCACAGTGGAATAAAGAAGGTCGCGCACACAAAGAACCAAGGCAAGCGTGCCAAGGTCGCCCGAGCACGCAAGAACACCGCAGTCGCGCGTGATGGCGATGCAGAAGTGCTCGCCCAGGTGCTGGGTTCCGATAGCAAGAATCCGCTGTGGGGGAAGCCGCAGCAGTAACTAAGCGGTTGGCTGCAGCGGAGGCGCACTCAGGGCGCCTTTAGCCCCCCGTCCGCTGCTTCTGCAATATCGCCAACTGCGTCGTCAGGTAAGTGCTCGTATTCGTCATGCTGGCCACCATCTTCGATAGCGCATTGAACTGTGTGTAATACAGCGCCTGCTTGGCATCGAGCTGTTTCTGCATCAGATCGATTTCCTTGCCGAGCGAGGTGATGGAGTTGTTGATGGCGTCGCTGGCGTTCTGCACCATGCCGTTGTTCGACAGCAAGTTGCCCGATACCGTGTGCAGCAGCGTCGCGTAGCCACGCTGCACGGTGACGGTGCCGCGGTCGCCCAATGCACCGCCCGTCACTTGCACCGTCAGGCCATCCACGGCCGAGCCGCTGGCGCCGTACAGGTTCTGGCCCGAACCCGTGGCGGCCGCTCCGTTGATGGTGCCTTGTACATCGCGTCCGGCCGTGGCCGTTGGGCTGCCGCCCAGCAGCGACGCAGCGCCGTTTCCTGACACCGACACGGTCGATGCTGAGCCGTATTGCTTGTCGGTCAGCGTCAGCACGCCATTGGCGTCGGTGCCGATGGCGACTTCCACCTTGGCTCGCTGCAGGTCGGGCGACGCGTTGACCAGGCTCTGGATCTGCGCGGCCAGGCTCGACGCGGTATAGCTGCCGGCCGGCACCTTGATGTTTGTCGTGATGCCGCTGAGCGTGACCGACAGGCTGTCGTTCACGCCGCTCTGGATGGTCGTGTTAGCGGCCGCCGAGCCCTTGAGCGAGCCCTGCGTCGCCAGTTGAGTGACGTTGACGGCATAACTGCCGGCTTGCGTGGTCGTTGAAAACGACGCGACCTTCAGCAGCGAATCCGTTGTCATGCCGGTGCCGGCAAATACGGCCGCCACCTGGCTGGGCGATTTCTTCAGGGCCGCGGACAGCTTGGGGTCGTCAATCGACAGCGTCCCTTCCTTGTCCATCGTCACGCCGATGCTGCCGAGCGACTGGAACGCGCCGTTGCCGATGCCCTGGCCCAGCACGTCGGTCAGCTGGTTGATCATCGCCTTGGTGCTGACGTCGCCGGCCAGCGCGCCGTTGTTGGCGGCGTTCGCGGTATCGAATTTGGTCAACGCGTTGAGCTGGATGCGCAGCGCGTTGTACGCCTTGACGAAGTTCAGCACCGATTGGCTGGCCTGGCCCGCGTCGCTGCCCACGGTCACGGTCGTGCTGCCGGTCTTGGCGAGCGTGAACGATGTGCCGTCCACCACATCCGTCAGTGTGTTGGTGGCGCTTTGCACGCTGATGCCGTTGACAGTGGCAAGCGCGTTGCGGCCTGTGGCGACCTCGGTCATGTTCTGCGTGCCCGCCGGGTCGTGGCTCAGCAGGGATTGCAGGGCCGGGTCGCCCGACACGGAAATCTTCATCTCCGAATTGGCGCCGCCCGCAGTGGACGTCAGCACCAGCCGATAAGGCGAGCTGCTGCCGTCGTTGACGATGCTGGCCGAGACGCCCAGGTTGGCGCTATTGATGGCGTCGCGGATGCCGGCGAGCGTATTGTTCGATGGGTCGATGGTGATCGAGCCGCCGGCCTGGTTGCCGTTCTGCGTGAACGTGGCGCCCGTGTATTTGCCATTGGCAAAGCTGCCGCCCGAGACGCTCCCAAACGAGAAGGTGAGGGTGGTGGGCGTGCCGCCGCCAATGGGCGTCTTGCTGGACGCCTGCCCGGCGGCCGATAGCACCTGCGCCTGCGCAAGCTGCGTCACGTTGATTTGGTACGAGCCAGCCGGCGCCGTATTGGACAGCGAAGCCGTGAGGATCGACGTGTCGTGCCCGCTGGCCTTGTTGCCGGTGAATGTGTCCGGGTTGTTCAGGGCCGCCATCGCGGTCTGGAAGGTCGACAGCGCGCTTTTGAGCGAGCCGACTGCCGACAGTTGCGTCTGAAAGGCCTTTTGCTGCGTCTGCCGCAGCGTCATGCCCTTGCTTTCCGCCTGGATCAGCTTCGTGACAAGGGTGTTCACGTCGATGTTCGTCCCGATGCCCGGAATCGAGATCGGCGGAACGTAGTTGTTGCTCGTGGACGAGGTGGCCATGGTCGGACGCGCGCAAACGCTTTCTTCACAATCTCCACAATGTGACGGCAGCGAAGCCGTGAGGATCGACGTGTCGTGCCCGCTGGCCTTGTTGCCGGTGAATGTGTCCGGGTTGTTCAGGGCCGCCATCGCGGTCTGGAAGGTCGACAGCGCGCTTTTGAGCGAGCCGACTGCCGACAGTTGCGTCTGAAAGGCCTTTTGCTGCGTCTGCCGCAGCGTCATGCCCTTGCTTTCCGCCTGGATCAGCTTCGTGACAAGGGTGTTCACGTCGATGTTCGTCCCGATGCCCGGAATCGAGATCGGCGGAACGTAGTTGTTGCTCGTGGACGAGGTGGCCATGGTCGGACGCGCGCAAACGCTTTCTTCACAATCTCCACAATGTGACGGCAGCGAGGCGCGCTTCTTTAGGGCAAACCCTGCTCGGACAGGCTTTGCGCACCGGTTTGCTCAGGAAAGCGAAAGGATTGCTGGCGCCACATCACCGCGAGCGCCTCGCCGACGGTCTCCACCGGTGCGGAGACCGCCGCGGCCACGCTAGACCGTCTCACCTTCCTTGCTCGGATCGACCTGCTTGCCGCGCGCCAGCACCGGCACCAACGCGGCGCCAGTATGGCTGGCCGGCACGCGCGTCAACGCCTCCGGCCCGCAAGCCGCGACGATCGTGCCGCCTTCGTCGCCGCCTTCGGGGCCGAGATCGAGGATCCAATCCGCCCCGCGCTGTCCTGCGTCGGTGCGCCGCCGGCGGGGCCGAGATCGAGGATCCAATCCGCCTCGGCAATCACGTCGAGGTCGTGCTCGATCACGATCACGCTGTGGCCGCCGTCTGCCAGCCGATGCAGCACGCGGATCAGCTTGGCCACGTCGGCCATGTGCAGACCCACGGTCGGCTCGTCCAGGACGTACAGGGTGTGGGGCGCCTTCTGGCCGCGGCGGGTCACGTCGTCGCGCACCTTGGACAGTTCGGTGACGAGCTTGATGCGCTGTGCCTCGCCGCCGGACAGCGTGGGCGAGGGCTGGCCGAGCGTTAGGTAGCCGAGGCCGACGTCCTTCATCAACTGCAGCGGATGGGCAATGCTGTTCATCGCGCCGAAAAACTCGACCGCTTCGTCGATCTCCATGGTGAGCACTTCGCCGATGTTCTTGCCGCGCCACGTGACGGCCAGCGTTTCGGGGTTGAAGCGCTGCCCGTGGCAGACGTCGCACGCCACCTTCACGTCAGGCAGGAAGCTCATGGCGATGGTGCGCACGCCCTGGCCTTCACAGGCGGGGCAGCGGCCGTCGCCGGTGTTGAACGAGAAGCGCGATGCGGTGTAGCCGCGTGCCCGCGCCTCGAGCGTGTCGGCAAAGAGCTTGCGGATGGTGTCCCACACGCCGATGTACGTGGCGGGGCAGGAGCGCGGCGTCTTGCCGATCGGCGTCTGGTCGACCTCAAGCACGCGGTCGATGGCTTCCCAGCCGGTGACGCTGTCGCAGCCGTGCCAGTCGTGTTTGACGTCGAGCTTGCGCGGCATCTTCGCCTCAGGCGTCTCAGCCTGCGCGGCCTTGCGTGCGCGGCGCGTGGCCGGCGAAGACAGCACCGAACGGCCGACCGCATCGAGCAGGTTCGTCATCAACACATCGCGCGCCAGCGTCGATTTGCCCGAGCCTGACACCCCCGTAATCGCCACCAGACGCGACAGCGGCATCGTCGCAGTCACGTTGCGCAGGTTGTGCAGCTTGGCGCCGTGCACCGTCAGCCATTGCTCCGGCACGGCTTGCTTGCCGGCACGCGGCGCAATCACCTGGCGCCGCGGCTGCAGCGGGTGCTCGATCGGCTGCGACAGGAACCGGCCAGTGAGCGAATCCGGCTGGGCTCCCAGGTCTGCCACGCCACCTTGCGCGACGAGCGTGCCGCCGCGCTTGCCGGCGCCCGGGCCGATATCGATGATGTGGTCGGCGCGGCGGATCGTGTCTTCATCGTGCTCGACTACCACCAGCGTGTTGCCCTTGTCGCCCAGCTTGCGGAGCGCGTCCAGCAGGATCTGGTTGTCGCGCGGATGCAGGCCGATGGTCGGCTCATCGAGCACGTAGCAGACGCCCTGCAGGTTGCTGCCAAGTTGCGCCGCCAGGCGGATACGCTGCGCTTCGCCGCCCGACAGGCTCGGCGCCGCGCGATCCAGGCTCAGGTAGCCCAGGCCGACCTCTTCCAGGAACGACAGGCGGCTGTGAATCTCGGCCACCACGTCGCGGGCGATGTCGGCGTCGCGGCCGGTCAGGTCCAGGCCCTCGACCCAGCGGCGGGTCTGGCTGACAGTCCACTGCGCAATGTCGACGATGGGCTTGTCGGCAAAGGTGACGGCGCGCGCCGTCGGGTTCAGGCGCGTGCCGTGGCAATCCGGGCAGGGCAGGTCGGTCATGCCTTCGGGATCGACTTCCTCTGAAGGAAGCGTCTGCTCGCGGCCGCGATCGTCTCCGCCGAGGACGGTGTCGTCAAACGCGGCACGCTGCTCGCGCGTGAGCGCCAGACCGGTACCGACGCAGCTCGGGCACCAGCCGTGCTTGCTGTTGTACGAGAACATGCGCGGATCCAGCTCGGGGTAGCTGGTGCCGCAGGTCGAGCACGCCCGCTTGGTCGAAAACACCTTCACATTGCCGACATGTGCGGTGCCGCCGTTGTGCATCGCGTGTTGCAGGCCATCCAGCGGCGCGAGCACGTGCATGATGCCCTTGCCGTATTCCAGCGCCTGTTCCAGCAGCGTACGCAGCGCGGCTTCGTTTTCCGGCGAGACAACGATGTCGCCCACCGGCAGTTCCAGCGTGTGCTCGCGGAAGCGGTCCAGGCGCGGCCATGGGTCGACGCTCAGGAATTCGCCGTCGACGCGCAGATGCGTATAGCCGCGCGCCTTGGCCCATTTGGCCAGGTCGGTATAGACGCCCTTTCGGTTGACGACCAGCGGCGCGAGCAGGCCGATGTGCTGGCCGCGATGGTCGCGCATCAGCTGGGCAAGTATCGCCTCCGGGCTTTGCGCCGATACGGGCGTGCCGTCGTGGATGCAATGCTGCACGCCCAGCTTCACATACAGCAGCCGGAGGAAGTGCCACACCTCGGACGTGGTTGCCACCGTGCTCTTACGGCCGCCGCGCGACAGGCGCTGCTCAATGGCCACCGTGGGCGGAATGCCATACACGGCATCGACTTCCGGCCGCCCCGCCGGTTGCACGATGGAGCGTGCATAGGCATTGAGCGATTCAAGATAGCGGCGTTGCCCCTCGTGGAACAGGATGTCGAACGCCAGCGTCGACTTGCCCGAACCCGATACGCCCGTCACGACGTTGAATTTGCCGTGCGGAATGTCGACGTTCAGGCCCTTCAAGTTGTGCTCGTGCGCGTGGACGATGCGCACGACGTTTTCACCCTGGACTTCCGCCAGCGCAGCGCGCTTGGCGCGGCGCTCGGCCAGTGCCGTCTGCAGCGGCACGCCTTCGATGGCTTCCGGCTTGCCGACGCTGGCTTCGTATTGCTTGAGCGCGGCGCCGGTGTGCGATGCAGCGCAGTCCTTGACCTGCGCGGGCGTGCCGGCGCAGACCAGCAGGCCGCCGGCGTCGCCGCCTTCAGGGCCGAGGTCGATGATCCAATCCGCCGCACGTACCACGTCGAGGTTGTGTTCGATCACGATCAGCGAATGCCCGGCGTCGAGTAGCTTGCCGAACGCCCGCATCAGCTTGGCGATGTCGTCAAAGTGCAGGCCGGTGGTCGGCTCGTCGAACATGAACAGGCGGCCGGCGTCGGCGGGCACATCCTGCTTGACGCGCTTGCGCGCCGCGGCCTGGGCAGCCTGTGCGGCTTCGGCCAGGAAACCGGCCAGCTTCAGGCGTTGCGCCTCGCCGCCGGAGAGCGTCGGCACCGGCTGGCCAAGCTTCACGTATTCCAGGCCCACGTCGACGATCGGTTGCAGCACGCGCAGCACGTCTGCGTCATCAGCGAACACGCTGGCGGCTTCGCTCACCGTCAGCTCCAGCACATCGGCCACCGACAATGCGCGGCCACCGCGGGGAATCTTCACTTCCAGGATTTCGGCGCGATAGCGCGTGCCGTCACAGTCCGGGCAGCGCAGGTAGATGTCAGAGAGGAACTGCATCTCGACGTGCTCGAAGCCCGAGCCGCCGCAGGTCGGGCAACGGCCGTCGCCCGAGTTGAAGCTGAACGTACCGGCCGTGTAGCCGCGCTGCAGCGCCATCGGCGCCTTGGCGAACAGCTTGCGGATTTCATCGAACGCGCCAACGTAGCTGGCCGGGTTCGAACGCGCGGTCTTGCCGATGGGGGATTGGTCAACGAACACCACGTCGCTGATCTGATCGGCACCGCGCAAGGCGCGGAATGCGCCGGGCGATTCCGTTGCCTTGCCAAAGTGGCGCGCCAGCGCCGGGTGCAGCACGTCCTGGATCAACGTCGATTTGCCCGAGCCGGACACGCCGGTCACGCACACCAGGCGCTGCAGCGGGATCTCGACCGTGACATCGCGCAGGTTGTGTTCCGACGCGCCTTCGAGCACCAGCAGCGGCGTCGCGTCGCTGACGGGGCGCGCGTGCCAATCCGTGGCGTCGGCCACGCGGCGCTGCCCCGACAGATACGCGCCCGTGAGTGTGTCCGCTTGGCGGATCGACGCCGGTGTGCCGTCGAAGACGATGTTGCCGCCGCGCTCGCCGGGGCCGGGGCCCATGTCGATCAGGCGGTCAGCCGCCAGCATCACCGAAGGGTCGTGCTCGACCACCACCAGCGTGTTGCCAGCGTCGCGCAGGCGCTGCATGGCTTGGACAATCCGATCCAGATCGCGCGGGTGCAGGCCGATGCTGGGTTCATCCAGCACGAACAGCGTGTTGACGAGCGATGTGCCCAGCGCCGTCGTCAGGTTGATCCGCTGCACTTCGCCACCCGAGAGCGTGCGGCTCTGGCGGTCGAGCGTCAGATAGCCAATGCCGACGTCGCACAGATAGGCCAGGCGCGTGCGCACCTCGTCCAGCAGCAGCTTGAGCGCGTCGTCGAGCAGCGTGGACGGGAGCGTCAGTTCATCGAAGAAACGGCGGATGCGCTCAATGGGCAGCAGCATCAGGTCGTGCACGGTCAGCCCGGGCAGGGCTTCGAGCTGGGCACGGCTCCAGGCCACGCCGCGCGGCATGAAGCGGTGTTCGGGCGCGAGCACGGCGTCGGCGTTTTCCTTGGTGCCAAGGCGCCATTGCATCGATTCGGTTTTCAGGCGGGCGCCGCCGCAGGTTTCGCAGGTCGTGTAGCTGCGGTACTTGGAGAGCAGCACGCGGATGTGCATCTTGTACGCCTTCGACTCCAGGTAGTCGAAGAAGCGGCGCACGCCGTACCACTGCTTGTTCCAGCCGCCACGCTTGAAGGCCGGGTCGCCATTGATGACCCAGTTGCGCTGGGCCTCGGTCATCTCCGCCCACGGCGTGCCGCGCGGGATGTCCGCTGCAGCGGCGTAGCGCATCAGGTCGTCCTGGCATTCCTTCCAGGCGGGCGTCTGCATCGGCTTGATGGCGCCGTCGCGCAGCGTCTTGCGCTCGTCCGGAATCACCAGTCCCAGATCGACGCCGATCACGCGGCCGAAACCGCGGCAGGCATCGCACGCGCCGTAGGCGGAATTGAACGAGAAGAGCGCGGGCTGCGGGTCGGCGTAGCGGAGGTCGCTTTCCGGGCAGTGCAGGCCGGTGGAAAAGCGCCAGATCGTGGGCTCCGCACCTTCATCGGCAGGGAGCACGTAGACGCTGACGCGTCCGCCGCCGCGCTTGAGCGACGACTCGATGGCCTCGAGCGCGCGGGCACGCTCGGTGCCCTGCAGGCGGAAGCGATCCGCCACCACATCGAGCAGCTTGCGCTTGCCCGTGGACGATTCGACCACGCGCTCGGCCTGCACGCGCGTATAGCCGCTGACCGACAGCCATTGCGTGACTTCTTCGGGGCTCGTATTGGCGGGCAGCTCGACGGGAAAGGTCACCACCAGGCGTGGATCACCTTCGCGCGTGCGCGAGAGCAGTTCGTCGTAGATCGTTTCCGGCGTGTCGTGGCGCACCGGCAGGGCGGTGTCGCGGTCGAACAGCTGGGCGGCGCGCGCAAACAGCAGCTTCAGGTGGTCGTTCAGTTCCGTCATCGTGCCGACCGTCGAGCGCGAGCTGCGCACCGGGTTGGTCTGGTCGATGGCGATAGCGGGCGGCACGCCTTCGACGTGCTCGACCTGCGGCCGGTCCATGCGGTCCAGAAACTGGCGCGCGTAGGCGCTGAAGGTCTCGACGTAGCGGCGCTGGCCTTCGGCGTAGAGCGTGTCGAAAACGAGGCTGGACTTGCCGGACCCCGACGGGCCGGTCACGACGGTCATTTCACCCGTGCGCAGGTCCAGATCGAGGTTTTTGAGATTGTGCTGACGGGCTCCGCGCAGGCGAATGACACCGGAGGACATGGAGGGCGTTCCTTGGAGCTTGGAGGTAAGGGGCATGCCGGCGGGGCTCAAGCATCGGCCGCTGCGTCGGCAATCAGAATTCGAGCCGTAAACTGTAGCGGATTATGAAGATCCGGTTTGTCTACGGAACAAGTCGTGGGCGGGAGCCTAACGCAGGGCTCCTGACAGCGTTTTGTCAGGAGGTTTCAGCGGAGGGGCAGAAAAGCACGGGGTGATGCCGGTATCACCCCTGCCGGGGTGCATCAGCCGGCCTCGCGCCCGTAAGACGCTTGATTGGCCGGCAGATCAAAGCCCGTGGGGCCAGGCTTGCGCGGGACAAAACGGTGGTGCTCGACCACACCGCCCTTGACGATGACGACGGTCTCTTCGGGAATCTCCGCCCACGCGCCGGGCAGGTCGACAAGCGGTTCGGACAGCACAAGGAAGGCGTCGTCGCCCGCGTCTTCAATGGCGGCGCTGTCAGGATAGAGCTGGTGCAGATGCTTGAACGACGTGCTGTGGAACAGCGAGCGCGATTCGCCCTCGCTGGAGTAGCGGGCCGCCACGATCTGAACGCCGTCCGTCGCGCAGACCGTCATGTTCAGCGGGTATTCGACGCCGTGGCGGCGGCCGATGTCTTCGATCAGCCCGACCATTTGTTCGAGTGCGCCGCGCGGGTCGCGGTCCAGTCCGAACGACAGCGCCAGGAAAAACATGATCTCGGAGTCGGTCGAGCCTTCGATCCAGCGGAACAGCTCCGGCGCCACTTCCATCATCAGGGCGCGGCGCAGCATCGGATATTCACGGATCAGCCCGTTGTGCGCAAAAAGCCACCGGCCGTAGCGGAACGGGTGGCAGTTGGTCTCCTGCGCCGGGGTGTCGGTGGCCGCGCGCACGTGCGCGATGAACATCGACGAGCGGATGGCGCGGGCGGCTTCACGCAGGTTGGTGTCGTTCCACGCGGGGTGCAGGCAGCGGTATCGGAAGGGCACCTCAGAGTAACGGCCGTACCAGCCGATGCCGAAGCCGTCACCGTTGGTGGTTGTCTCGCCGCCAAGGCGGGAGCGCAGACTCTGGTCGATCAACGAGTGCCGCGGCCGGAACAGCACTGTCTCCATCTGAATGGGATTGCCTGAATACGCCAGCCAGCGACACATGATGCATTGCCTATAGAGATGCCTTGAAAGGTGAGTCTATGCAATGCGTTTGCGAATGCACAAGAAAATCCGAACCCTTATCCGACAAGGGTCTCGGCGGACCTGCGACCTTGACGGCGAGGTTTTTCATCAATTCGCTTACCCGCTTTGCAAAGGAGATATCGCTCGCAGATCCGCGCAGGCACGGGGCGGCGGGCCTTGGCGGGAGCGGCGCGGACTTGCCGGACGAGCGTCCTGCGCATCCTGTACGCGTTTCGGTTCGGGGCAAGGCCCACGAATTCAGCGTTGCCGTACTGTCGTCAAAACGCATCAGAGTGGGTCGGGGTATGGGGTCGGCCAGCGTGCCGAGTGCCTCATCCGGTCGGCGGATGGGCTCGCCCCCTCTCGTTGCGCACGTTGCGCCCGTTGCGCCCGGATGGCAGCCGAGTGCCCCGGGCGACACCCGGGGCGGCGGCTGATGAAACCGGCTTTACTCTTCCACCTCACTGCGCACCATCAACACCGGCTTGTTGGTCTTGCGCACCACGCCCTCGGCTACGCTGCCGAGCACCAGATGCTTGAGCCCGCGCCGGCCGTGCGTTCCGAGCACGATCAGGTCGGTGGCCGTCTCATTGGCTTCCGCGACGATCGTTGCGGAGATCTGCCCCGGCGCAATGGATTTTTCGAGCAGTCTGGTCGAATGCTTGATGCCCGCCGCGTCCAGCTTTTTCGAGACCTCGGCGAGCGTGTCGCGGCCGTAGTCGACGACCTGGTTGGCGTAGGCAATCGAGTCGGCCCCGACCATGTCGAAAGTGATGTCGCTGCTGTCGGCAACGAAAAGCGCTTCGACTTCCGCGCCTGTCGCCTTGCTGACCATAATGGCCTGTTGCAGCGCAAGGTAGGACGCGTGGCTGCCGTCGATGGCGAGCAGGATTCGCTGATACATGGTGGTCTCCAAGGCGTTGTGCAGTCGGGCACCGCATGTCATCAGCGTAGACAGCGTGGCGTGTGGGCTGTTGATGCGCGTCAAAGGTCTTTCGACGCCACCTGCAGAACGGCTGCTCCAGCAACGCGCCCGGCACGGAGGTCTGCCAACGCGGTGTTGGCGTCTTGCAGCCGATAGGGCGTGACGCGCACCCGTAACGGGATATCCGCTGCGACGCGCATGAGCGCGAGTCCGTCGGCTCGCGTCAGGTTCGCGACCGAGACCAGCTTGCGTTCTTCCCAAAGCCACCGGTACGGAAACGCGGGGATGTCGCTCATGTGGATGCCGCCGCAAACCACCGTGCCGCCTTTGACCACAGCTTGCAGTGCCTGCGGCACGAGCGCGCCGATGGGCGCAAAGATCAAGGCGGCATCGAGCGGTTCCGGTGCGGCGGTGTCGCTCGCGCCAGCCCATCTCGCACCCGTATCCAGGGCTAGTTGCTGCGCCGCAGTATCACCGGCCCGCGTGAAGGCGAAGACGTCGCGCTGCTCTGCCACGGCAATCTGCGTGATGAGATGCGCCGCGGCGCCAAAGCCGTAGATGCCGATCCGGCGTGCATCGCCGGCCATGCGTAGCGTGCGGAAGCCGATCAGGCCAGCGCAAAGCAGGGGTGCCGCGTGCGCATCGTCGTACCGCGCGGGAATCGGCAGGCAGAATCGCGCGTCGCAGACGACGTATTGTGCATACCCGCCATCGCGCGTGTAGCCGGTGAAGGCCGGGTGGTCGCACAGGTTTTCGCGCCCGTGCAGGCAGTACGTGCAGACGCCGCATGTCCAGCCGAGCCAAGGCACGCCGACGCGCTCGCCGGGGGCGGGCGTCGTCACGCCTGCGCCGCACAACTCGACGATGCCGACGATTTCGTGACCAGGGATCAGGAAGGGTTTGGGCGCGGTCAGTTCACCGTCCACGATGTGCAGGTCGGTACGGCAGACCCCGCACACGGACACGGCAATCCGGACTTCGCCCGGCCCAGGCACGGGCATGGGCACTGCACGCCAGATCAATGGCTTTCCGGCGTCTTGCATCACCATGGCGCGCATCGATTCAGACATTGCTGTCTCCATCCGGCGTGTCTGATCAGTATGGATGCTCGCCGCAGATGGATTGCCCGGCAGTGGGCCATCGCCTGCGCCAGATCAATCGAAGAACGTTGCCGCGCGCAATACTGAACGGGTGCAATGCAGCGGCCATCGGTATCCACGCAATGTCTTCACTGCTGTCTTTCTCGGTTGCCCTGGGCGTGGGCCTGGCGATCGGCCTTGAGCGCGAGCGTAGTCATGCCGGCAGTGCGGAACTGCCGGCAGGCATGCGAACCTTTGCGATCGCGGCGCTGGCAGGTGCCATTGCGGCAAGCCTGCCGATACCGCTGGCCGTGCCGACTGTGCTGCTGGCGGTCGCATTGCTGGCAGCGGTGGGTTACCACCATTCGGCCAATGTCGACCCTGGTGTGACAACGGAACTCGCACTCGTGGCGACCACGCTGCTGGGTGCCTTTGCCGTGAGCGAGCCTGAAATGACGGCAGGCCTCGGCACCGTCCTTCTTGTCCTGCTCTATGCCAAGGCCGGTTTGCATCGGTTTGCCCGCACGGTCATCACCCAGCGTGAACTGGCCGATCTGCTGATCCTTGCGGTGGCGGCATTGCTGATCTGGCCCGCAGTCCCCGACCGGAACATGGGACCGCTGGACGCCTGGAACCCGCATACGCTGTGGCTGATTGTGCTGCTGGTGATGCTGATGGGCAACACGGGCCACTTTGCGGCGCGATGGTTTGGCGAGCGCATCGGCCTGCCGCTGGCCGGTCTGTTCAGCGGGTTTGCATCAAGTGTGGCAACGATCACGGCCATGGCTGCGCGCGTACGAAAGGTTCATCGCCCCGTTGAGGGTGCGGTTGCCGCAGCGCTCCTATCCAACGTGGCCACGCTGGTGCAGATGCTGCTGTTGACTGCCGCCATCAATATCGACCTGCTACGCGTGCTGGCGGCGCCACTGGCAGTGGGAATGATGACGACCGTCGCATGGTCGGCTCTATGGATATGGCGCGGCAGCAAGCCGCTTGAGGAAGCACCGGAGAATTCTGCTTCTTCCATCAACTGGCGGGTAGCGATCGGTTTTGCGTTATGGACGGCGACCCTGCTGCTTGCCGCAGCCGCCGCACGCACATGGTTCGGGACAGCGGCGGTGGTGGCTGTTACCGTGGTGGGCGCATTTGCCGATGTACACGCCGCGACCGCGTCCATTGCGACGCAGGTTGCTGGCCACACGTTGCAAAGCCCGACGGCAGGCAAGCTGGTCATGCTTGCGCTGACAGTCAACACGCTCTCGAAGGTGGTCGTGGCCACCAGCGGGGGCCGCGCATTTTCCAGCAAGGTCACGGCTGGCCTGCTGATCATGCTTCTGGCCAGCTGGACGGTGTTCTGGCTTGTCTCTTAGTCAATCCCGCCCAATGCCCAGCACCCAATAGACCGGGCACATGCGGATCAGCCCCGTCACCAGAGGTATCAGCCCAAGCCAGCCCACCCACGCTGGTACCTTGCCAAAGAACGCCAGCAGGATCATGGCGATACCAATCAAGATGCGGACGATGCGGTCCGCGGTTCCAACATTGGTGAACATGACGGTGCTCCTAAACAACGGTCGGTTACGGCTTAGAGAATCAAATCGGACGGCGCACGCGGACCGGCTCCGGTAAAGTTGTCGCGACCCAGAATCCCGACCAGCAAGGTCCATTCGCCGCCCATCGCGCGGATGGTGTCATCGAGGCTGAGCATGCCCACCAGCCGTTGCTGCCGGTCGACCACGCCGAGCCGGTGCAGGCCGTGGCTCAGCATCAAGCGCAAGGCTTCGCTGATCACCGCGTCGTCGCGGATGGTCAGAAGGCCGCGTGTCATGACTTCGGATACCGCGGTTTCGGTGCAGTCGCTGCGGCTGGCGATACCGTGCACCACCATGTCGCGGTCTGTGACGATGCCGACCACGCGCGCACCAACAGCGGTGTGTTCTGTGACAAGCAACGCGCGGGTGCTTTCGTCGCGCATCAGTCGGGCAGCTTGCTGCAGCGTCGCCGTTGCCCGGATGTGGACGATACGGTGGGAGCAAATCTCGTCGATCCTCATGCTGCACTCCGATGCGCTTACGTTTTCACTATAAGAACGGGCCGGTGTCAGAAGTTGATCCCGAACAAGGTGCCGTGAGCTTTCCATGACTGTCCGGATGGGCAGCGGATAGCGGTTGAGTCTATCGAGCGCTGCACTCGGATCATTGAGGCAGATCAAGTGCCAAGGGCAGGTGATCCGGCGAACCAAACGCTGATGTAAATCAAGGGGCGATCTGCCTGGTGGTCCAACATGGAATCCAGCAACCCCGCGTGGGGCGAACCGACGGATTCGACGGAGGCACATCATGTACGACAGGATTCTGGTAGCGGTGGACGGCAGCCCGACGGGAGATCGCGCGCTGGACGAGGCCATCAAGCTTGCGCAGAAGCTCGGCTCCGAGTTGGTCATCGCCCACGTGATCGACAACTCGTATCTGATGTACGACGTTGGCTATATCGACGTCGGCGCCTTTACCGAAGCGTTGGTGAAACAAGGCGATCAAATCGTCGCCGAGGCGCGTGCCAAGGCCGAGAAAGCCGGCGTGCGCGTTCACAGCGTGGTGGTGGACGATCCCATCGGGACCTTCGATATCGGCACGGCCATTGAACAGGCGGCCCACAACGTCGGCGCTCAAGCCCTGGTGCTGGGAACGCACGGGCGGCGCGGCTTCCGGCGACTGTTCCTGGGCAGCGTTGCCGAGAGCGTTGTGCGCATGAGCACACTGCCGGTGCTGCTGGTCCGCGCGTTGCCGACCGAGACACCGCACAGGGCCACAGAACCGCTGAGCAATGCCGTCATTGCCTAGCCAGGTGCCTTCCCCTCTGACACGACATCGGGATCTGACCATGACCTACGCCAGCGTGATGGTGCATCTGGACCGCAGCGAACGCGCCATGCACCGCCTCAACCTCGCGGCCCAGTATGCGGGGGCACACCACGCCACGCTTGTCGGCATCTACGCGAGCTTTGCGCCCAGCCTCAGTTGGTTCTACATGATGGAGAACGCTTCCCGCTACCTGGACGAAGACCGCATCCGGCGCGACGCCATCCGGGATGCCGTGCACGCGCGCTTTCGCCTGGAGACGGAGAAACTTGCGGTGGAAACGGAATGGCGTGCCGTGGAAGGCGACCCCGTCGCGCTCGTTTTGCGCGAAGCGCGGGAGGCCGATCTTCTCGTGGTCGGACAACGGAACCACGACGAACCGGACGAATTCATCGCCGGCGACTTCGTCGAAACGCTGATCCTGGAGTCGGGCCGCCCCGTGCTGGTCGTGCCCTACGCCGGCAGCTTCGCGGCATTGCCGCAGCGCATTCTGGTGGCCTGGAGCGGGGGACGCGAATCGGCCCGTGCGCTGCATGATGCCATCCCGATGATGGCGGGCGCCAATGTGCACGTGTTGCAGATCACCAGCACGCAGCCAAAGCACTGGGCCGAGGAAACCACCGTCGGGCAGGTTGCACGTGCACTGAACGCGCGCGGCATTCATACCACGGTGGAAGAGACCGACTGCGCGGATACCGACACCGCCATCGGCGAGTTGCTGCTCTCGCGCGCAGCCGACTTCAACGCCGATCTGATCGTCATGGGCGCCTACGGGCACAGCCGCCTGCGCGAACTGGTGCTTGGCGGGGTGACACGCACGCTGCTGAAAACGATGACCGTGCCGGTGCTGATGTCGCATTGAGTCTCGACGTCCATTGGACATCAGGAGGTCACCATGAAGAACGATATCCAGCTCAAGCACGACGTCGAAGAAGAGTTGCAATGGGATCCGGCGGTGGATGCCGGTTGCTTTGCCGTGAAAGCGAAGAACGGCATCGTCACGCTCTCCGGTGCTGTCGACACCTTTGCCGATAAGCATGCAGCGGAAGAGGCCGTGCGGCGGGTTGCCGGTGTGACCGCGCTGGTTGTGCACGTGGATGTGCGGATGCCGCCGGATATGCAGCGCCCCGACGACGAGATCGCGCAAGCCATCAGCAGCGCGTTGCATTGGAATGCATCGGTACCGCCCGATTCCGTCCGGATCACCGTCGAAGACGGGGCCGTGACGCTGCGCGGTGAAGTCGACCAGGACTTCCAGCGCCGCGCGGCGCTCGACACGGTGCGACGGGTGCGCGGGGTGAAGTCGGTGGCCAACGCACTCGTATTGCGCCCCGCCTCCGGGCCGGCCGATCTGAGCGATCGCATTGCCAAGGCCCTGCAACGCCTCGCCGCCGTAGACGCGTCACGGCTCAATGTCTCCGTGGCAGACGGCACGGTGACGCTGTACGGGCCGCTGCGCAACCTCAACGAATGCCGTGCCGCCCGGGAGGCCGCATGGGACGCGCCCGGCGTGCGTGCCGTCGTCGACCAGATGTGGGTCGGCTCCTAGAGGCGATCCGCACGTTGCACTGCTTACCAGATCCTGGAGTACGAGATGGAAAAGAAGCTGATCGTGTACTACTCGCGCACCGGTACGGCGCGTCAGGTGGCGGAGCAGATGGCCGCACAGAGCGGATGGCAGCTTGCCGAGGTGACGGACGAGCATCCGCGCGCCGGCTTTCTGGGGGACGCGCGCTGTGTGATCGAAACGGTCTTTCATGCGCGTGCCAAGTATCGTTACGAAGGGCCGCCGCTTGATGAAGTCGAACACGTCGTCGTGATCGCTCCCGTCTGGATGGGCCGCCTGGCTTCGCCCATGCGCGACTTTCTGGCTGACCAATTGCCGGCGTCCACGCACCTGTCCGTGATTTGCGTCATGGCGGCGCGCGGGGCATTCCGTGCCGTAGAGGAAATCATGCGGATCACCGCCACCATTCCGGCGCCGGTGCTGGCGCTGTTCCAGCACGACGTACAGAGCGGGTTGTCGCAGGAGGAGATTGCGGGCTTTATCGACCAGGTGAAGACCGCCGGCCGGTGGGAGCAATCCAGGCAGCGGCCCGCCTGGCTCTCGCCAACGGAAGCGTGATACCGAACACGCGGTTCGACGTTGCACTGATTGAAGGAGACGGGGCATGACCGGCTTTACCGACGCGCAATGGAACCGGCTGAGAAGCCTGCTCGACGAACAGGAAGCGCGCGTGCGGCGCCAACTGTCTGCGCTTGGTGCTTCAGCCGTGCCAATGCCGCGTGAGGCGCCGCTGGAAAACGCGGGTCTTGCCGATGAAGAGGCGGTGGACCAGACGAACGACGTCATGCTCGCCCGTTACCGAAGCGAGCTTGAGCAACTGAGTGCGGCGCGCGAGCGTCTCCAGCAGCACAGCTACGGCATCTGCATCGATTGCGGCGAAGCGATTCCATTTTTACGCCTGCAAGCCCAGCCGACCGCGGCGCGCTGCTTGGCTTGTCAAACAGCGCGTGAGCGTCGCTGGGCATAGCGCGGCGACTCTATCCAGCAGGAGCGAGGTATGAAAAGCGATCTGGGTATCAAGCAGGACGTGAACGACGAACTGCTCTGGGAACCTGCGGTGGATGCCGCAGCGATTGGTGTGGAAGTGGACAACGGCGTCGTGACGCTGACCGGCCACGTCCGCAGCTACATGGAAAAACTCGCCGCCGAACATGCCGCCGAGCGCGTGGCCGGTGTGCGTGGCGTCGTGCAGAAGATCGAAGTCCGATTGCCCGGCACCCACACCGACGCAGACGTTGCGCAGGCGGCCCGTGATGCGCTTGAATGGCAGGTGACGCTGCCCTCCAATCGCATCGAGGTGCTGGTCGAGAATGGCTGGGTGACGCTCTCAGGCGAGGTGGACTGGCCCTACCAGAGCGAACAGGCAGCGCATGCAGTGGGGGCGTTGCGCGGTGTGGCGGGCCTGATCAACCGGCTGCGGATCAAGGCACGCGTGCAGCCCGTCAATGTGGCCGAGCAGATCGGCGCCGCACTCAAGCGGCATGCCGCGCGTGAAGCCGAGCACATCCGCGTCTCTGTTGATGGCGGGACGGTCACGCTCAGCGGTCACGTCGGTTCCGCATCGGAGCGGCGCGCGGCCAAGGGCGCTGCATGGTCCGCACCGGGCGTGACGCAGGTCATCGATCATCTCCAGATCGCACCTTAGTGGGAGCGGCAATTAGGCGGGGGATTCAAGCGGGGAAGTAGGTGCGCCGCCCCACCCGAAAAGGGGGCGGCGCTTTTTTATGCTCTTTATGTGGCGAGCGGAGCGATCAAAGTGCCGTCAGTGCTGCCTTGTCGGTCAGTTCGATGTTCTTGCCGCTCACGACGATCCAGCCTTCGCGCTGGAACTTCGACAGGGCACGGCTGACTGTCTCCAACTGCATGCCAAGGTAGCTGCCGATTTCCTCGCGCGTCATGCGCAACGTGAAGCTTGAGGCGGAGTACCCGCGGTCGTGCATCCGCACGGAGAGGTCCAGCAGGAAGGTGGCAACACGCGCTTCCGCACTGAGTCCGGCGAGCAGCAGCATGAGGCCCGACTCGCGCACGATCTCTTCTGCCATCAATTGGTGAAGGCGATGTTGGAGCGGGCGGATGTCCTGGCACAAGTCTTCGACGCAATGGAATGGCAGCGCGCAGACCGTGCTGTCTTCCAGGGCGATCGCATCGCAGGTGTGGCGATCGGCGGCAATGCCGTCCAGGCCCAGCGTCTCGCCGGCCAGCTGGAAGCCGGTGACGTGGCTGGCGCCATTCGGATGCGACACCACGGTCTTGAACGATCCTGACCGGATGGCATAGATCGCGTGAAAGCTGTCACCCGCACGGAAGAGTGCATCGCCCCTGGCGATCTTGCGCCAGGTGTGCACCATCTGGTCCAGCTGTCCGCGTTGTGGGGACGGCACAGCGCTGGCGATGCACGCCCAGTGCATCATGCAATTGGCGCACTGGCTGCTCGGGACCAGTGGCGTGGTGTGGCGGATCGGGGTTGCATCGCGAACGAGCCGGAGCTGTGGAAGCGCAGCGGGATGTCGGTGTTCGACGGGGGCAGGGGACTCTATCGTGCGCGGAATCATGGGGCGGCTCCGGGAAGGCGTCTGTGGTCTCTGAGCCACACATCCTCGATGAGGAGGTGGGTATCCGGTCACTGGTTTCCATCGAGGCCCGGTGCCCGTACGGTCAAGTATCGGAAGCGCGGCGTTTGCGCGAAATCAGGCTGCGCTGAGATGGCCGTCGGGATGCGCCATGCCCTTGTCAGGGTTCCCTGACAGCGGCAGCAGGGTTTTCGGGGGGAGCCTCCTTCACACGGCTAGTATCTGCCGCCTTGGGAATCGGCTATGTTGAATGCATACCGACCTTCTCGTGGTGTTCGGTGGCGGAGCACGACACGCAATCCTCTAAGGCGACGCACAGGCGCCTGCTGCAGTTGCAATCCAGCTCAGCCGAACTGGTGGTGGGCGTGCTTGCCGTTTTGCTGTTGACCGCGTCGGTTGTGCGCCTGGCGTTTGCCATCCGTGCCGAAGATGGCCCCTTTATCTTGCTGGCCTCGGCAACCATTTGTACGGTTGTCGCACTGTCGTTCTATTGGTTGCGGCTGCGGAAGTTGCGAGCCGCCGTTGCCAGGGATCTCTCCTATCTCGAAAAAAGCGAAGCCCGGCTGGCCGGGATCATCCGCTCGTCCATGGAAGCGATCATTTCGGTGGATGACGCCCAGCGCATCGTGCTGTTCAATCCCATGGCCGAAACACTGTTCGGGTGCCCCGCGCGCCATGCCATCGGCCGCCCGCTGTCGGACTTCATTCCCGAGCGGTTTCGCGGCGCGCATGAGGCCCACGTGCGGCGCTTTGGCGTGACGGGTGTATCGGAGCGCCAGATGGGTAAGCAGCGCCCGCTGTTTGCCCTGCATACCGATGGGCGCGAATTCCCGATCGAAGCGTCGATTTCACAGATCGAGGTGAACGGCGGCAAGCTCTTCACGGTGATGCTGCGGGACACCACAGAGCGTGTCCGTGCCGAGGCCGCGCTGCGGCGCTCACAGGAAGAACTGCAGCATCTGTCGGATAGCGTGCTGGCGACGCGGGAAGAGGAGCGGCACCGCATCGCCCGTGAACTCCACGACGATCTGGGTCAACGCCTGAGCGCGCTCAAGATGGACATTTCGCTGCTTGCAGCAGATTTGCGGGCCGCGCGCAGCGATCAGAACCTGATCGACCAGACCCAGGCGATGCAACGGGTGATCGACGAGACGATCGCGGCCGTACGCCAGATTTCCGCAGATCTTCGACCGCCGTTGCTCGACGAGTTGGGGCTCGTGCCGTCTATCGAATGGATGGCCAAGAATTTTCGCCAACGCTTCGGTTTGGTCGTCAACGTGCATGCGCAAGAGGTGGCAATGAATGAGCGCGCCGCCATCTCGGTCTTCCGGATCGTGCAGGAGGCACTCAACAATGTCGTGCGCCATGCCGATGCCACGCGCGTAGAGATCGAATTTTCGCAGCAGGACGGCGTGCTGGAGCTGTCCATCCAAGACAACGGGCATGGTTGGAGTGGGGCGCCGCCTGCGGCAGGCGAACGCAAGCCGCTCGGCTTGCTGGGCATCCGTGAGCGAGCCCGGTTGCTGGGCGGCCAGGCAATGACCACGCACGCACCCGGCGGTGGCTTCCGTTTGAGCGTCCGCTTTCCCGCCGTTCACGACGCTACCGAGGAGGCCCGGACATGATTCGCGTGATGATCGCCGACGATCATGCCGTGATGCGCGACGGCGTGCGCCATATTCTGGAGCGTGCGGGAAATTTCGAAGTTGCCTGCGAAGCCTCCGACGGTACGCAGGTCGCGCAACTCGTGCGCGACCATCAACCGCAGGTGGTCGTGCTGGATCTTTCGATGCCGGGCCGCAGCGGCCTGGAACTGCTCCGCCAGCTTCACGACGATCACCCCAGGGTGCGCGTGCTGGTGCTAACCATGCACGCAGAAGAGCAGTACGTGGCGCGCGCCTTTCGTGCCGGCGCAGCCGGTTACCTGACAAAGGAAAGTGCCGCCACCGAACTGGTGACCGCGCTGCAGAAGGTGGCCACCGGCGGCACGTACGTCAGCCCACCCATGGCAGAGAAGCTCGCGCACAGCCTGGGCGAGCCCAGCGAGGAGGCGGCGCACACGCGCCTGTCCGACCGCGAGATGGAGGTCTACCGCCGGCTGGTGCGGGGCGAACCCTTGACTGAAATCGCCACCAGCCTGTGCGTGAGCGCCAAGACCATCAGCACTTACAAGATGCGGTTGATGGACAAACTCCAGCTCTCCAGCGAAGCCGCCCTTGTGCGCTACGCGATACGTCATCGCCTGTTTTCCGACGACGACACGTTGTAGCCGTTCCTCCGGACCACTCAGCGCGGTCTTGCGACACATCAAAGGCGCGGCGCCCCGTCCAGGGAAGAGTTCATCAGCCGCTGGGCGGAGGCTCGCGTGGCGGACGCATTGCCGCTACGGCGGAACGAAAGGCTCGACCGTCCAACGAATGACGATGACCGTTGAGTTGCATCAACCCCGGCCGCGCGCACTGCGCTCTAATGGTTTGCACATCCACGCGCCTTGCGATCGCTTATGCGCACCATGCCAGTGCCGTCTCCGTCTGCTGCTGACAAGATCGACATCCCGCTGCACGCTGCCATGGCTCGCGCTTCGATGTCGCTCTCGCATGTGTCGATGCTGCTGGCATGGCTTGACTGGGCACTGCATCTTGCAATATCACCCGGCAAACGCCTGGAGCTGGTGCGGCTTGCTCTCTGGCAGGCCGAAGCGCTTTTCCACTATGGGCAAGACTGCGCCGTCAGCGGGCCGATTCATGCGAAGTGCTGCGTACAGCCCCCAACACAGGATCGACGCTTCACGGCGGAGGCATGGCAACTGTGGCCGTTCAACGTGCTGCATCAATCCTTCCTGCTGACGGAGCGCTGGTGGGATGCGGCCACCCGCGGCGTGTGGGGTGTTTCGCGCCATCATGAAGACTTGGTCGCGTTTGCTGCCCGGCAGTGGCTGGATATTGCATCTCCCGGCAACCAGCTCATGACCAATCCTGTGGTGCTGCAGCGGACCGCCGAACAGCATGGCGCCAATCTCGTGCGTGGAGCCCTCCACGCATTGGCGGACTTCGAGCGCTATCTGAGCAACGCACCGCCACCGGGAGCGAATGACTTCGTGCCGGGTCGCGATGTTGCCGTCACCCCTGGCAAGGTTGTCCTGCGCAACCGGCTGATCGAGTTGATTCAGTATGCGCCCGCCACGCCCGCGGTCTACGCGCAGCCCATCCTGATCGTGCCGGCCTGGATCATGAAGTACTACATCCTCGATTTATCGCCGGCCAATTCGTTGATCCGCTACCTGGTCGAGCACGGTCACACGGTGTTCTGCATATCGTGGAAGAACCCAGGAGAAGCCGACCGCGACCTCGCGATGAATGACTACCTGGAACTCGGCATCATGGCCGCCCTCGATGTCGTGAATGCCACCGTGCCCGGGCAGCGCGTTCACGCGACCGGGTATTGCCTGGGCGGGACGCTCCTCTCAATGGCCGCAGCGGCGATGGCACGCGACAACGACGACCGGCTGGCATCGATGACGCTGTTTGCCGCGCACACGGATTTTGCCGACCCGGGGGAACTCGGCCTTTTCATTGACGAGGCGCAGATCAGCCTGCTGGATGCGCAGATGACCGAGACCGGCTATCTGACGGCGGGACAGATGGCCGGTGCCTTCCAGATGCTGCGTTCGTATGACCTGCTGTGGTCCCGCATGGTGGGTGACTACCTGATGGGCGACCGCGCACCGCTGAACGATTTGATGGCGTGGAACGCCGATACCACGCGCATGCCCGCCCGGATGCACGGCGAATATTTGCGTCGCCTGTTTCTGAACAATGATCTGAGCGAGGGACGTTATCCGGTAAGGGGCAAGCCTGTCTCGCTCGCGGACATCCCGCTGCCCGTGTTTGTGGTCGGGACAGAAACCGACCACGTTGCGCCCTGGCGCTCGGTCTACAAGCTCCATCATCTGTGCCCCGCAGAACTGACATTCGTGCTGACCAGTGGCGGGCACAACGCCGGCATCGTGAGCCCGCCAGGGCATCCGCGCCGTCATTTCCACATGAAAACGCGCCACGCCGGCGCCAGCAGTCTCGCCCCGGACGTCTGGTTGAGCACCGCGACAGATGAGCCCGGTTCGTGGTGGCCAGCATGGCATGCATGGCTGGTGGCACAAGGCGCGGGCGACCAAGCCGCGAAGCCGCCCTCGCTTGGAACGCTTGCGCATCCCGCGCTAGCCGATGCACCCGGTACCTATGTCCTGGAGCGGTGAATCCGAAGGAGGTTACGTGGACGAACAATTCGATCTGCCCCTTGCGTTGTACAAGGCGCAGCTCACATTGGTGGGGCGGTCGTTGGAGTCGGTGCTTTCTGCACGGCAGCGATGGCTCGCCTTGGGGACGGAGCTGCTGGGTGACGATATCGATGAAGTCCGTGCCGCATGCGCAGAGCTGTCTGAAGCGCCGACCTGGCAGGCGGCTGCCGCCATGTGGCCAAACGCATGGTGGCGCATCAACCAGCATGGGGTCACGGTACTGGAGGGATGTGTCCGTACCGCGCTGACCAGTCAGACGGCGGTGGCTGTCGAAACACAGCGGGCCATGCGGCAATGGCAGCAGGCCATTGTGCAGGCGGCACACATTGCAGGCACCACGATACCGATCCACGGCTTCTGGAAGAACGCGCTGGCAGTGCTCGGCACGGCGCCGCAGCGCGAGGTAGAAAGTGGACTCCCCGCCGCTGCATCGGTCTTACCTCATCGTGCAAGGGTCAATCATGAGCATCGCGAACACGCCACTGCCGGCGGCTGACGTGCTCGGCGTCATCCGGAATCGCACCTTCGACGAGATTGCCGTGGGCGACGCGGCATGCATGGAACGCACGCTGACGGCCGAAGACGTTCAGCTCTTTGCCATGCTGACTGGGCAGACGGAATCGCCACCCCGTGATGTACCGGCAGAGGGCGCCGCGGTAGCGCATACCGTTGTCCCCAACATGCTCGGCAGTGCGTTGATTGGCGCGTTGCTGGGTAACGAGTTGCCGGGGCCAGGCGCCAAACATGTCGGCCAGACGCTGCAGTTCCTGGCCCCCGTGCGTGTCGGCGACTTGCTGGCGGTATCCGTGTCCGTGGTGAGCCGAGACGTGAATCAGCATCGTGTAAGGCTCGCGTGCAGATGCGTCAACACCGATGGCGCCATCGCGATCAGCGGAGAGGCCGATGTCATCGTGCCCACCGAGCGCGTCGAAGTTTCCCGCAATGCGCTGCCGGACATGCGCGATGGTGACGGAGAAGCGGGTCTTCAACGGCTACTTGCCTATGCGCGCAGTCTGGGGCCGATACGGACAGCCGTCGTGCATCCGTGCGATGCACTCAGCTTGTCGGCGGCGCTCGATGCACGTGCGGACGGGCTGATCGTGCCGCGGCTGGTAGCGCCGCGCAGCCGGCTGGAGGCAGTCGCAGCCGAGGCAGGCCTGACGCTGAACGACGTGGAGATTGACGACGTGCCCCACAGTCACGCTGCTGCAGCGCGCGCGGTCGCGTTGGCCGCGCAAGGTGAAGTTGAAGCGCTGATGAAAGGCAGCCTGCATACGGACGAGTTGATGTCGGCCGTACTGCGGACAGATGCTGGGTTGCGAACCAAGCGCCGGGTCAGCCATTGCTTTCTGATGCAAACGCCTGCGTATCCACGCCCGTTCATCCTGACCGACGCTGCCGTCAACATTGCCCCGAGTTTGGACGACAAGGCAGATATCCTGCGCAATGCGATCGACTTGGCACACACCATCGGGGTGACGTGCCCGCATGTTGCGATCCTGGCGGCCGTGGAGACCGTCAATCCGCGTATGGCAGCCACGCTGGACGCCGCGGCGCTGTGCAAGATGGCCGACCGGGGGCAGATCACCGGTGCCGTGCTGGATGGTCCGTTGGCTTTCGACAATGCCGTATCGGCCGCTGCCGCACGTATCAAGGGCATCGTTTCGCCCGTGGCAGGGCAAGCGGATATTCTCGTGGTGCCGGACCTTGAGAGCGGCAACATGCTGGCCAAGCAGCTCGAATACCTGGGTGGCGCCATCAGCGCCGGGATCGTGCTGGGTGCCCGTGTGCCAATTGTGCTCACGAGCCGAGCCGATCTGCGGGCCTCCCGGCTTGCCTCGTGTGCGGTAGCGGTCTTGCTGGCACACCGCTATCGGATGGTGCCGCCATGAGTGCATGCATCCTCGTTCTCAACTGCGGTTCATCGAGCATCAAGTTCGCCCTGTTCGATGCAGACACGCTGGACACACACCGTGCCGCGATCTGGCGAGGCGAGATCCTAGCGATCGGCAGCGGACACGCCACCGTCCGCGAGCAGGCGGGCGTGCCTACCGCCGTGGCGCTGGATGCCGCGCAGCCCTACCACGCAGCGTTGCTGGAGATTCGGACGCGTGCGCGCGAATGGATCGATGGACGGCATCTGGCCGCGGTCGCGCATCGTGTTGTTCACGGCGGTAGCAAATACGTTGCGCCCACACGCGTGACGCTGCCCGTGCTTGCCGAGCTGCAGGGCTACATACCGCTTGCACCGCTGCATCAGCCATTCGCCCTCGAGGCGATCGGCACGTTTCTCGAAGAGCACCCCGACGTGCCGCAAGTCGCGTGCTTCGATACGGCGTTCCATCACACGATCCCACAGGTCGAAAGAATGCTGCCGCTGCCGTACGCGTTGAGCGAACGCGGACTGCGGCGCTATGGCTTTCATGGCCTGTCATACGAATACATGGCGCATGTGCTGCCGATTCGGCATGGTGGCATGGCAAAGGGGCGCACGATCGTTGCCCATCTTGGCAGCGGCGCGAGCCTCTGTGCGATGCAGGATCTGGCCAGCGTGGCCACGACGATGGGCTTCTCCGCGCTGGACGGGTTGATGATGGGTACGCGCTGCGGCGCCGTCGATCCTGGCGTCGTCTTGCATTTGATGGAGGTGGACAAGCTGTCGCTCGACCAGGTTGGCCATCTCCTGTATCACGCCTCGGGGTTGCTTGGCGTGTCGGGCGTATCGGCCGACCCGCGAGCGCTGTTGCCGCTGGAAGACCAGAATGAGCGGTGCCGTCTTGCACTGGCGCTGTATGTCCGACGCATCGTTCGGGAGATCGGTGCGCTTGTTGCCGTGCTGGGCGGGTTGGACGTGCTGGTGTTCACGGCAGGGATTGGCGAGCACAACGCGGTCGTTCGCGAACGCGTGATGGCGGCCCTGACATATCTGGGCGTAGTGGCGGACTCCGCGGCCAACGCGGAACACGCGCCCGTGGTGTCCGCCCCGCAGAGTCGCGTGCTGGTTGCAGTCGAACCCACCAACGAGGAGTGGGTAGCGGCTCGCCATGCGCTCGCCTGCACGCAAGGAGGCTAGCGATGCGTGGCAAGCCAAGCTGGCACACGCTGCCCACCGGTTTGTCACCGCAGTTGCCGGTCGACGATCTCTCGATCTGGTCAACGTTTGCCTCCGACGATGTGCTCGAGCGGCTTCGAACCCGAACGAGCGGGCTGACTCAAGAGGATGCTGCGCAGCGCCTGCGTGAACACGGGCTCAACCGCGTGGCCAACGGTCATCATGAAGGTGTGCTGGCCGAACTGTTTCGGCGTTCGATCAATCCACTGAATCTGCTGCTCATTTCACTGGCGGGCATCTCTTCAATACTGGGCGATGTGCGGGCCGCTGTGCTGATCGCCGTCATGGTGGTATTGAGCGTTGTGCTGGGCTTCCTTCAGGAACATCGCTCCAACCGCGCGGCGGAGGCACTGCGCCGCATGGTGCATACGACGGCGACAGTCAGACGCATCGCCCCAGACGGCACCGAGACAAGCGAGGAAATTCCCATCGAGCAACTGGTGCCGGGCGATATCGTCCAGCTGTCCGCCGGCGACATGGTGCCGGCGGACTTAAGACTGCTCGGCGCCAAGGATGTGTTCGTCAACCAGTCGGCCCTGACCGGCGAGGCCATGCCGCAGGAGAAGCATGCGGAGGCCTCCAACATCCACGCTGCGGCAGATTTCGATCGGTCGAACCTGTGCTTCATGGGCAGCGCCGTGGTGAGCGGCTACGCGACGGGCGTGGTCCTGACCACCGGACGCCGGACGGCGTTCGGCCATGTGGCCAACCTGATTGCCGCACAACGCGTGCAGACCAGCTTTGATCGCGGCATCACGCGGTTCACCTGGCTGATGCTCACGCTGATCCTCGTAATGGCGCCCACCGTTTTCGTCATCAACGGCCTGACCAAGGGCAACTGGTTCGAGGCGCTGTTGTTTGCGGTGGCCGTGGCCGTTGGCCTGACACCCGAGATGCTGCCGATGATCGTGACGGTCAACCTGGCCAAGGGCGCGATTGCCATGTCGCGCAAGAAGGTCATCGTCAAGCGGCTCAACGCGATCCAGAATTTCGGTGCGATGGATGTGCTGTGCACCGACAAGACCGGCACGCTGACGCAAGACCGCATCATCCTCAAGCACCACCTGGATTTGCGTGGGGAAGAGTCTGACCAGGTGTTGGAGTATGCGTTTCTGAACAGTTTCTATCAGTCGGGCCTGAAGAATCTGCTGGACGTGGCCGTGCTCAAGCACGTGGAGCTGGAGCAGCGGCTGGATGTCCACGCGCGTTTCCAGAAGATCGATGAGCTGCCGTTTGACTTCGAGCGGCGCCGCATGTCGGTGGTGCTGGCGCGGGACGACGGCACGCACGTGCTGATCTGCAAGGGCGCTGTGGAAGAAGTGCTGGCAGTCAGTACTCATTACGTCAGCGGTGACAACACGGGCTTGCTCGGCGCAACCCAACTGCAAGATACGCGGCAACTGGCTGAGGGCCTGAACGCCGACGGCTTTCGGGCCGTCGCTGTCGCCTACAAGGAGATGCCGTGCGAGCAAAGCCAGTACGCCGTAGCGGATGAGTCCGGGTTGACGTTGCTAGGGTTTATTGCCTTTCTCGACCCACCGCGTGATACGGCTGCACCTGCCATTGCCGCATTGAAGGACAGCGGCGTGGCGGTCAAGATCCTGACCGGGGACAACGCCATCGTTGCGCGCAAGATCTGCCGCGAAGTCGGGCTCGCTACCGAGCCGGTGGCGCTTGGCACTGAATTGGCCACCATGACGCCCGACCAGATGGCCGACATGGCCGAGCGAGCGTCAATCTTTGCCAAGGTGTCCCCGGCGCAGAAGGCGGCGATTATCGAGGCGCTGCACCGCAGGGGGCATGTTGTCGGCTTCATGGGAGACGGCATCAACGATGGGCCGGCGCTCAAGGCCGCGGATGTCGGCATCTCCGTGGACAGCGCGGTCGATATTGCCAAGGAATCGGCCGACATCATCCTGCTGGAGAAAAGCCTGGCCGTGCTGGGCGAGGGCGTGACGGAAGGGCGCAAGGTGTTTGGCAACATCGTCAAGTACATCAAGATGGGCGCCAGCTCGAACTTCGGCAACATGTTCAGCGTGCTGGGCGCCAGCCTGTTCTTGCCTTTTCTGCCGATGGCACCTGTGCAGGTGCTGCTCAACAATCTGCTCTACGACTTCTCGCAAACCGCCATTCCGACCGACAACGTGGACGACGATTACCTCGTCAAGCCACGACGGTGGGAAATTGGCAGCATCCTGAAGTTCATGCTGTACATGGGGCCCGTCAGTTCGTTGTTTGACTTCGCGACGTATGCGCTGCTGCTGGGCGTGTTCCACACGTGGGCCAATCCTGCGCTCTTCCAGTCGGGGTGGTTTGTTGAATCGCTGCTTACGCAGACACTCATCATCCATATCATCCGCACGGCCAAGGTGCCGTTTGTGCAAAGCCGGGCGAGCAACGCGCTGGTGCTGACGAGCATCGCCATTGCCTGCGTGGGCGTTGCCATGCCATTGACACCGGCCGGAGCACTGTTCGGCTTTGCGCCGCTGCCGGCAGCCTACTGGCCCTGCCTGGTCGCAATCGTGTTGGCCTATGGGCTGTCCGCCTACGTGATGAAGGCGTGGTACGTGCGCAGGTACGGTCTGGATTGAGCACGAGCGTGGCGCAGCTGCAGCAGTGTCAGCCAGCCTGGCGTTCGCTGTGGGGCGCAGCGTCCAACGCGGCACGAACCTCGGCATCCTCCACCTGAGGAAAGTCGGCGTAGTACATGCCGACGGCATGGAACCCCTGGGGCGCATAGAGGCAGACGACTTCATCGGCCAGCGGGCGAATTTCGTCCAGGCTGTCCGGTGCCGCCACAGGCACCGCGCAGACGAGACGCTGTGGATGGCGCTGCCGAATGGCGTGGAGTGCCGCCTTCATGGAAGCCCCAGTCGCCAGCCCATCGTCAACGACGATCACGACGCGTCCTTCTACGTCATAGGGGCCGCGGTTTGGGGTGTAAAGCGCACGGCGCCGGCGGATGACGTTCATCTGCTCTGCGCTTTCCTGTTCAAGGTATGTTGCGTCTGCGCCGATGCGCCCCGCGTAGGGTGCGAAGTACGTCCAGCCGCCTTCTTCCACAGAGCCGACCGCCAGCTCGGGGTTGAACGGCGCACCCAGCTTGCGCACCAGCACCACATCGAGCTGACCGCCGAGTGCGTTAGCGATGAGCGCGCCCATGGGAACCGCGCCAAGCGGGATGGCCAACACCAAGGGGTGCCTGCCCCGATACGTTTCCAGCGCCTGCGCCAGCATGCGCGCTGCTTCGAATCGATCTTTGAATCGCACGGCGCTACCTCGCATGTCGGTGGAGTTGGGCGGTGGCACCCAGATGGCGGGCAAACCACGCGCGCGCCAGCTCGGCAACATGTTCCAGCGCACCGGCCTCTTCAAAAAGGTGCGTTGCGCGAGGCACCGTCTCCAGTGCCTTCTCGCAATGCATCAGGCTCAGCGCTTTCCGGTTGAGTTCGAGCACGTTTAGATCGGCAGCGCCGACGATGAGCAGGGTCGGGCAAGCGAGGTTGATCAGCGCAGATTGGCCGGCAAGATCCGGGCGACCGCCGCGGCTGACGACTGCTTCGATGGGGTGGGCTTCGTTCGGTTCGGCGGCCGCCAGGATCGCAGCCGCGGCTCCTGTGCTCGCACCGAAGTAGCCGAGCCGCAACCCGCGTTCACGCGCGGTGCTGCCTGCCGCGTGTGTGGCGGCATGCAGCCGCTGCGCCAAAAGCCCGATGTCGAACCGGCACGATGCGTGTGACGCTTCTTCGGCGCTCAATAGATCAAACAGCAGCGTGCCGAGGCCTGCCGCGTGCAACTGATCGGCAACATACCGGTTGCGCGGGCTGAGGCGCGAACTTCCGCTGCCATGCGCAAAGATCACCAGACCGGTGGCGTTGCCGGGGCAGGTTAGCGTGCCTTCCAGCACGGCTTCGTCGACCACGATGTCCATGCTGAGAGTGAGCGGCTCGGCATTCATGGGAGAAGTCTTCCGAAGTGGCGTGGCAGCCGGCTCACACGCTCAGCGGGGGCTGCACGCTGCCCGTCGTCTCGCGCTCCCGTTCGTTGTGGACGAGGCGGGCGATCAGGCTCCATTCGGTTGCCATTGCACCCAGCACATCGTCGAGAGACAGCACGCCCACAAGCGCGCCGTCCGACGTCACACCGACGCGCCGGACGCCAGACGCGAGCATGTCCTGCAGCGCGTCGCTCAAGCTTGCATCGAGCGGGACGCTCAAGATGCCCCGGCTCATCACATCGGCCACACAGGTCTGGGAAGGATTCACACCAACGGCGACTGCGTCAAGCACCATGTCGCGATCCGTGACGACGCCAATGGCGCGGGGCCCCGACGCAGTGTTTTCCGTTACCACCAGCGCACCAACATGCTTCTTGCGCATCTGCTGCGCAGCTTCCTGCAGCGTGCACGAGAGCGGAATATGGACTGCATGGTGCGAATAGACGTCCTGAACTCGCATGATTGGCTCCTTTGCGCATGGATCAGGCGGCCTGTTCAGCCTTTGTTCTTGCGTGGCGTGCCGGTACGTTCTGCTTCGCCTCGGAGTCTGGCAAGGCCATGAGGTTGAAACTGTCGAAAAACGCCTTGAGTGAATCCGAGGACGCCGCAAACAACTGAGAGGAAGAAGTCAGCCCTTCCGGTTGCTGCATCTGGTGGGTCCACTCAGTCAATCGACGCAAATAGGCGGCCTGCAGCTTGTTCGTGAACTCGGCCCACGTCTTGAGCGCGGTCGCACTGTGGCTTGATTCCATCTTCATGAACAGGCTTTGCGCAGTGGCCAGCGATGTCCAATCATGCGTGCCACTCAGTTCATGTTCGAGTTCACGCACATCTTCCAGCGCAGCCTCGGCCAGCTTGAGGCGGAAATGGGCCAGGTCGATTTGCGCCTCGAGCATGAAGCTGGCTGTGCGGCTCATGTCTCGCGTGACGGCGCACGCCAGGTTGCATGCCATATCAGCAGGTTGTTGCATGGTGATCTCCGGTGGGGTCTTGGCGGGTATGAGGGGCGGGGCCGCCGAATGGGGTATCCATAAGCAGCGTAGGCACTCTGCCGTTGTGCGCGTTGATATGGCGCAAACTGGTGGCCGCGCATGAAACTTCAGTGCTCCCGTGGCCCGCTTTCCGGCAATTTCTTGCCTAGGCCGGCCACGGCGAAATCATTGCTTTCTGCTTCTGATGTAACGCACCACATCCAGCACTTCGCTCGGGACGACATGTGCCTGCTCTTCCATGTTGAGCGGCTGTTGTGTGGCGATCTGGCCCTCCAGCACGTGCAAGTCAGCCTCGGATGCGTCGATCCCGCCCCGCATGCGCCGGCGGATACGCATACGCAACGTGTCGACGTCGGCAACGCAGTCCGCGATGGCTACCGCCACGCCCAGTCGCCGGCCCAGTGCGAAGAAACGGTCGCGCTGCCGCTCGGACAGGAAAGTGGCATCGGCAATCATCGGGAAACCTGCTGCCGCACCCAGCTTGCAGATGGCGGCCATACGCCGATAGGTTCGTTCGATTGCACGCGGCAAGTAGCGGTCAACCGGGGCTTGACCGACGCGCTGGCGCTCGACATCGGAGCGCACGCGGATCATTCCTTCTGCTTCTGCAAGCTGGCATGCACGGGTGGATTTTCCGCTACCGGACAGGCCATGCATCAGAAGAAGGCAAGCGTCGTTTCGGCGGAGCAATTCTCGGGACAGCTCCAGCATGCGGTGGGCCTCGCCGCGCAGCCTGGCAGCGAGCTCGGGGGCTTCGCCCAACTGATGGGCGCGTTCCAGATGCACCCGGGCGCGTACAAGTGCGCGCATCGATGCGTAGAACGGCAGTACCGCCTGCCCCGCATAGTCACCATAGCGTTCAAGATAGCGGTTGAGCAGCCGATATGCCAGCCCATGGAGCCCCGCGGCGTGCAGATCCATGAACAGGAAGGCGGTGTCGTACATGGTGTCGATCCACCGAAGCGACGGCGAGAATTCGATACAGTCGAACGGCGTCGGCAGGCCATTCGTCAGCACGATATTGCCCAGGTGCAGATCACCGTGGCACTCGCGGATATGGCGGCTGCGCCGGCGTGACGCGAATGTCGCTTCAAGGCGATCAGCGTGCTGACAAAGCAGCAATGTCGTGGCCGCCGCAAGATGTGGCTCAGGACTGAGGGCAGTGGTGCCCGCTGCGCATTCGGCAAGCGTGCGCCGAATGCTCGCGTAGGTTCCATCGTCCGAGCTGGGGGTGCAGACGGGTGCGGCTGCGTGGAACGCCGCGATCCGGTCGGCCAGCGCGTCGATCTCATCCGCGCCAAGTCGCCCCTCATGCGCCATTGCGCTCAGTACATCTCGTTGAGCAAACCGGCGCATGCGGACCGCGTACTCGCAAGGCGAACCTTGCCCGTTGACGCGGACGGCGCCCGTGGCCGTGTCTTGCGAAATGGGCACCACGGCAAGGTATAGCGCAGGCGCAAGGCGGCGGTTGAGGCGGCACTCCTCTTCGCAGTCGATCCGCCGCGCATGGAGCGTTGAAAAATCGACGAAGTCCAGCTTGATCGGCTTGCGCACCTTGTACGCATATTCTCCGGCAAGGAAGACCCACGACAGATGGGTTTCGATCATCTGAAGATCTGCAGCGGGGTGCGGATACGCTGCCGCCTCAAGCATGCCAGTGACCAAGGCTTCCGTTGGGGGCGTGCGTGGAAGAGTGGGCGCGTGTTCGGCCATACGCGGGTTCTGCCTCCTGACATTGGTCGCTACTATCGCGCGGCTGTCGCCATGCGCACTGACGTAGATCAACGTCTACACAGGGCGGTTGCCTAGCATGGAGTCATCGTCTTCATTGGTGACTTCCATGAAAGCTCTCGTCTACCAAGGGCCCGGCAAGATCACGCTGGCCGACAAACCGAAACCTGAATTGCAGGCACCTGGCGACGCTGTGGTGCGCGTGACGCTGACAACGATCTGCGGCACCGATCTGCACATCATCAAGGGGGACGTGCCCACATGCGAGCCGGGGCGCACGCTTGGTCATGAAGGCGTAGGCGTAGTGGAGTCCGTCGGCGCGGCCGTGACGTCGCTCAAGCCGGGTGACCACGTGCTGATTTCCTGCATTTCGTCTTGCGGCAAGTGTGCGAATTGCCGGCGCGGCATGTACTCGCACTGCGAGACGGGTGGCTGGATCCTGGGACATCGCATCGACGGCGTGCAAGCCGAATACGTCCGCATTCCGCATGCGGAGACCAGCCTCTACAAGCTGCCGCCGGGCGTCGATGAAGAGGCGCTCGTCATGCTGTCAGACATCTTCCCGACCGGATTCGAATGCGGCGTGCTCAATGGCCGCGTCCAGCCGGGCAACAGCGTGGCGATTGTCGGCGCGGGCCCCATCGGACTGGCCTCGTTGCTGACGGCGCAGTTCTACTCGCCGGCGCAGATCATCATGATCGACACGAACGCGGCGCGGCTGGAAGTGGCGAACCGGCTGGGCGCGACGGCCTGCATCGACGTCTCCAGTGAAGACGCCGTAGCCGCCGTGAAGCGGTTGACGGATGGCGTTGGGGTCGATTGCGCGATCGAGGCGGTGGGCGTGCCTGCAACGTTCGAGCTCTGCCAGCAACTGGTGGCGCCCGGTGGTGTCATTGCGAACATCGGTGTGCATGGCGTGAAGGCAGACCTGCATCTGGAAACCTTGTGGAGCCAGAACATCGCCATCACAACCCGGCTGGTGGACACTGTGAGTACGCCGATGCTCCTCAAAACGGTGCGGGCAGGGAAGCTGCAGCCGGGGCAGCTCATTACGCATCGGTTCAGGCTCGATGACATCCTCACCGCTTACGACACGTTCCGCAACGCCGCGAAGACGCAGGCGCTCAAGGTGATCATCTCCGCCTAGGCGGCGATGTACGGCCGATGGATTTCAGTCTTGTGAGGTGAACGCCATGAGCGAGGCCATGCTCTTGTCTTATGACCCTGTGCAACATCTATTGCCGCCGCCCACGTCCCACCCTGCACCGGCCACCATTGCCCTGGCGCCGCCGCTGTTGACTGGCGGTAGCACGTTGGCTGCGGCGCTGGCCAAGCGGAAAAGCGTGCGGGAATTCGCGCCTACGCCGCTATCGCTGCAGCAACTGAGCGACTTGCTATGGGCTGCAAACGGCATCAACCGCCCTGAAACAGGCGGGCGCACCGCGCCTTCAGCGCATGGCCTGAACGAGATCGACATCTACGTCGCCCTGCCGGAAGGCGTTTACGAATACGAGCCCGTGCCGCACCGTTTGCGTCTCAAGCACGCGGTGGATGCGCGCAACCTTACCGGGTACCAGGACTTTGTTGGCAAGGCGCCGCTGGATCTGGTGTACGTGGTGAACCATGCGCGTGCAGACCAGATGCCCGAGGCCGTGCGCGAAACCTTTGCCGGCGTCGCTGCGGGAGCAATCTCTCAGAACGTGTCGCTGTACTGTGCCTCGGCCGGGCTGGGATGTGTGGTGCGTGGCTGGCTGAACCAGCGTCTTCTGGCGGAGGCCCTGTCGCTCAATGAAGACGAGGTCCCGGTCCTGGCACAGACCGTCGGCCATGCAGCCGCCGTGCGATGAGGTGAGAGATGAGCCTCGTATGTCGTCTGGTCCTCCAATGCAGCCTCCTCGCCGGCTTCGCTCTGGCTGCCAGCACCTACGCTGGCGCAATTGGGCCGGACGCGGCGGCGGCGCCGGAAGTCCGCTTCCAGAACGACATCGCCTATGTATCAGGCGGTGTCGGGAGCGATGAGCGCGACACCATGCAGAAGATGGCACGTCGTTTCAACGTACGTCTGAACGTGGTGTCGGCCAGAAGCGGAGAGGCGCTGTCGGATGTGGAGGTTTCCGTTGCGGATGACCGCGGCAAGCTCCGTTTGCGCGTGCGCACGGAGGGGCCGCTGCTGTATATGCGATTGCCTCGGGGGCGCTACCAGGTCACGGCCGCGTATCGGGGAGCGATGCAGACCCTGACCATTCGCGCGGGCGCGCAGCCGGTTGATGCTGTAGTGCGGTTGCGCACCGAACCCGGCGCAGACGAGTGGCTTCTGTGCAAGCGGGGCTGTCCTCGCGCGGCTACGCGTCCGGTGACAGCGCGATGAGGCCTTCCATGACAACACAACGCATTGCACTGATCACCGGGGGCATGGGCGGCCTTGGCGAGGCCATTGCAATCCGTCTGCACGCGCAGGGTCATCGGGTTGTGGTCACCCATTCCTTTGGCAATCCCCATGTGACCGCCTGGGTGGCGCAACAACATGCCCAGGGGCGCCTGTTTCAGACGTTCGCGGTGGATGTGGCTGACTACGACGCTTGCCAGCGATGTGCATCCGAGGTGCTTTCGCTCGTGGGTCCGGTTGACATCCTGGTGAACAACGCCGGCATCACGCGGGATATGACCTTCAAGCGCATGACGCTGGATGCCTGGCGGAACGTTCTGGCCACCGATCTCGACTCGGTGTTCAACATGACGAAGCCGCTATACGAAGGCATGACCGAGCGCGGTTGGGGCCGCATCATCAATATCTCGTCGGTCAACGGATCCCGAGGGGCATTCGGGCAGACGAACTATGCAGCGGCCAAGTCCGGCATACACGGGTTCACCAAGGCGCTGGCCCTCGAGTGCGCCGCAAAGGGCGTGACCGTCAACACGATTTCGCCGGGCTATCTTGCCACGCGAATGACGCGCGATATTCCCAGCGACATCATGCAGGAGCGCATTCTTCCGCAAATCCCGGTAGGCCGACTTGGCCGGCCTGAGGAAGTGGCTGCCCTGGTGGCCTTTCTGTGCGGCGAGGACGCTGCCTACGTCACCGGTGCCAACCTGGCTGTGAACGGCGGCTTGTACATGCAATAGGACATGTGCAAGCCGACACCGCCTCGAGGCTATGACGAGCGGTTGCCGCGCGCTTCCATGAGCGTTCGCTCCACGTGCTGCGCGAGCTAGTGGTTTGCATCCGGGGCCAGTGCTCTTGGCGTGATGTTGGCGAGCGTCGTTTCGGATGCCAACGTTCGTGCATTGAGTCGCGTGTATCGGGCTCAAGCAGCTAACGTGGCCCATGCGCGGGCAGCGGCGCCGCAGCGTCGGCGGGGGAGCCTGCTTCTGCCTTCGGCGGCGGCATCGGGGTCACATTGCCAGTCAGGATCATGTCGAGGTCGTGACGGTCAACCACTTCCTTGTCCAGCAGCATGCGCGACAGCGCTTCCAGTTTGGAGCGCTGACCCTCCAGCGTGGCGGTGACGCGCGCGCTGGCATCGGACAACACCTTGCGCACTTCCGCATCGATCAACTGCGCTGTGTCCTCGCTATATTCCTTGCGCTCGCGCTGCATCAGGCCGGCACCGGCGAGGAGCGGGTTGGGCGTCTGCTCGTAGGTGGCCAGGCCGAGTTGTTCGCTCATGCCGAACTGGGTGATCATCTGCCGGGCCATGTCAGTGGCGCGTTGCAAGTCGTTCTGCGCACCGGTCGATACGTCGTGGTAGACGATCTGTTCGGCAACGTAACCGCCCAGCAGCACGTCGAGCCGATCCAGCAATTCACTGTGCTTGAGGAGGTAGCGGTCCTCCGTTGGAGTCTGTTGCGTGTAGCCCAGGGCGGCGATACCTCTTGGGATGATGGAAACCTTGGAAACGCGATCGGCCAGCAGGCGGTGCTCGGCCACGATGGCATGACCAGCTTCGTGGTACGCGATCGTCTCCTTTTCCCTGGCGTTCATCACGCGGTTCTTTTTCTCGAGGCCACCCACGATGCGGTCCAGCGCCTCGTCAAAGTCTGCGGTTTCCACAGCGGATTTACCTTTGCGTGCGGCAAGGAGCGCCGCCTCATTGATCAGGTTGGCCAGGTCGGCCCCGGCAAAACCCGGCGTGCGAGCGGCGATCTTGCCCAAGTCGACATCGGCCCCCAGCGTGACGTTCCTGGCGTGGACCTTGAGGATCTGCTCTCGTCCCTTGAGATCCGGCCGGTCGAGGGCGACATGACGATCAAAGCGGCCGGGACGAAGCAGGGCAGGGTCCAGGATTTCGGGCCGGTTGGTCGCGGCCATGATGATGACGCCCTTGTTGCTGTCAAAGCCGTCCATCTCGACCAGAAGCTGGTTCAGCGTTTGCTCGCGCTCTTCATTGCCGCCGACGAGATTGAACGCACGCGTTTTGCCCAAGGCGTCGAGTTCGTCAATGAAGATGATGCACGGCGCCATGGATTCAGCCTGGCTGAATAGATCCCGCACGCGCGCCGCACCGACACCAACGAACATCTCGACAAACTCCGACCCGCTCATGCTGAAGAAAGGCACGCCTGCTTCGCCGGCAACTGCCTTGGCAAGCAGGGTCTTGCCCGTACCAGGCGCACCCACGAGCAACACGCCCTTGGGGATCCTGCCGCCCAGAAGCTGGTACCGCAGCGGCTCTTTCAGAAAACTGACGATTTCCGACAGCTCTTCCTTGGCTTCGTCGATGCCGGCTATGTCCGCGAAGGTGACACCGGTTTCCTTCTGCATGTAGACCTTTGCCTTGCTCTTGCCGATTTCCATCAGCCCTCCGGCTGCGGCCCCACTCATGCGCCGGATCAAGAAGTTCCAAACCGCGAAGAACAGGAGCGCAGGCACAACCCACGACAGGAGCGTGCTCAACCATTTGTTGTCCGGCCGACCGACAAAGCGCACCTTTGCCGCCTCCAGCTCCTGAACAAGAGCCGGGTCATTCACGCGAAGGGTCTGGAAAGGGTGGTCGCCCTTGCCCGTGCGGTGGATGGCATCGAGCTGCTGCTGCGTCAGCAATGTCTCGACGCCGTCCGTCGAGAAGGTGCCGGTGATGTCTTGGTCGCCAATAGCAACGTCCTTGATCTTGCCCGCATGCAGGAGGAGCTTGAAATCGCTATAGGGGAGCGTGTCGACCTGCTCCGACATGAACAGCGCTTGGAACGCCAGCATGCTCAACGCGACGATGACGGCGTACCAAAGCGAAAACCTCTGTTGTTGTGGCTTCAAACTCTCTTTCACTTTTTCACCTTCGCATGGTCGCGCGTGAACCAACGTCCCGATCGAACTTCGATGTTCGCGCTTCGGCCGGAAAGACGCTTGATGCGGATCAATCGGCCCGTAAGACGGTGTGGCCGTCAAGGAATATGACTTGCGTTGCCGCTATGGACGGCGTGCGTTCGATGGCGGAAACAGCCTCCAGCAACCCGCCCGATGGCGGAAGAACAGGATGGCAAGTGGCCCGGCGGATGTCGTCAATTCCGCCTGCACGCAGCCGCAATCAACGCCGGGACAATGCAGGCGCGTGATTCGCAGATGTGGTGTGTCGCTCAGGCCGAACCACTTGGCAATCAGCGCACGCAACGATGTATCGGCTTGGGGCATGGTGCTCTCCAGATTCATACGGTCTGAGCCTGAGCCTGAGCCTGTGGCTCCGCGGTCCGCCATTCGGACGAAAGTACCAGCAGCATCAGCTTGAGTAGCAGGCGCGCAGCCCGCGCGGGGCTCTTCAGGCACGCCTCCACCTGTGCGCTGCGGCATTCTCCAAACAAGCACCACGAACAGAAGTGCTCGCAGTTGTTGGTCAGCAGTCGATAGTCGCGTTCTCCCAGGCGTGAGCCGGCTCGGCGGGCAACTTCCTCACCGTCGTAGCAGGGGCGGGGGTCGCGCTGGATGGTCACCGAAAAGCCGCATGCAAAGCAGCCAATGGAGATGCGCTCGACCGGCCCGCGGCGCTGACGGTGCGAGAAGCCGGCGTAGTGAATCACCTGCCCGTTGCCGACATAGATGCCGTGGTGTTCGTACCCATCGCGGTCCGCGACAAGGTGTGCGCCAACAGGAAGCGCAGTGTCGAAAGCGGCAAGATCCTGCGAGCCACTCCATTGGTCGCTGCAGTCAATGTTCTGGCTCATGGCGCGCTCCGTTGTACTGGCTGGGCGTTGTCGGGCTCTGGGGGCGATCCGACAAGACGCCGCGTTGCTTGCTGGCGTGTCACCAGTATCGGCAGCAGGCGCGCCGGCGTCATGCAGGCTGAACTGAGAATGCTGTCGGGGCCGCGGGTTTCCGTGTCAGGAAAGCCTGACACGGCGGCCGGCACCTCAGAAGCGATGTGCCGGGTACGAATCGCACGACGCCTGCGCGGCGGCCACTGTGCGCCCCCGTTGATCTACCGCAAGGCGCTTCGGTGCCACCGTGCCACGATGAATCTGCTGGCCCCAAGATCCACGGGGCCGATCATCAGGAGGCAGTCATGAGTCAACTCAAGCGTTATGACCCGTTCGCCATTGAGCCGGTTGGCGACATCTTCCAAGGGCTGCTGCGCTCGTTCCGCGGCGGCATGGACGGCGCGCTGCCGTTCAAGGTGGACGTGACGGAGTCCGACAAGGCCTACAACGTTGTCGCAGAAATCCCGGGCGCGAAGAAGGAAGACATCGACGTGACGGTCGATCGGGGCACGGTCATGATCTCGGCCAAGGTCGAACGCAATTCAGAGGTGAAAGAAGGCGAACGCATCATCCGCAGCGAGCGCTACAGCGGATCCATGCAGCGTATGTTTACGCTCGATGCCGCAGTCGATGAAAGCAAGGTCGACGCCTCGTACGAGAACGGGCTGCTGCGCGTAACGCTGCCCAAGAAGGAAGCGTCACCGCAGCAGCGCGTCACGATTCGCTGAGCGCCCGGGGCGATGGGATGCGGCTGCAATTTCTCGGCGCGACCGACACGGTGACCGGCTCCAAGTACGTGCTTGAGACCGGCGCGCGCCGCGTCATGGTCGACTGCGGGCTGTTTCAGGGCTACAAGTCATTGCGCTTGCGGAACTGGGACAAGCTTGCAGTCAACGCGCACCACATCGATGCGGTCGTACTGACGCATGCCCATATCGACCACAGCGGCTACCTGCCGCTACTCGTGCGTAACGGGTTTCACGGCCCGGTCTATTGCACGAAAGGGACGGCGGAACTGTGCAACATCCTCCTGCCTGACAGCGCCCGGCTCGCGCAGGAGGATGCGCAGTACGCCAACGCCCAGGGGTTTTCGCGCCATCATCCCGCCTTGCCTCTCTACGATGAAAAGGACGCCGACAGGGCGCTACGCCGGCTGCATCCTGTCGGCTATGGCGAGCGCTTTGCCGTTGCGGAGGGTGTGGATGCAGAGTTCCACCGTGCAGGGCACATCATCGGTGCGGCGACAGCCACATTGCTGGCCGAGGGCCGTCGCGTTGTCTTTTCCGGCGATCTGGGGCGGCAGGTGGATCCCGTCATGCGGCCACCCGAGCCCATCGCGCAGGCCGATACGCTGCTGGTCGAATCCACCTATGGCGATCGCGTGCACCCTGCGGGCGACCCGCTCGATGCACTCCAGGAGGTTGTGCAGCGGACGATCGGGCAGGGCGGCACGCTCCTGATTCCTGCATTTGCGGTGGGGCGCACGCAATCGCTCTTGTATTGCCTCTACGTGTTGATTCGCGAACATCGGATCCCCCATGTGCCGATCTATCTCGACAGCCCGATGGCCGAACTGGCGACCGAAGTGTTTGCGCGCCATGTTGACGACCTGCATATCGGGGCTGCCGACTGCCAGGCCGCTTGTGCGTTGGCCGTTCCGGTGCAGAGCCCGGAACAGTCGATGCACCTCGGGAACGATCGCGCGCCCAAGATCATTCTTGCTGCAAGCGGCATGGCAACCGGCGGGCGGGTGCTGCATCACCTGAAAAGCTTTGGTGGCGGCAAGCGCAACGCCATCCTGATGTCGGGGTTCCAGGCCGCCGGCACGCGGGGTGCCGCCCTGCTGGCTGGTCAACGCGCACTGCGCGTGCATGGACGTGAAGTGCCCATCCGCGCGTCGGTTGAGCAGATTCAAAATCTGTCCGCCCATGCCGATGCCAATGAACTGATGACCTGGCTGCGCAGCTTTACCCGGCCGCCGCGGCAGACCTTCATCGTGCACGGCGAGCCGGCGGCCAGCGACGCCTTGCGGCAGCGCATCGAGCATGAACTGCGGTGGTCAGTCTGCATGCCGGAGTACCGCCAGTCCTACGATCTGGAGGCCGCATGACTGCTCCAGCCGTTGGCCTGGGCCCGCAGCGCGTGCTGATTGCCATGCCGGGTTGTGAGGGCGCCACCATGCGACTTGCCACCCCGCTGAGCGCAGAACTGGGGCATGCCGCCGTGACGCATTTTCCGGATGGTGAATCCTACGTGCGGCTTTACACGCCTGTGCACGGCGCCGACGTTGCCCTTGTCTGCACGCTCGATCACCCCGACGAGAAGCTGCTGCCACTGCTCTGGCTGGCGATTGCCGCGCGCGAGCGCGGGGCGCGCCGTGTTGGCCTGATTGCGCCGTATCTGGCGTATATGCGACAGGACGTCGTCTTCAACGCGGGCGAGATTCGCGCCGCCGAACACTTTGCCGCCTTGCTGAACCCCGCGTTCGACTGGCTTGTCACGGTAGACCCGCATCTGCATCGCATTGCGCACCTGTCGGATGTCTATCGCATGCCGACGATCGCTGTGGAAGCCGCGCCTGCGATTGCCGCATGGATCCTGACCCATGTCCAGGCGCCGTTCCTGATCGGGCCCGACGTTGAAAGCAGGCAGTGGGTCGAGCATATCGCCGGCATCTGCGAAGCCCCTTGGGCCACACTGGTCAAGACGCGACACAGCGCGTGGCATGTGGAAGTGGCGGAATTGCCGAACATTCCACCGGGGTGTGCGCCCGTCGTGGTGGACGACATCATCTCGACCGGGCGCACGATGCTCACCGCAGCGGGCGCGTTGCAGCGCAATGGGCAACCGCAGCCTGTTTGCATCGGGGTGCACGCCGTATTTGCCTCGGATGCGTACAGCCAGCTTTGTGCGGCCAGCGCCGAGGTGGTCACGTGCGACACCATCCCGCATCCCTCAAACCGGATCGCGCTGACAGAGCCGCTGGTCGACGCCGTTTCGCACATGTTCGATTCATCCCTGCCTTCGAGCCGGCAGATGCTTGTTTGATCAGGGCGCATTCGTATCTGGAGGCCATCATGAAACAGATCAGGTTCCTGCCTGACGACCCAACGTACTGCGCAGCGGGGCCGCGTCTGCAATGCCGCGCGTCGGTCGATGGCAGCTCCGCAAGCTATGCAATCACGGCGGAGGCCCTGGAGGACCATTTCGGTGCGCGTTCCTGCCGGTCTGACGATCTGCTCAGTGCATTCAAAGTGCACCGCGGTGATATCGAGGACGTTGCACGCACGCTGTTCGAGCAAACGGGCTCCAAGGAAATCACGCTACACAGCGGTCACTTCCGTTTTGCTGGCTGACGTGCCCGTCATGAGCACCGTCTCCGGGCCTTCTGTTGACGCACCCATTGCGTCGCAGCGGTGCCTCACGTTCAAGGCGCTTGGCATCGACACGTGGCAAGAACATGTCATCTACATGCATCCAGACAGCGCGATCTGCCGGTCGGAAGGCTTTGCCGCGCAGGCCCGTGTGGAAGTCCAGATCGGGCAGCGGTCGCTGATTGCCACGCTGAACCTGGTGGGATCCGGGCTGCTGGAAAAGTATGAGGTGAGCCTGTCAGCCAGCGCGGTGGTTTCGTTGATGGCGCGACCCGGGGATGAAGTCTGCGTCAGGCATGCGCCGTCGCTTGAATCGCTGCGAGCCTTGCGGGCCAAGATCTACGGCGGGCATCTGGACGCAAAGCAACTTCAGGAGATCATTACTGACATATCGCGCGAGCGCTATGCCGATGTCCATATCGCAGCATTCCTGAGCGCTTGCGCAGCCGGCCGCATGACCATCAAGGAGACTATCGACCTCACCCAAGCGATGGTCGACTCCGGCGAGCGACTGCAGTGGGACCGCGCGGTCGTGGCAGACAAGCACTGCGTAGGGGGTCTGCCGGGCAATCGCACCAGCCCCATCGTTGTTGCCATCTGCGCGGCGGCGGGGCTGCTGCTGCCCAAAACGTCATCACGCGCCATCACCTCGCCAGCGGGCACCGCCGACATGATGGAAACGCTCACCCGCGTCAACCTGAGTGCCGCGGAACTGCGAAGCGTGGTGGGGCAGGTCGGGGCATCGCTCGCCTGGGGCGGGGCCTTGAGCCTCAGCCCCGCAGACGACGTTTTGATTCGCGTTGAAAGGGCACTCGATGTCGACAGCGATGCACAGCTTGTGGCCTCTATTCTCTCCAAGAAGATCGCAGCCGGGTCGACCCACGTGTTGATTGACGTGCCTGTCGGTCCGACGGCCAAAGTGCGCAACATCGAAGACCTGGAGCGCCTGGATATGCTGCTCAAGCGCGTGGCCCAGGCGTTTGGGATGGAGGTGCTGATGGTGCGCACAGACGGCGCACAGCCCGTTGGCCGCGGTATCGGCCCCGCATTGGAAGCAAGAGATGTTCTGGCTGTGCTCCAGCGGTCCCCGACGGCGCCGTTCGATTTGCGGGAACGGTCTGTATTGCTCGCCGGTGCATTACTCGAATTTTGCGGGGCCGCTGTTGCCGGAACAGGCCTCGATATGGCGACCGGCTTGCTGGGTAGCGGTGCTGCATGGCGGAAGTTCGAAGCGATCTGCGAGGCGCAGGGCGGCTTGCGCATCCCCGGAGAAGCCGTCTTCCGTCGCGATGTCGTTGCCGAGCAAAACGGCATCGTCACCCACATCGACAACCGCCACCTTGCCCGCATCGCAAAGCTTGCGGGGGCACCGATGCGTCAAGTCGCGGGGGTGGAAATGCACGTGCGGGTGCGGGATCAGGTGAGCGTTGGGCAGCCGCTGTTCACGATCCACGCGCAAGCCTCGGGAGAGCTCGAGTATTCGTGGGCATATGCGTTGACGCATGCTGCGGTGGGGCTTTCGCCACTGGGCGCGGGCTGAAGAAGGCCAGGTTTGTGCCCGTTCACCCAAGCCACCATGTCATTTTTACCATCGCCTGTACGCCGCGTTTGTACACAAACATGTATCTAAACAAATACATTTGGTCTCGGCACTGGTCCAATAGCGTGGGAGTGCGCTTTCGCCAAGGCTTTGAAGGGGATCCCTCTTTCTCCGGGCTGCCTTTATTTTTGGGCGTGGACGGTGCCTGGGCAGGAAAATTGCGCGTCTGCACGCATGACATGCAAATTCACGCCGAACATGCCCTTTGCCCGGGACCAGCGATCGGGCCCGCCGAACGCCGCCAATATCAGGTCATCCGACCGTTTTCTCGAATGCGCACAGGAATGCGAACGCCTGGCGTTGTCTGAGCGCGTGTCACCTCGCATCGCCGCTGTGGCGCGCGAGTGCAGCCATTTTTGCTACATGGCAGCCGCCCTGCAGGGCGCTGAAGCCGAACACTCCTCGTATTTCATCTATCGCAGTTGCATGGACCATTGCGCTGGGCTGGCGAATGCCTGTGCGAGTATGGGCGGGGCGGCGCAGTGTGCCCGGCTCTGCTGCGAGTGCGAGGCGCTTTGCCATGAGCGCTGTGGGCGCGCCGGTCTGTAAAGCATGTGCCGAATGCCTTCGCGAGAGAAGGCCCCTTCAGACGTTGCTCCGGCAATAAAGGGTGCGGCTACGTTTACAACGCCCTACAATGCCTTGGCTGGCAACCTGCCGGCTTCCACTTGGCGGCTCCAATGCAACTGGCCTACGGCGTATTAGAGGTCCTTCCTGAACCGTATATCGTCGTAGACGAGCGGCTCTCTATCGTTTTCGCGAATACGGCTGCGCGTGACACGCTCTTGCTGCCGCTTCACGAGGGGTTCGCGCTCGATCTGCACGTAGACACGCTTGTCGATGCCGTTTCGGACGTCATTCAGGGCGCGTCGCCGCAAACGATTGAATTCCTTTGGGGCAGCGGTATCCGCTTGCGCGCGGAAATCCTTCCTGAAGACCAGAGAGCCACGCCACGCCGGGCGATCCTTCGTTTCTATCCCGTTACCGGGCCCGCCGAGCGACCCAGTGACAGGTCGCACGACGGCTTTCAAGACGAGGCGATGCTGCGCATGGCGGTTGAAGCCGCTGAGATCGGCACGTTTTATTGTCCGATGCCGCTGCACAAGATCGTCTGGAATGCCAAGTGCAAGGAGCATTTCTGGCTCCCGGCCGATGCCGAGGTCGATATCGGCGTGTTTTATGCCCGACTGCACCCTGAGGATGTTGCACATACGCGCGAGGCGGTGGAGGCGGCGGTGTATCGCGCCATGCCTTACGACATTGAATACCGGACGCTGTCACCATCGGGCGATGTACGGTGGCTGCGCGCGATGGGCCGGACTAGGTATTCCCAATCGGGCGAGCCGATTCAGTTTGACGGAATAACGATCGACATCACCAAGCAGAAATTGGTGGAAAAGGAGCGGGACCGGCTCCTGGAGCACGAGCGGCTTTGCCGGCAGGAGGCGCAAACTGCCAGCTCGCTCAAGGACGCATTGATCGCAACGGTGTCACATGAGCTGCGCACGCCGCTGAATGCAATCAAAGCGTGGACCGAGGTGCTGGCTGCGAAAGCGACCGACCCCAAGGCCGTTATGCGATGCGTCGAGGTGCTACATCGAAACATCGATGCGCAGGCGCGGCTCGTCGATGACCTGCTGGATGTCAATCGAGCAGCGACCAACAAACTGGTCATTGAACGAGAGCCGCTGCGGATCGAGAACATTGTCTCGTCAGAGGTCCAAAGCTGGACGCCGATTGCGCAACGCAGGCAGATCGACCTGCGCTATAGGCTGGAGGCTGGCGGCCCCGTAATGGGTGACGCAATGCGTCTGCGGCAGATCATCTCCAATGTGCTTAGCAACGCAATGCGCTACACGCCAGCAGGCGGGCACATCGATGTTGCGGTCACCGTGGACGGGCCGCGCGTGAAAGTCGCAGTGTCCGACAGTGGTAAGGGCATTCCGCCCGAGAAACTTGAAACTATTTTCGAGCCGTTTGCACAGTTGGGCGCGTCGCGTCCCAGTGATCATGGCGGGCTGGGTCTCGGGCTCGCCATCGCGCGCAAGCTCGCCACGCTGCACGGCGGTACGTTGACGGCGACAAGCGCCGGCGAAGGGAAGGGCGCCACATTTACGCTGGCGCTGCCGCTACAGGCGGTCACAGCTTCGACGATCGGTACGGTCGAAGCCGGCCCCGACAACCTTCTGGAAGACGTGCCGGTTGCCGCAGCGCTGTTGGGCGCACCGCTTGCCGCTGCATCGGTGCCGTGATGTGCATGAAAAAAACCTTCGGCCCGCAGGCCGAAGGTGTGGCGCCTGGTCGATGCGCAATGATTTGAATCAAAGGCGAGCCGACATGTACTGTTCCCGGACGGCCAGCCCGGCGTACGGAAGATTGCTGGCAGTGACGACCGCAAGGTAATCGGCGAATCGATACTGCAAGCGCGCTGTCTGCAGTGGCGACCCGCTCAACGCCGCTGGTGATGCATCCCCCACCGTCGACGTTGGCATACCGAGCACATTGCGCAGCGCATATGCCGCGCCGTTCCAGGCCGCGGTTGTGTCGCTTGCACTCATACCGGGGTAATCGTACTTTTCGTGCAGAATCTGGCGGTTTCTCCGAGAAGCCTTTGTTTATAAGGCTTTCCAGGTGATTCCGACTATTGTTTGCTGCTTTCCGGCGTCTTCGGGAGTACGATGTCCGCCCGCGATTTCGGATCGCGTCACCTGAACGGGGGCGGAAGATGTCGGACTTGCTATTTCGCTATGTGGGAAAGGACTGCTTGCCGACCCGCCTATCCGAGTTCGATGTCGATCATTATTTCGCGCTGACCGGCAGTGATATCGCTGCGATCAACGACAAGTTCCGACGGGATGGGCGAGCAGGCGCCGCCATCCAACTGGTTTTCCTGCGCGCCAGCGGCCGCACCCTCGACCAGCTCAACACGCTTCCCCGGCAGTTACTGCGCTACGTCGGCGATAAGCTCGGCCAGCCAACTCCAACCATCGCGTCGCTACGCACGATCTACCAGCGCTACAAGACGCTCTACGAACACCAGCTCTGGGCTTGCGATTACCTCGGCCTGGGCCGGCTCGATGAAGATCAGTGGACGGGCCTCGAAGCCTGGATGCGCCAGGACGCCATCGAATCGCTGTCGCTTGAGGAATTGGTCCAGCACGCCAACTATTGGCTGTACGAGCGGCGAATTCTGATTCCTTCCACGCGTGCGCTGCAGGACTTGGCCCGTTCCATTTGGGCCAGCATCGAGCGGGATTTGCTGGCCACGATTGAGACCGTCGTGTCCACGGAGCAGATTGCTGCTGCCGAGACCGCTGTATTTGCGCCACATGCGGGCTCCGGGACGACCGTGCTGGAATGGCTCAAGACGCCGCCCGCACGCCATAGCCCGTCAACCATGAGCGAGACGCTGGACAAGATCTGCTTCCTCAAAGGGCTGGGCGCACATACCTGGGCGTTTGACGGCATCCCGATCGAGAAACAACGCGCCTACGGCCAGCGTGTCCAGGCCCGCCGCCCCGCCAAAGTCCGCGAGCTGAAGACCTCCACGCGCACCATCGAACTGGTGTTCTTCCTGCGCGTGACCCTGCTTGAGTTGACGGACGCGATGGCCTACCAAGCGGGGCGCCGCGTCTCCGACCTGGTCCGGCAGGCTTACAACAAGACCACGACCAAGCAAGCACGCTCGGCGGTTGAATACCGGCAGCAACTGGTCGAAATCAAGGCGCTGGTCGACGATACCAGTCGCCCCGCCGAAGCGCGGCTGGCCGACATCGGCAAGCTATTGGAAGGCTTGTCTGCCAAGCCCCCCGCCAGTCACGCCGCCAGCGTGCGCGAAACGCTCACAGAAGATCACCACCGCATCCGCAACCTGCTGACGCCCCTGCGCCAATTGGAGCTGGCCAGCCACGGCAACGAGCCGGTCATGCGGCAACTTGAGGTCATCGGCAAGCTGCACGACCAAGGCGCGACGGAACTGCCGCCCGATTGCAATGTGCCGGTGAGCGCCAGTTGGCGTGACTTGGTCGATGGCGAAGACCGTAAGCGCGCGCTGCGCGCAATGGAAGCCTGCGCGATCATGGGCTTGCGCAAAGGGCTGCGACGCGGCACGGTTTGGATCAGTCACAGCCTGTCGTTCCGGGAGCGCGACCAATTGCTAATCCCGCCGGCACAGTGGGAATCCGAGCGGGACCGGTATCTGTCCTCGCTTGGCTTGCCGAACCAGGCCGACACCTACCTCAATCGCCTCACGGATCATCTGAAGGCGGGCCTCGCGGCATTGGACGAAGCCCGTGAGGCGGGTCACTTCACGATCGATGCGAATGGTGTGCTGCATCTGTCGCCGCTTGAGGCAGCACAAACGGACGGTGTACCCATGCGCACACGGGACCTACTCTTCAAGGACATTGGCAACGCGCAGTTTGCCGACATGATCCTGGAGATGGACGCCCGTACCAATTTCAGCGAAGTGCTGCTGGCACGCAAGGCGCGCGATGCGCACGAGCTGATCTCGCTGTACGCGGCGCTGATCGCGCACGGTACTGAACTGGAAGCCAAGGGCGTGGCGGCCATGATTCCCCAACTGGACGCCGCGCACGTCTCTACTGCGATGCGCGCGCTGGAGATGCCGGGGCGCTTGCGCCGCGCGAATGAGCGCGTGGTGGAATTCCAGCGCACACACCCGATTACCGAGTTGTGGGGAACCGGCCAACAGGCATCGAGCGACTCGATGAGCCTGGATACCTCCCCGCACCTGTTTTACGCGCGTGCCGATCCCCGCCGGCGCACCCACGCAGTTGGGTTCTACACGCACGTGCTAGACCAGCACGGCATCGCGTACAACCAGCCCATGGTGCTCAACGAACGTCAAACCGGCGTGGCGATCGAAGGTGTGATGCGCCACAACGAGACCCGCACCGATGGTGGGCTGCTGCGGCTCGCGGTCGATACCCATGGATATACGAACGTGGGGATGGCGGTCTCCAAACTGCTCGGCTTCGACCTGTGTCCTTGGCTGCGCAACCTGTCCGAGCGCAAGCTGTACCTGCCGCGCGGCCTGCAGGTGGCCGATGGCCTGGCGACGGCTGTCTCGCACGAGATTTCGCTCAAGGCCATTCGCGAGGGCTGGGACGGGCTGCTGCGCCTGGTGGCGTCGATCTACTCGGGACGCGTTAGCGCGATCGTCGCGCTGCAGCGCTTCGGCAGTGCCTCCCAAGGCGACCCCATCCACAAGGCTGCGGATCACCTCGGCAAACTGCTGCGCACGCTGTTCTTATGCGACTTTTTCAGCAATATGGAGTTTCGCCGGGAGCTGCGCACGCTGCTCAACCGGGGCGAGTCGGTCCACCAGCTCCAGCGCGCCATCTATTCGAGCAAGGTGGCGCATGACCGCGGGCGCCGCCAGGACGAAATGATCGCGATTTCCGGGTCGCTGACCCTGCTGACGAACCTGGTGATTGCGTGGAATACCCAGCGCATGCAGGCCACGGTCGATGCGTGGCGCCGCAAAGGGCAGCGGGTCGAAGACGACTGGCTGCGCCGCATGGGCCCGGCGCACTTCGCACACGTGAATTTCCGGGGCATCCTGAGTTTCCCGATTCATCAGTATCAGGACACCTTGCTGGAGACGGTGCCGCGCCGGCGTGCGGGCTAACGTGAAGCCGTCCATCTGACCGAGGGCGCCCGCCTGACTAACTCCAGTAGGTATCGGTCAGCGGATCGTGCAGCGACACCTCGACAAAGCAATTGCACAGGTCCGCGTGCTCATGCATCTCCGAGATCAGTTCCGCGATGGCCTGTTCCAGCTCGGGCCCGGCGGCAAACGGCATGACGATCTCGTAGCCGGTGCGCGGCCCCTCAAGCGGCCGCATTTGATACGGCGACAGACAGAACTGCTCGATCCAGCGACGCGCCTTGGACTTGCCGCGCACGAACTTGCTGTTGCGCTCGATATGGAGGTGCACGGTCAAGCGCGTCTGCGCTACGGGCCTGGGCGCAGCCGTGGGGCGTTGCTCCGGTGGCGTGGATGGGATGGCCATCGGGGGCGGCACCGGTACTGCAGGCGGCGCCAGCGCCGATTCGATACGGTGCTGTGCGAACGGGTCGGCCGCGTCGATGTAGCGCATGGCCGAGCGCACATCCTTCCAACCGACATACTCCATCAGCATCTTGAGGTCCCACTGGTTCGCGTTGGCCCAGGTCGCGAAGCCGCGCCGCAGTGAGTGGCTGCTGTAGCTATCGGGCGCCGGCAATCCCGCGGCACGGAACAGCGCACGCAGCAGCGGCACAAAGCTGCTGGCGCGCAACGCCTCGCCGCCAACATGTCCCCATCGGTCGATGCGCCGGAACACGGGGCCTGCGGTCAGGCCAGAGGCGGCGAGCCAGGCCTCGTAGGCCGCCACCGGGCACAGGCGCGAGAGCGCGGGCGCCTTGAAGGTCGTGCCATGGTGCGTGCGGTCCGCTTTCGTGCGTGGCAGGAACACCGTCATGCCGCGGCCGGCCTCCACCTCGACGTGCTCGACACACATCCGGCTCAGTTCGTCGGAGCGGAAGCCGCGCCAGAAGCCGATCAGCACGATGGCCTTGTCGCGGGCGTGAGTAGCATAGGTCCGTCGTTCCCCGTTGGCGCTGGCGTAGGCCAGCCGCGCGTCCAGCCAGGCCACCAGCGCTTCGAGTTGCGCGAGCTGCAGGGGCTTGGCGCGTCTTTCTGTCGAGGGGTGCAGCGCCGCAATGCCTTTGAGGACCTTGCGCACGTGCGGCACCTTGGTCGGGTCGGGAAACCCTTGGGTCTGGTGCCATTGCGCGAGCGCTGCCAGCCGTGCGCGCAGGGTATTGAGCGACAACGACTCGGCGTGCTCGGCCAGGTAGCGGGCGACCGCATCGGCACTGGCCGGCAAAAAGCCGCCCCATTCAACCTCGAAATGGCGAATCGCAGATTGGTAGCTGCGCCGCGTGTGATCGCGCGTTGCCGCGTCCAAGTACCGGTCGATATCTGCCATTGAGTCATTGCGCGAATGCTGTCGGCACTATTGTCGCTGTTTGCCCAGCCGAATGGGAACAGGTGGACTGCTTCCCCCACGCACACGCAATGCAGGGCCGATTGCCGCACTGCCCAGGTTGCTTTCGCACAATACTTCGAATATATTGGAAATATGGAAGAAAACGACGCTATCCGATCGCTCGCCGCGCTGGCCCACGGTCTGCGCCTGCAAGTGTTCCGCATGCTGGTGGTAGCAGGGCCTGCGGGCCTGACGCCAGGCGCGATCGCCGAACAGCTCGACGTGCCGGGCGCGACGTTGTCGTTCCACCTCAAGGAACTCATGAACGCGCATTTGGTGACGCAAGAGCGCGACGGCCGCAACCTGATCTACCGCGCGGCCTACGACCACATGGACGCCTTGCTGGGCTTCCTGACCGCCAACTGCTGCCAGGGCGAGGCCTGCCTGGAAGCCAGTTCCACTGATTGCAAATGCTGAAGGAGCGCCCCATGAAACGATTCCACGTCCATGTCCACGTTGACGACCTGAGCAAGAGCATCGCCTTCTATTCCAAGCTGTTCGCCGCCGAGCCCACTCGTGTGGAAGGCGACTACGCGAAGTGGATGCTGGACGACCCACGTATCAACTTCGCCATCTCCACGCGCGGCAACGCGGCTGGTGTGGACCACCTCGGCTTCCAGGTGGATGACGCCGCCGAACTGGCCGAGCTGAAGGCCCGCGCCGAAGCCGCAGACATGGCGCTGTTGGACGAGGGCGAAACCACCTGCTGCTATGCACGCAGCGACAAACACTGGATCACCGACCCGCAAGGTATCGCGTGGGAGCACTTCCATTCGCTCGGCAATATCCCGGTGTTCAGCGAAGGCAAACAGGAAGACGCCGCCACGGAAGGTTCCGCCTGCTGCACACCGCGCGCACCCGGTGGAAAGCCGATTGGGATTGCAGTGAAGTCGGGCTCGTCCTGCTGCTAGGAGCACTGCCATGGCCGACAAGACCTACAACGTGCTGTTCATCTGCACCGGCAATTCAGCGCGCTCGATCCTGGCCGAGGGGCTGCTGAACTACCAGGGCGATGGCCGATTCAAAGCCCACTCCGCCGGCAGTCATCCCACTGGCCAAGTGAACCCGTTTGCGTTGCGAGCGCTCCAGCAATTTGGCATCGAGACGAATGGCTTTCGCAGCAAGAACTGGGACGAGTTCTCCCAGGACGGCGCTCCTGAGCTGGATTTCGTCTTCACCGTGTGCGACAAGGCGGCCGGCGAGGTGTGCCCCGTCTGGCCGGGTCAGCCCATGACCGCGCATTGGGGCGTGCCTGACCCCGCCGCCGTTGAAGGTTCCGACGAGCGCAAGCAGCAAGCCATTCGCGATGCCGCCCTGACCCTGAAGCGCCGCATCGAGCTGTTCCTGTCGCTACCCATTCCCAAGCTCGATACCGTCGCCCTGCAAAAGGCTGTACGCGATATCGGCCAACAATAGAGACGTTCTCCATGACTACCAACGTTCTCATTCTCTGCACCCACAATTCCGCACGCAGCGTGCTGAGCGAAGGCATGCTCAACCACTGGGCACAAAAGCTCGGCAAAGACGTACGCGCCTACAGCGCTGGCAGCGCACCGAGCGGCCGCCTCAACCCGTTCGCACTGGAAGCGCTCAGCAACGCCGATATCGACACCACCGGCTATCGCAGCAAGAGCTGGGACGAGTTCGTCACGGACGGTGCGCCGCAGATGCGTATCGTCATCACCGTGTGCGACAGCGCCGCAGCGGAGACCTGCCCATACTGGCCTGGCAGTCCCGTGAAGGTGCATTGGGGCTACGCCGATCCGTCCAACGCGCCGGGCGGTGACGAAGGCAAGCGCCAGGCCTTCGAGCTGACACGCCAGGCCATCGGCTATCGCATGCTGCAGCTTCTCGCGTTGCCGCTCGATACGCTCAGCAATGCCGAACTACAGGCCGAGCTTGAACGCATTTCGCAGGACTGAGCACCATGACTGATTTGCGCAGCCGGCTCGCCGCTGAAGCACTGGGAACGGCCCTGCTGCTCGCCGTCGTCATCGGCTCGGGCATCATGGCCGAGCGTCTAGCGGGCGGGAATGTCGCGGTGGCGCTCCTCGCCAACACGGCGGCCACGGTGGGCGGTCTGTACATTCTGATCGAGACCTTGGGGCCGGTCAGTGGTGCGCATTTCAACCCAGTGGTCAGCGCCGTGATGGCGGTGCGCGGTGAACTGCCGGGCGCCGCGCTGCTGCCATACATCGCCGCTCAGTTGGTCGGTGCGGTGCTGGGTGCATGGCTGGCACACGCCATGTTCGACATGACAATCCTGCAGTTCTCCACCAAGGTGCGCAGCGGCACAGGCCAGTGGATTGCCGAGGCTGTTGCGACGGCTGGCCTACTGCTGGTGATTCTGCGCGCGCCCAACGGGCGGGCGTCTTCGATGGTGGCAGCCTACATCGGTGCGGCTTACTGGTTCACGGCTTCTACGTCCTTCGCCAATCCGGCGGCGGCATTCGGGCGGATGTTCAGCAACAGCTTCGCTGGCATTGCACCCGCCAGCGTGCCAGGCTTCGTGATCGCGCAGTGCGTCGGCGCGGCGATCGGGCTGATGCTGCATCGGATGCTGGAGCCTCGCTTGGCCCGACGCGATCACCCCAATGTGATCGAGTCTTCAGGCGAACACCAAGTCGACTGAGCCCACGATAACCATGAGCGCCCCTGACTTCCGCCCCGCACGCCCCGAGGACTTTGCGGCCATCCAGACGCTGCTCGCTGACGAGGGGTTGCCGTACGAGGATGTCACCGTGGCGGGGACGGGTCGTTTCCATGTGGCATTTGAGCGCGAGAAGCTCTGCGGCTGCGTGGGGCTGGAGCTGTACGATGCCGATGCATTGCTGCGTTCGGTTGCGGTGGCCAAAGGCGCCCGCACGCGCGGGCTCGGCCGCGCCCTGGTGGACATCGCTGAGCGCGATGCCACGGCGCTGGGCGTAAGCCACCTCTTCTTGCTGACCACTTCTGCGGCGCATTACTTCGCCATGTTGGGGTATCAGCCGTTCGCGCGCAACGCTGCCCCCAGCTCGCTGCGGTCCAGTTCGCAATTCAGCGCACTGTGCCCAACGTCGGCAGTGTGCATGATGAAAGACCTGACACAACAGGAAGCCTGACCGCCTTACCGGCGGCCAAGCCTTCACCGGTCGCTTACAGCCGGTGCATCTCTACCACCGTCGGCTGTCCGTCGACCGTATCGAAGACCGCCGACACCTTGTCGTCCTTCTGACGTTCTTCAGCACTGCCTTGTCCTTGACGGCAAACGTCATCGTCATGGCGCCCATGCCCAGGTTGTCGATCGCGCCGTGCTTGAGCGTGACCTTGCCGGTGTCGGGGTAGACCTCGCGGGGTAGTCGTACCTTTCATGTGATCGGCTAGGCACCGTGCGATGCTGTGGCGCTCGCGCGCAGGAAGCCACCCCATTCAACTTCGAAGTACCGGATGGCCGATTGGTCGCTGCGCCGCGTGTTGTCGCGGGTGGCGGCTTCCAGATAGCGGTCGACGTCGTGCATGGCCAAGTTTTTCTGCGGGCCGGTGCGAGCCGATTCAACGTCAAATCGCTGCCCGCCGCAAGCGCAACGCATTTGATACGACCGACACCGAACTGAGGCTCATGGCCAGTGCGGCGATCATCGGCGAGAGCAGCAGACCTGTCGCGCTGTACAGAACGCCCGCCGCGAGCGGCACGCCCAGTGCGTTGTACAGGAACGCAAATCCAAGATTCTGCTTCATATTGGCCATGGTGGCCTCGGATAGCTGACGCGCGCGCGCAATCCCACGCAGATCGCCCTTGACGAGGGTCAACTGCGCGCTGTTCATCGCCACGTCGGTTCCTGTGCCCATGGCGATGCCCACGTGAGCCTTGGCCAGCGCCGGTGCGTCATTGATGCCGTCACCGGCCATGGCCACCACGCGCCCCTCGCGCTGAAGCCGGTCCACCAAGGCCAATTTGTCGGCGGGCTTGACCTCGCCGTGGAACTCGGTGATGCCTAACGCCTGCGCGACCGCCTTCGCCGTCACGGCACCGTCGCCGGTTGCCATCACGACACAGATGCCGTCCTCTTGAAGCTGTTTGAGCGCCTCCACCGTTGTGGCCTTGATCGGGTCGGAGACAGCAAGCAGACCGGCCAGTGCGCCATCCACTGCGAGATACATGACGCTCGCACCGCGCCCCCGCAGCTCGTCGGCGGATGGCGCAAGCGCAGCGGTCGATACGCCCAGCGAGTCCATCAGCGCGGTATTGCCCAGCGCGAGCTGGTGGCCCGCCACGGTACCGCGAACGCCGATGCCGGTGCTGGACTCGAAGTCCTCGGCGCGCTCCAGCGACAGGCCCCGCTCACGGGCCGCGGCCACGATTGACGCCGCGAGCGGGTGCTCGCTGCCCTGATCGAGACTCGCCGCCTGGCGCAGCACATCGGTATCGGAAAACCCATTGGTACCGATGCTGCGCTCGAACGACGGTTTGCCCTCGGTCAGTGTCCCAGTCTTGTCGACGATGAGCGTATCGACCTTGCGCAGGTTCTCGATGGCCGCCGCGTCGCGGAACAGAACGCCAGCCGTGGCGCCTTTGCCGCTTGCGACCATGATGGACATGGGTGTCGCCAGCCCCAGCGCGCAGGGGCAGGCGATGATGAGGACGGCCACCGCGTTGATGAGGCCATAGACCCAACTCGGCTGCGGTCCAAACAGCCCCCAGGCGAAGAACGCGAGCACCGCGATGGCGATCACCGCGATGACGAACACGCCCGCGACCTTGTCCGCCATCCGTTGCATGGGCGCCTTCGAGCGCTGCGCCTGGGCGACCATCTGCACGATCTGCGAGAGCACGGTCTGGGAGCCCACCTTCTCCGATTCGATGATGAGGCTGCCTGCGGTGTTCATCGTCGCGCCGATCACGCGATCGCCCACGCGCTTGGTCACGGGGATGGGCTCGCCCGTGATCATCGATTCATCCAGGGAGCTTGAGCCCTCGATCACGATGCCGTCGGTGGGCACTTTTTCCCCGGGGCGCACGCGCAGCCGGTCACCCACGTGCACGTGGGCGAGCGGCACGTCCGCTTCACTGCCATCCGGATTGATGCGCCGTGCGGTCTTGGGCGCCAGGCCCAGCAGTGACTTGATGGCGGCCGAGGTCTCGGAGCGGGCCTTGAGTTCAAGCAACTGACCGAGCAGCGTCAGCGAGATGATGACGGCCGCGGCCTCAAAATAGACCCCGATACGGCCGTGCATCGCGAAGGTGTCCGGGAACAGCCCCGGCGCAACAGTCGCGATCACACTGTAGACGTAGGCCGCGCCCGTTCCCAACCCGATGAGGGTCCACATGTTTGGACTGCGGTGAATAAAGGACTGCAGGCAGCGCTCGAAGAACGGATACCCCGCCCACAGCACGACGGGTGTGGCGAGCACCAGTTCAACCCAGTTCTGGACTGACGCCGGCATCCATCCATACCGATGCCCGAACATGGCCAAGATAAAGACGACCACCGTCAGTGGCAGCGTCCACCAGAAACGCCGCTGAAAATCGACCAGCTCGGGATTCTCCGCTTCGTTCAGTTCTGGAATCACCGGCTCCAACGTCATGCCGCAGATCGGGCAGTTGCCGGGGTGATCCTGCCGGATTTCCGGATGCATGGGACAGGTATAGATCGTCCCCTGTGGCACCGGCGGCTGTTCGGCGTCGGGAGCGGGCCTCAGGTATCTTTGCGGATCGGCCTGGAACCGCTGTTCGCAGCGTTCGCTGCAGAAGTGGTAGACGGTACCTTGATGCTCGGCATGAAAGCGCGAATCCCGAGATACCTGCATGCCGCACACCGGGTCCGTCTCGCTCGGTGCGCCGGGCGCTGGCTCGCTTGCAGAATGGTGATGGTGGGCCGCGTTGTGCGTCGTCGCCGGCGGATGGCCGTGCCCCTCGTGGTGATGGGCAGGTTGCCCGCCAGAACCTTCACGATGATTTTCCATGGGCCGTCGCTCCCGTTGATGGCCGTCGCTGCCGAGATTTCGTACAGATGCCGCCGCTAAGAGGCTCGCCGCCTGCCAGGCGTGCGCCATGGACGAGGCGATTCACGTCGCTCTCAACGTACAAAACCATCTTAGACGTTCCCAGAATGGGAAGGTCAAGAGGCGACTCGCCTGCCGATCGGCACCTCCGTTTGGCGAAGCGCAGTCCACACGCTCACTGAGCGGGCTTCACCGGCGGTACGCCCCGACGATCGCGCAATGCGCGTCGCCATATACGCGGATCGCCGGAGGTGTTTCACTTTGGCAGATTCGACTCAGCAAGCACGATGCCGCAAACCGCCGGCAGGCTGCGATGGACTGCCCGCACTCATCAGCCATGGCCGAGCGGCGCATCACAGCGCTTTGGCAATGGCTTCCATCGGTTTGATGCCCGCGCCGAAGCGCGCGATATTGGCCCTGTGCTCGCTCAGACTGGTGTACGGCACATAGCGGATACCGAGCTCGGCAACGCGGCTGAATGCAGGCCGCGCGAGCTGGGCACGCACGTCCGCCTCGCGTGCGTCCGGTGCCACCAGGAACAGGTGTTTCTTTGCTGACGGGGCCGTACCGAGGGCCAGGTCCAGAAGACGCACGATGCCGGAATAGATGGAGGTGGTGTGCTCGACCTCAAACGCAGCCTCCACCTCCAGGGACGCCGGGTTGAGCCACACCACGTCGATCAGGGGCACGGTGTCGGCGTCGGCAACGAGCAAGGAACTCGGCAGCGAGGTCAGACAGCCGTCACCCAAGGCGCCATCGCCATACGGGCGGCTGCGGTCGTTGGTCGCGATCCAGACTGCAAAGCCCAGCGCCTTGCCCAGGTCTCGCAACCATCCTTGCACTTCGGTATGCGTGGCATCTTCCTGTCTGCCAGCCTGGAGCTGCTTGGCAAACGAGGCCGCTTCTTCCCGGACGCGGAGCAAATCCTCTTGCCACGCGGCGACCGCCATCACATCGGTCTGCTGGGGTGGCACCGGATAGCGATTCACGCCGATGTCGAACAGCAGCCCGGCCACCGCCCCCAGATCGTTCGACAACACATCGCGATACCGCGCATTCAATGCGAGCACGCCTTCGCGCATGGCGAGGTAGTGGTCCCACTTGCCCAGTTTGACGCTGGAGCCCGTGAGCGCGTTGTAGCCGTTGACGATGGCGGTATTAAATGGCACGACCAGCGTCGGGTGGATAAAGTAAAGCAGATTCGCCGCCGCGGGGCCCAAGCCCTTGATCCCGTGCTGGCTCAGGCGCTGGATGGCCTGGACGACTTCCTGCTCGGTATCGCAGCAGTTGCACGTGTGGAGCAGCCTGGCAAAGGCCCGCTGATTGTCCGCATGCTCGTAGATGTCCGGAATGCGAAGCTTGGGCTTCCACAGGAAGGCGTGATCCGCGCCCTTGAAGATCTGGCGTTGCTCGGCAATCGAGGAGACGACGGTCTCAAGGGAAGAGCCACGATAGGCGTTGCCGAAGGTTCCGGCCTGGATTTCCTCGACCACCGCGCCGATCCCGCGCCGGATCGAGCGGAAGTTCTTCAGACGCTCCGGCCAAAGAAACCAAGTCTGGTAGGTTCCGTCTGCATCGAGCTTCCACCGCTCAATCAGGGTTCTTGTCAGGTCTGGCATGGGGGTCTTTTATTTGTCGGCAGCGTGTGGGGCTACCCGATATATGGTCAGCGGCTGAGTACCTGCCGGGTAACTGGGATGCCCCATTGGTGCCACTCCATGAACACAGTGTAGGCCCGCATCCGCCCTTTACCGGCCGGCTGAACGACGATAGGTCCCTTGCTTGAAGCGCCCCACCACGATATGGATCGGAATGGCCGCGACGGCCACGATTCCGATGATGAGGTGCGACTGCTTGGTGAAGGCGTTCCACTCTTCAGGACCGTAGTACAGCCCAAAGGCCGTGACGATCAGCAACAAGAATACAAGAATCGCCGTGATCCCGGTGGCCATGTTGCGGCGGGCGACCCATGCAAAGCGAACATGCTGCGGCAGCATGGCCCCCAGCAGCACGAGGCTGGCAAAGCCAAAGCCGCCATGGGCCACCAGGAGCTTGCGCACCATGGGCACGTCCTCCCAATGCAACAAGTCATGCAGCGTGCTCCACAGCAGTCCCGAGATAGCGAGGCCGGCCATGACGACGAGCGCGAGCCAGTAGTGATAGGGATGCAACCGGATACCGGTGCCTTTGAGCGGATGTCGATGATGAGAGGGCTTCATGATGCGATGGCGTAGGCGTGGTAGGCCAGCAATGCACGCTGCGCGGCAGGCGATTTGTTGCCAGCGAGCGTGACGACCTTGGTGAGCGCATCTGCCCAGATGCAACGTGGCGCAATGCACGTCACGCCAGGCTGGGCGCCTTCCGGGCGGGCGGACGCCAGCGGCGACTGGATGGCGGACACGTGGGCGGGACGGTCAAAGCTCTCGGCAAAATAGTTGCCGCTGGACGCCGCCGCGCCGCGGCCGAGCATGCCGATCAGCCGAATCTGGTTTGGCGCGTCGGGGCAGCGAACGTGGATCGGTTGCTCATTGCAACCGAACACGCGCAAGTCGCCGCCGGCGCAGACCACACCGTTGCGCACGCCGGCATGGCGCAAGGCCAAGACCGCCATGTCGACCGCGAACCCTTTTGCGATGCCGCCAAAGTCCAGCCACACGGGCCGCTTTTTGACGATCGTCGTTGGGCCGGCGAACACGACATCCGACAAACGGGCGTCCGGCTCGGCTTCAGGCCCGGGTGGGCGGGGTAGCAGCCGGTGCTCCACCAGCAGTCGGGCGACAGTCGGGTCGAACAGCCCGCCGGTGATCGCGTGCATGCGCTGCGCCTCGCGCAGGACGCGGACCGTCCATGGGTGCACCGAAACGGCGTCTCCCGGGGGTGCCGCATGCAGGCGGGACAAGTCGCTATCCACGCGGTGCACGCTCATCAAGGCGTCGACGCGGCCGATGACGTCAAAGGCTGTCGCCAACGCACGTTCATGCGCGCCGTCCGTCGGCGGGTGCGCATCGTCGATGCGCACCTCCACCACGGTTCCAAGCAATGGTTTGGCGCGGCGAATCACATCTTGGACAGGAGAAGGTCGTACACCGCGAGCACGCGCTTGACGCCTTGCGTGATGTGCTTGCACGAAAGCGTCGCACCGCTGACATTGCGAATGTCCTTGCCGAGTTGCACCGGGTCTTGCGCGGTCTTGCCGATGAACTGGGCGCGCCAGTCAGCATTGCGCACCTCGTAGCCGTAGGTTTCCTGGTAGGTCAGGATATCGACCGCGCGCACAGCCCCTTTGGCGTCGAGCGCCACGGCATAGGTGATTTTTTCGTGCTTGCCCACCACCCGGTCGACGATGAACCAGCCGCCGGACGAGGCTTTCCAGACGCCTTTGTCGTTGAATGGTTCGTGTACGCCACTGCGCTCGTTCAAGGCATCGCGCACGGTATCGCTCAGTTGCAGCGGTACCGGCTGGAACGTTGCTCCCGGAAACATTTGCGCTTGCGCCTGCTGCACCGTCAGATATTCCGTCGCGTGAACGGGCACAACGATCGCTGCAAGCGGCAGCGCCGCGACTGGCGTCCATTTCATGTGTGACTCCGTGTCCAGAAGGTTTAGAACGGAACGCCGACCTTGACGATGAACTCGTTGCGCGCGTGCTCATCGCCAAAGATACGGTGACCGGCGACCACTGCGGCTTGATCCTCGTTGTAGGTCTTGACCACCGGCAGCTGGTGGCGCCACGCCGCGGTCACCCACCAATGCTTGGTGGCGTAGTGCAGGTTCGGGCCGACAAACCATGCCGAATGGTCTCGCCGATCAAAGCGGTAGCCCAGAAACTCGCGGTGGTTGCGTGCCTCCGCGCCAAGGCTCAAGTTGTCGGTGAAGCGGTAGGAGACGCCTGCGGTCAGATCGAGCATGGAAGCACGCTCAATGTCGCCCATTGCGGTTTTATCACGCTCATGCGCGCCAAGAATGTTGGCGGCAAAGATCAGCCGGTCATCCAGCATGTTCTTCTGCAGGATGATGCGCCATTCGAGGTCCCGCTCCCGGGGCCCCAACTCGGGTTCGAGGTACAGCGCCAGGCCGATCGGATCGGTGACGGGATTGAGTACCTGGTAGATCGCTTCGAGCGAAACGGTCTCAAAACGCGTCTTGCGGTATCGGCCCGTCGGATCGTCATTGGGGCCGAGATCCGTCAAGGGTCCTCGTGTCGTGCCGTCCACGCCATTGGCTTTCGCGTTGACGTAGCTCCAGTTGAAGTAGCCTGCCAACTGGAATTTGTCCGTCACGCCGTACTCGATTTCCTCCCGGTTCAACAGCCCGCTGTAGGAGCCCTGCGACTGCCCTTGCTGCAAGAGCGACTGGTGCTCGAACTCGAAACGGCCCTTGGGCATGACGTCGGCCGTGTAGATCCAGCCGAATGGCGACTCGCCGGCATTGGCGCCCATCGATAGCAGGCACGCGGCCATGCCTACCATCAATTGCTTCCCCCAGGAAGTGCATTGGTTTGCACTTTTCATCTCGTCTCCCCCTTGAAATCAGCAAATTGTAAGGGAGAATGAGAATAGGTATCAATTCCTTTGAGAGGTATTCCGCGCTGTTACCTTAAGACTACCGGCGCGATTCCCGCTTGCGCTGTTTTGCCTTGGACCGTTCGGACCCGTGCACGGGCGGCGCGGCGCCCGCCTTGCGCTCGGGCGGTGATCGCCGGCTGCGTCCGCCCGCGGCGCGATGCCGGCCATGGCGGACACGCACGTAGCCGACGAACAGGACGAGAATGACAATCCAGGCGGCGAGCACCACCCCGAATAGCCGGAGCACGCTCGGTGGCAGGTCCGTAATCAGCATGCGTTGCGTAGCGGACGCGCACGCTTGCGCTGCTGCAACGCCGTCGCAGGCGACAGCTCACGATGGCGAGCGGCGGTCTGGGCGGGCATGTTGTCAGCTGTAGGCTTGATACACCGTGGCACTGCCATCCGGCAGGATCAGGAGCACGTTGAAAGGCATGGTCCGGTTGCCATAGGCGGGGCCGTCCATGCCCGGGGCACCGAGCGGCATGCTCGGAACCGCGAGCCCGACGGCTTTCGGGCGTTCACGCAGCAGGCGCTTGATCTCGCGCGCCGGAACGTGTCCTTCCAACGCGTACCCCTGCACGATGCCGGTGTGGCAGGACGCGTACTGATCGGGAATGCCAGCCTTACGCCTGGCCTGGACGGTCTCCTCGACATCGTGCACGGCAACGTCGAACCCGTTGTCCTTCAGGTGCGATACCCAGTCCTTACAGCAGCCGCAGCTTGCCGTCTTCCACACTTGCACCGACGGCTTCGGAGCGGCCTTTTGCGCGATGGCGATGAGCGGCAACAATGCGAGTCCGGAAGCGATCGCGCGCCGCGCATGCGAGATGCGCTTTGAGTGGTTCAATGTATCCATGCATCCTCCCTGGCTTCCATCAAGTTACATCGGCATGGGCGAAAGTACGCCGAGCCACGCCACCAGCGCAAGAATGATCACCGCCAACGTCGTCTCTGTGGTCAGACTCCGGCGCAGCAGGCGCACTGCAGCGTCGTGATTGCCCGCACTTACCGCGGATTCCAGCCGCGGGCTCAAGAAGTACCGATTGGCCGCCGCCAGCCCCAGCATCGACACAAACAGCACCAGCTTGCCCGTCAGCAACCAGCCATAGGCAGTCGCGACAAGCCCCTGTACGGTCGGCCCGAGGATCAGCACGTAGTTGATGGTGCCGGTCACCAACAAGGCCGCGACGATCAGGGTCCCCACGCGTGCGAAGCCGTTCGATGTATGGCTGAGCGTCTGAACGGCGTGCGCGCGGGAGACCCGCCTGGTGAACGCCAGCAGCACGAAGGCGGCCAGCGCACCGATCCACGCGCCTGCCGCGATGAGATGTACGGCATCAGAAGCGATATGCATGTACCCCTTCGCACCGTCGTCCATGGCGCCGTGCCCGGCCCAAGCGAGGCTCGCCAGCGCGACCGCTCCGGCAGCGGCTGGTACGGCGAAGGGCATCTCGCTGCGGCGGCGCAGCAGAGCGACGGCTGCCAGACACACCGCCAACGCGCCCATCCGCGCCGTCCACGCGAGTCCGACGCCGGTTCCCGTCAAGAGCATCCCGAAGACATGGGCGCTCAGTTCCGAATAGTCGGCGGCGCCGGTCATTGCCTTGGCCGTCACAACGATGCTGATGGCCGAGACGACCAGGCCAAGCACCGTTGTGGCCGCAATGACATTGACGTACTGCCTTGCAATGCCGGACGACCGGTCGTCGCGACGCAAGGCGTAGATCCCGAACAAGGACACGCCAAACAGGATCATCAGATCGAGATAGAGCGCGAACCGCAGGAAAATATTGAACCCGTCGTCCGGCATGGTCTTACTTCACCTGGAAGGTGATGTTGCCATTGATCGGGTGCGTGTCCGTCGAGACGGCGCGCCAGTCAACGCGATAGCCGCCCGGGGCGAGCGGTTGAGCCGGCGTGATGACCATGGTCTTTCCGTCGTCACCGCCAGACACCTTGGATGCCACCTTCATGGGGCCGTGGTCGGCCATCCCCGGCATGCTGACCATCACAAGATTCGCCCCCGAGAACTGGGTCACCAGATTCTCGGAAAACTTCAGTTCGATCTTGGCGGGTGCGGCGACCTCTGCCTTGTCCGCGGGAGAGGACGAGACGAGCTTCGGGTGGGCAAAGGCGACCGAACTCACGAGGACGGCGGACGCGGTCAAGACAGCACGTGCAAGTTGACGAGAGGTGAACATGGGAAAAGCCTCCATTGAGAGCGGGAAGAAATCAATACCAAACACGTACACCGGCGATGACACGTGTCTCGCCACGGCGACCGCCTGCGGCCTCGATCATGTTGGCCGTGCTGCCAAATGCCTGGCTGCGCTCGATGCCGATGTACGGCGCGAATTGCCGGCTGAACTCATAGCGCAATCGCACGCCCAGCGTTCCGCTGGAGAGTCCGCTGCCGATTTCCAGGGCTGTATCACGCTTGCCGTAGAAGTTGGCTTCGAGGCGCGGCTGCAGTATCAGCCGTTGCGTCAGCAGCAATTCATATTCCGTGGAGAGGCGAAACGCGGTGCGCCCGCTGTCTCCAAGATAGGCCGTTGCCTGGACATTGAACCGGTACGGCGCCAACCCTTGTACCCCAAAGGCCGCCCAGTTGCGTGCCGGCCGCCCGTTGCCAGCGTCATTGCGTAGGCCGACCTGGGTATCCCAGAAGGTGGCAATCGCGTGCCCCCACAGGAGTTCGGTGCGGGCTTCCTCGACTTTACCTTTCTGGATATCGCCTTCGGCCTTGATGACGGCCTTGTTGTAGACCGTTCCAAACCAGGCCTGCGCTTCGTAGGACGTTGCGTTGGCCTCGGGGCCATGACTCCATTCGAGCCGATCCACCAGCACTGAGGCGAAGTTGTGCTCATCGGCCATCATCAACTGCCTGCCGTTCCCCAGCGCGAATTTCCCGGCGCCCAGTTGGTACCCGTCCGAATAACCATGCGGATCGCGTGCATCGGGCGGCGGCGATCCGCCTTGCATTTGCATGCTGCCGTGATCCATGCCCTGCATCGAGCCATGGTCCATGCCCTGCATCGAGCCGTGGTCCATGCCCTGCATCGAGCCGTGGTCCATGCCTTGCATCGAGCCGTGGTCCATGCCTTGCATCGAGCCGTGATCCATACCCTGCATCGAGCCGTTGCCCTGCGCGTCGGGACGACTGGGTGCCTCATCCCGCGCCGGGTCGCTGCTCATCAACTGAATCTCTTGGGCCGACGCGACGCCAATGCCTGCGGCGGCTACTGCTACTGCCATCAATGTTCTTCCGTACTTGTACATGATCGATCCGAATGTGGGCTCTGGCATTACGAGACGACAACTTCGCGGAACATGCCCGCATCCATATGCAGCATCAGGTGGCAGTGCCAAGCCCAACGGCCGAGGGCGTCCGCTGTCACCAGGAAGCTGATGCGCTGCGCCGGCTGTACCGGAAGGGTGTGCCTGCGTGCCAGGAACTGGCCATCGGGCGTTTCCAACTCGCTCCACATGCCGTGCAAGTGCATGGGGTGCGTCATCATCGTGTCGTTATGCAGGATGACGCGCAGGCGCTCTCCGTAGCGGAAATGCACCGGGGTCGACTTACCGAACTCCACTCCGTCGATCGACCACGTGTAGCGCTCCATATTGCCGGTCAGGTGAAGCTCCACTTCCCGCTGTGGGCCACGGCGATCGAGCGGCCCGCCGATGGTGTGCATGTCCGCCAGAACCAACACGCGGCGGCCGTTGTTGCGCAGACCGATGCCGGGATCGTCGAGATTGGTGCGCGCCATATCCACATGCATGTCGGTGCCGGGACCGTACTCGGTACGCGCGTGTCTAGCCTTCTTGCTAGGCACCTTCAGGTCGTTGGCCGCGCTCGCGGGTGGTACTGCGGACTGGTCCTGGCCCATCATGTCCATGTCGCCAGCCCCCATCATCGTCATGCCGCCTGACGCCATCCCGCTCATGCCGGCATGGTCCATCCCACCCATCCCGGCCATACCGCCCATGCCTCCCATATCGCCCATCATGTCGGCCATGGTCAGCCATTCGGCCTTGTCGACTTGGGGCACTGCAGCTTGCAGGCCCTTGCGGACCGCCAACGTCCCGCGTGCATAGCCCGTGCGATCCATCGACTGCGAAAAGATGGTGTAGGCGTCATCTCGTGGCGACACCAGCACATCGCACGTCTCGCCAGGGCCGAACCGGAACTCGTCGACGGTCACGGGTTCGATGTTCTGGCCATCGACCTGCACCACCTTGAGCTTCAGGCCCGGGATGCGCACGTCGTAAAAGGTGTTGCCGGAGCCGTTGACGAACCGCAGGCGCACGGTCTCGCCCGGTGAGAACAGCCCCGTCCAGTTGCCGGCCGGGGTCACGCCGTTGGTCAGGAACGTCAGGGTGGCCCCGGACAGATCGGCCAGATCCGTTGGATTCATCCGCATCTGGTTCCACATCTGCCGCTTGTCGATGGCGGCTCGCCATCCTTCGTTCGACAAATCGCGGAAGAAGTCCACCACCGTGGGCTGGTTGTAGTTGTAGTAGTCGCTTTGGACCTTGAGCTTCGAGAGCACCCGCATGGGGTCCTCATCGGTCCAATCCGACAGCAGAACGGAGTAGTCCCGATCGGCCCGGATCGTCTCGCCGCCGGCGGGGTCGATGATCAGGCCGCCATAGACGCCCGTCATCTCCTGGAAGCCAGAGTGCGAGTGGTACCAGTAACTGCCGCTCTGTTCCACCTTGAAGCGATAGGTGAAAGTCTCGCCGGGGGCAATGCCGCGAAAGCTGATGCCCGGTACACCGTCCATTTGAAACGGCAATATGATGCCGTGCCAATGGATGGAGGTGGGTTCGGCCAGACGGTTGGTCACCCGAATGGTGACCGTGTCGCCTTGCCTCCAGCGCAACGTCGGGCCTGGCAGCATGCCATTGATGGTCGTGGCCATCCCGGGCTTGCCCGTGAAATTTACTGGCGTCTCGGCAATCACCAGATCGAACTCGGTGCCCTGCAAGACGGGCGAAGCGCCAAGCGCGGTAGCGCCTGCGGCAGCATGCGATGCGGCGATGCCGCCAAGGCCGAGGCCGGCGATAACCCCACCCGCGGCCAAGCCCTGCACGAATCGACGCCGGGGAAGGTTGGGCAGCAGAAGACCAGGAGCACGATGGCTGGGCATGATCAAATTCCTGTTTGATGCGTTGGTTTGTGATTGGACGAGAACGCCACTCGCAGCCTACTCACCGGCAGGCTACCTTGACCTGACCGAAACATTACATGTCTGTCATGTTCGCGTGGGACAGCCGGGAGGCTTGTAATCTACTCCCCGCACTGCTTCCCGAGACCTTTTCACACCCGATCTGCCGTATGAAACTTCTGGTCGTCGAAGACGAAACAAAAACCGGTCAATACCTGCAACAAGGACTGACCGAGGCCGGCTTCATCGTGGATCTGGCGCGCAATGGCACGGACGGGCTGCATCTGGCGATGACGGGCGAGTACGACCTGTTCATCCTGGACGTCATGCTGCCCGATGTCGACGGATGGGAGATCCTGCAATCCCTGCGCCGCGCAGAGATGGGGACGCCGGTCCTGTTCCTCACGGCCCGCGACAGCGTGGCCGATCGGGTCAAAGGCCTTGAGCTCGGGGCTGACGATTATCTCGTCAAGCCGTTTGCCTTCTCCGAGCTGCTGGCGCGGGTGCGCACGCTCTTGCGCCGGGGCAGTTCGCCTGTCAGTGCGGACCGGGTTCAGGTTGCGGACCTGGTGCTGGACTTGACGCGGCGTCGCGCGTCGCGCGGTGGCCAGAAGATCGCCCTCACCAGCAAGGAATTCTCGCTGCTTGAGCTCCTGGTGCGCCGCCGTGGAGAGGTCCTGCCGCGCTCGCTGATCGCCTCGCAGGTCTGGGATATGAACTTCGACAGCGACACCAACGTGATCGACGTTGCAATCCGGCGCCTGCGAGCCAAGATCGACGACAATTTCGAGCCCAAGCTCATCCATACGGTGCGCGGTATGGGCTATGTCCTGGAAGGCCCGGAGGACCACGAATGAGGAGGCGTCTGCGTCTATCCCTGACTGCGCGGCTGACCGCCTATTTCTCGTGCTGCTCCGCGGCGGTATTGCTTGGCCTGGGCATTGTCATTGCCTTGGCCATGGAACGGCATTTCGCTGTCGAGGACTTCACCGCGCTGTACGAGAACGTGAACGTGATCCGCAAGGTCGCCGAATCCAGTTCGCCGGACGACGTTCGTGGCCGTATCCGGGATGCCTTGCAGCACCGCACGGATTTTGTTGCCCGCATCCAGAGCGCGGACGGCCAGATCGTCTATGAGAGCCGAGGGTTCGACTTTCGCCCGGGCCTCGCAGCGGCGGCCCGCGCCAGACGCGGCGAGCCACTCGTGTGGCATCAGGATGATGCGCAATATCGCGGACTGCTGGCCACGGTGGCGCTGGCGGGCGAGTCGCCCGCTTCACTATCGGTGCTGGTCGGCCTGAACACCGACATCCACGCCCATTTTTTGACCGGCTTTCGCGGCACACTGGCGTTCTACATTGCGATTGCCGCATTGGCCAGTGGTGTCTTTGGGTGGTGGGCGGCGCGGCGCGGGCTGTCGCCGCTGCGCACGATCGCCTCCCGGGCGAAGACCGTCACGTCGAACCGGCTTGACGAGCGCATGCCGGTGGATACGGTTCCGGTCGAAGTGGCCGACCTGGCCGCGACGCTCAATGCCATGCTTGAACGTCTAGAGAACGATTTCCGGCGGCTCTCGGAATTTTCGACGGATATTGCGCACGAACTGCGCACGCCGATCACGAATCTGCTCACCCAGACCGAGGTGGTGCTCTCGCAGCACCGCGAAGCGGCAAAGTATCGAGAGGTCCTCACGTCCAACGCCGAAGAACTGCAGCGTCTGGCACGCATGGTCTCGGACATGCTCTACCTCGCCAAGATGGAGAACCATCTCGCACTGCCTTGCGCCGAAGACATCAGTGTGCGGGACGAGATTGCCGCCCTGTTCGATTTTTACGATGCGCTGGCCGAACACAAGGGCGTGCGTCTGGAGTTGCGTGGTGAAGGCCATATTGTCGGGGACCGCCTCATGTTCCGGCGCGCGTTCAGCAACTTGCTCTCCAATGCCATTCGCCACACGTCGCCGGGCGGCAATGTGATCGTGACAATCACGCCGCAAGCGCAGGACGTGAAGGTGACCGTGGACAACGAAGGCGAAGGCATCCAGGAAGACCAGATGCCGTTCATTTTTGAACGCTTCTTTCGTGCGGATAAGTCCCGCGCCAGGCCGGAAGCCGAAAGCGCCGGTCTGGGGCTTGCCATCACCAAGGCCATCGTCGTCGCACACGGCGGCTCCATTGGGGTTTCACGGCACGGCGATTTCACGCGTTTTGGGGTCCAGTTTCCGTTGGCTCCGAACGGTCCGGCGCCCGGCAAATAGCCTCGTAGGCAGCCAACTGCGTTCTCAGCATGACAGGCGGCTTACGCCAACATGACGATTCTGAAAGATAGCGCTGCCTCTTCCACTTGAACCGGCATGTCGTTGCGTTTGGGTGCCCGACGGGCGCTTTGCTTGCTCCTCTGGGCAGCGTGCTATGAAGGCACGCCTTTCCAAATTTTCACCGCCCAAGGAGAACTTACATGCCCCATCAAAACTATCAGCAGTGCATTGACGCTTGCGCCGCCTGTCACGTGGAGTGTCTGCACTGTGCCGCTTCGTGTTTGGCCGAGCAAAACATCAGCGAGTTGACCACCTGCATCCGGCTGGATCTCGACTGTGCCGACATTTGTTCGACAGCCGTGGACGCCATGTCGCGTGGCAGTACGTACGTCAATGAGGTGTGCCGTCTCTGTGCGGACATCTGCGACGCATGTGCGGCAGAGTGTGCAAAGCACGGCCACGAACATTGTCAATCCTGCGCGCACGCCTGCCAAAAATGTGCACAGGCGTGCCGTACGATGCAATAGCGCGTCTGCGACGCGAAGCCTGCGGGTAGATGACGCAGTCGTAATACAAGGGTCATCGCATGGTCAGGGGCTCGCTTCTATAGTCGACGGCAAGCAAGCCTTTTCCCCCTTCACGCACAAGGAGAACGCGATGAACCAAATTAAAAAGAGTGCTTTGATTGCCGTTGCATTGGCAGCCCTCGGTGCCAACGTTGCCAGCGCGGCAACCTTCGGTGGCCAGACTGCCCGCGACGTCTACACCGACGGTGCCAACGCGACCGGCAAACGCGATCCGTACACCGATGGTGGCCGTATGACGCGGGACACCTACACCGATGGCGCGCATGCCATGGGCACGCGTGATCCGTACACCGACGGCGGCAATCAGTAATTCTTCTCCCCCCCAGCCTTGAACCCTGCGCGATCCCCCCGCGCAGGGTTTTTTCTTTGGTGCCGCCAGCGCGCATGCACGGCACCAACATGGCGCGCATCCCGGTGGCCCGGCCGTGGGTTAGCGCGATTCCCATTCACCGTCCTCCGCCAAACACCCTTGGCTCAACACGCGCGTTGCGTCGACAGTGCCTGGCCGACCCGATGGTGGCACGCGCTCTGCTTCCTATCGGGCGCTGGCATGCCGCTGTGCGGCTACGCCCCCGCCATCCACCTGAGGGAAGAAAAAATGAGCGACTACAGTCCGCCTCCCGAGTGCCTAGGCCGACGCAAGTTTTTACGTCAGATTCCAGCGGGAGCACTCATGGCGGCGGGCTTGCCAAGTCACGCCTGGGCGCTACGCAGCCAAGGGCAGCCGGAAGTTCTCCGAGGCACGGAGTTCGATTTGACCATCGCGGAGATGGCGGTCGATTTCAGCGGGCGCGAACGCTATGCCGTCGCAGTCAACGGATCCATCCCCGCGCCGATCCTCTACTGGAAACAGGGCAGCGAAGTCACGCTGCGCGTCACCAACCGCCTGCAAACACAGACTTCGATTCATTGGCACGGCGTGCTCGTACCGTTTGAAATGGATGGCGTCCCGGGCGTCTCCTTCACCGGTATCGCACCGAACGACACGTTCGTGTATCGGTTCAAGGTACGCCAGGCGGGCACCTTCTGGTATCACAGCCATACCCGCTTCCAGGAGCAACTGGGGCTGTATGGGCCGTTGGTGATCGAGCCATCAAGCCCGGATCCCGTCGTGGCCGACCGGGACTACGTCGTCATGCTCAGCGACTGGACCGACGAGAACCCCGAGACGGTGTTTCTGCGTCTTAAGCAGATGAGCGATTTTTACAATTTCCAGTTGCCCACGGCACCGGAGTTTGTACGTGACGTCCAGCGTCTCGGGCTCGCACAAGCCCTGGAGCGGCGCAAGATGTGGAACCAGATGCGCATGAATCCGACCGATCTGGCAGACGTATCCGGGGCCACCTACACCTATCTGATCAACGGCACAACGCCGCTTTCCAATTGGACGGCCATTGCGAAAGCCGGCGAACGGGTACGGTTGCGCTTCATCAATGGGTCGGCCACGACCACATTCGACGTACGGATTCCGGGGCTGAAGTTGCGCGTACGTGCGGCCGACGGCCAGGAGGTCGAACCGGTCGACGTGGACGAGTTCCGCATCGCTGTGGCCGAGACGTACGACGTGCTTGTGGACATGCCGGACCAGCGCGCATACACCATCTTCGCGCAGGCCATGGACCGTAGCGGCTATGCGCGTGCCACGCTGGCGCCTGAAGCGGGCATGCGAGCCGATGTGCCGCCGATGGACCCCAAAACGTGGCTGTCCATGTCGGACATGGGCATGGATATGGACATGTCGAGTATGCCAAGCATGGCGAGCGGCGGCATGCAAAGCCACATGATGGACATGCCACGGATGGAGATGCCAGGGAAACAAGGCATGCAAGGGATGCAGGCGCAGCCCCAACCAGGCGGCACGCAGGCGCCCATGGACATGATGGACTCCATGTCGATGATGGACCAGTCGGACCCCACAACCCCGCCAAAGGAAGCGCAAAGCAAGCCGGACATGGCGGCTGGCGACAAAATGCCCGGACGAGGTCAGATGGCAGGCATGCAGACCGGGCCGGAGACGGACATGCGCTCGATGAACCCATCCCGCTCGCTCAGTGATCCGGGGCCGCGGCTACGTGAGAACGGCAGGCGTGTGCTGACGTATGCCGACCTCAGAACACTGAACACGCCATCGGATCCGCGCCCCCCTGGACGCGAGATCGTTCTGCATCTGACGGGCAACATGCGCCGCTTTATCTGGGGTTTCGACGGCAAGAAATTCTCCGAGTCGACTCCGATCCGGCTCTATTACGGCGAGCGCGTGCGCATCACGCTGGTCAACGACACCATGATGAATCATCCCATGCACCTTCATGGCATGTTCAGCGAGCTGGAGAATTCCGAGCGCGGCGTGCTGGTGCGCAAGCACACCATCAATGTTCAGCCCTCCAAGCAGGTGAGCTTCCTCGTCACCGCAGACGCGCCGGGGCAATGGGCCTTTCACTGCCATTTGCTGTATCACATGGAAGCGGGCATGTTCAGGAAAGTCGTGGTCGCGTGATCCACAAGCGCGGCAAGGAGAATTGCCATGTTGGGAAACGTTCGCCGATCGGCGCATGCCGTGGCCGCGCTCACGCTTCTGTGTTCCGCACTCGCGTCTGCCCAGAGTCCGGCGGGTGGCGAAGCGATGCCTCACCACGGGCACCCGGAGACCGCCCCGTCCTCCAGCGAGCGGGCGGGTACCGTGCAAGCAGCCGACGCCGATCCGGCGTCGGTCAACGTGTTGCTCAAGTCGGATGAAGCGCGGGTTCCCATGCAGGACCCGAACCGCGGCATCCCGATGGCCGGCGACACCATGGCGGATGACGGGGTGTTTCATCTCTTTCTGCTCGACCGGCTCGAATACATCAAAGCGCCCGGTCAAAACGGCTTCGCCTGGGACGCGCAGGGCTGGATCGGAGGTGACTTGAATCGCCTGTGGCTCAAGTCGCAGGGAACGCGCATGGGCGGGGAAACGGAGGACGCTTCTGCCGAGGTCTTGTGGGCGCATGCGTTCGCGGCGTTCTGGGATTGGCAGGCCGGCGTGCGCCGCGATTTCGGCGCGGGGCCGGGCCGCACGTGGGCCGCCTTCGGCGTCCAAGGGCTTGCGCCGTACTGGTTTGATGTGGAAGCCACAGCCTACGTCAGCTCCGCTGGTCGCCTGGCCGCGCGCGCGAAGGCCACCTACGACATCCGGTTCTCGCAGCGCGTTGTGCTCACGCCAGAGGTCGAAGCGAATCTTTACGCCAAAGACGATCCGGCACGCTCGATCGGCAGCGGCCTGTCGGATGTGAGGCTGGGGGCGCGGCTGCGCTACGAGGTCCAACGCAATGTTGCGCCCTACATTGGCGTCTCGTGGGGCAAACGTCTCGGTAAGTCAGCCGACTACGCCCGCGCAGCGGGCCGGGGAACGACTGATAAGCAAGTCGTCGTGGGCCTGCGCATGTGGTTTTGAGCGCCGCACACTCAAGCGTAGCGGCTGGACCACCGCGCTCAACCGCCGCGTCAGCGCCTATGGCGCCAGCGTGGTTCCGACCATTCGAACCGCGTCCTCCAGAAGGTGATCGCCGTTGCATGCATCGACATTACCGAGTGGTAATTGGGGCGTCATGGCTTGGTGAGGGGCCATCAATAGAATGAGAAAACGATGACACGCTCTGGAGAAACAAGATGAAAACGCAACGTTACCTCGCACTGATCATTGCAGCATCCGCTGTGGCGACTTCCGCAGCCTACGCTGCGGACAAGTTCCGCGGTGATGGCGGCGACAACTGGATCGAGCATGTGCGGCAAACGCCTTCGGCTGCCAACGCCAACGCCAACAAAGACGCCTTGTTGTACGGCTCGCCAGCGCCGGTCTCGCAAGCCACACGCACGATTACCCTGAAGCCAGGCATGAAGTATGTCAACGTGGATTCCGGCGAGACGGTTGCCTTCAATTCCGATAATGGGCCGATTGCCTGGACGTTCATCGAGGCAATGCAACGCACGTCGGCCAATCTGGGAGTTTTGCTGCCGGACACCAAAGAAGCGCAGGGTGTGTACGTGATCATCTCGCGCAGCAAATGGATGATGGGCAGCTAACCGTCGGGTACGCACAAGCCGGCCTGTCCACCTCGATATCTCGCCCGGTCGACGTGGACAACAGCGCCATCGGAGCCGAATCGGCTCTTGCGCCGTCGCCATGATCGGCGTGCTCGCGTTGTTCGAGCACGCCAATGTCGCCGGCACAGTCTGCAGCCTAACGCGCCAGCCGACTGCTATGGGACGGTGATGGCGACGCGCATTGGCATCCAGGCCTCCATTGCGAATTGGCGCTCTTCTCCGGCTTCCACCACGAGCTCAACGGGCTTTGTCCCGCGCAGAGCTGCATCACCCCCCCGCCTCGAAGAGATCGAGCCGAAACGCAACAGGGAACCGGCCAGGGTTCCTGAGCATGACGACATAGCGCTCCTGCGCCGCCAGAGACTTCACAACGACAACGCCTTTTGCAGTCGACACGTCGTAGACGTCGATCGCAGCAGAAGACATTGGGCTGCCCCCCAAGGTAACCACGGGGTTGTGGGAGGACAACGCGTGATCGAGGTGCAGCACGAAGGCAGATGCAGCCGGAGCGAGTGAGAGACTGGCGACAAGAAGCGCTAGTGTTCGAATCATAGTGTTTGATCCAGAGATGCGGGTGAAAGAAGAATCCGTGGCGTGCTCAGGCTTGGGGGCGGTCTGCCGCGGGGCGGCGGCGCGGATCTCGGTCGGTCCCTGCATCAAAGGTCCAAAATCGATGCAACGTGAAGTTCACCATGGTAAGCACTCCCGTCGAGATGATCTGTGCCAACCAATCATGCAAGCCGAGCGCGATCCCGAGCGCAAGCTGCGCAGTGTTCAATAACAATGCCGCTAGCGCCACCATCATGAACTTGGGCAGCGACGTACGCGCACCAATCTGGTTGGGAAACACCCAGCGATTGTTGAGAACGTAGCTCAGCATCAGGGCCATGCCCGCCCCGATCCCGGAAGAGACGGTTGTGCCCACCCCCTGCCGAATCAATACGTACATCAGCGAATAGTGCACGCCGGTGCAGACGCCGCCTGTGGCCAGGTAGCGTGCGGTCGGAAGGCGAATTGCGATCATGAGCGCGGTGGCTTGGCGTGCAAGCGGGCGGGCAAGTCGATAGCGCGCCCGGCTTGCTCTCCTTGCTTTATTCCTTCGTCGCGACGCCCAGGAGCGAGCCGCCGGCGTGGAACGGCACACCGGCTGTCAGCAGTCGATATTCGAGGTCACAGACCGCTGACAACGCCCGGTTCACCGCTGGGCCGATACGGAAACCTTCATCGACATTGGAATCTGACCCTTTGCGTCGCTGGCGCATGCGCGACCACACCATGGCAGGCAACAGAAGGGACATGAAGGAGTTGACATAGACAGGCCGGAAGCCGGCGCGGCGCAGCTTTTGTATCAGTTCCGAGCGAGTGTAGCGGCGCTTGTGCTTGGCAGCATCGTCGACAGGGCTCCACAGCTTGGGGTGTTGAGGCACAGTCAAGATCACCCCCCCGCCGCGATGGCAGGCCTTGTACATTTCGCGCAGAGCGCGTTCGTCGCTGTCGATGTGTTCGATCACATCGAATGCTCCCACGACATCGAAGGCATCAACGAACGGGATCGCGCGCGCATCGAGCTGTAAAAACTTCGCGCCGCAGTTGCGGCGAGCGACTTGAAGTGCGTGTAAGGATGGCTCGCCGCCGCAGACGTCTGCATGCGGATGTTGGGCGATGATCGCCGCAAGGTTTTCCGCTGTCCCGCAGCCGACTTCCAGAAACGAACGCAACTGCGGAAAGTACGTTCGCAGCGCCCACATGATCAGGCGCCTGCGATACACGAACCAGAAATGCTGTGCGTGCAGCGATTGGTACTCGTCGAACAAGGCCTCCTGGAACCCATCGTTCTCTTGGATCATCCCGGGGGCGAGGCACGCGACGCCGTCACGCACGGTCGCGCGCCAACCGCAGGCGCCACAAGCCCACGAAAACGGGGCGACGGGCGAATGGCAGTGGATACACACTTGCATTGCACACTCCTACTAAACCGAGTGGTGCGCCTGAAGGCGACACCAACACTGTTGCGTGCTAACAGAGCCTCATTCCCTCACAGTGAGGGCAGGACTCGTCAGCACGTCGACCGATACGGCACAGCGCCATCGGCGTTATCGCCGAGGGCACGCTTTAGACCGCAGGCCGCGGGGGACGCAGGAGTGCATCGGGAATGAAGCTGTTGAATCGGGCAGCCACAGGAGGAAGGACTGCGTCAGTGGCTGGGCCAGCCCGCTCTGGCGGGCGTGCTGTCGCTGCAGGCTGAACGTTGGCAGCACAGTCGCTGCACTTTTCGCAGTCCGGTTCGGGAATGAAGCGCACGGCCTGTAGTGGCTTGGTATGGCAGTGATGCTGTCCAGCGTGCGCAGCGTGACTGGCGGTTTGAGCGCTGGAGACTCGTTGCCGTTTCGCCACCGGATGCGATCGCTCGCACTCAGCAGGCAAGCTGGCGCGAGCGCTCTGCAAAGTGAACGCAGCCATCACGAGCCAGAGCAGAAACGCGGTCAGCAACTTCCTCATCGAACCGATCCGAGACCAAATTCGAGCGCAGTCTACGGAGTCGAAGCTGACGGTTGCATGACGTAGTCATTACCGGTCCGGGCGTGTCACTGAGCCAGTGAAGCCGGAATGGTCGACGCTGAATGCGCGTCTGGCATGGCTCTGCTGTCAATATGTATCGTCTGCATGCTTTCATGCAAGTCGCCTGGCCGAAACAGCTCTGTGTGCTGTCTTCGAACCTCACGGCATGGCACGATGCGTCGCCGATGCTATCGAGAGGTGGCGATGGCAATCCGGTGATCGGCGGCAATGCAGACAGTGTGGATTGCACGATAGGTGTGCTGATGCTGCCGGTGCAGCAAAAGCATATGGCTGGCGTTTCTTGGTCGCTCAAAGCGTCCCCGGTGCGCCGGGGACGTGTTCAGCCTTCTTCCACTCTCTCGCGATGGGGCCCCCAGTTCCCGCGCCATTCTTGCGGCGCATGATCGAGAATCAGGAACCTACGGTAGCCTCAATCAGTTGACGCGAAGAGTGCCTCACGCATGTCTTCCATCGGTGAACGGGTCTCGCGGGCCTGTCGCCTCGTTGCCGCCGTCGGTGTAAGGGTCGGACTTGCGCGGCCCGGCAGCCAATATTTGAGCATCGGAGCCATTGACGAGGTTTCTGGCTCCATCCGTGAACGGATCACGCTTGTCGGTAACGGAGCGGGTCCCATCCGTGAATGGGTCCGGTTGCTTCGTACCCATCGCCAGGAAGTTACTCCCGGAGTGACTCCCATCCGATCTTGCATCCGCGGCAAATGTGGCGTGAGCCAAGCTCATGGCGTGAGGGGCTCGTGCGTTTGCCTGAACTTGGCGGCCGTCGATCAACTGGCTGGCAAAGGCAAGGGCCGATGTCGCGCTGAACGCAGTCAGCAAGGTGCCGGCGAACAGAAGTTGTTTGATGTTTTTCATGGTGATACTCCAATCAGATTGAAATTGGTGGCCATGCGCGTGCGCCGACGCATCGGGTCAGCGCGCACGGCCTTCAACGTTCGGGCGCATCAGGTGTGCTGTTCCGAACGAATCTGAGTGCATAAGAAATGTTTGCGGAAACAGCCTCAGTGGCCCTGATACAGCCGGCTACCGTTCGGATAGGCCCAGACGCCTCTTGCCGCCGGGACGTCGGGGAACAGCATGCCAAGGTTGACCGCAGCGAAGCCTGGCCGCGCTGCGAAAGTCCATGCAGCCGAAGTCGATCCAAAGTCGAAGCGCACGGTTTCGCCGGCTTCCACGGGAACCGCCTTCATGCCAGGCGAGACGGAGACGGTTCGTATTACGCCGGTCTCGCGTGCCGGTTCCCCAAACAGGGCCGCAGCGCGACCCACGGTGGCCCCGGCAGATGCCGAAGCGCCAGTCATGCCGGCTGGCATCGGCATTGCTGCAAGCTGCTGCGGTGTGGCCGCCATGTTTCCCGCCATCGCCTTGGATTCATGGGCTTGGTTTGCAGGCATGTGCTCCATCATTGCAGCACAATCCTCGCTCATGGAGTGTTGGTGTGCCGCTGCTTCGGCGAAAGCGTGGCGCTTCTGCGCACTCGCCCGGGCGAGATTGATCGCATCCCAGTCAGGGCCGGCAAAGGCGGATGCGGTGAGGCTCGCAAGGGCGAGCGCGGTGACAATCTGGATCGATTTCATTTGGATTTCCCCAAGACAGTGAGATTGGTCGCGTGTTGAAGCTTCAGGTCAGATCAGAACGTCGCCCCAAACTCCCGGACGCGATGGTGCTGGCTGACGCGGCAGGATTGCCGCATGAAATCAGTTTCGCAACCGGGCCGTTAGCAGGTAGATCGGCTCGCAGGGGACTACGGGCGCCGGGACACGCCAAGTTGGCGTCCATGCAAGCGGTGGCAACGGCAAGACCTGATGAAGGCACTGAACCGTTGGCAAGTCGCCATCGGCTGGGGTGCGGCTATCTTTGACGACCGCGCGATCATCGTAGCGGTAATCTGCGCACAGTGTCGGTTGGTCGGCGTCCGAGCAACCAACGCGCAGATCCACGCTTTGCCCGCCAGACAACATCGTGTTCGCGGGGCAAACGTAGGCAGCTCCGGCAACGCCTGCAAAGAGCACCGTGGCCAGGATGAGCCAGGCAATGAGGCGGCGAAGGGTGGACCTATCGTGCTTCACGACTTCCTCAGGGCTGTTTTGGCGTTCAACGTACGATCGTCACCATCGTCGCGTGTGGGGCCAAACCGTCCCAAGGTCTGGAGGCGTTCATTCGGCATTTGTGTCGCCCCGTTGCGAAGTGGGCGGCTGCGCAGGAGCGCTAGCTTGCCCGCGATCCGAATGCATGCTCTTCATCATCAAGAGCATCGACAATGGGCAGAGCAAGACAAACAGGAGCGGACTCGCGCCCATCATGATTGGGCGGATCTGCGGCAATACAGCGTACGCCAGGGCGAGCAGGACGATGAGGCCAGCTCCGACTTTCATGATGGTCTTCATTTGGCATTTCATGATGCGACTCCTTGCTCTGGGCCCCTGTGGCGGGGCGGTGTTGGAACGGTGACATCTGAGGCGCCTTCGGTATCCCGGTCACGTTCCCCAGATGTCCGAAGCGTAGACATTCCAGCAATGGGAAGGTCAAGGTCGCTTTTGCGGGACATTGGGCGTGCACGAAAAGCTGCACCAGACATCAATTAGCGGCGCGCGCGTTTCTTGCGGCGTGGGCGCGACGAGCGGTCTGCTGCCCGTTGGCTGAACTTTGTCTGTCGCCAAGAGCGCGCGCCCCACCAACACACCGCCACGACGAGAATCGCGACAAGCAATATCTCGGCACCGAGCAGGTGCTGCAACTCGGGCGGCACCCAGCGCCAATCAAAGTACACGCAGATCTCCCTTGAGAGCGGCCAGGTGCTCGCCGCCATGGGCAGCGAGCACCTCTGTGGCCCTTACTGCCGGGTCATCTCAACGACAGTCGGCTTGCCTTGCACCTTGTCGAAGGTGACCTGCACCGCGTCCCCTTCCTTGAAGTCCTTCAGCCATGCGCGGTCCTTGACCGGGAACGCCATGGTCATGGCGGGCATGCCCAGGTTGTCGATCGCACCGTGTTTAAGCGTCACTTTGCCCGCTGTCCCGTCGATCTTCATGATTTGTGCGGCAACCGGATGAGGCGTTTGCTGTGATGGCGCGGAGGACTTCATGTCCATGTTGCCCATGGATTTCATATCCATGTTGTCCATCGACGAGGCGGCGAAGGCTGCCGGCACCGCTACGAGGGCGAGAACGAGCGTGGCGATCTTGATGTGCTTCATGATGTTTCCTCCTGGGAGGGTTGGGTGGAAAGAGATTGCGTCTGGCGCCTGCGTATCAGCAGGTAGACGGCGGGAACAACAAACAGGGAGAGCAACGGCGCCGTCACCATGCCACCGACCATCGGTGCGGCGATGCGCTGCATCAGTTCGGAGCCGGTACCGTGCGACCACATGATCGGAATCAGGCCAGCAAGAATCACGGCCACCGTCATCGCCTTGGGCCGCACGCGCTGCACGGCGCCTTCCTGGATGGCCGCCAGCAGTGCGGCAAGGCTGGTGTCTCCGGTCTGCTCGCTCTCGGCCCATGCCTGTTTCAGATACAGCAGCATGATCACGCCGAACTCGGCGGCCACGCCGGCCAGCGCGATGAAGCCGACCACGCCGGCCACCGACAGGTTGTAGCCCAGCCCGTACAGCAGCCAGAACCCGCCGATCAGCGCCAGCGGCAGCGTGCCCATGATGAGCAGCGCCTCGTCAAGCTGCCCAAAGATCAGGTACAGCAGCACGAAGATGATCAGCAGCGTGAACGGGACAACCACCTTCAGCTTGGCCGTGGCGCGCTCCAGGTATTCGAACTGGCCGGACCAACTCAGCGAGTAGCCGGCCGGCATCGGCACCGCCTTGGCCACCGCCGCCTGCATGTCATGCACGGCCGAGCGTAGGTCGCGCCCGCGGATGTCCACGTACACCCAGCCGGAGAGCCGCGCGTTCTCGCTGCGCAGCATCGGCGGACCTTGCACCACCTGAATGCGCGCCACGTCCGACAGCGTGATCTGCTGGCCCCGGTCGGTCACGATGGGCAGGCTGCGCAACTGCTCGACCGAGTCGCGGTAGTCGCGCGGATATCGCAGGTTGATCGGAAAGCGCGCCAGCCCGTCCACGACTTCCCCCACGTTGTCGCCGCCGATGGCCGAGGACACGATGCTCTGCACATCCTCGATGTTCAGGCCGTAGCGGCCGGCCGCCATTCGGTCGATGTCGACATCGACGTAACGCCCGCCCGAGAGGCGCTCGGCCAGCGCCGAGGTCACGCCGGGCACCGTCTTGACGGCCGTCTCGATCTGAGTGGTGAGCCGGTCGATCTCCTGCAGGCTAGTACCCGCCACCTTGATGCCCACCGGGCTCTTGATGCCGGTGGCCAGCATGTCGATGCGGTTGCGGATGGGTGGCACCCAGATGTTGGACAGGCCCGGCACCTTCACCACCCGGTCGAGTTCCTCTACCAGTTTGTCAGCGGTCATACCGGGCCGCCATTGGTCGCGCGGCTTGAACTGGATGGTGGTCTCGAACATCTCGATGGGCGCCGGGTCGGTGGCGGTGTCGGCGCGGCCGGCCTTGCCGAACACGGTCGCCACCTCGGGTACGGTCTTGATCAGCCGATCCGTCTGCTGCAGCAGTTGCGCGGCCTTGCCCGCCGACAACCCCGGCAGCGCCGACGGCATATAGAGCAGGTCGCCCTCGTCGAGCGGTGGCATGAATTCGCCGCCGATGCGCAGGATCGGCCAAGCCGTGGCGGCCAGCAGTACGGCTGCGACAACAACCGTTGTCTTGGGGTACGTCAGCACCTTCGCCAGCATGGGTTGATACAGGCGGATCAGCACGCGGCTCAGCGGGTTGGATTGCTCCGAGGGGATCTTGCCGCGGATCATGTAGCCCATCAGCACCGGCACCAGCGTCACGGACAACCCCGCCGCCGCCGCCATCGAATAGGTCTTGGTGAAGGCCAGCGGCGAGAACAGCCGCCCCTCCTGCGCCTCCAGCGTGAACACCGGAATAAACGACAGCGTGATGATCAGCAGCGAGAAGAACAGCGCCGGCCCGACCTCCGCTGCTGATTCGCCGATCACGCTCCAGCGTTCGTGCCCGGTCAGCTCCCGGCCGGGGTTGTCCGCATGCCAGTGCTCCAGATGCTTGTGCGCGTTCTCAATCATCACCACGGCCGCATCCACCATCGCCCCGACGGCAATGGCGATGCCGCCGAGCGACATGATGTTGGCGTTGACGCCCTGGTAGCGCATGACCAGGAAGGCGGCGAGCACGCCCAAGGGCAGCGAGACAATCGCCACCAGTGCCGAGCGCAGGTGAAACAGGAACACCAGGCACACCAGCGCGACAACGATGAACTCCTCGATCAGCTTGTCCGTCAGGTTGTCCACCGCGCGGTTGATGAGCGCGGAGCGGTCGTAGGTCGAGACGATCTCCACGCCGGGCGGCAGGCTTTTCTGGAGCGCGGCGAGCTTGGCCTTGACGGCCTCGATGGTCTCCAGCGCGTTCTTGCCCGAACGCATGACGATGACACCGCCGGCCACCTCGCCCTGGCCATTGAGTTCGGCAATGCCGCGCCGCATCTCGGGGCCGAGCTGGACCGTGGCGACATCCCCAAGGCGCACCGGAATGCCGGCTTCGCTCGTCATGATCGGGATGTTGCGGAAGTCGTCGAGCGTCTTCAGGTAGCCGGACGCGCGCACCATGTACTCGGCTTCGCCCAGCTCCAGCACCGAGCCGCCGGTTTCCTGATTGGCCCCCTTGAGCGCCATCAGCACCTTGCCCTGCGACAGGTTGTAGGCGCGTAACCTCTCCGGTCTGAGCACCACCTGGAACTGCTTGACCATGCCGCCGAGGGAGGCGACCTCAGCCACATTCGGCAGCGACTTCAACTCGAAGCGCAGGAACCAGTCCTGCAGCGCCCGCAGTTGCGCGAGGTCGTGCTGCCCGGTCTTGTCGACCAGCGCGTACTCGTAGATCCAGCCCACGCCGGTGGCATCTGGCCCCAGCGCTGGCTTGGCGGCCGCCGGCAGGCGCGATTGCACCTGGTTCAGATACTCCAGCACGCGGGAGCGCGCCCAGTACAGATCGGTGCCGTCTTCGAACAACACGTAGACGAAGGAGTCGCCGAAGAACGAATAGCCGCGCACGGTCTTGGCCCCCGGCACCGACAGCATGGTGGTGGTGAGCGGATACGTGACCTGGTTCTCTACGATCTGCGGCGCCTGGCCGGGGAACGGCGTGCGGATGATGACCTGCACGTCGGACAGGTCGGGCAGGGCGTCGAGCGGCGTGCTGCGTACCGCCCACAGCCCCCAGGCGGTCAGCATGACCGTCGCCAGCAAGACGAGGAAGCGGTTGCGGATCGACGCCAGAATGAGCCGGGCGATCATGGCTTGCCTCCCTGGCCGCCCATATCACCCTTGGCCGGTTCCACCGAAGACAGGACCGCCATGCCGTCCTTATCCAGGTGAAAGCGGAACCGCACGCGGTCACCCGGCTTGAATCCCTTGGGCATGCCGGTGGGCGGTGCGCCAAAGTCCATCGTCATCGCACCCCATTGGATGGACGGGATGGGCCCGTGGGAAATGGTCATGCCCTCGCCAGTCACGGCCTCGATGCGCCCGACACCTTCGTGCTCGGCGGTCGGGGCGGCTGGTGTCGCTGGCGTTGGGGTCATGCGCTCGGCCGTGCCGCGCAGGCTGGCTTCCGAGTCGATCAGGAACTGCCCCGAGGTGACCACCTTTTGCCCAGCCTTGAGACCGGAGAGCACCTCGACCATGCCAGCGGACTCCCGCCCGGTCTGGACGTCGGTGGCGACGTAACCTGCGCTGCCGGCATCGACCATGACGACATTGCGCTGCCCGGTGCGGATGACGGCTTCGAGGGGGATCAGCAGCGCTTCCTTCTCCTGGCCGCTGTCGAAGCGGACTGTGGCGAACATGCCCGGCAGCAGGCGCCCATCCTTGTTGGGCAGGATGACGCGGACCTTGATGGTGCGCGTGGCTGGATTGACGTCGGGCAGGATCGCGTCGATCTTGCCGGCGATCGGTTCGGCGGCCCCGGTCGGCAGCACCTTGACCACCAAGCCCGGGGCGATGACGCGGGCCTGTCCCTCCGGCACTTCCGCGATCACCCAGACCTGATGCAGATCGGCCAGGCGGAACAGCGTCATGCCGGGGGAGACTGCCATGCCGTCGCGCACGCCGACCTCTGTCACTACGCCATCGATCGGGCTGGTGATGCCGAGATTGGGCTGCAGCTTGCCCGAGCGCTCCACAGCGCTCACTTGGCCCGGCGTCATGCCGGCCTGCAGCATGCGCGCCTTGGCTGCACCGCGCAGCTCGGATTCTCCATGGGCAGACTGGCCCGAGACGGCGAGGTATTCCTCCTGCGCCGCAACCCAGTCGGGCGAGTACAGCGACACCAACGCTTGTCCGCGCCGTACCGGGTCGAGCGTGGCCCGCACCGCCACGTGCTGCACGAAGGCACTGGTGCGCGCCTGGATGACCTGGACGCTGCGCTCGTCGATGGCGATGTTGCCGGGCGCTTCGAGCACCGTGCTCAAGCGGCCCGCCTTGACCTCGGCCGTGCGGATGCCCAGGTTCTGGACCACGCGGCTGTCGACCGTGATGCCGCTGCCACCGTCGCCACCGCCGTCTGCATAGACCGGCACGAGCTGCATGTCCATAAAGGGCGATTTGCCGGGCTTGTCGAAGCGCTGGCCCGGCACCATGGGGTCATGCCAGTACAGGACCTTCTTGCCGGTCTGCGGATCGATGTCGCCGGCCTTCAGGCCGGACGGCGTGCTCGCTGACGCGGGTGCCGTCGCCGACTGCGCGCCGCGCGCGATGCCCAGGCGGTAGCCGCCATATACCGCGGCGCCGAGCACGGCCAGCCCCGCTGCCACTGCAACGATGGTCTTTTTCATTGGAACTCCTGCGTGGCGGGTACGGCTTGCGCCGATTGCGCGGTCGGAAGCGGAATCAGGAAGGTCAGGTCGGCCCACAGCTTGGCCGTTTTGGCTTCCAGCGTGAGCCGCTCGAGCGCGGTGTCGATGGCACGATGATTGGCCTCGGCCACCGCCAGCAGCGAGCCGACATTGGCCCGGTAGGCTGTGAGCGCGGCGTCCGCCTGGGCCTGCGCCAGCGGCAGGGTTGATTCGTCGTAGCGCTTGAGGCGGTCGAGGTTGCGTTGCATCTCCGCCAGCTTGGCGCCGATCATGGCCTGCGTATCGCGCCGGACGATTTCGGCTTTTGCGCGTGCAACCTGCGCTTGCGCCAGCTTGGCCGACACCTCGCGATCCTGGCGGTTGGCCTGATCCCAGGGCAGCGGAAAACTGATGTTCAGCGACCCCATGTTGGAATACGCCGAGCCGCGCTGGCTGACCATCAACTCCACGGTCAGGTCGGGCTTTTTAGCTTGCGCCGCCGCGCGGATTTCCGTCTCCGCCATGGCGACATCGCGCCCGGCGGCCGCCAGTTCGGGCACCGCATCAAGCTCGCCTGGCGCGCCCTGGGCCAACTGCTGGACCCGCTGCGGTACGTCAAGTCGCGGACGCTCGGCAAGAGGACGGCGCGCGGCGGGCCCGATCCACCGTTCCAGCGCCACCGTGGCGGTTTCGATGGCGGCCTGGTTCTCGTCCTGACGGTCGTGCAGCTTCTGGACTTCCAGTTCGGCCATCAAAACATCCGCTCGCATTCCGCGGCCGCTCCGATACGCCGCCATGGCAGCCTGATGCGCCAGCTCCAGCGGATGGCCGTGGTGGCCAAGTAGTGTGCGGGTCTGTTCGGCATACCACCGATCCAGCCAAGCGGCGACGGCATTGCGCTGCACGTTCGCCATGCCGACCGCGCGTTGCGCCTCGGCAGCGGAGGCCTCCGCCTCGAAGCGCGCCGCCTTGGCGCGGCGCTTGTCGACCCGCGTGAACTCCTGCATCACGCTGATCGAGCGCATGGTCATGAAGTCCCGGCTGATCGAGAACTGGTCGGGGCCGTTGACAGGGATGTTGTTGACCCCGAGCTTGAGCACCGGATCGGGCAACTGGCCGGCCGCGATGGCCATCTGGTTCGCGGCCTCGATGGCGCCGCGCGAGGATTCGGCATCGTCGGCGTGTGTGGTGGCCAGTGCGACCGATTCCTCAAGCGAGAGCGGGGGTGTGGATTGCGGCGCCGCGGCATGCGACACCGCCATGCCAAAGGCAGGCGCGCACAGCAGCGCCAACGTCAGGCGACGTAGAAAATGCATAAAGCCTCCAGGAACAACGACAGTCACCCCGCTTGACGGGGCAACACGCAATGAACGTCGTTCCGGAGGCTACGTGCGGAAACAGCAGTGAAGGATGGCGAGCGGCGGTGGCGGCGCACGCGGGCGCGCCTCGGCGCGCAGCACCGTACGGGCATCGGTAACCACGATGGGCACCGGTTCGACGACGCTCACGAGCACCGGCAGGAATGCGGGAATCTGCGGCGAGACATGGTCGGCGCTCTTGGAATCCGCCTGGCAGTGCGCCAGGCAGAGCGCCTTCTGATCGTCCCCGCTGCCCTTGCCGTGATCGGCGTTGGCCATGTCGGCCATATCCTCGCAGGATTCGGTCAAGGCCGCTTGCGTCTGGCCGCCCTCGAGCTGGTATCGGCTGCCCGCACAGGCGTACGCCGCCGCTGCCAGTTGAACTGTCAGGAACAGTGTGACGAGGAAGCCAGCAAACCAGGGGTGCCGGCGGGCCGAGTTACGCAAGGGTGATATTTGGGGTGATGAATAGTCGCGAGCATAGCGGTTTTTTTCCGAGAAGCAACCCAGCCGACGCGGCAGATTGATCCATCGCATGTTTGCGTTCGCCAATTGCAACACGGTCCTTGACCTTCCCACCGGGGAAAGGTCTACCGTGAACCTGTGGCCGGCAGCTTCATTGGACTCAGTGAGTTGGTCCGGCCGTGGCGTCACGACATGTGGCGCAGGAGGCAACACATGAACATCGGACAAGCCGCTCAGGCATCTGGCATTCCAGCCAAGATGATCCGCTACTACGAGCAGATTGGTTTGGCGGGTACGGCCCACCGCACGGCGGGTAACTACCGAACCTACGATGTCGAGGACATCCACACCTTGCGCTTCATCGGTCGCGCGCGGCAACTGGGCTTCTCGATGGAGGAAATCCGGCAGTTGCTGGACCTGTGGCGTGACAAACAGCGCTCAAGCGCTGCCATCAAGACGATTGCCATCCGGCGCATCCGCGAGCTGAATGCCCGACTCGCCACATTGGAAAGTCTGCGCGACACGCTCACGGATCTTGCCGAGCATTGCGACGGCGATGATCGCCCCGAGTGCCCAATCCTTGACGCAATACACAGTGGGCAGGCTTGTGAGCGGACACACTGAATCCGCGGGCTGGGCCGGGCGAGGGTCTAAACCGGCGCAATTATCGGCAAACGGTCATGCACAACCGTGCGATTTCCCTCACCCGCACAGTCTTGCTGCCCTGTAGCGGCAGGCCTAGACTGGAACAGATTGCTGTCACTGGGACCATGAAGCATCACCACCATCTCTTCTCGCGGCTGCTCGCCTTGGTGTTGGTCGCGACGGTGCTGTTTGCGCGCGTCGCGGTGGCGGGCTATGTGTGCCCATCCGAGGCTTCGGCAGATGCGGCGACCACGGTAGCCAGCATGCCGTGCCCGGGCACGGATGAGACACAGCCTGCCTTGTGTGCCGATCACCAGCACGACGGTCGGCACTGGGCCGACAGCAATGGGCATGCATTCGATCCCGTCTTGTCATCCGCGGTAGTGAGCGGTCCGGCCTATACGCTGCCGCCAGTGCTCCTTGTCGCTCGGCACGCGTTGCCGGCGTATCCGCGCCACCGGCCGCCCGGCCCGATTTATCTCGCAACAGCCCGGTTGCGGATTTGATATCCCCCATGCGTGACCCGTTACGGCCACGCGCCTGGATTGTGATCGCTCTCGTGCAGCAAGCCGGCTTTCCCGGCACTTGCGTGCGACGAACGACAAACCAACCTGACAGGGGAACATCACCATGAACACCAGCCTCAAGACCATCGCGTTTCTTGTAGTCGGCATCGCGTCAGGCATCGCCACTGCCGGCCCCAATTGGGATGCCATCAATAGTGCGCGTGCAGCAGCACGGCAACACGCCAAGGCCCAATCGGCCACCACCTCAACGGGGTGCGCCGACACGATGAAAAAGATGGATTCACCCTCCACGGGGCAAGGCTCCGGCGCCAAGTGACGATGCTCACTTCAGACAGTCGGCTGCGGCTGAGAACGCATGCCTGTGATCACGCAATTCTGATAGGAAATCGACATGAACACGAAATCAATGATCGTTGCAGCCCTGACGCTCAGCTTGCTGGGTGCCAGCGGATTGGGTTCGGCCGCGGACACCAAAGCAGCACAAGGCAAAACACAGGACAAAGCGCATCCGATGATGATGGAACACATGATGGGCAATGGAATGATGGGAGGGGGCATGATGGGCGGCTGTCCGATGATGGGCCAACTGCCTCCCGGCAACGAGAAGCTCATGATGCAGATGCACGCGGACATGATGCAGGCAATGGGCGACATCCTGCGCAAGTACGCGGATAAGGTCCAGGCGCCCGCGTCGAAGTAACCCAATGCAGACAGCACAAGGAGCACGATCATGTGCAGCGTCAAAACCATGGTGAAAATCGGGCTCGGGATCGTTGTCGCGCTGGGCGTCGTATATGTCGTGCTGCCCCAGTATCAAACATCGATTCGCGCGCTCCTACCGTTCGCGCTCGTTCTGGTGTGCCCGCTCGCGATGGTTTTCGGGATGCGAGGCATGCACGCCTCCGGTGATGAAAAACCACCGCGCCGGGATGACACAGTGAGCAAGTGAGACGGCCGGAATCATCGACTTTATGGAGTGCCGCCATGCACGAGACCAGTGGCTTTGCTGCGCACTATGGGCATTGGGGCCTCGTCGTCATGGTGGTCACCGTGACGTCGTGGCTCTTCTATCGGTTCGCCGCGCCCAGCGGTTGGCGCGAATGGACGGGCGCCGGCCTTGTCCAGGCTTTCGTGATCGCGCTCTATGCTGAGATGTATGGCTTCCCGCTGACGATCTACCTGTTGTCAGGGTTCTTCGGCATCGATATCCCGCTTACCGTCTGGACGGGACACCTGTGGGCCACGCTGCTCGGCTATGGCGCGATGGGTGCCATCATCGAAATGGCGATCGGCACTGTCTTCCTCACGATCGGAGGCGTGCTGCTGATTCTCGGCTGGAAGGCGGTGTATGCCGCCCATCGGCAGAACCGAATGGCCGATAGCGGCGTCTATGGCTTGATGCGGCACCCGCAGTACACCGGCATCATGCTGGCGGTGTTCGGACAGATCGTGCACTGGCCAACGGTTGTGACGCTCGCCTTGTTCCCGGTAATCGTGTTCGCCTACGTGCGGCTGGCCCGCAAAGAAGAGCTGGACATGATCCGTCGCTTTGATGGCCCCTATAAGGCGTACATGCAGCGGGTGCCACGGTTTTTCCCGGGGCTCGAACAATGGAAGCAGCTTCTGGGCGTTACTGGATAGCGGCGCGGTGCCTCGCCGAAACGTCGCTTTGAAGAAGACCAGGCGCACCCTGTATGGCGTGGCCATCGTTCCAACCGAGTTGCTGGAAGCGTTGGAGCGCAAGTGAGTGCGTCTATACCCCGTTCGTAACACGCCAAAGGTGAAGGGGGTTATGGGAGTACGAGAACATCTTCGCAAGTGGTCTGACGACCGTGCACACCAAGATCGACATCTTTGTGGACGAGCCTGGCCTGGAGCGTACTGTCGGCGCGGTCGTCGACGTGTCTCGCTCGCAGTGTCGGAATCGTGGCGATCATTTCGGTCGCCCCTCATTCTCACCTCCGTGTTGCCGCCCTCATTCGACGGCAGTGAAGCTGCAGGCGCTGCACTGTGAACTTCGGCGTAGCGAAGTCTCCATGGTCTTGGGGGCGTGGAGATGACCCTCAATCAAGCTGTCGACGGCGATTTAAATGATAACTATAATCATTTACAAAAAAGACACCTAGGAAACCCAATGCTTTGCGGAATCTTCTACCGTTGGCTGGCAGCGCTATTGCTTGCGATCGGCGCACTGTCAGGTAATCTGGCCAACGCCGCTGATACAACCGAGACCAAAGCCAAGCAAATCTGGCAGTTGCTGGACTACGTGGCGGTCGACTACGGCGGCGCAGTAGCCGATGGCAAGGTGCTCAAGGCATCTGAATACGCAGAGATGCAGGAGTTTGCAGCCACTGCGGAGCGGCAACTGGAGGAATTGCCGGGCACCGCTGCGAGCCAATCGCTGCTCCAGCAAGCTGCGTCGCTGCGCGAGGCGGTCGCGAGCAAGGCAGCACCGGCCACCGTGGCGCGGATTGCCCATGAACTCGCCGGCACAGTACAGCGTGAGTATCCATTCCCTGTCGCGCCGTCCATGGCACCAGATCTGAGTCGCGGTGCGCAACTGTTCCAAGCGCAGTGCGCGACTTGCCATGGCGCTCAAGGACGGGGAGACGGGCCTCTTGCCGCGACGCTAGACCCAAAGCCCACTGCCTTGGCCGAGCACATGCGCGCGCAAGAACGTAGCCTGTTTGCGCTGCACCAGGTGCTCAGCAACGGCGTTGCCGGCACTGCCATGCCGAGTTTCGGTGCGCTGCCCGACGAAGACCGATGGGCGCTGGCCTTTTTCGTTGGGTCCCTGTCGTACACGGATGCCGATCGGGCCGCCGGCGCCAAACTTTGGCAAACCTCCGAAACAGCAAGACAAGCTGTCCCCACACTCGACGCGCTCACGCAGGCCTCCGAGCATGGGCTGATCGAACGGCTTGATGCCGAGTCAGCCCGGGCCGTGATGGCCTATTTGCGCGCGACTCC
>QFCJ01000111.1_pt1 | contig 262663 bp, 265 predicted proteins | sample 5346051 | NCBI WGS metagenome assembly QFCJ01 (sample SAMN09062257, study PRJNA434731) | Human gut metagenome, whole genome shotgun sequencing project. | isolation source: stool timepoint C gemcode assembly | host: Homo sapiens | collected 2016 | reverse complement strand
ATCTCAATTGCAGTAAAGAGCTTGAACACTATGCATCATGATAGTATGAGCGTGAATTTTGTCCGATTTGTGCATACCTTCCCCTTACCCCACAATGCGACTTGAGGCAATACGCAGATTAAAACCATAAGGAACGGACTTTATCCGAATCCAGTTTTGAAAGGTCTTGCATAAGCCCGGTTTTCAGTATAGATATTCAGCACGTATTGCCTTGCTGTCATGATCCACTTGGCAGGTACGGAGATGAAGCTGAAGACAAAAGCCTTTATGCGACTCGTTTCCTTGAGCCCGAAAGCCTTGGTGTCAAGCTTGCTAATGATGGTCTTATAGAAATTGTGTATCAATGCCGTAAGCAGAAGGAATACAGTGTTCTCTGACATGAACGACTTGGGGAGCCTGTTCCAGCCGAATCCGTTGTTCATATCATCGAATATACGCTCTTTGCCCCCACGCTTGTTGTAAAATTCGACGATGTCTCTTGTTGATGAGTCATAATCGTTGGTAAGAATGGATCTGTAGGTGTATTCACCTTCCCACAAGTCAAGCTCTCCATCCATGCGCTTTTGTCTCTGAATGACAAGACGATAGCACTTGCCTTCCCATTTCTCAACAAGAATGGAATTGAGTTCAAACTGGATGCCGTTGATTTCCTCCGTCTTCCATCCCCTCAGTGAAAACAAGTCATCGTAGAGCGAACTGCATCTGTTGGCGCGGATGTAGAAGTGCGTGCAATGCTTCTCTATCTCACTGACAATTTCCTTCGAGCACGAACCACAGTCGGCTCTGAAGCGATTCACACGGATGCTGTTGGCTTCCAGTAGGGCAAAGAATCTCTTGTGGGTCTCAGCCTGATAAAAGCGCACATTTGTGTTGCCATCGCTGTTCTCGACATAGACAATCATGTCACCGATGACATATACGCCAGGTCTGTAGCCGAGGAACTTCTTGTATGTCGGTTTTGCATCATACTTCTCTGTTTCAAGGAACTGATGGTCGAAATCAACATCGTAGGTTTCCACCTCATTCAGTTCACCAGTGGAAACCAAGGCTTTTATAAGCAAGGCGTTGAGCTTGTCTGCCGTATTGAAATCATAGGTCTTGCCCTTATCGGAAGTATATGAGATGTTTTCCTGTGTCAGTTCCTTGATGGCTCTGAGGATGGTATCAGAGCTGCATGTGCGCAAGGTCGGATGATACGAGAGATGACGCATCAGATGCGATGTTACATCCTCCACGCATGAACCGCCACAGAAGTATACGCTCATCAGAGAACGAATAATTTCGCTGTACTGGTATCCGATGATACTGCGGCATCTCTGACCAAGTGTCTGGTCGATAATAGGTGAAAGCATGGAGTCAAATTGCTCCATGATTGAAAAAATTCCTCCAAAAGGTGTGAGTTTTTCAGATTTTATTTGTACCTTTGCCATGTCTTGTTACGATTTACGCTTGTTTTGATTTGCAACACTAAGATAAGTGAAAAATCTGACATGGCAAAATCCTGAGCAACTTTTTGTTGCTCAGGAACTTATAAATAAAGTTAAATCAAAGTGTTGCGGAATTAAGGAAAAACTGATAGTTATGATACGACAACACGGTAAACTAACTTTTCTTAGCTTTCTTCTGGTAGTTTTGTGCGGAAATACATTTGCACAGAAGATTCCTGTCATTCCTCTGGACTTGGATTCCTTGATAACGGTAGGCTATGCTACCGGAAGTCTGAAAACCCTCTCCGGTTCTGTGGAGAAAATTACGGAGAAACAAATGAACAAAGACCAGGTAACCAATCCTTTGGAAGCGATTCGGGGTAGGGTACCGGGTTTGACTATTCAACGGGGTACGAATGGCCTCGCAGCTCTGGATGCAGTGCGCCTGCGTGGAACCACTTCACTGACTAGTGGTAACGATCCTCTGATTATTGTCGATGGAGTGTTTGGCGACCTTAGTATGCTGACCTCCATTTATCCCACAGATATCGAAAGTTTCACGATTCTGAAAGATGCTTCCGAAACGGCACAATACGGTTCACGTGGTGCTTCCGGTGTGATTGAAGTCACCACTAAAAAAGGAATGCAGGGTAGGACGCAGGTAGCCTACAACGGTAGTTTCGGCATTTCTACTGTCTACAAGAATCTTAAAATGTTGTCGGGAGACGAGTTCCGTAGCGTAGCTTCCGAACGCGGTATCTCTATTTTAGATAAAGGTAATAATACTAACTTCCAGAAAGAAATACAACAGACAGGTCTGCAACAGAATCATCACGTCGCTTTCTATGGAGGCTCCAGCACGTCGAGCTACCGTGTATCACTTGGTTTTATGGATCGTCAGGGGGTGATTTTGAATGAAGATATGAAGAATTTCACTTCCAATATGAACATGAACCAAAAGATGTTCGATGGCTTCTTCGACTGCGAACTGGGGATGTTCGGTTCTATCCTGAAAAATCATAATCTGGTTGACTATCAGAAAACCTTCTATTCGGCGGCAACCTTTAACCCGACGTATCCTAACCATAAAGATCCCGTTACTAACTCGTGGGACGGCATCACTACCGCCAGTCAGATAACAAACCCGTTGGCATGGATGCAGGTGGACGATGACGACGCTACTTCGCATATCAGTACACACGCCCGTTTCACCTTCAATTTGATGAAAGAATTGAAATTGGTACTGTTCGGTGCCTATACCTATAATATAGTTGAAAATTCGCAATATCTCCCCACCTCTGTTTGGGCGAACGGGCAGGCTTATAAAGGAACAAAGAAAATGGAGTCCCTCCTCGGAAATATGATGCTGACTTATAAAAAAGGCTGGAAAAAGCACTTCTTCGACGTCCTGGCATTAGCCGAACTCCAGAAAGAGACGTACATGGGATATTATACCACAGTCAGCAATTTCAGCACGGATAAGTTCGGCTACAACAATTTGCAAGCCGGTGCAGTCCGTCTGTGGGAGGGGACAAATTCGTACTACGAACAACCCCGTCTCGCATCTTTTATGGGACGTTTCAACTATACGTATGCCGATCGTTATGTCCTGACGCTGAATGCCCGTACGGACGCTTCCTCCAAGTTTGGAGCAAATCATAAGTGGGGCTTCTTTCCCTCCATATCTGCCGCATGGGTAGTCAGTGAGGAAAAGTTTATGAAACGTTTGCCAGTGGTTGATAATTTGAAATTTCGTATCGGTTACGGTCTGGCGGGTAACCAGAGTGGAATTGACTCGTATACTACACTGAATCTGGTAAAGCCGAACGGAGTTGTTCCGGTAGGCAACTCTGCCGTTGTCTCATTGGGTGATTTGAGGAATACGAACCCCGACTTGAAGTGGGAAGTGAAACACACTTTCAATACAGGTTTTGACGTAACTTTGTTTGGTAACCGTCTGTTACTTTCCGCTAACTACTACAATTCCCGAACAACGGATATGCTTTATCTGTATAATGTGAGTGTACCGCCTTTCACTTACAACACTTTACTGGCTAATATCGGCTCCATGCGTAACTGGGGTACGGAAATAGCTATTGGTATCACTCCTCTGAAAACAAAAGATATGGAATTGAACATTAATGCCAATGTCACCTTCCAACGTAACAAACTTCTCTCATTAAGCGGAATGTACAACGGCGAAATGATTTCCGCGCCTGAATACAAGAGCCTTGCCAGTCTCGACGGAGCCGGCTTCCACGGTGGCTACAACCACATCGTCTATCAAATGGTCGGTCAACCGTTAGGTGTTTTTTATTTGCCTCATAGCACCGGACTGGTGTCCGACGGGAACGGTGGATACACCTATGGTATTGCGGACTTGAACGGTGGTGGTGTCAATCTTGAAGACGGCGAAGACCGCTATGTGGCAGGGCAAGCCGTGCCCAAAACAATTCTGGGTTCGAACATCAGCTTCCGTTACAAACACTTCGATCTTTCGGTGCAGATCAACGGAGCTTTCGGCCATAAAATCTATAACGGAACATCACTGACGTATATGAACATGAATATCTTCCCTGACTACAATGTGATGAAATCCGCGCCGAAGCAGAACATTAAGGACCAGACTGCCACTGACTATTGGCTGGAAAAAGGCAATTACGTAAACTTTGACTACGTGACGTTTGGTTGGAATGTACCAATCGAGAAGGTGCAGAAACTCAAGAAGTACGTCCGTTCTTTGCGTCTTGCCTTCACGGTCAACAACCTGGCGACGATTTCCGGCTATTCAGGGCTATCACCGATGATTAACAGTTCTACGGTAAACTCTACTTTGGGGGTGGATGATAAACGTAACTACCCGTTGGCACGTATCTATACATTGGGATTGAGTATTAACTTTTAACGGAGGATGAGAAGATGAAAGAATATTTGAAAAAGATTAGTTTGGTGCTTGCTACGTGTACGTTCTTGTTTTCCTGCGATAAATTTCTGGAAGAAAATCCGAAAGATAAGTTGCCCGAAGATGATGTGTATAATTCCATTTCGGAAGTCTATCTCAATGCTGTTGCTTCGCTCTATACTTATGTGGGCGGTTACAGCGATAGCCAGGGATTGCAGGGAACGGGCAGAGGTGTCTATGACCTCAATACTTTCACTACTGATGAAGCTATTATCCCTACGCGCGGTGGCGACTGGTACGACGGTGGCTTTTGGCAGGGATTATTTCTCCATGATTGGGGTATTGAGAATGATGCCATTCAAGCTACATGGGAGTATCTTTATAAAGTCGTAATGCTTAGTAATAAGTCGCTCGAACGAATCGACAAATTCGCAGAAACCCATTCTGATGCGGAACTCCCGGCTTATCGAGCGGAAGTGCGTGCTATGCGTGCGATGTACTACTATTATCTGCTGGATTTGTTTGGCCGTGTGCCTTTGGTGCAGTCTTCTTCTCCTGCGATGAAAGACGTCGTTCAAAGCGAGCGGAAGACAGTATTCGAATTTATATTCAAGGAATTACAGGAAGTGGCTCCATTACTTTCGGAGGTACACAGCAATCAGTCCGGGCCTTATTATGGGCGTATCACTCGTCCGGTGGTTACTTTCTTGTTGGCAAAACTGGCACTGAATGCCGAAGTTTATACCGATAACGACTGGACGGACAACGAACGTCCCGACGGAAAAAATATCAAGTTCATGGTAGACGGTAATGAACTCAATGCCTGGGAGACGGTCATATACTACTGCGACCAACTGAAAGTTATGAATTATAAACTGGAACCGGAATACGAGACTAACTTCTCTATCTTCAATGAACCGTCCGTAGAGAATATATTCACGATCCCGATGAATAAAACATTGTATACCAATCAGATGCAATACCTTTTTCGTTCCCGTCATTACAACCATGCCAAAGCTTACGGGCTAAGCGGTGAGAATGGTCCCAGTGCAACGATTGAAGCACTCGAAACTTTCGGTTATGGGACAGCTGCCCAAGATCCTCGCTTCGACATCTGTTATTTTGCAGGAGAAATGTATGACTTGAAAGGAGACATTATCAAGCTGGACGACGGTACTGTCTTGGTATATTTCCCTTGGGAAGTAGCATTGGATATCACCGACACCCCGTATGAGCAAACGGCAGGTGCCCGTATGAAAAAGTATGAAGTAGACCCCACCGCCACAAAAGACGGAAAATTAATGGAGAATGACATTGTCCTGTTCCGCTACGCGGACGCTTTACTGATGAAGAGCGAAGCTAAAGTACGCAACGGTGAAAACGGAGACGTCGAGCTAAATCAAGTCCGGAGCCGGGTAAAGGCCGCTCGCCGTCCCGCTACTTTGGAGAATATACTTTCCGAACGCCAGCTTGAATTGGCTTGGGAGGGTTGGAGGCGTCAGGACCTTATCCGCTTCGGAATGTTTACTCGTGCATACAACAGCCGTCCTCAATTACCAAACGAGGAAACCGGTTATACTACCGTATTCCCTATTCCCGAGAAAATACGGGTGATGAATACAAAGCTAGTACAGAATCCGGGGTATTGAGTGGGTTTTAAATAACAAACGCTCCATGTGTCACCAGGCATTCATGGAGCGTTTAATTATTAATAGGAAGAAATTTTTATGTAAGTCTTAATCGAAGAAACTTTTGAACTTCTTGAAGATCTTTTCCTTCACTGACGTACTCGGCTTGAAATTATCCGAATCTTCCATTTTTTCAAGCGCACTCTTTTCCTCCTTGTTGAGAGCTTCCGGCACATAGATACTGACATTCACGAGCAAATCCCCTGTTCCGTATCCATTCACGTTCGGCAATCCTTTACCGCGTAGACGAAGTACCTTTCCCGGTTGAGTACCTGAGTCAATCTTTACCTTCACCTTTCCGTCGATGGTCGGGATCTCCACAGCCCCGCCCAAAGCGGCAGTGGGAAAACTCAACAACAAGTTATAAATCAGATCATTCTCGTCACGAATCAAGTCTGGATGCGGTTCTTCTTCTACGAGAATCAGTAAATCTCCCGGCACGCCGTTATGCTTGCCGGCATTTCCTTTGCCACTCATAGAAAGTTGCATGCCTTCTGCCACTCCGGCAGGTATCTGCACTGTCACTACTTCCTCACCGTAAACGATTCCATCGCCACTACACTTCTTACACTTGTTCTTGATGATTTTACCCTCACCGTTACAAGTAGAGCAGGTGGCACGCGTTTGCATCGTCCCTAAAATAGTCTGCTGGTTACGGATCACCGTACCACTACCTTTACAAGTTGGACACGTTTCCGAACCGCCGTCCCCTTCGGCACCACTACCGTGGCACTGGTCACACGGCACATATTTCTTGAGCTTGAACTTTTTCTCCACTCCGGTAGAGATTTCTTTCAACGTCAGTTTCACCTTCACGCGCAGGTCACTTCCGCGATACCGTCGCTGCTGCGAACCTCCGCCGCCGCCGAATCCGCTGAAACCACCGAATCCTCCTCCGCGACCTCCGAAGATGTCACCGAACATGGAGAAAATATCATCCATAGACATACCTTCGCCACCGAAACCGCCGAACGGACCACCGTTACCTGCCGCACCGCTCACTCCTGCGTGGCCGAATTGGTCGTAACGCGAGCGCTTATCCGGGTTACTTAATACATCATACGCCTCGGCCGCTTCCTTGAACTTTTCTTCTGCCTCCTTGTCACCCGGATTCTTGTCGGGGTGATATTGAATCGCTTTCTTGCGGTAGGCTTTTTTAATTTCTTCTACTGTGGCTGTCTTTGTTACCTCCAGTACTTCATAATAGTCTCTTTTCTCTGCCATGCTTTTATTGATTCAAGTTCTTCTTATTCTCCAACTACCACTTTGGCGTGACGGAGTACTTTATCGTTCAATGTATATCCCGTCTGTACGCAATCCAGAATTTTACCTTTCTGTGCTTCCGACGGTGCGGGAATTACGGCGATAGCCTCGTGGTAATCAGTATTCAGCGGTTGGTCTTTCGTTTCGATCACCTTCACACCGTTTTGTGCCAGGGTAGCCATGAATTTATTATAAATCAGTTCGACACCTTCTTTCACAGCTTGGACATCCGTAGCCGTTTCCATCGTTTTGATGGCACGTTCGAAATCATCCACCACCGGAAGAATACTGCTAAGGCTCTTTTCGCCACCGTTCAGGATCAGTTCCGCTTTCTCCTTCATAGTGCGTTTCCGGTAATTGTCGAACTCGGCGGAGAGACGCAAATATTTATCCTTCTGCTCCTCAATGGTCTCCTGAGCCGTCTCCAGTTCCTTTTCCAATTCCTCCTCGTGAGTCATCGGGACGGCATTTTCCGCTTGTTCGTCCTGCGGTTGTTCTTCCGCGTTATTCAGAGTTTCCTCAACGTTGAGTTCTTCTTCCTTCACTTTTTTTTCTTTAGGGTCCATATCTATTTCTGTTTTTTATTCATAATATCAAAATCACATGCAAAAACTTTGCCAAGTTGGTGTTTTTGCCAAAAAACTCTGCAAAGGTAATACTTTTATGTCAGATTGGCACATACGGGATAGTTCATTATTCATTTTAAATGTCTACCTTTGCACACTCAAATTGAAAAGTGTAAATAGTTAAATAGTAAATAGGTAAGATGATTACAGTTTCAAACGTTTCGGTACAGTTTGGTAAAAGAGTGTTGTTTAATGACGTAAACCTGAAATTTACGAGTGGTAACTGCTATGGTATTATCGGCGCAAACGGTGCGGGAAAATCTACATTCCTCCGTACGATTTACGGAGATTTGGATCCGACTACCGGTTCGATTGCTCTGGGACCGGGCGAGCGCCTCTCCGTGTTGAGTCAAGACCACTTCAAATGGGATGCTTTTACCGTTATGGATACCGTAATGATGGGGCATACCGTGTTGTGGGATATCATGAAACAGCGCGAAGAACTCTATGCTAAAGAAGACTTTACAGACGAAGATGGACTGAAAGTGTCCGAACTGGAAGAACGGTTCGCTGAACTGGACGGCTGGAATGCCGAGAGTGACGCAGCCATGTTGTTGAGCGGTTTGGGAATCAAAGAAGATAAGCACTACACACTGATGGGCGAATTGAGTGGTAAAGAGAAAGTACGTGTCATGCTAGCGCAGGCATTGTACGGAAATCCTGATAACCTCCTTCTCGACGAACCTACCAATGATTTGGATATGGAGACAGTGACATGGCTGGAAGAATATCTTTCCAACTTCGAACATACGGTGCTTGTTGTGAGCCATGACCGTCACTTCCTCGACTCCGTCTGTACGCATACAGTCGATATTGACTATGGAAAGATCAATATGTTTGCCGGTAACTACAGTTTCTGGTACGAATCCAGCCAGTTGGCCCTCCGTCAGCAGCAGAACCAGAAGGCGAAGGCTGAGGAGAAGAAGAAAGAGCTCGAAGAATTTATCCGCCGTTTTAGTGCCAACGTAGCGAAGAGTAAGCAGACCACCAGCCGCAAGAAAATGCTGGAAAAACTGAATGTAGAAGAAATTAAACCTTCTTCACGCAAGTATCCGGGTATTATCTTCACTCCCGAACGCGAGCCGGGCAATCAGATTCTCGAAGTTGCCGGATTGAGCAAGAAGACGGAAGAAGGCGTAGTGCTTTTCAACGATGTCAACTTCAATGTAGAAAAGGGAGACAAAATTGTATTCCTGTCACGTAACCCGCGTGCCATGACTGCACTTTTTGAAATCATCAACGGAAATATAAAACCGGATTCGGGAACCTTCAACTGGGGGGTGACTATCACCACCGCTTACTTGCCTTTGGACAATACCGACTTCTTCAATACGGACCTGAACTTGGTGGACTGGTTGAGCCAGTTTGGCGAAGGAAACGAAGTGTATATGAAGAGTTTTCTCGGGCGTATGCTGTTCTCCGGTGAGGAAGTACTGAAGAAAGTGAGCGTACTTTCCGGAGGTGAAAAAATGCGTTGTATGATTGCCCGTATGCAGCTCAGGGGGGCAAACTGCCTCATTCTGGATACTCCTACCAACCACTTGGATTTGGAATCTATCCAGGCATTCAACAACAACCTGAAAACGTATAGAGGAAACATCCTGTTTTCGTCTCATGACCACGAATTTATTCAGACCGTTGCCAACCGTATCATCGAACTGACGCCGAACGGTATCATTGACAAGATGATGGAATACGACGAATATATCACGTCAGACCACATTAAAGAATTGAGAGCGAAGATGTACGGAGATAAGTAAGACTCCGGACATTACTGATAATAAAAAAGAGAGCGTATCAAGACATTAGTTTTTGATACGCTCTCTTTTTTAGGGATAATTTGTCATTCAAGTAACTTTGGAGCTACTATGAATTAGCATTCGCTATACATAACTTTATTCGTCTGACAGTTGTCAGACGAATAGAATTATGCAACAACAAAGATTGATTTATTAAATACGAGGGGTAGAAATGTGTTAACTCGGACTTAGTTTATAACCGTTGTCTTACTCTGATATAGGGTTATACTCTATATATCAAGGTTATTCCTTTACTTATTTCTTATAAATCAACTTACTCGGCACCCCGTCTCCAAACAGGTTATCGCCCAATGTTGTGATCTTATTTCCCGTAGCCAATACATAGCGGAGATTGTCACATCCCATAAATGCGCCGAACTCGATAGCAGTCACGCTGGCCGGAAGTTCGAGTGTACCGCAAAGACGTCCGCAGTTACTGAATACACGCTGTCCGATCGATTTGAGATTATGAGGTAACTTCATTCTCAATAAATATTTTTTTTGTGAGAAAGTAAAGTCAGGGATAGCTGTTGCGTTTGTTCTGGAAATATCCACTGAAACAAGGTTCGGCATATAGTCGCGGATAAGTTTGAAGTCGGCGTTGTCCAGTTTGCCTTCTATGGTGAGGAAGTTGATGTCTCTGGGTTGCAGACCGGATTTCAGGATTTCTTCTTCCAGTTTGCCCATTGCTCCCACTTGCAAAGTGGTTTCTACCGGTTCTCCCTCTATGAAAGCAAACTTTTCCCACCTATTCTTATAACGGTATTCATCGCTGCTGCCCAGCGGAACGAAAATAGCGGTAATGCTGTCCGCCAATGCCTCCGGCAACAGGTTAGGAGCTGTCTTTTTCCGGATCTGGCAGATTTTCAGGTTCTCGCACCCTTTGAAGGCGGCGTCTTCGATGTTCTTGATTTTCTCGGAGAGAATTATTTTCTCCAGGGTGGCTTTACCTTTAGTCACTCCGTCTACGATGTTCGAGAAAGCGTAAGTAGGGATGAAGTTCGGCATATAAACGCAAAGTTTTCCGTTGGGATAGGTACCGGCTTTCCCGGTGTACATCTTGATGTCTGCATTCGAAATGTCCAATACTTTCAGGTTGGGAAATTCATCACGCAGATGTCTGAAGTCCTCGGCATTTATTTTACCGGTCAAAGTGAGGTGGGTGATACTGTTGGCCTCATCCTCCGTCATCATGGAAATCAGCGTTCCGGGTTTACTTACAAAATAAGTCTTGCTCACTTGGGCGACTGCTCCTAATGCATTGGCAGCCAATATGAAACTAATCAATAGTAGTTTAATTTTCATAATTTTGCAGATTTGTTCAGGCAAATATAGGAAAAATAGGTAAGAGATAGTGTTTTTTTATGTTTTATATCTAATTTTGTAGCCGGATTAACAAATTGTAAAAATGGAGGCAGAAAACATTGTGGATAAAAAAGAACTGAAGGGACTTCCTATATGGGCGTGTATTTTGCTGTTTATAGTGGTGTTTTTTGTGTTTATGTTGTTGTATAGTGCATTGATACAAGGATTCCTTTCATTGGTTCTTGGAGTGGAGGCCCGTCACCCCGGAATAGTGGGGTATATTCTGCAAGAGACGGGTATGTTTTTGGCCGCTTTGACTTCTGCTGTTATCATGCTTCGTTTTGAACGGCGTCCGTTCTCAGACTTGGGCTTGTCTGTCAAAGGACATGCGCGAGGATTGTGGTACGGATTGCTGATAGCTGTTCTGTTTTATCTGGTTGGCTTCGGACTGTCTCTGCTTTTGGGAGAAATAGAAGTGACCGGTTTTAAGTTTGAATCGGTGAATTTGCTCGGTTCGTGGGTCTTTTTTCTGTTGGTGGCGTTGTTTGAAGAGATTCTGATGCGCGGCTATATTCTCGGACGACTGCTTCATACACGTATGAATAAATTCCTGTCGCTATTTATATCATCAGCATTGTTTGCCTTGTTACATATCTTCAATCCGGAAATAGATTTCTTGCCTATGCTCAATCTGCTACTTGCTGGCATGCTGCTGGGAGCTTCTTACTTGTATACAAAGAATCTTTGTTTCCCTATCTCCCTTCATCTTTTTTGGAACTGGATTCAGGGACCGGTGTTGGGCTACGAAGTGAGTGGTAACAATTTCATATCTTCTATGCTGACTTTGCATCTGCCCGAGGACAATGTACTGAATGGCGGAGCCTTCGGGTTTGAAGGCTCGCTCATTTGCACAGTACTTATGATTGTATTGACGATTCTGATTGTTTGGTGGGGGGAAAAGAGAGAGGCGATCAGTCTTGCGGTACCCCAATCATGCTAAGTTGGATTCGTTTGCGGTCGGTATCCACATTTATAATCTTGACCATAACTTGCTGGTGAATGGATACGATTTCCGTAGGGTCGGAAATATATCGTTCGGCCAGTTGGGAGAGGTGTACAAGGCCATTCTCCTTGATACCTATATCGACGAAGGCACCGAAATTAGTGATGTTGCCTACAATGCCCGGAAGTATCATTCCTTCGCGCAAGTCGTTGATCGTACGTACGTTCTTATCAAATTCGAATACCTTAATGGTTTTACGAGGGTCACGTCCCGGTTTGTCGAGTTCTTGTAGGATGTCCTGTAAGGTAGGCAGTCCGACGGTGGGAGTGAGATAGTCGGAGATATTGATTTTCTGCCGGAGTTCCTTGTTAGCTATCAGTTCGTCGACGGTACATTTCAGGTCTTTGGCCATTTGCTCTACGATGTGGTAGCTTTCCGGATGTACGGCAGTGTTGTCCAACGGATTTTTGGCTCCGGGGATACGGAGAAAGCCGGCACATTGCTCAAAGGCTTTGGCACCCATGCGTGGGACTTTCATCAGTTCTTTCCGTGAGTTGAAGGCTCCGTTTTCTACACGATAGTTTACGATGTTCTGTGCCAGTTGAGGTCCCAGGCCGGAGATATACGTCAACAAATGGCTACTGGCTGTGTTCAGGTTGACACCAACGAGGTTGACACAGTTTTCTACTGTCTGGTCGAGTGCTTTCTTTAGCTTTGTCTGGTCCACATCGTGTTGGTATTGACCTACGCCGATAGATTTGGGATCGATTTTAACCAGTTCCGCCAATGGGTCCATGAGACGGCGGCCGATAGAGACTGCTCCCCGTACTGTAACGTCATAGTCGGGAAACTCATCGCGAGCGATCTTGGAAGCTGAATAGATAGAAGCTCCTTGTTCACTGACCATGAATACGGGAATTTGGCGGTCAAACGTCTGACGGTTGATAAAGTCTTCCGTCTCGCGGCTGGCCGTTCCGTTGCCGATAGAGATTGCTTCTATCTGATAGGCTTCTATCATCTTGCGGAGTTTGGAAGCGGCTTCGCCGGGTTTGTTGACCGGGGGATGCGGATAGATATTTTCATTATGTATCAGGTTACCTTGTGCGTCTAGGCAGACTACTTTGCATCCGGTACGGAATCCGGGATCAATTGCGAGCACCCGTTTCTGTCCCAATGGAGCGGTAAGCAGTAGCTGGCGGAGGTTTTCCGTGAACACGCGTATGGCTTCTTCGTCCGCTTTTTCTTTGGATTGGGCGGCAAATTCCGTTTCAATGGAGGGTTTGAGCAGACGTTTGTAGGCATCGGCAGTGGCTTCGCTTACCTGATGGCTGCATTCGTTATTGCCTCGTACGAATTGGCGTTCCAAACGTTCGATACACGTCTCATCATCCGGAGTGATAGAGACTTTCAGCAGTCCTTCCGATTCTGCACGGCGGATAGCCAGCAAACGGTGGGAGGTGCAGCGTTTCAGAGACTCGGAGAAGTCGAAGTAATCCCGGTATTTGGCAGCTTCATCCTCTTTGCCTTTCACTACTTTGGCGATGATCTCCGCCTGTCGTCCGAACTGGTTACGCACTGCGTTGCGGGCATGTTCGTCTTCGTTCACTTGTTCGGCGATGATGTCACGGGCACCTTTTAGGGCATCGTCTATGTCTTTCACGTCACCTTTGACGAAGGAGGAGGCGCGGACGGCAAGATTATTCTCCCGTTGTAGCAAGAGGATTGTGGCAAGCGGTTCGAGTCCTTTTTGGCGGGCGGCTTCCGCACGGGTTTTCCGTTTGGGTTTGTAGGGGAGATAGATATCTTCCAGTTCCGTAGGGTTCCAGGTGTCGTTGATGCGCTTCTCGAGCTCGGCGGTCAGTTTACCTTGTTCGGTGATAGTACCGAGAATCGTTTCCTTGCGTTTGGCTATATCGCACAGCTTATCGTGTCGCTCCTTGATCTGCTCTATTTGAACTTCATCCAGTCCACCCGTAGCTTCTTTACGGTAACGGCTGATGAATGGTATAGTGGCACCTTCACCCAAAAGATGAAGGGTGCTGGCGATTTGTCTTTCCGGTATGCCTAATGATCCGGAAATCATCTTGTGAAATAATTCCATAAACAGTTTTTTGAAAATGAATGAGCGACAAAAATACATATAAATCTGTTATACCCGACAAGTTTTGTTATATTTGCATGCAAAATAAAAAAGGTCGCAGATTAAAACAACACAATTATGTCGAGATATGTAGGATACCTGTTCGTCTGTATTCTTTGGCTGTTCGTGCCTATGGGGGCATGGGCTGTCTCTAAAGATAAGAATCCCATTCTGATTATCTGCTCCTATAATCCGGCAGCGCACCAGACTTCGGTCACCATTTCCGATTATATGGAAGAATATGGCAAACTGGGAGGGCAGCGTGACATTATCATTGAAAACATGAACTGTAAAAGTTTCTCGGAAGCTCCGCTCTGGAGTGATATGATGACGCAGATTCTTTCTAAATACCAGGGAGAGAAGCATCCGGGACAAATTATTTTATTGGGTCAGGAAGCATGGGCGGCTTATTTGTCACAAAGGGATTCGATGCAGATAAAAGTGCCGGTCATGTGTAGCCTCGCGAGTAGTAATATCGTAATATTACCGAAGGATACCGTGAAGAATCTTGATAGCTGGATGCCCGAATCCGTAGATATTTTTGCTGACCACATGGATATTCCGGAACTCGAATCGGGCTTTATTAATCAGTATGACATAGAGGGGAATATACGTATGCTCCGGACGTTTTATCCAAAAACGGAGCATATCGCTTTTATATCGGATAATACGTATGGCGGTGTGACTATGCAGGCATTGGTACGGAAGGAAATGGAAAAGTTCCCCGATTTGGATTTGATTCTTATGGACGGGCGTAAGCATACTATCTACACGATTGTGGAGGAGTTGAGACATTTGCCGGAAAATACGGTTATTATGGTGGGGACTTGGCGTGTGGATATGAATGAGGGGTATTTCATGCGGAATGCCACTTATGCCATGATGGAGGCGACTCCCGCTATTCCGGCTTTTACACCTTCTTCGGTGAGCTTGGGGTCTTGGGCAATTGGCGGCGTGCTTCCTGACTATCGGAAAGTGGGAAAGGAAATGGCACAGGAATCTGTACGAATGGATAGTCAGCCGGGAGATACGGCGAAACATCTTTCCGTGATTGGTTGTAAGGCTGTATTGGATAGCCGAAAGGTGAAGGAATGGGGATTGAATCCGAAAGTCTTGCCTTTTGATGTGCAGCTTATTAATCAGCCGGTTTCTTTCTATCAGCAGTATACGTATCAGATTTGGTCCGCTTGTGCGCTGTTTGTGATATTGGTGCTCGGATTATGTATTTCGCTGTTTTATTATTTCCGCACGAAACGTTTGAGGGATGAATTGTTGAAATCGGAGAAGGATCTGCGTGTAGCGAAGGATAGGGCGGAAGAATCGAATCGTCTGAAAAGTGCTTTTCTAGCTAATATGAGCCATGAGATACGAACGCCGTTGAATTCTATTGTCGGCTTTTCGGATGTACTGGCGGTAGGCGGCAGCACAGAGGAGGAACAACAGTCCTATTATCAGATTATTAAGACGAACTCAGATTTGTTACTTCGCCTGATTAACGATATTCTTGATCTTTCACGTCTGGAGGCGAACCGGGTGACGCTGACTTGGGAGGAGTGTGATGTGGTGCAGTTATGCAACCAGGTGGTGGCTTCTGTCAGTTTCTCGCGACGGTCGGATAATCAGTTTCTATTCAATACATCTTTCGAGAGTTTCCGAATGGAGACGGACGTGCAGCGTATGCAGCAGGTGATTATCAATTTGATGTCCAATGCCGATAAGTTTACAAAACAGGGAAAGATAACGTTGGATTTTTCGGTGAATGAGGAGACGCAAATGGCTGTCTTTTCGGTGACGGACACGGGATGCGGTATTCCGAAGGAGAAACAGGCGTTGGTGTTCGAGCGTTTTGAAAAACTGAATGAATATGCGCAGGGGACAGGTTTGGGACTGTCTATCTGTAAATTGATTGTGTATAAATGGAAAGGAGAGATATGGATTGATCCTGATTACACAGGAGGGGCACGGTTTGTTTTCTCTCACCCGCTAAATATAGAAAAAGAATGAAACGATTTACATTGATTTATGTTTGGCTTCTTTTCCTCGTGCTGTCCGTTGCGGCGCAGGAAAAAGTGGTGAAGCTGAAGATTGTACAAACAAGTGATGTGCACGGCAACTATTATCCTTATAACTTTATAACCCGTCAGGAATGGAAAGGCAGCTTGGCGCGAATCTATTCTTTTGTACAGAAAGAGCGCCGGGAGTATAAAGAGAATCTTATTTTACTCGATAATGGCGATATCTTGCAGGGACAACCTACAGCTTATTACTATAATTATATAGATACGGTATCTCCTTATCTTTGTGCGGAGATGATGAACTATATGAAATATGATGCCGGCAATATGGGTAATCATGATGTGGAAACCGGACGCAGTGTGTTCAACCGTTGGATCGGGACTTGTGATTTCCCTATATTGGGAGCGAACATCATAGATACGTCTACCGGAGAAACGTATCTGCCACCGTACAAGGTACTGAGGCGTGACGGTGTGAAAATAGTTATCTTGGGAATGATTACCCCGGCTATTCCTGCATGGCTTTCCGAAAATTTGTGGAAGGGATTGCATTTTGACGATATGGAGGAGACGGCTCGTAAATGGATGAAGATTATTCGTGAAAAAGAGAATCCGGACTTAGTGATTGGCTTGTTCCATGCGGGGCAGGAAGCGTTCAAAATGTCCGGCAAATATAATGAGAACGCATCTCTGAATGTGGCGAAGAATGTACCGGGATTTGATATGGTATTAATGGGGCATGATCATGCCCGTGAATGTAAGAAGGTGGTGAATATTGTCGGAGATTCGGTCTTGATTATTGACCCAGCCAGCAACGGGGTGGTGCTCTCTAATGTGGATGTCACTCTGAAATTGAAAGACGGGAAATTGGTGGATAAAGATATCAGGGGGAGACTTACTGAAACGAAAGATTATGGAGTCAGCGAGGACTTTATGAAACATTTCGCTTCTCAGTATGAGACCGTGAAGAGGTTTGTATCCAAAAAGATAGGTACATTTACTGAAAGTATCTCTACTCATCCTTCTTTCTTCGGGCCTTCTGCTTTCATTGATTTGATACATACGTTGCAGCTTGATATTACGGGGGCGGATGTTTCTTTCGCTGCTCCGCTTTCATTTGATGCGGAAATAAAGGAAGGGGATGTATCTGTCAGTGATATGTTCAACCTGTATAAGTACGAGAATATGCTTTACGTGATGACATTGTCGGGAAAAGAAATTAAAGATTTTTTGGAAATGTCTTATTATATGTGGACAAATCGGATGAAATCGCCGGACGATCATTTGCTCTGGTTCAAGGAGAAGCGTCGCGAAGGTGCGGAGGACAGGGCCTCTTTCCAGAATTACAGTTTTAACTTTGATTCGGCATCAGGCATTATTTATACGGTGGATGTCACCAAACCACAAGGAGAGAAGGTGACGATTGCCAGTATGGCCGATGGCTCTCCTTTCCTTATGAACAAGGTATATAAGGTGGCTCTGAACTCTTATCGCGGTAACGGTGGTGGCGAGTTACTGACTAAAGGCTCCGGGATTCCACAGGAGAAATTGAAAGACCGTATTATTTTCTCTACGGACAAGGACCTTCGCTTCTATCTGATGAATTATATCGAGAAGAAAGGGATAATGGACCCGAAGGCGTTGAACCAGTGGAAATTTATTCCTGAAGAGTGGACAGTCCCTGCCGCCAAACATGATTATGAGTATTTATTCGGGGTGGTCAATAAGTAACTAATTTTGTTCATTTTGTCAGATAATCTTTTTGTTTGGTTGTATATCTGATTAATAGCTGGTATATTTGTCACTAAAAAAGAGAGAGAGTATGGAGATTCAAGGTGTTCCGAAAATAGGTATTTCTTCGGTAGTTCATTCCAAGCATATAGATCCTGACTGCATTGATGTGGTTGACAATGATATAGCGCTCTTCGATACGGAGAGCGTTGTTTCCTTGTATAGCGGACCTAGTAAGCTGGAGGTAGTTACAGTGGGCCTCTGTTTGGGAGGTGGTAGTAAATTTAATATTAGTTTACGCGAGTATGAAATAGTTCCGGGACGAATGGTGATTGTTTTGCCGAATCAGATTATCGAGCATAGGTGGTTTAGTCCTGATTTCAAGGCTATTTTCTTTGCGGTATCAAAGAATTTGCTGGAAGCATTGCCTAAAGTGGGGAATGTACTTTCTCTGTTCTTTTATTTGAAAGATTATCCTTGTTTTGACCTTACGCCGCATGAACAGGATATTATCCGGGAATATTATAGTTTTATCAGGAAAAGATTGAAGAATAAGGAGGACTTGTATCGTAGAGAAGTCGTAATGGGACTGATGCAAGGTTTTTTCTTCGAACTTTGCAATATCTTTAATAGCCATGCTCCGACTGCCGCCGCTACGGTGAAGAATAAAAGTCGGAAAGAGTATATATTCGAGCGTTTCTATGAATCTCTGATAGAATCTTATCAATCGGAACGTAGTGTGAAATTTTATGCCGACCAGTTGTGTCTGACACCGAAACATCTCTCAGGTGTGGTGAAAGAAGTCAGTGGTAAAACGGTGGGGGAGTGGATTGATGAGCTGGTGATTCTGGAGGCAAAAGCGCTTCTGAATTCTTCGAGTATGAATATACAAGAGATTGCCGACCGGCTCAATTTTGCAAACCAGTCTTTCTTCGGGAAATATTTTAAGCATTATACCGGTATGTCTCCTAAAGAATACCGCAAAAGCCGATAACGGAATATTCTGTTATCATATATGTTTTGTCTTCATTGTGCGTTGTTTTTTACTATAAGACGCCGGAACGTACCCGGCTTAGTGTTTCCGGCGTCATCAGCAGGTAAGAGGCGATATGTGCCAATGGAGCTCGTTTGATAATTTCCGGATGCGTTTCGAGCAGGAGGTTATAACGTTCACGTGCCGATTCGAAGCGCCATGAGTCCGCTTTGATTTGGGATACGATTAAAGAGTATTCCAGTATTTTTTGATAAAACATATTGATTTCCCAATTTTCTTTGGCTAACTTAAATAGCATATCCCGCGGAAACATGTAAAGAACAACAGGCTCTAATGTTTCTACAATTAGTTTTGTCGGTACTTGTTTCAGGAAACTTTCAATACACATCACGATACATCCTTCGTAAGAGAAATGTTCGGTAACATCTTTTCCGTTCTTATAGTAATACTGCCTAAGCATTCCTTTGCCGACAAAAACAATTTCATGGGCTACTTCTCCTTCATTCAGTGCTATTGCTCCTTTCGGATATTCTTCACGAATGAGAATGTTTTCGATCTGCCTTCTTCCCTCTATACTCATCTCCGGAAAGCGGGAGTTTACAACGGCGTTTACTGTCTCTCTTAATAGTGTGTCCATTTCTTTTTTGTCTTGATGTGTGCAAAAATACTAAAAACGGTTGACATAAATCAAGTGTGGCACAAAAAAGATGTATCTTTGTACTTAAAATCAAGATGTAGGCGATGATGAATAAAATTATAGGAGCGGCTGTATTGCTGCTTTGTTTTTGCAGTTGTGTGAAGGATAATGATGCGATATATTATCCTGTGGGTAATGTGGATATTGAAAAAGGCGGTCCGGCTCTGGAAGTAGGATCTAATAGTATTTTGGTGGCTGAGAGCTATAATGAAGAGGATTATGTATTGGATACGCTTGCGCAGTATCCGGGTGATCCGACTCTTGGCAAGCTGACGTTTATGATTAATCTGAAAAATCAGTCGGGAACCCGGGAGGTTGCAGAGTTCAATGGTGTAGGTAAATCCGTATTGACTATGAGCCTCGGTTACAAAGACGGTAATTATCCGGTAGAAAGCCAGATTCCTGTTTATACTTCCGCAGATGCTACTGCTAGTTATGCCATTAAACTTCGTTTAAAGGGAGAGTTAACTTTAACCGACGATGAATGGATGATTGATTATGTTTATGCTCAACTGGCCGGTTTATTCCAGCCTTATCCGCCAGCGTCTTTCCCGGAAGTCTTTATGTGTAAAGGAGGGGAACAGTCTTTTGCTACTTTTGATTCATTTCGCAGGACCTGGACATTTGATATAACTTATGATCATTCCGAGCTTTCTTTTAGTCAATTATACTTTAACTTATTTGTTAATCTGGCTGGGCAAAAGCGGGAAGACAGAATCCGGCTGAGGATAGATAAAGATTCCTACTTTAAGATATATAAAATAAAAGAGGAAATGTAGTTAAACTACATTCCCTCTTTTATTTAGTAGTGGGTACGAGAATCGAACTCGTATTACATGCGTGAGAGGCATGTGTCCTAACCGTTAGACGAACCCACCGGCATTTTATGGATTTAAAAAGAGCCAAGTCTTATAAACTTAGCTCTTTTTCTCTTGAGATTTGTTTGCGGAAGCTGGGGGATTCGAACCCCCGGTACCCTTGCGAGTACGTCAGTTTAGCAAACTGGTGGTTTCAGCCACTCACCCAAACTTCCTTGAACCCGCATTCTCTCTCAAATGCGGTGCAAATATAGGGGGAACTTTTGGACTACGCAAATCTTTTAGCAAGATTTTTTTAGTCTGTTTTTTGAAAAATCAGATAACTTGCTATGTTTCAAATGTTAAACGAATGATTTTTTTTTCGATATCTTTTATTTTTTGTTACGAAGGAAAGAACTTGAAACATATTGACGGTATCTGCTTGCGATATTGACGGTATCTTAGTGAGATAGGGTAACTATGTCGACCGGACAGTGACGCTATATTTCAGAGCATAAAAAAAGGCTATCTATCCCAGACAGCCAATCTTTTGTTAACCTTAAATCTAATACTATGAAAAACACATTACAAAGATACGGACTTCTGGAAAATTAGCAAGTAAAGCAAGAAAAAACAGATGTTTTATAACATTGATTAAATAATTCATTCTACTATTCAATCTTTATTAAGATTTTTACTGCTTTGAATGCTATATTCCCAATATTTATCACATAGTTGCAGGTAACTTGTCTCGGCACTCTTACCTCCCAAGGAGATAGCATACATTTTTGTTTGTTTTGCTTTTGCATGTTCTATGCTTCGGGCTAACATATAATCAACGGGACGCATCTCAAAGTCGGATACGGTGATGATATCTGTTTCCATATATTGGTAATCGGAGGCAAAGATACGAGATTTCTTTGAGATAGGTTTATTGGGTACAGAGGGATTTACCTCCATAATTAGGCAATTTCCTCCGTACAAGTAGGACTTTTCAGTTTCATAAGGAAAATTCATTCTATACTTTTGTCATATCGAAAGATAAATGATATAAATAAGGACCATAAAAATAAAGGATTATGAAAACGAACGCATTCAAATACTTAGGTATAGCTTTAATGGCATTGATGATGATTAGCCTTACTTCTTGCGAAGTAGAAATTGATAGCTTTTATGATGATGATAATATCGGTGGCGGGTATTATTCCCGTTCGTCGGAATTGTGCAGTCGCACATGGATCAGTTATTACCGTGACGCAGACGGGAACCGTTGTTGTCAAGAACTGGATTTTTATTTAGACCGTACAGGGGTTGATTACATACGAGTGGAATACCGTAACGGAGATGTGGAAGTTTTTGAATATAATTTCCGGTGGAACTGGGAAAACTATGCACAAACATCTATCAGGATGTCCTACGGTCCGGGTGATGTTTCCTATCTGGATGATGTGTACCTTGGTGGAAACAGATTAAGCGGTTATCTGGACGGAAGGGATAACTTTGTGGAATATCAGGGAAGCAGGTAAAAAAACAATAGGTATCGGAGATAACAAGATGTAGCTAGAAAGACGAGGACAAAGAAGGATAAGATAAAAATGTGTCAGGGGTTAATGACAGAATGATAGGTAGGAGAGGTAAAAGGTTGCCAATAGGATTTCAGGAATAAGGGTTAGAGTATAAATAGGGCGCGAAATGAAAGCATAAAAGTTTTGAACGGGACTAAATAGTTTTTATCTTTGCGCCCTATTAGTTTTATATATACATGGAGTGGTTATCTAGTCTATTTCTCGAACATTCTGCCTTACAGGCTGTTGTGGTACTTTCACTGATTTCTGCGATAGGTCTGGGCTTGGGAAGAGTGCATTTCTGGGGTATATCCCTGGGAGTCACTTTTGTTTTTTTTGCCGGTATACTTGCCGGACATTTCGGGCTTTCGGTTGACCCGCAGATGTTGAATTACGCAGAAAGTTTCGGTCTGGTTATCTTTGTTTATTCTCTCGGTCTGCAAGTGGGGCCCGGTTTTTTCAGTTCTTTCCGGAAAGGAGGAGTGACGTTGAATATGTTGGCGTTGGGGGTTGTTCTTCTGGGTACTTTGTTAACGGTGGTAGCCAGTTATGCTACAGGTATATCGCTTCCCGATATGGTTGGTATTCTTTGCGGAGCGACGACAAACACTCCGGCGTTGGGAGCGGCGCAGCAGACATTGAAACAAATGGGCATGGATAGTAGTACGCCTGCTCTGGGATGTGCCGTGGCCTATCCAATGGGAGTAGTCGGTGTGATTCTTGCCGTTTTGTTAATTCGTAAAGTATTGGTTCGCAAGGAAGACTTGGAAATAAAGGAGAAGGATGATGCGAACAAAACCTATATTGCAGCGTTTCAAGTACATAATCCTGCTATTTTCAATAAAAGCATAAAGGATATAGCTCATTTGAGTTATCCTAAGTTTGTTATTTCCCGTTTGTGGCGTGACGGACATGTCAGTATTCCGACTTCTGATAAAGTGTTGAAGGAAGGTGATCGCTTGCTGGTGATTACGGCTGAAAAAGATGCGCTGGCTCTGACTGTGCTTTTCGGCGAACAGGAAAATACGGATTGGAACAAAGAGGACATTGACTGGAATGCGATTGACAGTGAACTGGTCTCCCAGCGCATTGTTGTCACTCGCCCTGAACTGAACGGGAAGAAATTGGGAGCGCTCCGGTTGAGAAATCATTATGGAATCAATATCAGCCGTGTCTATCGTTCGGGTGTACAACTGCTCGCCACTCCGGGATTGATACTTCAGTTGGGTGACCGACTGACGGTAGTAGGGGAAAAGGCAGCCATTCAAAACGTGGAAAAAGTACTAGGTAATGCTGTCAAGAGTTTGAAAGAACCTAATTTGGTTGTTATATTTATTGGTATCGTGTTGGGATTGGCGTTAGGTGCTATTCCTTTTTCTATTCCGGGTATCAGTACTCCTGTAAAACTAGGCTTGGCAGGTGGTCCTATTATTGTCGGTATCCTTTTAGGTACGTTTGGACCACGGATACACATGATTACCTACACTACTCGTAGTGCCAATTTGATGTTACGTGCCTTAGGACTCTCAATGTATCTAGCCTGTCTGGGACTGGATGCTGGGGCACATTTCTTCGATACGGTATTCCGTTCGGAAGGGCTACTGTGGATCGGTTTAGGAGCCGGACTGACAATCATCCCAACTGTTTTAGTGGGCTTTGTAGCCTTCAAGATGATGAAGATCGATTTTGGCACAGTGTCCGGTATGCTATGCGGAAGTATGGCGAATCCTATGGCATTAAATTATGCAAATGATACAATTCCCGGTGATAACCCGTCTGTAGCCTATGCGACAGTATATCCATTGTGTATGTTTCTACGGGTGATTATTGCACAAGTACTGTTGATGTTCTTATTAGGTTGAAAATAAATTTTATATGAAAATTGTAAACGAGTAAATAAAAAAATATATTTATCACGGATAACTGAATGGAATGATTCCGAACAACGAACATAGGAAGCAAAGTAATTGTTAATTAGTAAATTGTAATAAAATAGAATGACTGCTCAAAGTAATATAACTCCTGAAAGTATTGTGGGCGATCTCCGCTACCTTCAATTGCTTTCCCGTAGTTTTCCTACTATTGCCGATGCTAGTACGGAAATTATCAATCTGGAGGCTATCTTGAATCTGCCTAAGGGGACAGAACATTTCCTGACAGATATACATGGTGAATATGAAGCATTCCAACATGTACTGAAAAATGCTTCAGGTGCGGTAAAGCGTAAAGTGAATGAAATATTCGGCAATACTCTCCGTGAAGCGGAAAAGAAAGAACTCTGTACGCTGATTTACTATCCCGAAGAAAAACTTCAACTGGTGAAAGCTCGTGAGAAGGATTTGGACGATTGGTATCTGATTACTCTGAACCAACTGGTGAAGGTCTGTCAGAATGTGTCTTCCAAGTATACGCGTTCTAAAGTGCGTAAATCGTTACCTGCCGAGTTCTCCTATATTATTCAGGAATTATTGCATGAATCGTCTATCGAACCGAATAAACATGCTTATATCAATGTAATTATCAGTACGATTATTACAACAAAGCGGGCAGATGACTTCATCATTGCTATGTGTAACCTGATTCAACGGCTGACTATTGACTCCCTACATATTGTCGGTGACATCTACGACCGTGGTCCTGGTGCGCATATCATCATGGATACTTTATGTAATTATCATAATTTTGATATTCAATGGGGAAACCATGATATTCTTTGGATGGGTGCTGCTTCGGGCAATGACAGTTGCATCGCTAATGTGATCCGTATGTCTATGCGTTACGGTAATTTGGGCACATTGGAAGATGGTTATGGTATTAATCTGCTGCCATTGGCTACCTTTGCTATGGATACTTATGCTGATGATCCCTGTACTATCTTCATGCCGAAGATGAATTTTGCCGACGCTCACTATAATGAGAAAACCCTGCGTTTGATTACCCAGATGCATAAAGCGATTACTATCATCCAGTTTAAGTTGGAGGCTGAAATCATCGACCGTCGTCCTGAATTCGGCATGGCGAACCGGAAACTTTTAGAGAAGATAGACTTCGACCGTGGTGTCTTTGTGTACGAGGGAAAAGAATATGTCCTGCGTGATACCAACTTTCCGACAGTAGACCCAGCCAATCCTTATCGGCTGACAGAAGAGGAACGTGAACTGGTAGAAAAGATTCATTATTCATTTATGAATAGTGAGAAGTTGAAGAAACATATGCGCTGTCTGTTTACGTATGGCGGGATGTATTTGGTTTCCAACTCGAATCTTCTTTATCATGCTTCCGTACCTTTAAATGAAGATGGCAGTTTCAAGCGTGTCAAAATCCGGGGAAAGGAATACTGGGGACGTAGGCTACTGGATAAGGCCGACCAGTTGATTCGTACCGCTTACTTTGACGAAGAAGGAGAGGAGGATAAGGAATTTGCTATGGACTATATTTGGTATATGTGGTGCGGTCCTGAAGCTCCTCTGTTTGATAAAGATAAAATGGCTACTTTTGAGCGCTATTTTGTAGAAGATAAAGAACTGCACAAAGAGAAGAAAGGGCATTATTATACATTGCGTAATCGTGAGGATATTTGTGACCGGATTCTGGAAGAATTTGGTGCTTCGGGTCCTCATTCGCATATCATCAATGGTCATGTGCCGGTAAAGACTATTCAGGGCGAACAGCCGATGAAAGCTAACGGCAAACTTTTTGTGATTGACGGTGGATTTTCAAAGGCTTATCAGCCGGAAACAGGGATTGCAGGATATACGCTTGTTTACCATTCTCACGGTATGCAGCTTGTACAGCATGAACCATTCCAGTCGCGGCAGAAAGCAATTGAGGAAGGGCTGGATATTAAGTCTACCAATTTTGTACTGGAATTCAATTCACAACGAATGATGGTGAAAGATACTGATAAAGGAAAAGAGCTGGTAACGCAGATTCAGGATTTAAAAAAGCTACTTGTTGCTTATCGTACCGGATTGATAAAAGAGAAGATATAAAAGAATAGTAAGTAGTGATTAACAATGAACGGTGAATAAGTTGCAACGTAATAAAGCAACTTGTTCACCGTTCACTATTTTGTATACTGTTTGCTATACATACATTCTTTTTTAGAAAAGAACAATGCCTGCTTCAATGATAACACCTTTATCGTAATTGCTTGATTTATTATAGAACCGGGTAAGTCCGTAACCACCCGTTGCAAAAATACCGAATTTTGGAGTAAACTGATATTCCAGATTGGCACGGGCTTGCAGTGCATATAGGCGTTTTGGAATTACTTCATCCTTATTGTCGAATGCTTCAATGTGTTGATAACCAAGATCTCCGCTGATAGATAGTCCTTTATAAACAGGGAAGGAAATACCAGCACGATAGGAGGCGCTGGCTGAGAACTTGTCATTTAAGTCCTGATACATGGAACCGACTCCCAGAATTGTATAGAACAGCTGGTTCTTGAAACGCACACCGATGTTGGCAGCTGTAGAATTGCCACCATACAGCATCATTTGCACTTTCGTATCAGGATTGGCATTGACCAGACCCAGTTGCAAGCCTTTCATATCTTCCCTATAATAATTGACCAGACCAATTTGTAAACCACGGGCTTTTGTTGCATAGTTGCATAAAGCGATCTGTAAGCCATTCAGTTTTCGGGCAGTAATATTGGCAATACCTGCAATCTGCAAACCATTCATATCTTCGCCCACCACATTCAGTAGTCCGGATGTTACCATACCGTTATAACTCTGTCCGGTGATATTGGCTGCGCCGGAGAACTGGAAGCCCGAAGCCATGTTTCCTGTCACATTCATAAAACCGCTCATCATCACTCCCGAAGTATTATCTCCTCCGATACTGGTAAGACCGGCAATAATTACCCCTTTTGTACCGTCTCCGGTAATATTTACTAATCCGGCAGTAGAAAGTCCTATGGTATTGTCACCGCTGATATTGCTGACACCCGCTATCTGAACACCGCGCATTGTTCCACCTGCCAAGTTAGCCAAACCTGTGATTTGCACTCCATTCATGTCGCCATGCACTACACTTCCCAATGCATTGATACCGACACCATTCAGGCGGTTCAACGTAGAAAGCAGACCGATATTGACATAGGTCGTCTGCGTACTGTCATGCGGCTGCGTACATATATCTTTCCAAATGGAAATATTGATACCCGCACTCTTGTTCTGTGCCGGCAAACAAACGGCAGCCATGAGAATAGCTGCCGTGAGGATTGTTTTTCTTATCTTCATTTTTAATATATTTCTCTTTCTCTTGATTTCTTTTTTCTCGGTTCAGGTGGAAATGCATGGGAGGATAATTATCCTTTCGCTTCCTGATACAGATAACGCTTAATACTCTTTTTCGGCGTCTTTTCAAATTCTTCCGGATAAATCTTCATTTTTGAGATCTGACTATATGCCGGCAACATAGCATTCAACGCCACTCGGTTTTCTTCCATAACCCGTTCAATGTCCTCGTTCTTCAAACCGTGGGCAAAAGCATCATCAAAGTCCGGATAAACAAGTCCGACGAGCTTTTCGTTCTGCTGGACAATAATACTTTCGGCCACATAGGGCAGGTTGTTCAACTTGTCTTCTATTTCTTCCGGATAAATATTCTGTCCGCTGGCACTGAGCAATAAGTTTTTGCTGCGTCCCTTGATTGTAATATTTCCTTCCGCATCTTTCAACGCCAGGTCTCCTGTGTGCAGCCAGCCGTCTTTATCTATAACTTCTTTTGTAGCTTCTTCATTCTTGTAATATCCCAGCATAACATTCGGTCCTTTACAAACTATTTCTCCTACGATGTTTTCCGGGTCGGAAGATAGAACCTGTACATCCATACGTGGTACAGCTTTTCCGCAAGAGCCGGGTTTGAACCTTCTCCAATCTTCATAGCAGATAATCGGACCACATTCTGTCATTCCATAACCTACTGTATAAGGAAAATCAATCATTTTCAGGAATTGCTCAACTTCCTGATTGAAAGCTGCACCCCCTACGATAACTGCTTTGAAGTTTCCGCCGAACGCCTTAATCATTTCTTCGCGTACCGTTGCTTTAATCTTATCGTTGATAATAGGTACTTTCAGTAATATTTTCATGGCCGGAGTCTCCAACTTCGGAAGTACACTCTTCTTGATAATCTTTTCGATAATCAGTGGGACGGCAACGATCAAACTGGGTTTTACTTCTTCAAATGCCTGGAAAATGATTTTCGGACTTGGCATACGGGTCAGGAAGTAGATGTGACATCCTACGGAGAACTCATAAAGAAATTCGAAAGCCAGTCCGTACATGTGCGCCATAGGAAGCATGGATACAATCTTGTCTCCGGCTTCCAACTCCAATACTTCAAATGCAAATTTAGTATTCGACCACAAACTACGATAGGGGAGCATTACTCCTTTTGAATAACTGGTCGTTCCGGAAGTATAATTGATAACGGCTAATTCTTCGGGTTCGTCTTTGTGGTATTCGATATGTTCTCTACGGAAATTTTTCGGATATTTTTTGCCGAACATTTCATTCAAATGTTCGCGTGCGTGAGTTAACCGTTCACTACGGGATACCAGCAGGGTGAAGTCATTCATCATCAGGATACCTTCGAGTAGTGGCATTGCCGATTCGTTCAGGTTTTCCCATACCATATCTCCTACAAACAGCAGTTTGGCTTCGGAATGGTTGACGATATTGTGTACATTGTCTGCTTTAAACTCGTGGAGAATAGGAACGATTACTGCTCCGTACGTCAGTGTAGCAAGGAAAGTTACTCCCCAATGGGAGCTGTTTCTTCCGCATACGGCAATCTTATCTCCTTTGCGGATTCCACTTTCCTCAAAAATTATATGGAGTTTTTCGATTTTGCGGGCTACATCTTTATACTGAAGGGTGGCTCCCTTGTAATCTGTCAGGGCATCCAAATCCCAATTGTTCTTGATACTATTCTCAATGTAAGCTATAAAACTTTGTTCCATTGTTTTTGCACATTTGGTATTAAATTGTGCAAATATAGCAATTAAATTAAGAATGGAAAATTAACTATGAAGAATTTTTGGAGAGGGTGGAGAGAAGAGTGAGTCTGTGATATGCTATAAGCTAAAATAATTATACTGATAGCATATCAACAGATTGTTTGATTTTTTATTTCAAGTACCATTCATACATCTTTCGCACACCTTCCTCGATTTCGATTTTGTGATGCCAACCCAGTGCGTGCAGTTTCGAAGGATCGGTTAGCTTACGCATCGTGCCGTCCGGTTTACTGCTGTCGAAAGTCAGTTTGCCTTGATAGCCTACTGTCTCTACGATCCGCTCGGCAAGTTGTCGAATAGTGATTTCCTTACCTGTTCCGATGTTGATATGACAGTTACGGATATCCTTGCTACCTTCTTTATATGTATCTTTGAAGTCAACGTGTTCCATGACGAATACACTGGCGTCTGCCATTTCTTCACTCCAAAGGAACTCGCGGAGAGGAGTTCCCGTACCCCACAATGTCACTTCCGTTTCACTGATACCATATTTGCTTAGGATAGCCAGAATTTCTTCTTTCGGACTGTCTCCGTTGATACCTTCTACCGGGCGCAGGTTCATATCCTTTCGGACAGCCTCCCAGTTGCCTTCTTTCAGGCAGTGGGCCAGATGAATCTTGCGGATCATAGCAGGCAGTACATGGCTGCGTTCCAAATCGAAGTTATCATTCGGACCATATAAGTTGGTCGGCATCACAGCGATGTAGTTTGTTCCATATTGCAGGTTGAAACTTTCACACATCTTCAGACCGGCAATCTTGGCGATGGCATACGGCTCGTTGGTATATTCCAACGGAGAAGTAAGTAATACATCCTCTTTCATCGGTTGCTTGGCGTCACGTGGATAAATACAGGTACTGCCGAGAAAGAGTAGCTTTTTTATGTTGTGGCGGAAACTTTCCCCGATGACATTCTGTTGGATTTGCAGATTTTTGTAGATAAAGTCGGCGCGGTAGATACTGTTTGCCATGATGCCGCCAACGAAGGCAGCAGCAAGGAATACATATTCCGGCTGTTCTTCATCGAAAAACTGGCGGACAGATACACTGTCGAGCAGGTCAAGCTCCTTGTGAGTGCGGCCTACCAGATTCGTGTATCCTTTATTCTGCAAATTTTTCCAGATAGCAGAACCCACGAGACCGTGGTGTCCTGCTACATATATTTTTGCATTCTTTTCCATTCTTCCGTTTAATGTTTGTTCGCGATCATGCGTTTCACCTTTTCCATGTCGTGGCGTACCATGATACGGACCAGTTCTTCAAATGAAGTCTTGCACGGATTCCAACCCAGCAATGTTCTTGCTTTGGTCGGGTCGCCTAACAACTGTTCAACTTCCGATGGACGGAAATATTTGGGGTCAACTTCTACCAATGGCTTGCCGGTGTCTACGTCAATTCCCTTTTCATTTATGCCCTCGCCTTCCCAGCGGAGTTCGATGCCTGCTTCCTTGAAAGCTAGCGTAGCAAATTCGCGTACCGTATGCATTTCTCCAGTAGCGATTACGAAATCTTCTGGAACGTCATGCTGCAGAATCAGCCACATACATTCTACGTAATCTTTGGCGTATCCCCAATCTCGGCGTGCATCCAGATTACCTAGATACAGCTTGTCCTGTTCGCCCTGTGCGATGCGGGCGGCAGCCAGAGATATTTTGCGGGTAACAAAAGTCTCGCCACGGCGTTCGCTTTCGTGGTTGAACAAGATACCGTTTACGGCAAACATACCGTAGCTTTCGCGATAGTTTTTGGTAATCCAGAAACCATATTGTTTGGCTACCCCGTACGGAGAACGGGGATAGAACGGAGTTGTCTCTTTCTGTGGAACTTCCTGCACTTTACCGAACAACTCGGAAGTGGAAGCCTGATAGATACGGGTTTTCTTTTCCAGTCCCAGAATCCGTACCGCTTCGAGCATACGGAGCGTACCGATAGCGTCCGCTTCGGCAGTATATTCCGGAACATCAAATGATACCTTTACGTGGCTTTGGGCAGCCAGGTTGTAAATTTCATCAGGTTGCACTTGTTGAATGATACGGATTAACGAACTGGAATCTGTCATATCCCCATAATGCAGATTGATCGTACGTTTCTGTTTCATGTCGCGCACCCATTCATCAAAATATAAATGTTCGATACGTCCCGTATTGAACGACGAAGAACGACGAAGGATACCGTGAACTTCGTAACCTTTTTGCAAAAGTAATTCGGCAAGATACGAACCGTCTTGTCCGGTAATGCCTGATATTAGGGCTTTTTTCATACGTTATAATTGTTTATTTGGAATAATACGGGCGCAAATGTCGACATTTTTTGCAGTATATGCAAACCTCTTTCAATTTATTTTTCAGCACAGTCGTTCAGCACGGTTTTTGCCCATTATTTTGTCGATAATCAAAGCAATAGCTCCATCTCCGGTTACGTTGCAAGCTGTTCCGAAACTGTCCATGGCAATGTAAAGAGCAATCATCAATGCTTGTGCTGATTCATCGAAGCTGAGCATGGACTGCAAGATACCTAGTGCCGCCATGATTGCTCCTCCAGGAACACCCGGTGCAGCTACCATTGTAATCCCCAGCATAAAGATAAACCCGGCAAATAGGGGAAAGTCGAACGGTATTCCCTGCATCATCATCAATGCCAGTGCACAGGCTACGATTTTCAGAGTACTGCCCGACAGGTGAATCGTGGCGCATAGTGGAATAACGAAGCCGGCAATGTCTGAGGATACTCCGTTCTTCTTCGTCTGCTCCAGTGTGACGGGGATAGTGGCTGCTGAAGATTGTGTGCCTAAAGCCGTGAAATATGCCGGCATCATCTTTCCGAGCAGTTTAAACGGATTTTTGCGCACGAATAATGCTGCAATGGAATATTGGAAAACCAGCAGGAAGATATGAAGAATGAAAATTACTCCGATAATTTTGATAAATACCATTAAGATAGCGTATACTTGTCCGGAGTGCGTCATGTTTAGAAAAATACCGAAGATATAAAGCGGAAGCAACGGCAGAATGACAGCACTAATCATGCGGACGATGATCTCCTGGAAGTCCCTTGCCACGTTTTTTAGCGCATCGCTGTTCAGGGAGGCGAGCCCCAACCCCAGCGTAAAAGCGAAAATTAACGCGGTCATTACATTCATCAGCGGAGGAATGGAGACGGAGAAGTAGGGAAGAATTCCTTGTGCTTCGCTTACTTCTTCGAGCGGCACGCCCGGTTCGATGAGTGATGGGAATACTGTGACTCCTGTGAAATAGGAGAGAAAACCTGAAAACAACGTAGCACCGTATGCAATGAGTGCGGTGACAAGCAACATCTTTCCCGCACCTTTACCAATGTCGGCAATAGCCACAGTGACCAGTCCGACGATAATCAGTGGAATGGAAAAGTTGAGAAACTCACTGAAAATACCGTTGAATGTAACAAATATCCGTACCAGTGGTGCCGGGAAAACTGTACCGATAGCAATACCTAGTATGATAGCGATAATGATACGCGGCAATAAGCCGATTTTAATCTTCTTCATCCTTGTTTTTATTTGTAGACCACAAAAATAATGTTTTAATCTAAATATTGCGAACAAATGTTCTTTTCAAGTGTTACTATGATAAACATTATATCAAAATATACAAGTTATGACAAATCAGAATAAAACAGATATCGGGCTAATCGGCTTGGCTGTAATGGGCGAGAATTTAGCATTAAATATGGAGAGTAAAGGCTGGTATGTATCAGTTTACAACCGTACTGTTCCCGGAGTGGAAGAAGGAGTCGTAGACCGCTTTATGAATAGCCGTGCAAAAGGTAAAAATATTGAAGGATTCACAGATATAAAAGCATTCGTTGATTCGATAGCTACCCCTCGTAAAATAATGATGATGGTTCGTGCCGGAAGTCCGGTAGACGAATTGATGGAACAACTTTTTCCGTTGCTTTCGCCCGGAGATATTCTTATCGACGGTGGTAACTCCAATTATGAAGATACCAACCGGCGTGTCAAACTGGCCGAATCGAAAGGTTTTCTTTTCGTCGGTAGTGGTGTGTCCGGAGGGGAAGAAGGAGCATTGAACGGTGCGTCTATCATGCCCGGTGGTTCGGAAAAAGCATGGTCGGAAGTGAAGCCGATTCTTCAGAGTATTGCAGCAAAAGCACCGGATGGTACACCGTGTTGCCAATGGGTAGGCCCTGCCGGTTCGGGACATTTTGTGAAGATGATTCACAATGGTATTGAGTACGGTGATATGCAGTTGATTGCCGAAGCTTATTGGGTGATGAAGAATCTGATTGATTTGAATAATGAAGAAATGGCGGATGTGTTCGCCCGTTGGAATGAAGGAAAGCTGCGCAGCTATCTGATTGAAATCACTGCCAACATTCTCCGTCATAAAGACAAAACCGGGGGATATCTTATTGATAAGATTCTGGATGCAGCAGGACAGAAAGGAACCGGTAAATGGTCGGTTATTAATGCTATGGAACTAGGTATGCCGTTGGGGCTGATTGCCACGGCAGTATTCGAACGCAGCCTTTCCGCACAAAAAGACCTGCGTCGTCTGGCTTCCAAACAATTCCAGTGTCAACATACACAACCTATATATAATAAGGCGGAACTTGTAAAGAATATCTTTTCCGCCCTTTATGCTTCTAAACTAGTCTCTTATGCACAGGGATTCGCCGTGTTGCAACGTGCTTCCGATGCTTTCGACTGGCATCTTGATCTGGCCTCCATTGCTCGTATGTGGCGTGGCGGATGTATCATTCGTAGTGTATTCCTCAACGATATTGCTGCCGCTTTCGAAGCACCCGATAAACCTAAGCACTTGTTGCTGGCTCCTTATTTCCGGGAAGAAATCAAGACGTTGCTTTCCGGTTGGAAGAGTCTCGTTGCAGAAGCGATGAAAGAAGAACTGCCCGTTCCGGCTTTTTCTTCTGCTTTGAATTATTTCTATTCACTCACTTCTGCCGATTTGCCCGCTAACCTTGTGCAAGCGCAGCGCGACTACTTCGGCGCGCATACATTCGAACGAAAAGATGAGTTGCGCGGACAGTTCTTCCATGAAAACTGGACAGGACACGGAGGCGATACGAAATCTGGAACATATAATGTATAATAAATAGGTATTTTCAAGTAACAAGATTGTTTGATAAGTAGAAATAAAAAAGCGACAATGGATAAATTTGCAATGATTATTTTCGGTGCGTCGGGTGACCTGACCAAGCGTAAACTGATGCCTGCACTCTACTCCTTATACCGCGACAAGCGGCTTACAGGAGATTTCTCTATACTCGGCATCGGGCGTACGATATACTCCGACGAGAACTATCGTTCTTATATATTGGAAGAACTGCAACAATTCGTCAAGGCAGACGAACAGGATACTATTCTTATGTCTTCTTTTGTCTCTCACCTATATTACTTGCCGCTGGACCCTACAAAGGAAGAAGGTTACCCCTTACTCCGCCAACGTCTGGTGGAATTAACTAACGAGGTAGATCCGGATAATTTGTTGTTTTACCTTGCCACTCCGCCTTCGCTTTACGGTGTAGTTCCTCTGCATCTGAAGGCTGCCGGACTAAATACTCCTCATTCGCGTATCATCGTCGAGAAACCTTTCGGTTACGATCTCGAATCGGCACGTGAGTTGAACCGTATCTATGCTTCTGTCTTCAACGAGCACCAGATTTACCGTATCGACCATTTTCTTGGCAAGGAAACTGCACAAAACGTGCTTGCGTTCCGTTTTGCCAACGGTATCTTCGAACCTCTTTGGAATCGTAACTATATCGACTACGTAGAAATTACAGCTGTCGAGAACCTCGGTATCGAGCAACGCGGCGGGTTCTACGAAACGGCGGGTGCCTTGCGCGACATGGTACAGAATCATCTTATCCAGCTTGTAGCTCTTACAGCTATGGAACCACCTGCTGTCTTTAATGCGGACAATTTCCGGAATGAAGTGGTGAAAGTCTACGAGTCTCTCACGCCGCTTACTGAAGAAGATTTGAACGAGCACATCGTTCGTGGACAATATACGGCTTCCGGTAACAAGAAAGGTTATCGTGAAGAAAAGGGAGTAGATTCCGAATCACGTACGGAAACTTACATTGCCATGAAGCTGGGTATCAGTAACTGGCGTTGGAGCGGTGTCCCGTTCTACATTCGTACCGGCAAGCAAATGCCGACGAAGGTGACGGAAATCGTCGTTCATTTCCGTGAAACACCTCATCAAATGTTTCGCTGCTCCGGCGGTAACTGTCCGCGAGCTAATAAATTGATTCTTCGTTTGCAACCCAACGAAGGAATAGTGCTTAAGATTGGAATGAAAGTGCCCGGTGCAGGTTTCGAAGTCCGTCAGGTGACAATGGATTTCAGTTATGCACAGTTAGGCGGAGTGCCGAGCGGCGACGCTTACGCACGCCTGATAGACGACTGTATTCAGGGCGACCCGACCTTATTTACTCGCAGCGATGCAGTAGAAGCCTCATGGAAATTCTTTGACCCGGTTCTCCGCTATTGGAAAGAAAACCCTGACGCACCTTTGTACGGCTATCCGGCAGGCACGTGGGGACCTCTAGAAAGTGAAGCAATGATGCACGAGCATGGGGCCGACTGGACGAATCCTTGTAAGAATTTGACGAACACAGATCAATATTGTGAATTATGAAATTAGCAGTTTTTCCCTCGTCGATTGAAACCTCACGCGCGTTGATACTTCGTCTGGTGGAACTCATGAATGAGGAGCCGGACAGAATATTCAACATCGCAGTCAGTGGAGGTAATACCCCCGCTTTGATGTTCGATTTATGGGCGAATGAATATCTGGATATCACTCCTTGGAACCGTATGAAAATCTATTGGGTGGACGAACGTTGTGTGCCTCCCGAAGACTCTGACAGTAATTATGGAATGATGCGTAATCTCCTTCTTGGGATAGCCCCCATTCCTTATGAAAACGTATTCCGCATCCGTGGCGAAGCTAAGCCGGTGAAAGAGGCGGTTCGTTACTCCGAATTGGTGAAACAGCAACTGCCATACAGATTGGGTTGGCCTGAGTTTGACATTGTGCTGCTTGGAGCGGGAGACGACGGGCATACTTCCTCTATTTTTCCAGGACAGGAGAATCTTTTGACTTCCACTTCCAGTTATGTAGTCAGTATTCATCCCTGTAACGGGCAGAAGCGTATTGCAATGACCGGATATCCTATTCTGAATGCCCGTCATGTTATTTTTCTGATTACCGGAAAGAATAAGGCGGATGTGGTGGAGGAAATCTGTAATTCGGGAGATACGGGTCCTGCGGCTTATATCGCTCATCATGCACAGAATGTAGAACTGTTTATAGATAAAGGGGCTGCATCGTATATTGGGGATGCGAGTAAAGAGATACATTAATTCAAAACAGAGCTACTAAAACAACAGGTAACATAAATCCTTATCTGCAAGACAACGATTTGCTTAGCGGACTACTTGCTGAGTAAAACATAAAAGACTGGAGGAGAGTTACGTTTTCGTGATCTCCTCCACTATATATTTGTCTTCCACCTTCTTACAAGTACACACAAGGTATTCCGGATGTTTCAAAGCTCCTTGTAGTGTATCGGGAAGAATAACTTCTTTCGTACGTCGGTCTATCGCAACCATTGCATACAGTATACCTTCACTCTCGCACTTCTCTATTAGTGCTTTCTTTAGTTCTTCTACGTCGAATTCCATTTTGGTGAGATTTGTCACTGCAAAGTTAGGGAAAATAATGAATATTTTCTGCAAATATATTTGTATTCCGCTAAATTAAGGACAATAAATAAAAACCAAGTATATTCAAATACTGAACATTTAGTATAATATTGATTAATATTTAATGTAGTGGAAATATTTTTTTGAATTAAGGGATTAAATGTGTGTAATTGTAAATCCGTCGTAAAGGGTTTAGAACTAGTATGGAGATATTTTAATAATTAAATTCAAATCAATAGTTCGTTAAAAAATCGCCAAGCCTAAGCGGCTATGGCAGTAAATAAAATGAGTTCTTTGAAAAGTTTGTCAATAACTTGCATGTCCGGTTTAATCCCGAACACGCAAATAAATCGTTCAAGCATATAAGCATTGTGTATGAATGACTTGCAAGAGGATATGGAATAGGCTATTCCGAGCCTCTTGCATGCCGCTTTGGCCAAGTTGACAGCAGCAAGCGATGCATTGAAGTGAAAATCCAACTTTCTGAAGTCAGTTGACTGGCAGTTGGTGATTCCTGCATGCTGCTTTCCATCTCTAAAGCAAAATTCCAATAGGAATCTGGTCCTGTAATAATCCAGCACTTCGCGTCCATCCATGGAATCGTCTGTAGAGAAATAGAGCTGCCACTTGTCTGTCCTCCCGTCCATCGGATACCAGATGGTTAAGGAAACATACCTTTTGAGAGCTTTTGCATATACCCTCAATCCGTATAGCTTTCCTTTGTTCACCTCGTATTCCTTGCACCGGGTCAAATCCAATTTGGCAAAGTCAATTCTGCCGTCAAACCACTTGGGATGGCCCCGTTTTCCTGTTTTCTTTTCCAATGTCGGATAGTACAGGATTACATCGTTCCTGAAGCGGCTGATGATATGGAAATCGCTCTCACACATAGGCGTTATGAATGTTTCCTTGGAAAAGAATGCGTCTGCAACCACTGTTTTGGATAGGCTCTGTAGCTTGTCTTTTCTACTGATTAGATAGCTGCTGTACCAGTCAACCAGATTCTTGCCCATGTTATCCAAGGTCTTGCAATCCGGCGTCTGAATGGAACCTAAAGTCATGCATTCGTGGTTGTCGATGTCAATGACTCCGATGCCCAAGATTTCCAATCCTCGTTTATAATCCCCTGCACAGCCTGACCAGAAGTAACCAATCCAAGGTGTCTTCTTGCCTGATTTGGGGATATAGGAAGGATCGATGGCGATGGCTTTTCTTCTACCTGTGAGATGCTTGCTGATGATAGAATCGTTGAACGCAAACCAGTCGAATGTCTCATTCTCAAAAAGATTACGGTAGGTCTGTTCCGAAAAACGTCCATACCTGCCCAACTGGAGGAAGTTTATACGATCTGGAATGGCCATGAATAATTTCATTGCATCCATGAACGTTTTTTCAAAAGGTTTTTGTATATTCACGACTGATTTGAGAGCCGACAGGCACTCAGATTGGTATTGCATAAGGAGTGTTTCTTTAGTCATAATCAGAAGAGTTGAGAAACTTCTAATTTACTAAAAAATAACGAATTATGCAATACTCTTTTCCCTTTATTATCAACAGGTTAGCACTTCTTTCAGCACATTTCTTTATGCTTAACCATTCGTTTTTGACAACAGTTCAATGACCTCTTTAGTGTTTTTGAACCGACTTCTGCCGGTTCTATTGTTTAACTTTTAATTTTCCGGTAAAAATTTACCGAAGTATTGTCAAATCATATGAGACCTTTAATATCTAAGAAATCTTTCAGCTGTATAATTATAGGATCTGCTGTTATGAGCTATATAATTAAATATGTTATTGAAAAGCTGGGTGATCCTATTGAGAATATCGTTTGTGGAGCAGCCATAATGATTTCAATAACATCTCTAGTCTTTTTGTTTAAGTTGAAAAAATATATAGATAATAGTATTAATCAATCAAGTACTGATAACAAAGAAAAAGTGGAATAAAAGGGGTGGATTACTATTTAAAAGAAGTTCGAAACGATATATAAATAGTTAGTATATATACATAAAATGGCTTCCTTGTTCGTCCGCCGACGAGGAAGCCATTTCAACACAAAAACTAAACTAGACTTAACTAAACTATTCTATTCTTGGAATTTCACAATCCCTTTTCTGTTCGGTGCAAATGTACGCATAAATCATATTCTGACAAACTATAATCGACAAAATTCTCTTTTTTACCGATAAAACAGCTAAACATTAGCTCCTCTCGTCGAGGAAAGTTTGGAAGACCTGCTTGTAGCTGTCGCTGATAGGGATATAGGTCTTGTCGAATACAATACGGCCACGGTCAATCACACGTATTTTATCTTTTTGTACAATGAACGAACGGTGTACACGTATAAAGCGGCTGGACGGCAGAAGTTCTTCCATAGCTTTCATACTCATCAATGAAAGAATAGGTTTGGGAGCGTCTTCTGTATAAATTTTAATATAATCTTTCAGTCCTTCGATATACATAATTTTCTTCAAGTCTACTTGTACCAGTTTGTAGTCACTTTTTACAAAAATGCTGTCTATTTCTTCCGGTTTCTGAACCAGTTCGAACCATTGAAGTGCCTTATTGGCAGCTTGCAGGAAATCGACATACGAAATAGGTTTCAGCAGATAATCGAGCGCATTGACACGGTAGCCGTCAATGGCATACTGACCGAAGGCGGTGGTAAACACAATACGGGTACGAGAATCCACCATTTTAGAAAACTCCAGTCCGTTAAGCTCCGGCATTTGAATATCCAGGAAAAGAAGATCGACTTCCTCATCCGGCAACTCTTTCATGGCCTGAACCGCACTGGAATATTTCCCGGCTAGTTGCAGAAACGGAGTCTTGTTCACGTAACTCTCCAACAGACCGAGAGCCAGAGGCTCATCATCAACGATTGCACAACGTAACATCATAATTCTCTATATCTATTGTTTAATACTTAACGTTTTATTCTCAAATCCTGATACTCAGTCGAGATTCGTACACTTCTCCCTCCTTCGAAATGCCTTTCGACCAGGTGTAATCCCCTGGATAAAGTATCTCCAGCCGTCGGCTGACTTGTTCCAATCCCACGCCTGAACCACTCTTGTCCTCCATTGTCTTAGGATGATTACTGTTACGGATCTCACAAATTACCTCTTTGTTGCTTTCCGAGATACGAATGCTGATGAAACTCGTTTCGGTGGGGGAGATGCCATGTTTGAAAGCGTTCTCAATCAAGGAAATGAAGATAAGTGGGGCAATAAGTGTCTGGCTGTCCGGCTGGATATCGAATTGAGTAGTCATTTTTACGTTCGACGATAATCGGATACGCATCAGTTCAATGTAATTGCGGATGAAGTCCACTTCCTTGCAGAGAGGGACATACGTCTGCTGATTGTCGTACAGAACATAACGGAGTAATTTACTCAATTCCTGTACCGCCTGTTGTGCCTTGTCCGAGTCGAACGCAATCAGTGCATAAATATTGTTCAGGGTGTTCAGCAGGAAGTGCGGATTCAGCTGATTGCGCAGATTTTTCAGTTCGGCTTCCGCACGGCTTTTTTCTGCTTCCTTACGGGCAGCTTCGTTCTGTGTCCAACGGGCACTCATGCGGATAGCGGCACTTAGCCCGATAGTAAAGACAAGGCTCAGCATATCTCTAAGGAAAAACAGCCAGCCCGGAGGCATACCCGCCCGTTTGGGTTTCGGAGCAAATGACGGGTCGAATGTCAGGCTCTGCCAGAGATGAAGTAAAACTCCAATGGCACATAATAGGATGATGTTGTAAACAACATATCTCTTAGCCTGATTCTGAAAAAGGTAGCGGGGAACCAGCAGGAAATAATTGGCGTAGAACACGATCATAAAAGAAAGTGGTACGGCGGCATGGCGTACGTAAGCCCACCAGTTGATGTTTCCGTTCCCACGTTCGACGAAAAAGAACGGGAAACCGAACATAATCCCCCAGCCGATAATGTGTATCAGTATCTCCAGGGGACGACGTGCGGATGTAAAGGTTTGTTTCATAAAGACAAAGATAGTTTTTTATTCGTATCTGATTGCCTCAATCGGATCTAAATCTGCAGCTTTTTTTGCAGGATACCAACCGAAGAAGACTCCGGTGACGGTACAGACAGCGAAAGAAAGGAAAACGCTCCACGGCTGAATATAGATAGGCCAGTGGGCCACGCTTTTCACTATCCAACTGGCTCCGCAGCCGATAATGACTCCGATGATACCTCCGGTGATACTGATCATGATCGCTTCGATAAGAAATTGGCTCAGAATATCGACGCCTCGTGCTCCGACGGACATACGCAGACCGATTTCACGGGTACGTTCCGTGACGGATACATACATGATATTCATGATTCCGATACCGCCCACTACCAATGAAATGCCGGCGATACAGGCAAGCAGGGTTGTCATCAAGTCGGTGGTAGAGTTCAGCATTGTACTCAATTCCTGTTGGGTACGGATCGTGAAGTCATCGTCGTCCGAGGCTTTTAGCTTATGATTGCGGCGAAGAATTTCGGTGATTTCCTCCGTGGCATAGTCCGTCATATCTTCAGTGAGGGCAGAAGCAAAGACGCCTTGCAGGTAAGTGACGGCGAGCAGGCGTTTCATCACTGTGGTGTAAGGCGCAAGCACGACGGCGTCCTGATCCTGTCCCATAGAGTTGTAACCTTTCGATTTGAGCACACCTACCACGCGAAGCGGTATTTTGCTGAAACGGATAATCTTTCCCACGGGATCACTACCGTCCGGGAAAAGGTTATCTACGATTGTCTTTCCGATAACGCATACTTTGGCGGAGCTTTGTATATCGGCTTCGGTAAACATCTCTCCATTTTCGACAGTGAGCTGACGGATGTCGAGATATTCTGTTCCTACTCCGTTGACGGAGGCAGGGTAGTTATTGTTTCCGGCGATGAGCTGTCCGGACGAAGATACGTTGGGACTAATGGCAGACAGGAAATTTGTCTCATCGCGTAAGGCTTCGTAGTCTGCTAGTTTCAAGGTCTGCATCGCGGAGGGATCTTGCCGGACACCTCCACGCATATCGGCTCCCGGGTGAATCATTATCATGTTCGAGCCCATTTCGGATATCTGCTGCTGGATACTTTTCTTCGAGCCTTGTCCAATGGCAAGCATCGTGATGACGGATGCGACACCGATAATGATGCCGAGCATGGTAAGGAAAGCGCGTAGCTTGTTGTTCGCCAACGCCCGGAGAGCTATTTTAAATAAATTGGTTCCATTCATGTTTAAAAGCTTATAACTTTAATTAGTCTTCCTCATTTTTCGGCAATGCAGCCAGCGCTTCGGCGGCAGACAGAATCTTCGTATTGACCGTATCTTCCGTTATATGACCGTCGCGCAACCGTATATTCCGGCTACTGTATTGTGCGATTTCGGGATTATGCGTTACGAATATAATTGTACGTCCTTCCGCGTGAAGTTTCTGAAACAGGACAAGTATCTCAAAAGAGGTACGGGTGTCGAGATTTCCGGTGGCTTCGTCGGCAAGGATAACGGCAGGATTGTTCACCAGTGCGCGGGCGATGGCAACACGTTGCATCTGTCCGCCGGACATTTGGTTCGACTTATGTTCGAGACGGTCGCCCAGTCCCACCGCTTGTAGAGACTCGATAGCACGGCGGCGACGTTCGGAGGCACTGACGGCGGAGTTGTACATCAGCGGCAACTCTACGTTTTCTACTGCCGTTGTTTTGGGGAGGAGGTTGTAGCTCTGGAACACAAAACCGATTTTCCGGTTTCTGAGTACCGCCCGTTGAGGTTTGCTCATTGTGCGGACGGAGATTCCGTCGAGCAGATACTCTCCGCTGGTTGGGGTATCCAGGCAGCCCAATGTGTTGAGCAGCGTGGATTTTCCCGAACCGGAAGTTCCCATGATAGTAACAAACTCTCCTTCGTTGATAGTGAAAGAAACGCCTCGTAACGCATGGACAGTTTCTTCTCCTACCTGAAAGTCACGTTTGATATTTTGAAGTTCAATTACTTTTTTCATCTTTTATTCTTTATTTCTCATTTGCAAAATGCCTGCTGGTTTTCAGAATCGATTTTGCATACTTCTCGGATTTGCGCAAAGTTTATTTTAGCCTGTTTTAATGTGAGTTCGATATAACAGTTATCATCCGCATGGTTTCCCTTCCGGGAAGGAGGGGAAACCAAAGGGCGGGGTGGTAGGTGCGGGCATTTGCTTTTAATCGTAAGGCAGTATATTTCATATACCTATATATTCACCTACCACCTCCCCCTACGGGTACTCCTCCTTCCCGAAGGAGGAGAGTTGTGAACAGTATAGACTTATATCGAACTCACATTATTTTAATTTTAGGAAATCAGCTCTATCCTCTTAGACTGATTTCTTAAAATGGATTCATTTTTTCTTTTTGCTTCCCGGAGGGCCCGGCATGAACGGACTTCTTTCTCCGCCTTCCTGACCTGTCGGGGCTTCCATGCTTTCGCCCGGTATGCCACCTATGGTAGCTTCTGTCACTACTCTTGTTCCTTCGGCGACACCGCTGATGATCTCTGTGGAGATTCCGTTTGTAATTCCTATTTCTACCGGATGAGCAGTGAATGTGGTGCCTTCGCGTGTCCAGACTTTATGTTCGCTTTCGCAATCCTTCACAATATCGTTTTTACCGATCAGAGGTTCTTCCGGTGTAAAGCGCAAAGCCTTGTTAGGAACAGACAGTACATCTTTCTTGTCGAGAATATAGATTGTGATATTGGCAGTCAGACGTGGTTTCAGTTTCAGGTCCGGATTATGGGCGGAGATTACCACCTCATAAGTAACCACCGTGCTGGTGCTGGAACTTGTACTGCTGGTACTGCTCGCATCTCCCAGGCGAATCTGTGTCACTACTCCTTCGAATGTGTCGTTCGGATAAGCGTCTACCGTGAAGCTGGCACGTTGACCTTCTTCGATACCGCCTATATCAGCTTCGTCCACGTCGGCCACTACCTGCATCTTTGTCAAGTCCGCAGCAATGGTGAACAAGGTCGGAGTTTCGAATCCGGAAGCAACAGTCTGTCCGGCTTCCACATCACGGCTGATAACTACACCGTCAATCGGTGAGGTAATCGTGGCGTAGGACAGGTTACGCTCTGCTTTTGCCAGAGAGGCTTTGCTGCTGTCGTAGTTACTTTTGGCTTTCTGGTAGTTATAGAGGGCCTGTTCGTAGTCCGTATCACTGATTAATGATTTCTCGTGCAGACCTTTGCTGCGTTGGAAGTTCTTTTCCTGATATTCGTATTCGGCTTTCGCACCGTCATAGGTTGCTTTCTGTGAAGCCAGTTCGCTTTGCAGGGTGACGCGGTCCATTTCGGCTATCAACTGTCCTTTGGTTACTACCGAGTTATAGTCCACATAGATTTTGTCGATGATACCGGATACCTGTGTACCGACTTCTACTTCCGTTACCGGTTCGATCGTTCCGGTAGCAGTCACCGAATTTGAGATATCGCCTTTGCTGACAGTAGTGGTGGCATACGTAACCTTGTGTTTGGCGGGTGAACCTGCAAAGAACCAGATTCCTGCTCCCACAACCACAACGACTGCCACAGCGATTAGAATAATCTTTTTCGTTTTCATTCGTTTATTATGCTTTTACTTATTTATAATGCTGATATTCGATTTCTTACAAAGCTAGTTTGTCGCCTTGATAGAACTTCAACAACTGTGTATTCAGTATTGCCATATATTTGGCTTGAAGCTGTTCTTGCTGTGCTTGCAGCAAGTTGCTCTTTTCAGTGAGAAGTTCTACTGTATTTTTCATTCCCAGATTGAATTGCTCGCTAATCAGGTTGTAGCTGATTTGCGTACTTTTCAGTTTCTCGTTGGCTGCTGCATAGCGTTGCTGTGCACTGTTGGCGTCGAGCCAAAGTCCTTCAATCGTTTTGTATAAGGCTTTCTGTTCGTCGAGCAATGACAGCATACTCGTTTCATATTGCAACTTGGCTTTCTGTACGGCACTCTTTGTCTGTCGATTATTGAAAATAGGCACGCTGACAGACAATCCGATAGAATTGTTCCAGCCATTCTTTACTTGTTCGCCGAAAGTGAAATCACTACCACTGGTATGATTCGTTCCGATTCCCGCGCTGAGGCTGACGGTAGGAAGGTAGCCGGACTTGGCAATGTCGATTCCCAATTCGGAAGCGTTCACATTGAGTTTGCTCGCTTCGATTTCGGGACGAAGGGCAAGGGCACTCACATACACATCTCTTTTGGCGGGCAACGGAGACAGTACATTCTCGTCGGACAGAGCGGGGAGATAGATGTTCATTTCATTCTCCCCGTCGAGTTCGAGCAGTTGTTTCAGTTGTAATTTGTAATCTTGCAGAGTGGCTTGCGCTGTGACAAGTTGGTAACGGTCGGTACTGACCTGCGCTTCCAATTGTGCGAAATCGCTTTTGGCAATGCTTCCGGCATTCAGAAGTTCCTGACCGCGGTCGCGCTGTGCAATGGAGACTTGCAGCGTATTTTCATTTACTCTGACAGACTCTGCTGCATAAAGTATCTGAATATATATTTGTGCAATAGACTCCTGAATACTGTTCTCCGAAGTCGCTACATCCAGTTCGGCTACCTGATTGTTCAGTTTCTCCTGTTGGATTGTCTTCAACCGTTTACTACCATTATAAAGAGTCCACGAGGCATTTAGTCCGTAGTTTCCATTGTAACTGGTTTTACTGTTGGTACTGATAATCTCACTGCCACTGACTCTGCTACTTGATTCCTGATACGGCCGGTTCACAACCTGCTGGCTGGTAGAGAAGGAGAGGCTGGGGAACAAGGCGGCCTTGGCTGTCTTCACATCAATCTGCGTGCTTGCCGCAGTAACCCGATTTTTACGAATCGTAATATTCTGCTCAAGGGCATAGTCGATACACGATTGCAAGTCCCATTGAGCGGGAAGCTTTGTTTCGTTCAGTGTATCGACTTGCAGAGAAGAATTTTGGGCAGATATGCCGGGCAGCATACCTGCACCCAAAAATGCTATCACTGTCAATCTTCTTACGTTTATCATATTCATTCTTCTATTAATTAACCGGAAACGAAGGTACGTACATATTATAATAGCAGCAAAAGTGATAGACGGATTGCGGAATTTCGCCGTTAAATGATTTTTTTCTGTCGATAGGCAGGTTTTTTTAGAAAAACACGACAAATTCTGCAACAATTCAAGGGATTTGTTTGTTTTAATTATAAAAATTGTATATTTGTACTCATTACAAATCTTGACGTAGAAATATGAAGAATACACTACTTTCCGTCTGGAACTTCTACCTGGAAGGCTTTCGAAGTATGACTTTGGGGCGTACTCTGTGGATTATTATCCTTTTGAAATTATTCATCATGTTCTTTATTCTGAAGTTGTTCTTCTTCCCCGACTTTCTTGGCGACCACCCTACGGATGCCGACAAGGGAACGTATGTGGGAAATGAACTGATACAACGTGCTCTTCCCGAGAAATCTACTGATTTTTAACTTTTAAACTACATAAGATTATGATTGAAAGTATTGACACCTCGCTGATCGATTGGTCGAGAGCCCAATTTGCGATGACAGCTATGTACCACTGGATTTTTGTTCCCCTTACGCTCGGACTGGCGGTGGTAATGGGAATAATGGAGACGCTGTATTATAAAACAGGCAATGAATTCTGGAAACGGACAGCCAAATTTTGGATGAAACTTTTCGGTATTAACTTTGCCATTGGTGTGGCAACCGGTTTGATTTTGGAATTTGAATTTGGTACGAATTGGAGTAATTATTCGTGGTTCGTAGGCGATATCTTCGGTGCGCCGTTGGCTATTGAAGGGATTTTGGCCTTCTTCATGGAAGCTACGTTTATAGCGGTGATGTTCTTCGGCTGGGAGAAAGTGAGTAAGCGTTTTCATTTGGCTTCTACCTGGCTGACAGGTCTGGGAGCTACAATTTCCGCCTGGTGGATTCTTGTTGCCAATGCTTGGATGCAACATCCGGTGGGTATGGAGTTCAATCCTGATACGGTTCGTAATGAAATGGTGGACTTTTGGGCGGTGGCTACTTCGCCTGTGGCCGTCAATAAATTCTTTCATACGGTGTTGTCCGGCTGGGTGCTGGGTGGCGTGTTTGTAGTAGGCATTGGTTGCTGGTATTTGTTGAAGAAGCGCAATCGTGAGTTTGCACTTGCCAGCATAAAGATTGGTGCTATCTTCGGATTGGTGGCATCACTGCTTTCCGTTTGGACAGGAGACGGCTCCGGTTATCAGATTGCGCAGACGCAGCCGATGAAACTTGCCGCTGTGGAAGGATTGTATGAGGGTGGTACGAATGTGGGTTTGGTAGGAATCGGCATGCTGAATCCCGAAAAGAAGACTTATAATGACGGAAAAGAACCTTTCCTGTTCCGTATTGAGATACCGAGTATGCTTTCTTTCCTTGCCGAGCGTGACGCCAATGCTTATGTTCCGGGAATTACGAATATTATCGAAGGTGGCTATCAACAGAAAGACGGTACGATTGCTCTTTCGGCTGCCGAAAAGATTGAACGGGGTAAAACGGCTATCGGTGCGCTGGCTGCTTACCGTGCTGCGAAGAGTGCCGGGAACGAGGAGGATGCGCAAGTGGCATACAAAGTGTTGCAGGAGAATATTCCTTATTTCGGATACGGATATATTAAGGATGTGAATCAGTTGGTTCCGAATGTTCCTCTGAACTTTTATGCCTTCCGTATCATGGTGATTCTGGGTGGATATTTCATTCTGTTCTTTATTGTTGTACTGTTCTTTATCTATAAAAAGGATTTAAGCAAAATGCGCTGGATGCATTGGGTGGCTTTACTGACGATTCCTCTGGCTTACATTGCCGGACAAGCCGGTTGGGTGGTTGCCGAATGTGGCCGTCAACCGTGGGCTATCCGGGATCTGCTTCCTACATCGGCGGCTATCTCCAAGTTGGATGTCGGTTCTGTTCAGACTACTTTCTTTATCTTCCTGTTTTTATTTACCGTAATGCTGATTGCGGAAATAGGAATCATGATAAGGGCTATCAAGAAGGGGCCGGAGGTTTAATACCTGGAATCTGATATCAGAGCGTCATACATAATACTTAAAACTTAATACTTAAAATATATGTATATATTTCTACAACAATATTGGTGGCTGATCGTTTCCTTGCTGGGAGCCATACTTGTGTTCTTATTGTTTGTGCAAGGAGGTAATTCGTTATTGTTCTGTCTGGGCAAGACGGAAGAACATCGCAAGATGTTGGTAAATTCTACCGGTCGCAAATGGGAGTTTACGTTTACTACATTGGTAACGTTCGGAGGTGCTTTCTTTGCTTCATTTCCTTTATTTTATAGTACCAGTTTCGGCGGAGCTTATTGGCTTTGGATGATTATTCTTTTCAGTTTTGTGTTGCAGGCTGTCAGCTATGAATTTCAGAGTAAGGCAGGCAATCTGTTAGGTAAAAAGACATACCGGACGTTTTTGGTGATTAACGGGGTAGTGGGGCCTTTGTTGCTTGGCGGGGCAGTTGCTACCTTTTTCACCGGTTCTGATTTTTATATCAATAAGGCGAATATGACGGATACCATTATGCCGGTTATCAGTCATTGGGGCAATGGGTGGCATGGACTTGATGCATTGACCAATATCTGGAATGTGATTCTGGGGCTGGCTGTATTTTTCCTCGCTCGTGTGTTGGGCGCACTTTATTTCATTAATAATATAGATGATAAAGAATTGACCGATAAATGCCGTCGTGCCGTACTGAATAATACGGTTTTATTCTTATTATTCTTTCTGGCTTTCGTCATCCGTACATTGGTATCCGACGGTTTTGCCGTAAATCCTGATACGCAGGAGGTTTATATGCAGCCATTCAAGTACTTTACTAACTTTATCGAAATGCCGGTTGTATTAATCCTTTTCCTTATCGGAGTGGTATTGGTTCTCTTTGGAATTGGAAAGACGGTTCTTAAAAAGACTTTTGATAAGGGAATCTGGTTTACGGGCATTGGCACTGTGCTGACGGTTTTATCCCTGTTATTGGTAGCCGGATACAACAATACTGCTTATTATCCGTCTTATACGGATTTGCAAAGTTCATTGACTCTGGCCAATAGCTGTTCCAGCGAATTTACGCTTAAAACAATGGCGTATGTTTCTATTCTTGTTCCGTTCGTTCTTGCCTATATATTCTATGCATGGCGCAGCATCGACCGTCATAAGATTACAGAGAAAGAAATGGATGAGGGAGGGCATTCTTACTAAATGATACGGGTCGGACGTTGATAATGAATCAGGAACGATAATTTTGATTAAAACGATAAACGGTGAACAAGCCTGCGATAGATGCGTAACTTGTTCACCGTTCATTTTTATCGTTCTCCGTCGTTTTATTTATTCACAACGTTTTCCGGTGTTCCGGCAATGTATGCTTGGAGGTTACTGATCGCCATATTCATCAGGCGTTCGCGAGCTTCGGTTGTAGCCCATGCGATATGCGGGGTGATGTAGCAGTTCTTTGCAGTCAGTAACGGATTGTCGGCACGAGGAGGTTCGGTAGAAAGCACGTCTACTCCGGCAGCATAAATCTTCCCGCTGTTCAGTGCGTCTGCCAAGTCTTGTTCGTTGATGAGCGGACCGCGGCCTGTATTGATAAGAATAGCGTTTGGCTTCATCATAGCGAGACGGCGGGCGTTCACCAATTCGTGAGTTTCCGGGGTAAGCGGGCAGTGAAGGCTGACAATATCACATTCGCTGAACAGTTGGTCTAAGTCCATTTTCTTGATTTCCGGCGGCAACTGGAAGTGTGACTTGGAAGTCAGTGCATAAACCTGCATACCGAAACCGATAGCAACACGAGCAGTTGTGTAACCTGTATTTCCCAGTCCGACCAAACCGATTTTCTTGTCTCTCAGTTCCATTAAAGGAGTATCCCAAAAACAGAAATCCTTGCTGTTTGTCCAACGACCTTTGTGGACTTCTTCCGAATGGCGCTGTACTTGTTGGGAGATATTCAGGATATGTGCAAATACCATTTGAGCTACGGAAGCGGTGCTGTATGCGGGAATATTGGTAACAATGATACCGTGTTCTTTGGCAGCAGCCGTATCGACAACGTTGTATCCGGTAGCCAATACACCGATATATTTCAGTTCGGGCAAGGCAGCCATGTGGTCTGCATTGATGATTACCTTGTTAGTCAGAATTACTTCTGCACCGGCTGAACGTTCTAATACTTCTTCGGGGGCGGTACGGTCGTAAATCGTACATTCTCCGAGAGCCTTTAAACCTTCCCAGGATATATCTCCGGGATTGGCGGCAAAGCCGTCTAAAATAACAATTTTCATTTTCTATTTTAGTATTAATAATATGTTATACGTTTCTTGTTGTTTTATTTTGTTTCTGCCATTAGCCTACTTCTTGAATTTGTCTCCCCAGAGCTGTATCATCCGTTCGGCATGTTTCTGTTCGGCAGGATTGTTCTGCGGTTGCCATATCCGTTTGTCTTTCAGTTCATCCGGCAGGAATTGCTGTTTGACGAAATTGCCTTCGTAGCTGTGGGCATATTTATATTCCTGTCCGTACCCTAATTGCTTCATCAGCTTTGTCGGTGCATTGCGCAAGTGCAGGGGGACAGGCAGATTACCCGTAGAACGGACTAATTCCAATGCGTCATTAATAGCGCTATAAGCAGAATTACTTTTGGGACTGGTGGCCAGATAAATGGTCGTTTCGGCCAGAGGAATTCTTCCTTCGGGCCAACCGATTTTCATCAATGTCTCAAAACAGGCGTTGGCAAGAAGTAATGCATTCGGATTAGCCAAACCGATGTCTTCGGCAGCAGAAATAACAAGTCTGCGGGCAATGAAAGCAGGATCTTCACCTCCTTCAACCATACGGGCGAGCCAGTAGATAGCACCGTCGGGATCGCTGCCGCGGATAGACTTGATGAAAGCGGAGATGATGTCATAATGCATTTCCCCGTCTTTGTCATAAGCAAGCGGATTCTGTTGCAGTCGTTCTGTCACCATATCGTCAGTGATGACAACAGTATCGTCAGTGTCCGACTCTACAACGAGTTCCAGTATATTAAGCAACTTGCGTGCGTCTCCACCGGAGAAGCGCAACATAGCTGTGGTTTCTTTCAGTTCAATCTTACGTTCTTTCAGTACCGTGTCTGTACTAATGGCACGTTCCAGAAGTTCCAGCAGATCTTCTTTCTCCAGAGATTTCAGCACATAAAGCTGGCAGCGGGACAAGAGAGGACGAATCACTTCGAACGACGGGTTCTCCGTGGTGGCACCGATGAGTGTCACCGTACCGTTTTCCACTGCTCCCAACAAAGAGTCCTGCTGCGACTTGCTAAACCGATGAATTTCATCGATAAACAGAATCGGGCTGGATTGGGAGAAAAATCGGTTGCTCTTGGCACGGTCTATCACTTCGCGGACATCTTTCACGCCGGAAGTCACTGCACTTAAAGTATAAAACGGAGTTTCCAGTTTGTTGGCGATAATCTGTGCCAGTGTCGTTTTTCCCACTCCGGGAGGTCCCCAGAGAATAAACGAAGAAATGCGTCCTGCGTCAATCATCTTCCGCAGGATAGCGCCCGGTCCCACTAAGTGTTTCTGACCGATATATTCATCCAGAGTTTTTGGCCGTAACCGTTCTGCTAAAGGTTGCATAAGTTTAGAATACCATTAATACCATGAAACGAATACCGTTTTTGTTGATACCCGGATTATCACGGTAAGTGAAACGATGTACATATTCAACGTGCAGCAACTTGAAAATGTTGTAAATGCCGACGCTTGCTTCTACGTAAGGTACTTTCGGGTCCATTACGAAACTGGTGAATTTACCGTCGCGCGTCGGGAAACGGAACAAGTCGGGATTGCTGCTTTTAAACGGATTGTTCTTGTCTGTCAACGTACCCCACAATGCGCGGACACGGAACATTTCTCTCCATTTCAAGTTTTTGAGTAAAGGAATGCGGTTGAACAACTTTCCATTCATATCGTAGGATATGGACATGGAAGCGAAGCGGTCGTTCAGGAATTCCATATTGTTAATCAAACAGAACGTTTCGCGCTGGGTGATATATGACAAGTTGGCTTCCGGCAAAATCAACAGTGGGAAAGGAACGGTATTCCACTCTGCGCCTGCCTTCACGCTGCAATCAATCTTGCCCCATGAGGCGGGAAGCCAGAAACGTTTCCAGATACTTGCTTCCGTACGGTTGAAATTATATTCTCCTCCCAGCACTCCTTTGAATCCCATGGCATGAGTCAGCGTAAAGACCGGAGCGTCTAAAGATACGGGGACACGGCGTTGTTTTGAGTTGACGAACGACTCTCCCGGTGCATAACGCAATGTCATGCTGGCTTCGGAGGTTGTGACGTCGTGTACGCGTGTCTGCGCAGCGTCATTCCGCAGATATTCCAGTTTCCCGGTCGGCTCGTCGTTACGGTGACGGAGCATGGCTTTTACACCGAATCCGGTAGGCGTTTCCAGTTCATAATTGATAGTCGCGTCGCGCATGTATGACATCTGGTCTACGGTGGTCGTTTTCAGTGACAGGAAGATATTATCCTTGTCAGTAAACAGAAACTTGTCCATTGGAGACATTACATCATAACTATAAGTGGCGGAGATGTAATGTTTGGGAAATTCCCATACCACATAATCACGTTTGTTGAACGAATAAGTCAGCGTTCCGCTATATTTCCAGCGCTTGTCTTTCAGACCGTATGCTCCGTAACCGCTAAGGAACCAGTGCGGATTGAGGTTTGCGGTCGTCATACCACTCAACCGGAAACGGGTTCCGTCGATGTAGTTGCTCGAAATCATGGTGTTGATAGGGCCGATGTCGAACTTGTTCGGACGGCCTTTGCCGGATGTTTCCACAAAGTTCTCAATCAGGGCTTTTGCACCGAAGATGATGTATTTGAATCCCGGAATCTGTTCGAGACGATTAACGAAAAGGTCCATAGTGCTTTCTTTTTTAGTCAGCGGCACCTGGCGCACGCTTGCCCAGTATTCGTCACTTTTCGAAAGCATATCCGCCTCTTTTATCACCTCTCCTTTCAATCGGAAGAGTCGCGGCTCTATCGGGTCGAACTGATAATTCGTATATTTCGTGGTACGTTCTACTTGTAGTCCTCCTGCCGTTTTGTTGGAACTCCATGAAAGGTCTACGGTCATGTTGTCATCCGACAATACCCAGTTTCCGTTGGGGAGTTGTTCGTATTGTTGCACGATATCCATGCGGTTGACGAAGTTGACTCCGGTCTTTTTTGGCAGGTTCATGGTACATTTCTGAACGGCATATGTAGAATCGTTCAGCACGTATAGATGTCCGGTAAAACCGAAATCCTGTGAGTTTTGCGGAACGAAAGTAAGATGTACACATTCGCGTTTGTCAACCATTAATGTATCCATTAGGTAGTATTTATAAAATGAAATGGCACTACTGCCGATAGGGCTGACAAAACGTTGTTGCAACAAACGGATATCGTCCTCGTAGATGTTAATATCGGCAAAAACATCCTTTAATACGGTGCCGAGCATATCTCCGGTGTTGAAGAACTCTTCGATACCGTTAGAGTTTTTTCCTTTAATAATGGTCTTTTTGTTCTGAGGGTCTTTGCGGAAGATAGTTTGCGAAGCTGTTTCTTGCACGGAGATAGGAAGAATCAGTTTGTTGGTAGTTTCCGAAACTTCCACCTGATCTTTCAGGAAAGAATATTTCTTATAAATCCCTTTTTCCAGTTTTTCCGGTGTGAGATCGTTGATCGACATTTTCATCTTCTCGTACTTGTCGTACTGGTAGTAATCGTTCACTTCGAGGACTTGTGCCTTTTTGTGTTCGATGACTTTCTTCATAAATTCGACTGCCGGGTTATTCTTGCGGGAGTACTTTTCCTTTTTGGGCTTTACTACTACTTCGTTCAATACGACATTGTCCGGGGCCAGTTGTATGTTGATTGTCTGGTTGCCTGAACCGACTTTCACCGTTTTACTGATATACCCCACTGCGGAGAACACGAGTGTCCCCCCGTTTCTGCGGGTTTCAAGCTTATATTCTCCGTCGATATTGGTGATAGTTCCCATGTCTCTTTTTTCCTGATAGTAGACAGAGATATACATCAATGGCTCATGGGTTACAGAATCTGTAACCACCCCTTTAATTTGCTGCGCAAAAGCATTTGAACCTGCCAATACAAGTAAGAACAGTATAAGTATTTTGCTATATCGTTGTTTCATAACGTTCGTAGTAGGGCTGCAAAGTTAACAAATAACTCGGATGTTAACAGAATATATAACTTTTTTTACCCATAGTTTTTTGTTATTTGCAAGCTGTTATCGTTTGACAATGAAAGGAATTAGTGGGTGATTCGCCTTTCTATAAATGAGTATCCCGCTTGTTACATTTGGTTTCCCGGCTTGAAACACTTTGTTCCCTCATGGGAAATCTTTGGTTTCGCTATATGAAACCCAAAGTTTCAAGCGTCTGAAACTAAAGTTTCCCATTGATGAAACTATGGTTTCTCATAAGGAAACTTTTAGTTTCCCGGCACGAAACTAAAATTGGTATGCCGGGAAATGATAAAAGGTATATAGGGCGATATTATTTGCCGGTAAGGATTTGTACAATGCGTTCGGCTGTACGTCCGTCCCAGCGTTCGGGAAGCTCACCTTGTTTCCATTCACCTTTCATCAGTGTATCCATTGCCTTGGCAAGTTCGGCAGGGTCTTCACCGACTAATTCGTTAGTCCCCATTCGCCAAGTTTCCGGGTGTTCGGCATACGTATTCAGCGTGATGCAGGGAATGCCCAGGAAAGTAGCTTCTTCGGCCACGTTGCCGGAATCTGTGATGATTCCTTTTGCTTTGTTGATGAGATATCCGAAGAAGAGGTAGTTCTGCGGTGGCATGATATGAAGATTCGGGGCTTCGATGCCTAACTCTTTGATTGCGTTGCGTACATAAGTATGTAAAGGTGCAACGATAGGCGTTCCTGCTGATTTTTCAATGATTGTATTCAAAAGCTGGCGCAGGTTCTCTTTGTCGTTGAGGAGTACGCGGCGGTTGAGAGTGAGCAGGAGATAGTTACCTTCTTTCAGTCCCAATACGGAAAACCAAATCGGTTTGAGTAACCGGTTCCGGTTATAGCGAATCGTATCAATCAAGATATTACCGACATAATATACATTTTCGCTTTCTGTTCCTGTTTGGTTCAGGTTACGGTTGGCAACCATTCCGGCTGTGAACAGATAGTCGGACAATCCGTCCGTAATCATGCGGTTCACTTCTTTCGGCATTTTCATATCGAAAGAACGGGTACCGGCTACGAGGTGGGCAACTTTGATTCCTTGTTTCTTGGCAACGATAGCGCAGCTCATGGTGGCAGTGAGGTCGTCTACCACGAGAACAACGTGTGCCGGGTTTTCAGTCAATTCCTGCTCGAAGGCTACCATGATTCCGGCTGTCAAACTTGTTGGATTACTGCTTTCTACTCCCAAATACACATCGGGAGCCTTCATGTCGAGGTCTGAAAACAGTGAAGCATCCAAACTGGTATCATCTTTTCTACCTGTATATACCAGGCGGTAAGAGATACTTTTACCCAGCGCCCGTGCGGCTTCAATAGCCCGTGTAATGGGTGCTATCTTCATGAAATTGGGGCGTGCCCCGGCAACAATTGTTATTTTCATACTGTTTCTATCAAATTCAGTTTAATTCTTGAAGCAAAAGTACATTTTCTTACGGAATTTATTTGTTACTTTGCAAACAAAATAACAAATATATGCCCACATTCGTTCAAATTCTTGATTTTATAGGCACATTTGCCTTTGCTATTAGTGGTATCCGACTAGCTTCGGCAAAGCGATTCGACTGGTTCGGAGCTTACGTCGTAGGTCTTGCTACGGCTATTGGTGGTGGTACAATCCGTGATGTTCTGCTCGATGTTACTCCCGGGTGGATGACAGACCCTATTTATTTAATTTGTACAGGCGTAGCATTGCTTTGGGTGATTTGTTTCGGACGCTGGCTGATCCGCCTCAATAATACTTTCTTTATTTTCGACTCGATCGGTCTGGCACTGTTTACTGTTGTAGGTGTAGGCAAGAGCATTGCTTTGGGCTATCCTTTCTGGGTGGCTATCATCATGGGTAGCATTACGGGAGCGGCAGGCGGTGTGATTCGTGATGTCTTTATCAACGAAATCCCGCTAATCTTCAGAAAAGAAATTTATGCAATGGCGTGCGTAGTAGGCGGCATCACTTACTGGCTTTGTCATGTCGCAGGCATGGAGTCGTACGGATGTCAATTGGTTGGCGGTTCGACAGTTTTTCTTGCCCGTATTCTCGCCGTGAAATATCACATCTGCCTGCCTATATTAAAAGGTAGTGACGAAGTGGAGGCAAACGAGAACAAAGAGCAATGACGGAAGGAAGTTGGTTTATTCTTCCTTCACGTCCAGTTCCCCCTGGAAGCTTATGGATTGACGGTTTTGCATATTGACGTCAATACTTGTCGAACCATTTGAATATACTTTCACTCTGAAATCAAACTTATCTTCCGGGTTGCGGGCGGTGAATGTGATTACTGAATTGCCTTTCTTGTCCAGTTTCATGTTATACTCTTTAAGAGGGGCTTTGAAATTGAGTCCATTGCCTCCTCCGTAAGGGATACTGTAAGCCCGACCATAATAAGGTAAATAGGAGATTACCGAATCGTTTCTGATTTCCAGTGAGTATAAACTGGTCAATGGAATAGACCGGCCGCGCATAGGCATGGCGGTATTGACGTCTATCTTATAATTCTCTGAAACAATCAGTTCTTTCACAGCTTCTTTCTTCTGTTCCTTTTTCTCTTTCTTGCTTTGAGCCGAAAGAGTAGGGAGACCAACTAGCAAAGCTAGCAACAGCATAAGGATTTGTTTTTTCATTTTCATGTCAGTTGTATTTAGGTTGATATATATGTATAACAATCAAATATACTAAAAAGTCAGGAACTCCTCTCTTTTCTTTAATGAAAATTAAACAGAAATCCTGACCTTTATCTTATATTTCAGAAGAACTTAGAACTGTTCCAATATCTCAATCCGCTTTTCAATGGGAGGGTGCGTAGCAAACAAACCGCTGAATTTGCTATATAAGCCTTTGGTTTTCTTTTTAGGATTTTGAATAAATAATTGTGCTATGTCTTTCCGTTGCACTGCTTCTATTGCCGGATCGGCGGATATTTTACGCAAGGCACTGGCGAGTGCCAGCGGATTCTTCGTCATTTCCGCCGACCCTGCATCTGCCATATATTCGCGTTTGCGTGAAATGGCAAAACGCATCAGGCTGGCAAAAAGGAAACCGATAGCAGCTATCAGTAAAGCGATAAATATGAAGATGAAAATTCCTCCGCTACCTTTACTATTGCTACGTACACGTATATGTGTAATCGCATAGAAGGTGATTTCCGTCAGCATGGAGAAGATGCCGACAAACACGATAGAGATTATCAGCAAACGTACATCCCGATTGCGGATATGAGTAAGCTCATGCCCGATTACTGCTTCCAGTTCCTCGTCATTCAGCTTCTGGATGATGCCTCTTGAAAGAGTAATAGTGTATGTGCGGTCATTGATACCGCTTGCAAATGCATTCAGTGAATCATCATAAATGATATTTATTTTCGGCATGCTCATGCCTTGAGACATACAGAGGTTTTCTACTAAATTATAAACGCGTTTGTTCTCTTTGCGGTCTAGTGGTTTGGAACATGTGGCAGAATTAATGATACTTGTATTGGCCCAATAGGCAATGAGAAACCAAATTACCACCACTCCTAAAGTATACGGTAGAGAAGAGAGAAAGAAATGATTGACCATAGGCATCATTTCAATCTCCATACTCTTTCCGTATCCAAAGAGAACGAGTAAGTAACAGGACAGATAAAGGAGTGCTGTTACCAAACAAGGAAAAAGTAGTAATAGGAATCCGGAACGTAAGTTGTTCCGGTTCTGTTGTGTTTGGATTCCGACGTATTGCATCGCGTGTTTATTTTTTGCAGTTGGGTGGGACGGTGGTGTTCGGATTAGAAACTAATTTTGGGTGCCTGTTCCAGATTAGCACGTTCGTTCTTTCCCAAATCGAACATAATTTCTCTTTGGAATCCGGTCATTCCCGCAATAATGTTTGAAGGGAATGTCTGAACGGCATTATTATATTCTTTGGTTGCCGAGTTGAAATAACGGCGGACAGCAGCTAACTTATTCTCTACATCGGCAATTTCTTCCTGTAATTGCAGGAAATTCTGGTTTGCTTTCAGGTCGGGATAGGCTTCCAATGTAATTTTCAGTCCTGACAGGGCCGAGGATAGTTGGTTTTCGGCGGCTATCTTTTCATCGATAGTTCTGGCACTGACCGCACCGTTGCGTGCCTGAATCACCCGGTCGAGAGTTTCTTTCTCGTGTGCGGCATATCCTTTCACAGTGTCTACTAGTTGAGGGATAAGGTCGTGACGTTGTTTCAGTTGCACGTCAATGTCGGCAAATGCGTTTTCACGATTGTTTCTGAGTTTCACCAGGGAGTTGTACATGGATGCGAAAATAATTCCCAATAGTACAATAATACCTACAATAATAAGTATAGTCATAGCCTTTCATTTTATTTAAATATATTAATCAAAAGTAGGCTATTTGTTTTTTTCTGCCAAACAGAACAGAATAAAAATCATTAATTACCACCTGAAATCTATCCAAATGCACCCGAAAACTGTCATTTGATAGAATTAACCCCTAAGAAATGACGAATTTCCCCCTGTCTGGTATTCAAAATACCTTTAAACTTGCATCATCGAGAAAAACGAAATATTAACCATAAAACCCTTAAAGTATGAAAAGTTTAAGTTTCAGAAAAGATTTAATTGGAGTTCAGGAGGAATTGCTTCGTTTTGCGTATAAGTTGACTGCCGATCGTGAAGAGGCGAATGATTTATTGCAAGAAACATCATTAAAAGCATTAGATAATGAGGAAAAATATGTTCCGGACACAAATTTCAAAGGATGGATGTACACAATCATGCGTAACATCTTTATTAATAACTACCGAAAAATAGTACGTGACCAGACTTTCGTCGATCAGACTGATAATTATTATCACTTGAATTTACCGCAGGACTCGGGATTCATAAGTACGGAAGGTGCCTATGACTTGAAAGAAATGCATCGTATTGTCAACGCATTGCCTAAGGAGTATAAGGTGCCTTTTTCTATGCATGTATCCGGATTTAAATACCGTGAGATTGCAGACAAATTGGGCCTTCCTTTGGGAACTGTGAAGAGCCGCATATTTTTTACACGACAACGTTTACAACAGGAATTGAAGGATTTTGTATAAATGGGGATAATACATTCAAACAAGCTTATTGATAATGCAAGGAGCAACGAAGTAGACTTCGGTTGCTCCTTTATTTTTTCTTCTTCTTTATCTCTTTCTTTGCGGCTTTTCCCTCCGGTGGAAACTTGGGGACGAGATTCATAAGCCGTAATATTTGCTTCTGCCGTTTTAATATATACGCCGAAGGTTTCGCCGAGTTAAACCGTATCGGATTCGGGAGAGTGGCGGCGATTAGTGCACATTGACCTTTGGTCAGCTTGGCAGCTGTAGTGTTGAACTTATATTTTGCAGCAGCCTGTGCGCCATAAATCCCTTTACCCATTTCGATTGAGTTGAGATAAACTTCCATAATCCGTTCTTTCGGCCAGAATAGTTCTATGAGAAAAGTGAAATAGACTTCCAGGCCTTTCCGCACCCATGAAGATTGTGGCCATAGGAATACATTTTTTGCTGTCTGCTGGCTGATAGTGCTTGCTCCACGTTTCCGTTTCCTTTTTTCATTTTCTTTCATCGCTTTTTTGATTTCCACGAAATCGAATCCGTTGTGTTCGGCAAAACGGTTGTCTTCGGAAGCTATCACTGCCATTGGCAGGCTAGGAGATATCTTATCAAAAGAAACCCACGTGTGCTTCCACGTGGGTTTATCTCCTGAAATGATCTGTTGAACACCTCGAATGACCATTAACGGAGTAATATAAACCGGCATGAACCGATAAATAATGACCGTCAGTAAGGTCGATGTAAAAAAGAGAATCAACAGATTGCGTGTATAACGCAGAATTTTTTTAATTAGAAGCTGCCTGTGCATCTTTAATCATTTGCTCACTTGCGTACATGTACACTTCTACACGACGGTTCTGTTCACGACCTGCGGCTGTATCGTTGCTGGCAACGGGATCGCTTTCACCCATACCTTGCACGCCTTTAATCTGGTTGGTAGAAACACCGCAACTTAATAAGTAACTGGATACACTCTGTGCACGTTCTTGTGACAGGTTCAGGTTCTTTTGCTGGCTTTGTGCGGCAGTACTGTTCTTCCAGCCCTGATTGTCGGTGTATCCATAGATAGATACATCCATATCTCTGTTCTGGTTGAGCACATTGTTGGCGAATTTGCTTAATGCAGATTTAGCAGCAGCACTCAGATTAGCATTACCTGTTGTGAAAAGGATTCCTGAATCGAATGTCACTTTCACGGCTTGCAATCCGTTGTTGTCTGTTATCTGTTCTACTTGTGCGCCTTCAATTTGTTTTGCTTCTGCTGCGGCCTTATCCATTTTTTTACCAATGAGAGCACCTGTTCCTGCACCTACCGCCGTACCGATAGCAGCACCGATAGCAGCGCCTTTACCTTTACCGATAACACCACCTAGGATAGCACCCAATGCAGCACCCGAACCGCCACCAATAGCAGCACCTTTACCAGTGTTATTCATACTTGCACATCCACTGAATATCATGGTTATACTCATAAAGAGAACCATAAATTTCATCTTGTTCATAATGTTGATGTTTTAATTGTTTAATAATAATCTGTTTTTATATTTTAAATAACAACGCAAAGATACATATTATTTGCCAAGGTGATACTTTTTAAGTTAAAATAACTCGCACACTCTTGGCAGAGTGCTGAAAAATGTCGATAAACTGTTACTTTCCGACTACGGACGGGAGGTTCAGGCATTTCTTCCTAATGATGATAAACCAGCTTAGGAGGATAAGTCCTTTGGCAACAGTTGTGACGCTGACTGCCCACCAGATACCTTCTACTCCCATGCCCATTCGTACAAATAGAATGGCAAGCGGGATACGCATATAATTACATCCAATACTGATAATAGCAGGAGGTACGGTACGCCCGATACCATAGAATACTCCTTGCATGGTGATTTCGAGCATCATGAAAAGCTGGGAATACCCGTCAATGCGTAGAAATACACCTCCGGCCTCATAGGCTGCCTGCTCGGGTACGAATATTGAAAAGACTTCGTTTCCGAAGAAGATGAATAGCAGTGTACAGAAAGTTCCGAAGATTCCTGTCATCCATAAGGTGGTATACCATGCTTTGAGCACTCGTTCGGTTCGTCCGGCAGCATAGTTTTGGGCGATAAAAGCACTGAGTGCGGTTGAGAATCCTTGTGAAGTGTTCCAGGTAATTGCTTCGATTTGTCCTCCGGTCGTGAAAGTCATTAAGCCGATGTGGCCGCCTTGCTCAGAGGCGGTACGGCAGAGGAACATATTGACAAATGCAAACAGGGTATTCAATGTGGCTACGGGTAATCCTAGTTTTAGGATACGTCGTGTGTATCTCTTCTTTAATTGAGTGAAGAAAGGAAATCCACCGAGCAGTGAGTCTTTTCGGAAACGTAGTTGGTAGATGAAGATAGAGAAAACAGTAGCTTGTGAAATCCAGGTTGCATAAGCGGCGCCATTGGTCTCCAAACCGAAACCGAAGATGAACAGAGGATCAAGAATGATATTCAAAAGAAGTCCGGTACCACTGATATAGAACGGGATTTTACTTCGTCCTGCGGCATTGTAGATACCTGTAAAGGCGGCGGAAAGGAAAATAAACGGCATTCCGGTAGAGATAATCCGTAGATATTCTATTGCATTGGCGGTAATGTGTACCTCAAGTTCGTAGATACAGATGATGGGTTCTGCAAGGATGAAAAGTAATCCGCCCCAACAGAGAGAAATGATAAGTGCAATCGTAATGTTATGGGAGGCAAAGTGACGGGCATCTTCTTGATTTTGTGCGCCGATAGATTGTCCTACACTGACTTCGGAACCTACCTTATTTAATAGGGAGATAGAACCGGACATCCATGTCAGGATTCCGACAGAACCAATGGCTGCTACGGCTTCACTACCCAGCCGTCCTACCCATGCCATATCCGTGAGACTGTATGCCATTTGGATAAATGACGTAGCCATGATAGGCATTGCTAAATTGAATAGTTGACGATTGATTGGCCCGTGTGTCAGGTTTTTAATTCCTTGCATTTCTTTTTCTATTTAAAAGGAGGCGCAAAGATACATAAATTTACTATCTTCGCACATTAAATCATTCATTAATCAAAGTATACAGATACTATGAAACAGAAATTTTCTATTCTTTTATTCCTGTTGCTTTTATGGTTCACAGGTTCTCAGGCGGTAGCTCAGAATGCTCCGAACCCTTTTGATATTGAACAACCTTCGCTTCGCGTATTTCTTCCGGCGCCGGATTTGGCTACAGGTCGTGCTGTAGTGGCGTGCCCGGGTGGTGGATATTCGCACTTGGCTGTAGACCACGAAGGATATGATTGGGCACCGTATTTCAACAAACAAGGTATCGCATTGATCGTTCTGAAATATCGTATGCCGAATGGTGACCGTACACTTCCTATTTCGGATGCCGAGGCTGCCATGAAGATAGTGCGGGACAGTGCTGATGTATGGAATCTGAATCCGAGAGATATCGGTATCATGGGATCTTCTGCCGGCGGACATCTTGCATCGACAATCGCGACTCATGCCAAACCGGAACTTCGTCCTGATTTCCAGATTCTTTTCTATCCGGTAATTACAATGGATAAGTCGTATACTCACATGGGTTCCCATAACAGCCTTTTGGGTAAGGATGCTTCTGCTGAGTTGGAAAAGGAGTATTCTAATGAGAAGCAAGTGACAAAAGAAACACCGCGTGCTTTTATCGTTTATAGTGATGATGATAAGGCTGTTCCGCCCGCTAATGGAGTGAATTATTATCTGGCTCTGAATAAGAATGGTGTTCCTGCTGTTCTGCATATTTACCCTTCCGGTGGTCATGGTTGGGGAATTCGTGAAGGTTTCCTTTATAAGGATGAGATGTTGAACGAACTGACTTCATGGTTACGTAGTTTCAAAGCTCCCCGTAAGGATGCCGTTCGTGTAGCTTGTATTGGCAATAGTATTACGTATGGAGCACGGATTAAGAATCGTGATCGTGATAGTTATCCTTCTGTTTTAAGTCGTATGCTGGGTGACGGTTATTGGGTAAAGAATTTCGGAGTAAGTGCCCGCACGTTGCTGAATAAGGGTGATCGTCCTTATATGAATGAAAAGGCTTATCAGGATGCATTAGCTTTCAATCCTAATGTTGTGGTTATCAAACTGGGAACAAATGACAGTAAATCGTTTAACTGGAAACATAAAGCCGACTTCACGAAAGATATGCAGACTATGATTGATGCTTTCAAGGCATTGCCTGCCCAACCGAAAATCTATCTCTGTTACCCTTCTAAGGCATACCAAGCTAATGAAAGTATCAACGATGATATTATTTCTAAAGAAATTATTCCGATGATTAAAAAAGTTGCCAAGAAAAACAAGTTGGATATAATTGATCTTCATACGGCAATGGATGGAATACCACAACTCTTTCCGGACAAAATTCATCCGAATGAAGAAGGTGCCAAAATAATGGCAAAAACTGTTTACGAATCAATTAGAAAATAGAAGCATATCTTTTTACTTTGATTATTTAGCCTTCTAAAATGCTGGTAATCATACGAAAAACTATTTAAGCAAATATTTGTAAATGTTATAGCCACTAATACTATAGAAAGTAGGTATTAGTGGCTATTCTTCTTATAATATGCTAAAAAAGTGTCATTTTGAAAGAATGGGAAGCCTGTAATATCTAATTTTGTGCTCGTGAATGTGTTGAAATGATTAATGGATAATGTCTTTACTTCATCAATTATGAGCAAACAACAAGATTTTGTGTTCTTATCAAAGTTAATGGCTAATGCCAATATGGGGTGGTGGGAAGCTAATTTGGCAACGGAATGTTATACCTGTTCCGAATATATATCTGAGATTCTGAATTTGGATGAAACAGGGACTATTAGTTTTGAGGATTTCAATAAACGTATTTTGAATGAAGAACAAGGTCCGACAACGGTTCGCTCTTTCGATGTACAGTCGATGTCGGAAGTCGTTTATTTATTAAAAAACCAAAAAGGGTCAGTTTGGATGCGTAGTAAGATTTGTTTTCGAGAAGTAGATGATAAGGGAAATACGATTGTGTATGGCATTGCAGAAATGCAGGACGGACCGGATACTGCAATAGCTTGTCAGGCTTTACAACGTAGTGAACGGCTTTTACATAATATTTATAAGAATTTGCCTGTTGGCATTGAGTTGTATAATAAGGAGGGAGTATTGGTCGACCTCAATGATAAAGAATTGGATTTGTTTCATGTAGATAGTAAGGAGGAACTTCTAGGCATCAATATTTTCGAGAATCCAGTTTTCCCGGAAGAGATGAAGGAGAGGTTGAGGAATAATGAGGATGCGGACTTTACTTTTCGCTATGATTTCTCAAAGTTAGGAGAATATTATTCGAATAATAAGGCGGAAGGTACAATCGATCTTGTGACTAAAGTAACTACTTTGTATGATGAGAATCATAATCCGGTTAATTATCTGCTGATTAATGCTGATAAAACGGAGACTACGGTTGCTTATAATAAGATTCAGGAATTTGAGGAATTTTTTGAGTTAATAGGTGACTATGCGAAAGTGGGTTATGCTCATTTTAATATTCTAAGCAAGCAGGGACATGCACAGAAAAGTTGGTATAAAAATATAGGAGAAGAGTATGGAACTCCTTTATCCGAGATTATTGGTACATATAAATCTTTTCATCCTGATGACCGTGATTTGATTCTTCAGTTTTTTGAGGAGGTACAAAAAGGAAATGCTGATAAGTTAAGTCATAAAATACGTGTCTTTAGGGAGAATGGAGAGTGTACATGGACGCATGTTAATCTCTTTGTCAGAAAATATGCACCCCAAGATAAAGTCATAGAATTGATTAGTATTAATTATGATATTACAGATTTGAAACAGATAGAAGAAATGCTCGTTAATGAACGTGATAGAGCTGAAGCTTCAGATCGTTTAAAGTCAGCCTTCTTGGCTAATATGAGTCATGAAATCCGTACTCCGTTGAATGCTATTGTTGGTTTTTCAAGTCTGTTGGCCAGTGCGGAAAATGTAGTGGAAAAGGAGCTTTATAATTCTTTAATTAGTCATAATAACGAACTTTTGCTTAATCTGATCAATGATATCATTGATTTGTCTAAAATTGAAGCCGGATATTTGGAGTTACATCAGAATTGGTTTAATCTTACGGAGCTTCTTGATGAGTGTGTGGCAGAATATGCTCGTCTTCTTCCTTCTGGTGTGGAACTTCTGACCAGTTATCCGGAACATGATGCTTTGGTGGAGCTTGATAAGTTGCGTATCAAGCAGATATTGAATAATTTTCTTTCAAATGCTTTGAAGAATACGACTCGTGGACATGTGGAAGTGTTTTATGAAATAGATAAGCATTGCGTTAGAATTGGGGTCAAAGATACCGGTCGTGGTATTCCTCAGAATATGTTGGAGAAGATATTTGAAAGATTTGAAAAAGTGGACTCTTTTGCACAAGGTGTGGGGTTGGGGTTATCTATTTGTAAATCTATTGTCGATAAAATGAACGGACGAATACAAGTATACTCTCAGCTAGGATTGGGCACTACTTTTATTGCAGAGCTACCTTGTCATTCCATATTAGTCAATGAATAAAAAACAATTGATGTTTCTGTGGTTTTATACCTGTTTGCATTTATTCATTCGGATATCTCATTATATAAATTAGCCAGTTCGTTATATGTTCCTTTGTGCAGGCATGATACTACTTTTCGGGCAGGAATTCCCCTAGGAGTAATATCATCTTTCCCCTGTAATAATTTTGCTGATTTAAATCCGATAACCATTCTAATATTTTCTTCAGTCAGATTTTCATAATTAGGATACTTAACAAAAAGAATATCTGTTGTAGCTGCATCTTGTTCTTCAAACAAAGAACTTATTTTCATAAAACTTTCTCTAATAGCCTGTGACATTCCTAGTATATCCGTTTGTTATTCAATAATTAAGGTCGGTTGTTCGGCTTGTGGTATTGGCTACACTGAATTTGGGCTAATAGATAATACCTATTTTCCTGAATATCCTAAAAGTACGACTTATCAACGACGACTTCTACCGCTTGTAATGATGAAATCAAGAGAAAGACAAAGAGTAAATCCCTGATAATCAATGATTATCAGGGATTTACTCTTTGTCTGGTGATCCGCCTGGGTCTTGAACCGAGCGGTTCACAAGTCTTAAAATCAATATTTTAGTGTACCTCAATCTTGTGAGGGGTACGAATTAGGCACTTTTTTCAAAGAACATTTGGCTTCCCTTGTCGGGATTGTGTCTGCCTTTATCTTCGGTTCAAAGATACAACTTTATTTTGAAACTCGCAAATCATTGAAAATAAATATTCTACGGTTAGTGCAAGGTGCAAGCTATATATAGATATATACTTGCACCTTGCACTAAATTAAAAAGAGCAAATAAATAGTTTATTTGCTACATTCTTAGTATTTTTGTACTGCTAATTAAAAACTAGTTTTATGTTAAACGCAATAAGAATTGAAAATCTTAGAAGTATTCAAGATTCAGGGTATATTGATCTAAAATCATTGAATATTTTAGTAGGGGCAAATTCTTCGGGAAAAAGTACTTTCTTAAGAAGTTTTCCTCTCTTAAGTCAATCTATAAATAAAAGTTTAAGAGGTCCTGTTTCGTGGTTTGATGTTGCATCTGTAGATTTTGGAGATTATGTGACGGCAAAAAATAAATTTGTGTCTGAAAAAGAAACTATTCGGTTCTCTTTCAAATTAGATCAAATGAGAAGAAATAGAATTAGGGCGGATTTTCGATATAGGTATATAAATTACTATAATCTTTACAATCTTACTAGAGGAGTAAATTCTAATATTGAAGTTACTATTTCTCTTAATAATGATGTAAAAGGTACATTTATAGATCGTATCATATTAAAATTGAAAGATTTTATTATAGACATGAGCGTTGATAGTCGTAATTCGTCAGTTAGGATTCTTATTGATGAAAAAATTGACATGACAAACTATGGGGTAAAAAACAAATGGAGTTTTACTACAAATCATGGTTTGATGCCTACATTTATAGGAAAGGATAATGAAGATTTTCAAGCACAGACTTTAAACTTGGCAGTAAAGAAATTAATTCAATTTTGTGATAAAAGACTAAAAAAACAAGTCCGAATAGAGTCATTATTTAATTTATTGGATAATTCAAAAGAGTCCCTTTTAAAATCAATAAAAAATACGGAAATAATTTCTTTACAAAAGAAAGCAGTTGATTGGGATATAAATAATGAAATATTTCAAGAAGTTTATTACTTATGGATTACTTCTCAAATACCATTATTGCTATGGATTATAGATGAGGAACTTAAAGATTTTTATAGAGGGTGTGGCTACATTGCACCTAGTCGTGCTGAAGCATCTAGATATTATAGAAATCAAGAATTACAAGTAAAGGATGTTGATGCATATGGACGTAATTTGCAAGAGTTCATTTCGTCATTAACAGATAAACAATATGAGAGTTATTCTTCCTTTACACAGGGAATACTAGGTATTAATATTGGAGTGGCTAACACAACTGGACATCAAAGTATATACTTGCAAAACAAAAATGGAAAATTTAATCTTGCAGATGTAGGGTTTGGCTATTCACAAATATTGCCAATCATAACAAAACTCTGGTATATTACACAAAAGAAACCTTATGAAGATGATGCTAAAAGATGTGTGGTTATTGAGCAACCAGAACTACATTTACATCCTGCGATGCAAGCAAAAATAGCTGATGCATTTATTAAAACAATAAAAGAAGGGAAAGAAAATAATATAGATATAAAATTGTTTATAGAAACTCATAGCCAATCGCTTATAAACAGAATCGGAAGAAGAATATCTGAAAAATTCATAGAAAAAGATGAAATTAGTCTTATTATTTTTGAAAAAGATGAGGAGGGGAAGAATTCAATAATAACACAAACTTATTACAAAGATAATGGGCAAATAAAAAATTGGCCTTATGGTTTTTTTGATCCTATAGATTTATAAATATGTTATTTGTTTTGTCTGATGAATTAATGGTTAATAGTTCTCATAGTATGAAAGTTGCTATTGTGAGGGCTATAAAGCATATCGCAACCTCTGTGTTCGAGTCTAAGCATTTACTCTCTGGTAGTTTGGAGATTTTAAAATATTTTAAAGAAGAATTTAAAGGGGACTTTGATTTATATAGTCTGTTTAACACCTTAGAAAATAATTATTATTCAACGTCTTTTGATTTTGTAAAACGAAGAACAGAAATTGTTATTAATATTTCTAATCCAAGAAGAATGGAAGGTGATATTGAGATTTTTCAGTCTTCAATAAATGATTTTCAAGATACTTTATGGTGCCAAGCATCTATTCTTTTAGGAGAAGATCTTAATGATTGTAAATTCTTTACTTATATATTAAAACGGTATATAAGCAAAAGTGCTCTGAATATTAATTATAACTTTGATACAGATAATGGAGGTGGAGTAAACATATGTAGATCAATAGATAATCATATTAAAAATAAGAGAATATTATTATCTATTATAGACACAGATAGAAAATATCCAAATTCTCCGACAGGTGATACATACAATAAGTGCCGGAAATATTTAAGAAAAGAAAAGGGGGGCTTTAAACTTATTGCATTAGATGTTCAAGAAATTGAAAATTTGATGCCTTTTAATCTTCTTGATAATAAATCGTTTTCTGGAGAACATGCATCTAAGAAAGAAAAATTCGATTATTTACGTTCTCGAAATCCGAATTTATTGCAATATTTTGATATTAAAAAGGGTATAAGGAAAAAAGATACGGAAAACGATTCTTCCTACAAGGAATTTGCAAAGCAATGCTGTGATTGTAATCCTGATATTAATGATTTTGACATATATTATAATAATCTTTGCGATAGTGATTATGTATATCCTCCTCTTTCTCGCATATTCAATTTAATAGAAGAGGATTTGAAAAATGGTTCGGAAAATTTTGTTTTGTTAGATTTTCAAGAACGAGAGTGGAATAAAATAGGTGAAAAATTATTAGAGTTTGGGTGTGCAAGAAATAAAGAAGCACTAAATTGACCATAATACCAGATTTGTCAATAGTTTTTTATATAAAATCAAGAAAATCTAAAGTTTATATAAACAAAAGTTTATATCCATATATCTTATGGCGAATGTAAAATTATTCTAGCTTTATGCTTATTAGAATAGGATATTATACAATACTGATTGCTAGGTTGATAAGTGTAAAGCTAAAATGGTGAATGATACAGTTTTACGGTGTCTTGTATTTAGAAAAAATAGCTTTATTATTTTCGATATTTCTTCCTAAAATCAGTAGGGTTGCAATCTTTGTATTTCTTGAATAGCCTATTCAAATGGCTTTCATCCGTGAATCCCAGTTCTTCCACAATTTCGCTAATTCTCATTTCGCTGTGTAAAAGCCGACTTTCCACCATTTTCATCTTATAATTTAAGATATATTGCTGCATAGTTTCGTTGGTCTGCTTTTTGAAATACCTCCCAAGATAATTAGGGGAAATGCCAAAATGCTGGCTTATCGCTTTGGCTTTTATCTTTTCGGGATAGCAAATGTTGGATTGGATATATTGCAAGATGTTCAGTGACTTTTCTTCCGAGTTTTCATTTATCTGTTCAGGCAGGAACATGGCAATGTTGCGGGCGACCACAATAACAATTGTGTTGATTAACTGCGTAATAATTTCACTGCTGTATATGTTCCTGTTCACATATTCACGAATAATCGCTTCTATCATCGGCTTTACCAGCAATTTATCGGTTTGATTGCGCAATATACAGCCGGGACGGTGATTGGCGTGTTGCAGTATAAATTCCAACCGTTGAATGTTCTCCGCTCCAAAGACAGCCGAATGGATGTAGATGTCATTGAATTTTATATAAACAAACTTAGTGGTAGTGTGAATGTCGAAAGAATGTATGTCACCGGGAGTAATCATAAAAAGATGTCCGTCATGATACGGAAATTTGTTGTTGTTTATCCACTGAATACCTGTTCCCGATAGGATATAGACCAGTTCAAAAAAAGTATGGTCGTGTTCCTTTAATTGCGATTCATCCAGTTCACTAAAACAGATTTCAAACGGCTGGTGTAGATTTTCCCTTTTCATCTTATGTATTTTGTTATTCAAGCGCAAAGATACAGATAAAAAGAAAAATAATACATCTATTTGTGCTTAGATATGTATAACTTTGCCGCAAATAAGATAAAGCAGTAACTTTTATTATGATTAGGTATGAAGAATGAACTAGAAAAATGCTTGTCGGGCGAATGGTACGATTGCCATGCTCCCGTATTTATGGAGTTTAAAAGAAAAACTCATAAGTTGTTGCTGAAATACAATTCCTTGCCGTATGAGTGTAAGGAAGAGAAATATGCAATACTGAAAGAAATGTTTGAAAGTATCGGCAAGAAAGTTTCAGTAGGACATTCTTTTATCTGTGATTATGGCTGCAACATCAGCATAGGTAACAATGTCAGCATAAACACCGGATGCACCTTTGTGGACTGCAACAAAATCATTATTGGCAACAATGTATTGATAGCCCCCAATGTGCAAATCTATACAGCTACTCACCCTGTTGATTTGAATGAGCGGCTGACACCAACAGAAACAGAGAACGGGACAGCATACATCCGTCACACGTATGCCTTGCCTGTTACCATTGAGGACGGTTGTTGGATTGGCGGTGGTGTCATTATCCTGCCGGGTGTTACTATCGGCCGGGGAAGCGTTATCGGAGCGGGAAGTGTTGTCATCAAATCCATTCCGGCAAACAGCCTTGCCATAGGAAATCCATGTAAAGTAATTCGGGAAATCAATACTTCCATATAGCCATGATTAAATTAGTCGCTTTCGATTTGGATGGCACGATAGGCAATACCTTGCCGATGTGCATACAGGCTTTCAAGAAAGCCACACAACCATATATCGGACATGAATTGTCGGATGAAGAAATGGTTCATACTTTTGGTTTGAATGAAGAAGGCATGATTGGGTGTGTCGTTGATGAACCCTATCGGCAACAGGCATTGAATGACTTTTATGTGATTTATAAGGAACTGCATCAGGAAATGTGTCCGACACCTTTTGAGGGAATACGTGAGTTGATAGCCTTGTTAAAGCAAAAGGGTATCATTGTGGTGCTTATCACCGGAAAGGGGATGAACAGTTGTGATATAACGCTAAAGCTATTCAATATGAAGACTTGTTTTGCAAAAGTCATTACGGGAAACGCAGAAAGGAACATCAAGTCGGAAGCATTGAAAGGTCTCTTGCATGATTATCATTTGGCTGCTAATGAAATTGTATATGTTGGAGATGCACTTTCAGATATAACGGAGTGCGGGAAAACCAATGTGATGTGCCTGTCTGCCGCTTGGAGTATTCCACAAAATGAAGGGACAGCCTTAGAAAGCAGTAATCCTAAAAATGTGTTTTATTCGATACCGTCCTTATCTGAATATCTTAATGCGAAAACGTGATTGTCTTCTTTACAGTTAATTTTATCAACCCAATTAAAACAGAACAATATGAAACAGAGAATTTGCCAAAGTTGTGGTATGTCTATGCCCACTGATGATTTGTTAGGAACTCATGGTAACGGATGTTTGTGTACCGAATATTGCTGCCACTGCTTCCCAAAAGGATTTTTCACCAACCATTCATTGGAGGAACAAATCGAACTGAATACCCAACCTGAAAGTCTGGCAGCATTTAACAAAGCATCGGGATGCAATTTTACCAAAGAAGAAGCTATCGAAGGACTACGCAAGTTCCTACCCACACTCAAACGCTGGATGCCTATCAGACAGCAGGCAGAATGGGTGCTTGAACAATGCGGCTACATCACACTTTCCACTATCAGTGAAAATGGTTATCCTCGCCCGGTAGCTATTGACCTATTGCGCCATACCGATATATCAACTTTATGGATGACAACAGCCTTATCCACAGAAAAGGTAAAACATATCAGACAAAATTCAAAAGCCGGAGTTTGCTTTGTTCACGAAGCAGACAGTGTTACTCTAACCGGAAAAATAGAAATACTTACTGATGCGGAAACCCGTCAGACCTTTTGGCAAGATTATATGCTACACTATTTCCCGCAAGGTGTAAACGACCCGGATTATTGCATTCTTTGTTTTCATACGGAAGAAGCAGTTTTGTGGATAGACAGGAAATTTGAGCGCATCGTGTTATAATATAACCCAATACTCCCGATAAAACCAACACGGAAGAATTGGTAACAGAAATTTATTTACCTATTGAAGCAAAACAAAAGATAAAATGAAAAACGAAATAATTCAATTTTTAAGAGAGAATATCATTGGCAAAACATTGCTTACTGGTGCAGTTTATAAATTAGAGAACGGAAACTTGGAAGGCGTGTATAGCGACAAAATGACATTCTCAAATTTGGTGACAACAGAAAACGGCTTTAAGTTCAATATGACAACTGTCACCCAAGAACTGGTTTACAATTTGAATGCTAAAGGAGCAAGAACCACCATAGCCAAAGATTACACAGGAACAAGTGTGTTTTGTTATGAATTGGCAATGCGGAAAAGCACAAAGCAAATTACAGGTTATATGCGTTGTGTTTCAACAACAGTTCAAGATTCCACAATGGAAGCCGTAGTTTGTGGGATATTTGATGTGACTTTTGACGGGAAAGAATTAAAATGGCAAGAAAATCAGCTGCTATATAGAGATAATCCCATAGGAGAAGATAAATATAAACCTGTCGCCTTTCACTCCAAAGTTCGTTTTTATCTTGATAACGGGAAAGTCATATTTGAATATTTGCCAACGCTTTGGGATATATCCCCTGACACATTGGAAAAAAGATTGTCTAAAGACGATTATCCTCCTTATATATCAAAAGAACAGTGATTGAATGAACTGAACTACTTATACAATGAAAGAAGAAGTAGATAAGATATTAGAGCAAATAGAGGTTGATATATCAGAAATCGACCTCTACGGCTATGATATTATCGATACTTCTTTGTCAATGGTACATCGACTACAGACGGTTCTTAATGATTTGAGAATTAAAGTTCAAAACTATATATTTTTAACCAAAGAGGATGAAATACTATTCTTTAAAACACAGAAACCGGAAATACTTGCCCGGTTATTATTCTTCTACAAGATTTATCGAATAGAAACACAATGCCCCAATGGTAGTGATGAAGCGATTAGAAATTACATCAATCGGGAACTGGATAATCTGACCTATTTCTTCAATCGCAATTTGGACTTTTACCAATATTACCGTTCACATTCCACTGTGTACGATGAATATTACTTTGTACGTGGGAAAGCTGATTTGCGGTTATGTACTGATAGCGCACAGTTTGACAAAGACCCTAATTTCTCAACCGGATATGATTATAAAGTGGCAAAGATTATCGCCAATGAAATGCTACGCATCTATCTGAATAAACGACTGGTGAAACTGGGAACTAATAATCAGATAGAAGACAATTTACAGAAATGCTTCAAATATCCGTTCCGCTTTACAGGCAAAAAGGCATATCTTATCGAACTGGGATATTCGCTTGTGTCTTCGGGCGACATAAACAATGGCAATGTGGAGATAAAAGAAATGATGAATTTCCTTAGCACGATATTCCATATTGATTTAGGGGATTATTACGCTTCATACATAGCCATGAAAGAGAGAAAAGACCGGACGGCTTATCTTCATCATCTGATAGAAAGCCTTGTTAAGCGGATGAATGAGGATGATATGAAATAACTTTCTGAGAAAAATAAACCAATATTTCTTTGTCAATTCAAAAATAACGTGTATGTTTGCAGTGACCAATAATAATAAAATAGTCATACGGTATGGCAAAAGCATTTGATGACAACGAAAGAAAGTTTATAAAGGATAAACTCAAAGAAGGAGCTTTACTATTTATCCAGCAACAAGGAGTACGTAAAACTTCTGTAGATGAGCTTGTTAAATATGCCAATATTTCTAAAGGTGCATTTTACCTGTTCTATACATCGAAAGAACTTCTTTTTTTCGATACGATAATAGACTATCATAAGAAATTGGAAAAAGAATTTCTGAATGCCATAAATAAGCATACCGATAATATTACGGTTGATACATTGACAGATATTATATCTGACTTGCTAATCAACAACAAGCCATACTTTGTATCTGTCTTTGTGAATAGTGACGTGGAATATCTAAGTAGAAAGCTCCCTCAAGAAGTACTTTCAAAACACGTAGATGATGATGTCATGCTGGCAAACGAACTACTGAAATTTATTCCAGAAAATAAATCAATTGACACAAAGGTATTTGCTGGGGCTTTAAGAGCTGCATTCTTGACTATTCTAAACGAGAAAACAATTGGTACAGATATTTACAATGAAGTTTTCAAGTTTATGGTTAGGGGAATAGTACAGCAACTATTTAAAGACTAATCCAACACAACAAGATTATATAATATCAACTGACTATGTGCTAATATGCTACATAGCGATGCTTTGAATTTATAATGTGACCATATAAACATGTTTAGTCATACAATATAAAAATTGAAAAATTATGATTACAGTAAAAAACTTATCATTTAGTTATTCTCAACTACCATTTATTGAGAATATGAACTTTCAAGTAAGAAGCGGAGAAATATTTGGCTTTTTAGGACCTTCTGGTGCAGGGAAAAGCACTCTTCAAAAGATATTAATAGGTATGCTCCCTAAATATAAGGGGAGTGTTTCTGTTAATAATAATGAGGTTAGAAATAAGTCTAATCATTTCTATGAGAGTATTGGTGTCGATTTTGAATTCCCTAGTTTTTATGAGAAATTCACCGCATTGGAGAACTTGAAATTCTTTGGTTCTTTATATGACTGTAAGCTTATTCCTGCCGAGCAATTATTAGAAATGGTCGGACTGTCACAACATGCCAACAAGAAAGTGGCAGGTTTTTCTAAAGGCATGAAATCCAGATTAAACTTTGCCCGGTCAATCATTCATCAGCCCCAAGTGTTATTTTTGGATGAGCCAACATCAGGTTTAGACCCCTCAAACTCCCAAGTGATGAAAAACATTATTCGTGAGCTTAAAAATAAAGGAGTGACAATCATTCTGACTACTCACAATATGCACGATGCGACCGAACTTTGTGACCGTGTGGCATTTATTGTCGATGGCAACATTAAAGCTATGGACACTCCTCATAATCTTATCATGTCGAGGCGTTATAATGAAGTAACATATTCATATTTGGAGAACCAAAAAGAATTAAATACTACAATCGCACTTGACAAAATAAGTACAGATAAAAAACTGCAATCTCTGATTCAAGCTAATGCCTTGTTATCAATACATAGCAATGAACCGACATTGGACAATATATTTTCAGAAATAACAGGGAGGAAATTACTATGAAACTTAAAGGTTTAATACTTGGCGATATTCGACAACAATACAAATATGGTTTTTATGCCCTATATACGTTATTTACACTGATGTATATTACAGTATTGCGCATTCTTCCTATGCCGTGGAAGGAACTATGCACAACTACCCTCATATTTTCAGACCCCGTACTGATTGGATTAATGTTTATGGGAGCAATCATATTATTCGAGAAAAGCGAAAAAGTAATGCAGGCATTAGCTGTTTCGCCCATATCGGTACACGCATACATTTTGTCAAAGGTAATTTCTATCGGACTGATTTCTTTGCTAAGTGGAGTGCTAATCGCATTGTTCTCGGGTATGGAACATTCTTACATACATCTTACTGTTGGAATCATGTTAGGTTCGGCATTATTCACACTGGTTGGAATATCACTTTCCGCTTTTATTTCAACCATGAATAACTTTATGCTGATTATGGTTCCCACTTTGATAATATCCGTAGCTCCCATATCAATTTATACAATGGGCTATAAGTCGGGAGTTATGCTATTGCACCCAAGTATAAGCCTTATAGAACTTATGTCTGGAAACATCAGTATCATGTCTCTAATGGCAATAATCATTTGGTGCATTGCGATGTATATTTTTTCTTGCCTGTCAGTAAAAAAAATGATGACGATATAATGATATAATTATGAATCAGAATATTATTTCCTTCAAAATGTTTGTCAGAAACATTTTCTCAGATGGTATGTTATCTGCAATAATATGTATTCCGTTGCTATTAGCGGCAATATATAGGTTTGTTTTCCCCTTGATTGTACAGCATTATCCGATGCTAAAGGATTTCAGTCTATATTATCCGATATTGGATTTATTCCTTGCAATTATGTGTCCTTACATGATTTGTTTCGCTTCGGTCTTAGTCGTATTGGATGAAACGGACATGAAAATCAATAGGTATATCACAATCACCCCACTTGGAAAGAAGGGGTATCTTATATCAAGATTGATTATTCCTGTTTTATTTGCAGCCATTGTTTCTTTCGTGCTGCTTTCTTTTTGTTCCGTATCAGGTATGTCACTATGGACTACATTTATCATATCCATATTGGCTACAATACTAAGCATTGTGGCTGCTATGATTATTTTGGCATACGCAGGGAATAAAGTGGAAGGCATGGCACTTGCAAAAGTATCTGCTTTGGTTATGGCGGGATTAATAATACCTTTTGTCATTACAGACAGTACCCAATATGTATTTTCATTTCTCCCTTCTTTTTGGATAGCCAAGTTTCTGATAAGTAACAACTATTGGTTTATTCTGCCAACTATCTTTCTTTCCGGAGGGCTGGTTTGTACATTATATAATAGGTATAGCACAAAAATATAAGATATTTGCTTTTCTGTATCACTAAATTCAAAGCTAAATTAGCATGGCATAAAATAATTCACTATCTTTGCCCGTATGAAAAAAACAAACCAATCGGATATTGTGTTGTAAGCAATCTGCATTTCTAATGTAGATTGTTCTTTACGTTTACTCTCGGACAATTCTTTTCGGGAGGTATTTTCGTGTGCTTATATTATAATTTTAATCTGCGTATAGGTAAGGCATTATTATGTTTTCCCTGTATGCAATATATACAATGAAAATGAATAACGATAACAACGCAATTTACGGATTTGATGTAAATTTAATTTGTAAATTTTTTCTTAATACAAAACGGCAAGGTCCGGGAAGTCCTGATGTTACATTAAAGGCTTTAAGTTTCATTGATAACCTGAGTGATACTGCGCAGATTGCAGACATTGGTTGTGGGACGGGAGGTCAAACTATGGTTTTGGCACAAAATGTATCAGGAACTATTACAGGACTTGATTTCTTTTCAGGGTTTATTGACAAGTTTAATCTTGATGCCTTAAAGCTGAATTTGCAAAACAGAGTGAAGGGGATTGTCGGCTCAATGGACAATCTGCCTTTTGAAAAAGAATCTTTAGACTTGATATGGTCGGAAGGGGCTATTTATAATATCGGATTTGAGAGAGGTATAAATGAATGGCGTGATTATTTGAAATCTGGTGGGTATATTGCAGTTTCGGAAAGCTCATGGTTTACAGAAGAGCGTCCGGCTGAAATACACGATTTTTGGATGCAGGGGTATCAAGAGATAGATACAATTCCTGTCAAAGTCGCACAAATGCAGAGGGCTGGCTATCTCCCAGTTGCTTCATTTGTATTGCCGGAAAAATGCTGGACGGAACATTACTATCAGCCTTTGGTTGAAGCCCGTAAACTAATGCTGAAAAAATATCCCCATAATGAAACCGTAAAGAAACTCATAGAGTTTCAGCATCTTGAAGAAACCTTGTACAATAAGTATAAAGGCTTTTATGGCTACGTATTTTATATCGGAAAGAAAATCTAAAATTAAGAAACAATGATTGATTTGCAATTATATGGTTGGAATGAAGTCCTGTTCCAATTAAAACAAAAAATAGGATTACCGGGCTTATTGCATGGGAGAGTTATGATTACCCACAAAACCTGTTATAGAATAGTATCTGAAAATGGATTTTACACCTGTGAACTGTCAGGAAATATCCTCTATGGGAAAAATTCTTCTGAATATCCTTGTACTGGTGACTGGGTGTTATTCAACCCGATTGACAATGAAAAAGGGATAATCATTGATGTTTTTCCCCGTAAGGGCGTATTGTATCGCCGAAAAAGCGGAACATTGGCAGACAAGCAGCCTATCGCTTCTTATGTAGATAAGGCGTTCATAGTGGAAAGCTTTGATAGTAACTTTAATGTCCGTAAAATAGAACGTTTTATGATTCAGACATTAGAATCGAACATTTATCCGGTTTTAGTCTTAAATAAGTCAGATTTGGAACCTGGTGATAAAAATGAGTATCGACAACTTGAACATTTGAAGCATCAGATGCCTATACTTAAAACAAGCATACACCAGCCTGTTTCGATACAACGGTTACGAGAATGTATAGCACGAAACGAAACGGTGGTCTTTGTCGGCTCTTCCGGTGTTGGAAAAAGTTCTTTAATAAATAGACTTTGCAACAAATCCGTACTGAGTACATCAGAGATTAGCTCTTCCACACAGAAAGGACGGCATACTTCAACCCGCCGGGAAATGGTTTTATTGGATGATTGGGGCGTTCTAATAGATACTCCGGGCTTTCGAGAGTTTGGGTTAGCCATTCAGGATTCCGATTCACTGTTGGAGCCTATGAATATCTCGGATTTTGCGAAAGAATGTCGTTTCAGTAATTGCAGTCATACGGTAGAAGCTGGATGTGCTGTCTTGGAAGCTGTAAACAAAGGCTTACTGGATAAAGAAGTTTATAACAGCTATTTGAAGCTAAGAAGAGAAATATCCCATTATTCGGCTTCGGAACACGAGAAACGGAAAAAAGATAAGAATTTATCCAAAATGGTAGATGAAGCGAAAAAGTATGGAACAAAATTCTAAATTTCAATTTGATGGAACGCTGTATAAAAGAAATTGTAGAAGATATACTGCTTCAAATCAATGCTGAAATAGAATCGGTGGAATTGGATAATGAAATAGAACTTGATGATGCGTTACGTATCATCAAGTTCATTCAACCAATGTTCAATCAACTTAGGGAACATGTAATGAATTACGTGTTTCCTTCGATTTCCGCTGAAATACACTTTTTCAAGGAACAAAAGCCTAAAATTCTTAGTCGGCTATTATTTTTCTATAAAGTATATCGCATTGAAATGCAATTTCCGAATGGCAGTAATGAAGTCGCAAGAAAATATCTTTGTAATGAGTTGGATAGTTTAACGTATTTCTTCAATCGTAATTTGGACTTTTATCAATATTACCGTTCCAATTCTACGATATATGATGAATACTATTTCGTTCGTGGAAAAGTCGATTTGGGTTTATGCACCGATAGCGCACAATTCGATAAAGACCCGAATTTTTCAACCGGATATGACTATAAGGTGGCTAAAATTATAGCCAATGAAATGCTGCGTATCTATTTGAACAAAAGGCTGATGAAACTTGAAAACAACAATCAGATAGAAGACAACCTGCAAAGGCATCTGAAATATCCTTTTCGTTTTACGGGTAAAAAGGTCTTTTTAATAGAACTGGGTTATGCCCTTGTCTCTTCGGGTGACATCAATAACGGCAATGTAGAGATAAAGGAGATGATGAAGTTTCTTGGTATGGTGTTTCAAGTCGATTTGGGCGATTACTATGCTTCCTACATAGCCATGAAAGAGAGAAAAGACCGGACGGCATATCTTCATCGTCTTATAGATAGTCTGATTAAACGGATGAATGAGGATGATATGAAATAATCCTCTGTATCACAATGTAAAGAAGTACCATGTTTACCCCAATATGGTACTTCTTTTTTTGTAGGTAGTTTTATTGACAAAATGCCGTTATTCAATGGGATTGTCAGTTATTTCACCCGATTTTTCCCTTAAAAAAAATAATACCATGATAGGTATAACCATGACTTTTAGGTTGTTTCTTATTCCGAACTTTGCGGCAAATCAATAAGTTAGCAATATGGAGATTATAACATTCGAGTCCAAAGCCTACAAGGAACTGGACAATAAGATTACCGCCATTGCAAACTTCATCTTCAACCAGTTGGACGAAAGCAGGACGAATGAGGATGAAATTTGGGTGGACAGTTACGAGGTTTGCACCTTTCTTCAAATCAGCGACCGTACCCTGCAACGCTTACGGGCTAATGGAACTATCGCCTATTCCAATATTGGAGGGCGTTGTTATTACAAGATAGGCGAGTTGAAACGCCTGTTGGAAGAACGGCTGATAAAAAGCAATGATGAATGTATGCGTAATTTAGTTGCAAATCACGAGGCTTATGTTAAGGAAAGACGAAATTCTAAGCAGGACAAATAGCGGATTGTCTGTGTTCAAGCACTATCTACCCGGCAACTGGCGCATTGGTCGGAATTTTCTTAATCCGTTTTATCTGGATAAGAAAGCATCGTGCAACATCTATTTCGACCGCCATAGCGGTATGTACAAGATGAAAGATTTCGGCAACGATAGTTATAGCGGCGACTGTTTTTTCTTCGTGGGGCAGCTAAAGGGGCTGGACTGCAATCGGGCAGCTGACTTCGTGGAGATACTGGAGATTATAGACCGGGATTTGGGATTGGGGCTGGCTTCCGGCACTCCTGTTTCCATTCCTCCGGCAACCGTCCACCGGACAGTATCGGACAAAACCGAAGAAACACCCGAAAAGCCCGTCAAGCCCTACCAGTTCTGGGAACAGAAGTTTCCGCTTGCCGAATTGGTGTACTGGCAACAGTACGGCATCACGCCCGAACTGCTGGAACGTTACAAGGTCTGCTCGCTCCGGGAATACAACAGCGAAACGGCAGAGGGCAAACCGTACACCTACACTTCATCGGTGGCAGAACCCATGTACGGCTACAAGGGCAAACAGCACATCAAGCTGTACCGCCCGTTCTCCACGCCCCGCTTCCTCTACGGCGGCAGCTTCGGTGAGAACTACTGTTTCGGGCTGGAACAACTGCCAGCCAAAGGCGACACGCTATTCATCACGGGCGGCGAGAAAGACGTGCTTTCGCTGGCGGCGCACGGTTTTCACGCTATCTGCTTCAACAGCGAAACGGTGACTATACCGCCCACGCTGGTATATCGGCTGACGTTCCGATTCAAGCACATCGTTCTGCTCTTTGACATGGACAAGACGGGCAGGGAAAGTTCATGCAAGCAGGAAAAACTATTGGAAGAATTTGGCGTGAAACGCCTGCTGCTGCCGCTTCCGGGAACGAAAGAGGAAAAGGACATATCCGACTACTTCAAAGCCGGGAACACCCGTGAAGATTTCCTGAAGCTGTTTATCGAATTTTTAGACAACCTGTATAGCGACACATTGATTATGCTTAAATCGTGCGAGATAGATTTCAACAACCCGCCCGCCAAAGCGCAAGAGATTATTTCGGCGGGTGACGTTCCGTTAGGAACACAAGGCAACCTGTTCGGTATTACTGGGGGCGAGGGAACGGGCAAGAGCAATTATGTAGCCGCAATCGTGGCGGGCTGCATCTGCCCGGCTGGTGCGGAAGTAGATACGCTGGGAATACAGATAACCGCCAACAGCAGGCACAAGGCGGTCTTGCTCTATGACACAGAACAGTCGGAAGTGCAACTGTTCAAGAATGTAAGCAACCTGCTGGCACGAGCCAAACAGCCGGACAAACCCGATGAACTGAAAGCGTTCTGCCTGACGGGTATGTCACGCAAAGAACGCCTGAACGCCATTGTGCAGAGCATGGATAAGTTCTACTACCAGTACGGCGGCATCCAGTTGGTCGTCATTGACGGCATCGCCGACCTTGTAAAGAGTGCCAACGATGAAGCGGAAAGCGTGGCGGTGATAGATGAACTCTATCGGCTGGCAGGCATCTATAACACGTGTATTCTTTGCGTGTTGCACTTTGTCCCGAACGGCTTGAAGCTGCGGGGGCATTTGGGTAGCGAACTGCAACGCAAGGCGGCTACTATCCTTTCAATAGAGAAAGACGAAGAACCCACGCAGTCGGTGGTGAAAGCCCTGAAAGTGCGTGACGGTAGTCCGCTGGACGTTCCTCTAATGCTCTTTGCATGGGACAAGGAAGCCGGGATGCACGTGTACAAGGGGGAAAAGCCCCGTGAGGAAAAGGAGAAGCGCAAGGAAAGGGAACTGGTGAACGTAGCCCGTGACATCTTCGGGCGACAGACACATATCACCTACATAGACCTTTGCGAACAGTTGCAGCAGGTCTTGGACGTAAAGGAGCGTACCGCCAAAAGCTACATCCGATTTATGCGTGAACGGGACATTATCGTTAAAGACCCGGCAAACCAAAGTTATTTTATGATAGGTCTAATTTAATCCGATAATACTATGTATATGGATAAAGAAAATTTTGTGGCATGGATGGAGCGTATCATGGACAGATTCGATATGCAGGAAAGGAAAATAGACCGTTTGTTAAGTGAACACAATTATTTGAACGGTGAAAAACTGCTTGACAATCAGGATTTATGTTTTATGCTGAAAGTAAGCACCAAGACCTTGCAGCGTTACCGCAAGAAAGGCATACTGCCCTATATCATGCTGGACGGGAAATATTTCTACCGGGCAAGCGACATACACAGGCTAATCCGTGAACGCACGGATTAAACATATTATAAATTGAGTATTTATGCTTTCCGTTATCCTGCCGTGTAATTATGACATGGCAGGATTTCTGCTTTTTACAAGGTTATTTCATTGATTTTCGTTACTTTTGCAAAAGTAAATAAGAGAATAACGGCGATTGAACGGCTCCGGTCGTGATTTCGTCTTTATATATAACATACATAAGCGTTCCGCTGAACGTCCTGATACGAAAACTGGCAAATTTTCAAATTGAGGGGATATTCAGTGCAGGATACGTTATGCTATCGCATAGCGTGGTCTTGCCTGTTTCCTCAAAAGGTATTGCCAGTACCACGTATCGAAGCAGTGTGAGAACCACGCTTCTTTTATGGATATTGGCGAACAGTCTATGAATGAAAAAGATAAACTGTTTAATACCTAATAAGATGAAACAAATTAAAGCGCACATCGCCGTATCTCTTGACGGACATACCGCCACACCGGATTATGAACTGGACTGGCTACCCAGTGAAATAAAGAATATCGTCAGTAAACAATACTTGGAAGCGGACTGCCTGCTTATGGGGGCGAACACCTACAACTACATCTTTGAACACTGGGGCGGGTGGCCGCACAAAAGCAAGCGGTCTTGTGTGGTGTCACACTACGACACCAATGTTACGCCGGACTGCGGCGTGGAGTTCCTGACCGAAGAACCACTGCAAAGGGTCTATGAACTGAAACAGGAAAATGACATGCTGGTGGTGGGCGGCGGCAAGCTGCTTACTTCGCTGATAAAAGCCGGATTGTTGGATAGCCTGACTATCTACACTGTCCCCGTCATGGTGGGCAAGGGTATCGGTTTCATCGGGGAAACATTAGGCTCGGAATGGAAACTGTCGGAAAGCGGGGTACTGGACGGCGGGATTGTCCGCTCCACCTACCTGTTTGACGGGCATTTGTAAAAAATGCGCCCGGTTTCCCTCCGGGCGCAACCACTAAAATTTCAATTATCATAAGTGGCAAAACCTATCACAATGAAATTTCAGCGGTAAAGATAGGCTATTTCTTCGGTTTTCCTTTCTTTTCGGGAAATGAAAAGGCGACATTGAACTGTTCGTCCAGCACCAGCGAAGCATCAAAAGCCTTGCCGTTCTTGCCCTTGAAGCCCTTGATTAGCCCGGTCTTGCGTTTCGTCACCAGCTCGACAATCTGTTTGTCGGAAAGCTGCTTGTCGCACTTGTTGCGGAATATGGTAAGCGTACAGTCCACGTTGGAACACTTCGCCACTTTCGGGTAGAACAGGATGCGCCCGTTATTGCATTTGGGGCAGGGACAGGTTTCACTGCCCGCAACAGATAATTGTACCGAAAGCAGTTCCGCCGTGATTTGGGCGGCGTACACCTCGATACCCTTTCGGAACGTGTCGGCATCCATGTTTCCCGCTTCTATCTTGGAAAGGGCGGTTTCCCACATACCCGTCATTTCGACATCGGCAATCTTCTTGTCCTTGACAATCCTGTAAACGGCAAGCCCCTTGTCGGTGGGTACAAGGTTCTTCTTCTCACGCACGATGTATTGGCGGGTGAACAGCGTTTCGATAATCGCCGCACGGGTGGCGGGTGTACCTATCCCGGCATCTTTCAGGCTGGCTTTCAGTTCGGCATCCTCCAGTTCCTTGTCTGCGTTTTCCATTGCGGCAAGCAGGCTGCTTTCCGTGTGCGGCGGTTTCGGCTTGGTCTGTTTCTCCAACAGTTCTACGTTGGAAATAGGCAGGTTTTCGTCCTTTTGGAGTGGCGGCAGGCTGGCGGTTTCTTCATCCTCTCCCGTTTCCTGCTCACTGAATACGGCACGCCACCCGGCTTCTTTCATCACCGCCCCTTTCACCGTGAAGTCGGTATCTCCGGCAGACAGCACAGCGGTGGTTACGTCTTTCACGCACCTGCCCGAAAAGGCTTCCAGCATACGCCCGGCTACCAGTTCGTAAACCGCCCGTTCGTCTTTGGAGAGTTCACCGGGCAGGTTTTCAGTCACGATTAAGGCGTGGTGGTCGGTCACTTTGCCGTCATTCACGCTACGGCGGTTCAGCGTTACGCCGTTCAATCCGGCGGCATATCCGGCAAAGCGGGGGTACTGCCCCAGCATGGCGACACGTTCCGGCATTTCATCGAAAACGTCCTCCGGGATATAGCGGCTCCCGGTTCGGGGGTATGACATCACTTTCTTTTCGTAAAGGCTTTGCGCTATGGAAAGGGTCTTGTCCGCCGAAAAGTTCAGTTTCGTGTTCGCTTCCTTTTGCAGCGTGGTAAGGTCGTACAAAAGGGGCGGTTCTTGGCTGGTTTCTTTCCTTTCAACGGACTTCACCGCAAGCTGCCCGGCATCCTTTACCCGTTGCAGGGCGGCTATGGCTTCGGGCTGCCGCTCCCACTTGGCGGTCGATTGGGCGGTGAAACTGATTTTACCGCTGGCGGTCGCCGCTTTGAGTTGCCAAAACTTGGCGGGTACGAAATTCTTGTTTTCCAAATAGCGGCTGCATATCATCACGAGCGTGGGTGTCTGCACCCTGCCCAGCGAGAACATGCCCTGCCCGGCTACCACGCTCAACGCTTGGGTGGCGTTTATCCCTATCAGCCAGTCCGCTTCGCTGCGGGATTTGGCGGAGAGGTAGAGGTTATCGTAACGCTCGCCCGGCTGCAAGTTGTCCAGCCCCTCACGGATTGCCCTGTCGGTAAGGCTGCTTATCCACAGGCGTACAAAGGGCTTGGTACAGCCTAAATAGTTATAGATGTAACGGTGTATCAATTCGCCCTCACGCCCGGCATCGGTGGCTACAATAATCTTGTCGCACTGGTCGAATACCTCTTTAATCACTTTCAACTGTTTCAACACGCCGGGGTCTGCCTTGTAGCCTTTCTCGGCTTTCACCTGACGGGGGATTAGCTGGAAATCGGGTGGCAGTATGGGCAGGCTCTCCCTGCGGAAGTTCGCCACGCCGTAGGCTTCCGGCATGGCAAGCTGGATTAAGTGCCCGAACGCCCATGTCACCATGTACCCGTTACCGGAAAGATAACCGTCATTCTTCTGTGTCGCCCCGATGATGCGGGCGATGTCTTTTGCCACGCTGGGCTTCTCTGCTATCAATGCATTCATAATGCTTTACTTTTTAAGGGTGGGTACTACATTTTCATTCCTTTGGACTTCTTGGGCTTATCCGCTTTCAGGCTCTTGTCTTGCGCCTTGTCCTGCTTCTCTTTCTGCTTGGCGGTAGGCTTCTGCTGCCCCTGTTTCAACGGCTCTTTGCCCTGCTTGGTGGCTTCGTTGGTCTTGCCCTCTGTATTGACCGCTACCTGTGTCCGGCTCTCGGCGGCGGGGGTAACGTTTTTCGGCTGCACCTTGTCGGGTGATTTGCCCTGTGCGCCGGGTTGCACATGACCGTTGAACTCAACGCCCTGCCCGTCCTTTAGCCCGGCTACCTGCTGCTGTGCGGGCTGCTGCCCTTGTTGCAAGAACTGGACGGCGGCACGGGGCAGGAACTCCAAGCCACGCTCCACCGCACTGACCTGCAAATAGGCACTGCGCCGTGTGCCGTCCCTGAATTGCAGGTTTTCCATTTTGACCGCTTGCCCGGCTTCAAAGGCGGTTTTCTGTTCCGGGCTGACTTTCACGTTACAGATTGTATAGGGGCATTTCCATTTGTCTGCCCGCATATACTCCAGTTCGTGCGTGTACCTGTCCCGGCTGACGAACACGGGGATTTGTTCGCCGCTTTTCGGGTCTTTGATTTCTGCGATGCCGCCCAAGTTGCCAGTACCCTGCAAGTTGCCCTGTTCTTGCTTGGTGAAGTCGTGTTCATGGAACGGGCGTTGCAACAGCTTTTCATCCTGCTGTACGCCGTGCAGCTTGGGTACTACCGTGCCGTCCTTAGCCTGATAGAAAGAGAGCTTGACATCGGTAGGTTTGAGGTAAAAGCCGCCTACCGTCCCCGAAACGGTGTAGGTGTTGCGGGACTTGTAGCCACGCATCACCCGGTCGAAGTCTTTCGTGTTTTTCAGGGTGTCGGCGGTGATGCCGACTTTTTTCAGGTTCTCCCAGTCGATTTTTGCCGGGTCGAAGCGGTAGCCCTGCTTGAACTCGTGGAAGTCGGGCTTCGGCACTCGAAGCATTTCAGCCCGCTTGTCGCCCTCCGGTGTAGGGTTGCGATGGTTGTCCTCGATTGCCTTTGCCTGCTGTTCTGCTTCGGATGCCTTTACGCTGAAAAGTTCCAGCCCGGAAGTGTCCTGAAACTTGCGGAAGAAATTGGAAAGGAAGTTGCTGAACACATCGCTGTTCTTGTCCACCTGCATGAACTCGCCGCCGTGTGTCGGCGATACGGTCTGCAAATTGCTGTCCTTGTCGATGCCCTTAACGGCACTCACCTTGCCCTGCTGTTTATCCAAGACCAGCAGCACGTCTTTTTCCTGCCCCTCTGCGGGCGGGGTCATTCTGTTTGCCATAAATAATTGGAATTTTAGTGGTTACGGGAATAGTCCCGCCCAAAGGTAACCATTAAATATGCTATATTGGGATAGGTAGAAAGGAGTGTCCGAATTTGTCCTGCACTGTCCCGATTTGTCCGGTCGGGATTAAAAAAGAGATGATAAAGCAGGAGCAATCCATTACTTAATCCAAAGAAAAACATAACTTTGTAATCAGTTATTATACATAACAGAATATGACAGAGAAAAACAGTTCTATATTATCCCCCGAATATCTCAACTTCAAAAATGAGATAACCGCCCGTATCAGGTCTGCCCAGTATGAAGCATTAAAGGCAGTAAACAAAGAAATGATAGCCTTATATTGGGAAGTCGGTAAACGGATTACCGAGCAGCAGACGGCATTAGGTTGGGGAAAATCCGTTGTGGAAAACCTTTCACGAGACATACAGAAAGAGTTTCCGGGGATAAAAGGATTTGGAGTTTCCAATATGTGGGATATGGCACGTTTTTATGCTGAATACCAGTCCAATGAAATTCTCCAACCATTAGTTGGAGAAATTAGCTGGTCGAAACATATAGTCATTCTGACAAAGTGCAAGGAAACACGACAACGTCAATTTTATATATTGGCTACCCAAAAATACGGTTGGACGAAAGATGTTCTTATCAACAAGATAGAAGCCAAAACTTACGAGAACTATTTACTTGGGCAAAGCAATTTTGACAATACCCTGCCTGATAAAATAAAGAACCAAGCTATACTTGCATTAAAAGATGAATATACATTTGACCTTGTAGGGCTTGCAGAGGAACATTCGGAATATGAATTGGAACAGGCTATTATTAAGAATATCCGTGCGTTCCTTATGGAGTTCGGTACTGATTTTTCATTCATAGGCAACCAATATCGGCTGGTAGTGGACGGAAAAGAATATTTCATAGACTTACTACTGTACAACAGACGTTTGCAAGCCATGATAGCCATAGAACTGAAAATTGGAGAGTTCCAGCCGGAGTATAAAGGTAAAATGGAGTTCTATCTGAATGTTTTAAATGATACGGTGAAATTACCGCATGAAAATCCGGCTATCGGCATTATCATCTGCAAGTCCAAAAGCCGTATGATTGTAGAGTATGCCTTGAAAAGTTCCAATATGCCTATCGGGGTGGCAACCTACAGCCTTTCTTCCGAACTGCCCGAAGCTTACAAAAAGCTATTACCGACATCGGAAGAAATAGCTAAAAAGATAGAATTGCTGATAGAACAATAAGAACAACAAAAGCCATAGATTTATGCTACGGCTTTTGAGTTCCTATACATTATTATATATAGCTATTCTTCCTCCCTAATCAAATGGCATAGCTCTGGGTCGTTCTTTATCCGTGCTATCTCGTCCTCGACTATCTGCCGGACTTCCTGACGGATGCGGTCATAGTTGGCTTGGATTTCCTCCTGCATCCGGTCGTTGCCGTCCTTGTCGGTAAAGTCGATTATCTGCGGCAACTTCACGTAACGGGCGGTTTCCCGCTTCACCTTTTCATTATCCACCACGATTTCACAGTGGAAAATCTTCTGCTCTATCCGTTCATCGAAGTTGTCTGCTACTGCCCCCACGAACATGCCTTGCGTGAGATTGGATATTTTGCTGGCAGGTATCAGGCTGTCCATTTGGGTGCTTATCGAGGTGGACTTCTCCCGCTGGTTGATTGTCATGCTCTGCCGTTTCTGCAACACCTTACCGAAACGCTCGGACAGGATTTTCGCCGTTTCACCGACCACCTGACCGCTGAACACGTTACCCACAGTATTTTGGATTACCCGGCTTTCCTTGTCCCCGTAATCACGGGTAAGCTGGCTATAATCCTGAAAGCCCAACAGAACCGCAACCTTGTTACTTCGGGCGGTGGCAATCAAATTATCAAGCCCACGAAAATAAATCGTTGGCAACTCGTCTATTATCACCGAACTTTTAAGCTGACCTTTCTTGTTTATCAACTTCACGATACGGGAATTATATAAGCCCAGTGCTGCCGAGTAGATATTTTGGCGGTCGGGATTGTTGCCGACAACCAAGATTTTAGGCTCTTGCGGGTTGTTGATGTCCAGCGAAAAATCATCGCCCGTCATTACCCAATAAAGGGCGGGTGAAATCATTCTTGAAAGCGGGATTTTCGCACTGGCAATCTGCCCCTGCAACTGCTCTTGGGCATCTGATTCCCAAGCATCCACGAACGGGGAAAGGTAATTTTCCAGTTCGGGATAGCTGCGCAAAATCGTGAAAACATCGGCGTATTTTTTGTTCAGCAGTTCAATGGCATGGGGAAACGTGCAATACCTGCCGCCCTGATAAATGCGCAAATACCAAATTATAGCCGCTAAAAGAATAATCGGGCTTTCCACGAAGAAATCGCCCTGCTTGCTTATCCAACTTCGATTGAGGTTAAGCATTATCGTGTAGCTTGCTTCGTAGGCATCCGCAATGTCCGACATGAAGCTGGCGTTTATCGGGTTGCATCGGTGGCTCTTGCGTGGGGTCGTCAAAATTGATAATGTAGAATTTAGGCTTTACCTTATACCCGTCCAAGTGGTTAAGCAAATGATTATAAGCGATTTCCGATAAATCGGGAAACTTATAATCATAGCAGTAAAGCGCAAAACCTTTCTCGATTTGCTGTTTTATGTAGCTGTTTACCACCGCATACGACTTACCGCTGCCCGGTGTTCCCAGTACAAGGCTGGCACGGAAAGGGTTTACAACATTTATCCAGCCATTATTCCACTTCTTGTTATAATAAAACCGGGTCGGCAGGTTTACGGAATACCCGTTCTCGATAAGCCTTGTTTCCTGCTGGAAACTTTCGTTCTCCATGTTAAAGACATCTTCCATTAGGTTGTTCTTCAAAAGCCGGGACATCCATGTACCTGCCATGAGCATACAGATATAGCCCACCGACAGCGTGGCGATATAAAACACCGTGCTTGCCGTATGTGGCAGGGGAAGTTCCAGCAGCCACCAGTTCAGGAAAAACAACACGACACCCGCCGCAAGGCTGCAATGTATCTTCGCCCACGTTATCTTTTCCTCTTTCACGCCCTTAGTGCCGATACACGACAGGGCGAGGAACACCACGGAGAAAAGTTTCGTCCAAAGGACGGACGAGAACAGCCCGGTGGTGCGCTGGAAGTTCCACAGTATCTTATCTATCACCTCAAAGGTCACTCCCCACTCTTTCAGTGTGGAGTAACAGAACCAGTACACGTTTATTCCCACGAATAAAATACTAACAGCCCGCATAAAGTCCATGACCCTTGCAAGCCCTCTCAAATCATCTTCTTGCTGCATAATCGTATGTTTTTTAGTTAGTCGATACGCCTTGTACGCTTCTTTTTCTTCTTTCTCTTTTGGCGGGCGGTGTCCTGCGGATCGTCACCGCCTGATGCACCGCCGCCCAACAGACTACCGAAAGCACTTAATACGGAAGCTACACCCGAAGCGATGTCTGCTTTCGGGATAAAGTCCGGTTGTTCCTGATGTGACAGGTCGGGACGAGAAGCCGGGGTATCGGAATACAGGTCGTTGAACACGTTCGCCGAATACTCCTTGCCCAAGCGAGAACCGTTCAGCACCACCCGGCTGTCGTGGTCGATGAACGTAACGCCATAGATGCGCCCGCTGTCGTTCTGACAGAATACCACGTCAATGCCCTGCTTCTTTAACTGCTGTTCTAGTTCTTTGCGGCTGCGGGTATTCCTCACGGCATCGGCTACAATCTTCCGGGTGCGCTCTTTCAGTTTCCCGTTCTTGATTGCTTCGCCCGATTTCTCTATTCTGCTCTGCACCGCTTCATAACCCACCGACTTGCCGATGCGGGAAGCCTTTACCGGATTGCCCACCTTTTCGCCGTTGTCATTCGTAGCGGAATAGACAATGCCCTGATAGGGTTTGTCGTTTACCTCGCCTTTGACTTCCTCGGCACATATATTATAGGTGGCAAGCAAAGCCTTGTACTCCCCGAATGACTGGAAGCGGTAGCCGTAGCAAGCCGCTTTCACGGTATTGCCGATTTGGTGCTTCACGTCCCCGGCGGTGTAGTCCACCTTTTTAAGTTCCGGGCGTTCGGCACGTTCCTTTCGCTCCGCCGGATGCAGGTTGTATTTCCGTTCCAGTTCACGGGTGGTTTGCTTGCTGCGCCGATGCTCGAACTTGTCATTCAGCGGTCTGCCGTTCTCGTCCACCCGCAACCCTACGATGTGGATATGGTGGCGGTCGATGTCTGTGTGCTTGTACACCAAATAAGGCTGGTCGCCGTAGCCCAACTTCTGCATATACTCCCGTGCGATGTCGGAAAGCTGCTGGTCGGTCAGCACGTCTTCCGGGTGCGGGTTTATGGAAATGTGAAGTATCGGCTTCTTGGTGGATAGCTGGACGGGCATCTGCATTTCAAAGCTGCGCATACACTCGCCGATGTTGAAACGCCCGTCCTCGCTTAACAGCATCCGGTTGGAGAAAAGCACCTTTGCTTCCTCGCTGTCCACCTTGTTTTGATTGTAAGCCAATGCGCCGAACATATTGCCGCCCGTGCTTATTTTGGCAACCATAGTTCCTTACATTCATTGGTTAATGTAATGACTTGGCGGTTCAGTGCCGCCAGTTCGGTAGTCGCTTTCTCCAATTTATAGAGAAAAGCCAATGCCTTTTTCTCCGAAAAGTTGCTGTGCAACACCTTTACCACTTGGTTGTAATTGACCGCAATCGCCCGAAACTGGGCATAAAATTCAGTCAGCCGGGCGCAATATTCGACCGCCGACTTCTCCACTTTCACCACCCGGAACGGCTCGCCGAACAGCCGGGCGGCGATGAAACGGGACTTGCTCGTAACGCCCGACTGCTCCCACTGCGAGAGGAAGCGGGCGTTCTCCCGGTCATTCAGGTAAAGGACATGGCGGTGCTTCGCCGGGTCTGCGAGGGCGGGGCGACCACCCTTGTTGGTTCTTCTTGTTTCCATACTTCTTTGAATTAAAAAATTACGACTTCGGAGTGATTTTTACCCCCGCAAGGGGCAAGGCGTTTTCAGGCACGGAAAACGGTTTTGTATGCTACAAAACACACCTTGCTATTTTCTGACGAAAATCGAAATCCGTCACGGACGGATTGGGGTTAGCGTGAAACGGTATGCCCAGCCATGTACCAGCCCGGTTTTACACCCCTGCCCCCTGCGGTTCGTTACTCCGTTGCAAAGTAACGGTGATTTATAATGCTGTAAAATAGGTGGTTGGTGGACAAATCAGGACAGTGCAGGACAAATCGGGACACATCTAAAAACGGACGTTTTTTCTCCTTTAATTTGCAGAAGATTTCAAGATTGAAAGCAATATGGAAAGCCCTATTTCAAGAAAGGAAGATTGGCTGAAAGCATGATTTCAAGAAAGCTGGATTGCAGGATTTCAATCTTTCAAGAAAGAATGAAAGCAAGAAAACAAGATTGAAATAAAACAATCTTTCAATATTTCAAGACGGCAATATTGAAATAATGAATGGAAGAAAGACAGAATGATTGAAAGCAATAAACAAATCAACCAATAATGAAAGAAAGCAATATGGAAAACGAGAAAACACCCCTTTATGTCGCCTTTTCCACTCAAAAGGGCGGGGTTGGCAAAACCACCTTTACCGTGCTGGCGGCGAGTTACCTCTACTACCTCAAAGGCTACGATGTGGCGGTGGTCGATTGCGACTACCCCGCAACATTCCATTGCCGGGATGCGAAAGCGGGATGCCGAGCAGGTCGGGGCGGATGAAGATTACAAGCGCATGGCGTATGAACAGTTCACCCGGCTGGGGAAAGAAAGCCTACCCGGTATTGTGCAGTTCACCCTGAAAAGGCGATTGCAACGGCTGACGGATATATAGCCGCCGGACACGTGCCGGATATAGTGTTTTTCGACCTGCCCGGCACGGTGAACAGCGAGGGCGTGATAAACTCCCTCGCTGGCATGGACTACATCTTCACCCCCATTTCAGCCGACAAGGTGGTGCTGGAAAGCAGCCTGTCGTTCGCAATGGCTATCCAAAAGCTATTGGTGAAGAATGAAGCCTGCCGACTTGCCGGGCTGTACCTCTTTTGGAACATGGTGGACGGGCGGGAGAAAACAGACCTTTACACCGCCTACGACAAGACTATTAAGGAACTGGAACTTCCGCTGATGAAAACCTTTATCCCCGATACCAAACGCTACAAAAAGGAACTGGTAGCAGATAAAAAAGCGGTGTTCCGCTCCACGCTCTTTCCCGCCAGCCGCCCGCTGGTGAGGGGAAGCAACTTGGAAGAACTGGTAACGGAAATAGTGTATTACATCAAATTACAGTAATATGGCAAAGCAAAGCGGCGGTATGCCGAAGATAGACGAAGATTTCATGAAAGAACTTATCTCGCAGGGCGTACCCGCCAAGCGGGAGAACCTGCCGGATGATGCGCCACTGCCCGGTGGAGAAAAGGTTATTACCCAAGAGGGACAACAAGAGGAAGTGGTACGGGTGGAGAAACCGACACCCCGCAGGCGCAAGGGTGGCACGGGCGACTACCGGGAAACCTACTTTCAGAAAGTGGAACTGGCAGACCGACAGCCCTTGTACGTGAGCCGAACCACCCACGAGAAGCTGATGCGTATCGTGACGGTGATAGGCGGGCGCAAGGTGACGGTAAGCAGCTACGTGGAAAACATCCTGCTGCGCCACTTCGAGCAGTACCAAGACGAGATAAACACCCTGTACGAAAGCCACTTCCAAAAGCCTGTCTGATTATGGTAATCTATTGCATACTTACCGGGCTGGCGGTGTACTATATCGCCCTGTGGCTGTGGTATCGCTACACGGACAGCCGGACATCAACGAGCAAAGCGGATGATGTGTCACTTCCACAAAATAAGGTTTCAAGTTACACGCTGGTAGGTGAAAGCCGATACAAGAGTGGACTAATCGGGACAGCGCAGGACAAATCGGGACACCTCCCGCAAGCGGTTGAAAATGATACTATTTTTGCGCCGCAGGCTGACAGACAGCCGGAAGAAAACATTTCGGAAGCAACACCCGAAGCGGAAGAAACGCCCGGTTACGAGAATGACGAACCCGACTACGAGGACGAGGAAATAGCCGGGTACATGGACGGTGACGATGATACCGGGCGGGCTACGGGCGTGAGCTTTGACGAACTGGGCGAAGCGGTACGCACGGCGAACGCCGACAACCCCACCGAAGCGGAGACAGCGGCAAGCCGCCGGGACGCTGGCAAAGGATTGAGGGGACGAACCTCTACGATGCGGTGGTGGAGAACATCAACGGCGGGCTGGCAAAGGTAGCGGAACTGCTGGGGCGCAACGAAGCGGAACTGGCTACGGCTGCTGTCCCTGCCGGAACTGGCAATACAAGCAAGGAACACGAAGCGTTCGACATGAACGACTTCCTTTAATATAATAATGTATAAGACTGACAACATGAAACAGCGTGATTACGGTTGATTGGCAACCCTAAAACCAACAGACGGCATCCGTGCCGCAGCCACTAAAATTTCAAGTTATTCATCAGCCGGGTGACAGCGGACTATCCACCCGCTACCCCGGCATTAAAATCCAATTCGCAATGAAAAAGAAAATCTTTTTGTCGGCGGCTATCCTTGCCGCTGCGGTAAGTGCCTACGCACAGGGCAACGGGCAGGCGGGCATCACCGAAGCCACGAACCTAATCACCGGGTATTTCGACCCCGGAACAAAATTGGTGTACGCAATCGGGGCGGTCTGCGGCTTGATTGGCGGGGTAAAAGTGTATAACAAATTTTCAAGCGGCGACCCCGACACCTCAAAGACCGCCGCCAGTTGGTTCGGGGCGTGTATCTTCCTGATTGTCGCCGCCACTATCCTACGGTCGTTCTTCCTATAAAACAGCGGCTATGTCTGAATATCCGGTAAACAGGGGTATCGGAAAGCCGGTGGAGTTCAAGGGGCTGAAAAGCCAGTACCTTTTCATTTTTGCAGGCGGCTTGCTTGCCGTCTTCGTGGTGTTCATCGTCCTGTTCATGGCAGGCGTGAACCAGTGGCTATGTATCGGTTTCATCGTGTCGGCTTCGCTGCTGCTCGTGTGGCAGACGTTCCGGCTGAATGCCCGATACGGTACACACGGGCTGATGAAAGCTGCCGCCCGCAAAAGACTCCCACGCTTCATTATCAGCCGCAAGGCGATACCCCGACTGTTCAACTACAAAAGAAGAAAGGAAGAAAGAACATGAGGAATACATTAAAGGCTACCACGCTGGAGAGGAAGTTTCCCCTTTTGGCGGTGGAGAACGGCTGCATCATTTCAAAGGATGCCGACATCACGGTGGCTTTCCGGGTGGAACTGCCCGAACTGTTCACCGTCACCAGTGCCGAGTACGAAGCCATACATTCGGCATGGTACAAGGCAATCAAGGTGCTGCCCGACTACTCCATAGTACACAAGCAGGACTTCTTCATCAAGGAGAATTACCAGCCCGACACCGAAAGGGACGAGCTTAGTTTCCTGTCCCGGAGTTTTGAACGGCACTTCAATGAACGCCCGTTCCTGAACCATTACTGCTACCTGTTCCTGACAAAAACGACAAGGGAGAGAAGCCGCCGACAGAGTGACTTCTCCACCCTCTGCCGGGGCAGGATTGTCCCGCAGGAGATAGCGGACAGGGAAGCGGCGGCAAAGTTCATCGAGGCGGTCGGACAGTTTGAACGAATTATGAACGACAGCGGGTTTGTCACCCTTACCCGGCTGGCGGCATCGGAAATCACCGGGCAGGACGGAAAGGCGGGCATCATCGAGAAATACTTCTCGCTATCACAGACTGATACCACCTGCCTGAAAGATATCGGACTGTACCCGGAAGAAATGCGTGTCGGGGACGATATACTGTGCCTGCACACGCTTTCGGACGTGGAAGATTTGCCCGGCAAGGTCGGGACAGATACACGGTTTGAAAAGCTGTCCACCGATAGAAGCGATTGCAGGTTAAGTTTTGCCGCCCCGGTGGGCGTACTATTGTCGTGTAACCACGTCTATAACCAGTATATTTTCATAGACGACCACGCCGAGAACCTGAAGAACTTCGAGCAGACCGCCCGGAACATGCAATCACTCTCCCGCTATTCCCGTGCCAACCAAGTGAACAAGGAGTGGATAGACGAGTACCTGAACGAAGCCCACAGCAAGGGGCTTGTATCGGTGCGCTGCCACTGCAACGTCATGGCATGGAGTGACGACCGGGACGAACTCAAACGCATACGCAACGATGTGGGAAGCCAGCTTGCCTTAATGGAGTGCAAGCCACGCCACAACACGGTCGATACGCCCACGCTCTTCTGGGCGGGCATACCCGGTAACGAAGCCGACTTCCCCGCAGAGGAAAGTTTCTACACATTTTTGGGGCAGGCTCTATGCCTGTTCGTGGAAGAAACGAACTACAAGAGTTCGCTTTCGCCGTTCGGTATCAAAATGGTGGACAGGGTAAGCGGTCGCCCGCTGCACATCGACATATCGGATTTGCCCATGAAGAAAGGCATCACCACGAACCGTAATAATACCCTATATTTTTACCATTTTTATATTGTTTGAGTTTGTATATAAATAACTGATATTTAGAGATTATTAGGAAAATGATTTGGCTTTTGATTTGCTGTTTTTTCCGATAATCTCTATTTTTGTATGCAAATCGTATGTACAAAATAGACGTATAACAATAAACAAGGCAGCCTATGTTCAAGTATTCAAAAGATGGCATATCCGTACTATCGGTACTGGATGCACGTAGGGCGAAGAAAAGCGGTCTGTTCCCTGTCAAGATACAAGTGATACACAACCGCAAGCAGAAATATTATTCCACCGGAAAGGAATTGTCCAAAGAGGACTGGGAAATCCTTGCCGAAAGCAAGAGCCGCAGACTGATTGAGATACGGGCAAGCGTGGAAAACAGTTTCTCCATCATAAAAAGCCAAGTGGAAGCCCTTGCGGAACGTGGGGACTTCTGTTTCGATGCGCTCAGCATGAGGTTGGGCAGGTGTACGGGTACAACCCTTAACACAGCCATACAGGGGAAAATAGACGCATTCAAACTCAACGGGCAGGTAAATTCCTATTATAACTACCGCAGCACGTTGAAAAGCATAGAACGGTTCGCAGGCGGCAGCGTGCCGTTCTCTGCGGTTTCTGCGGACTGGCTGTCACGCCTTGACAAGTTCCTGCGGAACGAGGGCAAGACCGTCACCACCATAAATTTCTATATGAAAGCCCTTAAATGCGTGGTGAATGACGCAAGACGCAACGGGATTTTAAAAGAAGCCCAATACCCGTTCGGCAGGGGGAAGTACGAGATACCGAGCGGCAACAGCCGAAAGTTAGCCTTGACGATGGAACAGATAAAAAAAGTCGTGACATACAAGGGCAGCAAGACCGTTGAGAAGTACCGGGATTTTTGGTTTTTCTCCTACCTGTGCAACGGTATCAATTTCAGGGATATGCTTTTCTTGCGGTATGGGAACATCGTGGACGGTGAAATCTGCTTTGTACGCTCCAAGACATCGCACACGTCCAACCATATACGGGAAATAAGGGCGGTACTCACTCCCGAAATGCGGGATATTATAAAACGGTGGGGAAACCCTGACGATGGGAAACCCGATACTTTCCTGTTCAAGTACGCCAGAGAAACGGAGGACGAATTTGTCATTTCCAATATTGTCAGACGGGTAACGCACCGTTGCAACATCGCTTTGGCTAAAATAGCCCAAGCTGTCGGTGTCCCCCGTTTCACGACCTATTCCGCCCGGCATTCCTATGCGACTGTCTTAAAACGCAGCGGAACGAACATCGCTTACATATCCGAGAGTTTGGGGCATTCAAGCCTTGCCATCACGGAGAACTACCTCGCCAGTTTCGAGCAGGAGGAGCGGATAAGGAATGCGCAGTTATTAACCAAATTCGATTGAGCCATGCCGAACAAGAAAACCAAGACGGTGAAGATTAGACACCTTGAATGTTTCAGTGCCATTTACGGGGAACTGGCGCAGAATCCCGAATACGCAGGCTACGAAATAGAAGAAGCCGTACTGCAAGTGAAATCATATATTCCCCCTACTGTTAAAGACGTGGACAAGGCGATAGAGAAAATAAGGTTCAGCCATGCCACCCGTAAATACAAGTACCCCGTATTCGAGGGCAGGGAACTGATAGACCAAAAGACATTGGCGAAAATGGCGGGCGTGAGCAGGCAGACCGTAGCCCGGTGGGAGGAACTCGGTTTCATATCCCGTTCGGACATAGGGCTGTCGGGAAACAAATATTTCGTAATAAAAGAAGTCGTTTCCCAACTTGAAAGGTTAAAGGATGTGAAATAGCGGCATTCGCATAATCACTTAACATACATAGGACAAACGGTGTGTTGGAAGGACAAAATCACCAATACATCGTTTGTCCCTTTTTTTATCCCGCTCCAATCTTGCCGGATGTCCTGCATTGTCCCAAGTTGTCCGGTCTGTGTCAAGTGATTAGTAATTGAATAATCGGTTTCTTTTATTCTTCCTTTGCGGCATCAACCGGTTGCAACGGCTATGACGGTAGCCAAGTAATAACTAAAAAAGGAAGAAAATATGACGAACATTATTCTGACAACGCCCGAAGAACTCCGGGCTATCGTGAGCGAAACCGTTTCCCAGTCATTGGCAGGATTCACCCAGCCGAGGAACGAACCCGACAACCTCACGCCCGATGTGGCGGTAGAGGTGCTGGAACGACACGGTTTTCTGATTTCAAAGGCACGGCTCTACAAGCTGACCGCAAAAAAGGAAGTGCCGTTCCGCAAATACGGGAACAAATTACTTTTCTCACGGAAAGAGCTTCTCACGTGGGCGGAAAACCTTGCAAAAAGGGTGAACGACAAGGACGAGGCGGCACTCGCCATCGCCAAGAGCGCAAACCGGAAAATCCGTAACTATGGAAAATAAGAGGAAAGAAGAAGCCGGGCAGGGTGTTACCATGCAGAAAGAGGATTTCGCAGCCCTTTGGAAAACCATTCATTTAAAGGTGACGGACACTTACGAAGTGCCGCCCGAAATACTCTGGGTGAACGGCTCTACCATTGGCACGCTGGGTAATTTCAGCGCATCCACAGGCAAAGCCAAGAGCAAAAAGACATTCAATATTTCCGCCATTGTTGCGGCAGCGTTGAAGAATGACGAGGTACTGAAGTATTCGGCATACCTGCCACCGAACAAACGGAAAATCCTCTATGTAGATACCGAGCAGAGCAAATACCATTGCCATAAGGTCATGGAGCGTATTTTGCGACTTGCCGGACTGCCTACCGACAAGGACAGGGACGATTTTGTTTTCATCGTGCTAAGAGAGCAGACCCCCGACAAGCGGAAACAGATTATCGGCTATATGCTTGAAAATATGCCCGATGTGGGGTTGCTCATCATTGACGGAATCCGTGACTTGATGTACGACATCAACAGCCCCAGCGAATCAACCGACCTAATCAACCTTTTGATGCGCTGGTCAAGTGGGTATAACCTGCATATCCACACCGTGCTGCATTTGAACAAGGGGGATGACAACACAAGGGGGCATATCGGTACGGAACTGAACAACAAGGCTGAAACCGTCCTGCAAATCACGAAAAGCCAGCAGGACGGCAACATAAGCGAGGTAAAGGCGATGCACATACGTGACCGGGAATTTGACCCGTTCGCATTCCGTATCAATGACAACGCTTTACCCGAAATCGTGGATGATTATGTATTCCAACAACCTAAGCAGGACAGGAACTTTTCGCTTACGGAACTGACTGAACAGCAACACCGGGAAGCGTTGGAGAACGGTTTCGGCAAGCAGGTGGTACAAGGCTATTCCAATGTCATAGCGGCATTGAAACAGGGTTATGCGAGTATCGGTTACGAGCGTGGACGCAATGTTCTTGTGTCGCTTAACAAGTTTCTTGTGAACAAGCGCATGATTGTGAAAGAGGGCAAGGGCTACCGCTATAATCCCGATTTCCATTATTAAAAGTCAGTTTGGTTTAGTCCGGGTGTATATACAAGAGGAACGGACTTACTATTTCCCAGTATCGGAACAGGCAGGTTTAGTATGGTACGGGTGTATATATAACGGACTAAACAGGACTGGTGCACTTTTCAACTATTTTTTTATCCCCAAAAAGAAAATGTTATGAACATCGAAGATGTGAAACAAATACCCATCGCAGACTATCTGCACAGTTTAGGTTACTCTCCTGTCAAACAGCAGGGTAACGGTTTATGGTACAAATCACCGTTAAGGGAGGAACACGAACCGTCTTTCAAGGTGAACACTGACCGCAACCTTTGGTATGACTTTGGCGCAGGCAAGGGCGGCAACCTCATCGCACTGGCAAAGGAACTCTATTGTTCAGACAGCTTGCCATACCTTTTAAACCGGATAGCGGAACAGACACCGCACATCCGTCCGGTCAGTTTTTCTTTTCCCCAGCGTAGGAAAGAACCGAGTTTCCAGCATTTGGAAGTCCGTGACCTTACCCATCCGGCATTGCTCCGTTACTTGCAGGGACGGGGTATCAATATCGAACTGGCAAAAAGAGAATGTAAGGAACTCCATTTTACCAATAACGGCAGACCGTTCTTCGCTATCGGTTTCCCGAACATGACAGGAGGTTATGAGGTGCGCAACTCTTTTTTCAAAGGCTGCATCGCCCCGAAAGACATCACCCATATACGGCAGCAGGGAGAGCCGAGAGAGAAATGTCTGGTGTTCGAGGGTTTCATGGACTACCTCTCTTTCCTTACGCTCCGCATGAGGAACTGTCCGACCATGCCCGACCTTGACAGGCAGGATTATGTCATTCTTAACTCTACCGCCAATGTGTCGAAAGCCCTTGACGTGATGTCCCTGTATGAACGCATCCACTGTATGCTTGACAATGACAAGGCTGGATATGAAGCGACACGGGATATCGAGTTGGAATACTCCTACCGTGTACGTGACTTCTCACACAATTACAGGGGATATTCGGACTTGAACGATTACCTGTGCGGCAGGAAGCAGGAACAGAAAAACGAAGCCAGCCAAGTGCAGGAAACGAAGCAGGAAACCGGACAACGTGCCGCCCCAAGACAAAAGAGAGGCAGGGGCATTTAATCCGGCAGGACTATCAACGGCTGGCGGTTTATTTGGAGAGCAAGGTTATGTTTCGGTAAACCGAAACTACCTTGCTTTGCTCACCGCAAAGAAAATTTCTCCCGTTGGTCGCAATTTTTAAGACACCATTCAAACGTAAAAAACCATGACGAGTATAAAGGACAAGCCGGGGGGACGTCCGGCAAAGAAACGGATAGAGAAGCAGCAACGGGTTGTCAGTACGAAACTGACCGAGTTGCAGTATTACGCCATCAGGAAGCGAGCCGGGGAAGCCGGGTTGCGTGTCAGTGAGTATGTAAGGCAGGCGGTTGTTTCGGCAGAGGTCATACCCCGGCTGAACAGGCAGGATGCGGACACCATCCGCAAACTGGCAGGGGAAGCCAACAACATCAACCAGTTGGCGCACCGGGCGAATGCCGGAGGTTTCGCACTGGTGGCGGTGGAACTGGTGAAGCTCAAAAACAGGATTATTGGAATCATAAACCATTTGTCGGATGATTGGAAAAATAAAAAAGGGAAGCGGTTTTAAGGGCTGTGTGAACTATGTGCTCGGCAAGGAGCAGGCGGTTTTGCTTCATGCGGACGGGGTTCTGACTGAAAGCCGGGGTGATATAATCCGCAGCTTCTGTATGCAGACCGGGATGAATCCCGATTTGAAGAAGCCTGTCGGACATATTGCGTTAAGTTATTCGACAGTGGATGCGCCCAAATTGACAGACGGGAAGATGGTACAGCTTGCGCAGGAGTATATGCGTGAAATGAAAATCACCGATACGCAGTATATCATCGTGCGTCATCAAGACCGGGAACATCCGCACGTGCATATCGTGTTCAACCGCATAGACAATAACGGCAAGACCATTTCGGACAGGAACGATATGTACCGTAACGAACAGGTATGCAAGAAGCTGAAAGCCAAACACGGGCTTTATTTCGCTGGTGGAAAAGAACAGGTAAAGCAGCACCGACTGAAAGAGCCGGACAAGTCGAAATACGAGATTTACACGGCTGTGAAGAACGAAATCGGCAAATCCCGTAACTGGCAGCAGTTACAGGAGCGGTTAGCAGAAAAGGGTATTACCGTCCGGTTCAAACGAAAGGGACAGACCGACGAGATACAGGGCATATCCTTTTCCAAAGGTGAATACACGTTCAAGGGTTCGGAGATAGACCGGAGTTTCAGTTTTTCCAAACTGGACAAATGTTTCGGGTATGCAGGAATGAATGTTGCCGGAAGCCAACGGCAAATAACTTTCGCGCCCGTTCGGGAACAAGCACCTGTACCGGGCAAGGCTGACAGTCCGTTGATAACTGGTTCGCTCGGTCTGTTTTCCGCTTCTTCTCCCCCAGTGGATGAAGAACCTAATTTTAATTTGAGAAAGAAGAAGAAAAAACGACTTAAACTGTAAAGACATGGAAGACTATTTGATTTTAGAGGGGCTTCTCTCTATGGTTACGGAACTGAAAGGGAAGCAGGAAGCACAGGTAACGCCAGCCAGCCGGGAGGAAACTCTCGAACGGTTGGGAGCAATCGAGCAGGCATTATCGGAACTCCACAGTAGCCCGGCTGTTCCCGAAAAGGAATTGCAGGCTATCCAAAGCCAACTTGCCGACATAAGGAATGCGGAACAGGAGCAGCAGCAATCCATAGGAGAAGTGAGAAAATTTGTAACGGCTACCTACCGTTGTCTGAAAGAAATGCTGGATGCGTTGGATTCTTACCATAAGGAACGCACAACTGAAAAAGCGGAAACCGAACCAGCATCGCTGTCCCAGCGGATAAGCGGTTTGTTGCGTCCGAAACTGCTTCTCTTTTTGGCAGGGCTGGTTGTCTGTTTCGTTTCTTTGTTCCTGAATGTCCGTTTGGCTGGACGAATGCAGCAGTTGCAGGACAACGATATGAAATACCGCTACATTCTGATGAAAGGGGAAGCGGACGGGGGCTGCCTTGATTTGCTGGAAACGAATTTTAGTAGGGAACGGGATAACGCTTTCATCCAAAACCTGACTGATTCGGTGACGGATTTTGAATTCCGCAGCAGGAAGCAGGCGGAAGCGTTGGAGCGTGCAAGGCTGCTCAATGAACAAGCCGAGCGGTTGAAAAAGGAAGCCAACCGACTGGGCAAGCCATAAACCGGGAAAACAAGGGATACAAACTGTAAATGTTAAAGCCCACCCAATATATGGAGAAAAGTGCAGTGCATCTTCGTGGTGTATTGCACTTTTTCTATATTTGCGGATAGTCTAATTTGAAAAGCCCAAAATCCCCAATCCGCTGAATTGTTTGGATGATGATTAGGCAATGATTTAATTGTGAATAGGAACTGCACCTACGGGGGCGTTTGCTGAAGTAAATATACTTGACAGATGCTATTATGAAGACATTAGCAACAATCAAATCATTATCGTTATTATGGACATTTAAAGTAAAAAAGATATTCCTATAATGATTAAAGCAATAGATGCAAATATGTATCTATATCTTTTTGTAGAAAACATTGCTCCTATACAGGAGATAGATACAGCAAATTGCATACATTTCAAACTTAACTCTGTAGTCTTAAATATACACATAGACAAAAAAGATAATGCCAAAACAAATATTATAGCATTCAATATATATTTCAGTTTCATATTACTTTGATTTACATTGACCTTATTATCAGTAGCATATAAATTGCTCATCCTATCCCAATAACCAATCCTATACAAGAGAACAAGGTGAATCTCTTTTCCTTGTATTTCAGCACATAGACCAGCCCGATAATAGCACATAAAGGAATATTAGATGAATCTGCATTTTCCCTTTGTTTACAAGGTATTTATATGTTCTTTCATCCTTTCTTTGCTCAATTTGCGAATCTCACGGTTCTCTTTGTTCTGTTGTAGCATACATTTATGCAACTTAATGTTCCTATGATTCAGTTTAATCTATTTTCTCTAATTCAATCGTAGCTACTTTCTCTTTATCTGGACTAATTTCATTCTGTATAATGGTTATATGTTTTTGGGTATAGCTTTTGATAATCCAAGGGGCTCCACCCAAATATAAAGCATTGCTATTAAATGTGATATATTTCCCTTCTATTGTATAAGTAATATCAATTTCATCGTAACCTTCCCAATTTACTTTCCCTTTCTGAGTATCTACAAATTGCATACCGACCCCCATATTTTGTACTGTCCAAGCCTCACAATGCCCTGTTCCACGCCATGAAGTCTGATAAAGTGCTTCGGGGGTTAATTCATTTGTCTGTTCATTATCATCATCGCAGTTTATAAAACAGAATGTACAGAGGAATAGCATAAGTATTCCAAGAATTTCTTTTGTTTTCATATTCTCTTTTTTATTTTTTGTTTAACTCATTCAATCTTTATTTTGTTTCTTCGTTGAACCAACCAAAGATAAGACAAAGATAAAAAGAAGAATCCTTTGGCAGATTAAGATACTCTTGGAATATTGTTATGAATGTAAATTTCTAAACCTATGTTTATTTTTTGTTGTCAAGACTTTGCTTGCGTCTGATTCGGCTCATGTGTACGGGTGTAATTTTAAGGTAGGATGCTATTTCTTTTAGTGATACCATTTGAAGGATTGCAGGGCATTTTTTTAAAAGTTGGAGGTAACGCTCTTCCGGTGTGAATCTGAATAAATCCAAATAACGTGAATATGATTGGAAAAACATCTGTTCGGCTGCGATACGGGCTATCCGTTGGCTTTCTTTGTTCTCCTCGAATTTTTGCTGTAAGAATGCAGAAGAACAGATGTAAATCTCGCACGGGATTATTGCCTGTATATTCAATTCTGATTTCATGCCATATAAGCAAGTGGGGTAATCGCCTATAAATTCATTTGGAAAGGAAAAACCGACATTATACGGCTTGTTTTCTGTCCGGTTGGTACAACTGTATTTGACTACACCTGACAAGATAAACCCGAAGAAAGAACATACATCATCTTCATGGAGAATAAACTCATTCTTTTTATAATGTCGTAACTCTCCATGTTTTAGACACAATTCTTTAAAAAAATCTATGTCTATATTGCTCATATATGAATTAAATTCAGTCATCATTTACTTGTCATTGGTGCAAATGTATAAAAAATGCCTGAAATATGCTTGATAGTACTTAACTACATTGTTTAAATATTCAAAAAAGTATGTAACATAACATGTTTGTTATATTTTTAAGTTCAAAGGTTTAGTACGTTTCTTTGTCTGTATATCCAAAACGAACTAAACTTATTTAGACAGCAAATTATATATGCTGGCGAAAAAAGAAAAACAGAGTTTCTTTCTCTTTTTGCCAGTATCATGTCTATTTTTCACTGAAAAACGAGAGAAAACAGATATAAAAACATCTCCTACCACATTTACCCCTTAACAACAAATATCCTTTTCTGTTTTCTTATAATCACTCTATTTGTATGCAAATTGTATGCTTTAAAAATATTAATATTGATGTGTTTTATACCATAATTAACTGATATTCAGTATTAAATAAATAAATGTTGGTACGGATTAATCACCACCAACCGCAACAAGTTTATACTTGGGCCGAGCGGGTCGGGAAAGTCTTTCTTCACCAACCACATGGTGCGCCAGTATTACGAGCAGGGTGCGCACGTGCTATTAGTAGATACGGGTAACAGCTACTTGGGGCTGTCCCAGCTTATCCACAACCGTACACACGGCGAGGACGGGATTTATTTCACCTACACCAACGAAAGCCCGATAGCGTTCAACCCGTTCTATGTCGAGGACGGGGTATTTGACATCGAGAAGAAAGAGAGTATCAAGACCCTTATACTCACCCTGTGGAAGCGGGACGATGAAGCCCCCAAGAGGTCGGAAGAAGTGGCGTTGTCCAATGCGGTAAGTGCCTATATCGAACGGATAGGCAATGACCGTTCGGTAACGCCCTGCTTCAACACGTTCTACGAGTTTGTCCGGGATGATTACCGACAGCGGCTTGCCGAAAAGAACGTCAGGGAAAAGGATTTTGACATCGACAACTTTCTGAACGTGCTTGAACCGTACTATCGTGGCGGTGAATACGACTACCTGCTGAACTCCGACAAGGAGCTGGATTTGTTGCATAAACGCTTCATTGTCTTTGAATTGGACAATATCAAAGACCACAAGATTTTATTCCCGATAACGACTATCATCATCATGGAAGCCTTTATCAACAAGATGCGCAAGTTAAAGGGAATAAGAAAATTAATCTTGATAGAGGAAGCGTGGAAAGCGATTGCAAGCGCAAATATGGCGGACTACATAAAATATTTGTACAAAACCGTCAGGAAGTATTTCGGGGAAGCGATTGTAGTCACGCAGGAAATCGAGGATATTATTTCAAGCCCAATCGTCAAGGAAGCAATTATCAATAACTCTGACTGCAAAATCCTGTTAGACCAAAGAAAATATCTCAACAAATTCGACAGCATACAAAACCTGCTGGGACTGACCGACAAGGAGCGTTCGCAAATATTGTCTATCAACAGGGCGAACCACCCCGGACGGAAGTACAAGGAAGTTTTCTTCTCGCTGGGCGGTACGCAGTCGGCGGTGTATGCCACAGAAGTTTCGTTGGACGAATACTACACGTACACGACAGAGGAAAGCGAGAAAATGGAACTGTTCGCCCTTGCCGACAAACTGGGCGGCAACCTTGAACTGGCTATCAAGCGGCTTGCGGAAAGCAAACGTAATCCCCAATCATCAACAACTTAAAAATTAGGAACATGAAGAAAATAATCCTCTTTATGGTGGTGTGCCTTTGCTTCATCGGCAAGGCATCCGCCCAGTGGGTGGTGTCAGACCCCGGCAACTTGGCACAGGGTATCATTAACACCACCAAGCAGATAGTGCAGACCTCTACCACAGCCAAGAACACGCTGGACGGCTTTATGGAAGCACAGAAGATTTTCCAGCAGGGTAAAAAATATTACGATGCGCTCAAAGCGGTGCATGACGTGGTTAAGGACGGTGTCAAGGTGAAGAAGTCCATTGAACTGGTGGCGGAAATCTCCGAAATCTACGTGCGCAATTTCCAAAATATGCTGGCAGACCCGAATTTCACGCCTGACGAACTTTCCGCAATATCGTTCGGCTATGCCAAACTGATGTCGGAAAGCTCGGACGTGTTGCAGGACTTGAAAAATGTAGTGAACATCACGGGTATGTCGCTGACGGATGCCGAACGGCTGGCAATCATTGACAACGCTTATAAAAGCCTGCTCAACTACCGCAACCTCGTGAACTACTATACCCGCAAGAATATATCCGTGTCCTACCTGCGGGCGAAGAAGAAGAACGACACCGACCGGGTGTTGGCTCTCTACGGCTCGGCGGATGAACGCTATTGGTAACATATAATATGGTATGCCTATGTTATTAGCAGCAGTGGATTTTGACAACCTGCACCAAGTGTTGCGGGTGCTGTACGATGAAATGATGCCCTTGTGCAGCAACATGACGGGGGTAGCCAAAGGGATAGCCGGGCTGGGAGCTTTGTTCTATGTAGCCGCCAAAGTGTGGCAGTCGCTCGCACGTGCCGAACCCATAGACGTGTACCCGCTACTTCGTCCCTTTGCGCTGGGACTGTGTATCATGTTTTTTCCAACTTTCGTGTTGGGAACTATCAACACGGTATTGTCGCCAGTGGTAAAAGGGTGCAACCAGCTTATGGAAACGCAGACTTTCGACATGAACGAGTACCGGGCGCAGAAAGACCGACTGGAATATGAAGCCCTGATGCGAAGCCCCGAAACGGCTTACCTTGCATCGGACGAGGAATTTGACCGACAACTGGAAGAACTGGGCTGGTCACCCTCCGACATGGTGACTATGACGGGTATGTACATGGACAGGGACGGCTTATAATATAAAGAAGTCCGTCCGGGACTGGTTCAGGGAGTTATTGGAAATGCTCTTTCAGGCGGCGGGGCTGATTATAGACACGCTGCGCACGTTCTTCCTAATCGTGTTAAGCATACTGGGTCCGCTGGCGTTTGCGATTTCCGTCTATGACGGTTTCCAAAGCACGCTGACCCAGTGGATTTCACGCTATATCTCCATTTACTTGTGGTTACCCGTGTCTGACTTGTTCAGCAGTGTGCTGGCTCGCATACAAACGCTGATGCTCCAAAAGGACATTCAGGAACTTTCAGACCCGAATTTTATTCCTGACGGGAGCAGCACCGTGTATGTAATATTTATGATTATCGGCATCGTGGGCTACTTCACCATTCCGACTGTGGCAAGCTGGATTGTGTCGGCTGGCGGAATGTCCGCCTATAACCGCAACGTGTCGAAAGCCGGGTCGGTCGCCGGGGCTGCGGTTGGCGCAGTCGGTGGAAAGGTATCGGGAAAACTACTCAAATAAACAACATCAAATTTTTTAAAGATATGGAATTTAAGTCATTGAACAATATCGAAACGAGTTTCCGGCAAATCCGGCTCTTTGCGCTGGTATTCATCTGCCTGTGCGCACTGGTGACGGGCTTTGCCGTGTGGAACTCGTACAGCTTCGCCGAGAAGCAGCGGCAGAAGATATACGTCCTCGACAACGGCAAGAGCCTGATGCTCGCACTCTCGCAGGACATGGCGCAGAACAGACCAGTGGAAGCTAAATCACACGTGCGGCGTTTCCACGAACTTTTCTTCACGCTCTCGCCCGACAAGGGGGCTATCGAAAGCAACATCAAACGCTCGCTGTTCCTTGCCGACAAGACCGCTTTCAACTATTACAAGGACTTGGCGGAAAAGGGCTACTACAACCGGGTGATTTCGGGAAACGTCACGCAGACGGTGGAGATTGACAGCGTGAAATGCGACTTCGACCAGTACCCCTACCGGGTGGACACCTACGCCCGCCAGTTGATTGTCCGGGAAAGTAGCCTGACGGTACGAAGTCTTGTGACCTCGTGCCGCCTGCTCAACGCCACACGCAGCGACAACAACCCGCACGGCTTCATCATCGAAGCGTTCACCATTACCGAGAATAAGGATTTACAGACCGTCAAAAGATAGCCGTATGGAAAGGAAACGAAACTATATCGAAAAGGTGCAGGACTGGGCGGACGACCGCCTGCGCCGGATGTGCGGACGGATTACGCCGGGCAAAAGGCTGGTGGTTATCCTCGTGATGTTCTTCCTGTTCGGTGGCTTGTCTATCTACATCACCGTTTCATCAATCTACAACATTGGGAAACGGGACGGGCAACGCCTACAAATAGAACATATCAAACAAATTCCGCTACACGATAGCGATAGTATCAACTTATTAAACAGACCGGAATATGGAAGAAGTACAGAAGAATGAAAACGGCACGACCGTACCGCAGACGGACGGGAAGCCCGAAAAGGAAAAGAAGCCCAAACGGGAACTGACACCCCAACAGATACAGCAGCGCAGGAAAATGATAGTCTTCCCGCTGATGTTCCTCGTCTTTGCCGGGTGCATGTACCTGATATTCGCCCCCTCTGGCAAAGAGGACGTGAATGTGGAAAGCGTGGGCGGCTTCAACGCCGACATACCCCTGCCCGCAGAGGACGGGATTATAGCCGACAAGCAAAAGGCATACGAGCAGGCGATGATGAACCGCAAGCAGCAGGACAAGATACAATCCTTGCAGGACTTCGGTTTCACGGGGGACGATGAAACCGAAGAACCGCAGGCGGAAATCGAACTGATGCCGGAAGAGGATGCGCAACCCCGGCGGGGCGGCGGGGCTTCTTCTTCGGCAAACGCCTACCGGGACATCAACCGCCAGTTAAGCACATTCTACGAAACTCCGGCGGTGGATGAAGAAAAAGAGGATTTGAAACGGCAGGTGGCGGAACTGACCGACCGACTGCAACAGCAGCAGAACGCCACGCCCACCACTGACGACCAAATGGCTTTACTTGAAAAGTCCTACGAACTGGCGGCAAGGTATATGAATGACGGCGGGCAAGTGGCGCAAGTACCCGTAACGGGCGGCATTGAACGCAAGCCGGATGCGGTAGCGGTACAAGCTCTCCGGGAAACAACCGTATCGAGATTGCAACAGCCCATGAGCGATGCCGACTTCATCCGGGCGTACAGCCAGCCCCGCAACTACGGCTTCAACACGGCGGTAGGCACAGGCTACGCTATGGGCAGGAACACGGTAGCCGCCTGCATCCACCAAGACCAAACGCTGACGGACGGGCAGGCGGTGAAACTCCGGCTGCTTGAACCCATGCAAGCCGGGAACATCGTTGTACCAAAGAATACCCTTGTAGCGGGAACGGCAAAGGTGCAGGGCGAACGGCTTGACATACTGGTTTCTTCGATTGAGTACGCTGGCAACATCATCCCGGTGGAGCTTGCCGTGTTCGACACGGACGGGCAAAAGGGGCTTTCCGTCCCGTCCTCAATGGAGCAGGAAGCGTTCAACGAAGCTATGGCGAACATCGGCAGCGGGCTGGGTACAAGCATTTCCTTTGCCCAAAGTGCCGGGCAACAGGTGGCTATGGACGTAACAAGGGGCTTACTGCAAGGAACGTCCGGCTATCTTGCGAAAAAGTTCAGGACAGTAAAAGTAAAGCTGAAAGCCGGGTACAAGGTGATGCTTTACGCCAAACTGCAATAATTACTCAACAAATATTCATCCACTAAAATTTTAATTGACAATGAAACAGATTTTTGTATTGCTCGCCCTTTTGCTGGGCGAGTGTGCGGCAAACGCACAGGAAACCGACACCGTGAAGTATGCGGCTGGCAACGACTTGTACCGGGGCATTACCCAGAAACTCCCGTACCGCCAAATGGTAACGCCCTACGGCGTGGAAGTGACATTTGCCAAAACCGTGCATATCATCTTCCCCGCCGCCGTCCGCTATGTCGATTTGGGAAGCAACCACATCATAGCGGGCAAGGCTGACGGTGCGGAGAACGTAATCCGGGTGAAAGCCACGACAGAGGGCTTTCCGGGCGAAACGAACTTCTCCGTCATTTGCGAGGACGGCAGTTTCTTTTCATTCAACGCCAAATACGCCCGTGAACCGGAAATGCTCAATATCGAAATGAAAGACTTCTTGGAAAATGAAGATACGTCCGATTTCTCGCACACCCGCATGAACATCTACTTCCGGGAATTAGGCAACGAAAGCCCGCTATTGGTGAAACTGATGATGCAGAGCATCTACAAAAACAATGACCGGAAAGTGCGCCACTTGGGTAGCAAGCGTTTCGGCATACAGTTCTTAATCAAGGGGATTTACACCTATAACGGGATGCTATACGTGCATACGCAGACGAAGAACAGCTCCAACGTGCCTTTCGACACGGACTTCATCAAGTTTAAGATAGTCGATAAGAAAGTACCCAAACGCACGGCTATTCAGGAAACGGTGCTGGATGCAGTCAGAAGCTACAACGAAATGATAGAGATTGCCGGGAAATCGACCGTCCGCACGGTGTACGCCCTGCCGAAGTTCACCATTCCTGACGATAAACTACTATTGGTGGAACTCTACGAGAAAAACGGCGGGCGGCATCAGACCATACGGGTGGAGAACGCCGACATCGTGAATGCGGAAGTGATTAACGAACTCAAAATCAAATAGGGAATGAAGAAACACATCTTTATAATGATGCTCTTTGCGCTGTGCCTGACCTCGTTTCAGGCACACGCACAAAGATACCTGCCGGGTATGAAAGGCTTGCAGGTCACGGCGGGCATGACGGACGGTGTACACTGGAATGACAACACGGATTTCGCCTACCATATCGGGGCGGCATACAGCGTTTACACCAAAAACGCAAACCGCTGGGTTATCGGCGGGGAATACCTGCACAAGAAGTATGACTACAAGGATATGCAGATACCCGTAGAACAGTTCACCGCAGAGGGTGGCTATTACCTGAAATTCCTTTCGGACAGGCGAAAGACTTTTTTCCTCTCGCTGGGACTGTCAGCACTCGCCGGGTATGAGGTGAGCAACAAAAGCGAAAAGTTATTGCCGGACGGCTCTACCTTATTGGATAAGGACTGCTTTATTTACGGCGGTGCGCTCACGCTGGAACTGGAAGCCTACCTGACCGACCGGGTGGCTCTGCTGCTGAACGCAAGGGAACGGGCGTTGTTCGGCTCGGACATAGGCAAGTTCCACTCGCAGGTATCTTTGGGACTGAAATTCATTATCAACTGACCGCTATATAATAATGTATATGAAGAATGTAATGTATAAAATCATCATGGGCTGCTACATCGTAGCCGCCCTTGTACTTGTCACCGCCTGTAATGACAATTTGGATATTCAGCAGGCGTACCCGTTCAGCATTGAAACGCTGCCCGTACCCAAAAGGCTGAAAGTCGGGGAAACCGCCGAAATACGCTGCCAACTGGTGCGTGGCGGCTATTACCAGCCGACAACCTATCAGATAAGGTACTTCCAGCCGGACGGCAAAGGGAAGCTGGAAATGGATAACGGCACGGTGTTCCTGCCCAATGACCTTTACCCGCTGGAGAAAGAAACATTCCGGCTCTATTACACATCGGCATCGACCGACCAGCAGACGATTGACATTTATATTATCGACAGCTTCGGACAGATGCAGCAACTTTCGTTCTCGTTCAATAATGACAACAGCGAAGAAGAAACGGAAACAATAACCCCCTAACAATAAAATGACATGGTAAAAATAGAATTGGATATAAAAGGTATCTCGTGGTATATAGAAACCACGTTGGAAACAGATATGGTTCCAGCAGTAGGTGACATCATTATCGTGGATAAGGACTGCATTTCCGCACGTGACAGGGCTGAATTGTGGAAAATACCGTCCAATCAGGTTTTCAAATGGGTGGACGAAGAAGAAGATATGCCCGTTATGGAATGGTTTGATAACGACACGGAAATGCTTGTCAATAAGCGGACTTGGAAATACGACATCGAGGAAGAAGAAACCGTGTGCATACTTGGTGTAAATTTTATTCATTATAAGGATTTGTAGCTGTGATATTCGTTTAATGATACGCAAAGCGTAAATGCCAGCAGACAGCCCGCCGGGAAGCATCGGCGGGCTGTTTCCATGATAGGGAAACGAACGGCTTCTTTGTTACTTTCTTCACCCGCTGGCAGGCTCACGGAAGAAAGTAACGGCAGTAAACAGCCGCCGTTCTCTATCAACTGATTTTAATGCTCTTTATGGACGTGTATTTCTCTAACCACACCTTTACCTGTTCCATGTTATATTCGCCCGTTATGACCGCCGTATGGTCGTTTATGGCTACAAACCTGACACTTTCGTAACTGTTTACCCAGCCTTGCAGGGAACAGACACCCCACGCCGCCGCATCTTCAAAAATACTGCGGTCTATTTGGCTGATTGGCTCACCGAAAACTACCGTCATTGTCTGAAAGTCCGGTTTGTCCTCCAGCAGTTGCAAATGGCGCAACGTGCCGAACTCGTCAATTTTACGCCCCCACGCCCACACATCATTATATAAATCATCGCCCCACTGGTGTGGGCGGTCGAAGCGTACTTTTACCTCCTTAGCGTGTTCGTTTTCTTCCGTGTCCTCAATAACACCCGTTACCATTAAGCCCGTAAAAATGCACTCGCAACGCCTGCCGATAAGCTCCTTATTTACTTCTGTCGTTTTCATACCCCAAAAATTTACTTATTTATTACTCCGTTCTTTTTTCGCTATCCACCCGTCACGCCTGCGGCGGCACTCTGCCAGCGTTTTGGCTACCGTGCTGAAAAGTTCCATATCGGTATGGCGGTAATCGTACTGGTAAAATGTCTGTCCCTTAAATGCGCTCAAACGGCATTTGACAAACTTTTCCTCTCCCGGTATTAGGGTAATGCTTACCCCGTTTTTGTTAAGTGACTGCATGATGTCTTATTTTTTTATGGTTATAAACTTGGTTGTTTTTAGCGGGCAGGGCTTTGACACCCCGCCCGGATTGGTTGTTATGCCGCACGGAATACAAAGCCGTCATCAAACCAGTAATCGCACATGAACAGGTCACGGGCAAACCTTTGGTAATCAAAGTATGTTTCGGCGAAGTCGGGAAGTTCGTAGCACTCGGCGACTATTTGCGTGGCAAAATCTTCTTCATCGTCATATTGTCCTATATACTCGTCTTGAAAGGCTTTTATCAAGTCGTCTGCATCTTCTTCGCTCAAATCATGGCATTTATAGTTGCACCACACGAAAAAGGCTTCCTGTTCGGTGTCGCTCAAATCTTCCACCGCATTACGCAAGGCGAAGAAGTTTTCAGAAATCCAGCTTTCACCGATTAAGCCCTCCGGCACGTTCTCCCAGTCTTGAAACATATATTCCGAATCTTCTTCGTCCTCGTGCAGTTCCCGGCAGGCTTCGTAAAATTCTTCCTTGTCTGAATAGTCCGAAAGGTCGAGCCATGCGCCGTACAATGAACCGTTGTTATACTTGGCGTAAGTGCCTACATAAACCCTTGCTGCTGATAATGTCGTTGCTTCCATGATTGTAATTTTTTTAAGTTTATGCGGATTTGAGAGGTGAGGGAGTTGAAGTTTCACTGAACTTTTTTCCTGTTTCCCGTAAATCCGACTTTTTTTTTATGCGTCTTCCGGTCGGGTCGGTCGTTTTCGTTTCACATAGGCGTAAAAGGGTAGTGTTTAGAGTTTGCAAAGTTTTGGGCAAAAAATACCTCGCAAGGCAGGGAAGATTTTTTCGCCAAACCGGAACGGCTCGACCTTGCAAAATCGTGAAGAACACGTAACTACCTTTGCCTATTGAAATGATTAAAACGACTGTCCCGGCTGGGGGACTGCATAATGAGGAAGATTTACAGATAGGGAAACAGGGGAAAAGTGCTTGTTCCCTTTCATCCTTTAGGGAACACTCCATGCGGGCGGGAAAGGCAAGGGTATGGCAAGTTTACCTTGCGGTACGCTTGTGCGGGTTTCCAACGGCTCTTTTCACGAAATACAGTCAGCCATGCCACGCACGGCTGGCGTTTCGGGGAATGTGCCAATTGGAAAAGGATATAAAAAATGCGGGTAGTCGGTGGACTGCCCGCAAGGTGATAGAATGCACTTTGGTAGAATATAGCTTTTTAGAATGTTATATAGACAAAATCCATTATACAGATTACCTGTCTTTTAGAAATTTGAATAAATTATTTAGATTGATACCGATACCACCTATATTGGGTTCAAGAATTAGTGCATCATTTAGGATTTTACCAACTCCACCTTTCAATTCTTTCTTTACTTTGAAATCCTGAATAGCCTTCTTATCTCTTATATCTTGAAAAATCTTTTCAAGAAGAGCTACAACATCTTGAGGTCGCTGACAGATTTTGCGTATTTCTAAAAACACAAATTTATCTTTGGGAATATTCTTTCCTTTTAGTTGTTTATTATTTCCGTCTATAAAGTATTTCGGATGAAGGGTAGTTATCATTAATGCTGGTAATAATTCCAATGGGTCTATACCATTTATAGACTCCCAAGACATTAATTCCGAATAAAAATGACTACCTGCCATTCCTTGTATAACCACAGAATTATTATTAGCTGCAAATTCTGCTATTTTATCAAAATTTTCTCTTAAAGTGTTACCTATAGGTTCATCCCAATTATAATAATCCAAAATGTACAAATAATAATTTTTAGAAACGCTATCAGGTATTTCTGCTAATGTATGAATTTTCAATCCCATATTGTTACTTGCTTTTAGAGGACAAAGATATGCTTTATTTATCAATAGCTTACTTGCATTTAAGATTATCTTCGAAATCACTAAATTTATTATGTGTCATTTCGTTACCGAAATCGTTACCTATTTGTTACCTGAGCGGTCATAGGTAACGAAACCTATCGGACGGCGTTCTTTTTGCTGTTGCGACTGGCTTAGAAGCTGGGTAAGGGCTTGGTACAGTTCGTTGAACTGCGCATCGGTGCTTACCTCCAGTTCCTCGATGCGCCTTGACAGTTCCTCGTAACCGATTGCCATTTGGCGCATGAGGACAAAAGCCCGCATGATTGAAATGTTTACTTCTATGGCTACTTTGGAACGAAGAACCGAAGAAAGCATGGCTACGCCCTGCTCCGTAAAAGCCATAGGCATAGCAACGCCGAAGTTGTAAGCAGGGGGTATCACATTTTGTGACACCCCTATGGATAACAGCAAGTTAGCTTCCTCTTTGGTGAGGACAAACATAAAATCACCGGGGAAACGCTCGATATTGCGTTTGACCGCCTGCTTCAAGGCTCGTGTTTCTACTTGGTAGAGTTCCGCCAAATGCAAGTCAAGCATCACCCGGCAACCCCGTACTTCAAAAATCTTGTTTTGGATAATCTGCAAGTCCATAATCATTACTTTTAAGTTAATATCTATACCACTTATATTTTTCTGTTATTTAGCTTGTTAGCGAAAATATCCATATCCTCGCTAAGTTTGGTGTCTATGATTTTTGCGTAGATTTGGGTAGTTCTTATGTTGGTGTGTCCCAACATCTTGGAAACGCTTTCAATGGGTACACCGTAGCTTATACTAAGGGTCGCAAAGCTGTGGCGGGCAACGTGAAACGTGATTTTCTTATTTATCCCGCAAACGGTCGCAATCTCTTTCAAGTAATCATTCATCTTCTGATTGCTGATAACTGGCAACAGTTTACCATTGGGGAACTTCCCGTCATATTTCTGCAAAATGGATTTGGGTATATCCAACAATCGGATGTTGGACGTTACGCTAGTCTTATGTCTTTTCTTGATAATCCACAAATTGCCGTCAAAGGACAGTCTTATGTTTTCAGGTGTCAATTCGCATACATCAACATAGGAAAGCCCGGTATAGCAGCTAAAGATGAATATATCCCGAACCTGTTCCAGTCGTTTACTGGCGAACGTCTTTTGATATATCCGGTCTAATTCCGCTTGTTCAAGAAAATCCCGTTCCACATATTCAAATTTCAGCTTATACGCCCCGAATGGATTAAAGGTAATCAGTCCCAAGTTGTGGGCAAATAGGACAACGGTTCTGAAACGCTGGATAAACTTCATAGCCGTATTGTGTGTACACGGGTAATTCTCACGGATGAACAGGTAGAAGCCCTCAATGAACACGACATTTATTTCCCGGAAGGTTATATCCTCCACATTATATTTATCGTGGATATATTCGGCAAGGCGATTTTTGGTAAGTTCGTAACGGGTGTATGTCTTTTGCGTGGCTGTTTTCTCTACTTTCAATGCGTATTGTTCATTGTGTTGGGAAAATACCTGTAAGAGTGTCTTTGCCTTTTCTTCCTTGCCCAAGAATACGTTGCGTACTTTCTCTGCGGTCACGTAATTGTCCCGCTCTAAAATGGTCTGATAGTGTCTGTGCAAGGTAGCCTTGATGCTATCCAGCATTTCATTCATGCGGGTAAATTCCGCCCCTCTGCCATTTACCTTTCCGGTCTTGGCAGACCAGTTCTTGGGATTGACCTCCAGTTTGGTGTTGAACTGGGCTAATTTCCCGTCAATGGTAACACGTGCCATGATAGGCATATTACCGTTCTTTTTAACCTTGTCCCTTTTTAAGAAGAACAATACTCGGAATGTTGATTTCATACCTCATTTTTTAAGTTACAAAACTACTTTTATTAACTCATAATGAGATAAATGCAGGGTCGCCAATTCCCGACAACATTTCGCCAATTTCAGCCAATTCGTACCCCTTTTTTGAGATTTTTGTCGGGGGTACGGATAAGGCACTAATTTTTGTCCGTCAGTGACCTTTTCGTGACGGTCAAGGTAGCCAAAAGGCAATAAAAAAAGTCCCACAAAATATTGATTTTGTAGGACTTGTCTTTTTGTTGTCGCCTTTTGGCTTTTCTTCTGGTGATCCGCCTGGGGCTCGAACCCAGGACCCCAACATTAAAAGTGTTGTGCTCTACCTGCTGAGCTAGCGAATCAATCCTTGTTACTTTCTTTCGAAATGCGGGTGCAAAGGTAGAACATTTTTTTATAACTCCAAAGGATTTCAAACATTTTTCTTATCTTTGTGCCATTATCAACAATATACATTATTAATATATGGCTGCTGACGATAAAAAAATTATCTTCTCAATGGTAGGGGTGAGCAAAGCATTCACTCCAAATAAAAATGTGTTGAAAGACATTTACCTGTCATTCTTTTATGGAGCGAAAATCGGTATTATTGGTCTGAATGGTTCCGGTAAGTCAACGTTAATGAAGATTATCGCAGGTTTAGAGAAATCCTATCAGGGAGAAGTGGTCTTCTCTCCGGGGTATTCCGTAGGTTATTTGGCGCAGGAACCCTATCTTGACAACACGAAGACAGTAAAAGAAGTAGTAATGGAAGGTGTGCAACCCATTGTTGACGCACTGACAGAATACGAAGAAATCAATCAAAAATTCGGTTTGCCGGAGTATTACGAAGACCAGGATAAAATGGATGCTCTTTTTACTCGTCAAGGCGAATTGCAAGATATTATTGATGCAACAGATGCATGGAATCTGGATAGTAAACTGGAACGTGCAATGGACGCACTTCGTTGTCCGCCTGAAAATCAGTCTGTGGCAAATCTTTCCGGAGGTGAACGTCGACGGGTAGCTCTTTGTCGTTTGCTGTTGCAGAAACCGGATGTGTTGTTGCTGGACGAGCCTACCAACCATTTGGATGCAGAATCTATCGATTGGTTGGAACAACATCTTCAACAATATGAAGGGACTGTTATTGCCGTAACCCACGACCGTTACTTCCTTGACCACGTTGCCGGCTGGATTCTCGAACTAGATCGTGGTGAAGGTATTCCATGGAAAGGAAACTACTCTTCCTGGCTGGAACAGAAGACGAAACGCATGGAAATGGAGGAAAAAACTGCGAGCAAACGTCGTAAGACGCTGGAGCGCGAGTTGGAATGGGTTCGTATGGCTCCGAAAGCTCGTCAGGCAAAAGGGAAAGCCCGCCTTAATTCATACGACAAGTTGTTGAATGAAGACGTGAAAGAGAAGGAGGAAAAACTGGAAATCTTTATTCCGAATGGTCCTCGTTTAGGTAATAGAGTTATCGAAGCTAAACATGTGGCTAAAGCATACGGTGATAAACTGCTGTTTGACGATTTGAATTTTGTGCTTCCCCCGAATGGCATTGTCGGCGTAATCGGTCCGAATGGTGCAGGAAAAACTACACTTTTCCGTTTGATTATGGGACTGGAAACCGTAGATAAGGGGGAATTTGAAGTAGGAGAAACTGTAAAAGTAGCCTATGTCGACCAGCAGCATAAAGACATTGACCCGAACAAGAGTGTTTATCAGGTAATTTCCGGTGGTAATGATTTGCTTCGTATGGGCGGACGTGATATTAATGCACGTGCTTATCTTTCTCGTTTCAATTTCTCCGGAGCCGATCAGGAAAAACTTTGTGGTGTGCTCTCCGGTGGTGAGAGAAATCGTTTGCACCTAGCAATGGCTTTGAAAGAAGAAGGTAACGTGTTGTTGCTCGATGAGCCTACCAATGATATCGACGTAAATACACTGCGTGCTTTGGAAGAAGGTCTGGAAGACTTTGCTGGTTGTGCAGTTGTCATTTCACACGACCGTTGGTTCCTCGATCGTATTTGTACACACATTCTGGCTTTTGAAGGAGACTCTAATGTGTTCTACTTTGAAGGTTCCTATTCGGAGTACGAAGAAAATAAATTGAAGCGTTTAGGGAATGAAGAACCGAAGCGTGTTCGTTATAGAAAGTTAATGACCGACTAGTGTAAAATAATAGATTGAAGCATTTCTAATGCTTTCTGTTTCAAAATAAAAGGCTCTGCAAGTTATGTAGAGCCTTTCTTGTTTTATAACGCAATAAAACGTTTATCTCTCTTAAAATTTTGTAGTATAATTGTAACGTAAGTCTAAATAATATTAATTATATTTGTGCACAGTTTTTAAAAGCAAACAATTAGTATAAACTAATCAATTACATTATGTTAAAAAGAACGCGGTCTTTTTTGGTGCTAGTAATGTTGCTAATGACAGTCACAATGAGTGCACAGGTTACCACAGCCACTATGAGTGGTAAAGTGACAGCACAAGATGAACCGATTATCGGAGCAACTATTGTTGCCATTCACGAGCCTTCAGGAACTCGGTATGGAACTGTGACTAATGTTAGTGGTCAATTTAATTTGCAAGGTATGCGTACTGGTGGACCATACAAGGTAGAAATTTCTTATGTCGGTTATCAGACAGCTATTTACAAAGGAATCAATCTTTTATTAGGAGAGAATTATGTTTTAAATGTTTCTTTAAAAGAGAGTTCTGAACTGTTGGACGAAGTGGTGGTGACTGCTTCTAAAGAAAGTAACATGAAGTCTGATAGGGCAGGTGCTATTATGAATGCTAATCGTGATATGATTAGTAACACCCCAACTATTTCCCGTAGTATTAGCGATATTATGCGTCTTTCTCCACAAGGTGCTGATGTTGGTAATGGTTTTGCAGTCGGTGGTGGTAATTATCGCCAATCATTTGTGACAGTTGACGGTGCTGCTTTCAACAATACATTCGGGTTGGGAGGTAATCTTCCGGCTAACGGCTCTCCAATTTCTTTGGATGCTTTGGAACAGGTTACAGTAGCTGTAACCCCGTTTGATGTTCGTCAGAGCGGTTTTACAGGAGGTGCAATTAATGCAGTAACTCGTTCGGGAGATAACCAATTTCGTGGAACTGCTTATATGTATTTTAATAATGAGAATCTAAAAGGAAGTAAAGTTGATGATTATGAACTTTTACGTTCCAAAGCTCAATATTATACTTATGGTGCAAGCTTCGGTGGTCCGATTATAAAAGATAAATTATTCTTCTTTGTAAATGGAGAATATGAAGATAATGTAACAGCGGGATCAAACTATCGTCCTCGTACTGCACTTGGAGAAAGCTATAGTGGTGGTAATATACATCGCCCTCTCCAAAGTGACATGGATGATATGCGTGGTTTCTTACTAAACAAATATAATTTTGATCCGGGAAAGTATAATGACTATTCAACGGATACCCCTGCTTATCGTGTTATGGCACGTGTTGACTGGAATGCTAATCAAAACAATAAAGTCAGTTTCCGTTTTACCAAGACACATACCAAAGATTCTAACTTCCCTACCAGTTCAGTCAGTCCATTATCTACATCAGCTCTTTATCCGGGAGGAACATCCACTGAAGTTATAGATGGTAAACCTGTTGGTACCATTGCTCCTGGACAGGGACGTACTTCTAAATATGCGCTTAGCTTTTCGAATTCCAACTATTATCAAGTGCGTGATTTTACTTCTGTTGCAGGTGAATGGAACTCTCGTATGGCTCAAGGAGCAATGAATAATATGCTACGTTTTGCATATTCTTATCAAGATGAGCCTCGTTCGTTTGATGGTCCTCTTTTCCCAACAGTTGATATTTTGCAGGATGGTGCTGTATATGCCAATTTTGGTGCAGACCTTTTTACTGCGGGTAATCTGCGTCAGACAAAAGTATTCACCATTACAGATGAGTTTAACTGGAACGTAGGTATTAATAAGTTCATGGCCGGTTTCCAATATGAACATACAAAGGCTATTAATGGTTATATGCTGGGAGGTGCTGGTTACTATGTTTATTCAAGTTGGAGTGATTTTGTAAATGATGAGACTCCGAAGGCCTTTGCTATAACCCACTCAAATTCACCTGATATGTCTCAATTCCTTGCAGAATTGAAATTCCAACAATATTCTTTATATTTGCAAGATGAGGTTTCTGTTTCAGAAAACTTTAAAGTAACAGGTGGACTTCGTTTTGAACTACCGACTTATCCTTCTTTAAAGAATAATTATAATGAAGAATTTGCCAAATTAGATTTTGGAGGTCAGCATTATTCAACAGACCAACTTCCGGGTGCGAAAGTATCTGTATCTCCACGTGTTGGTTTTAATTGGGATATAACAGGAGATCGTAAGTATGTACTTCGTGGTGGTACAGGTTTGTTTGTTGGACGTATGCCTTTCGTTTGGTTGATTTCTGCTGTCGGAAATTCAGGCGTGGGACAAACTACCTATTATTATACGGATGCTGCTACTGCCCAATATAAACCTCATTTCCATGCAAATCGTGATGAGATTTTGAAGGACTTGTATGGTGGTCAGACGCATTCAAAAGTAGAGCTTCCTAAAGATCCGACAATTATTGATAAAGATTTGAAGATGCCTTCTACTTGGAAGACCTCATTAGCTCTTGATATGAGATTGCCGGGAGATGTTAACTTTACTTTGGAAGGAATTTATAGCCGTGATTATAATCCGGTTGTGATAACTAACCGCGGTTATGAATTGCAAGAGGCAAAATTGACTCTTTCTCCCAATGATGTTCGTGATACTTATAAGATATATAACAGCGGTCGGAATGTTTATCTTTTAGAGAACTGGAAAAAGGGTGCTTATTACTATTCTATTTCAGCGCAATTGCGTAAGAGCTTTGATTTTGGTTTAGATTTATCATTTGCTTATACACATTCAAAATCTCGTTCATATAGTGATGGTATTGGTGACCAGGTAACTTCTGCCTATAAGACTAATACTTATTCGGTAAATGGTATCAATGAACATGAATTGGGTTATGGTACCTATGTAGCTCCTGATCGTATCTTGGCTACAATCGGTTATAAAAAGGAATATGGAAAGCATTTTGCTACTAGCGTTTCTTTGTTGTATGAAGGAATGCAGATGGGATATTCCGGGTCATGGGGATATAGCCGCTACTCGTATACTTTCTCTAGTAATGTTGTTGGTGATGCAGGCGCTAATAGTTTATTGTATATTCCTGCAACACGTGAAGAATTGGATAGCTGGAAGTTTAGTGATGCTGCTTCTTATCCGGCTAAGGAGCAAAGAGATGATTTCTGGAATTATATTAACCAAGATAAATACCTGAAGAATCGCAAAGGTAAGTATGCCGAGAGAGGTGGAGCTGTTATGCCATGGCATCATCAAGTTGATTTTAAATTGAATCAAGATTTCTATTTGAATGTTGGTGGAAAGCGTAACTTGCTGCAAGTAGGAGTTGATATTAAAAACCTTCCTAACTTATTGAACAACAGTTGGGGACTTTATAAGCAGGTAATCAATTCGAGCTTGTTGCAATATAAAAACGGAGAATTTACTATGAATAAGAATGCAGGTGAGACATTGACAAGCACTTATCGTGATTTCCAAAGTTTTAAATCTACTTATTCAGTACAGTTTAGTGTACGTTATATTTTCAATTAAGATAATATAGTATAACTGAAAATTAAAAGCAACTAATTCATAACGATTTAGTTGCTTTTTTGTTTTTATTGCTGAATATCCAGTTGAGTCCCATTACAAAGAACACCTTTTATAGCTTCATCCTCATCACCACCGGATTATGATCACTATATTCCCAGTCCGGTGAGAAATAATCCAAACCTTTCAGTTCGGGCGAGTGAAGAATATAGTCAATTCTCAACAGGTGCTTAAAATATTTGAAAGTATACATATATCCGTGTCCGCCGGTCTGAAAGCCGTCTTGCAATTTATCACCTTTCACGGTGTGGTAAACGTAAGAAGAAGGGAGTGAGTTGAAGTCACCGCAGACAAGAGTAGGATAGGGGGAGGCAGACACCAGTTGATTGATAAGATTAGCTTGTACTGCACGTTTCCGGAAGTTCTCATGCAGGCCGTCGGCGAGCGTAAGGGCGGCACGTTTGGCTCTTTGAGAATTGTCTTGGCGAAGTTCTTTTTCCAGTTTGCGCTTATTGCGGCTCACTTCCGTAGTTTGCAGGTGATTATTAAACAGACGGATCATACGACCGTTGACTTCAATATCACACCAGAGACTACAATTACCGGAGTTGGGATAAATAATCAGATGCTCCTTTTTGATAGAATAACGGCTGAAAACAGCAAGTTGTAAAAGATGTTGTCCTTCGGGAGAAGAAGGAATATAATGATAAGGCCAGTCAGACAACGCAGTACATAGACTGTCGACGCCAAACTCATCATCAATACCGAACTCTTGAAAACAGAGAATGTCCGCTTTCAGATTTCTCATCTGTGCAGCGATCTCCTTACATGAATACCCGGTGTGTTCGCGGTTGAATCCGTCAACGTTGTAAGTGGCTACGGTCAACACTCCGGGAGTATATGCGTTAACTTTGACTGTCGGTTTAGAAGCCGGATCGAGAAGCGGGAATTGGAGAACACAGTTGATGTAACCCCAATTACTGAATATGGCAATTAGCGGAATGAAAACCCAGCATCGCCAACGAATCGTCCAATAAACAGCAGACGCCAGATTGACCAACAAAAGTATCGGTAGTCCCAAACCGATAAAAGGCATAAACTTGAAACTGTCCGGTGAAGCAGTACCGCTAAATGCTCCTGCTATTGTGACACCCGCCAGAATACACGATAAAAGAATAGAGATGTAGTAAAATAGTCTATAAAAGGCTTTCATCTTTTCTTGGTTATGTTTATATCACTCTTGTATTTTATTATTTAATTCTGGAGACAGCCATTTATTGAGCATTTTTTTCAATTCCGACTGCACGATCGGCTTGGATATGAAATCACTACATCCCGCTTCTTTGGCAGCTTTCTGGTCTTGCGGATAAGCGTATGCACTTTGAACAACAATAGGAACGGTGGCAGACAGTTCGCGAATGATTTTCGTAGCTTCCAGTCCGTCCAGATTCGGCATTTTGATATCCATTAAGATGAGGTCAGGTTTCACTTCATCATACATTATGACGGCTTCCATACCGTCGTGTGCATGAACCAACCGATAATTCTTGCCAAGGATAGCATTCAGCAAATCATAGTTACTGTCCGTGTCTTCGGCAATCAAGATGCAGGCTTGTTTCTCAGGAATTTGTTCCTGTGGTGTTTCATTGGAGGGTTGTTCAGTCAGGTCAGAAGGTTGAGAAGACTGCGAAAGTTGTGAGGACTGCGAAGACAGTGAAGGTTGCATACCTTCTGTTGTGTCCGCAACCTTCTTTATAATATTATAAGGCAACGTAAAATTAAACGTCGTTCCTACTCCAAATTCAGAGTTGACGGTAATCTTTCCACCCAGTCGTTCAACGATCGACTTACAGATAGACAATCCCAATCCCGTACCCTGCGCATGATTATTCAGCTTGGCAAAACGTTCGAACACACGTCCCACCTTTTCCGGTTCGATGCCTGTGCCCGTGTCGGTCACATGAAAAACGATTTGGTCGCCGACCCGTTTGTATCCATAACTAATGCTCCCTTCTTTCGTGAATTTGGCGGCATTGCCAATCAAATTAGAAATCACCTGGAACACCCGATTCTTGTCCGTTTCAATCATCAGACTTTCGTCCGAAGGCTCGTGAACGAGGCTCACGCCTACCGGCATACGGAAAATATGAGCGTCGTGTACTTCCCTGCATAAGTTGTGCAGGCTTGTAGGTCCTATGGTAAATTCGATAATTCCCGATTCAATTTTCGAAAGATCAAGAATCTCGTTGATAAGATCCAGCAGGCGACCATTATTGGACTCAACGATACCATAATACGTCTTCCTTTCCTCCTCATCATTACTTTCGGCGATAAGTTGCGAGAAGCCGACAATGGCGTTCAAAGGAGTACGAATCTCGTGACTCATGTTGGCGAGGAAAGCCGATTTTAGCTTGTCGGACATTTCCGCTTTCTCTTTTGACGATTGAAGTTCACGTTTGATCATCTCCAGTTCCGTGATATCCCATTCGATGCTGACGATGATAGGAGAGGACAATTCATCCCCGTCCACCCGGATTTTCCGTTTGTCGAGGATAATCCGGTTACCGTTTTTATCCCTCCCTTCGGTCGTCCAATGCAATCCCTTTCCGGTGGTTGCCACTTGTATATCCTCCTGTCTCTTTTTATCGGCCACTATGGGCGGATAATAGTCAAAGTCATTCTTTCCGATCGACTCACCGACGCAGAGATCACGGTTGTACGACTCACGGTTACGGTAGAGATACCGGAAATCATTATTGATCTCCTTCACCACAATTCCCGCAGGCAGATTATTGATAGTAGTATCCATAATCAAGTTGAGTCGCTTGATTTGCGCCTCATACCGGATTCGTTCGGAAATATCATGTGCAAACGACCAGTAACTTTCTTCTCCGGAATCATTGGTCACATTATACATTGTGCCTTCGTATGTCAGAATATCCCTGTTGATTTTCGAAGGATGATGAGCGATAAAATTGCTGCTTCCGCCGTGCATGATGTCCTTACAACGTTCGTTCCACGCTTTCTGCGTAGGCATATCTGCGGCAATATCATAAATTTTCAGTTTACAGATATCCACATTCTCGCAAATCCCGTGATTGTGGAGAAAACGCCGGTTGGCAAAGATGATCGTACCGTCCTCTCTGGCGGCAAAGATACTCTCCTTGGCGTTGTTGATAGCGTGCGTCAGCGTATTGATATCGTTTCTGCGGCGCTGGATATCGGTGATATTCTGGATATATCCCTCGATCGTAAGGCTGCCGTCCGGGAGTTCCTCACGCAGATAAGCCTGGATACGCATATAATATATCTCTCCGTTCACCTGTACGCGGTAGCTGATACTGTCCGTATTGAACCTCTCCAGATTTCTAAGTTTCCAGTTGATAAACGTCTGCCGGTCTTCTTCAACGATATACTCCCTGTATTTCTCGAAAGAAATGCTTCGTACCGTTTCTTCGCACAACACGCCGGTATGTCCCAGATAATGAAAAACGTTTTCATTCGTATTGTACACCCACTGACCGATTTGCGCCACTTTCTGTATCTCCCGCAGCGTTCGGTTCGCTTGTTCCAGTTGGCGTTTCACGTTGCTTCTTTGGGTGATGTCGCGATACTGGCAGAGCACCATGTCATCATAAGGATGCATGATGCATTTAAAATAATAAACATCTTCCTTTAGTACCAGTTTGAAGTTTTTACTGACGCTCTTTTTCCCTTCAAGTACCGATTGGAAGACAGGAACAACCCTTTCCCGCGTATATTCGGGCAGGAGTTCAAATATGTTTTTTCCTAGAAGTATCTCATCCTGTAAGAACCATAGGTCACAATGAGGATCAATGTCTATGCAAACACCATTCTTGTCGACCAACAACATTGTATCGGCTGTCAGTTTCAATATCCTTTGCGCGTTATTTGTATCATGTAATGTTCTGTTCATGTCCATTCGATTAGATGATTAAGACTATTGCATCTTACAAAGATAACAAAAGATTTGATTATTTGTTTTTATTTTTCTGCCCGCTTCGCTTTTTCCCAAGTCCCGCTCCCTCTTTTCTTCTTCAGATAGCGGATTCCTCTCAAGACATTTATATTCATAAAGAGGAAGTAATAGGGGATAAACAGCAATTTATTCTTTATCTGTCTGGTAGACAGATAATATCCCCAGTATCCCAGTCCGTAGAAAAACACCTGTAACACGAGCAGGACGCCGTAGAACACAGGCGAACCGCCCGTCAGTAAAATCGCAACATTCAGCGGGAGAAGTGCGAACAATAGAAAAGGCGTGACAGACCACCTCAACACCCGGTGCGACGTGTACTGAAAACTAAGTACCCCGTAGCGGAAAGGGTTCAGCAATGGGCGAAGCCTGCGGATTGACTGCAATCCTCCGGCAGCGATACGCACCTTCCGTTTTTCCTCCTCGCGCATATCGGCCGAACCGTTTTCAATGGCGTAAGCATTCGTACAATAAGCAATGATATACCCCTTCATCGTGATACGCAGTGAAAGGATGAAATCATCAAGCAACGTGTCCGGCTCCATTGTCTCAAACAATTCCCGCCGCACGGCAAACAGCTCTCCCGCAGCTCCCACCGCCGAATACAACCGTGCATCAAGCGCCTTCAACGTTGATTCATATTTCCAGTAAATACCTTCGCCACCGGCTGCCGCCCCGTCCTTCGCTTGCACGGCAATCCGTTTTTCACCTGCCACGCAGCCCACTTTCGGATTCCGGAAAGCAAGCACAATCTCCCGGATTGCCTCCCGGTTCACCATTGTGTTCGCATCCGTAAAGACCACCAACGGGGTGTCAACCAGTGTCATGCCGCGTGTCATGGCAGCCGTCTTGCCTTGCCGTAGCGGTTGGAAGTGCACCGTTGCCTTTCCTGCCCAGCGAGTTTGCAAACGCTCGTTCGTTCTGTCATCACTGCCGTCCGTCACCCAAACAATGCGCAACTTATCCGCCGGATAATCCAGGTCCAGGCTATTCTCCATTTTCTCGTCCACTACATCTTCCTCGTTGAAAGCAGTGATGAACAGTGTCACTTCCGGCAATTCATCGTTCGATGCAGGTAATGAGTATTTCACCGGTTTCACGAAAAGCTCTTTCAGTTTGACGAGAATATAGAGCACGATTCCGTAGCCCAGATACGTGTAGAACACGACGAACAGGGCAAACCAGAAAACAACTTCGAGACAAAGAGTAAGACTTCCGTTCATAACTATATTATTATTTGTTTTTCGTATCGTTTATATTCGCCTTTTGCCAACCGTTTATTTGATTCGTTTTTTCAGTTCCTCCTTCTTTTCCGGGGTTTTACTAATTCACTTTACCACTTAAAATTAGAAGAAGAGCCATAGAGACAGTATATTACTTATTTTCTTCTTTAAGCCTCATATATTCTTCCAAACTGATTGGAATATGTCCATGAATCTTATATTTAACCTTGTTTTTTATGATATAAAAGAAAGCATTCCATATCTTTTGTATCTCTTTTATTGCACTTCTGCGTGGATACATCTGTTCTACCATTTGTCGGCTCCACGGTTGGGTGAAGAAAGCAGTATACTTCTCATTGGTCGGGTTAATAATAAATTCTATATCATCTTTCCATTCACACCGGTTCAGCATCAAGTCTCCTTCGGTGAGCCATAACAATTTATAGGTCAGCGATTGATAAGGAAGATAATTGAGAAATAATTCACCATAATTATTTTCATAGTTTCCCGGCATTCTCGACTTCTCAAAAAGAATCAGTTTGTTGTCCAGGTGGAGAATAATCCATTTATGTGATTTCTTGGGGAAAAGAAATTCTCCCAGCAGACTAGGCGTTTCCATATACCCCCTTTTGGCAACTCTGCATTGTTCGCGGATAAACTCGGCAGGATTTTCCGCGTGCTCAAGTACCTGGTTACAAATAACATAATCAAATTCTTTATCTTTAAAGGGGAGAGCTTCTCCATTCGCATTAATAAACTGCTGATGTGGATAAATCTTCAGATTCCCGCATCTATGGTAGTTAGAGTCTACAAATAAGTCCACAAGCACGTTTGAACGAAACGTAGGGCTGTGTCCCGGCCCCACTTCCAACACCTTGTCTTTCTTGCCTATTTTCAGGTTATCTCTATCGTAAGGAGTACGCGTTATCATAATAGCATTTGTTTTATTTGTTTTTTATCAGATTATTATCTTCGTCTTTATATTCATTTTTCCTGGTAAACATACTGCCTGCTCCTTTGAACGCTTTGACTAGTCTCGTTTTGAAACTATTAAAGAGCGAACCGTCGTTATTTAGAGTGCCATATCCTGTCATGACCCTGGCTTTTCCGGAATGGATAAAGACCAATTTTCCATAAGGCTTCATTGCCAAAGCCAGTGACCCGTCCTCGCCCCGGATAATATCTGTCCGGAAACCGAATTTTCTGCCCAGCTCGGTGTTAAACCCGAATGTCATTCCCCGTACACAAAGTTCCGGACGCTGTATCGACTGAATACGCAAATGAAGATCCCTCAATGCTTCGTACCACCACAGTCCCGTGGCGGAATGGCGTTCATCGGGAATAAAACTCCACAGGCTGAACGTGCAAGCCACTCCCGGCTTCATCAGTTGCTTTACGTGCGTCTTTATATAGCGGGAAGGATATATCGTATCAGTATCGATGCAGATATGATACTTTCCTTTAGCCTGATTAAGTCCGCATTGGCGGGCGTGTCCGGGGCCCTTCTTGGTTTCATTGAAATAAGTCACTCCCAGCTGTTGCATCACCGCTTCCGTGCGGTCTGTGGAGTTGTTGTTGACTGCTAAGATTTCTATCGGGAAATCACATTCATTGTCGCAAAGCGACCACAAACAACTCAACAAACGCGTTTCCTCGTTATGGCAAATGAGAACAACCGAAGCCAGCGGTTGCTTGTTTTCGGATAACTTCCGCAACTTTTTCTTCACAAAACCGACCACCTCCGGCGGTGCCGAAGCAAATGGCTGCTCGTAAACCTGCAAATATTTCGAATACCATTTCATAATCAATTCTTTAAAGTGAGGCTTTCAAACAACTGTTTCCATTGTTCGGCAATCTGCTCTATCTTGAAACGTTCCACGTCAATTCGGGCTTGTTGTCCCATTTTCCGGCGTATTTCGTCATTCTCTATCAAGTAACATATCTTTTCTGCCAGCATTTCTATATTTCCGTTTTCTACCAGCAAGCCATTCTTACCGTCGTCAATAATGTCGCGTGGCCCGCACGGGCAAGTGAAAGAAACAGGGGGAACACCGCACGACATCGCTTCGGTAATGACCATTCCGAATCCCTCATAGCGCGAGGAAAGCACAAAGATAGAACTCCGGCAATAGTTCCGGATAATGTCGGGTGTTTGCTCCTCAAGATAAAGCGTATCCAAGTGATATTTGTCTTTTAGGGCAAGAAAATCGCTCCTGTCTCCTCCGCCATATATTCTTAAATTCCAATCAGGATGCTTTTGGGCTACGATTCTCCATGTTTCTATTAATAAGTCGAATCCTTTTTGGTACGCATATCTCCCTACTGCAATAACCTCCTTAGCCGTGCAGTCCGACGTTTGCTCCGGATAGAAAGGCAGCGGGTTGTAGATGACGGTGGTATTATCCAGATAAGATGAGAAATTCTTCCGGTCCTCTTCCGTCAGGATAATAAACTTAGACAATTGTTTTACTTGCCGATCCAACTGCTTCATCCAAAGTCTGGAAAGTCTGCTTTTGATGAATCCGGTATTTTTGGCTTCTGCAAGATCTCTGAAATTCGACTTGTTGACATGGATTTCTCCTATTTTCACGCTGCCGTCGTGGATAGAGTTTATAAAGTTAATTTCCCTTCTGAGCATGGATACGGTGATGTCCGGCCGTATTTCAAACAAACACTTCGTGAGGCGTTTTTTGTATAAACGCTGTTTGCAGGCATAGATGAATAACTTCTTGTACAGAGGTTTGTTCCATAGCTCGTTGAAATTAATATCCAGATGAATCAAATGTACTTTAGGCGATAAGGCGTAAAAAGGTTCCAACCCTTTGCCGTCTGTCAGGATGATGTATATGTCATATCCTAGTTTCTCGGCAAAATAGTTGGCTTTTATGGTAAGTACCCGTTCCATTCCCCCCGGTATATAAAGCGAAGGAAGGCAATAGACTATTTTAATTTTTTTATTCATCAACCATTGTTTGTTATTTATTGGGGAATACTATTCTAGTGATCCGAATCCGGCTTCTTTGATAACTTTCTGCATTTGCGCCTTCCATGATAGCGGATAGACGGATTCTCTGATCTCAAGCGGCGTCATGGTCAGCGCACGTTGAAATTCGACCAGTCCCATGATGTCAACCGGTGATTCGTCTGCGGGAGCTTTCCATACATACGGTGCGGAGTCGAAATCATCATCATTTTCCGAATAGGTGAACGCTAATCCACGTGCGGCATATTCGCGGTTTTTCAGCGTTTTAATATGAGCTATGCCACTCCGGTGACGCCCTAAACTGCCAATGGCAAAATCTGCTTTTTCAAATTGTGCGTCCAGTTCTTCGCTGTGGAGAGGTCCGTGCAGAATCACGTAAGGCTCCAGATGATTGTCGCGGATGACGGGCAGGATTTCTCCCTGTTCGCGTTCGCCGGTCAGAGGTCCTACGATGTGAAAATAGACTTTGTAATCCGGATTTGTCCGGTAGTATTCGGCCAGTCCGTTAACCAGTCGGTCGAACCCATGCCAGTAGTGCACTTCTGCCACGCCGATTAAGTGCAGTTCATGTGAAGTGTTGTTCCGGTTCTGCTTCAGCGGGATAGCGTCAAAATCTATTCCGTTGGAGATGCGTATCGTTTTCCCTCCGAAGATCCTGCCGGCATTAGAGAAAGTGACGATACCGTCCAGGATCTTGGCCAACGAATGGCGGAAGCAACGGTCGACGGCCAGACTGAGTTTCATAGACCGGGTGATGTATTCCTGGTCATACGGGTAGGTCGGTATTTCCATGACAACCTTTGCGCCGATACTTTTCAGATGTTTCACCAGCCGCAGCGTGAAAGGGTTGGCGTTGTGGGCCGACCGGATGTAGACAAATTCTATTTTTTCGCGGCGTGCATATTTGATAATGGGGGCGTAGTAGATGCGTTTCCACACTTTCGCTGTGGTTCCTGTCCCGAAATCGGCAATGACTTCGTTGTCTATCATCAAACGGCGTTCGCAATGAGGGGTGATGTCATAATAACACAAGCGGGCATCCACTCCACATTCTTTGAGAGCTTTTACCTGATAATGTATTTTCTTACTAATTCCATTTGCTTTATCGAAGCCATGGAAGATAAGGAACAAGGCTTTCATTCGTTTTTAAAGTCTCTGTATATTGTTTATTCTGTCTTTTTATTTCCCTTTTCTCGTCATGCCGCGCACTTTTCCGATGATGTCAAATTCGTGCGTAGCCTGTATATATCCTCCAAAGATAATAAAACTAATAATACCTTTAGCAATAATTGTCACAAAAATATTCATTCCCTCCATTGCGTACTGCACGGGAATGAGGGCCAACACCATTAATCCGCTTACAGCAAGCGGAGAAATAAGCTGACGTACGAACGGCCGGAGGTTCCGCCGGAAAGTCACCCGGTACATCTGCCAATAACATTGCACGAAGTTGATAGTGAACGTCGTTACGATACAACCCGCTATTGCTGTAAGTGTACCGAAGTAGAAAATTCCGAGCACTATTCCCGCCACATTGAGAGTAGACGAGAACAGGCCGCAGATGAAAAGGCTCCGTGTGTCACCTGCTGCCTGAAAGATAGAACCCGATGAGGACAATATGATCTGAATTCCTACCGAAAGCGCCAGTATCCGGAATACAGCTACGGAGGGTAACCACTGATTACCGAAAATAATGAGTGTCACTTCTTCCGCAGTGAAAAAGAGCAACACGCTGAGCGGCAGTCCGATGAAGGCGAGGAAGCGGATGATCCGTTCGTAGGACGTTGCCAGTTTCATCTTGTCATCCTGAAAATCACTGAAGATAGGGTGCATCACCGGAGTGACCACTTGTGTGATATTCTGCAAGGGAAGCATCATGAGGCGGTAGGACTTCTCGTAATATCCGAGGTCGGACATTCCCATATGTTTGCCGATCAGCAGTTTGTCTAAATTCCTGCTGAAATAACAGATGACATTGAATAGAAACTGGTAGACGGAATAAGAGAAGATCTTCCGAATGGATGATAGCCCTAACGTCATGCGTAGATGTTGGGGATAGCGGTGGAATGAGATAATATAAATCAATATGCTCGACACGATCGGGGTGATGAGTAAAGCATACAGTCCCGCTCCGCTCAATGCGGCAATGACAGCTCCGGTGCCGGCGGTGATTTGAATGACAAAGCTGCGGATAGCAATGAATTTGAACTCCTTGTTTTTGTAAAACAAGGCTCCCGGCACGATATTGACCGATGCAAAGAACAGGTTGATAGATAACAACTGGCAAAGAGTGCGTAATATAGGGCTGTCGTAATAGGCGGAAATGGGCCATGAGGCTATAAAAAAGAGCAGGGCGACCGCTATGCCTGTCCAAAACGTGAACGAGTAGATGTTGGTCAGGTCGTCTTGGGTGAGAGCCTTGTTCTGTATAATGGCGGGAGACAGTCCCATATCTGTGAAAATGGCGAAAAAAGAAATGATGACCGTAGCAATGGCCACTATTCCGAAATCATCCGGCGAAAGCAGTCGTGCCAGAATACCGGCCACAACCAGTGAGATAATGATTCCGCTGTATTTGGCTATGGCTGTATAGAATACTCCCGAAAAAAGTTGCTGTTTAATATTGTTCGTCACTTTGTTTTTTCTTTAATTAGGTACTCCAGATAACTTTCCCACTGTTTGATAATGGCGGGCAGTTTTATTGATTCGGCTATCTCTAATGATACTTTTCCCATTTGGATTAACCGTTCCGAGGGAAGTTCCGTTATTTTAGTCATGGCTTCCGCCAGTTCTTCTATGTTTCCGTTTGAAAACATGAAGTGGTTGTCTTTCTCTTTGAGGAGTTCTTTTACAAAGGGAAGGTCGGAGGCTATGACAGGGAGGCTGTGGCTCATGGCTTCTGCCAGGACGAGCCCGAATCCTTCCCACCGTGAACTCAGTATATATACGCTTGCCGAGGCGTAATGTTTTTGTATTTGTCGGGTGAAGGGAGAAATTGTTACCCTGTTTTCCAGCTTGTGGCGGGCTATTTGTTTCAGTAATGCAGGTTTCTCAGGGCCTTCACCGACAATTTCCAGTGTCCATTCCTTGTTGTCACGTGCAAAGATAGCAAACGCTTCAATAAGGATGTCAAAACCTTTTGTCAGATGTGACATCCTTCCTACCGAGAGGAAACGTTTGTATGCCGGACTTCCTTCTCCCTCCGGTGTCAACGAAAGGGGGTTGTATATGGCGATAGGAAAGAGGTTCAGCTCTCGTTCGTACAGTCCGCGGTCGTAATTGGTGAGCACGATGATTCCGTCCAGTTTCGTCATTTCATGTCGGAACTGATTTTTCTGCTCATATAGATAGAACCCCGGAGTGTTAAAGAAAGCGTTAAAAGAGGTGTGCATCCAGCCTACTACCCGGCGGGCTTTCAGCCGGTGGCGGATACTGGCCAGTTGGAGTGACAGAAAAGCGTGCACTCCAACGATTATGTCGTAGTTCTCATTGTTTAATTCACCGATGAGAACTTTCCGTTGTGTGTGTGGGAATGAGCTATATCCATACCATTGTGAGGTGATAGGGATTTGTGGTATGATTCTTTTTTTGTATAAATAACTGTATGTTTTGCAGGGCAAATATTCCCATTTTCCGATAGGGGGGAGGCTGATGTGGCGGAAACGAATATTCCTTTGTCCCAGTTCATACATATTGAGATCTTCTTGTTCCGGTTTGTCCAGGGTCAGTATTGTCACTTCGTGTTTGGCAGAGATTGCTCCGGCTATCACTGCCAAAATACGCTGTACTCCTCCAACACTGAATATAGAGTCACAATAGAAGCATATCTTTATCATTTGGATTTTTTTATTCTTTACTGTTAATAGTGGGCTCAACTCTTTGTCTCAATTAGTTGAATTGATGCCTGTCTGCCAATTCTTCGTAGAGTTCGGCGTATTGTTTCCCAACTTTGTTTATACTCATGTTTCTTATCGCATACGCGTAGTTCGCTTCCCCTTTTCCCCGGGCAGACAGATGTCGTGCCTCTTTCAGTGCTCGGATTATGTCCTGTTTTTTATCGGAACGGAAAACCGGATTACCCGTATTTCTCAATAATTCGCCGATATTCCCGGAATCCGGCCCGATAACGACTTTATGAAAGAGGAAGGCAAGCGGGATATTGACTGAGTTGAGTTGTCCTTTTCGTTGAATGAATATGACATTTGAAGCGGCCATGTAGTAAGGCAGGTCGCAATTGTCGATTAGTTCGTCATTGGCACCGGCGCGTAGCTTCATCACGCGGTTGAGCAAGGACATGAGCAGGTAGTATCCGGTTTTTGAGGCCCACCGCTTGAGGAAATTTCCGCCGTAATGGTTGTGCCGTGAGAAAGGGTAGAGGCGGGGGGCTAACAGTAACTTTTGTTTTTCGTTCCACGAACGGAAGGCTCCCAACACCATACGTATCTCTTCGCAGTTTCGGAATTCCCCGAAAGCAGTGACGATAAATGCTTCTTGTGGAAGTTGCAGGTATTGCCGTGCACGCTCTACGCTGATGTCCTCTTGGTAAGTATACTGATAGATGTGATGCAGGATGACGGCATTCCGGCTGTCGGGATGTTTGCCGACGAACTCCTCCAGACTGAAACGCCCCATGTGCACCACAACGTCACTTTGCGATTCGATGATGTCGTATGCCCGGCCGATAACTTCGTTGGCGTAATGGGGACGCACATTGTGGCGGGTATAGACAAAATGTGTCCCTCGCGAACGGAAGAACGCGATTCGTTCTTCCAGCCGGCGGACGATGCCGGGGTCGTCGCACATCCGGCCCACCACTTCTTCGGGCCATTGGAAATGGATGATGTCATAGGTCTTGTCAGACTCCCAGAATTCCTTTGTGGAACATCGCACGTCAACACCTGTCATTCGGATAGCATCACACAATACAGGTACGAACAGATTGCCCGCATCTCCGTTTTCTCTAAAGACGATGAGCGCTGTTATCGACGAACCGCTTGTATCTTCACTGTCATTCATGTTTTTCTCTTTTGATATTGATTCGCTTTGCTGTGCTACAAAGGTATGAAAAGATATGATAACTCTCTCTTTTTTCATGCCAAAATTGCTATGAAGCGGACAATAAAAAAATGCTGAACGGTTCTGTTTCTTCTATCAGCTTGATAATTTCTTTCGTAAGAGGGATTTTTTTCTCTTTTATATATTGTCCAAAGAAGACACAGACTTGTGTGTATTTGAGGGCACTGATGATACAGGGATTCGGTTGGAACCAACGGTGGAAAGTAGATGTGTCGATATTAAGATGTACACATAAGTCCATGACGGTCAAATGGCACGTCTCAAGTAATTTCTTTATTAACAAAATTTTTTTGTTATAAATCTGATTTACTATTTTGTTCTCTTCTTGCTCCGTTAGCGTGTAGTTACGTTTTTGTTTCATTGTCTGTATAAATAATTAGAATTAATGGTGCAAAGTTCTGATAAAAAAAGATATGTTGTGTTGCGTTTATGCGACATACGGAATAAAAAAAAATATTCACCTTTGCCTCCGTTTCTGTTAGAAGCTGAAATATAGGTAAATAACTACGATAATGAAGAAAGATCAGTATTTTAATTTGGAGGTAAATTTGTTGAATGACGACAATATTGCCGGTATGATGTTGGAGTTGGGAGCGGCAAACGCTCTCGGAGTTTATGTGATGTTGCTGTTGCATTTGCGCACGAAGGACAATTACGAAGCGTCATGCAGACCGCTGCCGTTGAAGGCCTTGGCCAAACGCTATGATGTGGATGTGGATTTGATAGGGAGGATACTCCGAGAGTTCGATCTTTTTGAGGTGGATGAGGAACGCCAAATGTTTCGCGCTCCTTATCTGGACAGGGTGATGAAAACATTGGAGGAAAAATGGCGGATAAATGCCGAAAACGGCAAAAAAGGCGGTCGTCCGAGAAAGACTAAAAAACGCGCTGAAACGCCCGCCGGCAAAGGCGGAAAATCGAATGAAACCCAAGAGAAGAGAGGAGAAGAGAACAAGAGTATTGTTCCTGTTGTGAACAACAGCAGCAATACAGCGGGCGAGGTGCCGGGAGATGCTGCTGTTGCTGCTGCTACGAGTGGGAAGGTGGCTGCTGAGGGTAAGAAAGTGGCTGCTGAGAGGTGCAAGGCATCTGTTGAAGGTCGAAAAGCGGTTGCTGCGAGTAAAAAGGCTGTTGGCGGGATGAAGATTGTTTCGGTGGACGAAGCCGGAGAGATTCCGTTGCAGCGAGTACTTCCGTGGGAGAAGTTGGTGGATCAGCTTGCCGCTTCCCGGTCGTACATGGAGTTGGCAGGTCAGCACTCGGGACTGGGGAAGCTGTTTCTCGAGCATCAGCAGCAGGTTATCGAACTTTTCAAACAGCATATTCTGCTCTACGGAAAAGGAGGTGAATTGCTGTTTCTTGAGGATGTCCGACGTTATTTTTCCAACTATGTCGCACCGGGGTCTACTACCTGCCGGATGTTGCGTGAAACGTTATTGTCGGTACTTCAGAAGGCGGGAAGCACAGCCGACAATCGTTTTGAAACTCTTTCAAACGGTCGGAGGATGTACTTGGGACACCTTATCCCGGACGATGCACCGCTGCGTCCGGATGCAGCCGCAGTGTGGGACGATGTGCGGAAGAAGTGGGGACATTAACCCCGGCTGTCAACGGACGTGAGGAGGGGGATCACACCTGTTTAACTCATGCTTTGCACTGGCTTTGCCCACGTTGCACATTGGCTTTGCCTACGCTTCGCGATAGCTTCGCCCACGCTTCGTGATAGCTCCGCGATAGTCCTCCGCTCACACTTTGCATCGTCCTCCGTCCCTACCTCTTTTGGATGCTTGCCTCCTAGTCGATAGTATTCCCATTCCCCTCCTTCGGGGGAAGGAGGGGTGGCTGAAAGCCGGGGTGGTAGGTGGATACACAATGCTGATAATAACCGACTTATGCATTCACCTACCACCTCCCCCTACGGGTACTCCTCCTTCCCGAAGGAGGAGAGTTGTAGATACCACCGACTTGTCAGCCTGTCTTTTCGGTCAGCCCTGACTGGGATATTGTTGATATATCAAACTTCCTGTAAACGATAAAATTAATTAGAAAAACAATGAGAAATTTTGCCAATTACCAAGTAGATATCCGCCACCGCACAAGTGGAGTTATCAAAACGATCTGTAATCAATGTCTACCTACGCGGCACAACAAGCGTGACCGTTCGCTGCGTGTCAACATCGACACCGGCCATTGCCACTGCTACCATTGCGGAGCCGACTTCTACGTCCCCGACGACACCGAAGAACGTGAGAAAGCAGAGCGCCAGGCGGCTCGTAAGCGTCGTGTGGCAGCCGTCGTCCCGCAACATTTTCAGCGTCCTGTGTTCGACGCCTCGAAAACCACCCTTTCCGACGCCACGGAACGTTGGCTGGTCGAAACGCGCTGTATCCCGCAATCCGTCATCGCCGAATTACGCATCACGGAACAGGAGGAATTTATGCCGCAGTTCGGCGCGAAGGAGCGTTGTGTCTGCTTCAACTATTTTGAAGGCGGGCAACTGGTGAACACGAAATTCCGCAGTGGGAAAAAGCATTTCAAAATGGTGCAGGGTGCCGAACTGATTCCTTACAACATCGACTCCCTTATCGGGCAAACTTCCTGCATCATCCACGAAGGCGAATTGGATGCAGCTTCCTCCATTGCCGCCGGATTCAAAGGCGTGATTTCCGTCCCGGCCGGTGCAAATTCCAACCTCTCATGGCTCGACCGTTTCATGGAAACCCACTTCGAGGACTTGGAAGAAATCATCATCGCCGTCGACACCGATTCCGCCGGAATCCGCCTGCGCGACGAACTTGTCAACCGCCTCGGTGCCGAGCGTTGCCGCGTGGTCGCCTACGGGCCGGACTGCAAGGACGCCAATGAACATCTCGTCAAATATGGCCTCGAAAGTCTCCGCATCGCTATCGAACAAGCGGTGGAAGTTCCCCTCGAAGGCATTTTCACCGCTGCCGACCTGCACGGCGACCTGCGGGCTCTTTTCGACAACGGCTTCGGTCCCGGTGCCGAAACGGGGTGGGAGGAAATGGACAAAATCTGTACCTACGAACGCCGCCGCAACATCATCGTCACCGGAACGCCCGGCGCGGGAAAATCGGAATGGGTGGACGAACTGGTACTGCGTCTCTGCCTGCGACATCAGTGGAAGATTGGCTTCTTCAGTCCGGAGAACATCCCTATCGTCTATCATCTCCGCAAACTGATTGAGAAACTTACCGGCCACCGTTTCCAGAACGGCTGCGGCATGACGGAGGGACTGCTGGCACGCTCCGAGGAGTTTCTCGCCGAGAACGTCTCCCATATCTCCCTGAAAGGCAATGCCACCCCCGACCGTGTGCTTGCCAAAGCCCGCGAACTCGTTGTCCGCCGTGGTTGCCGCATCTTTGTCTTCGACCCGCTCAACCGCTTCGACCACGAACCTGCACCGGGACAGACGGAGACGCAATATATCTCTAATTTGTTGAATAAATTTACGGAATTTGCCACGCAATATAACTGCCTCCTGATCCTCGTGGCCCACCCGCGCAAGATGAACCGCAACCCCACAACCGGGGCTACTCCGCGTGTGGAAATGTACGACATCAACGGCTCTGCCGACTTTTACAACAAGGCTGACTATGGAATTGTGGTGGAGCGCGACAAGGAAATCGGCATTACCCGTGTCTATGTGGATAAAGTGAAATTCAAGCATCTTGGCGTGGGCGGCGTGGCAACTTTCGTCTACGACCCCGTCAACGGGCGGTATCTCCCTTGCGAAGAATCTCACGACCCTGCCGTCCCGCCGGAGCAACGTGCCCGGAACACCGTCTATGACAGCTCTTGCTGGCTTCCAGAGAAGGAGCTGTTCTAAGGTTCTTCGAGTACTTCGACGATGAGCCGTACCTGTGCGGGGGTATATCGCCTGCTCCGTGGATTCATGCCGGTGGCCAACAGCCGCTCTTTGAGTCCCGGGGCGGCGTCTATCCATTCGTTGAAGCGCTCTACGGCGCTTTGCTGTGTGATGTTGGGGAGGTAGAGTGAGGCAAGTTCGCCTTTCCCGTAACTGCGGTATTGGAATGTTTTTTCTTCTTCCTCTGCGGGAAAATTATTGGGTTTTGCTTTCATTAATTCGGTGTTTAAAACGTGTTTATTATTGCTATAAAGTTACGCTTTTTTACCGATATGCGCAAATGCCAGGCATAGTTTTTTTTATCGGTTCTTCTTCAAATTTGCTGCGAATTTCATAAGTCGTCGCTATCCCCATTCCCCTCCTTCGGGGAAGGAGGGGTGGCTGAAAGCCGGGGTGGTAGGTGGATACACAATGTTGATAATAAACGATTTATGCATTCACCTACCACCTCCCCCTACGGGTACTCCTCCTTCCCGAAGGAGGAGAGTTGCAGATACTATCGACTATAAACTGTCTGGCTATTATTTTCCTAATTAACTTTGTTTCCAAATCTGATAAAGAGCTTTCAGTCTCTTTTATTTCCTATTTAATCTCTTTTATTCCCTCTCCAGTCTCTTTTAATCTCCTTTATTCTTTCTTAATCCGGTGTAACCCGGTGCAATCCGGCAAGTCGCCGGTGTCTTGCCGTATCTTTGTTTCACCAACAGAAAGGGAGAATGTCCTTCCTTTCGGAGAAAACAAAATTTTAAATTATGGCAACAGTAACTGTGGTGCGCTACAAGCGCAGAAAACGAATTGGAGATGAGAAGTCGCCAATGGTGTATGCTCTCAAACTCAAGTCCGGAGAGGCGAAAATCTATTCAATCGAGACGCTGGCGCGTGAAATCGAGTCAATCGGGTCGCTTTCGGTGGAAGACGTGTCGCACGTCATGAAATCTTTCGTCCGTGCGATGAAGAAGGTCTTGGTGGCAGGCGATAAGGTGAAAGTGGACGGGCTGGGGATTTTTTACACCACGCTGACCTGTCCCGGTGTGGAGCAGGAGAAGGACTGCACGGTGAAGAATATTTCTCGTGTCAATCTCCGTTTCAAGGTTGACAATTCGCTGCGCCTTGCCAACGACAGCACGGCGACTACGCGTGGAGGGGAGAATAATGTGTCGTTCGAGTTGTATACCGAGAAGAAGGCCGCTTCCGAAGGAGAAGGAGGTGGCTCCGGTTCCGAGGAGCCCGGCAAGGGAGAGGGCGGTTCCGGTGGCGGGGTGACTCCGGATCCGTCTATCTAGTTGATAACTAATTTATAAAAAATGAGAAGCGATGATTGACAAAATCTTAGATGTTGTATTGGAAATCCTGTTTTTCTTTCGCAGAAAGAGAAAAGGTAGAAGAATGAAAGGACAGGTTGATGAGGAAGATTGACCTGATTGTGATCCACTGTTCCGCCACCAGGGCGGACAGGGATTTCACGGAAGAAGATTTGGAGGTGTGCCACCGCCGCCGTGGTTTCAACGGTGTGGGGTATCATTTCTACATCCGTAAGAACGGGAGCATCAAGACGACGCGGGAGATTGAACGGATAGGTGCGCACGCCAAGGGACACAACCTGAATAGTATCGGTATTTGCTATGAGGGCGGCCTCGACTGCCACGGACGTCCTGCCGACACCCGCACTGAATGGCAGATTCATTCGATGAATGTACTCATCCTCACGCTGTTGCGCGACTATCCCGGTTGCCGCATCTGCGGACACCGGGACTTGAGCCCCGACCTGAACGGGAACGGGGAGATCGAGCCGGAGGAATGGGTGAAGGCTTGCCCGTGCTTCGACGTGACGAAGGAATGGAGGTAATCATCGGAGAATGTCATAGTAGACTTCTGTAACCTGCTGTGATACTCGCCGGCTATTGAAACGTTCCTGAATGGTGGACATAGCTGTGACTCCGTAATCTTCTTTCCATTCGGGATGATGAAGATAAGCCAAATAGCATTCTGCCAATTCTTCCGGTTTGCCGAAGTCTACTATTAACCCGCTTTGCTGGTGAGTGATAACCTCTTTGGTACCGTCTGTCGGGGTTACTACCAACGCTTTTTTCATTGCCATAGCTTCGAGCAGGGCAATGGAAAGTCCCTCCCATAAGCTGGGTAAGCAAAAAACATCGATAGCGTGCAATACATCCGGTACGTCACTGCGAAAAGGTGAGGTCCGGATGTGTTTTTCCATTCCATACAGGCGAATTGCTTCTTTAGTCTCTTCTTCCATGTCACCCTGACCCACTAATAGCGCCTTTATTCTTTTGTCTTTCTGCCGTGCAAGAGCGATACTCTTTACGAAGTCCAAAGGAGCTTTCTGCAAGGTGATCCTGCCCACAAAGCCTATCACGAAATCCTCGTCGGTAAACCCGAACTCGTTGCGGAGATTGCTGAACTCCCGGTGGGGGTTGAACTTTGTCAGGTTAATGCCGTTTTCTATGACGATCGAATGTTTTAATCCGAAAGTTTTCTGCCCGGTAATCCGGTTACTTTCCGAGACACAGATTACTTCTTTGCTCAACTTGCATATTATTTTTTCACTCCATGCCCGGAGACGTTTGATGAAAAACGACTGGTCTTGGTGAAAACTCCACCCGTGAACGGTATATACCATGGGGATGTGTAGCTTCCGGGCTATAAAAGCGACATTGGATGCGGCACGACTTCCGTGGGCATGGATCAGTTGTATGTTCTCTCTGAGAATCAGCTCTTTGATCTGCCGGGTGATGCGTACGTCAAATGGGTGAGAGGTGTTGACAACGTGGCACTTGACTCCTCTTTGTGTGAGCGCGTCAATCATTTGTCCGCCTGTGAATGATAGGACAATGGGATTGACACGGTTGTCGAATCCTGCTATGAGATCGAGGAGGTGAGACTCGCCACCACCTACCTGACCTTGTCTGATTACTTCTAATACATTAATTGCCATGCTCGGTATGTATAAATTTTTTGTTAACTCCTTTTAATTTGAACAGATTACTTGCAATGCCGAGCAGTAAGGACGGTAGCTGGAAGATTGCCCGTAAGAGTTGCTTGTTCAGTAAATGTCCGGGGATTGCCGTAAACAGTGCAAGAAATAAAGCAAAAGCGAGTATCCACCATTTAATGCTTGAATAGGGGGAAACCAGGGTGACTAGTATGGTGAAAAAAAATGTGCAGAAGATCAGGATGATACGGGGCAGCTGTGTCCATTGAAGAACTTTGTCGCAATAGTCTATATTGCCGCGCAGTAGCTCTTTTGGAAAGTCGGGAAGTGCCCGTACTAATGAGTCAAATTGGGCAGCTATCCAGCGTTTGCGCTGGTTTTTGATTCCTTCTTTCTTTTGGGTCTTTTCGTCTTTCACGTAGACGTGTTCCAGATATTCTATATGGATGCGCTGTTTAAGCAGGAGGGCTTCCATTTCCTTATCCTCTCCTGCCGTTTCGAGCAGGTGTATATGTTGGCGGAACCAACAGGCTTCCAATGCCATGCCTGAACCGATAAGGGCCGAAGACAGTCCGAGTGCGATGTGCCCGCTGCGGAATATTGAGTTGTTGATTTCTTCACTGGCCGCATCGAGAACGGCAATATCCGTATTGGTGTTTTTCGCGGTGCGGTGTGCCTGAACGGCTCTGGCTCCTGACTGAAAAACAGGGTTGAGTTCGGATAGAAAACTTGTACCGGCAGTATTGTCCGCGTCCATAATGACCACTGCGTCGTATGGTATGTCTGCGGTGGCGTTCATTGCCAGACTCATTGCTTTGGCTTTCGAACTGTCGGTATAGTCCGCTATCAGTAGGCGGACAGGCAATTGTCGCAGAGCTTCGTTCGTGCTTTCCTGCATCTGGTCGGAAATCACGATAATGTCATATAATTCCCGTGGGTAATCTTGCTGTAAGAAGGAATAAATGGCGGGGATAATGACCTTGTCTTCTTTATAGGCAGGAAAGAGCACAGCAAACTTGGTCCCGGGAGCCGTGCGAGGATAGATACGGGGGCGGCAGAACTTTGACGCTATGGCAAACAATAACAGGTAACCTGTGTTGAAGGCCAGGATTATGTAGAGTATAATTTCTGCAATGTGTAGTATGGTTATCATTTTTGTTCTTTTTTATGAGGAATACGGATGAATGCTGATATACCTTTTATGGTAGCCGTTAAGAGATCCGGCCGACCTTTTAATAAAAAAGACAGTCCGTTTTTTCCGGCAGCCAGCGTTGTCTGGTAAATGATAGAAAGCCAGCGGTTGCTCCCCTCCAGATTCCGCCAGGCATAGAGCAGGCGGTTACGCGTCAGATAGTAGGTGCGCAATTTGCTTAGCTGCCCGGTGCTTTGGCTTTCTTTGTGGAAAACAGTGCAACGCGGTTCGTACCATAATTCATAGCCGGCACGTGTTATATGGGTGCTCCAATCCAGTTCTTCATAATAAAGAAAGAATATTTCCGGCATCAGCCCTACTTTTTCAATCACTTCGCGTTTCACCAGCATAGCTGCCCCATGCAGATAAGGGGTGGGATGTGGGGTGTCGAATGTCCCGTTGTCCGGACAACCGAAACCTATGCCTGCATTGCGCAGTGTGATAGGGGTCAGTGGAGTGAACCCTGCGAATTGTATATTCTGAGGAGGAAAAGCGAAACGGATTTTGGGAGATACACCTCCTATTTCCGCACGGCTTTCGAGTCGCTCTATCAAAAAAGAGATTGTATCCTGTTCTATGTATGTGTCATTATTTATCAGAAAGATATATTTCCCTTTTGCTTCTCGGATGCCTATGTTATTGCCACCGGAGAATCCTTTGTTTTCATTGCTGCGGATAGCAATGACGGAGGGGTAGCGTTCACGTATTTTGGCAGCTTCGTCTTCACGTGATGCATTGTCTACCACGATCGTCTCATAACGTATGGAATGTATTTTATTTTGCAATGATTCTATCAGTTCACAGGTGTCTTTGAACCCGTTATAGCAGATCGTGATAAAGGATATCTCCGGAATATTGTTTGTCATATTTGCTCGTCGGTTTCTGGGGTGGATACTGATTGGGTGTTTTCTTCTTCACTGATACGCTTGTCTATATGCGGTGCGGCAAAACAGAGGGCAAAGCCTATATAGACAGGCAACTGGTTGGGATATTGCATCACATCATTGACATAGGCGGCTATAAAGAACCCTGCGTCCATGCAGAGCCAGGCCGCTACGAGTCCCCGCAGGCTTTTATTGCGTACCTTAAACATCAGTATCCAGGAGCACCAGGCGAAAAGGGTGCCGTGTATGCCGAGATAAAGAATCAGTCCGACAATCCCTGTTTCTACCCATACACTGACCAACCATGAATCAGGAGGATAGGGCATCTGCTCTTTTGAATTGAAATGGCCTGATTTAGACAGCCCGATACCGTAACCAATGGGTTTCTTTATCATCAATTCTTTCATCCTTTGTCGATTCTCGACACGCACATTGTAGGAGGCGTCTTCGGTTGGGTGGAAAGAAGAACGCATTTTATGGATGTATTGGTTGCCGCTTCCTATGTTAGTGAAATAGAAAAAACAAAAAACTCCGATAGAGACAAAGATGCCTGCCAACAGCGCTTTCCAATTTTTGGCCAAAATGGTTATCATCAGCATTCCGCCCATGATAACTCCCATGGCTGCTCTGGTTCCGGAGATTCCCACTCCGTAGAGCCCTCCCATTGCAATGCACAGAAAGTAGATGCGTTTCCATTTTGAGTCTACGAAAAATGCGCTAATGGTGAAAACTACGGTTGCCATAGCGCAATGTACGCCGTAATTTGCCGCATCTGTAAAGCAGGAGAAATAGCGGATGCCCGACCAGATGATATGGGTTCGGGCACCTCCCATTGAAAATAAAAAATAAAGGTCCTTGGAACTGAAACCATGGCTTTTCTGCCAATATCCTTTGATTGTAAATATGATGACGAATACAGACCATACGATCAGTAGCAGTTCGATGTCTTTTTTGGTACGAATGACTATCGGAACTATAAAGGCACATATCAGGCCTATGAGTGTATATGGGGTGATGTTGATATTCCATGCCTCCATTACATTGTTGGGATTCAGTAATTCCAGAAAATAGAATAGGAACCAGGCTACAAACAAATATGTCATTATGTTTCGTCCGGGCTTCCAGTTTGTTTGCTCGTCATTGTTAAGCTGTATCAGGCAAGTAGTCGTTAACAACAAGATAAGTATCATGGAAAAAAGACCTATCTTGATATTCATTATAATGTTTGCCGCAACCAGTGCAAACTGTGCGGCAAGCAGAATATGAAAAGTTACTATCCTGTTATTCATCGTCTTCGTCTTCTACTTCTTTGGCCTTATTCTTGAAGTTGAATATGATTTTTTCAGTTAATGATAATTGGCTGAGATGATAACCGATTTTACGTAATAACGTATACGGTGGCAGCTGACCGGTGAAATCTTCTACTGCTCCCCGTCCGGCATTGGTCAGGCAGATACGGAACGGAACATCTGTTGTTCCCAGCTGGACCATAAGCTGGTCACAAAGCTGTTTGTCGAATGTTTTCCAACCATGATTCGCCGAAGCTATCAGGATGTTGGCATTGGCATCGTGCAACAGTGCACTGGGTATGCTGCTCTCCGATAACGGCGGATAGGCAACTATCAGGATGTCTTCTCCTTGTAAAGTGTAGAAGTCTGTGATGTTCTTAGCTAACAAATATTGAGTGGAATTGGTGTTGAAATCCACTCCGTGGGTGATAAATCTTGTATTCAACATACGGCTTTGCATATATCCGCAGACAAGGTTGCCTATTGTTTCTTCATCGGAATCTTCATTGATACTGAACAAATTGATGATGAATACACCCGGAGATTTTCGTTTGCCCAAAAAACGAAGCAGCGAATTGGTCAGCTCACTTGCGGAATGTTGCACGTAGGTCTTGGTCAGTCCTCCGTAGCGGGAAGTCGAAAGGCTGGGGACAGCACCTACCACTTTATATCCCGTCACTCGCTTGGTGCGATCGGCATCCCGCAATGTTCTGTCAAGCATTTCTATTAGCAGCAATAAGGCAACAATTATTAAAAAACTGCCTATACACGCAGCTATGATGATTTGCTTCCGGTTAGTTGAATGGGGCGAGATCGGATAGGTCGGTTCATTCAGCACCTTCAGTGTAGCGGAGGTCATTTCCAGATTTTTCTTTCTTAATAAGGCCTCGTTATAGCTGTGCAATACGGTTAGATAGTTGCGCTCGGTAAAGTTAATCATACGCTCTTTCTGTTTGATCGTAGTACCTACCGGTGCAAAGAATACGTATCGCTCGTTCAGCTCTTGGCGCGAGTTCTGTGCAATTAGCAGTTCGGCTTTGGCCTTTTCATATAACAGGGTTTGTTCGAGCCACTGGTCGATGATGTTTGTTCGCAAAACACCTTCTTTGCTGTATTTATGTCCTACATAGGCATCTGTCAGTTCGCTTAGCTCTTTTTTAAGTTCACTCAATCGCTTCTTGTTGTTATTGAGAGCAGTAATGTCTTTATTATTGGAATCGGACATTGCTTCGACCTCCGAGATTCTTCCTGTTATATCGGAAGCTTCTTTTATTTTTCCGACAAACTCCATGTTTTTAATTATCTGTTTGGCGTTGCTGTCCATGTGCCGTTCTAATTCGTCGAGCATGGACCTGCTGCTGTTTAATGCAAACATTGCGTCCTGCTCTCTCAATGCGTATTCTTTGTTGATAGCGGCTATTTCCTTCGTTTCATCAAGATAATTGATGACGCGTTTTTCTACGTTGTATTTAGTTAAGTCTTCTTCTTCTGTACTAAGTTTCTTCCCGATCCTTTTCAGTTCTTCATCAAAGTATTTGATAACTTTGTCGGTCTCTCCATAACGGATACGGCGATATTCTTCCACAAACTCATCCATTAAGATACTTACTGTGTTGTATGCGATACCCGGGTCGCTGGATGAGTAGCTGATGTCCAGCAGATCGCTGGTCAGGCGGCGCTGTACTTTTATATTTTTCAGGGCATTATAGCTATAAAACGGATGAATATAGTAAAACAGGCCGTAAATATAGTTCTCTTTATGCGGCCGCATATATTTTTCCAGATTGGAGACTGTTTTGTCTTCGCTTGATTTGTCTATCAGCTTTAGAATTTCATTCCCGTTCGGACTGTTTTTTAAATGGTTATATGTGGTGGTATAACTGGAAACAGTAATACCATTGGTTTCCCTGTCCGGATTTCCTTGGATAAGAACTCTGGCAAATAGTCGCAGGCACACTCGTTTTAGTGTACTTTCAGCTTGCATGATACTGATCAGATTGTCCATTGAATTTTGTACGGTAGCCCAGTCTGTCCGCTTGTCACTTTCCAGATTATATCCTGAAGCGACCCCGGTGTACAGAGTGGCCTTTACATCATATCCGCCCTGCATGTGGCGTGTATAATAGATGACTGATAGAGTGAAGAGGGTGGTTCCAATCAGCAATAACCACCGGTGGCGGAATAAAGTCTGTATGGTAGAGATAACAAAATTCATATCTTCTGTTTTTATTTTCGTATAATGGGGGTACGTGAAATAACCTCGAGTATCATCAGGCTTTTTGTTAACTCATATTTACTCTTTTCGTATGCTTCACGGGCTTGTGACTGTCTTTCTTTATCTGTTGACAGATCGGCCGATTCTATGGTTCCGTTGGCAAAGTTCTTTTCGGATATTTCGTATTGTACATTGGCAAGAATCAGGCTTTCACTTTTCATTTGAAGAACTCTTATCTGCGAAGTGGCCATGGCATACATCTCAATAATGTTTTTCTTAATCTCATCGTATTTGATCTCCTGCTCCAGTTGCGCGCTTTTCAGTGTAAGCCTTTGTCGGCTGACACGTCCTTTGAGATCAAATAAATCATTTAACGGAATGCTGACACCTGCCCCCAGCGTATAACCGTTTTGTGCCTGAGTAGAATAGGTGAGGTAGGGAGCTATCGCCACATCTGTATAGGTAGATTCGTTGCCGAACATACCATATTGATAACTTCCCCTCAAACTGAAGAAGCCGAGAAATGCCCATTTTTCCTTTTGTAATAATTTACGCTCTATTGCTGTTTTAGCGTCTGCCAACTCATAGATAGGATTGTTTTTGGCATTTTCGAATAGAACGGACAGGGGAGGAAGATCTATCTTACTATAATCTTCGTCATTCAGTTGAGAATAGTCGCCGATTTCTTGCGCAACTACACGGGGGGTAGAGGCAAACAAAAGTAGTAATCCCGAAAAAAGATATATAAATTGCTTCATAAAAAAATCATATTATTTGCTCTTGCTGTGTTATAGCTTGCGCAAATATAAGGATTAATTTTATTTATGAGCAGTCTTTTATTATCTATTTTGCAATCTTTCTTGTTAATTGTGCGCGGATTACCGGTTAAAATGCCTCCGTCATATTGAAATAGAACAAATTCTGTTTGTTCACCATGTCTCTGCCGTAGTCGAGACGCACATTCATACGGGGTTGGACTTCGATGCGTAACCCCAGTCCGAGGTTAGGAAGCACACCTTCTATCTTGCCAGGCGTAGGACCCATGAATCCGCATCCTCCCCATGCTACATAACCTACATGATTCAGCATTCTTTTCACCCACGTGCTTTTGTCCGTGTTTATCATCTGACGATATTCAGCCATTATTACATGAGAGGACTTGTCGCGAAACTGTCCCATATAATATCCGCGAAGATCAAAAGGGGTTCCGCTGAGTGCATATTTCGTCAGTGGAACATCTCCGAAGACGTTCTTAGTCTGTACCGTCCAGGCAACCACCTTGCGTCTGCCGACAGTCTTATATTGACGGTAATCGATCTCTAAACGGTAAAAATTGTCATCACCTCCGAATACTTTGCTATACATCATTCCGCGAAAATCAAGATATGTTCCCCGGTAAGCATTTGCCGGAACATCACGTGTGTCGTACGTCAATAAGAATCCGAGCCCCGAACTGAAATTTGTGTATCCGTGCTCTGTCCCTCCGGCTGCAATATACGAAGGTTGCTCGATCATTCCGGCGGCGGGTTTCGTGATCTTATCATAATTCAAATCAATCTGAGGGCCTGCAAAGAAGTTGCTTTTTCCCAGACGGAACAGAAACCACGGATTCACCTGAATGCCGCTGTAACGGTATTCGCTGGTGTCTTCTCCGCGAGGATAGTCTTTGTTGGTGCTATATCCGATGCCATAGAAGTTCTCAATCGTATTTTTGTAGGAGAAGGTACCGAAGATACGGAAACGGTCACCTTTGAAGAAAAGCTGCGGCTTGGTCATCAGGTTCAGACCGCCTTTAAACATCAGGGCAATCGCCATAGGGACGATCGAACGCCGTTGGGTAGTATCGCTGGGATTCATCCGGAATGTCATTAAAGCGCTACCACCTACCAACAAGCCAAAATCAGGTGTGTAACTGGGACCGCCCAATATATTATAGTGAAGATTTCTCTTGGCTACACGTTCACGTCGTAGTTCACGTTTGGAAAGGGTGGGAGTGGTATCTGTCGGGAGAATTTCACCAGCAGACATTGAATTCATAGAACCTTGCACTTCGTCGTTTTTTACTATCGTGCGATCTGTTTGGGCTAATGTAAAGCTGATGGGCAGAACTGCCAACCACATACCTATTATATATCTTTTCATATTCTTTCTTGGAATCTGACTGCAAAGAAAACGCTTTTATTTCGATTAGTTTTCATCTTCATAGATAATAAATCTAAAAAAGAATTGTATTTTTGCCAAATAATATATGTAAAACCAATTTGCCAATATGCTAATATCCGGTGCGGCAAACATAAACACGACACGTCTATCTATTAGCATACCGGCAAAGTAACTTAACGAATTATCTATAATGAATAAACGAATCTTACCAGTTTTTGTTTTCTGTGCCCTCTGCTACTCGGCACAGGCGCAAAACGCGAAAGGAGGCATCAGTGACGCTATGATGCAGCAAATCAAACAGAGTTACCAGAATACGTCTGCCGACAAAGCTATCCGCAACGCTATCGGCAGCAACGACATCCGCAAACTGGCTCTCAACCAGGATAATATGAAAGGTATGGATACGCACTTTTCAGTTAAAGTGAACTCCAAAGGTATCACGAACCAGAAATCATCCGGACGTTGCTGGCTCTTTACGGGGCTGAACGTGATGCGTGCCAAAGCGATTGACAAGTATCATCTGGGTTCTTTTGAGTTCTCTCAGACTTATCCTTTTTTCTTCGACCAACTGGAGAAAGCGAACCTTTTCTTGCAAGGTATCATCGACACCAGTGACAAACCGATGAACGACAAAATGGTGGAATGGCTTTTCCGTAATCCTCTGAGTGACGGCGGAACTTTCACCGGTGTAGCCGACATTGTAAGTAAATATGGTCTTGTACCCAAAGATGTAATGCCGGAAACGAACAGTAGTGAAAATACTTCCCGCATGGCCGGTCTGATCACCCTGAAGCTTCGCGAACAGGGGATTCAGCTTCGCGATATGGCTGCTAAGGGCGCTAAACCTGCTGCTCTGGAGAAAACGAAAACTGAAATGCTCGGCACTATCTACCGGTTGCTCGTTCTGAACTTGGGCGTTCCTCCCACAGAATTTACATGGACTGAGTATAATGCCCAAGGTAAGCTTGTTTCTACCGAAAATTATACCCCGTTGTCTTTCTTGAAGAAGTATGGTGACGAAAACCTCATCAGCAACTACATTATGCTAATGAACGATCCCAGCCGCGAATACTACAAATGCTACGAAATCGACTATGACCGCCACCGTTACGACGGCAAGAACTGGACATACGTCAACCTACCCGTTGAAGATATCAAGGAAATGGCAATCGCCTCTCTGAAAGACAGTACGATGATGTATTTCTCTTGCGATGTCGGCAAATTCCTCAACTCCGACCGTGGCTTGCTGGATGTTAAAAACTACGACTACGAATCTCTCATGGGCACCACTTTCGGCATGGACAAGAAAGAACGTATCCAAAGCTTTGCCAGCGGCTCAAGTCACGCCATGACTCTTATGGCGGTTGACCTCGATGAAAATGGAAAACCGACCAAATGGATGGTTGAGAATAGTTGGGGACCTGCTTCCGGTTATCAGGGGCATCTTATCATGACTGACGAATGGTTTGACGAATATATGTTCCGTCTGGTGGTTGAAACGAAATATGCGTCTTCCAAAATACAGGAAATACTCAAGCAGAAACCGATTCGTCTCCCTGCCTGGGACCCGATGTTTGCCGGAGAAGAATAGTCTTTTTCTTCTTTTTGAGAACAAAAGAAAGGCACTCTAAAGAATATTGTGTGCGACCACGAAAGGAATTGCGGATATTTTTCCGTAATTCCTTTCTTTTTTCCTCACGAATCCCAATCTTATTTATTACTTTTGCGGCAAATTTATGAAACCATTATTTTATATAGCATGGCAAATGTAATAAAGTTACGTAAAGGCCTTGACATAAACCTGAAAGGTAAAGCTGCTGAAACGTACGCAACAGTGAAAGAACCGGGATTTTACGCACTCGTACCCGATGATTTTCCTGGAGTGACGCCGAAGGTAGTCGTAAAAGAGCAGGAGTATGTGATGGCTGGTGGACCCTTGTTTATCGACAAGTATCATCCTGAAGTGAAATTTGTTTCGCCCGTGAGTGGCGTGGTGACGAGTGTTGAACGTGGTGCTCGCCGCAAGGTGTTAAACATCGTAGTAGAGGCGGCTGCCGAACAAGACTACGAAGAATTTGGAAAGAAGAATGTTGCCTCAATGGATGCTGATGCTGTGAAAACCGCTTTGTTGGAAGCCGGTATTTTTGCGTTTATCAAACAACGTCCTTATGACATCATCGCCGACCCGACGGTTACCCCGAAGGGAATCTTCGTATCTGCATTCGATACCAATCCGCTGGCTCCCAACTTCGAATTTGCTTTGAAAGGAGAGGAAGCAAACTTCCAGACCGGACTCGATGCTCTCGCCAAAATGGCAAAAACTTACCTGAGTATCAGCGTAAAACAAAATGCTACTGCACTGACTCAGGCTAAGAACGTTACAATTACTGCATTCGAGGGACCGAACCCTGCCGGTAACGTAGGTGTTCAAATCAATCACATCGCTCCTGTATCCAAAGGTGAGACTGTGTGGACGATCGACCCGCAGGCAGTTATCTTTATCGGCCGTCTCTTTAATACAGGCCGTGTGGATTTCACCCGTACAGTAGCTGTGACTGGTTCCGAAGTGTTGAAACCTGCTTACTGCAAACTTCAGGTAGGTGCGTTGCTGACTAACGTATTTGCCGGAAATGTAACGACAGGCAAGGATCTGCGCTACATCAGTGGTAATGTGTTGAGCGGAAAACAGGTATCACCGAACGGATTCCTGGGAGCTTTCGACAGCCAGCTGACTGTAATTCCCGAAGGTGACGACATTCACGAAATGCTTGGTTGGATTATGCCGCGTTTCAACCAGTTCAGTGCCAACCGCTCTTATTTTAGCTGGTTAATGGGCAAAAAAGAATATACGTTGGATGCCCGCATCAAAGGTGGCGAACGTCATATGATTATGTCAGGTGAATACGACAAGGTATTCCCAATGGATATCTTGCCCGAATATCTGATTAAAGCTATCATCGCCGGTGATATTGACCGTATGGAAGCGTTGGGTATCTACGAAGTGGCTCCCGAAGACTTCGCTCTTTGCGAATTCGTCTGCTCTTCGAAAATGGAACTGCAACGTATCGTCCGTGCCGGACTCGACATGCTCCGTGCTGAAATGGCATAAATCAATGCCCGCATGGCAAATCGTAAATTGTAAATCGTAAAATAGTAAATATATTAATGAAAGCGTTAAGAAATTATCTCGATAAGATAAAGCCGAACTTTGAAGAGGGCGGCAAATTCCACGCATTCCAGTCGGTGTTCGACGGCTTCGAAACATTCCTGTTCGTGCCCAGCAAGACTGCGAAAACGGGAACGCACATACACGACGCGATCGACAGCAAACGTATCATGTCGATTGTGGTTATTTCGTTAGTACCGGCGTTGCTGTTCGGTATGTACAACGTAGGTTATCAGCATTTCACTCATACAGGTGCCACAGGCAGCTTCTTCGAAATGTTTATCTACGGATTCCTGGCAGTGTTGCCGAAAATAATCGTATCTTATGTAGTAGGTCTGGGCATTGAGTTCATCGTAGCTCAATGGAAGAAGGAAGAAATTCAGGAAGGATTCCTCGTTTCGGGTATCCTGATCCCGATGATTGTTCCGGTTGACTGTCCGTTGTGGATTCTCGCCGTAGCTACTGCATTTTCTGTTATCTTTGCGAAAGAGGTATTCGGTGGTACAGGTATGAACATTTTCAACGTAGCGTTGATTACTCGTGCATTCCTGTTCTTCGCTTATCCGACCAAGATGTCCGGTGATGCCGTTTGGGTATCCGGCGACACTATTTTCGGTATGGGACAGGCGGTAGACGGACTTACGGTTGCCACTCCTCTGGGATTAGCTGCAACGACAGGTACTGTGCCTGAGTTCAGCATGGATATGGTGACAGGTCTGATTCCCGGTTCTATCGGTGAAACAAGCGTGATCGCTATTCTGATTGGTGCCGTTATCCTTTTGTGGACAGGGGTTGCTAGTTGGAAGACTATGATTTCTGTGTTTGTCGGTGGTGCATTCATGGCTTGGGTGTTCAACGCAATCGGCATGGAAAACAATACAATGGCGCAAATGCCTTGGTACGAACACCTCGTTCTCGGTGGTTTCTGCTTCGGTGCCGTGTTTATGGCTACCGACCCTGTTACTTCCGCACGTACGGAAAGAGGTAAGTATATTTTCGGATTCCTGATTGGTGTCATGGCGATCGTTATCCGTGTTCTGAACCCGGGTTACCCCGAAGGTATGATGCTCGCTATCCTGTTAATGAACATCTTCGCACCGCTGATTGACTACTGTGTAGTACAGGGAAATATCAGTCGCCGCGAGAAACGTGCTATCAAGTCTAACCAATAAATACCGAATGAAAATGAATACGAATAGTAATAGTTATACTATCATTTATGCTTCGGTAATGGTTGTTATCGTGGCATTCCTGCTGGCATTCGTTAGCTCTTCATTGAGAGAAACACAAAACAAGAATGTGCAGTTGGACACTAAAAAGCAGATTCTTGCTGCATTGAACATTAAGAATGTAGAAGATGCGGATGCAGAATATCAGAAATATGTAAAAGGTGATATGCTGATGAACGTAGACGGTACGCTGACTGAAAATACTGGCGAATTTGCTACCAACTACGAGAAAGAAGCAAAAGAACAACAACGTCTGCACGTATTTGTGTGCGAAGTGGACGGCCAGACTAAATATGTTGTTCCTGTTTACGGTGCCGGTCTTTGGGGCGCTATCTGGGGATACATCGCGCTGAACGAAGATAAGGATACTGTTTACGGTACTTACTTCTCTCATGCTAGTGAAACTCCGGGGCTGGGTGCTGAAATTGCTACCGAACATTTCCAGAATGAATTCGTAGGCAAGAAAACATTGGAAGACGGTTCTATCGCTTTGGGAGTTGTAAAGAATGGCAAGGTAGAGAAACCTGAATATCAGGTGGACGGTATTTCGGGTGGTACAATTACCTCAGTAGGGGTGGACGCTATGTTGAAAGCTTGCCTGGGCAGTTATATGAGTTTTTTAACTAAATAATTAAGGAGGAGATATAAAGAATATGGGACAATTGTTTTCAAAGAGAAATAAAGAAGTATTCTCTGCTCCGTTGGGAATAGATAATCCGGTTACCGTACAGGTGCTAGGTATCTGTTCTGCACTTGCTGTTACCGCAAAACTGGAGCCTGCCATTGTAATGGGACTTTCGGTAACAGTGATTACAGCTTTTGCTAATGTCGTTATTTCATTGCTTCGCAAAACCATTCCTAATCGTATACGTATCATCGTTCAGTTGGTTGTGGTAGCTGCTTTGGTAACTATCGTGAGTGAAGTTCTGAAAGCGTTTGCTTATGATGTAAGCGTGCAACTTTCTGTTTATGTAGGTTTGATTATTACCAACTGTATTCTTATGGGACGTCTGGAAGCATTTGCCATGCAGAACGGTCCTTGGGAGTCTTTCCTTGACGGTGTCGGTAATGGTTTGGGATATGCCAAGATTCTGGTAATCGTGGCTTTCTTCCGCGAATTGCTTGGTTCGGGTACACTGCTTGGTTTCAATATATTGAACTACGAACCTATTCAAAACACCGGATACATTAACAACGGTTTGATGTTGATGCCGCCTATGGCATTGATTATTGTAGCTTGCATTATCTGGTACCAACGTGCGCGCCACAAAGAGTTGCAAGAAGAAAGTAATTAATAATTCAAGATTCAAAAAAGAATTATGGAACATTTATTAAGTTTATTCGTCCGCTCTATCTTTGTGGACAACATGATATTCGCATTCTTCCTGGGTATGTGTTCATACCTGGCCGTTTCGAAGAATGTGAAGACTGCCGTAGGACTGGGTATCGCCGTAACTTTTGTGTTGCTGGTGACGCTTCCGGTGAACTACTTGTTGCAAACTAAGGTGCTGGCTGCCAACGCTATCATTGAAGGTGTCGATCTTAGTTTCTTGAGTTTTATTCTTTTCATTGCCGTTATTGCCGGTATTGTGCAATTGGTGGAAATGGTGGTGGAACGTTTCAGCCCGTCGCTGTACGCTTCACTGGGTATCTTCCTGCCGTTGATTGCCGTTAACTGTGCTATCATGGGTGCTTCTCTGTTTATGCAGCAACGCATCAATCTCGGTCCGAGTGATCCGAAGTATATTGGTGATATCTGGGACGCACTTTCTTATGCACTCGGTTCCGGTATCGGTTGGCTGCTGGCTATCGTAGGTCTGGCTGCTATCCGTGAGAAAATGGCTTACTCTGACGTTCCTGCTCCGTTGAAGGGCTTGGGTATCACGTTTATCACAGTAGGCCTAATGGCAATCGCATTTATGTGTTTCTCTGGTTTGAACATCTAAAAAGAAAGGAATAAGACAATGGATATGAATTTAATATTAGCGAGCATTGGGGTATTCCTTGTGGTTATTCTGCTGCTTGTTGTTATCCTGTTGGTTGCCAAAAATTTCCTGGTACCGTCAGGTAACGTGAAACTGACAATCAACGGTGAAAAGGAATTGGAAGTGGCTTCCGGTTCTACTTTACTGAATACGCTGTCTGTCAACGGGATATTCCTGTCATCCGCTTGTGGTGGTAAGGGCTCTTGCGGACAGTGCAAATGCCAGGTGCTTGAAGGTGGCGGTGAAATCCTGCCTTCCGAAGTTCCTCACTTTAGCCGTAAACAGCAGCAAGACCATTGGCGTCTGGGCTGTCAGGTGAAAGTGAAAAGTGATATGTCTATCAAGATTGACGAGTCTGTGCTCGGTGTGAAAGAGTGGGAGTGTGAAGTTATCTCCAACAAGAACGTGGCTACATTTATCAAAGAGTTCATCGTTGCTCTGCCTAAGGGTGAACACATGGACTTCATCCCCGGTTCTTATGCACAGATCAAGATTCCTAAATTCTCAATGGACTATGACAAGGATATCGATAAGAGCCTGATTGGTGACGAATATCTGCCTGCATGGGAGAAATTCGGTCTGTTGGGCTTGAAGTGTAAGAACGATGAGGAAACAATCCGTGCTTACTCTATGGCCAACTATCCGGCAGAAGGTGACCGTATCATGTTGACTGTACGTATCGCTACTCCACCGTTCAAACCGAAAGAACAAGGTCCCGGATTTATGGATGTAATGCCGGGTATCGCTTCTTCTTATATCTTCACGCTGAAACCGGGTGACAAGGTTATTATGAGCGGTCCTTATGGAGATTTCCACCCAATCTTGGATTCTAACAAGGAAATGATGTGGATTGGTGGTGGTGCCGGTATGGCTCCGTTGCGTGCACAAATCATGCACTTGACGAAGACACTGCACGTTACCGATCGTAAGATGTCTTACTTCTACGGTGCCCGTGCGTTGAACGAAGTATTCTATCTGGAGGACTTCCTGCAAATCGAAAAAGACTTCCCGAACTTCACATTCCATTTGGCACTTGACCGTCCGGATCCTGCTGCTGATGCTGCCGGTGTGAAGTATACTCCGGGATTCGTTCACAACGTAATCTATGAAACTTACCTGAAGAATCACGAAGCTCCTGAAGATATTGAATATTATATGTGTGGTCCTGGCCCGATGTCGAAAGCTGTTGAAAAGATGCTTGATGACCTTGGCGTTCCAGCCCAGAACTTGATGTTCGATAACTTCGGAGGATAATCTTCGAAAAATACCCTCCGGTTGGGAAACTACCGGAAAGGTTATATAAAAACAGGGCGGGAAATCTGAATGCTGATTATGCTTCTCAGATTTCCCGCCTTCTTTTGTGTCTTTTCGGGATGTATTTGGTGAATTTTATGTCAGTTTTGAAGATAGTTATCTGTTTTTGCATCTACTTATCTATTAATTTTGTACTTTTGACTACATAATAGTTCCCTAAATACATTTTGTTATGGAATATCATCGTATTTCTTTTATTCACGACGACACGGAGTATTCGTTTATCAAAGCTATGAATGCAGGTTTAACCGGATATGATCTGATGAAAGCCTGTCGGGTAGAAGTTACGATTTATATGAAGGAGAATAACCTGAAAGGTCGCTATATACTGACTGGAATGGCTAAAGTTTGACCGTCTTTTTGTCTTCATACTCTTACTCTTTTTGTATCTTTGCCACATGTTAGAGAAAAATGAGATTATACAATCGGTTCTTCGTAACTTGAGGATCGAGGAGTTGAACCCGATGCAGGAAGCATCGCTGGAACAAGCTACAGGAAAAAAAGACGTCATACTGTTGTCACCGACAGGATCAGGTAAGACTTTGGCTTATCTGCTGCCATTATTGCTCACTTTGAAAACGGATGACGGTAGTGTGCAGGTATTAATCTTAGTACCTTCACGCGAGCTGGCTTTACAGATAGACAGTGTATTTAAGGCAATGGGTACTTCTTGGAAAACTTGTTGTTGTTATGGTGGGCACCCTATTGCTGAAGAAAAAAAGAGTATTCTAGGCAATCATCCTGCTATTATTATTGGTACTCCGGGACGTATCACCGATCATTTGTCCAAGGGAAACTTCAATCCCGAAACGATCCATACACTGATTATTGATGAATTTGACAAATCACTGGAATTTGGCTTCCATGATGAAATGGCGGAGATTATCACACAACTTCCGGGATTGAAGAAACGTATGCTGCTTTCAGCTACCGATGCAGAAGAAATTCCTCAGTTTACAGGATTGAACCGCACAGTGAAACTGAATTTCCTGCCGGATGCTTCTGAAGAACAGGAATCCCGCCTGACATTAATGAAGGTGATTTCTCCCTCGAAAGACAAGATTGATACTTTATATAATTTGCTTTGTACACTGGGAAGCAGTTCAAGTATTGTTTTCTGTAATCATCGGGATGCGGTAGACCGGGTACATAAGCTTCTGGCTGAAAAGAAGTTATTTGCCGAACGTTTTCATGGTGGCATGGAGCAGCCGGACCGTGAACGTGCTTTGTATAAATTCCGTAACGGTAGTTGTCATGTGCTTATCTCTACGGACCTCGCTGCCCGTGGGCTGGATATACCGGAAATTGAGCATATCATTCATTACCACCTTCCTGTGAACGAAGAAGCCTTCACGCATCGTAACGGACGTACCGCGCGTTGGGATGCAACCGGAACTTCTTATCTGGTGCTTCACGCTGAGGAAAAACTTCCGACTTATATCCCGGATAATATAGAAACAGTGGCATTACCGGAAAATGCTCCTCGTCCTCCTAAATCTGTCTGGACTACTGTATATATAGGTAAAGGAAAGAAAGAAAAATTAAGCCGGATAGATATTGCCGGATTCTTATATAAAAAAGGAAATTTGGCTCGTGAAGATGTAGGGGCTATTGATGTAAAAGAGCATTATGCATTTGTTGCCGTTCGTCGGGCTAAGGTGAAACAATTGCTGAATTTGATCCAAGGAGAAAAGATCAAAGGAATGAAGACAATTATCGAAGAAGCGAAGTAGAAAAAAAACTTTTTCTTTATAAATATTCATTTTTATCTCATTTCTCTTTCACTTTATAATTTATTGATTTTATAGAGTGATATTTTCGACTTTTATTCTTAACTTGATATGTATAGATAACAATATGGTGTATATATCCTGTATAAACCAATAAAAAGTAAGAGAAATCTGCTATAAAATAGTATTTTTATAAGGAAAGATTTGTACGCCGAAAATAAATTCGTAAATTCGCAAAGTCGAAAGACAAAAAGTAACGAAATTGTTAAACCAAAAACAAACTTCAAATGAAAAAGCATAATTTCAATGCAGGACCTTCCATTCTTCCGCGTGAGGTGATAGAGGATACAGCGAAGGCTATTTTAGATTTCAACGGCTCTGGTTTATCTCTGATGGAAATCAGCCACCGTGCCAAAGACTTCCAACCTGTGGTTGACGAGGCAGAGGCATTATTCAAGGAATTACTCAATATCCCCGAAGGTTATTCGGTTTTGTTCCTGGGTGGAGGTGCTAGTATGGAGTTCTGCATGGTGCCCTATAATTTCCTCGAAAAAAAAGCAGCTTATTTGAATACCGGTGTATGGGCAAAGAAAGCAATGAAAGAAGCCAAAGGTTTTGGTGAAGTTGTAGAGGTTGCCTCTTCAGCCGAAGCTACATATACTTATATCCCGAAAGATTACACAATCCCTGTTGATGCAGATTATTTCCATATCACTACAAATAATACAATTTACGGTACGGAATTGAAGAAAGACCTCGATTCTCCGGTTCCAGTGATTGCCGATATGTCTTCTGATATTTTCTCACGTCCGATTGACGTTTCCAAATACATCTGTATCTATGGTGGTGCGCAGAAGAATTTGGCTCCCGCAGGTGTTACATTTGTTATCGTAAAGAATGACGCACTAGGTAAAGTTTCCCGCTATATCCCGACAATGTTGAACTATCAGACTCATATTGATAGTGGCTCTATGTTCAACACTCCTCCGGTAGTACCTATTTATGCTGCTTTGCAGACTCTTCGTTGGATTAAAGCTCAGGGTGGTGTGAAGGAAATGGAACGCCGTGCTATTGAAAAGGCTGATATGCTGTATGCAGAAATTGACCGTAATAAATTGTTCGTAGGTACTGCTGCCAAGGAAGACCGTTCACGCATGAATATCTGTTTTGTAATGGCTCCTGAATACAAAGATTTGGAGGCAGACTTCTTGAAGTTTGCAACAGAAAAAGGTATGGTAGGTATTAAGGGACACCGTTCCGTAGGTGGTTTCCGTGCTTCATGCTACAATGCTATGCCGAAAGAGAGCGTTCAGGCTTTGATTGACTGCATGCAGGAATTTGAAAAACTTCATTAATAATATTGTCACCACAGATTACACAGATTGGCACAGATATTTCTAAATTCTGTGAGAATCTGAGTAATCTGTGGTGAGTTTTTATAAACAGAATTTGATTATGAAAGTACTTGTAGCTACTGAAAAACCGTTTGCAAAGATTGCAGTAGACGGTATCCGTAAAGAAATTGAAGCGGCCGGATATGAGCTTGTTTTGCTTGAAAAATATACAGATAAGGCTCAGTTGTTGGATGCAGTGAAAGATGCTAATGCGATTATTATCCGTAGTGATATTATTGATGCAGAAGTGTTGGATGCTGCGAAAGAGTTGAAGATTGTGGTTCGTGCCGGTGCAGGATATGATAATGTTGACTTGGCTTCCGCTACTGCTCACGACGTTTGTGTGATGAATACTCCGGGACAGAACTCTAATGCTGTTGCCGAACTGGCTTTGGGTATGATGATTTATGCTGTCCGTAACTTCTATAACGGTACTTCCGGTACGGAATTAATGGGCAAGAAATTGGGTATCCATGCTTACGGAAACGTAGGTCGCAATGTAGCCCGTGTTGCTAAAGGCTTCGGAATGGAAGTTTATGCATACGATGCATTCTGCCCGAAAGAAGTAATCGAGAAAGACGGAGTGAAAGCGCTTGATTCTGCTGCAGAACTTTACAAGACTTGCCAGTTTGTTTCTCTGCACATCCCGGCAACTGCCGAAACAAAGAACTCTATCAACTATGCTTTGCTGAAAGACATGCCGAAAGGCGCTATGCTAGTGAATACTGCCCGTAAGGAAGTAATTAATGAAGCAGAACTTATCAAATTAATGGAAGACCGTGCAGACTTCAAATACATTACGGACATTATGCCTGCTGCTAACGCTGAATTTGTAGAAAAGTTTGCCGGACGTTATTTCTCAACACCGAAGAAAATAGGTGCACAGACTGCCGAGGCAAATATCAATGCCGGTATTGCTGCAGCTCAACAGATTGTCGGTTTTCTGAAAGACGGTTGTGAGAAGTTTAGAGTAAACAAATAATATTCAGAATGAGGAAGGCGGATTTTCAGGATAACATAGTTATAATCTGATTAAAAACAATCTGTCGCAGAACGTCTTTTTTAGAAATAAGTAGTATATTTGAGCCACAGATTTTATATAAGTCTGTGGCTCTAATTTTTTACATATAAAATACTAATATCATGGCAATAATTAAACCTTTCAAGGGCATTCGTCCTCCGCAGAACCTGGTTGAACAGGTTGCTTCACGTCCTTATGATGTATTGAACTCAGAAGAAGCCCGCGCAGAAGCGGAAGGTAATGAAAAATCCCTTTATCATATTATTAAACCTGAAATAGATTTCCCTGTTGGTACGGACGAACATGATGAATGTGTTTACAGCAAGGCGGCCGAGAATTTCCAACTGTTTCAGGATAAAGGCTGGTTGGTGCAGGATAGCAAGGAAAACTATTATATCTATGCGCAGACAATGAACGGTAAGACGCAGTACGGATTGGTAGTCGGTGCGTATGTTCCCGATTATATGAATGGTGTTATTAAGAAACACGAACTTACCCGTCGCGACAAGGAGGAAGACCGTATGAAGCATGTTCGTGTGAACAATGCGAATATCGAACCCGTATTCTTTGCTTATCCCGATAATGATAAACTGGATGTTATCATCAAGAAATATACTTTGGAAAAGCCCGTCTATGACTTTATCGCTCCGGGTGACGGTTTCGGACATACTTTTTGGATTATTGACCAAAGCGAAGACATTGCGGCTATCACCGCCGAATTTGCTAAAATGCCAGCTCTTTATATTGCCGACGGACATCATCGTTCTGCTGCCGCTGCATTGGTAGGTGCTGAAAAGGCAAAGCAGAATCCGAACCATAAGGGAGATGAAGAATATAACTATTTCATGGCAGTTTGTTTCCCTGCCAATCAGTTGACTATCATTGACTACAACCGTGTGGTAAAAGACCTCAATGGATTAACTCCCGAACAATTCCTTGGCGCCTTGAACAAGAACTTCATTGTTGAGGAAAAGGGGGCGGATATTTACAAACCTTCCGGTTTGCATAATTTCTCTCTTTATCTTGGAGGAAAATGGTATAGTTTGACTGCTAAAGCAGGTACATACAATGATAACGATCCGATCGGCGTGCTTGATGTGACTATATCCTCCAACTTGATTTTGGATGAAATCTTAGGCATCAAAGATTTACGTTCCGACAAACGTATCGACTTTGTAGGAGGTATCCGTGGTTTGGGAGAACTCAAGAAACGTGTAGACAGTGGTGAGATGAAAGTGGCATTAGCTCTTTATCCCGTGTCTATGAAGCAATTAATGGATATTGCCGATACAGGTAACATCATGCCTCCAAAGACAACTTGGTTCGAACCGAAACTTCGTTCGGGACTGGTTATCCATAAATTGGAATAAGACAAGTATCATTTTATAAAATAGAGTGGTCGATTTGTTACAATCATACGGTAGATTATAACGGATCGACCGCTTCTTTATAACGGATCGACCGTTCGTTTGTAGTAAAACGACCGCTTGTTTGTATCATCCCGAACGTATCTCGTCAATTGTCTGATCGCTTAATATTTCCAAACGATAAATTGAAATTTCCGTGTAAACCCGTATCTTTGCAACATGACTGCTGAAGATACTTACAAAACCATTGCCGAACCTTCCGAAGGTATTTATACAGAAAAGCGGAGCAAGTTTATTGCTATCGCCCTGCCTGTGCGTACTCTCGATGAGATAAAAGCTCATCTTGAAACGTATCAGAAGAAGTATTATGATGCACGGCACGTATGCTATGCCTATATGCTGGGAGCCGCTCGCAAAGATTTCCGTGCCAATGATAATGGAGAGCCTTCCGGAACGGCGGGCAAGCCTATTCTCGGACAGATAAACTCCAATGAACTGACAGACATCCTGATTATCGTAGTCCGTTACTTCGGAGGAATCAAGTTGGGGACAAGCGGACTGATTGTTGCCTATAAAGCTGCTGCTGCCGAAGCAATAGCTGCTGCTACGGTCATCGAGAAAACGGTGGACGAGGAAGTGACAATCATGTTTGAGTATCCTTTTATGAATGATGTGATGCGTATTGTCAAGGAAGAAGAACCGGAGATTCTTCGGCAGTCGTATGATATGGATTGCAGTATGACATTGCGCATCCGTTCTTCCATGATGCCGAAACTGCGTGCACGGCTGGAGAAAGTGGAAACGGCACGGATTCTTGAGGAAGACTGATTGAGACATTTACCTATCACCTCTCCCTACGGAGACTCCTCCTTTCCCGAAGGAGGAGAGTTTTGATAGAGATTGTTGGTGGAAGTGAGATAGAATATAAATAAGAAAAATATGTTTATGAGGAACAGATATAATATACTTTTCAGCTTGTTTTGGGCTTCTCTTGTGTTGGTTGGCATTGAAACACAGGCACAGGAGAACTTGAAATTTGCTCCAAACGACATACCTGTTCCCTGGTATTCGCAGAAAATCACAGGTTGTCCCTATACACACTGTTCGCTTGCATCCTCATTAATGGTATTCGATTATTTCAAAGGCATGACAGCAGACGCGCAACGAACCTCTTCGGATGCGGAAAAGAAACTGATTGAATATCAGAGGAACTATTTTTTTAAGAAACGCGCTCCCTTCCGTCGTCGTACATCGATAGGGCAGGGAGGATATTATTCTTTCGAAATAGATTCATTGACCCGTTATTATGAGAATATGATAAGTGCGGAACATTTCCAACAGAAAGATTACCGGATACTGAAAGATTATATCGACCGTGGGATTCCCGTGTTGATAAACGTAAGGTATACAGGAGCAACTCGTGGACTTCGTCCCGGACCACGAGGACATTGGATTGTATTGCGTGGCATTGATGATAAATATGTGTGGGTGAATGACCCCGGCCGTTCGCCGGAGATGAGGAGTAAAGGCGAGAATATTCGCTATCCGATTAAGAAACAAGTCGGCAATCCTTCTTATTTTGACGGATGCTGGACAGGCAGATATATTGTGGTTACTCCGAGAGAATGGATACGTAATCCTCTTGAATCAGTAAATAAGAAACATAAGATATATGGCATTTGAAGCAACAAAAAAAGAATGGTGCGAACTTTATACTTTCTTCCGCCTGTTGGCAGACGGAAAAGTTGTATTAGGCACGGCAGAAGCGAAAATAGGAGAAATGTCCTGGCCTATTGCAGTGATTCAACGGGAAGAACATGACGGAACGCGCCGGTATTATATTGAAGAAGAATCAGTCCGTATTGAGGGAGAAACGGGTGTTAAGTCCATGCCGCGTGAAGATTTCGGTATTGTTGCCGATCTGATTTTGCAGGCAGTGAAATCCTCCTCGGAAAATGATGTCACCTCGCCGGAGGGAGTGGAAGAATTTTTGGACGAAGCCGGTATCTTCGATTTGGAAGCAAAAACAGAAGATCGTACAGATTTCTCGGTTGCCTTTTGGCATCCGGAAGCTCCGGTAAGAGGTTTCAATGTACGTTCGCGGTTGAGTGCCATGAATCCGTTATTGGACGGAGGGCGTGCGGCAAATCTTAAACTGGAGCAGAGTGGAATCAAGTTTGCTACTCCTACGGTGAATAAGATTAATGCATTGCCCGAATCCCCCAACGAAGTATCCGAGCGAATGATGCTGATAGAGCGTTTGGGTGGTGTGCTCAAATATTCGGATGTAGCCGACCGTGTGTTCCGCAGTAATCTTCTGATGATTGATTTACATTTTCCGCGTGTACTGACAGAGATGATTCGTATTATGCATTTGGACGGCATCTCCCGAATCAGTGAATTGACGGAAGTAATCAAGCAGATGAATCCTCTGAAGATAAAAGATGAGTTGATAAACAAACATTGTTTCTATGAGTTTAAAATAAAGCAATTCTTAATGGCTCTGGCCTTGGGGATGCGTCCGGCAAAGATATACAATGGTCAGGATTCGGCTGTTGAAGGCATTTTGCTGGTAGGTGGAAACGGGGAAGTACTTTGTTATCATAAATCGGAGAAGCAGGTCATGGAAGACTTCCTGTTCCGAAATACTCGTTTGGAAAAGGGCTCTTTGGATAAAGATAAATATGGCTTTTTGGAGAAAGAGAACGGAGTTTATTATTTCAAGCTGAATGCAAAGATTGGTTTGGTTAAACGGTAAATAAATTATAGTATGAAGACAAATGAAATTTTAGAGAATATCAAAGCACGTCGAAGTGTACGGGCTTACACCGGTCAGCAGGTCTCGGAAGAGGATTTGCAGGCTGTTCTGGAGGCTGCTACTTATGCACCGAGCGGGATGCATCTGGAGACATGGCATTTCACTGCCATTCAGAATGCCGATAAACTGACCGAATTGAATGAACGTATCAAGGGATCTTTTGCCAAGAGCGACGAACCCCGTTTGAAGGAACGCGGGCAGAGCAAGACGTATTGTTGCTATTATCATGCTCCTACTTTGGTTATCGTTTCCAATGAGCCGACTCAGTGGTGGGCGGGTATGGACTGCGCCTGTGCTATCGAAAATATGTTTCTTGCGGCTCATTCTCTGGGGATCGGTTCTTGTTGGATAAATCAGCTCGGGACGACGTGTGACGATCCTGAGGTACGTGCATTTATTACTTCGTTGGGCGTTCCGGAAAATCATAAAGTTTACGGTTGTGTAGCGTTGGGATATGCTGATTCTAAAATCCCGATGAAAGAGAAAAAGGTGAAAGACGGTACGATAACTATTGTCAAGTAGGCATTTCCGAATATATAAGTCCCGGGTATATTTCCATTATGCCCGGGACTTTTGTGTGTTTAGCCCTGGGAAGAAAGGTGATGAGTCCGGGCTTTATAGAGATAATCCCGGAGCACAACAAGTGTAAGCCCCGGGATTGTTTTATTAGTTTTTCATCACTTTATTTGTGATGATTTTCTCTGTGGCCGTTTCTTCTTATTCGAATGTGCCGTAGCGAGTCGGCAATAACTTCCGGTCTCCCAGTGTATTGTCTACACGTGCCACATTTATCCAGAACTTATTCTCACGTACACTTTCTATCGGGTAAGCTGCTTTTTCGCGTGTGTACGAGTGCTCCCAGCGATCACTTACAATTTCGTATTCGGGATGCGGAGCATTAATCAATACGTTGTCGTCTTTGTCCGCTTCACCGTTCTTCACTTCTTGAATTTCCTGCCAGATGTTCAGCATGACATCAACGAAATTATCCAGTTCTGCCAGACTCTCGCTTTCGGTTGGCTCAATCATCAGCGTGCCATGCACAGGGAAGGAGAGGGTAGGAGCATGATAACCATAATCCATGAGACGTTTTGCGATATCATTTTCGGAGATGCCCGTTTCCTCGTGCACTTTGCGGCATTCCAGAATCATCTCGTGCCCGACGAAACCATTCGCTCCGCGATAAACGATCCCATACGTGTCTTTCAGACAAGCAGCCAGGTAATTGGCATTTAGAATCGCGATTTTAGTAGCCATAGTCAGTCCTTCTGTACCCATCATACGGATGTATCCGTAAGTGATCGGCAGGATTCCCGCACTTCCGAACGGAGCGGAGGAAACCTGATTCTGTGCATTACCGAAGATTCCGTGTCCCGGAAGGAAAGGTACCAGATGCTCGGCCACACAGATAGGACCCACACCCGGACCACCACCACCGTGAGGTGAAGCAAACGTTTTGTGAAGGTTCAAATGGCAGACATCAGCACCGATAAATCCCGGATTGGTTAACCCGACTTGTGCATTCATGTTCGCACCGTCCATATATACTTGTGCTCCACAAGCATGGATAATATGGCAGATTTCTTTTATTTCTGTTTCGAAGATACCGTGTGTAGAAGGGTATGTAATCATCAGTGCCGCCAGTTCTTCTTTGTTTTCTTCCGCTTTGGCACACAAGTCGTCCATGTCTACATTTCCTTGCTCGTCGCATGCGCAGGTGACGGTTATAAACCCTGCCTGTATTGCCGATGCCGGATTCGTTCCGTGAGCTGAAGCGGGAATCAATATCTTGTTACGGTGTCCCTGACCAATGCTTTCGAGATAGGCACGAATCACACGAAGGCCTGTATATTCTCCGGCAGCTCCCGAATTTGGCTGCAAACTTACGCCGGCAAAACCGGTGATGATCTTCAAGTCCTCACTCAGATTATTAATCAATTCCCGATACCCTTCCGCCTGGTCTTCCGGAACCAATGGATGCATACCCATAAATTCGGGACGGCTCAAAGGCAGCATTTCCGCAGCGGCATTCAGTTTCATGGTACATGAACCGAGGGAGATCATAGATTGGGCCAGCGAAATATCCTTGCGGTCAAGACGTTTGATGTAACGCATCATCTCCGTCTCCGTATGATATTTGTTGAATACTTCGTGTGTAAGGAAAGGCGTGGTACGTTTTACAGTCTTGTCTATATTGCTTTTTTCAGGGATGTCATCCACCTTCTGATAATCTTTTCCCGCAGCAATGGCAAAGATAGAAAGCAACACATTGGCGGCTGCTACATCAGTCGTTTCGTCAATACTGAACCCTACGTTTCCGTTTTCGAAATAACGCAGATTTACTTCCTTGCTAAGAGCTATCGTACGGATTTGCTGTGCCGAAACGTGTTCGGGCAGTTCGAAGCGCAGGGTATCGAAGTATTGTGCATTCACTTGCGTATATCCGAATTTCTTCAATTGTTTATCAAGGAATACGGTGATACTGTGGATACGTGAAGCGATAGTCGTGATACCTTCCTGACCGTGGTAAACGGCATAGAATCCTGCCATTGTAGCCAGCAATGCCTGTGCCGTACAGATATTTGAAGTTGCCTTCTCGCGTTTGATATGCTGTTCGCGGGTCTGTAAAGCCATTCGGTAACAAAGTTTACCGTATTTGTCTTTAGACCAGCCGATGATTCGTCCTGGCATATTCCGTTTGTATTCATCCCGTGTGGCGAAGTAGCCGGCCGAAGGTCCGCCGTAGAACATCGGTGTGCCTAGGCGTTGTGTTGTTCCGAATACGATGTCCGCTCCCCATTCTCCCGGAGGTGTCAGCAAGGCAAGACTTAGGATGTCGGCGGCAACGGCAACTTTACAATCTGCCGCATGAGCCTTTTCCGTAAACTCTGTGTAATCTTCTACGCTGCCATTCGAATTGGGATATTGCAATACGCAGGCAAATACTTCCTGTGAAGGTTCAAATTCTTTATATTTACCTACACGCAGCTCGATGCCTTGAGGTACGGCACGTGTAGTCATTACCGCCAATGTCTGAGGGAAAATATTTTCGTCAACAAACACTACGTTCGCACCCGCTTTCTGTTGCGCACGGGAACGTAGGGCGTACATCATACTTACGGCTTCGGCAGCCGCAGTCGCTTCGTCCAAGAGTGAGCAGTTGGCAAGCGGCATGGCGGTAAGGTCGCATATGGCAGTTTGGAAATTCATCAGTGCTTCCAGGCGTCCTTGCGAAACTTCGGTCTGATAAGGAGTATAAGACGTATACCATACGGGATTTTCGAACACATTCCGTTGGATAACGGCCGGAGTAATCGTGTTGTACCAACCCATACCAATGTATGTAGTGTACAGTTTGTTCTTACCTGCCAGTTCGGCGATGTGTTTCCCAAATTCGTATTCCGTCAGGGGAGCGTTTAATGCCAGTGGCTCTTTCAGCCGGATATTGGCGGGAATGGTTTTCTCAATTAGTTCGTCCAACGAGTCCACACCAATTTTGCGGAGCATTACAGTTGTGTCTTGTTCATTGATGCCGATGTGACGGCTAGCTAACAAATCGGTTTTCATATTAATAGGAGGATTTTGTTTTATCTAAAAAATGGGTTCTCAGCTTTCTCCATTCCGATAGTCGTGGGGGCACCGTGTCCCGGGTAAACGACTGTTTCGTTGGGGAGGACAAAAAGACGGCTGCAAATATGCTCTATCAACTCGTCGAAGTTACCGCCTGTGAGGTCGGCACGGCCGATACTGCCTTGAAACAGGACATCGCCGGAGAACATACAGTTGTCTTCTTTACAATAATACACCAGACTGCCGGGTGAATGACCGGGCACGTGTATCGCTTCCAGAGTTGTATGTCCGAAAGTGATACTATCACCGTCGTGCAGATACTTGCCTAGCGGAACCGGCTTCTCCTGCAACTGGAATCCGAACATACGGCTTTGTTTCGGCGCTTCATCAATCCAGTATTCGTCCGCCTTGTTGGCTTCGGCCGACAGACCAAATTCTTTCAGCATGAACGGATTGCCGAAGATATGGTCCAGATGTAAGTGAGTATTCAGCAAATGCTTTACATTCAGTTCGTTGGTAAGAATGAATTTCTTCAAGGCTTGCTTTTCCTCTTCGTAAAAGCAGCCGGGGTCAATCACGACTGCTTCTTTCGTGTCATCCCATAATACGTAGCAATTTACGGGAAACATATTAAACTCAAATCTTTTTATTTTCATGGTTCTCTATGATTTATATTAAATCAGAACGGATATTCTGTTAAATGGGAACGTATACCACCTTCTTTGTTTCAAAGAAATCTTCCTCGAAACTGTCGCTCAGACTTTGAATCACAGTTTTGTGCTTGAACGGCATTGTCTCATGTTCCAGCTCACCGCCTTTGAGACAGATCAACCCGTTGGGCAATGCGTTCTGCTGTTTATGAGAAATATTCTTTTTGATAATCTTAATCAGATCTGCCAGAGGCATTACGGCACGGCTGACAACAAAGTCGAACAGTTGTTTTTCTTCTTCGGCACGGGCATGGCGGAAAGTTACGTTTTTCAGTCCGATTGCATTGGCTACTTCGGTTGCTACGCGCACTTTCTTGCCGATACTGTCAACCAGATGAAATTTTGTTTCCGGAAACAAGATTGCCAGAGGAATGCCGGGGAAACCTCCGCCCGTACCCAAGTCCATAATGCTTGTGCCGGGACGGAACTGGATGATTTTGGCAATACCCAACGAATGAAGTACGTGATGTTCGTATAAATTCTCGATATCTTTGCGGGAGATAACGTTGATTTTTGAATTCCAGTCGATGTAGAGGTCGTATAGAGCAGCAAACTGTTTGCGTTGCTCTTCCGTCAGATCAGGAAAATATTTCAGTATGATTTCCACTTCTTTGGTTTTGAATGATAAGTTTAAAATATGTATATAAAATGAATATCCTTCTGCATCACACGGGGCAATAACAACCGGATATTCATTGGTGTTCGTTCTTTTAATGAAAATAGGGCTTTAATCTTTCAACTCTCCCAAAATCGGGTTGCTGCCTAACAGATGTTCCAACATTGGGAATGGAATTGTCACTTTGACGGGGCCCATGGAGTATGGAGTGATGTCGTATACATTGTAGTAGAACGTGACGCCCTCTCTGCTGAGATAGAAATTCTCTGTCGGGGTGATGTCGCCGGTAGAAGCATATCCCATGTCTTCCAAAGCTTCGTGAGTGGTCACTTTGTTGTCAGCCATGAGCTGGTTCCAGATCAGGTCGGTCAGTGGCTCTTTATAATCTCCTACAAAAATATCATCCAGGCGGAGGGGACGCATCAGGGTAAGGTCCATATTCAGGTAAGTGGTCATGTAAATGCCGTGTGCACCTCCGGTATATTCGTTGTAGTCGATGCGATATACCAACAAGTCTTTCTCGTAGAGTTGCACGTGGCTCTCTATACCCTTATAATAAGAATACCAGGCACCGATAGAAGATTCATCTTCTTTGTCCTTTTCATCTTCTGTATACATAGGTTCCAAGTCACGGCGATACTCACTGATGTAATTTTCGGTGTATTGCTTTACTACATTCTCCGGTTTTTCTCCGATATATTTGTCGCCGAAGCAGGCAGAAATGAAATAAGCGTTCAAACTGTCTTTCAGCATATCATCCGATGATTTGACAGGATAAGCAAAGTTAATGATAATGTTACATGCCGGTTTGGCTGTATCATTAAACAAGTGAGCCGTTTCATTCACTTGGATACTGTCGAATTGCAATGCACCTGTATTTTTGTTCATCTTGTCATGACAAGAAAACAAAAAGCCGCTTACCGAAAGTATAATCGCAAGCAGACTGACATATTGTTTTTTCATACTCGTTTTTTCTATAAATTCTACAATTGTTCTATCTTTCACTATCGACAAATATAGATGAAAATAACGAATCCTGCGAATAAAAAAGGAAAAATATTCTGTCTGTTTTTTCTTGTAATGCGGCTTTAGGCTTTATGGTTATTATCTTTTTTGAACGAAACAGCTGGTATAGTCTGTTTTTATTTCTATCTTTGTCTCCGGATATGAAAAGACTAGCCTACATAACTGCAATGTTTCTTTCCCTCCTGATTATATATTCGGGGGCGGGAGTTTCTATTGTTCATTATTGTTGTGCCGGTTGTGAAACAGTACAGTCCTGCTGTGCTACGGGCTGTCCCAAATGTAAGAAATCTCATACGTGCGATTCAAAGAAAGATTGTAAAAACGAAGGTTGCACGGCTACTATCTATAAGCTGAACCTGATGAACCATGCTACCGAGTTGACCGTTGCAGCTCCGGTGGTTGACCTTTTCTGTGAGCAGTTCTGCTATTTGCTGAACATTGGGTATACGGGGAAGCCGGTTGAATATATAATTCCTTCTTCGCCGCCACCTATCTGTTCAAGGCAGATGTTGGCGTTATATTCCACCTATATTATTTAGCCACTATTTTATTCTTTTTCAGTACTTTGCTTGCCGCCGTCTTCTGACAGTGGAAGTGAAGTAGTTTTGATTGCAACTAAGTTGCAAGGATTATAAGCTAATTTTGTATCACAAAAGTAACTTACTTAAAGAATGAAATATATGATATTAGGACTGTTCTCGTTGCTTGCCACCGGTATGTATGCGCAAGTACGGGGGACGGTAAAAGATAGTACCGGAGAACCTGTTCCGGGAGCTAATGTGTTCTGGATGAATACAGGACAGGGAGTAACAACAAAAGTAGACGGCACCTTCTCTATTACGAAGCCTTCGAAAAGCCATATACTGGTGGTCAGCTTTATCGGCTTTCAGAATGATACGATCCACGTTGACAGTAAAAAGCAGGAATTGGAGATTGTCCTCCGGGACGGAGTGGAATTGAAAGAAGTGAATGTCGTCAGCCGTAAGTTGGGAACGATGAAGCTGCGTAACAGCGTGATGAACGAGGATATGATAAGCAGTGCCGAGTTGAGCAGGGCCGCTTGTTGCAATTTGGGAGAGAGTTTTGTTACAAATCCTTCGGTGGATGTGAGTTACTCGGATGCGGCAACGGGAGCCAAACAGATAAAATTGTTAGGCTTGTCGGGGACTTATGTACAGATGTTGACGGAGAACATCCCGAACTATCGTGGGGCTGCAGCCCCTTATGGCTTGGGGTATGTTCCCGGTCCCTGGATGCAGAGTATACAGGTTTCCAAAGGAATTTCTTCCGTAAAGAACGGCTACGAAGCTATTACGGGACAGATCAATGTGGAGTTTAAAAAGCCGCAATTACCTGAGGCCGACTGGGTATCTGCCAACCTTTTTGCAAGTACCACGAATCGTTATGAAGCTAATGCTGATGCCACTTTGAAACTTTCCAAACGGTGGAGTACCTCGTTATTGGCGCATTATGAAAATGAAACAAAAGCACATGACGGCAATGATGACGGATTTGTGGATATTCCACAGGTAGAACAGTATAATGTCTGGAACCGTTGGGCATATATGGGCGACCATTATGTTTTTCAGGCAGGTTTCAAAGCTCTTTCCGAGACTCGTAGCAGTGGACAGTCCACGCATGGAGGTATGTACTCCGGTGAACTGTATAAGGTCGGGATTGACACGGAACGCTACGAACTGTTCACTAAAAACGCTTACATATTTGATAAGGAGAAGAATACGAATCTAGCTTTGATTCTGTCCACTTCCTGGCACAATCAGGATGCGATGTACGGACGGAAATTGTATAATGTAGACCAGACTAATACATACGCTTCTCTGATGTTTGAAACGGAATTTAATCCGCAGAATAGTTTCTCCGCAGGATTGAGCTTTAACTATGACGCATACGATCAGCATTATCGTTTGAATAATAACGCGGATACCCCTCTCAAAGCTTCTGATAAAGAGGCTGTTCCCGGTGCGTATGTGCAATATACCTTGAATCTGAATGACCAATGGATGTTAATGGCCGGTCTTCGGGGAGATTATAGCAGTAAACACGGTTTCTTTGTGACTCCGCGCGCGCATCTTAAATATAATCCGAATGATTATGTACACTTCCGGCTTTCTGCCGGTAAGGGATACCGTACAAATCATGTGCTGGCAGAAAACAACTACTTACTTTCCAGTAGCCGGAAGGTGGAGATTGCGAAAAATCTGGATATGGAAGAAGCATGGAACTTGGGTGCCAGTGTTTCTACTTATATTCCGGTATTCGGTAAGACGCTGAATGTCAACGCAGAATATTATTATACGGATTTCCGGAAGCAAGTTGTTGTAGATATGGATAGTAATCCTCATGAAGTGGCTTTTTATAATCTGGACGGACGTTCGTATTCGCACGTATTCCAGGTGGAAGCAAGCTATCCTTTCTTCAAAGGTTTCACTCTGACCGGAGCCTATCGGTTGACGGACGCACAAACTACTTATAAAGGTCAGCGAATGGAGAAACCACTAACCGGCAAGTATAAAGGATTGTTGACGGCTTCTTATCAGACTCCGTTGGGAATCTGGCAGTTTGATGCGACCTTGCAACTTAATGGCGGGGGCAGAATGCCTGCTCCTTACGAATTGGCGGACGGGCAACTCTCATGGAGTCGTCGTTATGGTAGCTTCGAACAGCTTAGTATGCAGGTGACTCGTTATTTCCGTCGCTGGTCTATCTATGTGGGAGGCGAGAATCTGACGAACTTCAAGCAGAAGAACCCGATCATTGATGCAGCGAATCCTTGGGGAGATAATTTCGATTCTACCATGATTTGGGGACCTGTGCACGGTGCAAAAGCCTATGTCGGCATACGTTTCAATCTGGCAAGAAACGGTGAATAAGAAGAATGTATCAAAATGAATCATAGAATTTTAAACTAATAAGAAAAATGAAAACAAGAAGATGGATAGCCACTTGCGTGGTGGCTCTTTTGGGTGTGACTGCCGTATTGGCGAAAGATATTCGTGTTGTAGTGTTCAAAGTGGCTCAGATGCATTGTGAAAAGTGTGAAAAGAAAGTGAAGGACAATATGCGCTTTGAGAAGGGGCTGAAGGACTTGTCGACTGAGGTGAAAACCAAAACCGTCACTATCACTTACGACGCGGATAAAACAAATGTAAAGAACTTGCAGGCAGGGTTTAAGAAGTTCAATTATGAAGCTGAATTTGTAAAAGAAACAAAGAAAGACGATAAAAAAGCGGATAAGAAGTAATTGAACAAATACCCGTATTTGCTTGTTTTATAAATAGAATGTGGTCTCTCCCCGGCTTTCTCTTTTGGAGAGGGTTGGGGAGAAACTCTTATAAATATAGATAATAATATGGTAAAGAAGAATTTTCCCGTGCTCAATATGCATTGTGCGGGATGTGCAAATAATGTAGAAAGAACAGTCAGGAAGTTGCCGGGGGTCATAGAGGCTTCTGTCAATTTTGCTACCAATACATTAACCGTTTCTTATGAGAGCGATAAACTGGCTCCCGGGGAGATTCGTGCGGCAGTGCTTGCAGCAGGTTACGACTTGATTGTAGAGGAAGCTCATAAAGAAGAACGTCAGGAGGAGGAACAACATAGGCGTTATCTTCGTCTGAAGCGGAAGGTAATCGGTGCGTGGATTCTGGTAGTCCCTTTGCTTATTTTCTCAATGGTATTGATGCATGTGCCATACTCTAATGAAATTCAGTTGGTACTGACTATTCCTGTATTGGTACTTTTCGGCGGCGGTTTTTACACGGGAGCCTGGAAACAGGCAAAAATAGGACGGAGCAATATGGATACGTTGGTTGCGCTAAGTACGTCCATTGCTTTCTTGTTCAGTCTCTTTAATACTTTCTTCCCTGAGTTCTGGTATGCCCGCGGACTGGAACCTCATGTTTATTATGAGGCCTCTGCGGTAATTATAGCTTTCGTCCTGACCGGGAAACTTATGGAAGAACGTGCCAAGGGAAATACATCGAATGCGATTCGCAAGTTAATGGGAATGCAACCTAAAGTAGCCCGTGTATTGCGTAACGGAGTGGAAGAAGAAATATTGATAGACCAACTGCAAGTAGGAGATTTGGTAGTCGTTCGTCCGGGAGAACAGATTCCCGTGGACGGTCAGCTCTCCGAGGGTGATTCGTATGTGGACGAAAGTATGATTAGCGGTGAGCCGATTCCTGTGGAAAAGAAGAAAGGTGATAAAGTACTGGCAGGAACTATCAATCAGCGTGGTTCATTTATTATCAGTGCCACGCAGGTGGGTAGTGAAACAGTGCTTGCCCGTATCATTCACATGGTGCAGGAAGCTCAGGGAAGTAAAGCTCCGGTGCAGCGTATTGTCGACCGTATTACAGGGATCTTTGTCCCTGTTGTGCTGGGAATTGCTATTCTGACATTTATCCTTTGGGTTGTTATCGGCGGTAGCGAATATATGTCTTATGGGATAATGTCGGCTGTGTCTGTTCTTGTGATTGCCTGTCCGTGCGCTTTAGGACTTGCTACGCCTACTGCATTAATGGTGGGTATCGGTAAGGCTGCCGGACAACATATCTTGATCAAGGATGCAGTTGCTTTGGAACAGATGCGCAAAGTAAATGTAGTGGTATTGGATAAGACCGGAACACTGACCGAAGGGCATCCTACCGCTACCGGCTGGTTATGGGCACAGCCTCAGGAACCACATTTCAAAAATGTGCTTCTGGCTGCGGAACTGAAATCAGAACATCCGTTGGCGGGTGCGATTGTTGCTGCACTCCAAGAGGAGGAGGAGATCAAACCCGCTACGCTGGACAGCTTTGAAAGTATTACGGGGAAAGGAATCAAGGTGTCTTATCAGGGACGTACTTACTGGGTAGGTAGCCATAAACTCCTGAAAGATTTCGGTGTTATCGTGAGCGATGTAATGGCTGATATGTTGGTTCGTTATGAATCGGACGGTAATGGTATCATTTACTTTGGTTGCGAGAACGAACTGTTGGCTATTATTGCGGTTTCCGATCCTATTAAAGCAACATCCGCCGAAGCGGTGAAAGAACTGAAACGTCAGGGTATTGATATTTGTATGCTTACCGGTGACGGACAACGTACTGCGTTGGCAGTATCTTCTCGGTTGGGAATCGAACGTTTTGTAGCTGACGCTTTGCCCGACGACAAGGCCGAATTTATACGTGAACTGCAATTGCAGGGAAAGAAAGTGGCAATGGTAGGTGACGGCATTAACGATTCACAAGCTCTGGCACTGGCAGACGTCAGTATCGCTATGGGGAAAGGGACGGATATTGCTATGGATGTAGCTATGGTTACCTTGATGACTTCTGATCTGTTGTTGCTTCCTAAAGCCTTTCAGTTATCGAAGCAAACAGTAAAGTTGATTCATCAGAACCTTTTCTGGGCGTTTATCTATAACTTGATTGGTATTCCTATTGCTGCCGGTGTCCTGTTCCCATTGAACGGCTTGCTGTTGAACCCGATGCTGGCGAGTGCGGCAATGGCCTTTTCCAGTGTGAGCGTGGTACTTAATTCGTTGAGTCTGGGAAGAAGAAGTCTTTGATTATTGGCCTGGTTTCTTTCAAACAGGGAAATGACTGACTAAAAAGTCGATAGTATCTAAAATTCTCCTTCAGGAAGGAGGAGTACCCGTAGGGGGAGGTGGTAGGTGAATACATAAATTATTTATTATCAGCATTGTGTATCTACCTACCACCCCGACTTTCAGCCAGCCTCCATTTAGCCACTCCCTTTTTATGAAGTTATCTGTTTCTGAATTCCAATGGTGTCATTCCCACATATCGTCTGAAATACTTGCCGAAGAAAGAAGCGCTGGGGAAGTTCAGCGAATAGGCTATTTCTTGTATAGTCATATTGGTCCCTTTCAGTTTTGCTTTGGCGTCCATGATAACAATGTAAGCAATGGTATCCAATACACTTTTGCCCGTTACTTGCCTCACCGTGGTACTCAGGTGTTGGAGGGAGATTCCTAATTGATCAGCATAGAATTGCGCACGGCGTTCATTTTTGTAATGCTCAGTGATAGATTGGATCAGTTCCCGGCAAATTTCTTTTTTGCGGTTTGAGCTGCTGTTTTCTCCGGGATAGTTGTGGTATATCAGCCGAATACTTGTCAGAATAGTCTGGAGTGACAATTCTACCAGTTCCGGGTCCATATCGAAGTTTTCATTGCAACTGGCCCGGGATAATAAGGCGAAATAGTCTTTCAGATAACCGGCAACATCTTCGGAAAGCGGTACCACCGGTTGTTCTAAAAGTTTAGGATAAGCGTTTCCAATATTTTTCATCAAGTTGACCCGTCCGGTACAATGAGCGGAGAAACCGACGAAACAAAGACATACCTTTTCTGTTCTTTCCCGAAACTGGATGATTGTTCCCGGCAGTAATGTAATCAGGTCATTCGGACGGATTTCATAATCAAGCAGGTTAATCGATGCCTTCATCGACCCCTCCGTACATATGGCTACAATACAGGCTTGCAATCGGCAAGATTGCTTATAAATATTCAGAATGTCTTCCGTGACGTTCGTCCATGCTAATACTTCAGTAGGTAAGTCTACCTGTGGAAAATCCATTTTCATAGTTGTGTTTGTTATATTCGGCCAACAAATGTACACATTTTCTTTTTATTTCTTACCTTTGTTTTTATGAAAACAGTTTTTATCGATTGGAATTTGATACCGTATGCCGAGGCATGGCAACAGCAGACGGAATGGTTCGACGGGATAGTCCGTGCGAAAGCGGAAGGAGAACCGTACGAGAACCATATCATTATGTGCGAACATCCTCACGTTTACACTTTGGGACGTAGCGGAAAGGAAAATAATATGTTGTTGAGTGAGGAACAACTAAAAGCTATTGATGCTACGCTTTACCATATTGACCGGGGCGGGGACATTACTTATCATGGCCCCGGACAGTTAGTTTGCTACCCGATTCTGAATCTGGAGGAGTTTCGGTTGGGATTGAAGGAATATGTTCATCTGCTGGAAGAAGCGGTGATACGTGTCTGCGCATCTTATGGCATTGAAGCGGGACGTCTGGAGAAAGCGACGGGTGTCTGGCTGGAAGGTAATACGTCTCGTGCCCGTAAGATTTGCGCGATAGGAGTGAGGAGTAGTCATTATGTCACTATGCACGGGCTGGCCCTGAATGTGAATACGGATTTGCGCTATTTCAGCTACATTCATCCTTGCGGGTTTATTGATAAAGGCGTCACTTCTCTGCGTCAGGAGTTGAAGCACGATGTGCCTATGGACGAAGTGAAGCAACGCCTCGAGGGTGAACTTAGAATACTATTCCAATGCCAAGCTGCCAAGTACGGTGCATGAAACAGTCTTTGTCTGCCAGTGCGTAGGAGAAGTCGGCACGGATCGGCCAGAAGTTTATTCCGCAGCCAAGTGTTCCGTAGTTGCCTACTCCCTTGTCTTTATCTCCGAAGTGGTATCCTGCACGGACTACCCCGTATTTCAGGAAGTTATATTCGGCGCCGATTCCTGCCTGAAGTTGGCGGATTTCGGAAGGAAGCAGATAGTTGAAGTCGAGTGCCACTTGCAGACGGTTCTCCATGCTGAATGGCAGGTCGATTGCACCTCCCAGGCCTAGTTTGGCGGGAAGTTTGTAACCGTCTATCTTTTTTCCTAAGTTAGCAGCCTGGAAACCGATGCTCCAGGAAGCCATTTCATCCAAAAGAGCCATATTGCGGTGATAAGTTGCTCCGAAGTCAAGGCAAACCGAGTTTTTGGTGTCCGCATCCTTCCAAGCTTTAGCCTGTAAATATCTGAATGTTAGAGACAAGGACAGGTTCTTGGCTACAGTACTGAAATATCCGGCTTCCAGATCCCATATATGCGGGCGGAAGTTATCGTTCTGATCACCGTCCAGTCTTTGCTTCGGATTCTTAAAATGACGGAAACCTACTGTGAAGCCATGATTCCCTTCTCTTCCGATTTTATAGAAAACAGATGCGCTGTGCATCGAGTAATCTTTGTTTATGTCAGCGTACGAATAACTTGCGCCCATTACTTCTTGTGAGAAAACAATGGTAGAAGCATTATGAAAGATAGCTGTACTTCCATTGTCGGTGATAGCTAATCCCGTGCCGGCCATACCTGCTGATTGGGCATCCGGAGCAAGTTCCAGAAAGTAGGCGTTTGCGCCTCCTTGCGCAGCCAGAAAGCCGGGCAACAAGCATGAGGCGAGAAGGAAATGTTTAAGTCGTTTCATAATCAGTTATTTTTAGAGTGAGACATTCGGACAACACGTATACCTGTCCACGATTTATTATTGTTCAACATGTGATTGAAAGGCTTCTCGCTGACAACCACTTTTCCCAGCGTGGAAGAAGCGTGCAGCAGATGCAGTTTTCCGTTTACGTAATAGGCTATTCCCACATGGGCTATGTCCAGTCCGGGAAGCTTCGTAGTGATAGCGATAATATCTCCGTTCATAATCCAGGGTAATCCGTTTTCCGGTAATTCGCTTTTCGGCAACCAAGATACAGTTTTTCCGGATAATGCTTTCTCGTATTCTGCCATTTGTGTTACATTTTCCGGAGAATCAACCAATTTTTTATATTGTTTGGGATGCGTGGACATATATGAAAGAGAAAGTTTCGTAGTATGGGAACTGTTTCGGGCTGTAACGTCAGTCAGAAAACCGTTGCGGAGACCATTATCAATCCAGTCGGAAGTATAATGCAGGCGGGAGGGGTATCCATTGATGATACCGTCCCGGTAACGTATCCTTTGCAAGTTATCGGCAAAAGAAGAACCGAGTGCTTGCGCCAGTGTATATTCTACAAAGGTCAGGCAATCTACTTCTTTGGTGTTGATAACCAGTTGCTCTACTTCGTTCCGGTCCAACGTGTTGGCCACGTATCTGGTCCCCAAGTAAGACTTTCCGATTCTTAGCATAGGGTCGGACTCGTTTGAAGTTGATTCAACGGGCTGTTGTGCAAATGCCATAACAGTGATAATCGATATTATGATAGATAGCAGTCTCCGCATATTACTTATTTAACTTTCATTGAAGCTTTGATGAAATAGAGGATTAATAAAGCGTATGCTCCTAATGCCAACACTTCGGACCAAGTATTGTTCAACCATGCTTCATTCACCAGATTAACGCCACCGAAACGCATAGCGGCACTGATTACCCCCATTAATGCACCTCCGGCAATGAAACCGGACGCCAACAGAGTTCCTTTTTCTCCTCTTTCCGTATTCAATGCTGCGTCTTTGCTGCGGGAAGTGACATACCAGTTTACAGCACCACCCACAACCAATGGTACGTTCAATTCCAAAGGAATAAACATACCCAATGCGAAAGCTAAAGCAGGAATTTTACAAAGAGTCAAAATGATAGCTAAAACAGCTCCGATACCGTATAACAACCAAGGAGCACCAACACCGCTCATCAACGGTTCGATAACTGCTGCCATTGCATTTGCCTGTGGAGCAGCGAGTGCGCCGCTTGTGAATCCGTATGTCTTGTTCAAGATAATCATTACACCGCCTACGGTTGCAGCAGAAACGATTGTCCCCAGGAATTTCCATGTCTCCTGTTTGGCAGGAGTACTTCCCAACCAGTAACCGATCTTCAAGTCAGTGATAAAACCTCCCGCCATGGATAGTGCCGTACATACCACACCACCCATAACTAACGCAGCGACCATTCCCGAAGGACCTCGCAATCCAACGGCTACCATGACTACGGAAGCCAGAATCAATGTCATCAGTGTCATTCCCGATACCGGGTTTGTGCCTACAATGGCGATTGCATTGGCGGCTACCGTAGTAAACAGGAAAGAAATGCCGGCCACTAAAACGATTGCTACCAATGTATGCACCAGATTTCCCTGCATCACATCGAAGTAGAAAAATAACACAATCAGTATCAATGTGATGATAGAACCAATCGCAATAATTTTCATCGAAAGATCCCGTTGCGTACGGATAATTTTTTTCTCTACATTTCCTTTACCACCCATTTCTTTGGCAGCCAGTCCGACAGCACTCTTGATGATTCCCCAGGAACGGATAATGCCGATCACACCTGCCATAGCGATACCACCGATACCGATACTCTTGGCGTAATACTTGAATATTTCTTCCGGACTCATCATGCCTACCGTAGAAGTAATCTCCGGATTCCATGCATTCAGCACGCTGTCTCCCCAGATAGCAGACATTCCCGGAATGATAATCCACCAGACAGCCAATGAACCGGCACAAATGATCGAAGCATATTTCAATCCGACGATATATCCCAAACCGAGTACTGCCGCACCTGTATTGACCTTGAATACGAGTTTTGCTTTTTCCGCCAACATCTCGCCGGCACTGCATACGCGAGTCGTGAAATTCTCGTTCCACCAACCGAATGTGGCTACGATAAAGTCATATAATCCGCCGATCATTCCTGCCATTAACAACGGTTTAGCCTGACTACCGCCTTTTTCTCCCGAAATCAATACCTGAGTAGTGGCAGTGGCTTCCGGAAAAGGATATTTGCCATGCATGTCGCTAACGAAATATTTGCGGAAAGGAATCAGGAACAGGATACCCAATACACCGCCCAGCAGGGAACTGATAAATACCTGCATAAAGGTGACGGTCATTTCGGGATACTTAGCCTGAAGAATATAGAGGGCGGGGAGGGTAAAGATAGCTCCGGCAACGATTACACCGGAACAAGCCCCTATTGACTGGATAATAACATTTTCTCCTAAAGCATTTTTTCTTTTGGCAGCTCCGGAAACTCCTACGGCAATAATTGCAATCGGGATAGCTGCTTCGAACACCTGACCTACTTTTAATCCCAGATAAGCGGCGGCAGCCGAGAAAAGGATTGCCGTGGCGATACCCCATGCTACTGACCAGATGTTAACTTCCGGATAACTTTTTGAGGGAGCCATTAACGGGTTGTACACTTCTCCCGGTTTCAACTCTCTGAACGCGTTCTCGGGTAGCCCGGTGAACTTGTCTTCTTCTTGTTTCATAGTTTTATAATTTGCTAATGTGTCAATTTTATATATTCGTCCTCAAAGTAAACAAAAAAAAAGGAGAACCGAAAGATTCTCCTTTATGTTATCGCCTATTTTTTCTTATTTGGCATCTTTGGCCGTCATGTCGCCCTCGATATATAGCCTTACCATTTCTGTTTTGGCATTGGTACGCAGAGTGATTGATTTCTTGAAATGTCCCGGATATTTACCTGTTCCGTTATAAGTTACCTTGATCGTGCCTTTTTTCCCGGGCATGATAGGTTCTTTCGTATATTCAGGTACGGTACATCCGCAAGAGGCTACTGCCTGATGAATTACCAAAGGAGCGTCACCGATATTAGTAAAGGTGAATGTGCAACTGACAACCGGACTGTTTTCGGAAAACTTACCGAAATCATGGGTTGTTTTGTCAAATTTAATGTCGGCATTTGTTTGTGCAAATGCAAAACTTACTCCCATTACTAATAAGGTCATTAAAAAAAGTACCTTTTTCATTTTTCCTTCTTTTTAGTGATTACAAGTGACAAAGGTAGTGCTTTTTCCTTAAAATGTACTTTATGGAGTGCGAAATAGTATTAAACGACTCTCTTTTGTTATTTAGAGAGCTCGAACCCCAACATCATTCCGTCGTAATTATCGGCCAGTGAGCTGACTGTTTTCAAAGCGGTACTATTGCTTTTACTTCCGATAAACGCTAATAATTTGAGCAGTTTGTCCGAGTTGAACAATAATTCCAATGAGCTGGAGCTGCAATTTACTTTCGCGTGGAGATTCAGCAGTTTCAAGAATTTCAGGTCTACCTGTTTTGCGGAAGCGTCATAAGAATAGGTTCCTTTCAGTGTTTTTTTACCTACGGTACTTGTGAAAGTACTGTCGGCATTGAATGTGAAATTCATCTGTCTGGCCTTGATCCCTACTTTGCTTAGTTGTTCATCGAGCTTGTTTTCTGCCATGGTAGCGGCTGCGGCGCCTCCTGCTTTCATCAACAGGTTCTCCGATTCAAATTCTACTGCCGAACCTTTGTAGTTCCATGTTCCGGTCATGTCGATCGTTTCAGGAGTTCCGGTGATAGCATTTACTACTTTCGAGATGTTGTCCTTATTTAACAAGTCTTTCCATGACTGCGCCTGGCTGTTAGTGGCCATTAGCAAGAATACTGCCATAAAGGCAAGTGATACAATGTTCTTTTTCATTTGTAATTGATTTCCTTGTTTATGTTTTCAATATAATTGAGAATTTCTGTCCGTCCTGTGCGGTTTTCCGAGGAGGAGATAAAGTAGGGGGGAAGTTCTTCCCACTGTTTACTTAACTCACGCAAATAAGCGTTGACGTTCATCTTCAGACGGCCGCCTTTGAGTTTGTCGGCTTTGGTGAAGATGATAGAAAAAGGTATTCCGTTCTCGCCCAGCCATTCCATAAATTCGAGGTCTATATTCTGAGGCTCCAGGCGGCTGTCTATCAAGACAAAGAGGTTTGTCATCTGTTCCCGTTCCAAGATATAATCTTCGATTATGGTACGTATCTGGTCTTTTCCTTTCTGTCCGCGACGGGCGTATCCATATCCCGGAAGGTCGACCAGATACCAGTTCTTGTTAATAAGAAAGTGGTTGATTAGCATTGTCTTTCCTGGGGTAGCGGAAGTCATTGCCAGTCCTTTGCGGGCGGTCAGCATATTGATAAGGCTTGACTTTCCTACGTTGGAACGGCCGATGAAGGCATATTCGGGGAAGATACCTGCCGGACATTTTTTCACGTCTGTATTGCTAATCACAAATTCTGCACTTGTTATTTCCATTTTCTTGTCATTTATTTCTTTATAATTTCGTTTATAATAAACTTGCTCATCGTTTATAATAAACTATTGCGTCGTTTATAATAAACTCTGCCATTATTTATAATAAACTCCGGAGCACCTGTTTTTATGGCGCTTTCAGCGTTTTCTCTTTTTTAGACATAAGCATTAGTCCTGCAAAGGTAAGAGTTCCATTCAACATTAGCAATTCATAGCCGAATTTATATCCGGTTTCTTTGAATATCCACCAGTCTAAAACATAGCAGAGCAGTGGGGAGGCGACAGCTGTGAGGGGAACCCGGCGGTCGTTTGTCTGTCTTCGTGTGAACAGACCGAAGGCAAACATTCCCAGTAGCGGGCCGTATGTGTAGGAGGCGATGATGTATATGGCGTCAATTACACTTTTGTTATTCAGCATTTCTACCAGGCAAATGAATAAGGCTAATAAAACAGAAAGAGAGAAATGTACCTTCTTTCTTTTACGGCATGCCACCTCTTCAGAGTCTTTTCCCGTGTTCAGCAGGTCTACGCATACACTGGTCGTCATGGCTGTCAGCGCGGAATCAGAGTTGCTGAAAGCGGCTGCGATAATTCCGATTGTAAAAAGTATCAATACCGGTTTCCCCAAGTACCCTTGTGCGGCAAACATGGGAAGAATGTCGTCGTTCATAGCCGGAAGTTCCAGTTGCATCTGTCCGGCTAGGGCTATTAGCAAAATTCCCAGGCATAAAAACAGAAGATTCAGCGGGATAAAGGAGAATCCGTAGCAGTACATATTCTTTTTTGCTTCCCGGAGGTTCCGGCAGGAAAGGTTCTTCTGCATCATATCCTGGTCTAGCCCGGTCATCACTATGACGATGAAAATACCGCTAAAGAATTGTTTGAAGAAGTTCTGGCGGGATATCCAGTCGTCGAAAACGAAGATACGGCTGTGTTCGCTGCCTTGAATTGTCCGGATGATACCACTGAAATCAAGTCCCAGTTTCTGAACGGTGAAATAGATGATGAAGATCAATGCTGCAATCAGGCAGAATGTCTGCAAGGTATCTGTCCAGACGATTGTCTTTATACCGCTTTTATGGGTGTATATCCATACTAATGCTACCGAACCGACGGCTATCAGCCAGAAGGGGATATGCATTTCCTGAAATACATAGGTGTGGAGAATGAGGCAGACCAGATATAGTTTGGCAGCCGTTCCCAGCATACGTGATAAGAGAAAGAAGAAAGAGCCGGTGCGATAGGCATGTGTCCCGATGCGTGTACCGAGATAGCCGTAGATACTTGTCAGGTTGAGTCTGTAATATAAAGGAAGCAGTACGTGGGCAACAACCATATATCCGAAAAAGAATCCGAATACCGTTTGCATATAGGTCATATCCATTCCGCGTATCATTCCCGGAACGGAAACGAAAGTGACTCCGGAGATAGAGGCGCCAATCATTCCGAAGGAGACTATATACCAGGGCGATTTGTTCTCTCCCTTAAAGAACGCTGCATTCGATCCGCCTTTATGTCCGGTGATACGGGCTATTAGTAATAATGCCGCGAAGTAGCAAATAATAGTGACAAGTATCATCATATCGGCTGCAAAGGTAGTATTTTTTGTAGGTATTATAACAATAATCCGTATCTTTGCGCCAAAATATCGATAGAATAGCAATTATTATCTATGAACCAACAATATCCTTCCGTGCTGCTTGAAAAGGCAGTCGGCGAATTTTCCAAACTTCCCGGTATCGGGCGTAAAACGGCCATGAGGCTTGTGCTGCATCTGCTTCGGCAGGATACGGCTACGGTGGAAGCTTTCGGGAATTCTATTATTACTTTGAAACGTGAGGTGAAGTATTGTAAAGTATGCCATAATATATCCGATACCGAAATATGCCAGATTTGTGCCAATCCGCAGCGGGACGCTTCTACTATTTGTGTGGTGGAGAACATTCGTGATGTAATGGCAGTTGAAGCAACGCAGCAGTACCGGGGACTTTATCATGTGTTGGGCGGTGTGATTTCTCCAATGGACGGGGTGGGGCCGAGCGACCTGCAAATTGAAAGTCTGGTGCAACGGGTATCCGAAGGTGGAATAAAGGAAGTGATTCTCGCTCTGAGCACTACTATGGAAGGGGATACCACTAATTTCTATATCTACCGTAAGTTGGATAAACTAGGTGTTAAGCTGAGTGTGATTGCTCGTGGCATATCTGTGGGGGATGAACTCGAATATGCGGATGAAGTGACTCTGGGCCGTAGTATTGTGAACCGGACACTTTTTACCGGAACTGTATAATCAATTAATCTTTAGAAACTTAGAACGAACATGGAAGAACAGATAAAACGTGCTGTCAGAAATTTAAATATTAGTTATATTTTCTTTTGGGTGCTCCCTGCGTTTCTGCTTGGAGCAGGGGAGTTTGAACTCCTTCCCGTAGGAAGTTTGGCAGACAATGCACAAGCCGTTTATTATTTTGAGACATTAGGGATTCTGCTAACGGCCTTGTGTATTCCCCTTTCTCTTAAATTATTCAGCCTGGTGCTTAAAAAGAAAATAGATCAAATGACGATCACGCTTGCTTTGAAATGTTATGTGCAATGGAGCATTGTCCGTCTCGGCATATTGGAAGTCGCTATCGTTACCAATCTTTTATGCTATTATCTGACGCTTAGTACCACAGGAAATCTTTGTATGTTGATTGGTCTCACTGCTTCTCTTTTCTGTCTGCCTGGTGAGAAAAGATTGCGTAACGAACTTCATATCACGAAAGACTAAAGCACTATGAAACAGTCCTTCTTAATAAACGACCGTATTTATCTCCGTGCTGTGGAGCCAGAGGATATGGATGTGATGTACGAAATGGAAAATGACCCGTCGATGTGGGATATCAGCAATTTCACCGTTCCGTATTCCCGTTACGTATTACGACAGTACATCGAAGGTTCTCAATGCGATGTTTTTGCCGACAAGCAGCTACGTCTGATGATCGTGAGAAAATCCGATCACTGCATACTTGGTACGATTGATATTACGGACTTTGTTCCCCTTCATTCGCGGGGGGAGGTGGGAATTGCTATTCATAAGGATTATCGTCAGCAAGGATATGCGGGCGATGCATTGAATTTACTTTGTGAGTATGCTTTTGACTTTCTTTCTTTAACGCAGCTTTATGCACACGTAGCTGTCGACAATGATGTTTGTATGAAGCTATTCACATCTTGCGGTTTTGTGCAATGCGGCTTGTTAAAGAATTGGTTGCAGATAGGAGGATGCTGCAAAGATGCAGCACTTTTCCAGTGTTTGAATCCTAAATTAAACTGCAAGTGATAAAAGACGAATTGTGAACGAATGGCATATTATTTTGTTTGTCGTTCACAGTTCATCATTAATTAAGTGTGGGTACCTGTGGAAAACGTGACCACGTTTCATACTTGCTGCCTAATTTCTCTAAAGCTTTCCGCCACATGTCTTTGGTGTCGCTCTTCATCAGGTAGGATTTCTTTTCCTCGGAGACCAGCCATGTGTTTTCTCTGATTTCATTGCTCAACTGTTCACTTTCCCACCCGGAATAGCCCAGGAAGAAACGGATATGTTCGCTAATCTTATTTCCTTGTAATATGTATCTTTTTATCTCCTCAAAGTCCCCGTTCAGATAAAGTCCTTTGCAGATAGAAATAGCACCGGGAATGTCAGCTAGTGTGTGCAGATAGAATAAGGTGTCAGTCGCAATCGGACCACCTTTATATAATGGAATTTCGTCTATATACTTAAATTCCATGATGATATCGTTGAGAAGCAACGGCAGTTGCTTGTTGATGACCAATCCCATACTTCCTTCTTCCGTATGGTCAATCAGTAGAATTACAGATCTTCCAAACGTTACGTCGCGTAAAAAAGGTTCGGATATTAGAATCTTTCCTCTTGACGGCAACACATTATTTGATTGAATCTTAAATATGTCAGAGTCGATATTCATGCCACTAAAGTAAGAAAAAAAACGGAATAACAATCGTTCTTTCCGTTTTTTTTCATTTTAAGAGTAGCTTTTGTGAATATCTTCCGGTAAATATTTATACTACCCGGTGATTTTCGGCAAATAGTTTCATTCTTTCATCGAGTTGCGCATATTGGTGGTCTTTAATAAAAGAGGTGCATGCGCGCAAGCCTTCCTGGTGACTTCCGGTTGTCACTAACGAAATAGCACTGACTCCATAATACATCAGTTCCTTAGCCAGCTCGCCGCTAGTCATTCCCGGATAGCCGATTGTGAAATAGAATCCGTCTGCAATAGGATCGCCCAGATCGTTATCATATACCAGATGAAAGCCATGACGAAGGAAGATTTCTTTCAATTTCTGCGCTCTTTCACCATATATTTTCACTTCATTCAGGAAGTTATATTGTCCTTCATTGGCCGCTTTCAGCATAGCAGCCATAGCAAATTGCGCCGAGTGGCTTGTTCCTGAAGAAAGGGCATAAAGTACGCGATGAATGAAAACTGTACCGAAAGTACCTCCGCCATAACGTTTCGTCAGTCCGGGATAACTCCGGTGATATAACTTATCAGATATACAACTTACACCGATACGCTGTCCGGCATAGCTGAATGCTTTTGAACCGGAAATTAGCAATACATAATTATCTGTATAATGTGCAACCGACGGCTGGAATGGTGCCTGATAAGGTTTGCTCAGATCCTGGCGGAAATCCATTGCGAAATAGGCCAGGTCTTCCAAAACAATCACATCATATTGTGTTGCCAATTCACCGATAATCCGCAGTTCTTCCTCTTTTAAGCAAATCCAACTGGGGTTATTCGGGTTCGAATATATGATAGCGGATATATTCCCCTTCTTCAAAAAACTTTCCAGTTTCTCTTTCAGCTTATCACCGCGGTAATCATATACATCGAATGTTTCATATTTCTGTCCCATTACCACCAACTGCTGTTTTTGTACCGGGAATCCGGGGTCGATAAACAGAATGGTATCTTTCTTCTCGTCACATTGGCTACAAGTAAGGAATGAAGCAAATGTGCCTTGCATGGAGCCGGTGACAGGCACGCAACCTTCCGGACTTAAATCTACATTAATAAATGCCTTGATAAAGTTGGAAGCCTCTTTTTTCAGTTCCGGCAATCCGTTAATATCAGGATATAGACTGGCAATTCCATTCTGTAATGCCGCAATTTCAGCTTTTACGCCTACTGCAGAAGGAGGAAGTCCCGGAACACCCATTTCCATTTTGATAAATTCGACTCCCGATGCTGCTTCTGCTTTTGAAGCAATAGCTTTCACTTCACGAATGGTTGCTTTAGAAAAATCGACAATTTGAAACTCATTTATGGTTTCATCAATCAGATGTCGTTCAATTGGTGTATTTTTCATTCTATTTTCTATTTTATGTAATGCTTGCAAATGTACACGATAATTCTTAATAAACCCACTTTTTCAGAAAAAAGATACTGAAGCTATTGCAGGTTTCAAAAAAATATCTACCTTTGCATCCGCATTCGAGAGGGATGCAATATCTAAAAATGGTGCGTTAGTTCAGTTGGTTAGAATACATGCCTGTCACGCATGGGGTCACGGGTTCGAGTCCCGTACGCACCGCGAAAGGGAGTAACATTAGTTACTCCCTTTTTTGTTGTGTATCAAACAATTAAGGCATTGGAAGTAGATGGAGAACATGTAAAAATTGGGTGTATATTTACCGGAAACTTACCAGTATTTCCCGATTTTTACCGATATTTTCACCTATAATGATACCGCCTTTGATACCATTTTTTTATTGTAGCGATAATCAGTAGATACCAAAACTCAAAAGAATATGAAATATCCGACAATGAGATTCGTCTTTGATCGTAAAAAGGTTGCGACAAAGACACACAAGGGACTCGTTCAAATTGAAGTTTTGAGCGAAGGTAAGAGAAAATGGATCGGAACCGGCGTTAAAGTCTATTCCGACCAATGGAATGATCGAAAGAAGATAATCAATTCAGTTGAAATGATTCAATTGAACCAGTGTCTTGATGAACAACTCCGGATTATCCAAAATTGGATTAATGAGCTTATCAGCAAAAAGGAAGTTTTTGATTTTGATAAGCTGGATAGATTTTTGAGATATACCAATAAATCAGAAAGTTTTGTTGACTTTGTAGAAAGAAGAATTGAAGAGCGTGGAGATATAACGGAAAGTACCAAAGCTTCCCATCGGACATTTGCGGCCTCATTACGTGAATTTGACAGAATAATATATTTTTCTGATCTGACAAAAGCCAATATCACATTGTATGATGATTGGTTACATGCTAAGGGCTATTCACAGCCGACAATATATAACTATCATAAACGTAACAAACGTTATATTCACGAGGCCATAAAGTTTGATTTGCTAAAAAATGATCCGTATAAGGGTGAGCGTTTTTCCCGTGGCAAACATGCCATCAGGAAATATTTGACTGCCGAAGAATTGAAGAAAGTGAAAGATGCTCAAATAGACTCGGAAACGATCTGTAGAGTCCGTGACCTTTTTATTTTTCAGGCATATACTGGAATATCCTATGCTGATCTTGCTAAATTCAATTTCAAACGTGACGTACAAAAACGCGGCAATAAGTATGTTATATTGGATATTCGTTTAAAGACAGAAGAAAACTATTTTATCGTATTACTGTCTCCTGCAATGGAAATATTGAAAAAATATGATTATGTGCTTCCGATTATCAGTAATCAACAATACAATTTGCGGCTTAAAATAGTTGCTGATTATGCAGGGCTTGATAGAAATTTGACCGTTCACATGAGCAGGCACACATTTGCGACAATGTGCCTGAACAATGGGGTTAAAATGGAAAATGTGAGTAAAATGCTCGGTCATACAAATGTACGCACCACACAACAATATGCTAAAGTTCTGAATGCCGAAGTGGAAAAAGACTTTGAGATGCTGGAACGGATTTTGTCATAGCATAAGAGAGCCACGCTAAAATAGTTCTACTGATATTTAGCGTGGCTTGTTTCATTTGAAATACTCCATAACTTGTGCCGATTGTTCACGGAGACCACAGCAAAGATAATTTTGAGTCATTTCCACACTTGCATGTCCCATCATTTGGCTTATAGAGTATAAATCGGCACCCCGTAAATACAAATTGGTTGCAAAACTCCGGCGTGCCGTATGGCTTGAAACAAATTCCCATTTTTCACCTTCCACTTCCTTTCCGGCCTTGAATATTTTAACCGCTTCTGTGATTCCGGTTTTCCGGCAAATATTACGGATATTATTGTTGAATGTCGGATCGCTAACTTCTTCTTTAGGCAAGTTTGTTAGTAGCTCTTTCACAATTGGCTTCAATGGCACTGTGGCATGAGTCTTAGTCTTTAAGCTGACATAAGAGATCATTCCACCCACTATATTACGGTTGTTCAACCGTGTATAGTCACTATGACGGCAACCAGTAAAGGCTCCTATTAAAAATTGTGTGCGTACCAATTGTTCGTTGGCATTCTTGGGAACATAGGTGATAATTCGTTCAAGTTCTTCATCAGTAAGCCAAACATTAGTGCTTCTCACATTTTTTACTGAAAGGATTTTATTATAGTCTTTAGGTAGCTCAACCTCTTCATTATACAAGTTCAATACAGCTTTTAATTTGGCGGCATATTGGCGAACAGAGTTTGGTGCCAGCCGTTCTTCCATATAATCAACAAAAGCCTGCAATCGGACTTTTGAAAGATTCTCCCATGTTGCCGGGCAATCGTTCGCCTTACTATACATGTTGAGTATAATTTCATATTTGGGGTATTTTACCAAAAATGCTGTACGTAAATCTTTCATTTTTATTTCATTTCTTTATTCCAACTATCATAAATATCTTCCCAATTATCACCTAAGCCAACCCTTATACCGAAAGCGTTGTAACATTGTTGTACCGTTTCTTTCGGTGGTAAATATCTCCCGTCACTTAACATTATATAGCCTTCGTTTATTTCTTGTTGTAGCAAGTTTATATCTACTGGCATAATTTCATCAGGGAACAGCACCACGTTTCCTTTACTCGTTTGATAACTGACTCTTGGTAGTTCAAAATGCCCTCTCTGCCCAGTCAATAAAGAACAGATTCCGATTTCTCCGGTAATGAGATGAACTTCCGTGTTTGGCGCATTTATAACCATAAAATAGGCGTTATCGTCATTTTGGAAATGATTTACTACTCTGCCCACCCTTTCTGTATCACATCTTCTCATTCTCTCGTCCCAAAGATGTCCCAAATCATCATGGAACCGGATATAATCTCTTACCTTATCCCATGTTCTTACAGACAGAAATTTCATAGCAGGTAGAGTAAGAGTTTTTTCTACACCATTATCATATTTAAGTTCATGGGTAAAGTAATGTTTTCGTGAGCCGGTAATGTGTATATCCGTAACATCAAAGTTTTCATCATATCCGTTTTCGGTGGAATATTCTTCAAGAACAACAATATCACTCTGTACGATTTCATCAACTATCTTTTGAAACTCATTATAGGCGTTGGTTAGCAGGTTTTCGGTATTCATGTTGTCCTGCATGGGTATTTGTGCAACAAGTCTTATCGGGTATTCATTATGTTCTGTACCATAGCACATATTCTCCACAATACCACAATTAACCTTCCCACATCTTTCATGAAAGAAGTCCATTGTACGCAATACATCTTGGTTGCTTAATTTCGTGGGTTGGGTGACAAACAGCACATAACTTACTTTTACCCTACTAAGAAGTTCTATATGCACGTTTGTAACACTTGGAGGCGTGTCAATAAGAACATAATCCGGGTTGATAGAGTGTATTTTCTTTTTAGCCAGTTCAAGATATTGCCTTACCATTGATTTTTCCAAGTAAATAAACTTGGAAAACATATTTCCAGAAGAGTGTACCCAAATCATTTCATGCGGATGATCGCCTTCAAATTCGGTGTTCATTGACGGGGTATTTATATCTGCATCAATGATAAACACCTTATTCCCTTGTTTTGCAAGTAATCTTGCTATATTTGCGGTTGTTGTGGTTTTGCCTACGCCGCCTTTGCCTGAATATATTATAATAGCTTTCATATCAATTAAATATTTGGTTCAATAAATTCTATATTAGCCATCCGCATTTCATCTTCAAACGCCCATTTGTAATTGTGATTTTCCCAAAATGAAGCATATTCACAACCACGGCAAGTAACGGAGTATCGGCCTTCTCCTATTTTTCTTGCTTTACAAACATCGCGGAAAATCCGGTTATCTATCGGAAAGTCTGTAAAACATACGATCTCTTTTCCTTCATCCAGTAGCTTTTTAAGAAGCTGATAGTCACGACTGGTTCTATATGGCATATTCATGGTTGACCCCTTCTTTCATCAATTCAGGATTATCAAAAGCATTTCCTATGACTCGAATTTCCCGTTTGAAATCATTCCACCAATCAGGTGAAATTTGTTGCCATGGGTTCATCCATTCTTTATTTAAGTCGCTGATATTGGCAAGGCAAAAGCAGGCATATTCATCTATGTATTTAACCAATTTGGGATATTTACCATTAACACTAATAATGTCATGTTCGTAAATTTCTGTACCTTCTTTATCTGTTTTGCCTATAAATTGGCCGATTGTTTTGCAATCAACCTCATACTCTATGAATGTTCTTTTACCTCTATGGTTCAGATCACCATATACCCACATCTTTGTATTAAGGCTTTTGCCTCTGAATTTTATTATTCTCATAAATATTAAGAGTCAAGTTTTTTAATAAATTCATTTAATCTACTGGCTGAATAATCGGTACCGCCAATTATAAAATAACCATCAACGGCAAATTTGAATGCTTCAATGGCTTTTTGTCTCATTCCTTCTTCGGCTATCGCTATTGCTGCATAGGCTTTTGCTTCTAATATGGCATATTGCACATAGCCGGTAGAATCCATCCGGTTGTCACTTTCCAAATCCAAAGTGTTACGTCTGATATAATCTTTTGCTTTTTGATTCATACTTTTGGGTATTTTCCTTCTCCTTTCGGATCAGTTCATTAATAAATTTACTCATGTTCGGTTGCTCTCTGACAAAATCAACCAAATCAATATCCAGTCTAATAGCATAGACCTTACTTTTCGTAACCGGTTTGTTTCGGCGATAACTTCTTTTGGCTTGTTTATTCTCTTCCATAATAATTCATTGATATATGTAATAATTCGTTTGAAATGGCTGTAATTTAGGCTTGTTTGCCTCTTTTGTTCCGTCTCTGATTCGATGATTACCTTTGGTGTGAAAACGTCTGAAATCGCCCCAAAATAGTTCATCTGCATTTGCCTTTGGTCGGATTGTTCCCCAAACATATCGCCGTAATAGTTTGGGTAACATCATGGAAACAAACAGTAACGCTATACATTGGTGATTCAATAGTTTGGGCACAACGATTCGGCTGATAGTTCGTTCATGTTTATGTATGAAGATAGGCACCGGGAAAACCAAAGGCCGATCAATATACAATAGTTCGGGTGTGTATGCGCGTACTGGTTCATCCTCTGTTATTGGTTCGGGTACATTTGCGTTTGTTTCTTCGCTTACTGATTCGGTTAATAGTTCAGGCAAAGAAATGCCGGATAGTTCGGTTAACATTGTTAGCCTCTGTAATGCTTTGTTTATTTGATCCTGATAAAACCAACGGGAAATAAAATCTATCAGAGCTACCAAAGCAAAGACAAACGCCGGTGTTTTCGTTTGTGCATCCACATATAAGGCCGGTAAATGTTTTTCCGGTTCTCTTACCGGTTCTTTTTCCGGGATGATCGGAGCTTTGGCGCGATCTAAAGCCTTTATATTACATTTTAAGTTCGGGCAAATAGAATCATTTATAAATGCAGGCATAACCACACCTATACGCGCCGTCTTATCATCAAAGACCGCCGCCCGATCAGGTGCAACCAGCCACACGCCACCAGTCCAGCCGGAAAGCAAGGGGATAACGTTTGATGCAAAGAAACCTAGCTTTATATCAATTAAAGCGGCTTTTTCCAATGTTGCACAAAGTTCTTTGTGTCCGTTACTGTCTGCATCATTATAAGATAAATAAACTTTATTATCTCCGGCAATAGTACGAAGTGAAAAACCGCTTTTTTTGTTTCGTTTGGCTATTTCTTTTACAAAACCGGCGACCGCTTTTAATTCGCTTTTCTGAATCTTTATAAATCCGTCTTTTGAAAGATTGGGGTACACAAGCCGGTAATTAGGGAAATATCCGGCAAAATCACAAACAAAGGTTTGTTTCTTATCGTTGGTTATTTCTGTAATATTGCCGCCTTCCTGATTACAAACACAAACAGAACACCTGCCAACCATTTCTTTTAAATGTTTGGGATTGATAAATAATTTTAGGCCGTCAGGCAAAAGCCCGGATGTTTCAATAATTACGGGGTATTCTTTTAATGTACGCCCGTCAGAAGCAACTAAAGCCGATTTGTAAGGATCAAGATAAATATAATTAAATACCGGTCTTAGAGGATCTTTTGTTACTAATTTAGTGATATTTAGATGTTCCTTTGTAATCCACATATCAAAGGAGCAAACAATATTTTCGCGCTCTTCTATTTTGGTAAACCTTGTTTTATTGGCTTGTTTGGTGCCTATCAGCTTTTCAAATTGCCAAACAAGATTAAAAACCTGATCCACTGGAAAGGAACATTTAAAGCTGTTTATTTGTACAGTCCTAAAATCCGTTATATTTAGTTTGGCATCAACGCAAAGATATTTTATATTTATCTCGTTACCGTTGACATCTTTCAGTTTTGCAAGCTCCGCGGCGGTATAGGTGCCGGGAGCTATTTCTATTTCATTTGTAAAAACGTCGTTTGCTATTTTAACCAATTCGGCCAAAATGAGGCCATTAAATTCTTTTTCATTCATAACATTAAATAGTTAGATATTTTACACCAAAGTAAAAGCCTAAAGCAAGGCAAAAAAGCAAGTAAATAGGAAGCAGCCAAAGACCGCCAAACGCGCTAAAGCAGATTAACAAAACTACTATTAGCCAAATAATTACGCCCACCATGTTAGAAAGTAGGGTTTTCAAGCTCTTGCAAAAAATCGTCCTCCGTTATACTCTCACATATATTTGAGCCATCAACATAAACACTAAATCCGGTTGCGGTGCGGAATACTTCTAATTTGTGCGTTTCTCCGTTTGGGGATTCTATTATATAAGCAGTCATAATATCAAAGTTTAAAGGAATGCCGGGAAACCGCCCGGCGCGGTGGAATGTTTGTATTATTCGTTTATGTTATGCAAATTACACGTGTTAGGGAATGAACCGTCTTTGTTAAGGCTAACAATAGATATATTATCCCCGTTATCCTTTATTACATAAACTATAAGTTTTCTAAATCCATATAACCCAATATGATATAATATCTTTTTCTCCATAAATTTAAAATTTGTCTGATTGATCGTTTTTATTTATGAAGTCTTTTAATTTTTTGGGATCGGTGCCAGAGATAAACACCACGGCACCGAATAAAAGCAGCATTAAACAAAACATAGCTTATTATTAATAAAGTGTTGCACGTTCGTATAAACTTTGCGATATAATGCCATCTTTACAAAGTCCGTCTTTATATTCTCCGAAAGCTATATTAAAATCCAGTTTAAAAGAATGTTTCTTTTTGTTGGCTTCTCTTTCAAATTCGCCTCCGAACTCTTTGCAGAACACCCAAAAAGATCGGCGTAACTCTTTTTGATTGGTTATCGTATATTTTGCCATGGCTATTTCATTTTAAAAGTTATGCCAGCAGGCAACAAAGAACGGTTAACACTGGAAACGAATTTATTAAAATCGTTCTCCGTTACTTTTGTTTCGTAGTCTTTCCAATTAAAAACAAGCTCGTTACTATGATCGTAATATATCACATTACAAACTGATAACCCGGCATCAAGAACGGCCAGCATAACTCGCTTTTCATTTTCGGCCTTTTGTTGTTTCTTTTTGCAATCGTTAATTATTTCAGCGCGTTTTTTCTCGTATGCTTTGCGCTTTTCTTCGTCTTTTCGCGCTTGTACAGCTTCAAGACGATAATAACCCTCGTTTATTCTGTTAGTTATAGTTGTACGTTCTTCATCCGTTAATTTCAAAGTAAAACGTTCATTTTCCGGCTTATATGGGTTTTCCCATATTTGCCCGGTTAACTCTTCCAGCTTTTTTATAGCCTCGTTAGATTCTCTTTTCCAGCGTTCAACGATACCAAGCGTATAAAGAAGGTATTTAAAGTATTGTTTATCTTCTGCCTGATAAAGTAAATTATACTCCGTTTCTGTAATACGCAAATAGTTAATTGCAGTTTCTTTGCTGCTGTTTGTAATATGATAAAACCCGTTTTCAACTGGGTACATTGGCGCGCCGTAATGATTAGACAAATGAAGATCAACGAACATTTTAAACTGTGGGAAACGCTTTAGTATTTCTTCATGGCAGCAACCACCAGCACACCAAACGAAACGCCCGTTTTTGCGTTGTTCGTAAATATCCGCCGTTATACTCCAATCGCATATATTATTTTTGCAATCATCAGCCAGTAATATTTTAACATTGATTTCAAAGGTTGTCCCGGCTTGAATATATCTTTTTGATACTGTGTAACAAAGTCTATTTGTAGTAGTCATAATACAAAGTTTTAAAGGGTGAATAATGAAAAGTAAGAAGTAACCCGGAGCCATGACAACCCCGGAAAAATAGTTATTATTAGAATTTAGAAAGATATTCCACGCATCCGATAATATAGGCCGCGTGTTCTCTTGCCGCTTGTTCTTTTTCTTGCTTGGTTGCGGTCTTATGATCCTGATCGGAAAGCATTTTAGCCGCCATCCGGACGATCTTTTTCATAGTAGAACAGTTTGCAAGATATTCAACGGAAGGAGTTAAACCGCGGTTTACTTTTTTCAAGAGTGCATTTTGCAGCCATTCAGTAAGCGCGTAAATATCGCGAGAATTGCGAATATAGATAATTAATAAATCTGTGTTCATAACGCAAAATTTAAAGGGTGAAACTTGGTTTGTCTTTGTTTTTCCCTTAACTTTGCGTTATCACTGTGGAAGGTGATCCGATAAACGCAAAGTTTAAAGGGAGGCCGGGAAGAGTCGCCAAACTCGACCCGGTTTTTTATTAATATGAAATCTTTTGAATGCGATCAAAAGGAATTAATAACGCTATATGTTTATCTTGATAGTGAATCAGTTCAAAACTATTTGCCGTTGATAGTCTTATAATAGCGGCTTTTTTCGCCGTTTCTTGAAACACATCAAAATGAACCTTCAAACGGTTGCAACAGTTTGTGCCCTCTGGGGCTACATGTACGGCGTTTAGCGTTACATTTTTGTTTTGTAAGTTTAGTAATACTTCCATGATCTTATATTTTAAATTAAACACTCAACCAAGAAGAAGTAAAAGCGGAATTTGTGGAAGGTGATCCGGTCTTTTATCTCCTTTTCTGTATTACAAAGATACGAATAATATTTGTAATACAAAACAAAATGTACTTTTATTTTTAAGAAAATGCTCCGTTTTTACATTTATTAATATTGATATAATATATTGATTATCAATAAATTAATAAATAATATGATGATAAATATAAAGTATTTAAGAAGTAAGGAAATATTTATAGAAAATAGGTGTTTAAATACGCTTATTTGCTTTATTTATAGCCTTTGTTTAACTTTGTAGCAAGTTACAGAGCGCGAGACGCCAATATAATAAACCCTTTTATATCGTTTTATATGGTGTATAGTAAGCGCGTAACAGATTTACAGCAAATTTATCAATTAACCCCGGATGATGTTTTCTTTTGTATGCTTGTAGCATCCGGCGCCAGTCGTGGCGAAGCATACGCAACTATATTTAGACCACGATCTACAAAGATAGAAACAGCGCAACGCGGAGCCGCCCAACTTGCAAAGGATAAACCCGGCATTAATAAACTAATACGGTCTTTTGAAGATAACCGCGCCGCCTTCCTTCCTGACAATGATAGCCCCAAAAGCAAGAAGAAAAAGAAAAACACAGAAACAGAAGAGGAAGAAAAAGCCGGGAATGTTGTACAATACCGAGATAAAGACGCTGTTTTATCAGGCCTCGAACAAACCCTACCTTATTTAAGGGGCAAAGATCGCGCGGATGTATTAATGAAAATAGCCGATCTTCAGCAAATGAAGAAGGACGAAAACACGGAAGAAGAGGAAACAGTACATTATTATCTACCTTTGCAATGTTATAGATGCAGCCTTTTTATAGCTGATCGAGCAAAGCGGAAAGCAGAAGGAGCGGAAAAGCCGGATAATATTTAATATTATAGGTATAATATAAAGAGAATCAAGGCAAAGCGCGGCTTTTCTCCTTCTTTGCTGGTCAACTGGATAATGAAAGCAGGGAGGGCACCCCCCCCGGCTACCCAAGACACCAAGCATGTTTCAATCCCGGTCAAGATTTTTATTTTTTTTTCTTTTTTGGAGCCAATAATGGATGTTTTTAAGGCTTTTCCAATGATAAATTACAAAAGTGAATGTCCGATGTATAGTTTTACTTCTGAAAATGTATAGTATATGTATAGTTTACTTCATAACTATACATGTGTAAATCATTCATTATTAGGTCAATGGAAATTTAATGTATAGTATGTATAGTTTATATGTAAATTGCGTATGGGAAAAAAATATATATAATATGGTTTGCATAAAAAACTATACATACTATGCACTATTTTTCCATTGATTTGTATTTCAATATGTTATATATGTATAGTTGCCTTTAAAACCCTACATAAACCATACATATCAGAGAGAATGTTCCATCTGTATTTCCTATTGAAATAGAGTAGTTATCCTTTGTTTATCAATATTTTGCGATTATTGGTCTTCAATGATGCAACGAATAAAAACATGGCAAAAAGACTTCAAAAAAGCGTGTTTATTCTATATTTTAAGTAGAAAATAATAGTATTTATATGGTAATTATGTAGAAAATAAGCTATATTTGTGGCATAAAACACTTGAAAAATAGCATAAAAACAGTAGAAATGCTTTGTTTTCGGGTATAAAAACGGTGGTATGAATAAGTTTGAGTCTATATTGTTTGATTATGGGCGATACGTTTTTGTTTCTGTGTTCAGAAAAGCGCAGGAAGAGGAAAGATATGAAGATTGTGCGGTGATGCGAGATATTATGCAAAAATATCATATACCTTGTGACACATCTTTAGAGGACTGGCGTACTGATTTGTGGCGATTTGGATATTCAGGAGATGTTGCTATAAATAATCTGTCAGTATATATGGTTGAGGCCTTAACCCGTGCCGGGTATTCAAATTCATAGATTGTACATGGAGAAGGGAAAGTATAGGAAGTTGTTAAATGAGGTCTTCGGGCTTATGAAAGGCGAGAAACTGGATGCCGCCTTACAAGAGTCCAAAAGTGCAGCGCGTGTTGACGCTGTGCAGGACTTGATGCGTGCAGCCATTATACGATCTTCGATTTGTAAGTTCAATGGTACGCCTTACTATTTCAGTGGCCGGATATATGAAGAGATGGCATGGGATGATTTTGGCAATCTGATATATGACTTGATGCGTAAATGCAAAATGCCCAATGGTGATTATTCCCGTGTGGAGGGTGTACTGAAAGTCTGTAAGCGTGTGGTGGCAGGAAAAGCCTTGAAGCCTGATAATGCCATTGTGGTGTTCAATAACTGTGTGTTTGATATGAATGCTCGCCGTGCACATTCTTTCAACCGCCGTTGGGTACAGACTACATGTGTTCCCTATGACTACAAGCCGGAAGAGCATGTCTTTCTTTGGAGAATGTTCCTGGATGAAGTTTTGCCGGACAAAAACATGCAAAAAGTTTTGCAGGAGTTTCTTGGAAGTATTTTTGTTGACCGGCGTGTGGCGAAAATGGAAACTATGCTTGTTCTTCGTGGCTCCGGCTCCAATGGCAAAAGTGTAGTCTTTGAAACGATCATGGGCATACTTGGCCGGGAGAATGTCAGCAATTTCGGCATAGGTGCATTGATTACTGGAAATGAGAGAAAAAAAAATATCGCTTTCATTAATGGCAAGCGGTTGAACTACTGTTCTGAAATACAAGCGTTAGAGTTTGGTAAGGATAGTGACACGTTGAAGAGCCTTATCAGTGGTGAACCTACCGAAGCCCGGCCTATCTATGGCGATAACTTCACTGCTTACAATATTCCTCTGCTTATGGCAAATGCCAACCAAATGCCGTATTTGAAAGACTGGAGCTATGGAATGAGGCGGCGTATTTGCATTATTCCCTTTGAGGTGGAGATACCCAAAGCCCGGCAGAAAAAAGAACTGTCACGGGATTTGGAGGCCGAATACCCAGCTATATTCAATTGGATATTGGAAGGACGTGACCGTTTTATCGCCAATGGTTATAAGTTGACAGACAGTAAGGAGCTTGAAAATGTCATGGATGAATATCAGTCGGAAAGTAGTACCGTAATGAAGTTCATGTATCAAATGAACTATCTGTGCCGCTATGAGGAAATTGCCGATATTGAACCCAAATGGATGTCTTCGGCCATTCTGTACCGGAAATATTGCAAATGGTGTAGGGACAATAATGCCAAAGAAGAGAATGTGACAGTATTCGGACGTATTCTTTCGGAAGCCGGTTATCGTAAAAAAAGAACCCCGAATGGTCAGGTGTATGGTTTGTATGGAACAGCCTTGACGGAAAAACTCTATTATGAGAAACGGGAAGACCTACGGGGTAACTATAAGCAAAGGATCGCTAAACCGGTTTATCAAGATGGCAAACGATACGCTTATACCCATGAAGGGCTTGCGGCCTGCTTGTCATTGAGCATTTATCAAGTCCAGCGTTTGTTCCGGGAGAAGAAACTGGAGGGGACGTACCACATGGAGAAGAGAACAACTGTTTTTGACTTGGACGCTGTGGAGAAGATTATCAAACAATTAAAAATAAGAACCAAATAGTATGATCGCACCGGATGAATTTGCAGAGGTTATTGAAAAAATAGATAACCTACGGGGAGCATTGGAAATCCCTATGCCAGCTGGATTTCATGTAAATCAAATGAAGCGTGAGCTTGAAGAAGTATCAGACAAATTAAAACGGATTTACGTTGAGGAAGAAGACGAAAATCCATGGGAGGAATAAGCATGGCAGTAAAATTTAGACACAAGGAAACGGGATTGTTCTTTTGCAGGGCAAAGGGATTATCCCCTTCAAGAAGAGATTATGACAAACTTGGAGAAGAAGGTATTTTTAGGAAAAGGCATTTGTCTAAGCGAGGAAGAATCTACGAAAGCGCAACTGAAAATCAGAAACGGGATTGGATTGGCAAGGAACATGCAGATGAATTTGAAATAGTAAAAGTATGAAAAATATGAATCACATAGAGTTAAGTGTTGAGCTGATGTCTATTCTTCGGGCCTTGAACTATTCATGTGAATTGAAGACAATAGAAGGTAAGAGCATTGTAATGGATATAGCAGTGCAAGGAGAATTGTCTGTCAGGCACCAAAAAATGATTGAAATGCTTCTTGGTGGATTTCTCTCTGAATTTTATTGGGTAAATGGGAAGCATCATATTTATATCAGAGAAGAGTGCAAAGGGCTTCTTCCTGATGATGATAGGTATAGTTGCTTGATTTATGAAATGAATAAAGTATCATCGGATGAAGAACGTATAAACTCTTACGGTAAGGAATACTTTTTTAATCTTGGAGATAGATTTGAACGTAAATTAAAAATAGGATTATGAGCAAAAAAACAAATGGTATTCAGGTAGGTAACTTTATTGTTACGAGGGATAATGGTAGTGAACATGACTGGATCAGTATTAAGGCAGTGTCAGGTTTTTGGAGTATGCGTTTTCGGGATGATAACGGAATGTTTTCCCGGATTCGGGAGTTAACCAACAATAAGGAACTTCGTGAATATTTGGAAACATGGATCAAAGTATGTTTCCTTATTAGTAATGCAACCCCTGACGTTAAGTTTATGGAAGAGTTTTTTAAAAGCTATTCTGATCTTACCGAACGGCTACGAGGCTTGCAGCAACCAGTATCACCGGAAGATGATGCCAAGATACTGGAAGAAGAGAGAAACATGAATAGTATCAAGGAAGGTATTAAGGAGGAACATAAAAATGAGGGTACCGACTGATAAGGAAATTGAAGAGGCCAAAGAATACCTCCGTCAACGTCTGGATGCGGAGCTATCCATGCGTACCAATCTTCAAATTGTAATGATCGAGGCGGCAAAGCAAATTATAGATATTTCATACCGGTACAAGATCAGCCCTGAACTATTCCGTTTTTCAGCAAACAGACAGTTGCAGGAGGAAGTGGATGCCATTATTTTATCCCTTCTTGAAATAATTGAAGACTATACTTATACTTTGGCAGTAGCGACACATGAGGATAATAAGGATGCAATCATAACATGTATAACGCGAGAATCATACGGCAAAACCTTCACACAACGTGCAAGAGAATATGTTGACCGGTTTTCAAAGGAGGTTGAAACGGCCATTGCCGCCGGATTACTACTGAACCTTTCCAAAGACAAATTACTTTCATCTATCAGGCAGTCGGTAAAAACGCCATTGCTTAATGAGCATGTACAGAGAGCTATTTCAAAGGGTTATCCGATTATTTCAAGACTCGGTGTTCAGGAGTCTTTTGGAGTAGGACGTACTGTAAGCTCTTGGACTGCACTGTCAGATTTGACGGAGTATGCTGTGGCAGAGGGTTGGATGAAGCATTGGGAATTGCAGGCTAAAGCCTGTGGAGCCGTAGGGTTCTTTGTCATGCGTGGCAGCTCCTATCCTTGTAACATTTGTGACGATGAAGTCGGATTTCATGTGGAATGGGACAAATTACCACCGTATCACGGTCATTGTAAATGCTTTGCCGTTCCCGTATCAGCAATATAATTATTTAACATACTAAATATCAGAATATTATGTTTGGATTATCATTAATCAGCACAAAGAAACTCAATCATCTTGCATCAGAATGCAGCAAACTGGCTATTGCCAATGTTGAGCTTTCAAAACAAAATGCGACACAATCTAAAACTATTATGGAACTTACTGGAGAAGTCCGGGTGCTAAATTCTAAAATCCTTCTGAATGAAAGTATCAATGATGATCTGCAAAAGAAGCTTAACCGGAAATATCCTCGAAAGCCTTATAATAAAAAATTGTATCGAAAGTAGTGTCATATTCAATTCATTCATTACATTTGCAATGTAGAAGCTGACTTGTTATAACACAAGCTTATCAACCAAATTGTTGAAAAAGTAAAGCCTCTGTCTATTTTATGTAGGCAGAGGCGGCTTTTCCTAATGTATAGTTACATTGGATTCAGAGCGCGGAGTACGGGATTGCTTTCGCGCTCCGCGTTGGTACAGATCATTTTGCATTACCCTCTTTATTTTCATTTTTCTTGATTTTCAGTTGATATAGCAAGTCAGCTTGTTGCTGTTCCTTATATTCACGCATGATACGATCCCATTCATTGTTTTTTCCATAGCCGGATTCTTCCGAGCCGGTTTCTTTTGATAAAATACCGGCACCGACTAATTGTACCAAGTTCGATACCAATTCGGCTGCATTTTGGTGGACGTATGGAACTGCCCACGAAAAAATTTTCAAATTGAGGAATTTGGTAAGTTGGCCTTTTTCTGTTCCATATCCGTGCAGGAACAGCCGTTTCATTTTGTCTATTGATTCGTCAAATTCCTTGCAGTCAATCATGGCTTTTTCCAAAGATGGTGAATAGATCAGCTTGATAGCAACACCCGGTAAATCTCCTGACTTTACTTCGGGAGGCATGACAACAAAACTCCCCATAAAAATCATTTTAAGTAATGTATTAATTTGAAGTTCAAATGATTGTGATGCTTCGGGACGATTCATAAAGCCTGCATCATCATCCTTCCCCATAGTGATAGCTTTTACCGCACCATACATATCTCCCTGAATCTCAACATCTTCACCTTTAAGTAACATGATTGGAAATGCGTATGCCATATTGTTTTGACACAAATGGGAAATAGCCAGTTCGTACTTGTCGATATTATCTTGTGAAAAGCTCCAGCAGGCACCGTGTTTGTCCCGATAATATACAACCGGACATTCGGTAAATCCATGATCGTGTTCTTCCACTAATGTATATCCTTCAATACCGAAATACTGTTTCACTTTGTTTATTGCTCCGGCTATTCCCCTTTTATCCTGCCGGTAACGGTACATTTTTTTATTATCCCACACTTCCACCCAAGAAATGAGTTCCTTTCCCTCTTCGTCATAGTCGCTGTATCGCCGGGCAAACAGTGTCATTTGACCGGTTATGGAATCGTAGTGAGGATAAAGAGTGTCACCATCAAAATAGGAGAGATTCTTGGTGAACACCTTGCCTTCATTCATATAGAATACGATTGCTGCATCTCCCGTTATTTTTACACTTTTGGCATATTCGTAAAATGCAATCTCCATATTTTTATCCAGCCATCCTTTTTGAAATTCGAGAAATATTTCCCGTGAACTTTCATCAACTTTGGTATCGGTCAGCTCATGATGAATGTCATTGCCACATAGATGTACAAGTTGTTGGATAGTGATTATCATCTGAAAGGGAAAAGAAGCACGGAATACTTTCTCCCGGAAGAACCGTTTCTTCTCTTCGTCATATTTCAGTCTGTCCGGGTAAAACAATTCCGAATTGATCTTGTGCCCTGAAGGATAAAACTCACGGATAAAATCAGCCTGCGAAATGAGCTGCCATGTCAGCCTATCACTGTTGTTTGTGAACGATGCGTTTCTTAAATCGCTCGTAATCCTGCCTTGCAAGTAACCTTCGGGAGTAACCCTTGCAAAAGGCTTTTTTGTAAGAATCTCTGCTATCATATTAATCCTAAACCTTTTATGTGTTTGCGTTTATGTTTAATTTCAAAAATCATTCGCATAAGCAATGCTTCTATGAAGTCGGGAGAATGACCTACTAATTTTTTCATTATAATCTTCTTGATAATAGTCCAGCCTTTCTCTTCACTGTCTTCATCCTTTCGTATCGCTTTCCTTTCCTTGTCGAGAATCTGTCTAAGGGGAACTTTCTCAAACCCTTTGCCGGAGAACTTGCGTTCAAGAAGAGTCGGTTCAATGGAAATCTCCCGGTTGATAATTTTTTGTGCGAACAGATATGCCGCTTGTGATTTTAAATTCGCATAGATGTATTTGAATTTCTCTTCCACGGCTTCTTTGTTGTTGAATGGGATTGCATTCGGGAAAAAGCCTTTGAATATTTGTCCGAGTCCGTTAAGGTCATAGGTGAAGCATTCTTCTCTTACATGCCATTCTTCCAGCATCGCTTTTACGGTATCGACTGTTTTCTTGCTGTCAAGTTTGCAAACAAATATGTCTCTTATATGCCATCCTTCCCACAGCCACATGACAAGACTGTCGCCACCCTCAAATGCCGCATCACATGATACCCGGCGTATTCCATCACCTATCTGCATGGAATTGCGGTATAAGGCTTCCATGTGAGTCAGCTTTATTATATCATCTCCGGCAGCTTTGTATTTCCAGTTACCGTCAAGATCGCGTGCGCGTTGTTCGTCTGACTGGTTGACAAGGTTAGCCAAATAGGTCGGATCAGAAGACATCAGTTTTACATTATCGGAAAGTTTTGCTTCAATAAAAGTAACCGACTTGATAAACAGTTCTTGTGGTGTGCCATATTGCTCATACTCCGGCTTCCAGTAGGCGTGTATAATATCCTTGCATTGCTCATATACTTCCTCACGGGTATCTCCCCAATATATACCTGAAACATTGTCCCCGTCCATAAAACAATACCGGACTCTGCCATCACGTTCCGGGATTGGAAGACCATCTTCTCCGATCCACCAGTCAATGAATTTTGCAACCCAGCTGTCAGGATCAGGGTTACATGTTCCGATAAAGCGGTTACGGATATGAAAGGCGTTACGGTTACAAGTGATAAGGTATTTGAATTTGAGATATTCCATGTGGGTTATTTCATCCACACCTATATATGCGAACTGTTTACCTTGAAAACGCTTTTTGAAATCGTCAAGTGTGTCAGCATGATAGCTGAATTTTAAAAATCCACCTTTATAGAAATTCCAGCGCATGTCGTTTTTGGACTTGTTGTATTCCCCAAAATCATCATATAAGGTGGATGATGTTTCTACCATATCAGAGAGATCGTCTATCTCATGCCGGAGAAGCACAGAACGGAAGTTTTTATTTTTTATATCTTTCAATGTTTCCATAAGAAGAGTAAAAGTTTTACTTCCTCCACGGCATCCCCCACAGATGGTAATATCAGCCGGGGTGGAGAGCATGTTTTCCTGCCCTCCACCTTGTGCGATTATCTTATTCGGATTAGGAATTTTCCTATCCGCGTCCCTTAACATTTGGATATATTCATAATCAAGCACCAAACTGGCATTAACCGTTTTTATTCCACTATATTTCTCCATAAAAAGAAAACCGATCCTCACATTACACATGTGGAGACCGGCCTATAAGCTCTGATTCTAATATTGCAGTACAAAAATACGCATAAAGAGTATTATTTTCTACATTTTAATAGAAAATAATATCAAAAATGTTTTGAGAAAAGAAATCCAGTACATATATTTGCAACGAAAACATGGAGTATGATAAAAATTAGTGCGGATAAAGATGCAGATCAAAGGGAAATATACAACAAGATAGTTTTATGTCCGATATGCGGTCAGAAACTAACTGATATAAGCTATGTCAATGGTGTTGTTATATTGAGAGTGAAGTGTCGTAGATGCAAGAACTACATAAATGTGGATATTGTGGGTACAAAGTAGTTTTCAGGATAATATCGCGGAGTGGAGCAGCTGGTAGCTCGTTGGGATCATAGCCCAAAGGTCATTCGTTCGAGTCGAATCTCCGCAACAATAGTTGGAGTTGCCGCATTGTTTCTCCCTTCGATGTGGCGTATGGGGATAAAGGGAGAATATGGAAAGATGGCAGACGTGGTGTATGCGCCGGACTGAAAATCCGGTTAAGGTGATTCGATTTCATCTCTTTCCACAAAACCTATACGGTGTGGTTCAATTCCCACAGGTACGCTGAAATGGGGTATCGCAGGTTAGGTGAGTATAGGTATATTGTCCGGTTAGCTCAATTGGTAGAGCAATACACTGTTAATGTAAAGGTCGGTAGTTCGATTCTATCACCGGGCGCAATGAAGCGGAGATAGTTCAGTTGGAAGAACGTCAGATTCCAAACCTGATTGTCGGGGGTTCGAGTCCTTCTCTTCGCGCATATTGAGATATGGTGTAATGGCAACACAGCAGATTTTGGTTCTGCTATTCAAGGTTCAAATCCTTGTATCTCAACAAATGGCGTATTCGACTAACGGTTAGGTCGTCACCTTTTCACGGTGGAAACCAGAGTTCGATTCTCTGATACGCTACACAGAATGAATAACGTCCGAAATACAAGGGAAATGCGGTGGTTTCACCGAGACATCTTGTAGGTCGCATATTGGAAGTATGGGTGAGTGAACGATACCACCTCTTTGCTAAAGAGGCAAGCTGAAAGGCTTCGGAGGTTTGAATCCTTCTGCTTCCGCAAATCGGGTAGTTACCGAAGTGGCAAACGGGATAGACTGTAAATCTATTGGCTTTCGTCTTCATTGGTTCGAGTCCAATACTGCCCACTATTAAATGGGAAATAAGACCAAAGAGTCAGATTGATGCAAAAAGCATTGTCTGACTCTTTTTTTATTCAACATAAACACAAAATAAACACGATGGAACAAGAAAAAATCTTATCCACATTAAGTGAGAAACTTGGAGAAACCAGTTTTTCACCGCAGACATTACAGACGTATGTAGAACTTAATCCCATAGCCGAAGGTTCGGAGCCTGACGAGGCTTATTGGAACAAGGCTGTGAATTTTCTGAAAGGGATGCAAGGACAGTACAACCATGATGTCGCAACCAGAGTTGAGGACTTTAAGAAAAACTATAAGCCCCAACCGACTCCCCCGACACCTCCAACTCCACCGGTACCACCGAAAAACGATGATGAACTGGAGAAGAAACTGAAAGAACTGGAAGCACGTTTAGACGCGGAAGACAGCAAAAAGGTTCAAGCTGATTTGTTGAAGAAGGTTACGGCTGCAATGAAGGCCAAACAAGCGAATGATGATTATGTGTTGAGCAAGACCTTACAAGGGGTAACTTTCGATACCAAGAAAACTGTGGATGAACTGGTTACTGAATTTCTGCCGAAATATGATGCAGAATATAAGGCGTGCAGGGGTTATGGCACCGCCCCAAGAACTTCTGACGGTTCAGGTGGAACACAACACAATGCAGCCAGCAGATACTTTGAACGTAAAGGCAAGAAGGAAGGCTGGAAGAAGAATTGAAATTATTAACTCTAAAACAATAAATGTATGGGAACAATGGGTAACACGTTTGATGTGAACACCGTGAAATACGGACATGCCCGTAAAGTGTGGCGTGAAATCCGTCACCGTTATCCGGGCGGTGGTATGGTGAGCAACATTTCCGATTGGGTTGCGGTTGGCAAGATTCCTGCCGGTACAGCTGTGAAGTTTGATCTTTCAGGTAAGACATTCACCGCTTATACGGATGCACGGATCAAGGCGGCTGAATCAGATATTACCACTCTTGGCATTAATGGTTATTTGCAAGAAGATATTCTTGTAGCCAGTGGCAACACAAAGGCCAGTGGGACAGTAGTCTATGCCGGAGAGATTTATCAGTACATGTTTGACGAAGAAGTGGTCGCTATCCTGCAAAAGATTACTACACTTCCTCAAATTGTATGGGTGCAGTAAAAGAATTTGAAAACAACATTTAAAATACGACAATTGTATGAATACACTTCCTATTGATTTGTACAAGGTTATCGAGTATGGGCTTGGTGGGGACACTTGGCAAGAATTTATTGACCGTTACAAGGAGAAGTATGACCTACTTCAAATTGATGGTTTTGAATTTGAAGCAACCAAGTTGGATTATACTTTCTCCCAGCTTATTACGAGCCTCGGCGTGAAAACGCTGCCAGCTTACGTTGATCCGGAAAGTCCGGGTTATGAAGCTGCATTGGGAGAACTCGAAGGAAGGACGGGTAATATCCCGACTCAAAAGAAGTTCTACCGTTTGAACCGTGTGACTGTGAGACAACAATTGCAGCTGTTGCAACGGGTAGGCATGTCCGCATTGACGGAAGAGATGCAGAATGTGTTCTTGGGCTTGCTTGATGAAAGTGCTGACGGTCTTATCGGATCGTACTACAATGCGCTTACTCACCAGCGAATGAGAATTGTTTCCACGGGTAAGTTCACTATTGATACTGATAACAACCCACGTGGTTTGAAGGGTATCACTATTGACTTTAATATCCCTGAAAACCATTATCAAGTATTGGCCGGCACAAGCCGCTGGTGGACTAAGGATGAACATATTCCGGCAAATCAAGGCTCTGCCTCTGATCCGATTATGGATGTAAAGAACAGAGTGAAAGAGATTCGCCGCAAATATCATTATTTGGGCAAGATCAGGATGGAGCTGGCGCAGGACTTATGGGATGATTTAATGACTCATACCACGGTTCTTAAACGTATCGGCCATTCCCTCTATCCGACTGTGACGGATGATAGTACGGTTATTGCCAATGCACAGAATGAAGATGAAGACCGCCTGAAAGCCATTTTCAAGAAACTGGTTAAGGTGGATGAAATCGTGCCACGTGACAGCTATGCTTTTGTTGACAAGCCCGGTAAGGATGCGGACGGACAACCTGATCTTATCACTGAACAAGTGGAGAACTTCAAGGCCACCAATATTGCCTTTATACCAGTAGGTCAGATCGGTACTATTCAAGGTGTGGAGCCTTTGACTTTGGGATATGAGGCAAACAAGGTTGCTTCTTATGACGGTGGACGCTTGAAACTGACACAGAGAGCCAATCCTGAAACACATTCAATCTATATTGAAAGTGAAGCCGCCCAAATGTGTGTGCCGAGAATGCCACAGTATATGTTCATCTCTACTGTAACTGTGTAATTCTTAAATTCATGCAAGAATGAATGAGGAACTTTCTCATACGGAAGATATGACCATTGAGGACTTTTTGAGTGGCGCAACTGCTTATGAAATAGCGGACAACGCCCTCAAAAGGGTTCTTGTCAAGCGGAAAATCGCTTTTGGAACAATGGTAAGTGAACTGACCGAAAGGCAGCTTGATCTTGCCACTGCCGATATTTACATGTGGTGTGCAAGCACTCCAAGCAGTAAGAATGATACCGAAGACAGTGACGGGGGATGGAAGCATAAGGAAGGTGGTTGGCAGACCAGTGCATACGACAAGCGGCAACTCCGTGAAATGGCGAAAGAACTGTATGAGAAATGGGATGAAGAAGTTGTAAAGGGCACTAAAATCAGAATAGTCAATTTTTGAGTATGAAAGTAAATAATCCACGGCATCCGCACAAATGTACTGTTTACCGAATTATAGGTGAGGATTCTTTCAGTGATGGTGAGAAGGTGATCTTGTATGAAGGTATATGCCGAAAGGAAGGTGGTACAAATTTGCGGACATTCAAAACCGATAATGTGATAAAGAGCGATTATCTGTTGAGCCTTCCCGGAATTGTTGAAGGAATATTGGCCGGTGATCTGATAGATGTCACGGACAGACAAGGCACTTTCACTCAATGTATGGTTACTGATAGCTATGCCGGAAATTTGGGAACAACTGTGTATTTCAATCTTGCAAAAAATTAACGCATGGATAACCGGAGCAATGAAGTATTGTTTGATGAAGGAATAAGGAAGGCAAAGGAGCTTGTTTCAGGATATATCTTTGATGTCTTGACTAAATGCTGTGAAGAACTTATCCAAGATGCACTTGATAACAAGTCAGGCTTTCGGAATCTTACGGGTAATACAATAACCAGTTATGCGTGCGGATTATTCATGGACGGTAGATTTTCCTATTTCGTTTGTAGTGGAGATTCAATGAAACAACCGGTGAGAGTAAAGCTGACTAAAGGTGAAACATTTGTAGGTGTCAGTTATGATAATCAGAACAGACGTTTTACTGGAACAATAGAAACTGATAAAGGTTATGGCGAAGCATTCTCCTTTGATTTCTTGAAAAGATATAAGTCGGAATCACGTAAAGGATTTGAGATAGTAATGTGCACGGGTACTGAATATTCAACCTATTTGGAGAATGTGTTGAATGCAGATGTTCTGACCGGAACATTTCAAAGGGCACAAAATACATTATTCAAGAACTTTAAACCAATGAAATGATGGGACGGACAGTTTATAGACGTATGGATATATTAAAACAAATCGCTGATGCAGTAACCGGCATTGGTGAAAAGGTTTTCATAACAGATCGTCCGGCTGCTGAACAAAAGGCGATGAAGGACTTTGTTGTTATCCGGTTGCCACAAACTATCCAAGATAAAGGAAGTACCTACCAAGACACTTACTGTCAGATAAACGTTTTTGCGCATGATCGCTCAAACGGTATTGAGAATACAGTCCGTTTGGATGAAATGCAAATGGAAGTGGTTTCAAAATTTCCAATAGTGACGGAATTGTTTTCAGCTGTAAGTCCACGATTGCTTCCCGGAGGAAATGACGGACTCGGTTTTCATTCCTTAATAATACAAGCGAAGCTAATAATAAACAAATGACACAAACTTAAAAAGATACGATTATGGCAGAGATTTCTATTACTACCAAACTGGAAGAGTTAAAGGTGCTCTTTAATCAGATGAAGGAGGTTTATTATGTGTCCAAAGTCAATAGTGACCTCGCAACTTTAGCGGCTTTTGATATGGAGCTGCCGGTACTCTCTGACGGAGTTACATTTGATACCGGAGCTGCCGATGTTTCCAAGATCAAGTTGACAACCGGAGCAACTTGGACTTCTATTGCTAATGCTGGAGATTCCGATATTCAGTTTCAAGTACCTTCCGTGGCAGGAAAGATCAATGACTTGTTACTGAACAAGAAAGCGGAAACGGTGACTATGACTGCTACCATTGATGGTGAGACTTATGAAGGTGAAGGTTACAATATCGAACCGAAGAAAGTAATCGGAGGACTCTTCATGCGTAGTGAAGACCGTCAAACAGCCTTGTTCTTACCGAATGTTGAGGGGTATAGCAACTTCGTCAGCGAGCAGGATAAGCCGGGGTACTTTAATGTATCTGTTTCTCCGTTGAATGATGCTAAGGGTGCCTCTATTTACATTTTACGTAAAAAAGTGTCCGAATAAAAAACTTAGGATATAACACTTTGCAAAATTCATATCAGCGAAAAGGTGGTGAGCTACTTGATACCGGCCACCACCTTTTTTCGTATAAAACACGATAAAATATGACAAAGAAGAATGACATAACACTTCCTACACCGGAGGATGAAAGGCTATTGAATGATGTGTTGGAAGACAGTGTGGACTATGTGGAAGTCCGAGGAAAGAAATATGGTATTTCATGGCTGAAAAGAGGGACTATACGCAAATTCACCAGTACCATGCAGAAATCGGGAAATGATGATAAGATCAGTTGCCAATGTGCAGCCGCTATCATTTTGAACGGATATTGGAAGATCAAGTTCTTCTATCCTTTCTTGTGGCGATGGTTCTTTTATATCAAACAATATGGAGATCATGAGCTGATGAAGGTTATAGCCGTCGGCAAAAAAAAATTCCAGTGGAAGACTACTTGACTGCTACCATATATCTGACCGCGATGAAGGACACGATGATGACAATGACAAAAGAGGAAGCAGAGCATATCCTTCACGAACCAGCTACGGACAAACGTGGGAAATAGGCAAGTCCTATCCGTGGCTGACAGAGCCTTTGAGAGTATTTGGGATTCCAATAAGCAAGCCCTTGTTTGGTATTTATTGGGTACTTACAAATGCACAAATTGAACTATTGGCAATGGATGTGTCTATTGTGGTTACAGATTGTGACAAGGACAACAAGGAAAAGAAGCACGATACGAAGAACTTCAAATCCCCTTCCGTAAGCGAAATAGAGGATGCTGCCAAACGCTGGAAAGATAAGTATGGCAATGGAGAAACAGCAATTAACATTAATGATTATAAGTAACACAAACACAATAATATATGGCTGATCTCGGTAATTTATATTTTGATATACTGTTCCGTGATAAGACAGCGGAACAACGTAAAAAATTGAAAGCGGAAATCACCAAAGACTTGCAGGCAAAACTTGATGTGGGTTTTGACAAGAAGAAGTTGGTTGGTGATATGAAGACTTTGCTTCAAAGTGAGAAGTTTAAGATCAATGTGGTAGTGGATAAGGCCAGTACCACACAAGCTGTTCGTGCCGCCTTGCAAGCCGCCGGTTTGAATACAAACTTTACAGCAAGTGATTTACGCGCCGCCAAAGCCGCAGCCATTCAAACCAAAGCGGAGGCTTCTGCCGCAGCCGCACGTGAGCTTGCGCGACAAAGAGCCGCACGTGCCGCCAAAGCGGAACTGGATTTGGCTAATGCCCGTGAGAGATCGGCCAATGCAGCAAGACGTCACATGACAGCCACTCTCAATATGAATGGAGCAATGAACAGTCAGTTGAGTATTGTCGGACAACTAAGAAATGAATTTTTAGGGCTATACTCCATTTATGCGGCACAAAATTTTTTACGTGCGGTGGTTGATATTGGTGGTGAATTGGAGAATCAGAAAATTGCAATGGCCTCTATCCTGCAAGATGAAGGCAAAGCTACGACCATATTCAATCAGATTAAGAAACTGGCTGTTGCTTCTCCGTTCGGGGTTATGGACTTGAATCAGTATGCCAAACAACTTTCCGCGTATTCTATACCATACAATGAATTGTATGATACCATGAAAAGGCTGGCTGATATATCGGCCGGTGTAGGTGTTGATATGGGACGTATCATATTGGCCTACGGTCAGATAAAGGCTGCTAAATTCTTGAAAGGAACGGAATTACGACAATTGACGGAAGCGAACATTCCTATGGTGGATAAACTGGCCGAGCGATTCAGTAAGTTGGAAGGCCGCATTGTCAGAGCCGGTGAAGTGCTTGATATGATCTCGAAAAAGAAGGTTACGTTTGAGGATGTAAAAGATGTTCTTTGGGAACTTACGGATGATGGTGGTATGTTTAATAACATGCAGGAAGTTCTTTCAGAATCAGTTAAGTCCAAATGGAAGAACTTGGCTGATGCGATTGACATTATGCTTGGTGATATTGCGGAGTCAACGGGTAGTACATTGAAATGGACTGCCGAAAGCCTTACCACCCTTGCTCAAAATTGGAAAGAAGTTGTACCTTTTATAACAGCGGCCACAGCTGCGTTTGGAACATATCGGGTTGCGGTTTATGCAGGATCACGTGCCATGGGAGTGGCAAATGCTACATTAATAAAAGGAACACTCGCAGCTAAACAGAAAACAGCAGCGGATTTAGTGATGGCTTCCAATTACCGCACTTTAACTGCCGCTGAAAAAGGATTGATTGCTTCAAGAAATGCTATGACTACCGCAGAATGGAGGGCATTGGCTGTTAGTGGCGCATTGAACAAAGAACAAGCGTTGAGGTTGATAACACTTGGGAAAATTAAATCAGGTCAGGCAGGACATATTACCCAATTACTTAATATATCAAAAGCTGAACTTCAAGTGGCTATGTCAGCTGGAAAAGCTCGTGTGGCAATGACAATGCTTAGTTATGGAGCCAAACAAGTTTGGACTGCTTTTAAGGGTTTGTTCAATCCATACATGTATTTGTTCGCTGGACTTTTTGCCATTACTGAATTATGGTATAAGTCCGGGCAAAAGGCTGACGAAATGAACGAGCGTATTTCCGAGCTGACAACAAGAGCACAAGACGGTTTCAAGAATTTAACGAAAGAAGCTCAAAAATTTGCTGATGTTGATCCTTTTAAGGCGAATGATGCCTCACTGATTTCTTCCATTGAAGAAATGAAAACAGCATTAAAGGATTATTCTCCAGTTTGGGCAAACACTTTTAATGAAACGTTTAAGACTGATGATGAAGGAAATACGGTTAAAAGCCTTGCAGAACAATATATATTGCTTCGGAATGCTTTGAATGATACAAAAGAGGCTTATAGATTGTTGAATGCCATAAAAGGTACGTCTGAACATGCCAATGAAGCGACTGACGGTTATTTTGATGACAGTTTTCTTGAAAATATCAATGACTACATTGATGCGGAGGAACGGGTAAACAAAATTATTGGCCGCATGTCAGGCAGCTATATCGAGTATTCCACCGCCATGCAGAAAGTTATAGCCAAACATGGTGATTTTGCCAAAGCCGCTTCGGGTAAACCGCTGAAAGAACAGCTATCCATTCTCAAAGAATACCCCAAAGCATTGGCCAGCCTGAATAATGAGTTGCCTTTCACTGGAGGATATAGAGATGATATTTTTCAATTGCGGAAAGCGTGGAAAAACTCTAAGCGTATTTATATGGAAGATGTATTGCCGGATATGAAGGACTTCCTATCTGGGTACAAGTCGAGGCTGAAAGCTGCCGGCTGGGATTTGGAGAATTTGAGTGATGCGCAGAAAATAGCTATCGGTTTGGATATAAGTTCTTTCTTTGATACGTTCGAGAAGATGCCGAAATATATGCGAGACTTCTTTAACGAGAAGACTCTTGAAGAAGAGTTCAATATCAAGATTAATGCTGAATATACAGAAGCCAGTCAAAGTTTTTCTGATTTGCAGAAAAAGTTCAATGAAGCCACAGATGGGCAATTTGAAGCCCAAATAAAGGTTTCCACAGATTCAGAGAAAATCATTGAAGGAATACAAAAAGGATACAAGGAAGCTAAAGAGACAACAAATCAATTGAAGCCGGTATTGATTAAAGCCGGAATAGATTTGTCAGGTATTGGAGCTATTGACTTGTCAAAACTTCCCGACTGGCAGAAGCAAATTGTATCAGATTATAAAAAGGCTTTCGACACAATGCAAGCCGGTGAGAAAGGAGCTAAAGAAATCGGTTTTTCTCTCACTGATCCAAATAAGGATAAGAGCAAAAAGGATGCCTTTGCCGAAAGATTGAAAGAACGGGTAAACTTACTAAAGGAGGCATATTCTGAATATAAGAAGTGGACTGACATTGTTGGAAAGGGAGAAGCTGCCAGCAAGGTTAAAGAATCGGGTATTTTTGATTCCTTATTTAAAGGTAAAGAACCGGTGAATATTGTAAATTATCGGGATGAATTGAATAAGATTCTTAACCAGCTTGACGATAAGACCAAAGAGCGTAGGGAATTGAAAGTCTCTATACGGAAAGTGCTTTGGGATATTGATGCCAACGCTATGAAAGAAGCTTCGGATAAGGCCACAAAGGAACTTGAAAGGTACGTGTCTGATGTTTCAAAGAAATGGGATATATACAAGCAGCTTATCAATGCCGGTGCAAGTAAGAAGGATGCTTCAACTTATGCTTTTGGTTTTTTGACTGATTATGAGAATGAAGCGCAATATTTAATAGATACAGTACAAAAGAAACTCAAAGAAAAGGCTGTTGATCTTCCATTCACTTTGAGTGACGATGAAGCAGAAAGTATATTAGGAGGTAAAGACAGCCCATTATATAAGCAATTTTTTAAGGTGTGGAAGGATGCTAAAGAGGCATTTGAGAAAGATAAGGTAAGTATTGCACTTGATGATACAAAGGTTATTGCCAATGCAAGATCAACGATAGAAAAGATACGAATATTAAGTGAACAGTACGCATCAAAGACTGGATTAAGTGTCGGAAAAAATGGGGAGTTGGTTGGTGATACGTCAGGTCTAAACAATGTTCAGAAGGCTTATCTTGATGAATATAATAAGAAGCTGATTGAATTAAAATCGACCTTATTACAATTGTTACCTGAATGGGAGAAAATATTTGGAGATAAAGAGCAACGTTCATTCTCTGATTTGAAAGAGGCTGAACGTATCGCAAGGGAAATCAAGAATAATGCAAAGGTTTCCTATGATAGCGATGGAAAGCCCAATGGATTTACTTCTTTTTTTACGAAAGATGATGGTAGTATTGAAAATGTTAAGGGTGCTTATTCTTTGTTGGATAAATTGATAAAAGCCATCCCCCAGTTGCAAGATGCACAGTTGGCTGTAAATCCATTCAAAACCTTAGCGAAGAATGTAAAAGAACTTTTTACTTCTGAAAAAGACAGCGACAAACTGGAAAAGAAAATCGGACGGTTGGGAGAAAGTGCCGCTGAAAGTGCTGATCTTGTCGGCAATTTTGCAGGACAGATGTCTTCCATGTTCGATGCTTTGGGCAATGAGGGTATGGCCGACACGATGGGTAATGTGCAGGATGCCATGTCTTCTATAAGCAATATCGGGCAGGGATTCGCCAAAGGTGGAATCGTTGGTGGTATTGCTGCCGCTGCTGGTGAAGCTGTAAATTGGATTGGGAAGATAGCACAAGCGCATGATAAGAAACTCGATAAGGCTATTGAAAAGAGTAAACTTCGTGCTCAACAGTTGCAATATATATACGAACAAATTGACGGTATTCTTGAACGTTTTTTGGGCAGTGGCACGGAACTAAAACTTGTAGATGCAGAAAATGACCGTACCCGGTTGAATCAATTAAATAATCAGATTGGGGCAATACGCAATAAGGGAAAGATCAACATCTTCGATTTGATGTCTTTGCAGAAATATAAGCAGGAAGCGGAAAAACTTCAAAAACGTGTTTCGGCATACGATGAAGGTGGTGCATACGGGTATCAACGTGCCTTGATGCAAGAACAACTTTCAGAATTGGAGAAACAACGGCAAGCCGAAATTGACAAGAAGAAGACGGATGATAGCAAAGTGGCTGATTATGAGAATCAGATTGCGGAGATGAAACAGCAAATAAAGGATTTTGCCGAAGAAACGGCTGAATCTCTTTATGGCATTAATTTGAAAGACTGGGCTTCACAGCTGGGAGATGCCTTGTATGAGGCATGGCAGAAAGGCGAGGATGGTGCCGAAGCTTTCAAAAATAAGGTTGCCGACATTATGGGTGATGTTATGAACTCCATTCTCAAAATAAGTATTTTGGAACCGGCCATGCAACAGCTTCAAAAGATGCTTTTCGGTGAGGATGGAATGAGTGGTTATTTCGGCAAGGATTTCTCTCTTGACGAAAAGGAGTTGGAAAGTATTGCGGACTATCTAATGGGGGTAAGTGAGAAAACCGATGATTACTATTCCATGCTTGACAAACTGAATAACTATATGGAAAAGAAATATGGTATCAGTATGAAGGAAGAGGAAGAAGACAGTGGAAGTGGTTTATCTAAAGGCATACAGAATGTTACTGAAAATACCGCTAACCTTTTGGCTTCTTATATAAATGCAATCCGGGCTGACGTGAGTGTTAAACGGGAGTATGTGCGCAGATTGGTTGAAGAATTGTTCCCGGCCTATAATGTAATAGCACAAGCACAATTACAACAACTGACAATGATACAGATAAATACAGCAAAGAATGTGGAATTTGTGGAAGAAATCAGGGATATACTACATAGGAATATAAACGGTGTAAACAAGTTTAATATATGATTATGAACAGATTGAATAGTGAATTGAGAGGCCATGCCGTATCGTATGGCCTCTGCACACAATGGCAAGGTGACTGGCAAAACAATAAAAGCCAGCAAGAATTGATCGGAATGTATATACGGGGCATTGATTTTTGTATTGAACACGATTATCCGACGGTGGAATATATAAAAGGCAATTTTGACCGGAGTCTGCTTCATCAAAACCATATTTTTGTTGATGAACCAGTAATCGGAGGCGACAATGGTGTATATGTACTGAACGGTAAATGTTCAGGCAAACTTTCTTTCGGTAAATTTACAGTTGTTACTCTCCATTTGCGGCATGATAGTGAATTGACTCTTGAAGTGGAGGATTGTGCCAAAGTTTTTGTAAGTGTATATGATCGGGCTAAACTACATGTAAGGCAAAGCGATGTGGCTAAAGTTTATGTATATGTTCATGGTGGAAACTGTAAAGTTGAAACCGATGGCAATGTCATGGTAAGATATAAAATGAATGGGGATTAACATGTGTTTTGCAACATCCTTATTTATAGCCTTTTATATTCCTATATTATTTGAACGGTATCATAAATGACAATCAACATCTCGCCACAATACGGTAGATACGCGCATTATTTATATTATGTCTAAATTTTAGAGTAAATATAACTGTTTTTATTTACCGATTCTTACCGTTTGTTACTGATGTTTACCGAATTTATTTTATTGATTTTTAGGTTGTTGTATGGTGAAAATATCGTCTTTATATTTGCGCTGGAAACAATGTTGTAAGGTTCATTACGTGGTTGTCATGAACTGGAGTAAAATATTATAGGGCATTCTCTTTGAGGCAGACAACCACATTAAGCTTCATCGGGATTTGCCCTTTCTCTTTACTATTATGTCAAGCGTGACTATTATATTAAGGAGGGTTCAGTAGGTACGAGTAATGGCGTATTGGGGTTCGATTCCCTGCCTACTACAAGATCGGACAAAATAATTCCCCAAAAGCGGAGATGTCCGAGCCGCTGATGGGGAAAACATTAACTTTATAGTGCAAAGATATGGAAAATTTTAATCAGTTAATACCTATTGATGAGGGAAAAGGTAAAAAAAGAACAATGACCTCCTTACAGATTGCAGAAATTACGGGCAAAACTCATTCAAATGTAATGCGAGATATTCGCAATATCCTTGAACAACTGGAAGATAGACGACAATTCAGTTTTGAATTATCATCAAGACCTCAACCTATGCCAAACGGTGGAAGCAAAGAAGTGTCTTGTTACATTCTCACCAAAAAGGATTGTCTTCTTCTCGCAAGTGGTTATGATGCAAACTTACGAGCCAAAATTATTAATCGTTGGGAAGAACTTGAAGAAAACAAGCGTGAACTTTCCCGTAAAAGGGAGAAATCTTTGTTAAGTAAAATCTAAATTTATAATATGAAAACAAATCAAGAAATGGTGCGATACATTGATAGTTTTTCTGTGGTTCAGCGCACGAGTGATGGTTATTTTGACGGAACTGAATTGCTTCGGCAGTGGAATAATGTAGAAGGGAATCCGAGAAGGCAAATGAGTAAATTCTTAGAATCTGATAATACATCAGAGTTTTTGAAAGCTCTTGCAGAGGATGAAAGCCATAGAGCAAAAATGCTCATTGGTGAAAATCAACTACTTATAAAAGTTAAGGGTAGAAATACGAAAGAAGGCAAAACACCCGATAAAGTTTGGATGAATCCGCTTCTGTTTATCAAATTTGCTATGTGGATAAATCCGGCTTTTGAAGTCAAAGTATTACGGTTTGTGTACGATGAAATGATTCGCTATCGAAACGATGCCGGGGATGCTTACAAAGAACTTGGCTCTGCCGTTCAGAAGATAGTTCCTAAAGAGTTTATGCCGAAAGCAATGCAAAAGGTTGGGGAAGCATTGAATTGGGTTGTGTTTAACTCACATGAGAAAATGCTTCGCAACAAGCAGGGTGATGAAAGCAAACAACGCGAACTGTGGCAGCTTGAAAAGAAGGTGGCTGATTTAATCAACGAGGGATTCATTACCAACTTCGATAATTTAATATCATACCTTAGAAAACAATATTCAAAAAGGAACTATCCTGCCGTGTTCCAATTACAGCAAGAAAATACAAATTTTATCCACTATAAATAATAAATCAATATGGAATTAGTAGAATTTATGAGCAACAAAGAATGCGTTGTAGAAACATTCAAAGTAAATGGTCTTATTGCAAAAGACAATACGGTAACAGAGAAAGGTTTAATGGCTATACAGTTCTATTTAGATATGATAGAGCAAAAGAAGCCAGAATTAGAAAATTGTCAAACGGCTTATATGTCATGTAGTGAGGTGGAGGAATGGGAAAAGAAAAACGCTGCGGCTTCGGTAAGTTTTGACAGCGGAGGGGTAGTCGAGTTTCTCCCGATAGAAATGTTCTCAAAAGATGCTAAAATAGAAAAGGGAGGTGGCATAAAAGGTATGCTTATTTCAATGTGCGATTGCGCATGTGAAGATGAAATATCCGAAATAGTATCTTCAAATGATGAAATTCGTAAATTGAGAGATGCGCTTAACAAATATCTCGAAAGCTGAATACTTTTGGCTAAGAGTGGCAAAATGCACAAAATAAAATTGGGCTGACTTTGGAGCCAGCCTAATTATAATTTATACGCGAAAACATTAGCCAGATTATGTTAGCTCAATATTTAATGGTAGTCAGCGTTAAAAGACGTACTAATATCTTTATATTTAGAATATAATTTGATTTTATAGATATTATATGTTCCACGACCATTAAGTATAGACTTATCTACGCTTTTATTTGCGGATTTAAATATAAAATAATAATTACCATAAGGGATTGTAGTTTTATATTTTCCCGTATTGTCAATCGTACAACTATATTTTACTTTATTTGATTTGAGAATATCAACCAAACATATAGCTAATTCACCTTCTCTCCTAATTTGTTCTTCAGCGGAAATGTAAAAGTCATATTCTTTTAATTTGGCTATTGCTTGTTCTTGCCCAACAAGTTCTTTCCATTTGATGTATTGTAACAAAGATTCATACCCCATTTGTATAGAGTCATTTTTTAATTCAATATCTTGTTTGAAATATTTACATGGTATAATATATAATTTTGCACCAATATCGGCTTTCGTACCTGAACCATTGTCGTAAGTTACAAGCCCATTTACAGATGAATAACTAATCTGTTTGTTCTGCGAATAGGAAGTAAAACACATAATAGTATAAAGCAAAAAGAATAATATATTTTTTTTCATTTCTTATGTAATTTATTTAATAAATATTTTATGTCATTCTTGAATCTTTTTATATTAAAACGATTTTCGGGAAAATCGACATAGAAGAAAAATAGCAATGTTGAAAATGGTAGTATGACTACATAAAATATAATCCAATGCCACCCAGTAACACTAAAGCAGATCAGAAGAATCACTACTATCCAAACTAAAACTCCTAACATATAATAACCTCTTTTATAATTAAATACAAAAGTATTAATAAATAAAATTATGACAAATGATATTTTTTATGTTTTTCAACATACACGTGGAAGCAAGTTAGGGGTTGAGTATAATAATCTACTAAAAAATACTTTTATGGTATTATTTTCTATGATTATATAGAAAATACAATTATATTTGCGTTGAAATAAGATTAAAGTATAAGGCCATAGAGCTTGTTGTGGAGACTAAATATCTCTGCGGCAAGCTCTTTTTTTATATGTGTATATGAACGAACCGTATTCTATTTTGATGCAGAAAACTACCGAGAATGCTCCGGTCAAAGACAGCTTGGTGCATTTTGGAATTGTGTGCACTGAATTTCCGTTCAAGCCGGGTGGGGAAACGAAAGATTTACCCAAACGGGATTGGCCGGATGAAGACGGTGAAGATACTTACATACCCGATAAGCTGCTATTAAAGGCATACGACTTGGAAGCCGAGATGTGTTATAAGGGGGATTTGGGTACTGCATACGATAAAATTATGGCCTTTCAAAACTATCTCACGGGGGAGAATGGTGACGGTGCCACCTTGAAAATGTATAACTCGCACACGGGTATCGGGCGACAAGGACTTTACTTACTGGAGGTTGGAGATTTTGAATTTAACAAGTCCAATATGGATGAAGTCTTGACCTTCCCGGTAAAATTTAGAGTAACTGATCCTCGAACTCAAATAATCCCCTCGTATAGTGTTGCGGAACCGACAAAGATAGTTGCATTGGTTGAAAAAGTATAGCTGTATGGCATGGAAGGTTTATGATAAAACTGGCAATACGGTACGTTGTACGCTGAAAAGTTTGGAGTATAATGGTACATGGATGGGTGCATGTTTTGTGACAAGCACTCTGAAAAGTGCCGTGCCCATTCTTTTTGAGATAGGTGACTATGTTATGTACCGTGGCGAGAAGTTTGAGATAAACTATGATCCTACGGCATTAAAAAAGGCGGCAAGAAAAACTTCGGGAGAAGCGTTTGTTTATGATAACATAAAGTTTAACTGGCCGGGAGATGAATTGACGCGATGTGATTTTCTTGATTATGTGAAAAGTGATAATCAGATACACTTCACTTCTTTGCCAAAGTTCAGTTTCTTCGCTTCGTCTATACAAGATTTGGCAGACCGTGTTCAAGTAAATCTTGACCGTATATATACCGGAGCACAAAAATGGACGGTTGTCGTACACCCTGAATATGTGAGCACTACCAATGTAAACATTGATGTGAACAATATAAAGGTATGGGGTGCATTGGAGTTGCTCAATTCAAAATTTGGTGCGAACTTTGTTATTCGTGGCCGAACAATAACAATCGGTACTGCCGGTATTGCTGTGGGCAATATTTTCAAGTATGGACGTGGAAACGGTTTGTACGAAATTCAACGTACAGCCGATGCGGATCAACAGATTATTACGCGATTGCGTGCATACGGTAGTACAAGAAATATGCCTAACCGGTATTATAATAAGCTCTCAAACAGTTCTCTTACCAATTATTTGCCGAATAACATGGCCGTGGAAAATCTGATGTTACCTGATTTTCCTAAGACAACGCTTGATCCATATATTGACAGCAAGAATATTGCTGTGCTTGGCATTCGGGAAGGGAGTGTTTATTTTGACGGTACCGGTGATTTGGAAGAAATATGTCCTTCAATGGAAGGTATGACCGCCGAACAGTTGAAAGATGCAGGTATTTATGTATCGTTGGATGCCGGGGATAATGGCAATCTTGACGAAGTGGCTGATGCCGAACAACTGACAGATGATGGTACAATGGATAGCCTGAAAGAAGGTGAAGATGTCCCACCTTTTACAATAACGCTAAAAGATGTTGGTTTCAATATAAACGATTACCTAACTTCTGAAACAGCCACCATTAGCATGAAAAACGGCATGTGTGGTGGCCGGGATTTTGAAATAACCAAATGTGAGAAGAAGGGCAATAAATATGTGCTGACTTGTAACCGTGTATATGATGAAAGTCTGAAATTATATTTCCCATACAAGGATTACAATATAAAGTCCGGTGACAAGTTTGTCCTGCTTTATATTGATATGCCGGACGTTTATATTCAGGCCGCTTCACAACGGTTGCTTGCTACCGCGAAAAAATATCTTGCAAAGAATGACTATGTGCGCTATTCGTATGAACCGAAGGTGGATGATATTTTCATGGCACGCCAACATGATGAGGCTGTTGCAAGGGGGGAAGCAAGCATACATGATACTTTGAAAGAAGGGGACTTGATGCTATTCACTGATAGCGATCTTGGTATTGAAGGCAGCATCATTATTGATACCCTTATTATCAAAGAGGGAGAAAATATGATACCGAAGTACACTATGACACTTCGGGAGGAAAAGGCTGTTGGATCGCTTGAAAAAATCCAAAATCAGATAGACTCTATTGCAGGTGGTGGGCAGGGAACCGGTGGCTTGAATACCCAACAGATACAGTCTATCATCCGTTCACTGGGCAATCAGCTTTTTCTTTCGCGCACCCACAATGATACGGCAGCTGGGCTTATCGGCTTCTTAGCCGGTGCTATCTTTGGTGCAAGCGGTTTTGCAGAGGGTTTGACCGGCTTTGGGGCGAAAATAGACAGCATGGGACGTGGGTATATGGAAAGCCTCACGTTACGCAGGTTTTTAGAGGTGCCGGAATTGCGTTTTAACCGTGCTGAAATTGTGCTTGGTGACAAATGGCGTTCTCCCGGTGCTGGAATTATAGAGAGTGTTGAGCCTGATTATGATGCTGATGGTAACTTGCTACGTTCCGGGACAATAAGTTTGAAATTACAAGACGGTGAAATAGGTGCTGTGGCTGTGGATGATATTTGCATGGGGTATTTCCATGACTATGAAACGCCGGGGAATAATGCGGTATCTGATATAGATGATAGCCGTGGCAACCGTATGTTTGCCGGTTTCTGTACAATCTATTTTCGTATTACAGAAATATTGGATGCCGGAACAAACAAAAGGTTTCGCTATGTGCTTCGTGGTGTTTCTGATCGTTGGCAATATTCTTTCCATCCGTGTGAGGCTTTGCATTTTGTCGCTTATGGCAACTTTACAAACAAGGAACGCCAGACTTCCGCTTATGAGACGAGGACATACCGCCGTTTCTTGGTAGGGGTAAATGACTGGGAGTTTACAAAGAGTATGGTTGCAATGCAGGATGGGGATTTGAGCAATCTCAACATCTTCGGGTTGGATATGACCGGTTATTCCGCTTATCTGAATAACATTTATATGACCGGCACAATCGAACAGTTACAGATAGATGCACCAGTACGCATTGAGATTGATACGCAAGGTGACAATTTTCTTGCTTATGGTGAATCAATGGAAATTACTTGCAAGGTCTTTAAAGGTTGGGAGGATATTACAGACACAGTTAGACAATGGGCTATCCGAAGGGATAGTGGAGATACCGCCGATGATGAAGCTTGGAATATCAAGCATAAAGATTTCAACGGTTCAATAACGATACATAACACAAAGGAAATTAGTGATTTAGGAAATAATTCAGTAACAGTGGTAAGTACCTTGTTTACCATAACGGCAACAAATGATACTGCATCAGTAGAAGCAATTGTGACGATATGATAGAGAGTGAAAAGAAAAGAATCAGAAAAGAGTTTCAACCGCTTACGATTGCAGTAAGCTTGAAGATAATGACACCGAACAGTCCGGCCAATCAGGTCTATAATCCGGTGGCAAATGAATATGATCCTGACCGTGGGGTTACTCCGCTGGTGATTTTACCGGAAGTCATAGCGAATGCCGCTGACGGTAGCTGGGATATGCCTTATGTTAATTCTTTGTTGGCAGAAATGAACTGGTTTGCTAATGGAGAGAATATTTCTGCAATCAGTTCATGGAATGGGAAGTACAGTATAGATACGGTTGGAGATACACGCGGTGCCATTACCATAAGCAGAAATGTGGCTCCGGGTGAAAGTTTTGAGTTGTATTTTGAAGGTCTGATAGCTGATACCCGGCTTGGGGTGAATATTCCCGTTAAGACTGACTCTATCATGTTGACAACGGTAGATAAGAGTGAAGATACCTACGGTTTGTCTATTGGGGATAGTCAGATAATCCAGTACAATCCATTTCTTGACAAGCTTTTGTTGTATGATTACAAGGTAGCCAACAATTTGATTTCCGCATCTACGGCCAATAGGAATGCAGCTTTGGATGAAAATTCATACGAGCGCACCATTCCACTTATGGTAACAAAGGGAGTGAATAAAATAACTACCGGATATACAATTGAACTTTATCAGGTGAACAGCATATCAAGTCAAACAATGCTGACTACCGCAAACCATGAAATAGTGGCTTTGTCCTTAACCAGCCTGATAATGGACTTGCGTTTGGTCGAGAAGGGGGATTACTTGCTGTTGGTGAAGGTTGGTGGAAAGGAGGTTGCAAGACAGCAATTCTCCGTCAATCGTGTTTATCCAAAATTTACGTGCATACCGGCAAGTCAGGCTTCCATCAATCCTGATGAAATCCTGCATAGGAATATAGCTATGGTACAGTGGAATGGAGAAATTGTGCCGATACCGGCACCGATTATCCGCATGGTATGGTTTACGGACAGTGCAAATAAGACCGGGGTACAATGGCAGGAGGGGGAAAAAACTGTGATAATGTTGGATGGAACCGGTATTGGTGAAACTTATCTTGACGATTGGTTGGACGTGTACATTAAGGCCGAGCAAAAAAAGGCTTTCTCTGTATTGACTGATGGGACAAATGAATATACGGACAGTAACGGGAACATATATATAAATAATTGATATGAGGTATGTTGTAGCAAATAAGGAAAAGGCTTTGGATGCCGGGGTTCTGTTGTTGGGGCACTTGGTAAAGGGAGAATCCATCATCTTGAATGAAAAGGAGGTAATGTGCCTGCCTTCTCTTGATGGAGAACTGGAAGATAGAATACTGTTGTTGGACGGTATCGTTTATACTAATACAAGCATGAATCAAATTATATCAGAAGGAGGTTGGGAATATGGCAGAAAATTATAGTGCCCAAAATAGCATCACGATTAAACGTCTTCGTTCCAATGACAGCCTGATGCTGACTTTTGAAAATAATGGCATTCCATTGTTTCAGGCCGTAGATGAAGAAAGTGGGGCTGTCTCTCCTGATTGGAGTATAGCTGCGAATCAGCCGGTACGGACACCCAAAGTAACTTCGGCACGTGGGTTGGCGGTCAGTTTGTCTGGTCATAGTTGGGCTTACAATGGAGTGGCTTTAAATTTTAACGGTGCGGAAAGTGGAGGTTGGAAAAAAGACAGTACGGGCAAATTCTCTTTGAATACCAGTACCGGTGCCATTAAAATTGTCGGAAACTTGGCAAGCAAAACGAATATTGCAGGAGATACATTGACTTATTCATGTGTCGCTTCTACGGCAGGTGTTGAGTATAATTTGACCGGGGAACTGCCTATTGCCATTCAGAATATGGGAGCCAGCTCTTACTATCTTGCTATTCTTGCAAGTACCGAACAGTTAACAAGCAAAGTAACAAGTTGTACTCTGACTACCAAGCTGTATGCCGGTGCCAATGCCATTACCGATTACTATATAAAATGGTATAAGGACACGGCGGCTTGGACTGATAAGAACGGACAGAAAAGTGTAACTGTTACCCGTGGTGATGTGGACGGTACCCAGTTATTCATAGCAGAAGTTTATCAGTCTTCAAGTGCTTCACAACCGATAGCACGTGCCGGGGTACGTATCATTGATACGGCAGATGAATTTCAAATTGTATGTTATATAACTTCTTCCAACAAAGAGGTTGATACCGGACAACCCGTTACAGTAAGTGCCAAGATTGTAAATATGACTACGGGGTCAACTTATACTCCTACTTCCGCATCGTGGACTATGGATGTGATGGATAAGGAAAACTGGAAGAGTTTGAAACATTCTACAACAAATTCTATATCTGTAACAACAACGGAAACTGACAGAAACGGGACTCAATATGATGTTGATGTTTTGGCAGAATGTCATTTTAATTAACATAAAAACAAAATAATATTATGGCAACTAAAGGATTAGGAAATGAAACATTGGTGACCTCCATTCTGCGTTCCAATACAGTATTGGTGGAAGTTGGTGGTAGTGTCAGACGCATTACCGTGGAAAACTTCATGAATGCTATTAATAATGGTGACGAACAAATGTTGAGGCAGGTGGCTTGGGGGATTCCAATCAAACAATCAACCCAAAGTAGCACGAACTATGGTGTGATAGGTAATACAGCCGCATGGACAGAATACAAGTTGTATTGTGGCCGTTATCTCGTAACGAATGATGGAAGGGCTGCTAAAATGTCCCCTACCAATAGTGCGGTGTTTGCTGATGGTACTGCGGTGGATGAAACCAAAGGGCATGTGATGTGGATAGGGCCACGTTTGTATTATCGTGTACAGACTGACAGTGTAAGTGGTGTACCAGTCTTATGGCTCTCGATGCTACCTATTGGCGGTGAGTTTATTGGTGGGGCAAATGGTGGAATGTATAACTGTATCGGTGCATACAAAGGCTCCATGTCAGGTAGCGCACTTGTTTCACGTTCAGGAGTTGCACCGGCAGGCAGCAAGACAATCAACGCATTTTGGAATGCTGCACAAGTGAACGGTAAGGAATGGGGACTGACCGATTACGATCAGAGAAAGCTTATTATGATGTTGGGGCTGTCCCAGTACGGAGATACCAATATTCAAGCCAAACTTGGTTATGGTGTGGGTGGTAGCTCCAGTAAAGACTTGTGGGCTGCTGCGGCAGCATTGCAAACTGGCGCAACAAAGAGTCTCGGTGACAATTGGGGCAAAATAGCTATTTCTGTGGTGAATGGAAGTAATACTGGAGTGGATTGTTCACGGGTGAACATGATGGGTATAGAAGATCCTTATGGGTGGCAGTGGGAATTTCTGCAAGGAGTATTTTGCGGTAGTTCCAACAATAGTGCTCAAAGTGGAACGGAAATTTTCATTTACAAAGGAAACCGTTTACCGACTACTGCTGAATTAGCTGCGCATCCAAATGGTGAATACAGACAAGCTACCCGTCAGACAGCTTCCGGTCAAGTGCAGGAAATAATTCTTGGGGAGCATTTTGATATTTTCCCGAAAAAGATTGGTGGAAACAGCACTTCTTATTGGGCTGATTATTCATGGGCAAACACTACTGGGCAGCTGGTTCTTTGGGGCGGTAGTGCGAGTGACGGTGCGAGGTGCGGCCTCGCTTGTGCGGCCTCGAATCTCGATTGGTCGTCCTCGGATGCGGGTATCGGCTCTCGCCTTGCGTATTTTGGGAATTTAACATTTGTTAGCGGTGCATCTTTGATGGCTGCATAATAGATTTTGAAATATTAGTTCTTTGAATTTCAATTAATTAAAACCCGTCCACCTTCTCGTTTTACGGCAACGGATAACGGGACGAAAGCCGAAAGGCGTGGACGGTTGGCAGAGGGGAACAAGAGCTGGTTCTTTGGGGCGGTAATGCGAATAACGGTGCGAATTGCGGCCTCGCTTATGCGAACTCGAATAACGATTGGTCGAACTCGAATGCGAATATCGGCTCTCGCCATACTTATTTATCGTAGAGTAATCTGCGAGTTCTCCGAGCCATGACCTTGCAGGATTTATATCGTTGCAACGTAGTAATCAATTGGTTACGATGTCAGAAAATCAAGAATGCGGAAAGGTTGCCCAATTTGCGAAAGGCAACAAGCGGTGTTAGTAGGTTGGTTCTCGAAAGCTCCGGGCGAATTATTCAAGCAAGTAAAAACAGCTTGCAGTTATCGGAATAATTAAAATAGTCTGAACAAGACAAAATTGGAAGTATGGTGTAAATTTTAAAACAAAGCAGCAGTGAATATTGGAAGAAGTGATATTGATTGGAAGAGTCTATCGCATAATGAAATTGATAGAATTATAGCGGAAAGGATAGAGGCTGACAATAAACGGATAGAAGCAAACGGTGGAAAGAAATCTAAAAGAGCCGGGTATATTCTTGAACGTATAGCAGAGATAAATAATTTACGTGAAGCGGACAAAGAAGCACAAGATGGGAAGGTTAAGAAAAACCGCTTTATCAGGCGGCATAATCTACACCCGGAAGAAGACCTCCGAGCTTTGCAGTTGATGATCCTGACATTGGATTTTCCGGCACCGGATTATAGCGTAATGAGAGTAAAAAGTGATGCAGGAAAGGTTCGAGATATTGTCAAACAGAAATATTTCCCGTGGCGTATATTGCACCATGCAATTATGAGGGTGATTGAAGAAGATGTTTATAGAAATTTGATTTATGATACAAGTGCGTGTATCAAGGGAAAGGGATTACATTTTGGAGTAAGGAGAATGAAACGTTTTCTTCACCGGTACCCGGAATACAAATGGTTCGTAAAGACTGATTTCAAAAAGTTCTATCAAAGTATTCTTCATGAGCTTATTGTTGCTGCATTGAGAAGGAAATTCAAAGATGAACGATTTATTAAATTGATCGAGATAGCTGTTTTATCGTATGACAGCGGAACAGAGTTAGTTGACGTATTGGAGAATGAAGTTGAACGGAAGAAGAGGTGTTCCGATTGGAGCATTTACAAGCCAACCTATCGGGAATTTTGCGGCAAGCCGGATAGATCATACAATGAAGGAGAAATATCGTGTCAAATGCCTGCATAGATATTGCGATGATAATGTTATGCTGGCTCGTTCTAAGGCCGAAGCGTTGTTTCTTATTCGTGCGTATGAACGGGAAAGTGCAAAAGTTGGGTTGGTAGTTAAAGCAAACAGTTGTATTGCTCCGATAGGAACAGAAACAAAAAATGGGAACAAAAAGCATAGAAAGCGAAAACGTAGTAAGAGGAAGAAGGATTAACTTTTTGGGCTATTGCTTCACGAAAGATAATGTTCGGATGCGTAAAAATATGAAAAAGAACTTTGCCCGAAAGGTGAAACGAATAAAAAGCCGGAAACGTAACCGCGAGATACGAGCTTCATACTGGGGCTGGTGTAAGTGGGGAGATTGTAAGAATTTATGGAGAACAATAACAAATAATGATATGAGTTTTGCAGATAAAGGTATCAAACAGAGTGGTAGAACATAGGACGGAAAGAAGTTCTTCGATGTAAAAGAGACAAGATTGATGGATATTCTCAATGTCCCTATAACAGTGGTGGACTTTGAAACGAATGTGAAGACAAAGCAAGGTGAAGGTAGATATTGTGTTCTTTTTGAACAGAACGGACAACGTAGCAAATTCATAACGAACTGTTACAATCTGAAAGATGTGTTGGATCAGGCTCGCGAAGCGGAGAATAACGGTCAGAAGATTTTTCCAGTGGAAAATGTGATTGTCAAGCGGCGTTCGTTAGGTGACGGGAAGAGTGCTTATTATTTTGAAGAATAATTATAAAAATGGAGGTAATTTATGAAAAGTTATGGAACTCTTGTAGGAGAACTGCCGACTGGTATTGAATTTGTAGTTGAAGGTGCGTTGCTACGCATTTACTTCGACTTTGAGAGAAGAGAAGCTGTTCAAAAGGCCGGTTCGGAAGATGTGGTGGTTGAAGACCAGTATGTCTGTGAAAACGTGGATGTTGAAGGGGAACATGATTATGACAGTATTGTAAGTGCCATTATCATGGAACGTTATGATGCGAATAAACGTGATGCCATTTTCGCCAACTTGGAAATGGCACGTGATATGGCTTCGGAACTTGACGAAGGTAAGCGTGCCGAATATCTGAAAGAATACACTGATTATCAGAGTTATCGTATCAAGGCTAAGGAGATCGCAAAAGAAGTATTAGCAAAATTGAAGTAATCCGGTATGGAGGCGCAAGGGCATATATTAATACGAAGAAAGGCCAAAAATGGAATTGACGGTACTAATGGGGAACCGGGGAAAAACGGGCTGCAAGGCTGTATTCTCCGGCAATCCGAATGGGCTAAAGGCATAGAGTATCGCAATGACGAGGCTTTGACTTCCGGTACCCGGTACTTGGATATTGCAATTGTGACTACCGGTGCTAATACGTTTAATGCGTATAAATGTCTGAAAACTCATACGTCCAGTGATTCCATTCCGGTGACAAATACAACTTATTGGCAGAAGTTTAATTCTTTGGTGCCAGTGTACACTCCGCTTATCATGGCTCAAAATGCTATTCTACGGTTCATGCAGGGTAATCAGCTTTTGATAATGAAGGGCGATAATAAAACGGTTGCAGCAGGTCTTGTTGGTGGTGACTATCCGTTATGGGTTGGAGCTACAACACCGACTGATGCGCCATATAAGGTGAGTATAGCAGGGAAACTCTATGCGGCTGGTGCGGTTATTTCAGGTGACAGCACTTTTGAAGGTACATTGAAAGGTGTATCAGGCTCTTTTACAAGGTTGAATTGCGTGAATGCTGCTGGTGATGCGGCTGGAGGAATCAGCTTTGGAAGTGATGGAAGAATGTGGTTTGATGGTGATATGTATCATCAAGGTACTAAGGATAACCGGTCATTACGTTTCTACACTTCTGACTTATGGTGTAGAGGCGTGTTTGGCGCAAGGGAAAGAAGCATTATGGTAGTTTACGGCTCCTATGCCTATGTGTACACAAAAGGTGCTGATAAAACCGGTACTTATATACCTTTGACTTCCAGGACTTCCTCTGCTAACGAAACTTATTATACAGTTCCTTGCTATTCGCCAAGATACGATTATAACGGTGAAACTTCGGGTTTTCCAGTTGATACGGTTATATTTAGAATAACATCGAATGTAACCTACCGTTATCTTTTGAGTCTTGCCGTCACCCAAAGGATATTCGTGGTTAATGCAAATGACAATTATAATAATGTTCAGATATATGCGAATGGAACAAAGCAAACATTGAATGGCGGTTCCATGCACCATTGTATGCAGTTGGTGGATTTTATGTATCCGTCACCGAACTCTAACTGGTTGGGAAGAGGACTGATGTTCGGTGCTTCAAATGATAATGATTGGAAGTGATTATGAAAAGGATAAATTTTGAAAGAATTGAGATATTTGTTGATATTGATAAGACGAGATGTTCCGTTGAGAACTACAAGAAGGATTTTGCCAATATCATTTATCAACTTGGCAGGGGAATAGAGGCTCATGCCCTCGCATTTAAAATATTCAACTCCAATGGAGAAATTGAGTATAACGATGAAGAGTGTAATATGATTAAGGAATACGCAAGTTTATGTTCCCCAGCCTTTATTGATGCTATCAACAAATTACTATTGGAATAAAAATAATAAACGCAAACACAAAAGGATATGAACGACATTATTGAAACATTCATTCACGACCATTTGTTTTTACATTTGGTTTTGATAGCGGTAAGTATGACAGCTATCATAATCGCAATGGGGATAGATTTTATTTCGGGGATTCAGAAGGCCAAACAGCGTGGGGAACTTCGTACCTCGAAGAAGTACAAAATGACAGCGACAAAAGCGAAGAAATATTTTAATCCGTTTCTGACACTGGTTATGATTGACCTTATATGTTGCATCGTCATTCCATTTCCAGTATTCGCTATGTTATGGGCGGTTTATTGCGTTTTCTGTGAGTTCAAATCGGTACGTGAGAAATCATGGGAAAAGGCCGAGCTTCGGAAAGCGGAAAAGACCATGAGTATAATTATTGAGAATAAGGACGATATAGCACGACTGGCCGCACAAATATTGTTTGAAACACAAAAAGAAAAGGAGGATAAAAATGACACGGGGACTACGGAATAATAATCCGTTAAATATACGGAGAAATAATACGAAATGGCAGGGGTTGTCTGCAACACAGACAGATAAAAGTTTCTTTCAGTTTAAAACTATGGCATACGGTTATCGTGCTGCTTTTAAAACTCTTCAAACTTATATTCTTAATAAGTATGATACTGACAAAGACGGCACGGCCAATGAACTTGAAGATGTTATTATGCGATGGGCACCGCCATGTGAGAACAATACTGAAGTGTATATTGCCACAGTCGAAAAGCGTTCAGGCATATCTCGTCATACAATTCTGAACAGAAACAACCGGGAACAACTTATTGCGGTGGTGGCTGCAATGAGTTATGTTGAGAATGGTGTTCCTGCAAACATGGATGAGGTAAGGAAAGGTTGGGAGTTGATATAGGAAACAAACATATAAACACATAGAAGATATGGCAAACTTGAATTTTACTCTTAAAGAAGAGGATTGGTACGAAAGCCAACCTATACAGTTATCTACTGGGAAATTTGCTATTAGCATCAATTTTGGAGATGCAGCAAACAACAGAGTTGTTGTGTACAAAAGTTCTAATGGAAAGGATTATGTACCTTACAAAACAGCACTTGGGGTTGGAGAGTTCTGTGATATGAATGTCGACGGGTTGATAGCCGGACAATATGTTATGGTAGGATGTAATGAACTTCCTATTTCATCTTCATTTTTGGAAAGTTCTGATGGTAGCAGCAGTGCGAGCAAATCGGATATTTTAGCAGAAAGCGGACGTGCTCAACTGGCAGAGTCCCAACTGGAACAGTCCATAAATGCGGTGAAGACCGCTTTGGATGAATTGGTTGGTACTGTTGATGCGACTACGGCCATTGACACCTTCAATGAAATTGAAACCTTCCTTGCAGGAGTAACCAATGAAAAAACTCTGACTGGAATGTTGGCTGTTACTGATGGAAAGGCCGTGACCGCACAAACAACGGCTGATGCTGCAAAAAGTACAGCTCAAACAGCTCTTAGCAAAGCCACTGCCAATGAAACAAAACTTAATACAATACCTGAAATGCCGGAGAATGACGGTAAGATATATGGTTTCTGTAATGGTGCATGGGTAGTTATTGCGGAAGTTGGTAAAAATGTATATACAGATTGATTATGAGATTGAAGATAGGTATAGGAGTAATCTTTGTGTTACTCCTTGCGGCAACCTTTTTGATGTACCGGTTGTGGCAGGAAGAGAAGAAGGAAAGTGCCCGACTTTCAGATAATATGAAAAGTCTCTGTACTGGGCTTGAAGAATATAAGATTAGGGATAGTCTAAATGTGGTTGAAAACCATGTTTTACGGCTTAACATAGAAGAATTGAAAGAGCTGCGGAGTGCGGATGCAAAACTAATAAAAGAATTGAATCTGCGTCCAAAAGAAGTCGAATATATCACAACCACAAAAGTTGTCACTAAAGACAGTATTGTATTTGTTCTGAAAGACAGCTGTTTCAATTATTCAGATAAATGGGTGGATTTTTATGCAAATATTCCTGACAGCACATTTACTTATGAAGTGAGAGACAGTCTTTCAAGTGCGATAAGCCGGATATATAAACACAGGTTCCTATGGTGGAGATGGGGGACAAAGGGGTATAAACAAACGATAGTCAATCATAACCCACGAAGCAAAATCGTTTATAATGAAATTGTAAAGGTGGAACATTAATTAATAAGAAGGGAGCCGAAATGCTCCCTTCTCCTTTTTCTTTAGAAAGGCAAATCGTCTTTTTGTTCCCCAAAATCCACTGGCGGTTGAGGTATGGCAGTTTGTACGGGTGCCGCGGTGGATGATGCCCCCTGATAATAAGTTTGGGGCTGTTGCGCTGCGGTAGGCTGTCCTGGATTACGGAGTGTTGCTTTCCAGCAAGTAATGGAGTTAAACCATTTTCCTTGCCATTCATTCGCATTAATATCTATTTCAATATCAACGTCTTGCCCGACTGCTAATCCAAAATTCTGAATATTGCTATTCATTACTGAAAAAGCGACTTTTTTAGGGTATTGGCCGGGAATTTCCAAAACGAAATCTTGTCTTTGCCAGTTGTTACCATTTTTTGAGACACCCGATTGTATCGGTTGTGCCACAATAATTTTTCCTTCTAATTTCATTGTTCGCTTATAAATAGTTAAACACTATATGCCCGGCCTTTTCAAGTTTACGGGCATAATCTAACATTCTTTCTTTAGTGCTGAAACTTTCATCATTCCACCAAATGCCAAATCTTTTAATCTGACACTGATAGCGTTTGTCTCCTAATAGATTCTCGGATATTCCTATACGATATTTTGCCATTTTTATTCATCATCCCCAGCCGGATTTAACTTGTCTGACTCATTGATTGCGCGGCTGATAATATCACAATCAGTAAGTTTTCGTTGTATGATAGCCATCCCCCTTTTGCAATTATCACTTTGATTGAGGTCACAATACCCTCCCTTATATAAAATATCAGAAAGTTCGTCCAATACTTTAAGTGTGTCAGTGAGCCGGAGATATGTTATTCCGGTTACTTCTTTGTTGTATGGACGGACTTCTTCTATCCGTTTGTCAAGGGATAGACAAGCAAGCTCTGCCATACATCTTGTAAGTTCTACTTTGGCAAGTAAGGCACTGTTTTCAATCCGGCATTTGTCAAATTCCAGTTTAATGGAGTATTCCATTTTAAGCAGATCAGGTTGTACTTCATCTGCAATATACTGGTTAGCATCAGCCATGAAAAAAGCCCGGTGTCCAGCTATTTTATTGATTTTCTTTTCATATTGAAGCATCAACTGTTCCAGTTTATTTCCTTGCTGCTTTACGCGGAAACGACAAAGCCTTGATTTACGTAATTCACTTAACATTTCTACAATTAAGGAACAAACTATGTCATTGGTGAACAATATGTTATATATTGCTGCCAGTGTGATATTTTCAGCTTTTAACTTCTTGTCTTTTATATCACCTATTTTTCTTTCCATAAGTTCATGAAATCTTTATAGACACATGGTAGTGCAAAGATAAGGACAAACGTCTCAACAATCAACTTTATTAATTGTCCGGTTCCTATATCAATCCATTCTGTTTTTATTATAATTCATTTTGGCTTCAATGAGTGAATCAATGTCACATTTGAAATGATGTAGTGTACTTAGGGCAACAATGATTACATCTGCCAGTTCTTCTTCTACATCTAAATACTCTTTAATATGTGGAGATTTCTCACCCGTACACTCAAAGACTTCGGCAACTTCTTCAAGCAGATCGCGGTGAAGATTGTTGTTGCTATCATTGTCGGGATCAATCTTTCCACGTCTTACGGCACATTCATAAGCTTTCTGCGCGATCTCATTTAATTTTCCCATTATCAATATGTTTTATCCAGTTATTATCTTTCTCCAAAAACCATTGCCAGCCATTTTGGGGCTTGATTTTTCGTTTTATATACCGGCGAACTGTGGCATAATTCAGATTTAGCTTTTGGGCGGCTTGGGTTATTGAATCGAATCTATACCATTTGCCTTCGGGAGTGATTGCGATACACGCAAAGGCATGGGCGTTTCCATTAGACCAATATCTATGTCCTTTCAAAGCCTCGCTGTGTCTTTTTCTTATTTCAACAGCTCTCTCTTTGCCATAGTATTCTTCATAGGTTTTTCCTCTTAATCCGTGGTGATAGCCTTTATTGAAAACATTATGTCCGTTGACAACCCGTGTGACCGGTATTTCAGGGTCTAATCTTAATTCCATATTATTCCTTATTTTTGTAATTATCTCTTCTCATTTGGTGATAGCGATAGTACATGGATAAGTCGAGTTTACGAATGAAATTATCATCCGCTTTCATGTCAGAAACTTTTTGGGCAGGCTTGACTACCTCAAAGAAAATTCTCTTTACCGCATACCTTCCCTTTTCAAGAGAATAACATTGCACTGATCCTTCATAAGCATAAATAAGCCCGGCAAAATCAGGGACTTCATCGGGCTTTATCAAACTTTTTGGTACTATATAATAAAAATAATTGGTACGTTGGCCGGAAGTGACAACATCAAACTTGTTCTTGCCATATTTATCACTTTTCTTTTTATCCTTATGGAAATCACATCTGCTTACTTTTACTTCATATTCATAAGTCAGGCGTGACCGGGTAACTTCCAATAAGTCAGCTTCCCATTTCCCGACAAAAATATTGGGAAAGATGCGGTTTCCTTTTTTATCACGAAAAACATGATCGCAAAAGCCTTGTATAATATCAAGTGTTTTCATTTGATCTTTCCATGTTCCTTATCCAGTTCATACTCAAAAAATCCTTTTGCCTTATCATAAAGTCCGTCCTTTATATCAGAGAAATACATAGCGGCATTAAAGGCTTTCAATGCTGCCACACGAGCTTTCTTCTTATAATAGTCTGCCCGTTTGATCGTATTTTCTTCTTTTCTACGTTCTTGCTGTTCCAAATATCGGTCAACCGCTTCTCGTCCCCAACGGAACATGTCTTCTTTGTCGGCAAAGGTGGCAGATTCTTCACGGATCAGCCTTTTCTCCGAGGAAATGACATAAGCTGATATTCCTTTGTATCTACGAATGGAAACGGCTATGTCGAAACCTTTATAATTTTGCTGTTCAACATAGCCGCCAAGAGTATATGGGAAGTCTGTCTTTTCTATCATACAGCTTTGATATTGATTAGTGGCACAATTGCATCAATAATTTCTACCGTAGGTTCTATAAGCTCTTTTATTTCCTGAACATTTTTGTATGCCATAGGACTTTCATCCAATGTCCCTTCACATACGGAAGTGGAATACACTTTGCTCATTTGGGTTTTGAATGCGTCCATTGATAATCTTTCTTTAGCTTCGGAACGGGAGTATAAGCGTCCTGCACCATGTGGTGCAGAATAGTTCCAGTCTTTGTTTCCCTTACCACGACAAAGAAGAATACCGTCTGCCATATTCATAGGAATCACAACGTAATCATTGGCGTATGCGGCAATAGCCCCTTTACGGATTATCATATCATCAAAGCTGATATAGTTATGGACTGTCTCAACGGATATTGTAGCGTTCCAGCTCAAAGTTCTGATTATACGCTGTATAATCAACTTGCGGTTGAATGCGGCATATCCTTGTGCGATCACCATGTCACATAAATAGTGGAGCATTGCTTCATTTGTGAGATACCCGGAATATTCGGCAAATTTTTCCTTCAAACGTAGTATTTCAGTTTGCATGAATTGTGGCTCAACAGTGGACTTCAAGCGTTGAATTTCATTAGAAAAAGCCTTTTTATCAAATTTTGCTATTTCTGCATGGTATTTACAGACCTTCACACCAAAGTTGCGCGATCCGGTATGTATTGTAAGAAATATATTATTGGTTGACTCGGCACGCCCCAGTTCTATAAAGTGGTTTCCACCTCCCAATGTACCTAAAGAGTTGTAGAATGTGCCTTCATTTATCCCCACCTTCTTACAAAGTTGTGATACATATTCTTCATTAATAACTGGTTTGGTTAGTTGGTATTTAGAGCAGAACTGATCCATTCTGATAGATAAGAAGGTAAACAAATCTTCCTTTTCTTGTTTGGATAAGGGTTGTTGGTTAATCTCAAATCCCATAGGTATGATGGAACGGATTGCATGATTAATGTCCGGGAAAGAACCTTCTGTTATTGCGTTTTCAATTTCTACACACAACATTCCACAACCAATATCCACTCCGATATGATTGGGGTTGACACGATCTGTAACTGGCATGGTGAATCCAATCACTATATCTACTCCTTGATGGGTATCAGGCATAATACGAACCGGAACACCAGTCGTAACCGGATTGTTCAAAATGTTTTGTATCGTTCCAATAGCTTCATTTTCTATTGTATTTGCAAATATTTTACAATCTTTGCCGAATTTTCCTTGTAATTCAATCATAATCAAATCTTTTCGTTAAGTTTTTCAAGAAGTTCATTCGCACAGTTCTTTGCGTATTCTTCATCTTCATCATGAAAGGACTTGACTGTTATCCAAATCCCTGCAAATTTAACTTGCACTTTGTAATCAGGAAGAAGGTATTTCTCTCTGTTTTCGCTGCGATTATCTTCTACGAAGGTAGTCGTTTTATTAATTCTGTACTGTTTCATCATTATTTATTTCTTTAGAGTGGCAATTTCTATCAAGTATCTCAATGCACTGTTTAATCCCAGTATCAAATCCTTCTTTATAGTCTTTGGTATGCTCACCTAAAACATATATAGTCATTGACAGCCAAAATAGAAGTATGCCAACGGATTTATACCAGCATGGTAAAGATATAGAAAAGGGTTTTAAGGTGATAGAGAAATCACCGATCCACAGAAGACCGGCAATGAGCATGAGTAAATATAAGACTTTCATCATTTATCATTGTTAAGTTCAACATATTTGCCTTGTAAAGAGCAGTTCCTTAAAATTTCGGCATTTTCCCGGCCAAATGCAATAAGAACACTACCGCAACCGGGGCTGTCCCCACGTGTTCCATCGGGACGGAAGAATTTTATTCGATTTCTCAAAAACATCATACCAGTTGCTTTCGTGAAGATGATGTCTTGAAACTTATTGCTGTCACACCGGTTAAAAAGTAGTGCTATACCGTTGCCGTGTTCTGCCAATTTCTCTACAAACTGCCATATAAGCGGTTTGGAGTACGGAGGGTTAAGCCAAATTCGCCCCCCCCCAATTTTGTACAAGACCATTGTCCTGCTTGTTGTACATGATTTTTGCAGTAGGCCAAAGAGGGTGCATGGGAGCACATGGATCAAGGTCAAATTCACCTAATGCTTCAATGATTTCTCGTGGTGTGTACCATTCATCGGAAGCATTTGCAGATCGTTCAAAAGATGTATTCATGTATTACTTACATTTAGGATTTTACGAATTTCTATATGATCACAATTTTCATCAGCCTTTTTCAGAATATAAGCAATCTCTTCTTCCTTACTCATGTTCTGTGGACGTTTCGTTGCTTCTGCTCTCAATTCAGAAATAATTTTATCTACTTCGGGATTAGGAGTTTCATATAATTTTTTAAGTTCAGCGGCTCTACGTTTAATAAGTCGCTCTGTCTTTTTGTTTAATTTCATCTTACAACATTTTAAAGTATTCCTTGCATAAAAATCCTTTTCTTGGTGAAAAGTCTTTGAAGTCGCAACTCATGTATATTTCCTTCCTATCAGCCCAATGTGCCATATCTTTCTGCCACTGTGGAATAATTTGGTGTGGATTGTTCAGATCACGAAAGGGTTGACAATGTGGAAGAAAACGGCGGCTTTTAGATTTCCAGTAGTTGACGCGCGCAAACGATTCTTTAAAGTCCATAAGGATGCAATACAAGAAATATTCCCCTTTATATCCATACTTGTCTATTAAAGCGGAAGCACGTTCAACTTCTGCAATCTGTCCCGGTGTATCGCATCCAAAGCGAATACGTTTAATCCATTTTACTTTTGCAAGTAGCCGAGCGATTTCATCCGTGATTAAACGGGCATCCAGTCCTTGATTAAAATCCACTTTGATACCCAGTTTGATGATTTTCTCTATTTGCTGCAAGCCATAGTTTGAGGCCAGTATATTATTATCCATAAGGATAGCTTTTTTCCGTCCGGCTGTTATTTCCTCAATATCCATATAAGGTGAGATTTTTCCTTCTTTTTTAGGAACAACACACCATTTACACCGATTGGGACACCCACGTGTCAGAAATCCATAGGATAAATTGGAGTCAATATTGTAGATCGAGTAATCAGGTTGAAGACGATCAACCTCAACTGGAAGAACTTTTTCAATATCATATCCGGTACCACCTTTTTCTATTTGGTTAGTATTGATATAATAGTTATAGTCGGGTGTGAAAGTGAAAACTTTAGCTGCATATACTTTATCATATTCACATAGTGGATTATACCATTCCACTTGATCGCCTCTTGCTTTGTGGTAAGCACTGATCTTCATAAGTGCTAAATTGGGGGGGGAATTGCTATCAACGGCTAAAATTCCAATATTCATTATTCTTCAAATTTAGGTTTTGGCATCCATGCTATCGGTTCCCATGACGGAGGTATGCTGCTCATTGAAGAGTAAATTGGGTTACCTTTGTACGTGTCATAGATATAACCATCCATGCAGAACCATACATTGTTGCTATATGTACCGTTAAAAATCGCACCATGTTTACATAGAATGATGATGTCTTCATTTTCATCCGGTAACCGTTCTTTCACTGATACCCACGGAGGTTGTTTTGTCTGCCATCTGGCTCCTTCTTTGAATCCTATTCTAAAACAAGTTATTTTATCCCAGTCAGGATGTACGCCTCCAATTTCATTTACGGCTTCTTCTAATGTCTGTTTCATATCTATTTATCAAATAAATTAGTTTGAACCAACCTTCCTCTCTCTGTTTTTATCTCCCCAAAACATTCCCGGTGAAAACGTTCTTCTTGTGCTTCAAAGTATTCTTCATCTATTTCAGTTGCATAGAAATCGAATCCAAGTCCATAAGCAGCTATTCTGCTGCTTCCTGAACCTAAATGACTATCAAAAATTTTGTCTCCCTCTTTGGCGTTTTTTCTTAATATTTCAGCATATAATTTCACTGGCTTCTGACAACGATGGATATTTCCACCTCGTTCTCCAATTGTACACCGGTTTAGAGTTATGATCCGAAGAGCCTTGTCAAAACTACTCCATGCCAATTCACCGTCAGACATAGTTAATCCATGTTGTCCTTTATCCCAAACAATCCAACCCATTTTGGGAGGAAGATAGGTAGTAAAGTAGTTACCACCAAAAATTATTTGATTCTTCGATACCCTGAATAGTTCCTCAAAATATTTCTTTCCGGGGGGGGACTTATCCCAATCCTTTCTTTTATATTGTTTAAAGCCTAAATGCTTCGGCATCCCACCTTTGTGCATTATGTCTATGCCATACTGGGGATCGACTATCGCTAAATCAAAGAACTTATCAGGAATCCCCTTCATGTATTCCATACAGTCCATGTTATATACTTCGCTTATCGGCATTATTTATATCCTTTCTATTCTGTTATTATTAATTTCATGTGCATTCTTGAAATCATTTTCTCTTCTTCTTTCAACTTATGATAATAATCTATAGCTTCATCTTTAGTATTGAATGTACCAACACACGAATAATGCCAAGATCCGAAAGGATCTTTGAGGATATACAAGTTGTATGAACCTAAGACCGTTTTCGCCAAATAGTAAGGATCTCGTATCATAATGTTCATTCCATTTTTATTTACTCGCATAGTCCATGAAACAGACTCATGCAGGCATATCCACCTTCCGGCTCGAACATATCAGGGGTATGTTCTTTAACGTACTCCAAAACTTCCTCTACATAAGGATATTGTTTGTTTTTACAGAATCTTTGAGGTATGTATAATGGAGGAAAGAAGGAATGTCCTACGCTTTTCTCTGCTTGAATTAGGCGTTGGCACATTTTAGGATCATTTTTGGCTATGAGTTCGATTTCTTTGTGCCGACACATGATACACGGGAAACATCCAACACGTGAGAATCCACGATAATACAATGGATTCGGTTTCTGCCCTGCATCCAGTATGCAATCTATAACTTGCTGTGCACTCCATTTGAAGATAGGTCTTAGAACAGAAGCGTCATATTGGGAACACCATTCTTTGACATCCTTACTTCGGTAGTTTTCAGTTCTTCCTTTCTTATTAGGTTGAAAATACGATTTGAAGTACATACATTCCTCTTCCATTGCCGCACGTGCTGTACTTTCTCCGGCTCTGATACCTTGTATGATAATGCAGCTTTCTTTCAAAGAAAGTACATAATCAATCATTGGCTTCATTTTTAGTTCACTGGTACAAAATCGTGCATTCGTGGAAGGAAATCTTTTCTTATGAGCTGCCAAAGACACAAAATCATATTTTGATTTGAGAGTTATAAGTCTTACACCCATTTGCAGACAAACATCATTCACATGTTTATATGTGTCAGGGTGTTCCCAACCGGTGTCACAAAACACAGCGGTTAAATTCCCCCCCCCATATTGTTTGAAGGCTTGGATTAAACATGCTTGTGAATCCTTACCACCTGAAAAACTTACTAATATTTTCATTTTTATGCCATTTCAATTTTTACATATTCATTTTTATTAATCCCGGCACTACCTTTGGGAGAATACACTAATCGGCCTCCATTATCCAATATCTTTTGTACATCTTTCATAGCTTGGTATGCTTGGGTATAGTCTTTGTATTCTTGGTGGCCTATTGGATATTTGCAATATCTTCTACCACCGTCAGGCATGATGCTGATACCGAATACTGTTTCATAAGTTTTTCGGTTGAAATTCTGTTGAGTCCTTACTTTCATTTTTTTTGATACATTTTCCCAGTTTAAGTATAAATACACATTCGTTATCCGGTGCTCCCCAATTGGTGTTACCAACTCCGATGGTTATAGATTCAAGTTCAAAAAGCATTGTCCGTTTGGTGTAGCCAAAACGGAAGCGAACATGAGTGTATTCTTTGGGGTGAAAGCCGTTTCCACGTGTAATACAAGAAAAACAAATAGCTTTCTTACAATAGAAACCAGTCTTTTCATAGGAATTGCGACCTCCACATTTTGCTAATCTTCCGATCCAGTATTTCTTGATCTCTCTGTATTCTTCTTTCTTATTTCCGGATTCGATCATTTCATACCATTTTGCTTTTAATGGCAGGTCAAGGATTTTCATATTAACCATAGTCTAAAAGAGTTGCGGATTCTGTTTGTCGTGAAGGATTTTTTGAACACGTTCAATTTCTTCATCTACTTCACGCTCAATTTGTTTACTTATTCGTAAATCTATCTGTCTCTTATTTTTTAAATATTCTTTTTGGCAACGGCGCATTTCCACCACTTTGTCGAAAAAATCTTTTGGAGTCATAGATTTAAAAGGTATGGAAAAGGCCGCTTTGATGCGGCCTCCCCAGTGTGATTACTTTTTTCCAATCAGAAAGTCTTTCCACAATTCTTTGAATTGTTCTCCAAAGTAAATTGCGATTTCACTTGATTTTACAGCAAGGCGAGAGCCGATATACGCAGGCGAGGTCGACCAACCGTAACTCGAGTACGCAAAAGCGAGGCCGCAATACGCACCGTAATTCGCAAGACCGCCCCAAAGAACCAGCCGATTACGATCCTCTTCGTCCATTTCATCAATTTCTTTTTGATTATAAAGATAAAACCACGGCGTATAACGGTATTCATCTTTAGTAAATCGTGGAAAATCAGGATCGTTGTTTAACGCACGGGCAATAGTGTATAGTTTGATGTAGGCGAGGTGTGCAATATCAGCCACTTCTTCTTTGTGTCCGTCTTCATCTTCAACAAGTAGGCGAACAATGGGTTTTACACCTATTGCTTCACAAGCATCTTCGTAGGTTTTAATATTGTGATAATCTGTATAATCCGGCTTTTGCTTTCCGAATAGGGCTGTTAGAATACTAATTGCTTTAGGACAGTCGTTTGCTTCACTAAAAGCGGCTGTTACCTTTTCTTGTGTGATTTTAAGTTCTGACATAATGTAAATTATTTATTGTTAATACTATATCCGAATAATGCAAAATCTCCCCGGCACGGATCATCCGGGAAAATTGTTTTCATGTAATTGGTTACTTGTTGAACCATTTTCCAGTCCTCTGTTTTGCGTGTTGTTATCCCAAGCTGATGTGCCATTTTTGCAACATGCGCATCCAATGGTATGTATAATTCTGTTGGATGAATAATAGTCCAAATACCTAAATCCACCGGCGATTTTCGTACTACCCACCGTAGAAACAGACAAATACGCTTGCATGGAGAATCACGCTCCAATTTTGGAATACCTTTTACGCCACCAAAATCTGTTTGTATTTCACGGATAACATTGTTGTAACCCTCATAAAATACTTCCAAATCATCCCATTCCTGATATATGTTGTACAACCGCTGGCAAATGCAGAAGAAGTCATGGTAGGTGAACATACGGTAGAAGGTATTTGTATTTTCTTTGTATTGTTCCCATACTTTGTTCATAATGAAGTCATAAGGAGAATTACCCATTAGATTATCCAAAATTTCTGCTTGCTGCATTATCAGTTTGCGATTCCCGAAAGCTATCCATGAAGTAAGAAAGGCACTGATTTCTATGTCCTTTTTATCACTGTACTTATGTGGGAAGAATATAGGATCATCTTTTATAAAATCAGGTGTTTCAAATTGTTTTGCCCAGTCAAGTAGTTTGTTTCTTAGTTCTTCCATAATATTCTTCTTTCCATTTTTTGAAAGCGGCTTCTTTATCATTTGATTTCATCCTTTGTATGAATGATTGATGGGATTCCAATAATTCTTTGGCCTCTTCATCTCCATTTTCCGATCTTTCAGTTAGATGTTTGATATATTCTCCGTAGAACATTCCAGTGCTGTTATTATTTTGTTCATGGGCTTCATTAATTGAAAGAGAAGAAACAATTTCATCACGCTGTACATCGTATTCATTTAACCAGCCGAGAATGATATTACCGTCCAGTCTATCGTAAATCTTACCGGAAGCCATAGCATTACGGAAACACAATTTGATTTCCTCCAATTTGAGATAATAGAATCTGTCTATTATTAGATCAGCGGTAAGTGCCACTTGAACATCATTCATCGTTTTTCCAACATTGAAAAAAGACACAAGCTCGTTAATCGCAATTACCAGTATGGCTCTTGCGCCAGCCAATGTGATTTCTTTTCTTATAACGGAGAGTGGTAGGTTAGGAGTGTTGAGAACAGCTTCTTTAATCGAACTTACGTGCAATCCCTTGTAATACTCCGCTTGCAAGGTCAGCAAGTCTTTCAACGCTTTCTTTTCGGTTGCCGGGAGATTGCTGTTGACTTGAATTAAGTTGTTTCCCATACTTGTTAAAATCATTATTAGACCATCTGACTAAACGTTTGGAAACTTCAAATGTACGTTCCTTCTCAAAGCGCATTTTCCGGCCTCCGCATTCAGTCCAATACTCAAAAAAGTCCTTCAACATATCATCAGGATATTTTCCTCTATACATGAGGACTTCACTTCTGAATTTGTCTTTCCTTGCAGAAAGAGAATCCTTATTCATATTCATCTTATGGCCTAATCCGGCCATGAATGCTTGTTCCAATGTTGCATCGGGATGATCCCGACACCATTGGGCTGCTAATTCTTCTGATTTCATTTGATTTATAATTTAGATAACCAATATTTCCATACTCGTGAGGCTACTTGTGCCATCATAACGGGTGGTACACTCATTCCACAGATATAATGTGGGGATTGGTTGAGGAAATGATAATCTTGTGGAAATGTGGATATATTACATACTTCTGACCGTGATAAATATATAGGCTGCTTAAAAGGAATAATTGAGTCTGCATGAGTTGTTAGGGTGTAGCTTACTTTGTTCTCATATAGATATTGTTGATTAAAAAAGCCTCGTTTTCCAGTTTGTTTCTTATAGGCCTCTGCCAAAGCAATATCTCCTGCCACTCTCTGCTCAAATAACTTTCTCATTTTTACGCCAATAGGCTTTCCCTTGTAATCCGCATATTCCCCATAATATATTTCCGATTCATTAAATTCCATGTCGATGTATGGCTCAACATTGAAGAGGTCTGAAACTTTTAGGAAATGGGCTCCCAAATCATGTCTGATACATATAAAGAATACACGTTCTCTTTTTTGAGGTACTCCCATTTTAGAAGCATCAAGAAGAAAATGCTGACAGTAATAACCAGCTTCCTCAAAGCCTTTGTATATACGTCTGACATAATCAATCGCATTCCCTAAAAGAAGTCCTTTTACATTTTCAGCAATAACGACTTTAGGTTTTAAGCGTTTGGCAAGTGCAATAAAATCAAAAAAGAGCGTGTCTAAAACTTGTGTCTTTTGACCTTCCTTGAATTTCTTTTCTTTACCCCACGCATCTTCACGTAATCCCGACATGCTAAATGTACTGCAAGGTGGTGATCCGTCCAATATATCTAAATTGTACAGTTCTTCGGGAAGATTATTCCTTTTCACTAAATCACGAATATCTTCCAAATAACTATACTGGGGATGATGGTTTGTTTCATAGCATTTCATCATTCGTGGATCAATCTCATTACAGCCAATAACATCGTAACCTGCTATTTTGTAACCCATAGTAGAGCCACCGCCACATGCAAAACAAGAAAATACCTTTCCCTTATCTTTAGTAAAAACAGCATCTTCTAAAGACCAGCGATAAGGATAGAGATGTTGTGTATGGGGGGGGTAATTACATCTTTCATCATTCCACCTCCCATAATTCAGCTACTCTTTTGAACTCTTCATCAGCTGGAACCGGGCAATCTTTGATCCATTGCATATCTTTTACTTTCCATAACGAAAGGTCTGTGTTGTCAGGAATATGCTTTTTAATATCAGGAAAAAGATTGAGCCGAAGAGATTTACTTTCCATAAGTTCATCTTTGTAATCCAACAAAAAATTATTGGCCTCCAATAAACTATGAACATCATTAACAGAATGTGGAGTGTAAACAACTCCATCGAAGTATCTGATATAATTGGGGAGCATATCAGCCAGTGCCGTATATAGAAATAATTTTCCTTTATTTCCATAGGCCAATTTTTGAACGGTTTTGATACTTTCAGCCAAATTTGCCAGTTTTTCAGGAAACAAAAGTGGTTCTCCACCAGTTATCATGATCTCTTTGTAATTAAAGTGCTCAACAACTGGTAATTTTGAAAAATCCCATGAGTTGTTGCAACACATAGGACATTTGTTCGGACATTTGGTTGTAACCAATAGACGTAACTTTTCCATTTATAATGATATTGTTTGGGTGTATTTCAATTCTCCGGTATATCCACGTGCTTTCAATTCTGCGATAAGTTCCCGTGGAGAAAATTTTGCCAATTCAGGATTGGAATATATTTTCTTCAAATTCCCCCCCCCCGGAGTTTTCTTACGGTTTCTGGCATAAACATTACCGCACTCTTTACAATATGTCTGCAATCCATCTTCGGTTGAAGCATTTTTCCAAAACTCACTGACCGGAAGTTCCCGGCCACATTTGCTACATTTTTTTAATTTTTCCATTATTCCTTTTCTTTAATTCTACCATATTCACATATTAGTAAGGCATCCGAAGTTGCCAATGTAACTTTTGCATACGGGAACAGCTGTTGGGCTTTCTTCTTTAAGATGTTTTTCCATTCTGTCTTACCCAATTTGTCTGTATTTCGTAATCCTATAGTTTTTTGCCAAGTTTGTGGAGATACTGTTACTGTCGGAATCCCACAAGCTATCAATCCCATAGTCAGCTGTCCGTAACTTTCTCCAAAAACAAAAGAGGCAGAAGCACTTTGTCCGGTCATGCCATTCACTCGTTCCAAATAACAAACGCTATTTTCTTTGTATATGGAGAGAAAATCTAATAAGTCTTTGGGAGTTGGTGGCATTTTGATACACTCCAATAATTTGTTATTCTCGGTGTCGTACACTACAATACCACCGTTTTTGCCAACATCTATACCTATGATCCTTCGTTTCATAAATTATACTTTTTTGTTTATAAATCTTTTGAGCTTAATTACATCTTTCTTTCCAAGCCTTAGTGCTTCACTGGTCTTGATGTCAGAAGGTGAAGCTTTACAATTCTCGGTTATCCTTTCAAAATGTCGGATAAAGGATTTTAGGAAATAGTCGGGAATTTCAACTTTCATAATGATTGATTTATGAGAATAAGCCCGGACTCGAACCGGGAACTGTTGCAATCAGGATTTTCGTTTCTGCTTCCGTTTGTACGTATGTCAAGTGTTAATAGCATGATTACCTGACTCGTGATGCTATTCGTGCATTTTTACCACAGAAACTAAGCGTCTTCCAATTCCGCCACTTATTCGTTTGCCTCCACAATAGAGGCATTCTTATATGAACAAAAAGACTCTTTGTAGTATCTACCGCCGTGGAGCGTATGCAGCGTACTCGGCTCGACTTGCAAAGAGAAGAAAAAAGGTGAGGCATGATAGTTCCCGGATAGGCGGCCAAGCCACACCGGGAGAAGCTGATTATTAATCGGGTTAATGATTATTGTTTTAAGAATTTAGCAAAAGTCTTGATTGAGCTTTCATTATTACTTTTTAAAGAGGCCAATTCTGTATTTTTAGAAGTTAGCGTAGAAATAACAGATTTATTCTTTTCGATTTCTGTATCAATATCACTATTAAGTGTTTCCAAATCGGCTTTTGCTTGTGTAAATTGAGACAATATTGTATCTCTTCTTTGTTGAAATGTCGGTATACTATTTTGTTATTTTTAGAAATTCAGGAGCAATACCATACAAAGGGCTTGTTCCATCCCATTTGTCAATGAACTGTTTATATAATATTTCTTTTGTCAGACCTCTTGACTGAATTAGAGCCTGCTCGGTTTTTAACTGTTCCAGTTCATTGCGCTTCTTCTGTTCCTCAATTTGTTGATCCAACACGGAGATATTGGTATTCACTTCATTTCTACTATCAATTTTTTCGCGAACTTTATCGGAGAACTCCAACTGGGCAGAGAATGTGAGTAATTGCAGACCTCTTTTTTCAAACTCTTTGTCAACTATCTGTTCCAATCGTTTCTCAAACACTAATGAACCTCCATCAGCCATTAAACTGTCAGTCTTATGTTTCCGACTTTCCTCTTTTATCAAATCATATATACGTGGCTCCAAAATGTTATCTTCTAACGAAGACATGAAATCACTTCCACGGCCAATATGCTTGTTGTCAAAGACAACATCAATGGCACGGTTCTTGATAACTTTATAGCTATATGTGGGACGTGCCTTGAACTCTGTATTATCGGCTGCTTTCAGTGTGACAGCTTCGGCAAATTCTCCACGCTGATCGAATAGCGGAACTTGAAAAAGCTCTGTGCCTAATTCCCATGTAGATACCTTACCGGAAACGATTTTAAAATCTTCTTTTCCTTGTTTGCCGTAGTTCTCCATAAGGACACCGGCATAATTGGGAGCAACTCTTTCGCATGAAGCAAACAAAACAACGGCAAATAATGCCACAATCAAAAAATCAATCTTTCTTTTCATTTTCTACTTTTTTAATGATATTATAAACTATAAATGCTACAGTCAGCATGATTATTGAAATTCCAAGCCACGCATTTATGTGATTGAATACGCGGTTGCCAATGAAGAAAGCCGATACGACAAGTACCGGCTTCCAGTATTTCTTTACAGACTTCATTGTTATTGTTCGATAATGGCAATATCCGGTGCCAATTTACGAATTAACAACAATTGCTCGTCAATGGCCTTATTACGCTCTTCTTCCACTATTACTTCTGCACCGGGAGAGCAAAGGGATAATCGAATGTTACGCCCATCCACATCTGCAATGATTTCCACTTCAATTTCTTCTGCCGGGCGACCTTTGAAAATCGGAACAATAAGATTGAATGAGGCCGGAAGATTGGAGTTGACAACTTGGCTGTAATTGTCAGTGCGACTACCGTTGTCTTGTCGGGAGTTTTCCACTTTTGAGTCAATGCTGGCTTTGAAGTTCTTCAAGACTGTTACCAGTTCCATGTTGTATTGTGCATCCTTGAAGAAGGCACGATTCATTTTGAAGAACTTTGAAAGCTGCACCGGTTCCCATGTCTTGCTTGTGTTAATACCAAATTCAAGAAACTTGGGATAGTATTTCAACTCACCTCTTACAGTAGCTTTATTCCTACTGTCAGTTTCATTGGTGACAAGTTTAAGTGTCATTTTCTCCCGATCAACAAGAATATAGCAACGTTTCTGATTGATCTGCTCTTTTTCAGAGATTCTTTTCAAGAGAAATTCATGAACACTTCCAATTGTTCCGGCTAATTCTACCTTATCAGGCTCCAGTACCGGTAACTCATTTTCTTCGTGAAGTTCAATAACTCTAAGGGTTGCTTCGGTCATACCCGGAGCAAAGTTCACTTGCATCTTTTCGTTTCCCATGCTGTTCTACAAATTTTTAGTTCTGTTTTTAAATGATTTGGCAGGTTTGAAATGTGGAGTATAATGCTCCGCTATGACAATAGTCTCGTTTTTGTGTATGTTACGAGCAACTTTTCGTTTATAGTGTTTGGGTGACAGTGTGCCAAAACCTCTGATATAAAGAGTCTTTCCATTAGCTACTGCATCCACGGTCTCTTTCAGTGCTGCCTCTATGACAGTTCGGACTTCACAAATAGCGATACCGGTTGATTCGGCTACTTGCTTGATAAGTTCTTCTTTCCTCATAGCTTATCCCTCCGTACCAGTAGATTCCATGTCCTCGAAGACTGTTTTCTGCATCTCTTGTGCTTCCATCGGACGTTCTTTAACCAAGTCACCATTACCATTGTAATATCCGGTAGTACGGGTGCTACGTTCCATGAACTTAAAGCATTCATCCGTAATTTCCTCATAACCACGCTTTATATCGGTAAGCAACGTTTTTTTACGCTCTTTTTTAAGTTTCATCTTGTCTTTGTATGCCTGCATGAAAGCTTTCTTTTCTTCTTCCAGTGCGGCCATATCAAGATCAATATTTGCCAACTCCGTTTTCCGTTCACCCATTTCTTCCTCACTGAAAGGAGAGGTATAGGTGATTCTTTCAACTGCTGCGCAATTGTCTTCCAACATTTGTCTGCGAAGCAATGGATTCTTGTCTTTAAATAGTTCTTTATCCATATCATAACGGTTTTAAGCCATATCGGGCAGAACCGACAAATGGCTGTGGGTTAGTCCTTATGTTTGCTTTGTGTATATCATCTGTACGATGATTGAATAATCGGGGTAATCCCGTTATTTTGTCATATACAACCAGTTCAGACGATACATAACAAATAAAGCCTTTCAGTCGCTCTTTCAACCATGCGTTCTGATAGGCTCTGCGATCACGATACTCTTGGTAGCTCATTCCTTTGGGACGAGCTGTGAGAAGGGGAGTGTAATTTCTCGCCCCCCCCCCGATTTAGATTTACTCTTTCCCATCAATCAAATTTTTATATTGTTTTTCTGAAACGAACTTGTCGCAGTTCTTATACCAAGTGCCATCATTTATTTTGTATGGGTTGCTCGTTTCATCCACTTCATTCATAATACCGACTACCGCATTTTCTTTGTTGTTATCATCCCATACGATAACAATATCGCCGACAGTCGGGATATATTCAGGCTGTAACTTCTCAAAATTGAAGGAGTAATGTTTTTCTTCCTTCATGGCGGCAAGCATCTTTGCCTTTTCCTCTTCTGTAGCTTTACGGAATCCCTTCATGCCTCCGATACCAGCTTCGGGTGTGAGTTTTACAAAAACTCTGTCACCTTCATCGTTGGAAGGAACATAAGCGACAAGGCCGAAAGGTACTTTTATTGCTGGTAAAAAAGGAAGCGGCCTTTCTTCTCTAATTTCAGAGAGAATCATCATGCTGCCCCCTCCGCGATTTGGATTGATAATTACGTCACCGGGGATGAATGTCTCACCTTCAAACTCAAATTTACCCCCCCCCATAACTTTTTGGGTAGATTGCATACTTTCTTCTTTCACGATTTTTACCATGTGTCCTTCGGGCACTTCAACTGTTACTGTTCTCATTTTAATTTGATTTTAAACTGGTTATTGTATTCTATGTATTTTTTCGGGCAGGTTGTTTCTATAATTCCGTTCATTGTAGGAATACGAAACAACTTGCCGGATTTATGAAGCTCTTTTTCAAGCTGTTTTGCTTTATGTAAAGCAGCCAAAGAACGTGTTTCATTTTCGATCAGTTCTTTAGCCGCTGTGATACTGTTACTAATTTTTTCACATGAATCCATTACTTGACTTCTTCTGCGTATGGAGTATCGTCTTCCTCAAAATCGTCCGGTTTCTGACCTTGTGCCTTTCTCCAGTCTTCAAACATTTCATCATCCAACTGGCTCTCTGTTTCAAGAACTTTAATCATGGAATCTGAAATGCCGGTTTTGGGCAGGAATTTGAAAGCCCAGTTCACGATTGTTTTTCGAGCCATTTCTTCAAAGTCTGTGTCCCACGGGGATTGCTTGCCTTTCTTGACAGCCTCACTACGACTTTTTATTTCTTCAATGCGTGCTTTGGGCATTGCATCGAATTTTACAACACCGGAAGTCAAGACTGCAAAATAGTAGCCTCCAAGAAGATCACCACGTTCTCCGAATACATTGGGTTTGTGGATGATAGTGCCACCGGTACCTTTTGTCATGCTGAACTCGTCATTAGCATAAACCAAATCAGAATAAATATCTTTTACAACACCGGTGCGGATCAAAATATCAACTTTACCCATGTATGAAGCTTGGAACTTCACTTTGCCTTTGTACGGTACAAGATACCCCAACCTTAGTTCAGGATTGAGCGTCAGACCGGTAAGAGAAACGTTTTTGATTGCTTCGACAAGATGATCGGGATATTGCCGGGCACAGTCAATCAAATAAGGATTATTCAACATTGCCTGCATAGCGAAATTGACTTCACGGGCAAATTGCTGTTCTGTGCCACCAGCTGCTATAAATGCCTTTTTAGGGGAGATAAAACAGCTTTCCAATCCTTTCAGTTGTACTGGAAAGGCTGGTGGGGCAGAAGGAACGGGCGGTTGTGGTGTGGAAGGTGTTGGGGAGACCGGTTCTGTTTTTGTTGGTGAAGGAGCATTGTGTTGTTCCATTCCCAAGTTCCCTTGTTGGGGGGATTGATTCTCTGTTTTACTCATTGTTCTTGATTATTATAAAAGTTAAACATCTTGTTCTTTTCAAATGCAGGTGTGTCCGGCACCATTATTCTTCGTCCTTTGAATCCCGGCTGAATAAATATCTGTGCACCGTCAAAATCATTGTTTTGTGTACAGTAAACATGCTGGTCTAACAATTTCTTGAATGCCAATGCGCTTGCCCCCATTTTCACAATTCCGTCTTCCAAATGGAAAGCCCAGTTAGCTGCACTGACAAATACTGCGTCATAGGGAGCTGTCTTTTGTTGCATAACCCAGTAGAACTCCTTCCATACTCCAGTACGTTCATGTTCAAAAAACTGATAGAAAGCTGCCGAAATACCATAATGAAATTTGGCAATAGTCCGGTTAACTGTTTCTTCATGAAGATCATCAACCGCCAATGTTTTCCAGTCAACAATTTTTTTGGCCGTTTCCACATCAGGGCGATATTTGAACTTGCATCCTTCGTATTCAACGAAATGGCTAACTTCGGCTTTTCCCCATTTTAATATCTGCCTGATCTGTTTGGAGGTGTCCCGGCAATTATTAAGAAGCTCATAAACCATTGTTTCAACCAATTGTATATCGGTTGTGCTTGTCAATGTTTTACCGGGATTTGATTCTTTGGACTCTATTAGTGCAATCTGATATTTTTGGGTGTCTCGTCCATACGGACAGCCGGTTTTAGGATTTATAGGCGGCTCAAATACAAGAAGGTTGTTTCGCCACTTGTCAAGTTTTCCAGTATTAACAAGGCTTTCCATTGCATCATGGTACAGTGAACCTTTTTCAGAGGCTTCAATACTTATCTCAAATAATTCTGGGTGCAATGCCTTGTATCGGGCAAACTTTGGGGACACCATATAATCTTTAATCTGCGTACTACTTAGGAAATCTTTGAATCTTTCTCCACGGTGGTATTCTTCATTTGGCAGATCGTAAATTGTATCTTCTATATTACTCATATAATGAATTTGGAGTTTTACAAAAAACTCCCTACTTTCGCAAGCAAGGAGCCAATAACTAACTAAAAAACTTATTCATCACTTGTGGATAGTAATTCTTTGTAATTCTGTAATATGTATTCTTTTTCTTTATCTGTAAAAGAATAGGCTTTAGCCATAAATTTCATTGCCATATCCTCATTGTGATCGGAAAGGGGATAATAGTCAGTAGCGAATTTGTAAGTAAGCCTATTCAATCGCTCATACTTAACTTTGACCTCCTTAACCCATCCGCTTATCTCCGAGATGATGCCGGACGCTTCTTGCATCTTTTCGTCATATTCCTTTTGGTCTTTTGCTGCTTGTTCTTTCATAACCTTGTTCTGTGCGGCAAAGTTTGAAATCTTAGCATATAGTTCATCCGAATAAGCCCATCCTGAAATGATGTCAAAATCAGAGTTCCCATTAAACTTGTATCTCTCACTCTTTTTAAGGAACTTGTAATCACTCCCAAGTTTATTCCAATCGTAATCAACCTTTCGCAATGACTTCGCGCTTTTCAGAATTTCAGCAACCTTAGTCGCTTCATTAATGTCAGTAAACGCAAAACCATCCAAAAGCGGAATAGAGAAGTACTGAATATCAGCAGGCTCAATTTCAAATAATTCGGGAATTTTGGGTTTATCCATGATTTTGATACCTTCCTCCATCATGCGAAGTTTAATCATTTTCTGTACATCTTCCTCCGTTAACGCAAGAATCTCTTGCTCGGTCATTTCTGTAATTCCTTTCATACTTTTAGCATTTAAAATGTGTTCCCGTCCGCGTTCCGATGGATTGTTGGCCGTAGCTTTTTAGCGGTGACCGCTTCTTGCGAAGCACGGGTATATATATCATTTAAAGTATCTATTCAGTTAAGAATGTATTTATAAACGCCCTACGTTTACTTTGTCATAATATAAGTCGTTTTTGATAACTTAGTGATTCGTGTGCTGCATCTTCTTATTGGCAGTCCGTATTCACACTCTTTTCACTAATCCGCTTTGGCTACTTTGTCGGTCTATTTCGCCCTTTAGATAAGCAGTAAACCTTGTTTTAAGTCTTTAATTTGTTCAGACTATACAATATGTCAAAGAACGTTTTGTTAGTTCCCGGAAAGACGGTCAAATCCGTCCGGGATTATTTTCTTTCCATGAATTTTCTCAAAACTGATTTGGTAAAAATGAGACTCTTGCCATTTTTGGTGTGAGGAATATCATGTATTCGATTGTATAAGGTTTGCAACTTCCATCCGAGAAATACAGCTGCTTGTTTGGCACTCAAATACTCTTCGGTTTCAGCAGTCGTTATTTCAGTTACAGCCTTTCTCACATCATTGCGAATAAACTTGTGCAGTTCTTCTGCAATCATTTTGGCTTCTGAACGGTTCATTTCTTTATCGCTTCGATAGTTATCTGATTTTTATCTTTGTCGATAGATGTTGAATATCTTTCAACGTCTTCACGGGGATCAGTAAAAGCTAATTGATAGGCATAGCTTCTTGCATTGACGCAATCCTTGTAAGAATCCAGTTGCATTACTTTGGAAGAACCAGCCTTAATGCTTAGAATATCTTTCTTTGTTACTTTCATATTATTTTCTATTTTATACTTAAATTTTCCACAAAAAATTTGCATAAAAGAAAGCTAACAACTACATTTGCCAATGAGATATGTAGTAAGTGGCTTTTGAAGTCGCCAGCTTTCTTATTGTTCAAACTTACACTCTTTGTTTGTTTGACGTTGCAAATATACTTCATATTTTCAGAAGTACAATAAAATACTTCATAAAATTTGTAGTACTTTGTATGTTATAAAACATATTTTTATGTAAGTTGTTGGTTTATAAAATGTTATGTAGGTAAGGCTCGCGTAAAAAAAGCTTTTTGAAAAAAAAAGTAATGTCGTTCTATTGTTATTGTAATAATTGAAGAAGTAAAAGACGATCTCATTCGGTAAGGTGCTGGATTGCTGCATAGTTAGCCCTTAGACGGTTTCCCGTTTTTGCTATATGCAGCATAAGAAATGTCTCGTTCGTATAAGTACGCCGTTCTTAGCTGGCCGGGCATTAACAAGTTACCCGACTTCCCGGATTTTTCGCTTACTTGTAGCTGTGCAGGCATCCCGGTTTCGTTTGCCTCTCAATATCGCACGCCTTTCGCAGTATTGAGTTGTAAGAGTGTAACCCTCTGTCTCTCCGCTATGCGGCCTACCGCCGATTACACAATGTGGAGAAAAAGAAAATCCGCAAATAGGTAGCAGCTATTTACGGATTTCTATATATAAACTCCAAATAGGATGTTTAATCAATTTATGTGGTAATACTGCTACTATTACGGATGCAAATATACTACTTAATTTGTGAAGTATGCAAGAAGTTGACGATAAAAAATTGAGTGATCTCTCAAAAAGGTTTTTGCAAGCAATTTCATATTGTGGTTTGAGTGGGTATAAATTGAAGAAAGACAATATTATATCCAGTGAATCAACTCTTACCAGTATAAAAAAAGGGATTCAGTTACCAAGTAAAAAAACAATTGATGCTTTTTGTGAGAAGTATGATGTGAGCAGAGCATGGCTATATACTGGAGAAGGTTTGTTTGCAAAGACTCCATCAGGACAGATAGAACCTTCGGAGAAGGATATTAGGGATGCTCTGAAAAATGCGAGAATGCAATCAGACTCTACGATTAGTAAAGTAGCTCCTTATCTTCAAGATATTCTTGTAAAAGTAAAATATGTTCCGATAGATGCTGCGGCTTCATTTGTCGAAAGCTTATATAACACAGCTTATGAAATTGATTCTTATGGTGTCATGCCGGAAGAAGGTGAAGTGCTTGATGATTCTTATATGGTCTTTCAAGTACGTGGTGACAGCATGGAGCCAACTATACCGGACGGAGCTAAAATTCTTGCTCGCAAAATAGAAGAAGGTTTGTGGGAAAGCGCGTCAGGAGTTGTGAGTATTGTGTATGGGAAAACACTTTCAGTCAAGCGGATATTGAAAAACAGTCTTTTCTTGGATAATGTGCTGACTTTAAAGGCTGATAACCCCAAGCATGGCCAGTTAGATGTCGAGAGAAGAGAAATAAGGGGGATGTGGCAAGCATTACGCATAATAAGTCAAAAGATTATTTGATATGGAAGAAAGGGCTATTGACAGATTACGAAAATTTGCAAGGTATGCACGTGATAAGGGAGTTGTCAAAGGTGAGAACTCGTTTGAGGCTTATTGTGAATTATCAAATAGATACATTTATAATTCCATAAGGAACGGGAAGGGGGCTATTGGAACTGATATAATAGCTCGTATTGTGGATAAGTTCCCGGAATTGAATGTGAAGTGGCTTTGTACTGGCAAAGGGAATATGATTGAGACGGATATTGATGCGAATGTCAACTACAAAG